>Ga0182737_1000015_pt1 | contig 488870 bp, 401 predicted proteins | sample eDN5th30CBELigOP_FD_128878 | JGI IMG/M metagenome (GOLD analysis project Ga0182737, IMG submission 128878) | Enriched Organic Plus compost microbial communities from Emeryville, California, USA - eDNA 5th pass 30_C BE-Lig OP (version 2) (version 2) ... | reverse complement strand
GTGCCCGCAGGCAGCGTGCCGCCAATGGCCAGCGACCGCGCCGTGCCGTCATAGACGAAGCTGCCGTCGGCAAAAGTGATGCCCGTGATCGTGGCCGGCGTGACGGTCAACGTGGCCGTCAATGTCAAATCTTCGTACGCGCCGCCACCCGAAATATGGGCTGTCACCGTTTGACTACCGGCATCAGTGCGATCGTTATTCACATAACTTACGGAAGTGCCCGTGGGTAGTGTACCGGTGATAGCGAGCGACTGCACGGTACCATCGTAAACAAACGAACCATCCGCGAAGGTGACACCTGTAATGGGAAGCAAACAACTACTGGAAAGTACATCCCCTGCTATTACCCAACCGTGGTCGTCGATGAGCGACTGCCGTTCGGTGCCAGCACAGTATTCCAAACCGATTGCCCCCAAAGCCACGCCCGTTTGGACGCCCTGTGCCGCCCAACCGGTGAGGATAGCATCGTAGTGCGTGCGCGAAAGCCCGGTATTATCGAGCATGCCCGCCATATCCGCGGCCGCGGCAATAGGCCAACGACCAAGGTCTTGGTCGAACACGTTTGCATTCCTGAACATATTGGCCATATCCGTTACCGATGACACGTCCCAACTACTGATATCGCCGTTGAAGGAAGCGCAATTGTCGAACATACCGCCCATATCGGTTATGGTCGATACATCCCAGTGGTTCAAACCGCTGTTGAGCGATAACGCCCCGGCAAACATCCCTGCCGTCGAGGTGGCGCCACCCAGATCGGGTGCATCGGTTGCCGTTATCCGAAGGTCCTCGGCACCGGCAAATGCATTTTCCATGGATGTCCAGGCAATACCGCCCCATTGTTCCACCGTACGGATCATGTTCCTGTCGCCCGTATTGTTGAAGTAAATACGCGGAAAGTCGCCGACGATGGAAACGCGGTATGTACCGGCTACCGGCACGGTAAGCGTTACGTCTCCGGTTTGATTGACCACTACCCCATAAACCAGCGGATCGTCTAACGATACCCAGTGGACGTCATAGTCGTAGCCCGTACCGGTGGTGGGGATGGTAAAGATGAAAGGGCCCACGGCTCCGGGGTCCCATGTCGTCACGAACGCACCCGAAGGCGTGCAAGTTGCATTATAAATGTCACCGGTTATCGTCCAGCCACGGTCATGGATAAGTGCATAGCGGTCCCTGGCGCTGCTACAGTAACTACGGCCAACGGCGCCCAGTGGTACGCCAGGTTGCACGGCTTGCGCTGCCCATCCGGTTAACGTGGCGTCGTAGTTCGCATCCGAAAGGCCGGAGTTATTAAACATGGACTCCATCGCGACGGCTGCCGTGATGTCCCATCCGCCCAGGTTCCGGTCGAACGCAACCGCATCGAGGAACATACGCCGCATATACACGACGTTAGACATGTTCCAGCCGCTGATATCGGCATTGAAAGCAGCTGCTTGCTCAAACATGCCTTCAGTAGTGGTTACGTTGCCCACATCCCAGCCGCCGATATCGCTATTGAAGGCCGCGGCACCTGCGAACATCGATCCCATGTGCTCCACCGTGGAAACGTCCCAACTGCTAAGGTCGGCATCAAAAGCGAGCGCGTCTTGAAACATGCTGTTCATGTTGATGACGTTTGACACATCCCAACCGCTGATGTCGGCATTGAACACATGCGCCCCGGTGAACATACCCCAGGTAACCGACGCTCCCGAAACATCCCAGCCCGGAAGCCCCTTGCCGGTGAATAGCCGTGCACCGAGAAACAGCTGCCCCATGTTGGTGACGTTAGACACATCCCAGCCGCTGAGGTCGCCGTCGAACACCCACGCGTTGCCGAACATCAGTTCCATCGTGGTTACGTTAGAAACATCCCAATGGCTGAGGTCGCTATTGAGCGATGTTGCCATACCGAACATCATGGCGGTCGACGTAACGCCGCTCAGGTCGGGGGCATCAGTAGCATTCACCTGCAGGTTTATTGCCCCATAAAATGCCCTTTCCATCGACGTCCATGCGATGTTACCCCACTGCTCCACGGTAAGGATTTTTTCCTTATCTCCGGCATCATTGAAATAGATGCGTGGGAAATCGCCCGTGATAGAAACCATGTAAATGCCCGTGGCGGGAAACGTGATCGTTACGTTGCCGGTTTGGCCGGTCAGTGAGCCCGTCACCGTGGCATCAGCCACCGACACCCATTGGATATCATAGTTGTAGCCGCCACCGGTAGTGGGTATCGAAATCTGGGTAGGCCCGGAGGCCCCGCCGGCGACGTTGGTATTCCAGGTGGTAACGAATGCGCCCGGTACGGCGCACACGGCCGAGGGGGCATCTCCCGTAAAAGTCCACCCATGGGTATCAATGAGCGATTGCCGCTCCGCAGCAGCACAATACTCGAGATTCAGCGCGCCCAACGTGATACCCGGCTGTACAGCCTGCGTAGACCACCCGGTCAATAGCGCATCGTAATGGGCGCTAGAAAGTCCCGATGAATTAAACATATTCGCCATTTGGGTAACCGCCGTGATGTCCCAACTACCGAGATTTTGGTCGAAAGCGCTCGCCCGGTGGAACATGTCACCCATATCGGTTACGGCCGAGACATCCCAACCGCTGATGTCGGCATTGAACACCGTGGCACTATAAAACATGAGCCGCATATCGGTAACGCTCGACACATCCCAGCCGCTCAAATCACTGTTGAATACCGCGGCAGTCCGAAACATGCTGTTCATCGTGGTCACTTGCGAAACATCCCAACCACTCAAGCCCGTGCCCGTAAATGCCGATGCCCCGCCGAACATATCAAGCATGGTGGTCACGCTGGAGACGTCCCAACCGGTTAAATCGCCGTTGAACGCTGTTGCTCCCGAAAACATCCGCTCCATCGTGGTCACGTTGGAAACATCCCAACCCGTGAGGTCCTGGTTAAAGGCGGCGGCTTGCATGAACATGAAACTCATACGGGTTACATTGGAGACGTCCCAGCTGCTGATGCTGCCATTGAATGCGGCAGCCTCGATAAACATGGATGCCATGCTTGTTACGCTGGACACATCCCAGCCGCTGATGTCGGCATTGAATATGGTAGCACCGGCAAACATGCTGCTCATATCTTGCACAGCACCCACATCCCATGCGCTCAAGCCCGTTCCCGTGAAGGCGGATGCTCCGGCGAACATAATTGACATGTTGGTTGCACCGGAAACATCCCAACCGCTCAAATCGCCATCGAAAGCCACGGCCGACTGGAACATTTGCCCCATATTGAATACGCGGGAGACATCCCAACCGCTGATATTTCCATTGAACGCACGTGCACCAAAAAAAAGCCCGCCCATATCCGTCACGTTCGACACATCCCAATGGTTCAGGTCGCTATTGAGCGATGAGGCTCCCGCAAACATCCGCCTCATCGTCGTCACCGCACTGAGGTCGGGCGCATCGGTGGCCGTTACCTGCAAATTCACCGCACCATTAAACGCATTCCACATGGATGCCCACGCGATATCGCCCCACTGTTTCACCTCAAGGATTTTGTCCTTGTCGCCACCATCACTGAAAAAGATCGCCGGAAAATCGCCGGTGATGGATACCTCATAGATACCGGGCGCGGGGAAGGTGATGGTGATATCGCCGGTCTGACCGGTCAGGGAGCCGAGTATTGCTGTCGGATCGGCTGCCGAGGCCCACTGGACATCGTAGTTATAGCCGCCGGCGTTGGTAGGGATGGTGATTTCGTTGGGTGCTGACGTACCGGGATTATTCGTATCCCAAACCGTGATGAATGGAGCTTGTGCCTTTGTTGTGCCGATGTTCAGTAAAAGAACGGCAAACGCAAAAACGATCGGTAGATACTTGTTCATCTTCATTGCTGCCTAGATAGGTTATAATAAATCTGGTGCCCGGGTTTCCCTACTTACGCATTGAGCGCAGTGAAACTGGGCCTGGCCACAAAGGTTTACAAAAAGAAAAATTTCCCATTGTAAAAATCCGACAATTTCAACCCTTTGGGGGCTGCGAGGAAAGATGAAAATAAGGCAAAGTATCAGAAGAACGAGGCAGCGGCAGCATTGGCATGGGCCAGGTACTCGCCCGGCGTTTTACCGGAAAAACGCTTAAATTCTTTAATGAAATGGCTTTGGTCGTAATAGCCGCTGGTAAAGGCCAGCTCCTGCCACGAACAGCTGGGGGTTTGGTCCAAGCGGGCTTTCACCGCATTGAAGCGGCAAACCCGGAGGTAGGTTTTCGGGCTCATACCCATCCGCTGTTTAAAATGACGCTCCAGACTGCGTTCGGAAAAACAGGTGAATTCCTTGATGTCGGCTACCGAATTCCAACGTAAGGTTTCCATTCCCGTGGCGGCGAGCAGGATGCGGGGGTCTTTGGTCAAGGCTTCCCGCTCCCGGAGTTTCCCCAGCAAAAACCGCTCAAGCGTATCGATCATCGATCGGGCCTCCCAGCAGGCATGGAGCGTTTCGCACAGCGCCCGAACTTCCATTTTGGGCCAAACATCTTCGATGGGAACGATATCATCAACCAAGTGATGCATGTCGACACCCGTTAACACGTAAATCGCCGAAGGTTTGAGTTTTATGCCCAGTATATCTATGCCCCGCTGGTTGCTCATGGATAGCCGATGTGCCATGGGCTGGCCGAAAAAATAGCTATGGGTAGTCATCTCCAGCGTACGGTCGGCAAATACCATTTCCTCTTTCAGCCCGCCTAGGTTGAAGGTTATGCCTTGCATCAGCGGTGTCGGAACATCTTGCACCAAGGATTCGGACAGTGTGGCAACTGACCGCCAATAATAGTCAACAATCGCAGCCAATTTGGGCGACGGCGGATATATATTGAAAAAAGCCATAGGCAACGATGAACAGACACAAAACTACCGTTAGGCAGTGGTTTATGATGCGAATATAGCTATTATTTCGTATTCCCATACCAACACCCTCTGCTGGCGTGAAACACTCGATTCAATAAGGGGGGAAAAGCTTCGGTGTAAATTGCGGGAAAAATACCGAATAAGAAGCCGGAAGGTCAATATTGTACAAAAATTTGTACAACTAACTGAATACATTATCTTTATAAGATGATTAGGACATATTCAGATTTCCGGCGGAAATTGAAAACTTACCTTGATGAGCTGCCGTCGACCGTTAGTCAATACAATGCTATTTGTGAGGCCCGAAGAAAAAATAGCGCTAAAACCGAAAATAAAAGGCCGCCTCAATTTATCATTGAAACGGCCTTCTTCATTTTAATGGATGGTACGACGTTACCTAGCAAACTTAAAACTCTTGCCCAGGAACCGTGCATTTTTCCCCAGTTCCTCTTCAATACGAAGCAACTGGTTGTATTTGGCAATCCGATCGGAGCGCGATGCCGATCCGGTTTTTATCTGTCCACAATTAAGAGCCACGGCCAGGTCGGCAATGGTATAATCTTCGGTTTCGCCGCTCCGGTGGCTCATCACCGATGTGTAACCGTTGGTCTGCGCCAGCGATACGGCGTTGATGGTTTCCGTAAGCGAACCAATCTGATTCACCTTCACCAGAATGGAATTGGCGGTATGCTCGTCTATTCCACGCTGCAGGCGTTTGGTATTCGTCACGAACAGGTCATCGCCCACCAGCTGTACGGTAGCGCCGATTTTATCTGTTAGCAACTTCCAGCCTGCCCAATCGTCTTCATGCATGCCATCTTCAATGGAAATGATCGGGTATTTCCCGCTGAGCTCAGCAAGGTAGGCCACTTGCTCTTCGCTTGTCCGTACGGCACCCTTATCGCCTTCAAATTTGGTATAATCGTACTTGCCGTCCACATAGAATTCGGAAGCAGCACAATCAAGCGCCAAATAAATATCACTGCCTGCCTTGTAGCCCGCCGCTTCAATGGCTTTCAGAATCGTTTCAATGGCATCTTCCGTACCGTCAAATGCCGGCGCGAAACCGCCTTCATCACCCACCGCCGTGGAGAGTCCCCTATCGTGCAGGATCTTTTTGAGGTTGTGGAACACCTCAGTACCCCAACGCAACGCTTCCGAAAACGATGGAGCACCGGCAGGCATAATCATAAATTCCTGAAACGCAATAGGCGCATCCGAGTGGGAACCGCCGTTGATGATATTCATCATCGGAATGGGCAGCGTATTGGCATTGACTCCACCGATGTAACGATACAGCGGCTGGCGGCTTTCCTGTGCAGCTGCTTTGGCGACGGCCAATGAAACGCCAAGAATAGCATTAGCACCCAGGTTGCCCTTGTTTTCAGTGCCGTCCAATTCGATCATCACCTTGTCAATCGCGTTCTGCTCAAACACGTCAACACCTTGCAGCGCATCCGCAATCTTGTTATTTACGTTTTCAACCGCTTTCAGCACCCCTTTGCCAAGGTAGGTGGCCTTATCGCCATCCCGCAGTTCCACAGCCTCGTGTACGCCCGTGGAAGCACCCGAGGGAACTGCCGCGCGGCCTACAAAACCGTTTTCAGTGGTCACATCCACCTCAATGGTGGGGTTACCGCGCGAATCCAAAATCTGCCGCGCATGTACGTCGATGATTAAACTCATGTATTCTTTCTATTTTTAAGGTTATTCTTCAAAACCAACACGCCACATAGTGTAAACTATACACCATAGCGATACTATGGCAAATATAGCCTTTTCTGCCTTATCTGCCAAATTTCAGTTCGCCAATACCGGCTTACCGTCTTCCATTAATTGCACAAACTCGTCAAACAGGTAGCGCGAATCGTGCGGGCCGGGAGAAGACTCGGGGTGGTACTGCACCGAAAATGCGTTCTTGCCTTTTATGCGTATGCCTTCGATGGATTGGTCATTGAGGTTCACATGGGTGATTTCCACGATGTCAGACTTTTCGATATCTTCGGCTACCACGCCGAATCCGTGATTCTGGCTGGTGATCTCACACCGGTTCTCGATAATGTTTTTCACGGGATGGTTGATACCACGGTGCCCGTTGAACATTTTGGTGGTACGTATGCCATTGGCCAGCGCCAATAGCTGATGACCCAGGCAAATACCGAACAACGGCTTGTCTGAAGCGAGGATATCCTTCATGGTCTGCACGGCATAGTCCATTGCAGCGGGGTCGCCCGGCCCGTTCGACACGAAATACCCATCTGCTCCCCAGGCTTCCATCTCGGCAAAGGGTGTTTTGGCCGGGAATACCTTGGCATATACTTTACGTGCATCGAAATTGCGCAGGATGTTGCGCTTGATACCCAAATCGAGCACGGCCAGACGTAGGGGTGCATCCTCGTTACCGTAGTAGTAAGGCGTATCGGTAGTCACCACCGATGAGAGCTCCAGGCCTGCCATGGAAGGCACCTTGTCCAGTTGCTTTTTCAGATCGGCAACGTCCAACACCTCCGAGGAGATGATCGCATTCATCGCGCCCTTGTTGCGGATATGGCGAACCAGCGATCGGGTGTCGATATCCGAAATACCTACGAGGTTGCCGTCTTCGAAATACGTTTGGATAGACGAATCTGCCTGGTTGCGGCTATAATTCACGCTATAGTTCTTGCAAACCAATCCGGCAATCTGGATCTGCCTGGACTCCGACTCGGCATCGGCAATGCCATAGTTGCCGATATGGGCATTGGTGGTTACCATGATCTGACCATAATACGAGGGATCGGTAAAAATCTCCTGGTAGCCCGTGGTGCCGGTGTTGAAACAGATTTCACCAGTGGTGGTGCCGATCTTGCCGGCCGCCTTACCGTGGAAAACAGTTCCGTCTTCCAGTAACAAGATAGCGGGTAGCTTGCTGTAATTCGTCATTCGTTGTTATTGTGTTGTTTTATATGTATCGTCTATTAGTCAATCTAGCCTTACAGCCATAAAAAAAGCCCGCTACGGGCCAAATACAGTTAGAAATGCGACATACATCGGAAAGGTTTCCGGGTTTTGGGGATTTCGTTTGGTAGCAGTGTACGCTAAATTTCACGAGGGACAAAGGTAAGGATTTTTCCGTACCTGTAAATACTTTTTTTTCATCTAATTGAATCGCACTTTATCGGTGATGGTACCATTAGCGGGGCAACTCGACGAAGAACGTAGTTCCGGCCTTCTGTACCGCATCACTTTCGAACCAGATGCGGCCACCATGCGCTTCCACGATATGTTTCGAAATCGCCAGTCCGAGGCCAAACGGCTGTTCACCGTCGGTACCCGGCCGCTTCGCTTCGGTAAACATATCGAAGATTTTGGAGCCAAGGTGCTCCGGTATGCCGATGCCTTGGTCTTTCACCGATATCCGTACGTTGCCTGGATTGACATTGAGTGACACATCAATCAATTTTCCCGGAGGGCTGAACTTGATAGCGTTCGCGATGAGGTTGCTGGCAACGCGCCACAGCTTCTCGCGGTTTGCCACAACGACTACCGCCCTGCTATGTAACGTGATACGTTGCTTCTTTGCAGCGGCCTTGCTTTGCATCAGGTCTACACAGTAACGGAGCAGTTCGTCAAGATCCAACGTATCTTTCGGCATATCGGCCAGTTGTTTGTTCACCTCCAGTAAATCGGTTACCAGTCCGAGGGAATCCGTTGCCGATTTACCAATCAGGTCGAGCATTTTCCGTTCGTCGTCCGAAAGACCGTCCTTTTCCAAAAGCATCGATGCAGCGGAGCTGATCGCACCGATCGGGTTCCGTAGGTCGTGTGCCACGACGTGCATCATGCGGCTGTTTTCCGCCTGGCTTTGTTCCAGTGCGTTCAAAGCTTTCTGCAGGTGTAGATTCTGTGCCACAATACGTGCGTTTAGCTGTCTACTGACGCGAAGTGTACGGCGGATCGCTAGGACGACTCCCACAGCCAACAGGCATCCCAATATGGCCAATAGCAGGAAAAAGGTCTGGCTGCGGGATCGCTCCACCAGTCGCTCCAGCTGCTGCTCCTTGATGGCGTAGTCGAGGTAGTCTATATTCGCGGTTGCATCCAATCGCTCCTGTTCGTCAAACAGATCGATCAATAACTGCCCATAGCGGTTCGCCTCCGCCTGCTCATCGTGAGCGGTATGCAGATCGAACAACTTACGGGCCATCACCTTACTATAGAATAGATAATCGCGGTGATTGGCGATATCCAGTCCACGCCGATAGTAGACTGCTGCCCGCGCAGCGTCGCTAAGAGCAACGATATCGCCGATACCAATAAGCATATCCATACTTACATAATAAAGGTGCTTTTCGATGGCCAGATTGATGACACTATCCCACAACGCCAGTCCCGCATCCCGTTGGCCCCCATCGATCAACGCCTGTGCCGCCAGGTGGTCAAGGGCGATCAGGGTACGTGCGTCATCGTATCGAGTTGCAATGTTACGTGCGTCATGCATATAGCGTTGCGACTCCGCTTCGTCGATGCGTTCGGGGAATAGCAGCAAGTAGTTGTAGATAACCAGCGACAGGATAGAATCGTACGCAAGCGTATAGCCGAGATCGAGTGCCGACTCAAAGTACTCCGCGGAACGGTCATCCCGTTCGAGCTGCTTGTACACCCCCCCGATGTTCATCAAGGTCTGGACCCGGTTTACCGTATCGTCCATCTGGACATAAGCCACGTGGGCATCGTTGTAGTATTTCAACGCCAGCTGCCGGTTCCCTTTGATGTCATATACCACGCCGAGGTTATTGAGCGCGTCCGCTTTCCCCTTTTGATAGTGAAGGCGATCGGCCAGTCGCCGCGCACGGACAGCATAATGGAACGTGGTATCGGCGCTTTGTTCATAGGAGATAAGGGCCAATCGGTTCAATACATCTACATACGACATGCTGTCGGTTATATGGTTGAGGCGTTGTTTCAGGCCCGTAGCTTCATCTCCCTGGGCCGAAACCCCAGGCATGTTGAACAGCCACACCGTCAGCCACACCGGCATTACCCATTTAGTATAGGCGTTCATAGGCAACAAGGTATTTGCTGTACTAATTTACAATTTTTTTGGAAAAAACCGCCAAGGCACGGAAATTGCGCACGGAAAACATAAATGTATTTACATGCTCATTATCTCCATTGACCATCAGTATGAACCTTATTTCAACGGCTCCTATGCTGTCGACGACGTATCGACGGACCGGAAAAAACAAGTACTGTTGGTATTGTACCGCGACATTATACGCAACGGGTTTAGCGAAACCGTAGCAAAAAAACCCATTGCTAAATTTTTCGACACGGACGACAGGGAAATTCTGCCACGGCAATGGACAGCCGAAATGAAAGCATTGGTCAAGCAGGAAATCCTTCATCACCCTGTTGAGCGGTTCCACAAGTTCACCACCCTGGCCAAGATCATTTTCTCGCTCGGCGGATTGGTGGTTATGTTGGGTGTCGCTGCGCTTATCTACGGGATTTTCGTGTCGGGGCCGAAAAAGAAAAGCAACCGGGCAGCGTTTACCGAGCTGCCAGTGGCGGGCGATCGCTATTACGGAAGCCTGTTTGGCCAGGAATTCATGACGGGCGGAAAGTTACGGGCGGGCTGGGTAATTATCGAGTCGTCGAATCCGCAAGACAGCGTAGTGCAGCTTCGCCTATCCGAAGACATCGGCGATTTTACGTTTAAGCCCGAAACCATTAATCATAGCACGTTTGAAGGCCCTATTTTTATAACCAAATTCAGCACAGACGGACGTAAAAACACGTTCACCGGCACGGATACGGACTTTGTATTTGAGTCGACCGTATATCAAGACAATTTTGACGCATACAAACTTCCCGCTACCAATGAATAAATCCGATTTGATTCAAAACACTCCCAATAGTCGCGAAGCAGTACCGGCAGCCAAAGGCGTACAGGCACTTTCACGTTTTCTAAACAGCCATCAATGGACGGCTTATTTCCTCGGCATGCTGATCTTCCTGTTCAGTTCGCTCCTGTACTTCTCGGTATCCGGCATGCTCAGCAGCAGCGCATCAGCGGCTGCTACCGGAGCCGAAACTGGCCTGTTAGTCATTTCACTGGCCGGCTTTGCACTGGTTGCCGGGTTACTATACCTACTATATAAGCGTTCGGCCAATCTGCCGGCCAAAGAGCAAATGCGTTACTACGAACTGGGCAATGTGCAGCCGCTCACACCGGAACAGGCTACCGCTTTGCGGCTCAATATCGTCGAGATGTATCATGACGGTTTCTGGCTCAACACCTTGGAATATTATCCCTGCGACGTGCGTGTGAGTAACCCGAAATTCAAGCCCACATCATTCTACGTCGCCAACCGGAGTGTGTATCGCCAGGGACTGAACGACGATTGGGGGCTGGTAAGCAAAGCCCAGTACGAGCGCATGGTTCAGGAACTTTTCGACGGCATGCATTCCAGGCTTTTTGCACTCGATATAGACTATGCGCTCCATTACAAATCGTATGTGCGGGGCGCAACACCGGAGCAACTGAAAACCCTGGAAAATCAGCACGCTAATTTCGTGAATCGCCTGGCTGGCTTGATTGATAAGCCCGCCGACTATATCACGGCCTGTTTCAATGCACGTACCGTTAAGCCGAAGCCGCTCATCTGGGGGTTTGATCTTTGGCGGGTCATCCCGATGTCGCGCGAGGCATTCATGGCGGGCTACATCTCCGAAGCTGAAGCGTGGACGAACATCTTGCGTGCGTCTGATTTGATACATTACCTTTTCGATAGTTTCGAGTCGTTTTATGACAACCTCCGCCTCGGCAATGCATACTGGTCTAACGATCTGAAAACAACGACCCGCCGGCTCGAAATGTGGAAGCGCTATGATAAGGAATGCAACTGGCCGCAGCGGCAACTGCCCTGGCCGACAGGGCAGCACCCGGACATAACGGAAGATATGCGAACGGGCTTTACTGAATACGTCCGCTCAAAAAACAAGACGCACCAGGAAGTCGGCTTCCGGTTGGGCGACGACACGGCCGAAGGATAATCTGTCGGTAACTAAGCTCCCTGTGCCATCTTTTCCTTTGATGTACATCGCCACCGGATGGTATTGCAGGGTATCAAAATGGGGTGGCTCAAGCTCAAGCTCATGTGGCGTAGGCGTACCGGCAGCAAAAAAGAATGCTTTGGTCAGGCTTCCATAGTCATTGTGCGGCAGCAACTCACCACACCCCAGGTAGTCGGCCCCAGCGGTGTCTGCTACGCTGAAAGCGTATATCCGTACGATACCTCCCTTGTTCTGTTCGTTACGGGCAAACGCGATTTCGCGGAAACCACCTTTCAAATCTGCCGGGCCACGGTGCCGGAACAGATCGCCAACCATTAATGCGGCAAAGGCAACCACCACCAACCCGATGACCAACTTCCGGTACTTCCTAATCATGATAACGCAAATTTAGGAAATTAATCAAGGGGTTTTCACGTTAACGGGGCGAACCGGTATAAAAGAATTTAGTAAGTTTGGCTACATATTAAAGTGGCTCATGTTTTCATGAAACTAGTCTGGCTCCTCATCATCGGCTTGTTCGGCAGCGGATACGTATGCACCTACCTGCTGTCGCGGGACAGCCGAAGGCCTTTCCTTCCGGATGACGGCCGGAAATCGGTGCGGCGGTTTGGAATCACCTGTTTCTTTATTGCAGTAGCGCTGTGTTTGCTTATCTTATACGTTAGATTGAAACGATAAAACGCATAGCTTATGGAAGCTTCGATTAAAAACGGCAACCGCGTCACCATTGATGGCACAAACTATCCCATCAACGCAACGGAGACGCGATGGTTCATTGGCAAAATGAACCATTCGCTGGTTACCGAAATCGTGATAACGGCTACGGACGTCACCGTCGACACGCAAAAAGGGTTGCTTGACGAATACAAGAGCGATGGACGCATCAAACTCTCGCTGGATGCCGTCGGGATCTTTTACCATGGTGTCCCGACCGGCGAGTTCAATTTCGAAGAAGATAAAAACAACGATACGCATAAATACATAACGAAAGAGGGGTTGGACTACCGCCTCAAGTTTTATGGAACCGTGGCCTACCGCGATTCGGGAGTGTTCCTTCATGGTGAGCTGAAACCGGCATATGGTGATGGCCCCGTATTCCTCCTCGAAGCTGCGGTCACCTTAGACCCCGGAACGTTGGATTGGAGCTACTATCGTTTCGAAAGCCTGGAAGAGACCGTCGGGGCTGATCCGAAGCAGGTTCGGCACCTTGAAATCACCAACCCCACCTTCACAGCATTTCCACCGGAAGTTTATGATTTTACCAACCTGGAATACCTCACCGTTGTTAACAAGCGCGATTACTGGGATCAGACCCTACTGCCGCTGGCTAGCCTGGGCGATCGCCTGGGTAACTTGGTACGACTGAAAGGCATCAGCATCAATAAAGCATCCATCAATAGCCTGCCGCCAGCCATCGGTATGCTACAGCAGTTGGAGTTGCTGAACCTGAGCTTATGCGAAATCTCCGACCTGCCGGAGTCGGTTTGGCAGCTACCGCGGTTAGCTTATCTCATCCTCGGTAACAATCGGCTTACGACGATACCGGAACAGATTGGCCTCCCTGCACTGCTTACGCTTGATGTATCGGGCAATGCGTTGACAACGCTCCCTGAATCGCTGATGCAGCAGCCGAAAATCAAAACCATCAAGGCAACAGGAAATCCGTTCACCGCGCTTCCCGACCGCTTTAGTTTCTTCAAGGGACTGGAATTGAGCATCAAAGAGAAGAAGAAATTATTGGACACCACATACAAAGGTGCGGATGGCAAGGGCATCACCACATGGGACAACACCACCTATTTTGCTGAAAGTGACGCGACCCTCATCGCACCCGTGGACGACATCATCAGCCAGCAAAAACTCACCAAATACAAGAAGCCCTTACGCTCGCTGGTAAAGAAAGCCGTTGGTTTTAACCAGACCACCGAAGACGACTACGCCACGGTGGGCAATCACCGGTTTGGTGGCCGGCCAGACCTCCCTGAAGCAATACCCTACCCTACCTTTATCAAAGAAAACCGCAACCTGCATTATGAATTCATCGCACAGATCAATTGCGAACAAGTTGCAGACTTGCAGCAATACCTGCCCCGTACCGGAAGCCTGTTCTTTTTCTTCAAGAGTTTCCATTTTTTCGGGTTAGACAATGTGGATATCGCTAAGGTACACTACGTAGCCGACAACAGCCAGCTGGCCTCAGGGAAACGATTTACGGTCTCCGAGTCGGATTTCTATGAACTACCCGGCGGCCAATATACGCCCTACCGGGCAGACGCTTTCGCTGTGGCTTCCGCACCGTCGTTCTATGCGATACACCAAAACAGCTACCTGATTGAGAAAAAATTCAAAACCCTGGAAGAAGACCCGGATCTATCGGATACGTTGTACGACCAATTTGAGGAGCCAGTCAATAGCATAACGCCGTATGACCACGCCATCAATGCGTATGGCTTCACTCAGCATGAATCGCCCGAACTGCAGGCAGCACTCAGCCTGAAGGGCGACCCCCACGACTGGATTATCCTGCTCTTAGTAGCGTCGCGGGGCGACTTCCAATGGGGCGATGCAGGCGACCTGTTTTTCGTTATCCATAAAAGTGACCTGGCAAAAAAGGATTTCAGCGAGGTCTTCGTTACCATGGAGAGCAGCTAGATTATGGTGCCTGACAACCAGATGACTGAAAGAATAATGGAAAATTGTCGCATAAGCTTGGAATAAACGAGCAATAATTATATTTTGTGCTACAATTAAACAAATCGACACCACGTTATGAATAAACGCGAATTTTTAAAAAACAGCACATTGGGTGCTTTGGGAGTTATGCTGGCCCCCAGGCTGCTGAGCGCATTCCCGGCGGCAAACCGTTTACGTACAGCCCACATCGGCGTGGGAAATATGGGAGCCGAAGACCTGATGGCCATTTCCTCGCACCCGAGTGTGGATGTGGTGGCGCTGTGCGACGTCGATGCCCTGAATTTATCCGCGGCACACAAGCGTCATCCAGGTGCCCGCGTGTTTTTTGATTACCGGGTCATGCTGGAAGAACTGGGCGACGAAATCGACGCCGTTATTGTGTCTACACCGGATCATACCCATGCGCCGGCTTCTATGCTCGCCATGCAGCTAAACAAACCCGTTTATTGCCAGAAACCGCTCTCCCATTACGTGTCCGAATCGCGGGCAATGAAAAAACTGGCTGCTGAAAAAGGACTGGTCACTCAGATGGGCATCCAGGTACACTCCTTTTACGATTATAAGCTGGCAACGCTTTTGATCCAATCCGGCATTATCGGTAAGGTACATACCGTACACGCCTGGTCGCCCAAAAACCATGGGTATGACGGGCCACCTCCGCAGGGTGAAGATCCGATTCCAACGCAACTGCACTGGAACCTGTGGGCAGGAACCTCACCCAAACCACCCTATAAAGAAGGGGTATATCATCCCGGGGTCTGGCGGAAACTGATGGACTATGGCTGCGGCACCCTAGGCGACATGGGCGTGCATATTTTTGACACGCCCTATAATGCACTGCAGTTGGATGTGCCACGCACCATCACCAACGAGTGCCGGCCTTCCAACGGGTTCGGCTTTCCCGAACACAATACGGTAACTTATGAGTTCCCCGGCACCGAATATACCGCCAAATCGTTAAAATGGATTTGGTATGATGGTGAGGGTGCCCCACCAAAGCACGAGGACCTGGTGTTGCCAGGCATGGATGCCGGCGCCGGCAAAAAGAAAACCGACAGGGAAGCGGACAGTCCTGATAAAGTTTCGCTCGACCCCAAGATAGCGGGTGAACACGAATTGCCTGATCAGGGGGCGATGTTTGTGGGCAGCAAGGGCCGCCTGCTGCTGCCTCACTTTATGCAACTGCCCAGGAAAATTGTACGGAACAAGTATGTCGATATTTCTGATGAAATAGCCAAGCTGACGGATGAACACGGCCTGGGTGAACCCATCCGTAATTACGACACCGAAGGTCCTAAGCACTATCACCAGTTTGTGGATGCTTGTTTAGGAAAAGGGGAGTGTTCTGCGCCATTTGATTATGCTTCACGATTAACGGAAACTATTCTTCTGGGCACCATTGCCGGACGCTTTCCCGGTGAAACGCTACACTGGGACGCCGAAACAGCCAAATTCAGGGAAGAAAAAGCCAATCAATACCTGAGTGGTGAATATCGGACGTTCTGATTAACCATGCGGTTTGATTTCCCCAAGGTGTGCGATTTCAGCTAAGTTATATGGCGTTTCCTGGTAAACGAAGTAGTTCAGCCAGTTGTTGAACAATAGGTTCGCGTGGCCCGTCCAACGGACAACAGGACCATTTTTCGGTTCATTGCCAGCATAATAGTACTGTGGCATGTCTATCAGCGCACCCTTTTCCAGATCGCGTGTATATTCCTCGTGGAGTGTCCACGGGGCATATTCCGAATGCCCGGTCAGGTAAAACTCGCGGCCACCACGCGATGCGGCGATAGCCATACCCGCATCTGCCGATTCAACCAGGACATCAACTGCTGCCGCGGCTGCCAAATCTTCCGGCGCAAGCGTGGTATGGCGGCTATGCGGAATGTAAAACTCATCGTCGAAGCCACGGAATAGCGGATGCTTTTTATCGAGCGTGGTATGCTTGAAAACACCGAAAAGCTTCTTATCCAACGGAACTTTCCTCACACCATAAAAATGGTACAGCGCGGCCTGCGATGCCCAGCAGATATACAGTGTAGAGGTGACGTGCGTCCGCGCCCATTCAAAAATCATCTTCACTTCGTCCCAGTATGAAACGTCTTCAAATGCCAACAATTCTACCGGTGCACCGGTGATGATCATGCCGTCATAATAATTGTCAGCTACCTCCCCGAAGCCTTTGTAAAATAACTCCAGATGCTCCAATGGGGTGTTTTTGGGAGTGTGGGTATCTAAGCGCAGGAATTCGATCTCCACCTGCAGGGGGTTGTTAGACAACAACCGAACGAAATCGGTTTCCGTTGAAATCTTCAGCGGCATCAGGTTAAGGATGATGACACGCATGGGTCGGATATCCTGCGTACTGGCCCGCAGATCATCCATTACAAAAATATTTTCGTTCTTCAGTTGCGCTATCGCTGGGAGATTATCGGGTATCTTTACTGGCATGCCGTTTCCTTGCACCTAAATTGAGGCACAAATTTAAGGAGAATTTTTGGACATACACAGCAGAAATCAGAGTAGCATGGCCTTAAGAATGGATTGCGCATAGTCGCCCCAGCTTTTCAAGCTGGCCTCCAATTGTTCCCGCAGCTCTCGGTAGTTGACAGCTTTTCCTTTGGTGGGCGCTGCCAGTTCCTTGGCGGAAACAGGCCGGTCATCCACCTTGGTAGCAAAATAGGTCACATGCTCATAAGGCAATGCAATGCCCAGAATCATGCCGGGTAAGCCGGTAAACGACTCCGGACCGCCCGAAACGGGTATCTGGTCGGTATAAAAGGCAACGACGTAAATGGAATCAAGTACTATCGCATTGGCGCGGCGGCATTCATAACCGGCAATCTCGCGCGATTCGTTGGTAAAACGCCATTGGATCTGGCGGAGACTGTCGGTAATCAGATAGGTCTCTTCATAGATGCTTTTCTGACTGGTGCTTTGCTGCGCGAGTAAATCGGTAGCAATGATATTGCCCATATCGATAGACGGATCGCTGCCGAAGAAGCCCCCCGATGAGCCGGCCTGACTGTCCTGTGGCCAGAACCGCATTTTTGGACCATTGAATGCCAGGTTATAGTTGAACGCTTTAAATTGGGGGTTACTCCGCTGGTACTGCTCAAATGCCTGCTCCATAAAACTGTTGTTGCCAATACGGTCTTTAATCTTGGCGTACATGTTTACCCGCTTTTCAAAGGTGACGACACCACTTTCTACAAACCGGGCATATTGCGCCTGTACAGACGGCGCGCATAACACCAACATAAACAGACAGGTAAATAGCTGAAATATCCTCATGATCGTTAGTTTTGAATGGATGTGCCGCCGCCCATTTTATTGAAATCCCAGGTTAGGGAAAACATCAGGTACCGGGTTATGGTCGTATATCGGTTTTGCGTGATATAGGTGCTGCTTGCTGAGCGGTCGAAACCAATATTCTGGTTGAAAATGTCGTTCACGCCTACGGAAAACCGGAGCGTCTCGTCTTTCAGGAACTTTTTACTGACCGATGCGTCGGCAATAAACCGTTCGAAATTTTCATTAAACGATTGGGTAGCGGCCGTATACATGTAATTTCCCTCCGAACTGATCTGGAATTTCCAGGGCAGGTAAATATTGAACGAGTACCGGCCGTTCATCCCCCAGCCGTTGTTATTCCGGTCCGGCTGTAGCGAAGATTCGCCGGAAGTATAGCTCGGTCCGAAACTGATATTGAAATCGTATTTCTTCTGGATGTACTGCCGCAGGAAAACCGTTCCGGAGTAGCTTGAACTCACGGTCTTGTTGAGCTCGCCGTTGGCGAGGTTGTAGTAAATATTGCCATTCGTGTTCAGCCCGACCCCTACGTCGACGTTCCACTTATTCAGCTTTTTGCTGAAGTTGGAATAGAAATAGTAGTTCATTGGTGTCTTATTTTCGAGGTTGGCATACTGGAAGGTGTTCCGGCCCACCGAATCGGTATAGGTGTTGCTTACAATGGCATTACTGGTATTGGAAAAGCTACCGGAGAAATACACGTACTGGTTACCCAGTACCTTAAATGAATTGTACCATACATTGAACCGATTGGTGTACGATGGCTTAAGGTCCGGATTGCCCAGTACAATGTTCATCGGGTCATCATTTACGCGCACCGGTTGTATCTGGTTAATCGTCGGCTGGGTATTACTGCCATCGTACGAAATATTAAACGACTTTTGTTGGGAAAACCGGTATTGCCAGCGCAATTGCGGATTGTAGTTAGTGAAACGGCGCGCAAACCGGTCGTTGACATAGCGATCGGTCTGATCAAACCGCACGTGGCTCACCCGTGTACCGAAGTTGAGCGTGGACTTTCCTTTTTTGTAATTAAAGATGGCACCTAGTTGGTTGGCCAGTTGGTTTAATTTGAAATCATTGCTGTATAAGGAGTCCAGCTCCGCATAGTCACCGCTACCGACAGGATTGAACGATTGCCGGATCGACGTCCCGTTACTTGCCGTGAGCCGGTAGTTCAACACCAGCGAAAGCGCATCAGTAAATGGCTCGGAGTATGTGATATTTGAATTAAATACCGAACTCCGGGTGTCATTGATCTTCATCTGGTCGACCAGCAGCAGGCTGTCCACCGCTCCTGCATCGTTATAAAATGTGTTTTCGGAATACAAGAATCCGTTGGCCTTGCTTTGGTTGATGGTTTCACTCAAGTCCCACGAGAACGTACGCCCCGCTTTCCGTAATTTCTTCGTCCATAGCGCCGAAAGCGACACATCCTGTCCTTCGGTCTGGTTGTTTGTACGCCGCATCGATTCATTAAGCAGCTGCCCGGCGCCGTTGGAACCCTCCGATTCGTTGAGCTCCGTTGTTTCTCCGTTTCTGAGCGCACCGTTGAACGTTACTTTTAAGTTGGACGTGGAGTCGAACTGCGACTCAAAGATAGCACCGCCGCGCTGGCGGAATATGCGCCGGTCGAAATCTTGCCCCGATACCGTGTTGATGGTCCCCGTAGGAAGGTTATTCTGGCTGATCGTATTGCTGGAACCCTTTACCCCCAGTTCGCCGATTTTGTAATTACCGTTGATGGACTGTTTGTCGTCATTCCATTTGTTGCTGTAGAATGCACCGCCATTCAGTACCGAGGGAATACCCCTTCCGTCATAACGGCCACCCCACGACTCGATTTCATCCTGTCCGCCACTGAACGAAATCATGATGCCGCCATCTTCCATCAGCGTTGTCGTTCCCGACGGAGCATAGCGGTCAGCATCCTGCCAGTTGAGCCCGGTACGGCCGGTATTGCCCAGGGTACCAAAAGCCGAAAACCGTTGCTTGTTATTGAAGCGGTTGAACATCAGTTGCCCCTCGTACATCTCATTGGTCCCGGCACCGGCATCCACCTTGCCGAAATACCCTTTTTTCTTATCTTCTTTAAGCTTGATGTTGAGTGTCTTCGATCGCTCACCGTCATCCACGCCCGTAAACTCGGCCTGATCGCTCCGCTTGTCGTACAGTTGTACTTTATCGACCATATCTCCGCGTAGGTTCTGTGTTACCAACGTAGGGTCGTCGCCGAAAAACTCCTCGCCATCTACAAGCACCTTGTTTACCGTCTGCCCCTGGGCCGTTATCTTACCGTCCTGGTCTACCTGAATACCGGGAAGCTGTCTGAGCAGATCCTCCACTTTGTCATTAGGCTGTATCGTAAAACTCGCAGCATCGTATTCCGTCGTATCGCCCCGGATGGTGATGGCCTGGCTGCGATTCACCAATACCTCTTCCAGCAACTTCGCCCGCAGCACCAGTCCGACATTACCAAAATCCATCACCCTCGTATTACTGTCCAGCGTAAAACGCTCCACATAGTCGGCATATTCGGGGAAGGTAGCAAACAGCATATATTCCCCCGTATCGAGGTTGCTAAGCTGGAAATCACCCGCCTCGTCCGATCGGGTAAACCGGTACAACATGGAGTCTTTGGCATGGACCAGCACAATGGACGATTTGGCCAGTTGTTGACCGGAGGCCGTGTCGACGACCGTACCGGTGACGGCATAACCACCTTCCTGAGCGGAAGCAACGAGCCCGCATGTGCAGGCTAGAATAAGCGAAACGAGCAATCTCTTCATAATTGGGTTATGCTACCGTTTAAATCAAAGGATGGGGGCAAATACCTCGCTCCGCAACCAGGCCCAAATATAGAACTAAAAAAATAGTTTTTGTTTCTTTCTCCATTATTTAACATTTTTTAGCAAATCGGGCGTCATATTATCCCACTGCTGCATACTGAATTTCGAATTTGACGTAAAACTACGAAAAAATAGTAATAAACCTAATTCATCCTAAAATTGTGCAATTTCGTGTTGACGTGTTACCGGTTTGACGCTGCGATGTGCGAGATGTTGCATAACGAATCACATTTTGCCGGCGATCGCCCACCAATTTACTTATCGCTGCCAAATTAGCTAAGTTTCGCCTATGTAATTCACATTTCAAAGGCAGGCGAGAGACCGTTAACTTGCCTATCTCTGGCAAATTAGCTAAGTTTGCGCCAAAGCCTCATGATATGCAGACAATCAAAAAGTATGTGGAAGCGAATACACAGCGCTTCCTGGACGAGTTAATCGAGTTGCTCCGTTTTCCATCGGTAAGCGCCGATGCAAAATACAAGGATGACGTAAAAAACGCGGCTGAATTCGTCGCTCAGAAATTGCGCGATGCGGGTGCCGACAACGTGGAGGTATGCCCCACGGCAGGTCATCCCATTGTTTACGGCGAGAAAATCATTGACCCGTCCAAACCCACCGTATTGGTATACGGTCATTACGATGTACAACCGCCCGATCCACTGGAACTTTGGGAGACCCCTCCCTTCGAACCTACCATCCGCGACGGCAAAATCTTTGCCCGCGGCGCGTGCGACGATAAAGGCCAGTTTTACATGCATGTAAAAGCTTTTGAATTGATGCAGGCCACGGATACCCTTGCCTGCAACATCAAGTTCATGATCGAGGGCGAAGAAGAAGTGGGATCGGACAACCTGGGGGTTTTCGTAAAAGCCAACAAGCAACGGCTGGCTGCCGACGTGGTGCTGATTTCCGATACGGCTATGATTAGCCTCGATACGCCCTCACTGGAAACCGGACTACGGGGATTATCATACCTCGAAGTGGAAGTAACCGGTCCAAACCGCGACCTCCATTCGGGTGTTTACGGTGGTGCGGTAGCCAATCCCATCACTATCCTGGCCCGGATGATCAGTTCCCTGCATGATGAAAATAACCACATTACCATCCCCGGGTTCTATGACGACGTAGCCGAATTGAATGAAACCGAACGGAAGGCACTGAATGCAGCGCCGTTTGACGAAAATGAATACAAAACTGATCTTGGCATCAAGGCCCTTTGGGGTGAAAAGGGATACACAACCATCGAGCGTACCGGCATCCGGCCTACGTTGGAGCTCAACGGCATCTGGGGAGGCTATATCGGTGAAGGGGCAAAAACGGTGCTGCCGTCAAAAGCGCATGCCAAAATTTCCATGCGCCTGGTACCCAACCAGGATTCGGATAAAATCAGCAAGCTTTTTGCCGCTCATTTCGAAAGCATCGCACCGGATTATGTGTCCGTGAAGGTAACCCCCCACCACGGCGGGCAACCGGCGGTAACGCCAACCGATAGTACGGCATACCGCGCGGCAGAAAAAGCCATTGAAGAAGCATTCGGCAAGAAGCCCATCCCAACCCGGGGAGGCGGAAGCATCCCCATCGTTTCGCTGTTTGAAGACGAACTCGGATTGAAAACGGTATTGATGGGCTTTGGACTGGATAGTGATAACTTGCATTCACCCAACGAAAAGTACGACATCGCCAACTACCTCAAAGGCATCGAGACCATCCCCCTTTTCCATAAGTATTTTGCGGAACTAAGTTAGCCTAACGAGAAATTGTACACGTGAACGGGACCCTACGTTTGCTAAGAAAAACACACAGATGCCTGTATTTGGCATCTGTTTTATTTTTCTTTGCGCTCTGCTACCCGTTGCTGTTTGTACTGGCCAGAAACCCGGAGCGGCACACCCGACACATCGCACGGTGCCGCCGAATCATCGGATGGCTGAGCTCCACATGCGTAGGCATACGCTACCGGTTCCGTTACGAAACAGCTATAGACTGGTCGAGACCCTGTATCATCTGTGCCAACCATACGTCCAACCTCGACATTACCGCGCTGGTGCTGCTCTGCCCTGCCGATTTCTCGTTCATGGGAAAGATCGAACTACTCAACAATCCGGTTACAGGGCTATTTTTCCGTACAATCGATATTCCGCTGAACAGGCAAAGTAAGATATCGGCCTTCAAAGCGTTCAAACAGGCGGACACCAACCTCCGTAATGGCCGGAGCATGGCCATCTTCCCCGAAGGGCATATCGGCGAAGAATTCCCGCCACACCTGTACGATTTCAAGAATGGCCCGTTCAAGCTGGCCATCGAAACCAACGTGCCGATTGTACCGGTGGTGATTCACAACGCGTGGAAAATCTTTTGGGATGACGCCGGGCGGTTCGGTAGCCGCCCCGGCACGGTGCTGGTCGACGTGTTTGCTCCAGTCCATACCACAGACCTCCTGCCTGAGCACGCCGACCAGTTGCGCGACGAGATACATGCGCTTATAAAAAAACACTGGAACAGCACCGGTGGACTGTAACTTTTCCTATATTAGCACGTCTTACCACAAAAAAAGTGATATGTCGCAACAGCCACTCATTCAGATAACGGATATCGGACGGAAATATGTCATCGGTTCTGAAGTCATCCACGCACTGAAATCCGTGACCCTCCAGATAAACAAAGGGGAGTTCGTCGCATTGATGGGGCCTTCCGGCTCCGGCAAATCCACCCTGATGAACATCCTCGGTTGCCTCGATACCCCTACACGTGGTGAATATATCCTCAATGGCATCAATGTAAGCGACATGACCGATGATGAACTGGCCGATGTGCGGAACAAGGAGATCGGGTTCGTGTTCCAGACATTCAACCTGTTGCCCCGTTCCACTTCGCTCGATAATGTCGCCCTTCCACTCATCTATGCGGGCTACAACAAGAAAACACGGAGCGAGATGGCCCAAAGTGCATTGGAGAGTGTCGGACTGGGTAACCGGGTAGACCACAAACCCAACGAACTCTCCGGTGGCCAGCGCCAGCGGGTGGCTGTAGCACGGGCGCTGATCAACGACCCTTCCATCATACTGGCAGATGAACCGACCGGCAACCTGGATACGAAGACGTCGGTAGAAATCATGGAACTGCTGGAGGAAATACACGACAAGGGAAACACAATTATCCTCGTAACCCACGAAGAGGATATTGCCCAGCATGCCCACCGCATCGTCCGTATGCGCGATGGGCTCATCGAAGATGACTACCCCAACCAAGACATCAGAAACGTATCGCCCCGCCTCGCAGCACTTCGCGAAAAAGGCACCGATTTCGAGAATATCTAAGCGATCAGGCCTTCACGGTGCATTGCGTTTCCAATGCCCTGGAAATAAGGGCATCCCTTATCCAAAAGCCATTTTTTTGTAAAAATGACACACCAACTAAACACTAAACAACTATCAGTCAATAACTTAAATCAATCTCATAAATTATTGACAAAAAATTTAAAAATCATACTATAAATATTATATTTTTGCGCAAAATTGAAAAGCTTAAATTGAAAGGTTATGTACTGGACATTAGAGTTAGCCTCACATTTGGAAGACGCACCGTGGCCGGCCACAAAAGACGAGCTGATCGACTATGGCATCCGCTCAGGCGCCCCCGTGGAAGTGATTGAGAACCTGCAAGCCCTGGAGGACGACGGTGAGCCCTATGAAAATATAGAAGAGATCTGGCCCGACTATCCGACCAAAGACGATTTCTTCTTCAACGAAGATGAATATTGAAAAATAGCTGCCCCGCACGATGAGTACGGGGCGGTTTTGTTACGTACCTAAAAAATAGATTTTCACGCCTTGCAACTTTCAAAACAAAAACCCATATTTGTGGCACAACAGAAATGAACGTTACAAGGGGACATATTACTTGGTGGTGGCATAGCAATTAATGCTGTGGCAACCTCCTATTGTAAGTAATAGTTACTGAACTGTATAGCGGCTTGCCCATCATCGGCAGGCCTTTTTTTATGGATACCAAGACAACATGAAGAAAATATTAGCACATCTCTTCGAATTCAAAACCTTCACGCGCGGTGAAGCATACGAGATATTGACCAACATTGCTTCAGGGAAATACAACAACTCCCAGATTGCCGCATTCATGACGGCCTACGGCATGCGGAGTATCCGCGTGGAAGAACTGGAGGGTTTCCGCGATGCGATGTTCGATCTTTGCCTGCAATTGGATTTTCCGGGTTATAAACTCATCGACCTCTGCGGCACCGGCGGCGACGGTAAAAATACGTTCAACATTTCTACCCTCGCCTCCTTCGTAGTAGCCGGCGCAGGTTATCCGGTGGCCAAGCATGGCAACTACGGCGTATCCTCAGGCTGCGGATCCTCTAACGTGATGGAACACCTCGGCTACCAATTTACTAATGACAAGGATATCATCAGCCGCCAGCTGGAACAAGCCAACATCTGTTTCCTCCATGCGCCGCTGTTCCACCCGGCCATGAAGACCGTGGCGCCGATCCGCCGCGAGCTGGGTGTGAAAACATTTTTCAACATGATTGGCCCACTGGTTAACCCGACCAACCCGCATTACCAATCCGTTGGCGTGTTTAGCCTGGACCTGGCGCGACTGTACGGCTACCTGTACCAGCAGACCGATAAGCAATATACCATCCTCCATGCATTGGATGGCTATGACGAAGTCTCCCTGACGGGCGATTTCAAAACCATCAGCAACCAGGGGGAACACATCCATAACATCAGTCAGCTGGGCTTTACACCTATATCGGCCGAACGCATCCACGGCGGCGAAACAGTGGAAGAGGCGGCCCGGATATTCGCCACCGTGCTGAATGGGGAAGGAACCACCGAACAAAACAATGTAGTCCTGGCCAACGCGGCTGTCGCCATCCAGACCATCCATCCGGAAAAGCATTTCGGCGATTGCTATTACGAAGCAGAAGCATCGCTCATGGGCCGTAAAGCATTGGGAAGTTTTAAAAAGCTAATAGCGTAGGGATGAACCCCAAAATTAAAATATGTGGCTTGAAACATCCCGATAACATCCGGGAGGTCATTGCGTTGCGGCCCGATTACGTGGGGTTCATTTGCTACCCCGGTTCTAAGCGCTTCGTGGGCGAACTGGATGCTCATTGGATAGCCGGATTGCAAGGCGCGAAAAAAACGGGCGTTTTCGTAAACGCCGCCATCCATGAAGTAAAAAAAGCTATTCATCAATATGGTTTCCAGGCAATACAGTTACATGGAACGGAAACACCGGCATATTGCGCCGAATTAAAAGACTGCGGCGTCGAAGTCATCAAGGCTTTCGGAATCGACGATCGGTTCGACTGGTCTACGGTACGGGCCTATGACGCGGCTGACTACTACCTCTTCGATACCCAAAGTACCCAGCACGGTGGTACGGGCAAACGCTTCGACTGGACGCTTCTTGAAGGCTACACGGGCGATAAACCCTTTTTCCTGAGCGGCGGCATCAGCGCAGAAAACATCGCAGATGCCCTGCGGCTTGGAGACAGTCGTCTTTATGCGCTTGACCTGAACTCCAGGTTTGAGACTGCGCCGGGCATCAAAGACCTTACATTATTAAGAAATACGTTACAGACCATCAACAATGAGTAAATACCAGGTAAACGACAACGGTTATTATGGCGATTTTGGTGGCGCCTATATCCCCGAAATGCTGTATCCAAACGTGGAGGAACTGCGGCAGCAATACCTCACCATCATCCAAAGCGACGACTTCCGGCGGGAATTCGACCAATTGCTGCGTGATTACGTCGGGCGCCCGTCGCCACTGTATCTCGCCGGGCGGCTCTCGGACCGGTACGGCGCCAACATTTTCCTGAAACGGGAAGACCTCAACCACACAGGTGCACATAAAATCAACAACACCATCGGTCAAATCCTCCTTGCCGAACGGCTGGGCAAAAAACGCATCATCGCCGAAACCGGCGCAGGCCAGCACGGCGTGGCCACCGCTACGGTGTGCGCACTCAAGGGCCTGCAATGCGTGGTGTATATGGGCGCCATCGATATCGAACGGCAGGCCCCGAACGTGGCCCGGATGAAAATGATGGGCGCCGAAGTGGTGGCGGCGACATCGGGTAGTAAGACACTCAAAGATGCCACCAACGAAGCCCTTCGCGACTGGATAAACAATCCCGTGGATACCCACTACATCATTGGATCGGTAGTAGGGCCACACCCCTATCCGGACATGGTAGCCCGTTTCCAGTCGGTCATCTCGGCCGAAACCCGAAGGCAGCTGCTCGAAAAAACCGGCCGCGAAACACCGGATTACGCCATTGCCTGCGTAGGCGGTGGAAGCAATGCAGCCGGTATGTTTTACCATTTTCTCGACGCTCCGGACGTGAAACTCGTGGCAGTGGAAGCAGCGGGGAAAGGAGTCAGTTCGGGCGAATCGGCGGCAACGACCGTACTTGGCCGCGAAGGCGTACTGCATGGCAGCCGATCCATCCTGATGCAGACCGAGGATGGCCAGGTGGTTGAACCCTACTCCATTTCGGCCGGACTGGATTATCCGGGCATCGGACCGCAACATGCCTGGCTCTTTAAAACGGCTAGAGCAACTTATGCCAGCGCCACCGATGAGGAGGCCATGCAGGCCGGTTTGCTGCTCACCCGGTTGGAAGGCATTATCCCCGCCATCGAAAGTGCCCACGCACTGGCCCAGCTGGAGAAAATGACTTTCAAAACCAACGAGAATGTGGTCGTCTGCCTGTCAGGCCGGGGCGACAAGGATTTGGACAATTACATGAAGTACTTTGGATTTTAGACAATGAACCGTATCAAGAATTTATTCGCCAACAGGGGTGATAAACGCATCCTTTCCATCTATTATACCGCCGGTTACCCGACACTCGACAGTACATTGGAAATCGCCGAAGCACTCGAAAGTGCTGGCGCCGATTTCCTCGAAATAGGTTTTCCCTACTCCGATCCGGTAGCCGATGGGCCGGTTATCCAGCACAGCTCGGAAGTAGCGCTCCACAATGGTATGACATTGGATACGCTCTTCGGCCAGTTGAAAGATTTACGCAAACGGGTGAGTATCCCTGTATTGTTGATGGGATATGTAAACCCCGTGCTGCAATATGGCGTTGAAAACTTCTGTAAAGCATGCGCGGAAGTTGGCGTGGATGGAGTCATCATACCCGACCTGCCCATGTACGAATACGAAGCGGAATATCAGGCAGTATTTGATGCACATGGGTTGAGTAATATTTTCCTGGTCACACCACAGACTTCAGAAGCGCGTGCCCGGAAAATCGACGGCTTATCTACCGGCTTCATTTACCTGCTCTCTTCATCAGCAACTACCGGTAAGCACCTGGCAGTGTCGGAAAATACAGCGAACTATTTTTCCCGTATCCGTGCGATGGACCTTAAAAACCCTACGGTCATCGGCTTTGGTATTTCTAATCACGACTCATTTAAACATGCTACTGACCATGCCGACGGCGCTATCGTGGGCAGTGCATTCGTGAAGCTATTGGGCGAACCTGATTACGGCACGAAAATCACGCCATTTATCCGGCAATTGAAAGGATAATCGGATGGACATCAGTCCATCCGCTCCTTAATGATTTCGCCATTAGCAGCGAAAATAACTTCCAGATCACCTTGCCGGCTGTCTAATTCCACTTTATAGGTAAGCGTTCCCTCGCTATCGATTTTCGTCACATCACCCAAGCGATATCCATTAAATTCGTCTTCAATTCGTTGTTTCACCGCGTCGGGCAACGAATAGGATGCTAATTCTTCTTCATGGCGCAACACTTTACCCTCCGGACTGATAATCGCCTGATGGTCGCGGCTGAACAGACCGTTGTCAAATTCTGCCTCGTAGTTCCCGTCGCGCTTCTTCTCCCATTCCACTTGACGGGCTTTGGGGAATTGCTGTTGGAAAGCATTCAATACCACCGCAGGTACGCCACGTTTCTGCACGTCTTGTGCGCTGAGCGGCAAATACGCCAGCGACAATATACATAAGCCAACCAATAGTTTTTTCATGATATTACTTTTTTGTTTCACCTACAAAAAAAGTAGTAAAAACAGGAAAAAGTTTGGAAACCTAAAACCTGCGGGATTTTTCCTTACCTTTGCATCCATCATGGTAAGAGTACTCACCATAGGGCTTATGCTTATCTATGCCTTCTCGGCAACCGGGGCTTCCGTGCATCTCCATTACTGCTGTGGGAAACTCCAGCATTTGGCCATGGAGAACGAGCAAAAGCCAACCCGTGATGATTGTACGCTTTGCCTGACCCACCACGAAACCAAAAAAAATACCGGTTGCCATAGCAGTCAACAACATGATACCGCCGACATACAGTCGCACAACCATTGCCAGGATATCCAGGTTGACGCCCAGAAAACAACAGGCGATCACCTCCCTGGCAGTGACAAAAACCTACTGAAAATCCAATCGCTGGAGTTGCTGGTCTTTACATTGGTCCGTATTTCTGACTTCCCGTTAGATAGCCACGCCGTGGCTGAAACAGCAAATGCGCCTCCACTTGCCGCAACCACCCCCCTCTTCATCCAGCATTGCACCTATCGTATCTGATTCAATCCCCCATCTGCGAACACCATTTTCTTTAAAGATGTTTAGGATTAAAATCAAATACGACAATGACTTATTTTATCAAAATAATAATTACCTCAGGTATGCTGTTGGTTGTTGCCAGTTGGTCGGCAGCAGCCCAGGACAGTACATCGACCTTTTCCGTTGCCGGCGTTTGCGGCATGTGCAAAGCGCGGATTGAAAAAGCTGCTGACGGCAGCGGACTGACAAACGCCCGTTGGGAAGCACGTACCCAACTGCTTACCCTCACTCACGATGCCACATTTGACGTGGAAGCCGCCAGGCAACGTATCCTGGCTGCAGGGCATGATGTAGACAACCAGACAGCCCCGCAGGATGCCTACGGCAAGCTACCCGCTTGCTGCCAGTACCACGACGAAAAAAACGTACATAAAACCGATGGACAGGTAATACAAGACGATCACACCGTTACAGGTGTTGTGATGCAGGAAAACAACCGGGGTGAACTCAGCCCCATCGTGAATGCGAACGTGCAATGGCTGGAAGATGCATCTGTAAGTGTGCGATCGGACGAGTCCGGGGTATTCCGGATTGCACATGAGGCGCATTATCAACGGCTGCTCATTTCGTATGCCGGCCTGCAGCCAGACACGGTGACGGTCGCTGACCCCCGTGAAGTCGTGATGATCACGGCCAAAGATAATGTGCTGGCGGAAGTGACGGTATCCGCAAGGCGCCGTTCGAACTACATCGCGGCGCTAAGCCCTACCCGACTTGAAGTACTTACCGGGCAGGAGTTGTTCAAAGCCGCTTGCTGCGACCTGAGCGAAAGCTTTGAAACCAATGCTTCTGTAGATGTAGTGAGCAGCGACGCCGTGACCGGCAGCAAGCAGATCCAAATGCTGGGCCTGAGCGGCAACTACACACAGCTTACCGTCGAAAATCTACCCGGACCGCGGGGGTTGGCCACCCCGCTGGGGCTCAACAGCATTTCGGGTACGTGGATAGAATCCATCCAAATCGGCAAGGGCATCGGTTCTGTAGTGAACGGGTTCGAAAACATTGCCGGACAAATCAATGTAGAACTGAAAAAACCGGGCACTTCGGAAAGGGTGTTTTTCAATGCCTATGGCAACAACATGGGCCGGACCGACGTCAACCTCAACCTTTCACACACCTTTAATGAGCGTTGGGCAGGCAGCTTATTGCTGCACGACAATTTCATGTATAACAAAAACATGAATTTCAGCAATAACGGCTTCCGCGATGTGCCCGTCGGCAATCTGTTCTCGGGGGTGACCCGCTGGAAATACGAAGATGGCAGGGGGCTCATCCTGCAATTCGGTGTTAAATTTCTCAGCGATGACCGCACGGGTGGAGAGATCGACTTCAACCCCGCCACCGATAAGCTGACGCAAAACAAGTACGGACTCGCATTCGATATTGAACGCTATGAAGCCTTTGCTAAAATAGGCTACGTTTTCCCCCAGCATACGCAGCGCAGCATCGGATTACAGCTATCGGGCACATCATATAACCAAACGTCTTATTTCGGCGTGCGCACTTACGATGCAAAACAACGAAATGCATACGCCAATCTGATCTACCAGGACGTTATCGGTACCGTAGTACATAAGTATCGTACCGGACTGAGCATGCAATACGACCGTTACGACGAACGCTATGTAGCCGACCGGTTTGCGCGTACCGAGATGGTGCCAGGTGCCTTTTTTGAATACACATACAGCCCCTCGGATAAATTCGATGCGGTAGCGGGTATCCGTGGCGACTACAATAACCTATACGGTTGGTTTGCCACGCCACGTGTACACCTGCGCTACCAACCGATAGCAGGAACCACTTTTCGTGTAAGTGGTGGCCGCGGACAACGGACGGCTAATATCTTTGCTGAAAATACGGCCGCCCTCGCCAGCGCGCGGATCGTCCGTATTGCCGCGGCCAATACAGCGGAAAACGCGTATGGTCTCCAGCCGGAGGTTGCCTGGAATACAGGCGTCAGCTTCGACCAATCGTTCCGCTTGTTCAACAGGGAAGCTTCTTTTAGCACCGAATTTTTCCGGAACGATTTCTCCAACCAGGTAGTGGTCGATTATGAAAATCCACGGGAGCTAAGTTTTTATAACCTCGACGGCCGGTCGTATTCAAATAGCGTACAAACTGAATTGCGGTTTATGCCGCTTTCCCATTTCGAGACACGGATGGCTTACCGCTTCTTTGATGTGAAGACCATGTATGGTGATGAGCTGCTGCAAAAACCACTGGTAGCACGTCACCGTGGCTTTCTCAACCTGGCCTACAACACCCATAGCGGCGGATGGCATTTTGACTACACGCTGAATATCACGGGCCAGAAGCGGTTGCCATCCACTGCGGCCAATCCGGTTGATTACCAGATGCCCGATTATTCGAAGGCATACATGACCATGAATGCCCAGGTGAGCAAAACAATCGGAAAGGCACGCCCCATCGACCTCTATATCGGCGGGGAAAACCTGACCAATTTCTTCCAGCAGCACCCGGTAATAGCGGCCGATCAACCGTTCAGCGAGTTTTTCGACACGTCCATGTTATGGGGCCCGCTCACCGGCAGGATGTTTTATGCGGGCGTAAGGTTTAGCATCAATTAACAAAACGAGTGGTGAGCACCTGATACAATTGTTGGGTTGGCAAGCCAACCACGTTGGTATACGACCCAACAATTTTTTCGACCCCCACCATGCCTATCCACTCCTGGATACCGTAGGCTCCGGCTTTGTCAAACGGCTGATAATGGTCTACGTAATAGCTGATCAGCTGTTCGGACAATGCGCGGAAGTAAACTTCGGTAACCTCGTGAAAGGTATGGATAAGCCCCTTGTGAAGTAATGAAACCGCCGTTATTACCTCATGTTTCCTGCCCGATAAGCGTGACAACATGTCAATGGCATCGGCCCGATCTGCTGGCTTGCCCAGGATCCGGCCATCGATGGTCACGACGGTGTCTGCGGCGATCACCAACTCGTCGGTAACTTCCGTTATAAAAACCGTTGCTTTCTTCTCGGCAATGTGGCGCACCGCCCCAACCGGATCCAGCTGGTCGGGAAAGTGCTCATCGAATTCGCGTATCATTACGTCGAAGGCGACACCTAGCTGCGCCAATAATTCGCGGCGGCGAGGCGACTGTGAAGCGAGGATGATTTTCATTTGTTCTGGAGCTTCATTACCTTTTCGATAACATCACGTACCGCTCCCGAACCGCCGTTGCAATGCGAAATATAAGCGGCCGCAGCTTTTACATCTTCCACGGCGTCAGCTGGGCATACCCCAAGTCCGGCCAATGCCATCGCTGCCATGTCCGGCACATCACTACCCATGCATAATACATGCGCCGCATCAATTCCTTTGCCTGACATCCAGTCACGCAACACCGAAGTTTTGTCGTCCCGATGAAGGAAGATGTCAGTGATGGCCAACCCTTCCATCCACGGCACCACTCCCGGCGAAGGCCCGTTGCCAATCAGGGCGATCGGATAATGCCGCGCGGCCCGCTGTAATGCATACCGATCGCGGCTATGCAACACACACCACTGCTCGCCCCGCTCCGACAACCACACCCTGCCGTCTGTACATACGCCGTCAATCGCAAAAACGAAGGCTTTTACCTGCTTATACTTGTCAAATAACTCCATAAATCGCCTAGCATCGTTCAAACTTAAAACAAAAATCCACAACATCGCTATGTATAGCCAAAAAAACAACCTGTCGGTAAAATCAGACACCATGTCTGATTAAATGTCGTGGACGCCGGTCGCCGCGTACTGAATCAATGCAAAATAGTGTACTTTAAACACTAAGCATAGGAAAGCAACAGTTTGGCACGTCATTTGATAATTATACCGTGAAATGCAAATGCTTGTTATTAAAGCAGATTAAATAGACGTTCTTTTGACAATTTATCGACAAAAATATTGTGGAAAATAAAAAAAGTACGTATCTTTGCACAAAGATTTTAACCCGGGTAATACCGGGGATTTAGGTTTGTCTTTTCATAATTTAGGTTTATAATTGGTTAGTAACAAACCCCGGTGCCCATCACCGGGGTTTTGTTTTTTTTGGTCATTACCTAATAAAAAACCACCCACGATAAATACGCAGGTGGTTTGTTTTCCACGAATTACGCCAGCTAATTGTTTTTGCCTCGATTGCCGTTTCCGCCTTTTCCCTGATTGTCGCCCGGTTTGGCGATAGATCCACGCATATCAGTATCCGCCTGGATGTTCTGCATCCGGTAGTAGTCCATCACACCGAGGTTACCACTGCGAAACGCTTCGGCCATGGCAAGAGGTACCTGTGCCTCGGCTTCAATTACTTTTGCCCGCGCCTCCTGCGCTTTGGCGCGCATTTCCTGTTCGGATGCCACGGCCATTGCCCGGCGCTCTTCCGCACGTGCATTCGCCACTTTCAGGTCGGCCTCGGCCTGGTCAGTCTGCAGTTTCGCTCCGATATTCTCACCGATGTCAATATCGGCAATATCAATAGATAGGATCTCGAAAGCGGTACCGCTATCGAGTCCTTTAGCCAACACCGTTTTTGAAATACGATCGGGATTCTCCAGCACTTCCTTGTGATTGGAAGCTGACCCGATGGTCGTCACAATCCCCTCGCCTACGCGCGCAAGGATGGTTTCTTCGCCAGCCCCGCCCACCAATTGATTGATGTTCGCTCTTACCGTTACCCGCGCTTTGGCAATAAGCTGGATGCCGTCCTTCGCAACAGCGGCTACCGGCGGCGTATTAATAACACGGGGATTGACAGACAGTTGTACTGCGTCAAACACATCGCGTCCCGCCAAATCGATGGCCGTAGCCAGCTTGAAGTCCAACGGAATATTGGCCTTATCGGCAGAAATAAGTGCCTTAATCACATTATTGGCGTTTCCCCCGGCTAAAAAATGGGTTTCAATTTCATTTGACGTGATGTCCAGCCCCGCTTTGGTAGAGGTTATCATGGCATTGGTAACCAACGATGGCGGGACTTTACGCAACCGCATCAACAGCAGGTTAAGCAGGTTGATACGGACGCCCGATAACTGGGCGGTAAACCAAAGGTTTACGGGAAGGAGGTATAGCAGTACAAAGAAAGCTATAATAGCGCCTACAATAATTAAAATGGGGGTGAAACTCGGATCCATAAGGTTCAATACGTTTTAAAGTGCGTTTATTGCTCCTAAAGATACGGCTTTTTGCGAGTAAACGGAAAAAAAATCAGCGTTTTCTCACCTTCCCCGAACCGGATGTCCGCACATTGGTCCGTGCATCGCCGGAGTAGGTGATGTTTCCCGACCCGCTGATGGAAGCATCCAGTTGCCGGTCAACATGGACGCTCGTATTGCCCGACCCCGATACCTTAAGATTGGCGGTCTGGGTTTTCAGATCACTCCCATCGAAACGGCCCGAACCACTTATCGACATATTGAACTGCCCGGCACGTCCGTTAGCAAGTATGCGACCCGAACCGCTTATCGACGCATTAAGCACGTCAGTGGATGATTCGAACGTTACCCTGCCCGATCCACTCAGCGACACCTGAAGCGCCTTACCGGCAATGGGATCCAAAACGGAGATACTCCCTGATCCGGACTGCTTGAGCTCATCCACTTGTTTTGCCGACACATAAGCGGTCACCTTGCCCCAATTGGATTGTTGGGCGTTCCGTTTAAACCTGATGTTCAGTGTTCCCCCTTCCACCACGGTTTCGATTTGCCGGATTGCCGCATCATCACCCTCCAGCCGCACCGACTCCCGGTCCGCCAGACGTACCTCTACCACAATGCTTCCGCTGTTGGCGATGGCATGAAACCCTGAAACGTTGCGTGTTTCATCCCCGAATGAAGCGGATAAAGCCGCATGAGCCAGACTTACACCGAAAAATGGCAGCAAAAGAACCAGCCAGCCCAATGATGATAATTTTGAATTCATGACGTTTAATTTTTCTAATAAGACGCATAAGACAGCGATTCGTTGCAAAACCGAACGTTGTTTTTTCTGCCCGATGCGCAACGACACTTGGAGAAACGGGAACAAACCGCTATTTTTAGCACCCACAGAATCGATTCGACAGCAGCTATGGATATCATACCCGTAAACGGAGACCAGCTGGCCCAGTCATTCGTAACGATGGCGCCTGCATTATACAGCGATGATCCGCATTACATCCGGCCTTTTGACAGCGATGTACATCAGGTATTCGATCCGGATACCAACCCACGTCACCGTACCGGCAGTTGTGCCCGATGGTTGCTGCGCAACGACTCGGGCCACTATATTGGTCGCATTGCCGCCTTTTACAGCACAAGTACCTTCGAACGGGACGAGTTTCCGGTAGGCGGCTGCGGTTTTTTCGAATGCATCGACAATCAACAGGCCGCGAATCTGCTTTTTGACACGGCAAGGGACTGGCTGCAGGAAAAAGGGATACAGGCCATGGACGGCCCCATCAATTTCGGCAACCGCGAACGCTGGTGGGGCCTGCTTGCAGACGGGTTCTACCCACCCTGCTATTGCTGCAATTACAACCCGCCTTACTATCAGCGACTGTTTGAGCAATACGGCTTCGAGGTGTATTTCAAGCAATTCACCTACCGCCGCGAAATCGGCGCCAAATTATCGGGCAAAGTGGGCGAAAAAGCGATGAACACATTGCAAGATGCTGGTTATACCTTCAGCCACATTCGCAGAAATAAACTGGACAAAGCGGCAGCAGATTTCTGCACGGTATACAACGAGGCCTGGGCAAGGCATGAAGGCGTGAGCCCCATGAGCCTGGAAAGTGCCCGGAAGCTCATGCAAGGCATGAAACCCATCATCGACCCCAAGATAATCTGGTTTGCTTATTACCACGGTACGCCGGTTGCATTTTGGGTAAACATACCCGATGTAAACCAGCTGATCGTCAAATACATGAATGGCAAACTGACCACGTGGGGCAAACTGCGTTTTATCTGGAACCGATGGCAGAAACGTTGCAAGACCATGTTCGGCATCGTATTTGGCGTCGTGCCCGATCACCAGCGGAAAGGCGTGGAAGCGGCACTGATTATGGCGGCAACTAAAATCGTACAAGACCCATCGCAGGTAAAATATGAAGAACTGCAAATGAACTGGATTGGCGATTTCAACCCGAAAATGATGAATGTAGCCCGCTATATCGGCGGCACGATTTATAAGACCCACCACACCTACCGCTACTTATTTGACCGCAGCAGACCGTTCGAAAGGCATCCCATACTTTAATCCAGCTGAACCCGTGCGAAACTGTATCGAACATCTCGTTCGTTTCCCGACTTTTCGTACTTTTGCAGCAAACAGGGCAAACGAATTGATTATGAAAAGACTAACCTTTAGGGCATCCATCTACTTGGGGTTTGCGCTCTTAGTTGTCATTCTGATCATTAGTTTGTGTTACCTCACGCTATTATTCAGGCAGATAGATGTAGCGCATGCTACCCTTGCTGACATCCGCACCACTTTTATCGTCACCGCGGTATTGATCTTTGTACTCCTGGTGTGGCTACTGTTTTACATCACGAAATCATTTGAGTACTATAAGAATCTAGCCCATCGTATCCGCCAGTCCAATCGCGATCTAAGTCGGCTCTCCAGGGAAAAAGAGGTCGACAACTGGATACTCAACGGTTTGGCAGCACTCGATGACCATACACGTGGCGGGCGCGGCGAAAAAGAAATTGCCGCAAATGCGATTCGAACGGTTTGCCAACATGTGCAGGCCAAAGTGGGTATGATTTACCTCAAAAGTGCCTCCCGCGACGAGGTTTATGTCCGCGCGGGGTCGTATGCTGTCGAAACGCATGGTGCACCTCCGAAGATCATGGATGGACACGGCATGGTCGGTGAAAGTATAGCCGCCAGAAAACAGCTCGTCCTGGCCGATATACCGGAAAATTACCTCACCATCACGTCGTCATTGGGAGGTACCGCACCAAAAAACATTGTTATACAACCTTTGGTTTATGAAGATGACGCACTCGGCGTCATGGAAATTGGTTTTTTCCGAAGCGTCGACAAGGAAACGCTCCAGTTCCTGCAACGGGCGGGCACGTCACTCGCGGTAGCCAGTAAAGTTGCCCAGACGCATACCGCACTTACCCACCTTTACGAAGAGACCCAACAGCAAGCCGAAGAACTCGAAGCACAACAGGAAGAATTACGGGTACAGCAGGAGGAACTCAAACACGCTAACCTGGAACTCGAAGAAAAAGCCCGGCTGCTGGAGGAACGCAACATTTCCCTTGAATTGGCCCGTCAGTCCATCGCAATGAAGGTAGACGAACTTGAACAGTCGGGCAAATACAAATCGGAATTCCTGGCAAACATGAGCCACGAGCTGCGCACGCCGCTCAATAGTATCCTCATCCTTGCCAAATTGCTGGAAGACAACAAAACAACGAACCTCCTGCCCGAGCAGGTGAAGTATGCTTCTGTCATCCACAACGCAGGCTCGGACTTACTTGACCTCATCAACAATATACTCGATTTATCGAAGATCGAATCGGGAAATATCGAACTGTTGCTGGAAGATATTACCTTATCGTCCATTGCCGAAGATATGCTCGACCTTTTCGGTGGTGTCGCAGACAGCAAAGGAATCGACTTCCGTATCACGGTAAACGAAGGAGTGCCGACGCGTATCCTTACCGATGAGCAACGCCTGAGGCAAATACTTAAAAACCTGCTCTCCAATGCGTTCAAGTTTACCAAAGAAAAAGGTCGTGTAGCGTTGCAATTTATACTGGCCGGCGAATCGCCCGATTGGAAGGCAGGCATGCTCGCCGAAAACGAACCGGACCAGGCCATTGCAATCGCCGTGACAGATAGTGGCGTCGGCATTCCCCAGGATAAACAGCAGCTCATTTTCGAAGCCTTCAAGCAGGCGGATGGTTCCACAAGCCGCCAATTTGGAGGTACCGGATTAGGCTTGTCCATTTGCCGGGAACTTGCCGCATTGCTGGGCGGGCACATCCATATCACCAGTGAAGTGGGCAAAGGCAGCACCTTCACCCTGTTTCTACCGCTGCGTAAAACGCCCGAAACCATCATGGAAGTGTTGGAGCCTGCTTCGGAATCGTTAACGAACCAGCCCGGGGTTCAAAATGAACAGCAAACGCTGGCAGCCCCCCGAACAGCTGCCCCCAAACGGCTGCTCATTGTCGAAGACGACCGGCGCTTCGCAGATATCCTTGCGGCGTACGCCAGCGAACGGGGGTTCGAAACACTGGTCGCCCGCCAGGGGGATACCGGTTTGCAGGTGGCCGTAGATTCGCAGCCCCATGCCATCATACTCGACATTATGCTGCCCGTAATGGATGGATGGACCGTACTCAAAAAATTAAAAAGCAATCCCGCTACCCGCGATATCCCCGTACATATGATGTCGGCAGACCAACCGGAAAAGCCTGACATGGAAGCCGAGACTGTCGGTTTCCTGAAAAAGCCCGCCAACAAGCAGTCGATCGACGAAGTATTCAGCCAGCTGCACAACATCATCACGTCGCCGTTGAAGAAAGTGTTGGTCGTCGAGGACCACGAAATCCAAAGCGACAACCTGAAGTCGTTTCTGGGGGATGGTGGCGTGGACGTGAAACAGGCGTTTACAGGCGCCGAGGCAATGGGCTTCCTCAAGGCAGGCGACCGCTACGACTGCATCATACTTGATATCGATTTGCCTGATGTATCGGGCGTGGACCTGCTCGACGAAATTAAGCAGACTAAATCCTATGCAGACATACCGGTCATCATCAATACAGCCATGGAACTTACCACAGAAATGGCCAGCCGCATTTTGCAGCACGCAAAAACCATGGTATTGAAATCAGACCGATCCAACAGTCGCATCCTCGACGAAGTACAGTTATTCATAAACCGGCTTGATGACGATAACTTTACTTCGAGCCGGCTCCAGTCAACCCATCCCGAATCGAAAAGGCTTCACATGGATGATGTACTGACTGGAAAACGTATCTTGCTCGTGGACGACGACATGCGGAATATTTTTGCCCTGAGCACGGTGTTTGCCCCGTATAAGCTGACGATTGAAACCGCCAACAACGGACGGGAGGCAGTGGAGTTATTGCAAACCACACCCCATATTGACCTGGTCCTGATGGACATCATGATGCCCGAAATGGACGGGTTTGAAGCCATCGCAAAAATACGGGCAAACAAGAAGTTTGCGGATCTGCCCATCATAGCGGTTACCGCAAAGGCAATGCAAGGCGATCGGCAACGCGTACTCGAAGTTGGGGCCAACGATTATATCGCCAAACCGGTCGACGTCAATAAGTTGCTCTCGTTGATACGGGTATGGTTAAGTTAAGCAATAGGCAATGGCGGTGTCATTCGAAAATCTGGAAGAACTGATAGCCCTGGTCAACAATGTCCATGGTGTCGATTTGGACGGTTACTCCCGGGCGTCCCTCAAACGACGTGTATCGCGTATCCTCGCCATTTACCATGTCGATTTTGCGGGCCTGAAAGACAAACTGGTCAACTCACCCGGTTTCTTCAACACATTTCTCGCGGAGGTAACTGTCAACGTAACCGAAATGTTCCGCGATCCGCCATTTTATAAAACATTGCGCGAAGAAATCTTTACTTACCTGGCCACATTTCCACACATCAGGATATGGAGTGCCGGGTGTGCAACCGGCGAAGAGGTTTATTCCCTCGCCATCCTGCTTAGCAAGAATCGGTTGTACGAACGAACCTTTATCTACGGTACTGATATCAATACGGAAGTTATCGACCGCGCAAAACAGGGAATTATCGATCTGAAAAAGATGAAAACTTATTCCGACAATTACCTGCAAATGGACTCCGGCGATTCATTATCCGAATACTATGCCGCAAAATACGACGCTGCGGTTATCCATCGCGAACTCCGCAAAAACATCCTGTTTGCCACGCACAACCTGGTTTCGGACGGCGTGTTCAACGAATTCCAGCTGATTACCTGCCGCAATGTACTCATCTACTTCGATACAGACTTGCAGCGCCGGGTAACCAGCCTGCTCTATGCAAGTCTCACATTATTTGGTTTTCTTTGCCTGGGTGCAAAGGAAACACTCGCAACGGACTACCTGAAAAGCAAATTCAGGAGGGTCAGCAAAACACATAACATTTATCAGAAAATTGCTTGAGCTAAACTCCCATATCATCCACAGACTCCGGCATATCGGCGTACTCGTACTGGGCGGTTCGGCCGGGGGCTTCAAGGTGTTGGTAAATATACTCAACGTATTGCCGGCAAAACTACCCTTCGGCATTCTGGTCGTTATTCACCGGAATGCGAAATATGAAACCCGGTTCGAGGAGTTCCTTGCAGGCAAGTGCCGTATCGCCATCAAGGTGGCTGAAGATAAAGAAGCGATCCGGCACGCAACGGCGTACTTTGCCCCCCCGGGGTATCACCTGCTGGTTGAACCCAATCATAAGCTATCGCTGGATGCTTCCGAACCGGTGCATTTCTGCAGGCCATCGATAGATGTGACCATGCAAAGCGCGGCAGACGTATACGGCGCCGCCACGGCGGCCATCCTGTTATCGGGAGCCAATCAAGATGGCGCAGCGGGCATGGCCACAATCTACCAGGCCGGCGGGCTTTGCATTGCACAACATCCGCATGATGCCGAAGTCGACACGATGCCCGCTGCCGCCATCGCATCAGGTGCGGTGCACCTTACCCTTACCAATGATGAACTGATCACATTCAGCCAACAGCTGAACAACCATATTTTTAGGAATTAGTCATGGAGAAATTGAAGTTAGTTATCGTAGACGATAAAGAGGAGAACGTACTTAGCCTGAAAGCCCTGCTAGCGGATATCGATAACCTCGAAATCTGGGGAAGCACCTCGCCCAACGAAGCCCTTCGCTATTGCTGGAATAACGATATCGCTATCGCCATGGTCGATGTGCAGATGCCTGAAATCAATGGCTTTGAGTTTGTGTCCCTGCTTCAGAGCAATCCCAAAACCTGGCAAATTATGGTCATCATGGTCACAGCCATATCCAAGGAAGACAAATCCCTGCTCAAAGGACTACACAGCGGGGCTGTAGACTATCTTTACAAGCCGCTCAACCCGGACATCACGATAGCGAAAGTAAAATCGTTCATGCAACAGGTGTATATCCAGCGGGAGCTGAAACGCAAAAACGAAGAACTCGAACGCTCGCATATCGAACTGGTAAAAGCTAAGAAAGAAGCCGACCAGGCACGCAAGTCGAAAGAGAATTTCCTGGCCAATATGAGTCACGAAATCCGTACCCCCATTAACGGGATTACCGGCATCACCACCATGTTGCGCAATTCGCCGCTCAATGAACAGCAGTCCGAATGGCTGGATTACCTGGAAAACGCCTCACAACAACTGCTCCTCATCATCAACGACATTCTGGACCTTTCGAAGATTGATTCAGGAAAAATGCGGCTCGATTACTCCCGGACATCACTACACAATATCATCGAGGAGCTCACCAGCCTGTTCAGCTACAAAGCGGAACAGAAAGGCATCACGTTCCAGGCCATCACCGATAGTAACCTGCCCAAACACATGCTGGCCGATTCGCTTCGGCTCACGCAGATATTAAGCAATCTCATCTCGAATGGCATTAAATTTACGGAGCAGGGCGGCGTGATATTGGAAATCAAGCTACTCAATCGTGCACAGCAGCGACTCCACATCCAGTTCTCCGTGAAGGACACAGGCATTGGCATCAACAGCAATGCCATCGATAAAATTTTCCAGTCGTTCGAGCAGGGCGAAGAAGGGATTACCAAACGCTTCGGCGGTACCGGATTGGGGCTGGCTATCGTGAAACGGCTGGTGGTATTGCACCAGGGCCAAATCCATGCGTATAGCGAACTGGGAAAAGGCAGTGAGTTTGTATTTCAGTGCTGGTTTGATGAAGCCGGTTCCGATGCCGCGCCAAAATCGGACAAAAAGCAATATACGGACATGCCGGCGCTCAACGATGTCAACGTACTGCTTGCCGAAGATAATGAGCTGAACAGCTTCATGGTAACCCATATGCTGAAAACCTGGGGCATTACCGTAGACACCGTGAAGAACGGGAAAGAGGCCTTAGACAAGGTGGAGAACGCGCCGACACCTTACAGTCTTATCCTCATGGACGCGCACATGCCCGTCATGAGCGGCTTTGAAGCCATTAAGGCGATCAGGAACGACCCACGCGAACAAATCCGGCAAATCCCCATCATCTCCATCTCGGCATCGGTATTGCAACGCGAACAACAGGCCGCCTACGCAGCAGGAGCCGATGCGGTAGTCGGAAAACCGTTTGATCCCGTGTCGCTTTATCAGCTCATCAAAACGCTCACGGAAACGAAAAACGAAACGCACGCGTAATGCTAAAATTACAATTTAGTGATAAATACACTTTTGTTCCTTTCCAAATTCAGTTACCTTTGGGGCACAAACAAGATTTAAACAAAAAATGAAACAGTTTTTTTTAATCCCCGTAGTTGCGGGAGCAGTTCTTGCCGCTGCTTGCGGAGGCAACCAGACAAGTGAAGAATCGACGGAAACAACGGAAACGACCACCGAGCAACAAGCTCCGGCGGTAAACATTCCCGGGCTGGAGGATGTTGCGGTGAGTAATGAAATTTCATTGGAAGGCAACGATTTGATGCAGTATAACAATACACTCTTCCGTGTTAAAGCCGGTGAAACCGTAACACTCCACTTCAAGAATGCCGGTGAGATGCCTAAAGAATCCATGGGGCACAACGTGGTGGTCCTGCAACCGGGAACGGATTTGCCTGCGTTCGGCGGCGAAGCCATCAAAGCTGTTGATGCCGAATACATTCCCGCAACCTTCGCTTCTTCCATCATTGCCCACACCAAATTATTGGGCCCGGGTGAAACAGATGATATTGAATTCACACTGGATGGTCCCGGCGTATACCCATTCGTTTGCAGTTTCCCTGGCCACTATGGCGTAATGCAGGGAAAAATTGTTGCCGAATAACGGAGAACAATACCGGATAAGCTATAAAAAAAGACAGTCGACCGGCTGTCTTTTTTTATTCCTTCTTCCATCCAAGCGTAAATATTATGTACCTTTGGCCATCGAATTGAACAACTTCATCACATGCAATACGACGTTATTATAATCGGTAGCGGGCCCGGCGGATACGTGGCCGCCATCCGTTGCGCACAACTTGGTTTAAAAACAGCCATTATCGAAAAATACAGTACATTCGGTGGAACATGCCTGAACGTGGGATGCATCCCGTCGAAGGCATTGCTCGACTCTTCCGAACATTACCATAACGCCGCCCACCATTTTGGCGAGCACGGCATCAACCTCAGCAATCTTGGGGTCGATATGAAGCAGATGATCGCCCGGAAAGATGATGTCATCGCCCAAAACGTAGCCGGAATTGCTTTCCTGTTCAAAAAGAATAAAATAGATAGCTACGTCGGCATCGGATCGTTTGTCGATAAAAACACGATTAAGGTCACCGCGGGCGATGGAAAAACGGAGCAGATCACCGGTAAGAACGTCATTATCGCATCGGGTTCCAAACCCACGGCCCTCCCCTTCCTGCCGGTCGATAAAAAGCGGATCATCACCTCTACGGAAGCGCTGACGCTGAAGGAGGTTCCCAATCACCTGATCATCATCGGTGGCGGGGTCATCGGACTTGAACTGGGCTCGGTATACGCACGGCTGGGGGCTAAAGTATCTGTAGTCGAATATGAAAAAAGCATCATCCCTACGATGGATGGCGGACTGGGCAAAGAATTACAGCGTGTATTGAAGAAATCACTCGGCATGGAGTTTTACCTGGGTCATAAAGTAACCGGTGCCACAGCACGGGGAAAGAAGGTAACCGTCAACGCGGAGAATACGAAGGGTGAAGCCGTCAAATGGGAAGGTGATTATTGCATCGTCGCCGTGGGCCGCACAGCCTATACCGAAGGGCTCGGGTTGGAAAACATCGGCATCACGCTGGAAGACCGTGGAAAAAAAATACCCGTAAACGAACACCTGGAAACCCCTGTGGCAGGTGTATATGCCATTGGCGACGTCGTGAAGGGAGCAATGCTCGCCCACAAGGCCGAGGATGAAGGGGTATATGTGGCCGAGCGCCTCGCTGGCCAGCGACCGCATATCGATTACAACCTGATTCCCGGTGTGGTGTATACCTGGCCGGAGGTTGCCAGTGTCGGTAAAACCGAAGAGCAGCTGAAAGCCGACGGGCGCAAGTACAAAACAGGTTCATTCCCGTTCAAAGCCAGTGGCCGCGCCAAAGCGAGCGGCGATACGGATGGTTTCGTAAAGGTGTTGGCCGATGCCGAAACGGACGAGGTGCTTGGTGTACATATGATTGGTCCCCGTGCAGCGGATATGATCGCCGAAGCCACCGTAGCCATGGAATACCGCGCCTCAGCCGAAGACATTGCGCGGATCTGCCACGCCCACCCGACGTACACAGAGGCATTCCGTGAAGCATCGCTTGCGGCCACAGGTAACCGTGCCATCCACATGTAAGTGCAGATGAATTTCCATACCCGAAAATGGGTCAAACCCGAAGATCTCAATCCCAATGGCACCCTCTTTGGTGGCACGCTCTTGCGATGGATAGACGAAGAAGCAGTCATTTATGCGATCGTCCAGCTTGGCAACCCTCATATCGTTACCAAATTCATCTCAGAGATAAACTTTGTCAGTTCTGCCAGGCAGGGAGATATCATCGAATTGGGCATCACGGCAACGCATTTCGGGCGTACATCGATTACACTGACTTGTCAGGTACGTAACAAGATCACCAGAAAAAGCATCTTAACAATCGATAAACTGGTTTTTGTAAACCTCGACCAGGATGGGAATCCCGTTCCGCACGGTAAGACAGAAATCACCTACGCATATGCCGGCAATAAACCCTAGCCTTCGTGGCGCAACTTCCGTTCTACGAAGAAAGGAGCAAAAGGAATCAATGAAGCCAGGAAAAATGTCGCCACCCGACCTATCTTCCATTTGTACCGGTCTGTGCACGCCCACAGCAGGTATACGTAGGCGATGAAGAGAAGCCCGTGGGCCCAGCCCACATATTTTACGCCCAATACAGCCCATTCGTAATCGGTAGTACGCTTCAGCACTGAAAAGGTAATCAGTACCACCATGGATATCCCTTCGATAAGGGCAATGTTGCAAAACCATTTCAAGGTCTGTTTCATCGTACGCATATTGATTATTTTGGGGCGCAAGATAGCCAAATATCACGGTCATTAAGCGGCGTCCGGGCCCTTTGACTGAAATGTGACGATACCGTTCCGGCTCAATCGGCAGACGCCGTCGGCTTACGGATTTTCTTAAAATATTTTACGTAAGTTTGTAGCCACTGTACATGTTCGGAACAGCAACAGAAGCGTGAATCAATCTCAAGAAAGCAACTAAGATATATGAACTACGACATCATTGTAATTGGAAGCGGACCCGGTGGTTATGTAGCTGCCATCAGGGCCTCCCAACTTGGTTTTAAGACCGCTATTGTAGAACGGGAATCTTTAGGAGGCATCTGCCTCAATTGGGGCTGTATCCCCACCAAAGCCCTGCTCAAGAGTGCGCAGGTATTTGAGTACCTCAACCATGCCGCAGATTATGGCATCAAGGTAAATGGTGGCGAGGCCGATTTCGGGGCCATCGTAAAACGTAGCCGTGGTGTTGCCGACGGCATGAGCAAGGGCATCCAGTTTTTGATGAAGAAAAACAAAATCGATGTGATCATGGGCACGGCCAAAATCAAAAAGGGCGGCCAGATCGAGGTCAAAGCACCAGATGGCAGCTCCAAAACGTACACCGCAAAGCACACGATACTGGCTACCGGCGCACGGTCGCGCGAACTGCCTAACCTGAAACAGGACGGCAAGCGTATCATCGGTTACCGCGAAGCGATGAACCTTGAAAAACAGCCCGAATCCCTGGTGGTCGTGGGATCGGGAGCCATCGGCGTTGAATTCGCCTATTTCTACAATGCAATCGGCACCAAGGTGACGGTGGTTGAATACCTCGACCGCATTGTGCCGGTGGAAGATGAAGAGATTTCCAAGCAATTGGAGCGGAGCCTCAAAAAAGCCGGGATAAACGTCCTGACCAGTGCCGAGGTGCAGTCGGTAGACACCTCCGGCAAATTATGCAAGGTGCAAATCAAAACAGCCAAGGGCACCGAAACCATCGAGGCCGAGACGGTTTTGTCGGCAGTGGGTATCACGCCCAATATCGAAAACCTGGGCCTGGAAGAGACTGGGGTAAAAACGGACAAGGGGCGCGTGGTGGTAGACGATTTCTACAAGACCAACGTAGATGGCGTTTACGCTATCGGGGATATTGTCAAAGGCCAGGCACTTGCGCACGTCGCATCCGCCGAAGGCATTACCTGTGTGGAGAAGATAAAAGGGTTGGATGTATCGCCCATCGACTACAACAACATTCCTGGCTGTACCTACTGCTCGCCCGAGATCGCCTCGGTGGGCTACACCGAGAAAGCAGCCAAAGACGCCGGATATGAAATCAAAGTGGGTAAGTTTCCGTTCTCCGCTTCAGGCAAAGCAAGTGCCGCCGGAGCGAAAGACGGTTTCGTGAAAGTCATTTTCGATGCGAAATACGGTGAGTTCCTTGGCGCACACCTCATCGGTGCCAACGTGACGGAGATGATTGCCGAAGTGGTCGTGGCCCGCAAACTGGAGACAACAGGGCACGAAATTATCAAAACGGTACACCCACACCCCACCATGAGCGAAGCCATCATGGAAGCAGCCGCCGATGCTTACGGCGAAGTGATTCACTTATGACAATCACCCTTGATTAACCAGGCGTGATTTGAAGGTAACCTTTACAGGTTCCGGCCGTTCCACGGCGTCTATCAGCTCAAAAAGCAACTCCGCTGCTTTTTTTCCCTGCTTACCGGGAAACTGTTCGATGGACGCCATGGGCGGGTTTTCCATATATGTCCAGAGCGGGTAGTTGGCATAACTGATAAAATGGATGTCCTGATTGAGGGTTAGCCCCCGTTGGCGGACAACCTTCATCACATCCAACGCTACGTAGTCATTAAAGGATACAACGGCCGACGGTCGTTGTGGAAGGGCCAGCAACTGGGATATTGCAGCTTCATTACCTTTCGCAGTAAGATCGGTATTCACCACATACTCCTCCCGTGATGGAACGTCAAACTTGCGCAATCCTTTGAGGAATGCACGCTTGCGTTCGACACTCGCCGGCAAGAGTGGCGGACCGTTGATGAGCGATATCGCATGGTGGCCGCAGGAGACAAACACATCAATGGCCTCCAGCATCCCGGTTTCCAAATCGCTCACCACCCTATTGATGTTTTCCAGGTCGGGTACGCAATCGAAAAAGACCATGGGTATACCCGCACTTTCCAGCAACTCGATAAATGGGTAATCACGGGTGTTCTTACCTATTGACATGAGTACACCATCCACCCGATGGGTTTTCAACGTTTGCAGGATGCGGAGTTCGCGTTTAGCATCGTCGAGCGACTGCCCCATGATGACCGTGTAGTTCTTTTCGCTGGCCACATTTTCAATTTCACTGATGGCGGCCGAAAAGAACGGCTCCGACAGGCTTGGCAAGACCACGCCAATCGTAAATGTTTTACGCTGTTTAAAAAAAATGGCGGTTTGGTTCGGCTCATAATTCAGTTCCTCGGCCACCTTCTTTACACGCATCGTTGTTACCAAACCAATGCTTGGATGGTCATTCAACGCCCTCGACACCGTAGATGGCGAGATCTTCAGCCGCTTTGCTATTTCCTTAATCGTTGCAGGTTTACCTTCCTTCATCAGCCTCCCCTTTTAAATGGTCAGTCCCAACCATTGTTGGATAGCGCAATATACGAATTAAAAGTATACATTCCCTTACGCCCATGCCGGTCCAATGTCCGGTTTATCCGGTTAGACGAGCTTCCGGAAAGACGCATACGGGCGGTCGCCTGCAGCGATTCATTATCGGTGGAGAATGTTCCATTTTCAGCATAATACAGTGCTTCGGCAATCATATCTTCCTGTGCATCACCAAAGTCACGGGTTAGATCGTCGAACACCACTTTATCAACAGGCATACCCGAAAAGTAATCGCCGTATCCTGCCGAATTAAAGGTCTGAAAAGAAACAGCATAGAGATCTACCCCGAGAATATTCCAGTTGAAAAATCCCACCGGCTTTCCGTAAGTCGTATGCTCTCCTATCAGCTTCACGTCGACATGGGGCGCCAGGTTGTTTATCAACAGTTCGCTGGCCGAGGCCGTCGCCTCCGTGACCAGAAAGTAAACCCGGCGGAGGTTAAGGTTGTTGGTTTTATGGAAATGTACGGGCGAAAAATCAATCCGGACGCCGTGACTGCGCAGAAAGTCATCCAATCCGCTGTTGACCTTATTGGTATACATCACCCCGTTTCCCACGGCCGTGGGGGCCAACAAATCCGACAGGTATTCGGCAGTTACTACCGCCCCGCCACCGTTATAACGGAGGTCTACAATCAATTCTTCCGCCCCTTCTGCTTCAAACGACGCCATCAGTTCATCGAGTTGGTCCTTCACATACGTCGGGTTACCCCGATTATCAAGCGTCGACACAAAGATATCGAACGCAAAATACCCCACTTTTTTATGCGCTACGTTGTAGGTCTTTTGGCTCATAATTGGTTGCAGTTGATAGTTGCCCCGCTGCATATCAACCGCTACCTCGCTACCATCGGGCTTACGGAATACGAGGCTAATCTGGCTGGCATCAAGTGCCCCGAAAAGGAAAGCAAAGTTGTCCCGCTCCATCGACGACAGCGCCAGGTCACTGGTTCCGTTCAGCTGCACGATCTGCCATCCGCGTCGTATTCCCTGCTGGTAGGCAGGCGATCCGATATCCACTTTTTTTACGTAGAGATCCGTGTCGTTGTTGTACCTGACATCGAATCCGAAGCTACCCGCATACCCTTGCTGTATCTCGGCGTTTACGGTACCCCACCTATCAAGAAAACTGAAACGATCGTAGGGACTCCCTGCCCCATCGCGGGCATAGCCTTTCAACGTTTCCAATACAGCATCTGCCGAATTGTACTGCCGGGTATGGTTGCGCACATCGCCAAACCAATCGGGCAGGTCGGCCTGCCACAGGTAAAACCCGTACGTATAATGGTATACCGAGTCCTTAAGCAGGTCCTCATTGGTATCGGGGCGGGCGGGCCGCTCCGGTTCGGGCATAATGGTTTCCCGGTTACAACCGGCAGCAGTGCTCAACAAGAGCAAAAGAACAGTTAAGCGCATCAATCGGATCATGTTCATTCGTTATCATGGTAAGGAGGGGCGGCCTGTGTATCCAGGAAGCGGCTGGCGGCCACGCAATCCACGCCCTTCACCGTTGCAGGGGTTGGATTTTCTCCGGCATGGATATAAAGCACATCGCCGGATTGCAGTCCATTCTCCCCCAATAAATAATCAAGCGGTTCATGGCCTTTTGCCCGAAGTTCGGCCTGAAAATACACTTTTACGGTTTTGTCCAGTCCGTTCCATTCCACATGCCGGAGTTTGTTCAATTGCGTGGTCGGATCACCGTCCGTAAAGATCAATAGCTGTTTCCCGTCACGGTGGGCTGCACGCATCAGGTCGAGCATGGCTTGATAAAGCAAGAGTTTTGCCGGAAGCCGTGCGGTCTTGTGCATACCTTCAAACTGCTCCTCATATTTCCTGTCTATCGCAAATGTTTCTGCAGCGCGTTCAAAAAGCCCGCCTTCGCCATGGTGTTCATATGCGGTCTTCAGAAAATCCGTGAGCGCTGCGGCCGGCGGCACGGTTTCCGTATATTCCAATAAGTGTGCAAACAGGTAATATACCTGCAGCAAATAATCCTTTCTCGGAAACAATACATCGTCTACTTCAAAGAGTAGCGCCTTTTTCCCAGTGTCGATGTCAGCGTATGTCAGCATATATCGGTTTGATTAAAAATAATCGAGTTGGTTTAATTGCATCAAGCCTTCAATCAGCGATGCAACACAACGCCAGCCCCGCGGAAGGGGTGGGCTGTGTAAACACGCCAGATAACGTGCCGGACGGATTGCCCTGCTGTTCACCGGCCACGGCGACACCATGGTTGAGCACCAGTAGCGGGAAGCGCCGCTCCGGATTCCTCATCAGGCCCAGCGTTTCCGAATGAGCTGCGTCAGGTATCCAGATGGCGATGTCGTATTCGGCAAACAGCTGCTGCGCCCGGGCCAGCAAACCAATTTCCTTTTCTCCCAGGGGAATCAGCACATCAATACGATTATCCAAACACTTCCGGAGCAGTTCATGTTCGAAAGCCACGGTATCTACACCAGGAAATTGAATGTAATTGCCGGTTTGCAACAGTACCTGCGGAACCTCTTCTGCCGATCCGAATTGCACGTCGTATTGTTCCTGCAACAGTTTACCTACCCGTTGGGCGAACGGCCGCGTACCTTGCGTAATCAATACTCTGCCTGCCATACGTGCCTTACCCCTGATCCGGTTCGATGACCCCATCTTTGATATGCACCACCCTATCGGCGATACCTGCCAGCTCTTCATTGTGGGTAACGACCACAAATGTCTGGTTGAGTCGATTGCGCAGGTCGATAAACAGCTGGTGCAGCGCGGCGGCGTTTTCCGAATCGAGGTTACCGGAAGGCTCGTCTGCAAGAACGATTGCCGGCCGGTTTACCAGCGCGCGGGCCACCGCCACGCGCTGTTGCTCGCCACCGGAAAGCTCGCCGGGCTTATGGTCTTTACGATGGGCCACCCCCAACAAGGCCAACAGTTCGGATGCCCGCTGCTCGGCTTCCCTGGGAGCGACCTTTTTGATATAGGCGGGGATGCATACATTCTCCAATGCTGTAAACTCGGGCAGCAAATGGTGAAACTGGAACACAAAGCCGATGTGTTCGTTGCGGAAAGCACTTAATTGTTTGGCGTTAAGTGCGCCAATATCCACCCCGCGGATGGACACCGCGCCACGATCGGGCTTATCCAGTGTGCCAACGATATGGAGCAAGGTACTTTTACCGGCACCGGATGCGCCGACGAGGCTAACGATCTCACCCTGAGCGACGTGCAGGTCTACCCCTTTCAGGATAGGCAGCGCGCCGTACGACTTGTATATGCCAGTTGCTTGCAGCATGTTGCGAAGGTAGGGATTTTTAGCGGTTTGGCTTGACCATTCCCGATTAAAACCCTACTTTTACGCCAAATTTCACGCAAATGAATATTCACGAATATCAAGGGAAACAAATACTGAAAAGTTTCGGCGTCCGGGTACAGGAAGGTATCGTAGCCGAAACGCCAGAACAGGCAGTAGAAGCAGCCAAAAAGCTGAAGGAAGACTACAATTCGGACTGGGTGGTGGTCAAAGCCCAAATCCATGCGGGCGGCCGCGGCAAAGGCGGCGGGGTTAAGCTTGCCAAAAACCTTGATGAAGTGAAACAACGGGCTACCGACATTATCGGCATGCAACTGGTTACCCCACAGACCGGACCGGAAGGTAAAAAAGTGAATAAGGTATTGGTTGCACAGGATGTGTACTACCCCGGCGAGAGTGAAACGAAGGAATTTTACATGAGCGTACTCCTCGATCGTGGCCGTGGCCGGAACATTGTCATGTACTCTACCGAAGGTGGGATGGATATTGAAGAAGTGGCCGAAAAAACACCCGACCTCATTTTCAAGGAAGAGATTGATCCCAAAGTAGGCCTCCAGGGCTTCCAGGCACGTAAGATTGCCTTTAACCTGGGGCTGAGCGGTGCGGCTCTCAAAGACATGACTAAATTCGTAGCCGCGCTGTATAAAGCGTACGAAGCCACGGACTCTTCCATGTTTGAAATCAACCCGGTACTGAAAACATCCGACGATAAAATATTGGCCGTGGATGCCAAAGTAAACCTGGATGAGAACGGCTTGTTCCGCCATCCGGACTATGCGGCGATGCGCGACATCACCGAGGAAGATCCCACCGAAGTGGAAGCCGGTGAGTCTAACCTCAACTATGTGAAACTCGACGGTAACGTGGGCTGTATGGTCAACGGAGCAGGTTTGGCGATGGCAACCATGGACATCATCAAACTTGCGGGAGGCGAGCCTGCCAACTTCCTCGATGTGGGTGGCACAGCCAATGCACAGACCGTCAAGGCCGGATTTAATATCATCCTGAAGGACCCTAACGTGAAGGCCATTTTGATTAATATTTTCGGAGGCATTGTACGTTGCGATCGGGTGGCACAGGGTGTTATCGATGCGTACAAGGAAATCGGAGATATCCCCGTACCCATCATCGTACGGCTACAGGGCACCAATGCTGAAGAAGCAAAACGGCTGATAGACGAATCCGGACTGGAGGTTTACTCCGCGATTCTGCTCAAAGAAGCTGCCGGTTTGGTTACCAAAGTACTGGCTTGATTGATAGTTAGATTGTAGATTTTTGATTTTCCAGCAAAGCCTCCAGTCATCATGGGGGTTTTTGTTTTTAACGCAATAGGCAATATAGACAATGAAAAAACATACACGCATAAAAGACCTGTTGAATGCTACCGAATATGGACGGCGGATCACCGTAAAGGGTTGGGTACGGACGTTCCGCAATAATCAGTTTCTCGCCATAAACGATGGTTCTACCCTGGGCAATATCCAGGCAGTGGTCGACTACCAGCACACCGATGAGGCGTTGCTCAAAAGGCTCACTACGGGTGCAGCCGTTGCAGTGACCGGACCGTTGGTTGAATCGCTGGGAAAGGGGCAACGGGTGGAAATCAAGGTAGAGACCCTGGAAATCCTGGGCGACAGCGACCCCGATAAATTCCCGTTGCAGCCCAAAAAGCACAGCCTCGAATTCCTGCGCGAAATTGCTCACCTGCGTTTCCGCACGAACACGTTCAATGCCATCTTTAAGGTACGCACAGCGCTCTCATTTGCGATACACCAGTTTTTTTACGAACGTGGGTTTGTATACTTGCATACCCCCATCATCACCGGCTCGGATGCCGAAGGTGCCGGCGAAATGTTCCAGGTAACCACGCTCGACTTCGACAACACGCCGCGCAAACCCGATGGGTCGGTGGATTACAGCGAAGATTTCTTCGGAAAACCGACCAACCTCACCGTTTCCGGTCAGCTCGAAGGCGAATTGGCGGCGATGGCGCTGGGCAACATTTATACGTTCGGTCCAACGTTCCGTGCCGAAAACTCGAATACCACGCGCCACCTGGCAGAATTCTGGATGGTTGAACCCGAAATGGCCTTCTATGAGCTTGACGACAACATGGACCTGGCGGAGGAACTGCTCAAGTATGTGATCCGATTCGCCCTCGACCATTGTCCCGATGAAATCGAATTCCTCCGTAACCGGTTACTTGAGGAAGAAAAAGGCAAACCCCAGAAGGATCGTTCCGAAATGGACCTCGTGGAAAAACTCAACTTCTGCCTGGACAATAGTTTCGAGCGGCTCACCTATACGGAGGCCATTAACATCCTCCAGCACAGTAAGCCCAACCAGAAAAAGCAATTCAAGTACCTGATCGAAGGTTGGGGTGCCGATCTCCAGTCGGAACATGAACGGTACCTGGTGGAAAAGCATTTCAAGAAACCGGTTATCCTGACGGACTACCCGGCAGACATCAAAGCGTTTTACATGCGGCAGAACGAGCCCGATGATGAAGGGCGCCGTACGGTCCGCGCCATGGACATCCTGTTTCCCGGCATTGGCGAAATGGTAGGCGGCTCGCAACGCGAGGAGCGCCTGGATAAATTAATGCAGCGGATGGAGGAAATGAACATACCGGTAGAAGAGATGGACTGGTTCCTGGATACCCGCCGATTCGGCACGGCTCCGCATTCGGGGTTCGGGGTAGGTTTTGAACGGCTGGTGCTGTTCGTTACCGGGATGACCAACATACGCGATGTCATTCCGTTCCCGCGCACACCGCACAATGCGGAGTTCTGACGGTGAGCTTGTCCGCGCGTTTTAATGATTGAAAGTGATGTTACTACGTATCTACGAAGAGAACCCCAACCCGAAGGCCATCCAGCAGGTGGCCGCGGTGCTGCGGCGCGGCGGACTCATCATCTACCCCACCGATACCGTATACGGTCTGGGTTGCGACATCAACAACCATAAGGCCATCGAGCGCGTTTGCGAACTACGGGGCATAAAACCGGAGAAAGCTAACCTCTCTTTCATCTGCTACGACCTCACGGACATATCCCAATACACCAAGCCGTTTGACACGGCAACCTTCAGGGTATTGAAAAAAGCGCTGCCCGGGCCGTTCACCTTCATTTTCAATGCCAGCGGCCAGGTACCCAAACTATTGAGTTCGAAGAAGAAAACGGTGGGTATCCGCGTACCGGATAACCTCATCGCCCGCGAAATTGTACATGAATTGGGTAACCCGATCGTATCGGCATCCATTCACGATGATGACGAAATCGTGGAATACGCCACCGACCCGGAACTTATTTACGAAAAGTTCGGCGATCTGGTCGACATCGTCATCGACGGCGGATACGGCGGTAACATTGCCTCAACCGTGGTGGACACCACGTCGGGCGACTTCGAAATCATCCGTGAAGGCAAAGGCAACATCAGCCTTTTTATGTAATGATAAGCAACCGATTTTTTAACGAATAATTATTCCGAGATGCGCAAACAGATCAAGCAGTTTTTTGAAGCCGACTCCGCAAGTGGTATTACCCTTTTGGTATTTTTGATTATCTCCTTGATTATTGCCAATTCCCCTTGGGGGCCGGGATTTGAATCATTGCTTGAACGGCAGATCGGCTTTGAAACACCGCAGGTTCACCTCAAATACCCGGTGCTTCTCTGGATCAACGACGGACTGATGGCCATCTTTTTCCTGATGGTGGGCATTGAGATCAAGCAGGAGCTGGCCCATGGCCAGCTGTCGTCGGCCAAAAAAGCGTCCCTCCCCATATTTGCCGCCCTGGGAGGCATGTTGGTGCCGGCGGGCATCTATGCCTTGTTCAATGCAGGCACGGAGACCGCTCACGGCTGGGGTATTCCCATGGCTACCGATATTGCATTTGCCATCGGCATATTATCTTTATTGGGCAAACGGGTACCAATCGCCTTGAAAGTATTCCTAACCGCACTGGCAATTGTCGACGACCTGGGTGCCATCCTCGTCATCGCTATTTTCTACACCACGGAGCTCCACAGCACCTACCTGCTTTACGCACTCGGTATATTCGTGGTCATGATGTTTTTGAACCGCCTCGGTATCAAGTCGATTTGGCTTTATCTCATTCCCGGCATCTTCATGTGGTATTTCATCCATCACTCGGGTATCCACGCCACCATTGCCGGTGTGCTCACGGCCATGACCATCCCCATCAAGGGCAGGAAGGGCGGTCACTCGCCTATCCAGACCGTAGAGCACGCCATCGCCACACCGGTAAATTTCATCATTATGCCCCTGTTCGCATTGGCCAATACCAACATCCGGTTCGAGAGCGGGATGATGGAAGGCCTGGCCAGTCCGTTGGGAATGGGTATTATTGCCGGCCTTTTCATTGGCAAGCCGGTCGGTATCACCTTATTATCGTGGATTTCGGTCAAGCTGGGGCTGAGCGAACTGCCCAAAGGCACCAAGTGGTTTCAGGTACTGGCCATGGGGCTGATGGGCGGCATCGGGTTTACAATGTCCATATTCATCGCCTTGCTGTCATTTAGCGATGCCTATCACCAAACGGAAGCCAAGTTCGCCATCCTTATTGCCTCCGCGCTTTCGGGCATTATCGGATACATCATCCTGAGAAACATCGGGAAAAAATTCGTTTAGAAATGGAGCGGGCAGTTTTTGTCTTCGCAAAAACTGCCCGCTCCACATTCGAATATATTTGTTTTAATAGGGTACAAGTACAGCTACCGGCTATCGAAACAAAAATAATACATTTGGGCTTCCGTGCATGTTAACGAATGCCCAACGAAATGTTAATGAAAATCAAATAACTCACAGCACAGCACATATTCTTCTGATTTCATTGTTATATTCGCATTGCGGTTAATCAGATAAGGCACATGCGATATTCGTTGAAAACACACAAAGGTGTTTCACTAGGTGGGCTCATTTTATTGATTTCCGTGGTGTTCTACCTTACCTTCAACACCTTTAAATTGAAGGACGAGCAGTACCAGGCCGTGGAGAAGACACTCATCAACGATCGGTACACCCAAAGCATCCGTAATGATAAGGTATTTCCGGGCGGGGTAGCCATTATTGATCATTACCTGATGAATAATATCCATGCGCTGGAAGCTGCTTACCAGCGCGGACCGGCGGTCTTTGCGCACGAAAAAAATCTCGTGCTGGACAGCATGTTCGCTGCCCTGCGCCGAGGGAACACGATGGACAGCCTCTTTACGGCCATTAAAAAGGAATACCAACTGAATGAAGACCTTGAATACCTCGTAACCATCAGCGCTATCAAACTGGTTTTCAAAAACATGATGGTAATTAATAGCTATCATGCCAGTAATCCACCGGCGTTCCTGCCCGACAGTCTGAACACATCGATTGGCATACGTATCGGTGGCGCGCTCAACACCCCCTTGCCGCAAAATGAAATCGCCCGCATCACCGTAAGCAACGCCGAAGACTACAATTACTGGATGACATTCGCCCTGCATGCCGATCACCGGAACCGCACATGGCGCATTATGAAACTGATGATGCCCACGCTCCTGATTGCCCTTTTCGCCATCGGCTGTGTGGTATCTATTTATTACGTTACTTACCGGAACTGGCTCCGTCAGAAAAAGCTGGCCGAGATGAAATCAGACTTCGTCAACAACATCACCCACGAGTTCAACACTCCGCTCTCCACCATCATCGTTGCAAATAAGAATATGCAGAACGACAACATCCTGGCCAATGCGGAGAATATCAAGCCCCTCACTAAAATCATTGAGCGGCAATCGCTTCGCCTGCAGAAGCTGTTTGATCAGGTGATGGACATTACGACCATGGATAACTCGACCCTGCAAAAAGAACCACATGAACTCAACCAGCTGATTAGCGAAATCATTGCTGATTATAACGTAAAGCTATCCGTCCAAAACACAGCCGTGGTGTTGCAAAGCGTACCGCTTCCACTCCACGTTGAGCTCAACAGGTTCTTTTTCACCACGATGTTGCTCAACCTGTTTGATAACGCCATCAAATACAACAACAGTGAACAGAAGCGGGTTACGGTGGACACCGTGCTTTCGGGAAACACCATCGAACTGCGGATATCCGACAACGGCACAGGCATTCCGGATAAGGAAATAGAACATGTTTTCGAGAAGTTTTACCGCTTCCAGCAACAGGGCACCCGGCATATCTCCGGATTGGGTTTAGGTCTTTATTATACCTATCAATGCATCAAAAGCCACGGGTGGACACTGTCCGTGGAAAGCAAAGCGCACACGGGCAGCCGGTTCACCATCCACATCCCTTACAAAAGTTAGTACACGAATGAACCCGAAATTATTATATGTAGAAGACGAGCTAGACCTGGGCAATGTAACCAAACAATACCTGGAGGCGATGAATTTTGACGTGATCTGGTGTGTGGATGGTAAAAGCGCGTACCAGGAATACCTGCGCGGAGATCCCCATTACAGTTTGGTTATCATCGACATCCAGCTGCCCGATTTCAATGGGTTCGAGCTGGCACGCAAAATCGTAGCACACGATAAAAATGCGTATTTTTTATTCCTTACCGCGCGCAAGGAAAAAAAGGACCGGATACTGGGATTGGATATGGGGGCAATGGACTACATCACCAAGCCGTTCGACATCGACGAACTGGTGCTACGCATCCGCAACATCGTGCGGCGTAAACACGTCGTTGTCGAAGCCGCGCCAACCGCTGACGTTCTCCAAATCGGCAACATCTCCTTGAATAAGGAAACCTTGAGTGTTTCGGTAGATGGTCGCATCCGGACCACGGTGACCATGCGTGAGGCCGAATTGCTGGAATACCTGTACACCCATCGGAATACGATTGTAAAACGTGAAGATCTCCTGATTCGGTTCTGGGGCGAAAACGACTATTTCAAGGGGCGTAGCCTGGATGTGTTTATATCCCGGCTCCGCAAGCTGCTAAAGCATTCGTCGTCGGGCGTACGGATAGAAAACAGCTACGGGGTAGGATTCATCCTCTCCGTTCCGCCGTCAGAGTAACACGAGGTCCTCAATCACCACGTGCCCTACGTGTTCATTGAGGCGACCGATGATCTGCGATCGCATCAGCACCAGTTCGCTTTTGATGACCGAAGATTCGACCTTTACGAACAGCTTCTTATCGCGGATGTACAGTTGTTTGGTACGGTTTGCGATCGCTTTCCCCATCAACTCCGGCCATGCGGATACTAGGGCGGTTTCGTCAAACTTACGGCGCAACCGGTACACATCGAGCATCTTCTCGATGGCTTCCTTGATGGTCATGTCATCACCCCTGCCCATGCTGTTTCAATTGATGTGCTGTACCGTTATTGATTTCAAAAATACGCACGTTCCGGTTTATCTCTTCAAAGATACGTTTTATCCGCATGGAATCCGTGTCGGTCAGGAATATCTGGCCAAAATCATCGGCCGAGACCATTTGCATCAGCTTCCGCGTCCGCTGGTCGTCCAGCTTATCGAAGATATCATCCAGCAGCAGCAGGGGCTTGAACCCTTTCCGGCGATGCAGAAAACTATACTGTGCCAGTTTCAATGCAATAAGGAACGACTTCTGCTGCCCCTGCGACCCGAATTTTTTGAGTGGCATGTCGCCATGGATGGTGAAGAGCAGATCGTCTTTATGGATGCCCGCGGTGGTCCGTTCCAACAGGCGGTCACGATCCAGGTGTTGTGCCAGCAGTGCAGCAAACGAACCGCGCATCAGCTGCGACTCGTACACCAGCGACACCGTTTCTGCCGTTTCGGTAAGGAAGCGGTAGTGATTGTCAAATTCCGGGATAAATTCGGCCATGAATGCTTGGCGCTTCTCAAAGATGGGCACGCCCAGTTCCACCAGCTGCATATCGAGCACCTCCAGTAAGCTATTGTCCAGTTTGCCGTGTTTCGTGGCCTGCTTCAACAAGCTGTTGCGTTGCACAAGGCATTTGTTATAGGCAATCATCCCATCAAGGTAAGCAAGGTCTGTCTGCGATATCACGTTGTCAACAAAGCGGCGGCGCTCTTCGCTACCGTCGGTCACAATGGCCGAATCGCTGGGTGATATCATCACCAGCGGGAACAGGCCGATGTGATCGGCCAATCGTGTGTATGCCTTCTTATTCTTTTTGAATTGCTTTTTCTGGTTGCGTTTCAGGCTACAGGCAACCGTATCCGGTTGGCCTTCCTTATCAAATTCGCCCTGCACCATGAACCAGTCGGCATCCCGCCGGATTTGCTGCGAGTCGATGGGGTTAAAAAAACTCTTGCACAACGAAAGGTAATGGATAGCATCCAGCAGATTGGTCTTGCCCGCGCCGTTCGGACCGGTAAACGCATTCACCTCCGGTGCGAAGTGCAGGGTCGCCTCGGTATAATTCTTGAAATTAAGGGCAGCGAGTTGTTTCAGCCACATACCGGCAGCTATTCAGCGGGCGATTTGATTTCTTCGAAGTCTACAAATTCACCGGCATTTTTGGCTCCGTTTTTCGGTTTTTCCTGCGGCGGCATATAGTCTATACGCACCTTGCCATCGGGCTGGCGCCGTTCATGGGTATTGGCACCACGGAACGTCGTATTTCTATGCTGGTATTGTTGTTGGGCGTTGCCCATTACTTTCTCTGCCATTTTGCGCATTGCCCATGGGAAAAGGAGCCGTGCGACCACACGTACCAACCACATTACGGCTATTGCGATGAATAAGAATTTCAATAATCCCATACTGATACAAACTTAAATAAAAATGGATTTACATGCAAGTTTGTCACTATTGATTTACGACGCGGTTTTCGCCTTAAGAATGGCCTGCTCCAGCTCCACCTGCCGTTGCGTGCCGATGATATACAGTAGACCGTCGCGATCGGTGAGCCATATCGCGTCCCTTCCCCCTGCGTAGAATTTAATCCGCCCTTTTTGGTGGAGGTTATAAACCGAGTTATTGATAAAAAACTTGCTATAAGGCTTACGCTCCACGTTCACGATACTGTTGAGGTCGATCTTCACCAGCCGGGTTGTCCATAGCCCACTCAACTTCACACTTCCCTCTTCCACGGTAATGCGGTATTGCAGCATATACATCATCACAATCGAAACGAACAGGATGGCGATGCCCACCACGAGGAACAACTGGCTTTCGCTTTCGCGTTCGATGTTGATGTAGTAGGCCGTAAAACAGAACAATGCCAGCACCAGCCGCACGCTCAGCCAGCCGCGATCGCGCCCCAGGTACTGGTTTTCCACGTAAATCGGTTTTTCCTCCATGGCATTAAAGAAGTGCTAATGTAAACACTTTTTTCGTTTCGGCCGTAATTTTATAACGATTGTCCATCCGGTGGGGTGCTACCCAGATGATATCGCCGTTACCGTTGACCACCACCGGCACCCGGTGTTTATCGTGTGCGGGAATTTTCAACGAGACGAAAAAGTCGCTCAGCTTCTTGCGCCCCCCCATCCCCAGCGGGTGGAAGGCATCGCCCGGTTGCCACGAGCGGATTCGGAGCGGAAAAACGAGTCGATCGGCATCGAATTGGGCTATACTGGGATCAGCGCACACCACCGTATCGGTAGACCAACCCGCTTCGAAGCGACACTCGCCCCAGCAAACCGATTTGTCGGCTTCATGGATGGTTGCCACGTCGTCTGTAAATGGTTCACTCCGCCTCATGACCACGGTCTGGCGGTCGAGGTACAACACATGCGACGGCGAAAAAAACTGCTTGCCGGATATACCGTCCAATGCTTCGACCAGATCGGCCAACACGGCCTCGGAAAAGCCGTAGGGCTTGAATAACTCGTACAACAGAAACAGTTGCGGCTCAAGCGTTGACAATCCGGCGATGGGGATATGCCACTCTTTCCCCTCGCCTACTTGTTTCGGCATGAATAGCTGGTCGCGCAGTTCCGACACATACCGTTGCAACACGGTCTGGGCATCCGTAAAATGGGCCATATTCTCTGCCATCGTGTGCTCCAGCGCTGGGTTCAGCTCCTTCAGCTTGGGGATAACTTCCAGCCTTATTTTATTGCGTGCGTATTTCGTGGAAAAATTGGATGCATCGTCACGGTAGTCCAATCCTTGCCGTCCCACCTCGGCGGCCACTTCGGCCGCAGTGAGAAACAGCAGCGGGCGGATGATGCGGCCACGTTTGGGATGGATGCCACGGAGGCCGCCCAGGCCCGTACCCCGCACCAGGTTGAGCAGTAGGGTTTCGAGGTGGTCGTTCTGGTGTTGTGCTACCGCAATGCAGTCGTAGCCCTGCGAAGCACGGATGGTTTCCAGCCATTCGTAACGCAGATCGCGCGCGGCCATCTGGATGGAAATGCCGTGCGACCGGGCGTACGTCTCCGTATCAAATGCGGTAGTGTAAAAGGGTGCGTCCAACTGTCGGGCGAGGCGGTTTACCAATGCCTCATCGGCATCCGCATCGGCACCGCGCAACTGGAAATTACAGTGGGCGATACCTATGGCATAGCCTGCTCCGGCGAAAAGGTGGGTCATCAGCACCGAGTCCCTGCCACCGCTCACGGCCAGCAAAATGCGCCCGTTAGGCTGGCACAGCGCCTGCTCATCAAGGAATTGGGAAAATCGCTCCTGCACGGTCATAGGCCAAAGGTACGGGATATTGGATATACGGCAAAACACAGTCCCCAGACTACGCTTGCCCCTCTCCGGCTTTGATTTTGCTCCCCCTAAAAGAAACATATCCGAAAGCAGCGGCAAAAACGACGTATAGTATTGTCAATATCCAACTATGAATAGCGGTGGCATCCCCATTCATCACGACTTTAATCAATGTCAATGCGCCAATGAAGAAGTTTATGAAATTTCCGAGACTCAATGGCTTAGCGTAAATTCCGCCGATAAGTACGTTTTTTGCCGTCCAGTTTAAAATGGCAAAACCAATATATAATGCGCCCATTAATTGAAGCATTAAGGTTAGCGTTCCATTTTGTTCCTGGTTAAGGAACCGGAGGACTTCGGTCGGCATAAACATTAACATTAAGCCAGTGATTCCCATGACAATTGCGCTTGCGATCATTAAAAGCTTCGTGCTCATATCAAATTCGTTTCATTTATACTAAGGTCGCTGATTATCAGCCTAAATGAAGATAGGGAATATCTGCTTGGTATCCATATTTTTTTAAAAAAAGCAAGCAGATGACCTCATCCTGCTTCAGGTATTCGATTTCACAAAATCCAGCCCCCTGTTGCTTTTCCGCACCGGGATTATTACTTTTAACCCGTGAACACTACCCAAAACTGCCTATAAAGCTAATGGAGCATCATATCCGGTTAAGCATTGACGGGGAACCCCGCATGCCGGAGCGCGCTTTTGCCGGCACCACCTTTTTCTATGTTGCGGCAAAGGTTCCGGCTGGTGCGGCGGGAGCCACCATACAATTATCGAACCGTACGCTGCTGTTGGTGCTCAATGGCCAGAGCGCAAGCCAATGGACTTTTTCAAACGCACGGGCGCCGGTCGAAATTCCGCCTTTTGCTTTTTTTGCGGCGATGAGCCCGGCCGATACCGTTGAGGTGCAGCTTACCGAAGAGGCATCCACCGTTCATTGCATCGGGTTTTCAAAACGGGCCATACCGCTGCTTGCCGAAGAATTTGAACGGTATGCCGACCTCGCGGCATCGGCCGACGACGCCTGTACCCTTCCCCACCGATTCCTGCCCTATACCGTGTACAAATACCTCGACCGACTCCATACCACCGACAAGCAGGGCTTTGCCTTCAATATCCACTGCAAAGAGGCCCTCTATCAGACGGCAAAACTCTACCACGCCAACCTAACAGCGGCAATGCCCAAGCCACGCACCACTTTGGATGAAGACCTGCTACTCAAGGCCGAAGAACTTATCCGGTCGCATTTTCCGGATTCAGCCTTCAACGTAGACAGCCTCGCCGAAAAGGTAGGGCTATCGCGCCGCAACCTCTACCGCCTGTTTGAAAACCAGGGTCAACTGACGCCACAGAAGCTGATCCTGCGCACCCGACTGGAAAAAGCACATGACCTACTGAAAGACGACGGCTATACCGTGGGTGACGTGGCCACCCTGGTGGGGTTCAACCACTCGTCTTATTTCTCCGCCCAGTACAAATCCGTCTTCGGGCACCTCCCACACGAAAACAGGTAGTAACACCATAAACATTGTTTTTGGCCAGTGGATATCATTATTGTGCCAAAAAAAGTTGCACCCGATTTTCACATTGGCACGATACTGCTAACGCGTCGCCCCGATAATCCCCAATTTTGTTATATGCCCCTTTTCTCCGGAGGTGGATAACGGGCATCGTTCTTTGACATTATTACTATCTTTTTCCGCGATCCCGGATAATCTTGTTGTATAACAATGCTTCCATGTTGATCAACAATGCTTCGTTGTTGTATAACAAAGCTTCCATGTTAATCAACAAAACTTCATTGTTGTATAACAAAGCTTCCATGTTAATCAACAAAACTTCATTGTTGTATAACAAAGCTTTCATGTTGATCAACAAAACTTCATTGTTGTATAACAAAGCTTCCATGTTGATCAACAAAACTTCATTGTTGTATAACAAAGCTTCTATGTTAATCAACAAAACTTCATTGTTGTATAACAAAGCTTCTATGTTAATCAACAAAACTTCGTTGTTGTATAACAAAGCTTTTATGTTAATCAACAAAACACTGTTGTTGTATAGCAAAGACTCCATGTTGATCAACAAAACTTCGTTGTTGTATAACAAAATGGTCTCAGTTGTATTCCGGAATTGCGCTTTTCACTTTCATCAACCACAAACCGCTGGATTCCCGGCAAACCCAACCGATCGTAGAAACAACCTGGGCCTGCGGATTAATTAATTATTATTTTAAACATTTAAATTTTTACATTATGTATTACAAAGCAAAAGTAGATTTTGGCAGATTGAGTGTGGAGATGCTCGACCAAGTGGCCGAGAATGTACTCCTGAAGATGACGGGGAATGAACTCTTCCCCACTCCGGTACCCGAACTGTCGGTGCTGGAAACAGCCCTGGCCGATTACCGTGCAGCCGTCGCTGATGCGGTGCGCGGTGGCAAGCATGCCACTACCGTGCGCGACCAGGTACGTGGCCAACTGGAAGACACCTTGCGTTCACTCGCGTTTTCGGTGCAGCAAGTGGCCATGGGCGACCCGGCGACAATCCTCGCTGCCGGGTTCGACCACACGAAGGCGCGCCAACCGCGGGGTCGGTGCCCACAGCCTATCGATTTCGTGGCCAAAAGCGGCCCATTAGGCTCCCGAAGCGTCACTGTGAAAATGAAACGTCACCCGTGGGCACGGTCTTACCGCTATGGTTACCGCCTGGCCGGAAGCACCGATGCATGGACCGAAGTGACAGCCCACGCATCCCAGCACGTCATAACCGGCTTACAGCAGTTTGCTGAATACGAATTCCGGGGTGCCTATATCGACAATGACCCCAATTCAGTCAGTTACGGAGACAAAGTGACGGCCACCGTTATCTGATACTGTTCGTCGTAGCATAGTCTTCCTGTTCGCAGTCAACATCAAACGGTATTTCTAAAACTTAACGGCACTCCAGAAATGGGGTGCCGTCTTTTTTTCTTTACTTTTGTTGCAATTGATGATTCCATGGAAAAAACCATCACCCATCACCCGCTCCGTACCATCGAGCTGCTGTACCACCGCGATAGGCCACAGCCCGAATGGGAAAAGGAAACCCTGGCGAAATATATCCGTGTGCACGACGAGATATGGCGACTGAAAACCGTGCGCGAGGAGTATGAACACCGCTTAGATAAGGCCATCGCGCGTATGAATGATTTCTTCCCCACGCTATCGCCATACCAACAGCGCCTACACCTCCTGGAGGCCGTGACCGGAATCATGGAATCCGTACATGCACGCCCGCTGGACAACAGTGGTGTGTTCCGCATTTACATGGACGATTTCCGGGCAAACAGGGATCGCATAAACCGAGATGTGGCCGAACTCGGCCGCGAGATAGCTCGCTGCGAGGAAGAATACACTGCATTTATAAAAGCATTTGAAGAATTTGATACCTGGTTTGAAACCTTCGCCGAGGGCCAGTTGCATGAAATCTACCAACGGTACGACGAAGTGAGCGTAGATACGGTTTCCCTCGACCGCGACCACCAGAATCTTCTCGAAGAATGGCAGCCCATAATCTTTGCGGAACGGCTGTACCAGGACAAGGCCCTCACCGCATTCGATCAGGCCAAGGAAATCGCGGAAGTAACCGATTATTTTTCCGAAGATGTGGATGAGGTGGAAAATGCACTTCAGAACCTACACCCCGGCATCGAAAAATCAGGTATCATCAATATCCGGCTTGATGATGATGGGGAATACCGCGCATTTTAGCTACTTTTGCGCTTGTGAAAAAATGGCTGCTGCTCATATCTGTCACCGTCTTATCGTGTGCTACGCTGCACGCACAGCAGCGGGATGAGTTGCGGCTCCTGTCGTCGTCGCACAGCCGGCTGAATGCCTCCACCGGCCACATGGTCAATTACAGACCGGTTTACGAGCACCACGGCTCCACCCTTTCTGCCGATAGCGGCTACATCTATAATAACGACGAAGGCCAGCAATTTTTCGATGCTTTTGGCAAAGTGATCATTACGCAGCCCAACGGCACTGTGATTTATGCTGATAAGCTGCATTATGTAGCCGAAACGCAACTGGCTACCCTCACGAACAACGTACGGATGGTTGATGGCGATGCCGTACTTACCACCAACTACCTCACCTACAACATGAAAAGTAGCGTGGGCACCTACACCGATGGTGGCCGTATCGTCAATACGACCGATACCATCACCAGCAGGAACGCCTACTATTTCGACAACACGAAAGATGCATATTTCCGCTACGATGTCGTCGTACGCACGCCCGACGTGAAAATCTTTACCGACACCATGCGGTATAATTCGGTCAGTAAGATAACCTACTTTTACGGCCCGACCAACATTAAGGGCAACGACGGGGAAAACATGTATACCGAACGCGGCGAATACAACACCGAAACCGAACAGGCCTGGTTTGACCGCAACAACCTCTATACCGAAGGAAGCAGGTTTCTCCGTGGCGACAGTATTTATTACGATGGTGTTTCCGGCAACGGCCGGGCGGTGGAGAATGTGGTGTTTATCGATACGGCCGACCAGTATTTCACCTACGGGGGCGAGGGTGTGTATAACCGTACCGACGAATCCATCACCATGACCCGCAACCCGCTGGTGATGACCGTAACCCGGAACGATAGTACCAGCACCGCAACAGACAGCCTAGCTACCGATAGTACGGCCGTTGACACAACGCTTGTACCACCGCCACTCCGCCCGGATAGCCTGGGGGTGGTGCCGGAACAACCGCCCGCCGCAGACACCATTTACATGACAGCCGATACCTTGTTCTCCCAGTTAATCCTGCTGAAAGATTACGTGCCCCGGGTTTTTGAACTGGACCGCGAAGGCGGCGAGCTCGACGAATACGATGATGAGGAATTCACTGATGAGTTCGGCAACCTGGACGAATTCGCCCCTACAGACAGTGCGGGTACATTGATGCGCCAGCCAGGCACTGATACCCTTCAACAAGACAGTGCTGCTGCTTTGCCGGTGGACACCGTTGGTGCACCTCCCGTGGATGCACTCGAAACGCCACCCGACAGCCTTATTACGCCGCCAAAATACACTGTTATCCAAAAAGACACGCCAGTCAACGATAAAGGAACGGCTACCGACTCCACACTGCTGGCCACGCACATCGAACGCGTGGATGCCGTACCACTGCGCACGCAGCTGGGCCACGATGCCCTGGCACGGAGCCTGACTGCCGACAGCGTGCTACGGGAACAGTCGGTCATCCCCACCGGCGGCGAAGCTGATAGCCTGATGGCCGGAGCCATTGCCGCACTCGCGCGGCAGCCTGCCAGTGCAGACACCATACCGCGCGACTCACTGGCCAACGACACTGCCAAAACGCGCATCATCAAAGCCTATTACAACGTCAGGCTGTTTAAATCGGACCTGCAGGCCGTGGCCGACTCGGTGTATTACGGCTACCCCGATTCGATGATGCGTTTTTTCGGCCGGCCGATGATTTGGGCCCAGGGATCGCAGATGACCGCCGATACCATTTTCATGCAGGTACGGAACGAGCAGCTGGATAACATGCTGCTGGTGAGCAATGCTTTTATGGTGAATACCCAACTGGACTCAAGCAAATATAACCAGGTGAAAGGCCGCCGGATTACCGGATTCTTCACTGACAATGCATTGGACCGGATGTTTGTTGACGGTAATGCGGAGAGCATCTATTACATGGTGGATGAAAAAGAACAGGTTTACACCAACATGTACCACAGCCGGAGCAGCCGCATTAAGATTGTGGTGGATAGCAACCAGATTGTAGAATTCAGTCCGGTAAGGCGTGTCGACGGCAAAGTGTACCCCATGTTCCTCATCCCGCAGGAAGCCGAGATACTGGATGGATTTGTGTGGAAACCGGGCGACCGGCCCACTTCTAAGGAAGACTTGCTGACACGCCGACGACCACCGGCAGATGCGGAACTGGCAATTCCGGCCGATTCCGCGGACACGGACGGACGCCCCATCGTGGAGGACCAGCCCTCCGCCGCCGATTCCGTAAACGTGGAGTTTCCCGAACAACCCCGCGATAGCCTGATGACGGACAGTTTGATGACGGACAGCCTGACAAGAGACAGTTTGACGGCAGACAGCCTTTCGCAGCAAACCTATTTGCTACGGCTTAAACGTCCGGAGATCCAGGCATCAACGCTGTACCGGCCCGGACCGATCAACCCGATGGCCAGGTATCCCGTTAAAAATGCCGGCGCCAATTCATGCTTGTCAAACAGGTTCCAATCGTGTATGGATATAACCACCAGCATGGTAATAATCAACGGAAGGGTAGCCAGCCGCGTGAATAAGCCGGCAATCAGCAGGACGGAACAAAACAACTCCGCAAAAATAGCCAACCCCATGGATAGCGACCCGCCGAGGCCAAAGAAGTCGTAAAACTCGGCGTTCTTGGCCCCGAAATTCACCCATTTTCCGTATCCGTAAGTGGGAATCATTAATACACCAAGGCCCACCCGTAAAACCAGCGTGGCGAGATTGAATGTGGCTACGTTGTAGCTTGTACTAAAGAGTTTCTTCATGCGGTACTCGTTATTTTCGTATGATCGTTGCTTTTATCCTGTCACTGTTTTCAATGTACTGTTGCCCATAGCCGGGCTGCGCTGCCAATGCCCAGCCGTCACATCCGCTCGTGCAACCACGCCGGCAGCACCCGATAAAGCCACGCAACCAGCCGCCACCGCCGCGTTACGTACACCACCTTGCGCTGCTGTTGCAAGCCACGGTAAATCTGCCGTGCCGCTTTATCAACCGGAGCCACCCAGAACCGTACAGGCGATTTGGCCGCCGGCGTATCCACGAAGCCGGGACAGATATCGGTTACCGTAATACCCGGTTGTTCTTTACGGGCTTTCTGCCGCAGCCCTTGCAGGTAGATGCGCTGATACGCCTTACTGGCGCTGTAACCGGGTGCCTGCCGGCTGCCGCGAAGCCCCGCCACCGAGGTAATGGCAGCCAGATGCCCCTGCCCCTGTGCCTTGAAATAGTTAAACGCCCAATCGGCCAATTGCGTAAATGCCCGCACATTAAGGTCTATCATCCGCTGTTCAACCTCGAAATCCAACGTCGGGTTGGTATCGCCGCCTCCGGCGCTGATTACAATGATATCCACACCGCCCATGGCCACAATAAGCCCTTCCAAATGGACGATGCTCGCAGGGGCATCTGTCACATCAAATGCAGCAGTATAGTAGTGCTCCGGCCGGACGGCCGCCATGTCGCGCAGCATCCCCCCACGTCGGCCGGTAATGCCCACCACGTGGCTATTGGTCGCACAGACTTCTGCCAGCGCCCGGCCAATGCCGGAAGTCGCCCCGATGATGATGATCTTTTTACTTCCCATAACCGCACCGGCCGTTCCGTTGCTATCTCCGCAGCCGGCTGCTAAAGGTAGAAACAATTCGTTAATTCCGGGTTATTTCCCCGCTTTGGTTATCCAAGAGTATTTCGTATATTTGCACAAAGGGCTACTTATTTCCTTTCGTTTTGCTCCCCACCCCAGCTTGCAAATCATCGAAAAGCGGTATTGACCCTGAGATAAGTGTTTAATTTAAAATCATCAATGGGAAGATCACAAGAGACATTCAGTAAAAAAGAAAACGCCAAGAAACGACAACAGAAGAAAAAAGAGAAAGAACAGCGCCGTGAAGAAAAACGGCAAGCGGCCGCATCCAACAAAGGCAAGAGCCTGGATGAAATGCTTGCTTACGTGGATGAGTACGGCAACATTACCAATACCCCACCAGACCCCAAGAAACTCAAGCCGGTATCGGCAGATGAGATTCTAATCAGCACCCCCAAACTCGAAGACATCGAAGACGCTGACGGCATGCGTACCGGCCGTGTTGCATATTTCAATGAATCGAAAGGTTATGGTTTCATCAATGACGGAATGACTGGCGAACGTATTTTTTTCCACGTCAACGACCTGACCGAACCTATTGTCGAAGACGACCGCATCGAATTCAACATCGTGAAAGGCCAGCGGGGCCCGCAGGCTGCAGACGTCAAAAAAATCAGCTGAGCAGTCTGATTGTCGTCTTGGCACCCTGACCTGCTGCCGGCGGCCACTGAGCCGCTCAAGATGTATAAGATTACCCCATTTTTTTACTACGTTTGCGTTATGTCTGTAAACAAGGAAATCAAACGCATCACCACCCATACCATCCGGGAGATGAAGAACCGTGGTGAGAAAATAGCGATGCTTACGGGGTACGATTATTCCATGGCGCGCGTTTTGGACGATTCGGGCATCGACATCATCCTCGTGGGCGACTCGGCCGCCAATGTGATGGCCGGCTATGAAACCACGGTACCCATCACGCTCGAAGAGATGATGTACCACGCATCGGCAGTGGTACGCGCTGCAAAGCGTGCATTGGTAATTGTCGATTTGCCATTCGGATCGTACCAGGGCGACAGCAGCGATGCCCTGAGGGCTGCGGTGCGCGTGATGAAGGAAACCGGCGCCCATGGACTGAAAGTGGAGGGTGGTATCGAAATCCAGGAAACGGTACAGCGCATCGTCAATGCCGGCATCCCCGTGATGGGGCATCTGGGCCTTACCCCCCAATCCATCTACAAATTCGGCACCTATACCGTAAGGGCAAAAGAAGACGCCGAGGCCGAAAAACTCCGGTCGGACGCAAAAGTGCTGGAAGAAGCCGGTTGCTTCGGCGTGGTATTAGAGAAAATACCGGCTGCGCTCGCGGCCGAGGTAACAGAAACCATCGGCATCCCCACGATTGGCATCGGCGCCGGGCCACATTGCGACGGACAGGTATTGGTGGTACACGATATGCTCGGCATCAACAAAGGGTTCAAACCACGATTCCTCCGCCAGTATGCCAACCTATATGACGAAATAGGCAATGCCGTGAGCAGCTACATCAGTGATGTAAAATCATCAAATTTTCCGAGCGAGAAGGAGCAGTATTGAACGGTTATAGCCGCGACCCGGCTAGGCATTGATGGCCTGCCAGATCAAGTCTTTGAGCTGCTGGACATTTTTGCCAGACACCGACGAAATAAACAGATGGGGAACCCCCGCAGGGAGTTCCTTTTTCATTTCCGTTTCCAGCTCATCGTCGAGCATGTCTGACTTGGTGACGGCCAGGATGCGGGGCTTGTCTTTCAATTCAGGGTTAAACGCCATGAGTTCGTTCAGCAAGATGCCATATTCTTCGGCAATGGTCCGATCCGTATCGGCCGGCACCATAAACAACAACACGGAATTGCGCTCGATATGGCGCAGGAAACGATGCCCAAGTCCTTTCCCTTCTGATGCCCCTTCGATGATACCCGGGATATCGGCCATCACGAACGATTTATTGTCGCGGTAGGAAACGATACCCAGATTGGGCACCAGCGTGGTAAACGGATAATCGGCGATTTCGGGCTTCGCTGCCGAAACTACCGACAACAGGGTCGATTTGCCGGCATTGGGGAAGCCCACCAGCCCAACGTCGGCCAGTACTTTCAATTCGAGGATGATCCACTCCTCCTTGCCCGGCTCACCCGGCTGCGCATACCGTGGTGTCTGCTGCGTGGGGCTCTTGAAATGCCAATTTCCTAGTCCGCCACGGCCCCCGGCAGTCAGTATCTTTACCTCGCCGTCTTCCGTAATATCAAACAGGATTTCGTTGGTTTCGGCATGTCGCGCCACCGTACCCAGCGGCACTTCCAGTGCTTCGTCCTTGCCATTGGCACCAAACTTCAGGGCACTGCCCCCGGGCTGGCCATCTTCGGCGATGACGTGTTTGCGGTATTTCAGGTGAAGCAATGTCCACAATTGTGCATTGCCCTTGAGGAAGATATGGCCGCCACGGCCACCATCGCCCCCGTCGGGACCACCTTTGGAGGTAAACTTATCGCGATGTAAATGTGCAGAACCCGCCCCGCCCTTGCCGGAACGGCAGCATATCTTTACATAGTCTACGAAGTTAGAACCTTGTGCCACCTTTTCAAATCAACGAATCAACAACACCTTTGATTTCATCAAAAATAGCTTCAATCTCACCGATACCATTGACCTTGGTCAGCTTGCCCTGCTGTTCGTAGTAAGGCAACACGTGGACGGTTTTATTGAAGTACTCCTCGATACGTTTTTTCAATTTCTCGCTGTCGTCATCGGCACGGTTGCTGATGGCTTTACGCTTAGCGATACGCGCCGTCAGTTCCGCCTCAGTCACATCGAGTGCAATCACACCGGTGATGCCGGATCCTTTCGATTCAAGAAAGCGGTCCAGCGCCTCGGCCTGCGCCACCGTACGCGGAAAGCCATCGAAGATGAAGCCTTTTGCCTGCGGATTCTTGTCGATCTCTTCCTCCAGCATGGCAATGGTGATGGAATCGGGCACCAATTCGCCGTCGGCAATCAGCTTGCTCACGCGCTGCCCCAATTCCGTCTGGCCACTGATGTGCGCCCGGAACAGGTCGCCCGTAGAGATGTGCACCAATTGATATTGGTCGATAAGCTTTTGCGATTGAGTTCCCTTCCCCGCTCCCGGAGGGCCAAATAAAACAAGGTTTAGCATCATATATCCGTGAAAAATAATAGCCTAACCGGTATACTGATTAGGCTATATGGGTGAAACATGTGCGCTTGAAGGGAGTCGAACCCCTAACCTCCTGATCCGTAGTCAGGTGCTCTATCCAGTTAAGCTACAAGCGCATTCCCGATTCGGTTTGCAAAGATAGGAATCTGATTGATACCTGCGAAATATTTTTGGAAAAAATCCGGAGTAAAGCCACCGACATCGCATTAGTTCGTTGATTTTATTACCTTTAAGGCAAAACATATTCATCACATCAAACGTTACACCCTCATATGGACTACAATAAAAGCCTGATAAAACGAAAACGGATCCGCATCGGAGATATTAGCATCAGTTATTTATTGAAAGACGCCGAACCTGCCGACCAGACGGTTGTGTTTGTCCATGGTTTCCCATTCAACAAAAACATGTGGATACCGCAACTGGAGGGGCTCCCTCCTTCCATCAGAGCGATAGCGATGGATGTGCGGGGCCACGGCAACAGCACAACCGGCCATGGTTTTTTCAGCGTAGATGTGTTTGCCAAAGATCTGTTGGTGTTTCTGCGGAAAATGGCGATCAGGCGCGCTGTCCTTTGTGGCATTTCCATGGGTGGGTATATTGCCCTGCGGGCGTATCAGATCCAACCCGAAGGGTTCTCGGGTTTGGTATTGTGCGACACCAATTCCATCGCCGACGACAACGCCGCCAAACAAAAGCGGTTTGACACCATCCAATCCGTGCTTAAGAATGGAAAGCGGGCATTTTCTATCGGATTTGTCAACAACGTTTTTGCGCAAAAAACGCTAACCGAAAACCACGCGGCCGTCGACCTGATCAAAAGTAGCATCCGCCGGAATACGGAAAGCAGCATCTGCGCAACCTTGCTCGCGCTGGCATCACGCACCGATACGACCGATAGCCTGAGAGCCATCACCGTACCTACCCTGGTTATCCGTGGAGCGGAAGACCGCATCACGCCGCGCGAACAGTCCGATATACTCATCGCTGAGATACCCGGCGCAACTTACCTGGAAGTTCCCCATTGCGGGCACCTGCCCAACCTCGAAGATGCTACCCGCTTCAATATGGAACTGATGGCATTTCTGGATCATATCCCTGAAACATAGCACCATCGCGGTCAGACCAATGTAAAAATCAACTAACACGTTGTGTTATCGCATGACGGATGTTTACTTTGCAGCATATTTGCCTGGTATACGGCATGAAGAAAACCATCAAACGTATGTTGCTTAGCTTGCTTATCGCCTGTGCGGTACTCGTTGCGGGGGTCCTTATATTTACCCGCCAACCACCCTTCGGCAGGGCACCGCAGGGGCACCGGCTTGAGCGGATCGAAAACTCGCCCAACTATAAAAACGGTCGCTTTCAGAACCTTGAAGACACTCCCGATTTGGCCGAAGGGGTCAATATGCTCACCGTACTGTGGAGCTTCCTCTTTAAAAAGGCACCCCGGCAGGTGCCGGTAGATCCCATTCCTTCCGTCAAAACCGACCTCAACCAGCTTGACGCGCAAACCGATGTACTCATCTGGTTTGGCCACTCGTCTTATTTCATGCAGGTAGACGGCAAGAAATTATTGGTTGACCCGGTATTCAACGGCCACGCCTCGCCGGTGTCGTTTACCACGAAAAGTTTTCCGGGCACGACGGGCTACCATGTAACGGACATGCCCGACATCGACTACCTGATCATCACACACGACCATTGGGATCACCTCGACTACAACACGGTCAAACAGCTCCAGCCGAAGGTGGGGCGCGTCATTTGTCCGTTGGGCGTAGGTGCACACCTCGAATACTGGGGTTATCCCGCCGGAAAAATCGTGGAACTGGACTGGCATGAATTGACCCAGCTGTCTCACGGCTTTACGTTGCGTGCCACGCCTGCCCGCCATTTTTCGGGCCGCGGCTTCAAACGGAACGGCACGCTGTGGGCCTCTTTCGTGCTGAACACCCCCTCAAAGCGCATCTTCATCGGTGGCGACAGTGGCTACGGAACGCATTTTTCGCAAATCGGCACACAGTATGGGCCGTTTGATCTGGCCATCCTTGAAAATGGCCAATACCACCCCTACTGGATATACATCCATACCTTACCCGAACAGGTCATCCTCGCCGCACAAAACCTCGGCGCCAAACGCGTACTGCCGGTGCATAATTCCAAATTCTCCCTGGCCATGCACGCGTGGGACGATCCGCTTATCGACTTGACAAAAGCCAACGCAAACACCGGAATGCCGCTGCTTACACCCATGATTGGCCAGCCTGTGCACCTGAAAGACACTGCACAGGTCTTCGAAAGGTGGTGGGAACAGGTGGATTGATCTATGGAGGGTTAAATTCATCCCTCGTATAATGAACTTCATCGGAAAACCGGGGCACTTTTCAAGAAATCTTACTTGGAACCTTTACTTTTGAGGAATGGCTCAAGTAAGAAAAGTAAATATAAAAAGACTGGTCATCTTCTTCTCCTCGACACTGATATATGCGCTGTGTCAAATGCTTTTCAGCATTATTTTAATGAAAGAAGATTTATGGAATAATTTCCATATCCAGTTATCCGCTCATTATATCGTCATCATTGCGATGTGTATAGCAGATTACTATTTGTTGGTATTCCTGAGCAAATACCTGCCTTATGCCAAGCATATATTTTTACGCATTGTAGCAGACATTATAGGTATAGCCTTAATATGCCTGATATTATTATGGATATTTAATTTTTTTATATATGATGTATTTCTCATTCCCGAAGAGGGATTGCCGCCGTTCCTTGTCAAATTCGCGTTTGCGATGTCAACCAATATCCCTATTCTGTTGGTATTCGAGTTGATCCATTATTTCCAGTCCGAACAAAAAGCCATCGCAGATTCCGAAAAAGCCAAACGTAAGGTGCTGCTCTTTCAGCACGAAACGTTGAGGTCACAGATAAACCCTCATTTCCTGTTTAATTCCCTGAACGTATTGTCTTCTTTGATCTATATCAATCAGGAAAACGCCAACAAGTTCACGAAGGCCCTCTCAAAAACCTATCGGTATGTACTGTCCCTCACCCAACAGCCAGTGGTAGCGGTTGCGGAAGAACTGGATGCACTGGATTCGTATGTATTCCTGATGCGGATGCGGTTTGAAAACGCATTTACTTTTACGGTCAATAAAATATCTTCCAGTGAACATCATAAGATTATCCCCCTCACCCTGCAATTGCTCATAGAAAACGCATTCAAGCACAATACGGCAACCGAAGAATCAACATTAAATATTACGATTACCATTGATAACGACTATATTACGGTCGAAAACAATATACAGCCGTCAGGCAATACGGACAAAGGGGGAGTCGGGCTAAAATACATTACGCAGCAATATAAATTGTACGGTAAAGATGTTATCGTGGCGCATACCGAACAGCTATTTATGGTAAAAATCCCCTATATACCGTTATGAAGTACCTGATAGTAGAAGATGAGCGGTTCGCATACGAAGAGCTGAAACGTATGATGACGAAATTGCGTCCCGGTTATCTGCTGGAGAAGCAAACGAAAACGGTCATAGATACCATTGGATTTCTGAAAGAGTCTGCTGTTGATCTGATCCTCATGGATATCCGCCTCGCAGACGGCAATTGCTTTGAAATATTTAACCATGTAGAGGTTACCATACCTGTTATATTTACAACGGCTTACGATGAACATGCCATCAAAGCGTTTAAGCTAAACAGTATCGATTACTTGTTAAAACCATTTGATGAGCATGAATTAGAGGCGGCTTTGACCAAATTTGAGAACATCTTCCATAACCAGCCTTATAAAGACAATTCCAGGAATTTTGAGCAACTATTGTCGCTTAAAACCAAAAACCGTTTCCTGATAGCCAAAGGGGAAAACTACCATTATATAGAAACCAAGGATATTGCCCATTTTTATAGTGAGGACGGGGTTGTGTTCCTCCACACCTTCAACGATAGGCGATATATCATTAATTATACGTTAGACCAATTGGAGCAACAGCTTGACGGCCGCTTGTTTTTCCGTGTATCACGCAACTGCATGGGGAATGTAAAAGCCATCGAAAATGTGGCAAAATACTTCAACAGCCGCCTGAAGCTTTCCTTTTCGCCGGAATGCCCACATGAAGTGTTGGTGAGCCGTGTACGTGTACCCGACTTTCTGAAATGGATGGACGGTATCGTATAATAGCCGCATGCAGCAAAAAATCCATCCTCTTCATATTGCATTTCATTTAATAGATGCTAAAGCCTATCGCTTACCCATTTCGTAACTGCGCCGTTCATCGTTCTTTTGTTCAGCATTTAAAAACAACATTAAAATTTTAGAACAATGAACAAGAACGTATTCGCATTTATTTTCGCAGTAGGCACCCTGATTTTCTCCACGCAATTATCCGCACAGGACAATCCGGTATCCGTCGGTTTCAAAGCCGGGGCAAGCCTTTCCAATTATCGGCTAGGCGGTAACATGAAAGGATTCGACAGTAAAATGAGTATAGGTGGTTCGGTTGGCGGTTTTGTCAAATATGACCTAAGCGAAAATTTTGCGCTGCAATCCGGCATCGATGTTTATTACAGGACTTCTAAGCTGGAATCCACCACAGATAGGACATCCAATAAAATCAATTTTTTTGGCGTAGAGATACCACTCTATGGAATGCTACAGGGAGAATTGGGTAGCGGAAAAGCCTTTATAGGAGCAGGCCCGTATGTTGGTTTTGGCATCAGTGCAAAATCCAATGGTACAAATTTGTTCAAAAATAGCAGCGTAGCAGGAAAACCGGCCATGAATCGCTTTGACTACGGTGTAGGTGGTATCATCGGTTACGATTTCGACAAGAACTGGCAAATAAATGCAAGTTATCAGTTTGGCCTTGCGGACCTGCACAAAGGTAACGGCGGGTCTATGAAGAACCACGGTGCATCTATCGGATTAGCCTACAAATTCTAAAAATCACGAAGTTATCAAGAACAGATTTCGTACCGAAGTTTAGACTCTTGCCAAAGGCGGGATATCTGAATCTCGGTACGTATAGTTTATAGCTTTCCATTAAGTATACATACAAATTTAAAATCGTGAAGTCAATATCATTATTCATAACAACATGGGTTGTGCTGTTAGGCCTGATCGCACAAGCACAGCAAGTGTCGTTAAAGACAGAATACATCGGAAATTCGGGTTACTATTATTTGCCCCCGGGTGAGCAGCCAAGGGAAAAAATCGGTGATGCCAAAGGCTCGGCGATGGTTTATCAGGGAGCGTTCAGTATGCCCTTATCCATGAAGTTAAATGAAAATAATCGTCCTACTACCTGGGGAATCGGTTTTGGCGGGGCATACGTTTCGTTGAAAAACCAAAATTTTTCGGAAAATATGGTGTCCGAAATCATGAACTTACAGCTGGGTCTTTATCATTTACGTCCGTTGAACGACAAATGGTCTATGCGGGCAAGCGTCGGAATGGGTGTTTTCGCACCCACTACCAATTTTTCCAAAATCAGCTTCAAAAATGTACTTGGAAGCGGGGGGATTGTTTTTATACGTCATCTGAATCCTAATCTTGATATCGGAGGTGGTGTGGCCATAAACAGTTCGCTGGGTTATCCCATGGTATTTCCTGCCGTTTACGTCAATTGGAGGCGTGATGGAAAATACGATGTAAACATTGAACTGGTGGAGGGCTTGGATGTGTCGGTAGGTTATGGTTTCAACCAAAGGTTCAAACTATCATATGCACTTGAAATGAACGGACAGGTAGCCTTATTGGAAAAGGATGGCAAAGATGTGATATTCTCCCATCAATATATCGTTACGGGATTTCGCCCCGAAATAAAGCTGGGCAAAAAAGGATTAGCTGTAACCGGTATGGCGGGGCTGAACCTGTACCGCCCTGCATCATACAGCGACAGAACCTTGAAAGGGGTATTTGCAGGAGACAATGACTATCATTTTTCTGTCTCTCCGTATGCGTCCATCGGTTTAAAAATGAAATTTTAATCGATGAATATTAAGCAAGCCTTACAGCGTGTTGCGTATAGCAGCGTTTATACCGTTACCTACGTCATCAGTCTGTTACCTATGGGTTTTCTCTATGCGATGGCTTCTTTTACTTTTTTCCTTGCTTATCACGTTATCGGGTATAGGAAAGCAGTAGTCTTTCAAAATGTTGCACGTTCATTTCCTGAAAAGCGATACGGGGAAGTCCATGCTATTGTAAAGAAGTTCTATGCTTGCTTTGTCGCTTATTTTGCTGAAATCGTAAAAAGTGTTTCCGCTCCGGCAGAAGTACTCGATAAGAAAATAATAGTTGAGAATTTGGAATTGATAGACCAGTATATAAACTCCGGGCGAAATGTTATTGTCTGTTTAGGGCATTGTGGCAACTGGGAGATGTTAAATTTCATGCCATACAAAACACGGCACGAGGTGTATGCCGTTTACAAACCCCTTAGGTCTGGAACGATAAACAAGTTGATGATTAAACTAAGATCACGTTTCGGCATGAAATTATTAGCGGATAGCGCAGTTATACGCCATATCCTGTCTAAAAGTTCAAGCCCTGCCGTCTATCTTTTTCTTGCTGACCAATACCCACGCATAAAAGAGGAAAAATATAGTTTTAGGTTATTGAATCAGGAAACCTATGTCTTTTCAGGCATGGAGAAATTAGCCCGAACTGCGCGGACGGCGGTTATCTATCTGCATATTACACAGCTATCAAAAGGGAGTTACAAAATAGCCTGCTTGCCTGTATGTGCTAATGCCGCATCTACGAACGACGGGGAAATAACCCAAAAGTACATCGACCTATTAACAGAAAATATCAAGGAAGAACCGTACGGTTGGCTATGGACACATAAACGGTGGAAAAAATGACGAAAAAGTTTAAAAGCAAAATCCCTGGGTTGACGATATTGCAGAATTGATAGAATCATCCCCAAAAACAGGTATTTTCCATTTTCATCCGAAGGGAGTTAGGGTTTTACATCCCGTTTTGTGTACATTCGCTTTGGTAAATCCGTCATCACTATGAACAAAGCCAATTGGATGCCCGCCCGCAAAACTACCCTGATTGCTGCGACAGGCGTTATTATCGTCGTCATTATTGCTTTTTCGCTCTGGAAATACAGCCAGTCTAATGTGGTAAATGCCAACAATACCGCTTTCGCCAAATATGTGGAGGCGTATACCGCGGGCGTCGTTTCCCGCGAAAGCACGGTGCGCGTGCGGCTGGCCTCGCAGGTCAGCACATTCCAGCAGACAAACGAAGAAGACAACCGGAAACTTTTCTCCATTAACCCGGGAGTAAAGGGGAAAACGTATTGGATAGACGCGCGAACGGTAGAGTTCAGGCCCGACGAGCCACTGAAACCGGGGCGGGAGTACAACGTCACTTTCCACCTCAGTGAGGTGGCCGACGTGAGCAATGATCTCAAAAACTTCACGTTTAACTTCAAAGTTATCGAACCGTCATACAACGTGGAAATTGACGGACTGACATCGCAAACGTCTACAGCCACCGATTTGATGAAACTCACCGGACGCATCGCCCTTGCCGATGCGGAACAACCCGACGATATCGAAAAAATATTGACAGCATCTTCACAAGACGGAGCCCTATACGACATCAAATGGCAGCACAACACCCAGACGCGGCTATCCACCTACGTCATCGATTCGATACCACGGGGCGATAACGCGAGCAACCTGATCATGAGGTGGGACGGCCGCTCCATCGCGGCGGCCAAAGCGGGTGATAAAACAATCGAAATACCCGCCAAAGGCACCTTTAAGGTGCTGGATATCCGCGCCGTTCACGAACCGGAACAATATGTGCTGGTTCAATTCTCAGACCCCATCCTTGTCGCGCAGCAGCTCAGTGGGCTTATCGATATCGCCGGCATGCCCGATCTGCGCTATACCATCGATGGCAGTGAGGTAAAGGTGTATGCCCCTGATCGCCTCGAAGGGGACTACGCCATCGCCGTGAACGAGGGGGTGGAGAACATCAGCAACCGGAAAATAACGGATGCCTATGCGGCCAACGTCAACTTCGAAAACCGGCTGCCTGCGGTCAGTATTCCGGGGAAGGGCACCATCCTCCCGGGATCGGGCAAACTCACGATGCCGTTTGAGGCGGTAAACTTACGTGCCGTTGATGTGACCATCGTTAAAATCTTTGAAAACAACGTGCCGCAATACTTCCAGAACACCTACGAAAGCAATTATGAACTGCGGCGCGTGGCCCGGCCCGTGGTGCAAAAAACCATTGCGCTGGATGATGACAAAAGTATAAACCTACACCGCAAAAACCGCTTTTCACTCGACATCGACCAACTGCTCAAAGCCGAACCGGGCGCCATTTACCGGGTGCTTATCGGATTCAGGCACAGCTACTCGGTATACCCATGCAGCGATGCCGATGCGCAGGCAATAACCGAAGCCGAAGCCGAGCAGCGAAACTATTATTACGGCGATGGGATTGACGAAGACGACGAGTTCTGGGCCCGTTATAACAACTACTATCCATACGACTACGATTGGGATGAGCGCGACAATCCATGCCACAGTGCTTATTATACCACCGGCCGCTGGGCCAGCCGCGATATGCTGGCTTCAAACATCGGCCTCATTGCCAAGCGTGGCAACGACAACAGCGTCACCGTAATCGCGACCAGCATCCTCACCGCGCAACCCATGCCGGACGTGGAGGTAAAACTGCTCGATTACCAACAGCAGGTGATTCAGACTGCCACCACAAACGGCGACGGATTCGCTGAATTTGAAGCATCGCGCAAACCGTTCATGCTCATTGCCGCCAAAAACGAAGAACGCGGATACCTCAAACTGGACGACGGCTCTTCCCTACCGCTGAGCCGCTTTGATGTGGGGGGCGATATCGTACAGAAAGGCATCAAAGGCTTTCTGTATGGCGAACGGGGCGTATGGCGTCCGGGCGACTCGCTTTTCGTTGGCTTCATCATGGAAAACCAATCGGCTAACCTGCCGGAAGGCCACCCCGTTACCTTTGAACTGTATAACCCCAAGGGGCAGCTGACCAAACGGCTGGTGGAATCTAAACACACCAATGGGTTCTATACCTTCAAGACCCGTACAGAAACCACCGCCCCGACGGGCAATTGGGTGGCCAAAGTCAGTGTGGGTGGTGCCGTGTTCCAAAAAACGCTCAAGATTGAAACCGTGATGCCCAACCGGCTGAAAATCGACCTCGACTTCGGCGGCCGGGACGTATTGGATAAAGGAAGTGCTACCCCCGTCAACCTTTCGGCAAAATGGTTATTCGGCGCGGAAGTACAAGGGCTCAAAGCTCGGGTTGAAGCGGTGATAACGCCGGTAAGAACCATGTTTAACGATTACCACGGCTATACCTTTGACGACCCGACGCGCAGCTTCAGCAGAGAAAGTGAAGTGCTGTTTGACGGCACGCTGGATGGTGCCGGAAAAGCGGCCTTTTCTGCCGACGTCGCGGCAACAAACGGTGCCCCCGGCATGCTCCGTGCCAGCTTTACCACCCGCGTGTTTGAACCGGGAGGCAATTTCAGCATCGACAACATCAGCATGCCCTATAGTCCGTACGCCAGCTACCTCGGTGTGCGTACACCCCAGGGCGATCGGCTCTCGGGAAGGCTGCTCACCGACGAAAACCACCAGGTGGACATCGTGGCTGTAGATGCAACAGGCAAAAAACTGAGCGGACAGCGCCGGGTACAGGTAGAATTCTACAAAATACGGTGGCGTTGGTGGTGGAACCAGGAAGGCGAATACCTCGGCAATTTCACACAGGACAAGTATAACCAGCTGCTCAAAAAAGAGACCATCACACTCAATAATGGAAGCGGCAAATGGAGCGTCCGTGTAAATTATCCCGATTGGGGCCGCTACCTCGTGCGGATGGTCGATCCGGAAAGTGGCCACGCTTCAGGCCGGACACTCTACATCGACTGGCCGGGGTGGGCTCAGCGTGAACAGCAGAATAACCCCACGGAGGCTTCCATGCTGTCATTCACCGCCGATAAAGAAACCTACCGTGCAGGCGAAAAGGTAACACTGACCATTCCGTCCTCAGCCGGCGGGCGCGGGCTCATCAGCATCGAAAATGGCAGTCGCGTGCTGCAAAGCTGGTGGATTGATACAAAACAGGGACAAACCGTTTACAGCTTCGAGGCGACCGAAGAGATGGCCCCCAATGTATTTGTAAACGTGACCTTGCTGCAACCGCACCAACAGACGGCCAACGATCTACCCATACGCATGTATGGCGTAATACCGCTGTTGATCGAAAACCCGAAGACGATTCTCAAACCGCAGATAGGCATCGCGGAGACCCTACGGCCGGAAACCAAATCGCGCATCTCCGTGTCCGAATCCACTGGCAAGGCCATGACGTACACCATCGCTATCGTAGACGAAGGGCTGCTCGACCTGACCCGTTTCAAGACGCCCGACCCGCATGCCAGCTTCTACGCCCGCGAAGCGCTGGGCGTGAACTCCTGGGATCTCTTTGACCAGGTGCTCGGCGCGTGGGGTGGCGACCTGGAACGTATCCTCAGTATCGGGGGCGACGGCGAAATCGATCGCAATGTAAATCCGGCCAAAGCCAACAGGTTCCAGCCGGTGGTTAAATTCCTCGGCCCGTTTACCTTGCGCAAAGGTGGGACCAACACACACGACTTTACGCTACCGCAATACATCGGCTCTGTACGGGCCATGGTGATAGCCGGACAGGACGGTGCATACGGGTTTGCTGAAAAAGCCGTCGCTGTGAAAAAGCCGCTCATGCTGCTGGCCACGCTACCGCGCGTGATTGGCCCCGGTGAGACGTTCAAGCTGCCGCTCACCGTTTTTGCCATGGAAAACCAGGTAAAACAGGTGAGCCTTGACGTTACCGCGTCGGGCGGACTTACCGTGCAGGATGGGAAACAGACCCTGGCATTCGCCCAACCGGGTGAACAGATGGCTTATGCCACCGTTACCGTAGGCAACGAAACTGGGGTAGGCAAGCTCCGCGCTGTGGCAAAAAGCGGGTCGGAGACGGCCGTGTATGAAATCGAGATCGACATCCGCAACCCCAACCCGTTCATCACCTCGGTTGATAAAGACGAGATAGCCGGCAACGGCTCGTGGCAGCGGACCATCGCCCCCCTTGGCCCCGGCAACGGCAATACGGCGACCGTAGAGGTATCGTCGCTGCCTCCCATTAACCTCGCTAAACGCCTCAATTACCTGATTCGCTACCCTTACGGCTGCGTGGAACAGGTGACGTCAAGCGTGTTCCCTCAACTGATGCTCGATAGGCTGGTCGAACTGAAGGAGCAGGATAAAGCGGCCATTGAACGGAACATCAAAGCGGGGATCAACCGGTTCCGCAATTACCAGCTGCCCAATGGCGGGCTCGGCTACTGGCCCGGAGCCACTGAGGTTAATGAGTGGGGTACAAACTATGCCGGCCACTTCCTCCTGGAGGCACAAGCCAAGGGATACACACTGCCCGCAGGATTCCTCGATAGCTGGCTGCGCTACCAACGGGGCGCCGCACAGGGATGGGCACCCAACCAGTACAACTGGCGCGGTGGCGACCTGGTGCAGGCCTACCGGCTCTACCTGCTGGCACTGGCCAAAGCCCCCGAAATCGGGGCGATGAACCGGCTTAAGGAATTTCCTTACTTATCTGATGAGGCTGCCTGGCGGCTGGCTGCGGCCTATCAATTGGCCGGTCAGGGCATCGTGGCCAACCAGCTGGTGAAAGGCAGGACCACAGACGTGAAACCCTATGAAAATGCCGGGCGTACCTTCGGGTCGGCATTGCGCGACCGTGCGATGATTCTCGAAACGCTCGACCTGATGGGACGCAGACAGGATGCCGAACGGGTATTGCTATCCGTTGCGGCAGGGCTCGACAACGATCAGTGGTACAGCACGCAAACCACCGCCTACGCGCTGCTAGCCATTGGCAAGTTTGGTGGAAGCGACCAACGGAAGAACAGTTTTGACTATACGCTGAACGGCGAATCGGCCAGCGTGAATGCCGATACGTACCTGTACCGCATTGCCGTGGACATGAGCCGGGCAAATAACGCCTTGCGTATCGAAAACAAGGGAGCCAATAAGCTGTATGTCCGGGTAATCCGTGAAGGCCAGCTGCCCGTGGGCGAAAACCCGCCAATGCGCAACAATCCCGAATTGCTCACCATGAACGTGCGGTACACGAATCAGCAGGGCGAGGTCATCGACCCAGCGGCATTGGCCCAGGGAACGGATTTCGTTGCGGAGGTAACGCTCAAGAACACGGGCAGTATGGGTACGTACGAACACATGGCGCTTGCCCAGATATTCCCGTCAGGCTGGGAAATCATCAACACGCGACTGAACGATACGCAATCGGCAGTGCGTTCATCGCCGGCCACGTACCAGGACATCCGCGACGACCGGGTGCTTACCCACTTCAACATCAGGCAGCAAGAAACCCTTACCTACCGGGTGTTGTTGAATGCATCGTATATCGGGCGGTATTTCTTACCGTCGGTAAGCGTAGAAGCGATGTATGACAACCGGATACAAGCGACAACGCCGGGCCGGTGGGTGGAAGTTATTAATTAGTTAGTGCCGCGAAGGGCTTCTTCAATCAATTCGCCGTAAAATGCGGTTTCAGTCATTCCGGCTGCCCGCACTTGCTGAGGAATGAAACTCTGGGCGGTCTGGCCGGGAATGGTATTGATCTCAATGAAATAGAACCGGTCGGTGGTCCGCTCAAGGAAGAAGTCTACACGCACCATGCCCTTGCAATTGAGACGGATGTAGATGGCTTTGACAATGCGCTCCATGCGGTAGCGCTGCTCAACGGTTAGTTCAGCCGGCGTGACCTCAAGGGCCTGGCCGTCGGTGTATTTCGCTTCATAGTCAAAAAACTCCCTTTCGGTGATGACCTCCGATGCCGGCAGCACAACCAGCTGGCCCTTCCGGCGGTATATGCCAACGGAAAACTCGCGGCCGTCAACAAACTCCTCCACGATGACCTGGTTGCCGGTGTTTTCCGCGTCAAATGCCTTTCCGATCGCTTCGGCAAGTTCTTCATTGGCTTTTACCTTGGTCATCCCGATACTGCTCCCACCGGCATTTGGTTTGACGAAATAGGGCAACGACAGCGCATCGCGCACCATCCTTACGGCTGCATCCCGCTGCGATGCGAACAGCTGAACGGAGCGAGCCACGTGTAAATCAGCGATGCCGGCCAATACCGCTTTGGTATAGGCTTTATTCATCGTCAGTGCCGACGTTAGCGCGTCGCACGATGTGTACGGCAGTCCCACCATGTCAAAATACCCCTGGAGTCGGCCGTCTTCGCCCGGCGATCCGTGCAACATGATAAAGGCCAGATCGAACCGGATGGTGTCTCCACCCATCGGCAGCGTAAAGTCATTGCGGTTTACAGGGTATTTAACACCATCATTGCCCACATGAAACCAGCCGTTGGCCGTCACGGTGATGGTGTAAACCTCGTACCTCGATTTATCCAGTTGCTGGAAAACAAAGTTGGCGCTTTTTAGCGAAACCACAGATTCTGCCGTATAGCCACCGGTAACCAATGCGATGCGTATGCCCATGATTCGGCAAACATACCTAACTTGCAGATTATATACAAGATGGAGAAAAACCCCAACGGAATAAAATATAATTTGCTATGCCCGGAAAAACGAATAATTTTGTGCGATATACGCGGTAATTCGCATACGATCAAACAATGGCGCTAATATTGCTCTGCACCAGTGGTAATGCATGGGTATTGCGAAAATACGAAGACTGAACAATGGTAAAATTTTTCAACTATTTACGGACCGATACCTTCAGGAAAAACCTCATCGGCGCCCTTATCGGCGTTACGGTTCTTTTCTTGCTCATTATATTCGGCCTGAATACCTACACCCGCCATAATGAATCGGTAACGGTTCCCGATCTTCGCGGAATGTCAATTGATGAGGCCGTTAAGAAATTACAGGCCGCGGACTTCGAATATGATCTCGATTCGGTCTATCAGGTAGATGCACGGCCTGGCTTGGTTATCGAGCAGGACCCCGACCCGGAGACCAAGGTAAAGAAAAACCGGACCCTATACCTGACCATCATTACCCGGGTAGCACCCGAGGTGGTATTCCCGGACCTGATCGAGAAAACCTTCGTGGAGGCGCGTGCAGTCCTCAACAGCTATGGCATCAAATTGGGCGATACCACGTATATACCTGACATTGCGAAAGACGTGGTACTCGATGTGAAATTTGGTAACGAGCGACTCAATGCCGGGCGCCCTATTCCAAAAGGATCGACGATAGACCTTGTTTTGGGTGATGGCCGTGGCGACAGCGAAGTACAGGTGCCCGACCTGATGGGTCTTACCCTGGAACAGGCGAAATTCGCATTACAGGGCAATTCATTGTCATTGGGTTCCGTCAATTACATGGGGTTGGTAACCGATACCGCAGGTGCAACCGTCGTATCGCAAACCCCTACCCCTACAGACCCGAAAGTTAGCATCGGCACACCCATTAATGTTGCACTTACGAATCAACAGTAGATAACACGATCAGCGGGCCACATGAAGAAAAAGAGCATACTTATTACCCTGGGAATTGTTGCGGTCGTAGCGCTCGCCATCGGAGGTACTATCGCCTATAAGTTCTACAAATCTTTTTTTGCACCAAGTGTGACGGCGGACGCCGAATACCTTTATATTTATACCCATTGGGATTTTGAGGATGTGATGACCAGTATCGGCGAGATGCACGCCGTAGAAGACACGGGCGCTTTCAGGTGGGCAGCCGTCAAAATGGATTATCCGGGTCGCGTGAAACCAGGGAAATACAAGCTGGAGCCTGGCATGAATAACCGGACATTGATCAACAGGCTTGGCGGTGGTCTCCAGGAACCGGTGAGGCTTCGTTTCGAGAACGTAAGGCTTAAGGAAAACCTGGCAAGTGTTTTGGCAAAACAATTGGAACCCGATTCCATCGCCTTCGTCAACTTACTCAACGACGATAGCCTCGCAGCAGGCTATGGATTCGACAGCGCGAATTTCCTCAGCATGTTCGTACCGAATACCTACGAGTTGTATTGGAATACGGCTACCGAACAGTTTGCCGACCGCATGCACAATGAATACGAGAAATTCTGGAACGATGAGCGGCGGCAGAAGGCTGAAGCGATCAATCTCAATCCGCAGGAAGTTGCCGTGTTGGCCTCCATTGTCAAAGGAGAGGCGTTGCATACCGACGAGATGCCTGTTATTGCAGGGCTGTACCTAAACCGGCTACGCAAGGGCATGCTGCTTCAGGCCGACCCCACCGTTATCTTTGCCAACAATGATTTCACTATCCGGCGGGTACTGTACCGCCACCTGCGCACGGATTCGCCTTACAACACATACCTTTACCGTGGATTGCCGCCGGGCCCCATCATGATGCCGAGTATTGCGGCGATCGATGCAGTATTGAACTACCGACAACACGATTATATCTACATGTGCGCAAAAGATGATTTTTCGGGCTATCATAATTTCGCAGTAACGCAAGCCGAACACAACATCAACGCGCGCAAATTCCAACAAGCTCTTAACGAGCGAAATATCAAGCGCTAATGTACACGTTTGAAACAACCGTACGGGTTCGATACGCGGAGACCGACCAAATGGGGTATGTTTATTACGGCAACTACGCCGCTTTCTACGAAGTGGGTCGCGTAGAGCTCTTCCGTAGTTTGGGATTCTCCTATAAGTCGCTGGAAGATAGCGGAGTTATGATGCCCGTACTGGAGTTGCATTCCCGCTTTCTGAAACCGTCGCGGTACGACGAAGAAATCACCGTACGGACGTACCTGAAAGAAAAACCCGGTGTCAAAATCCGTTTCGATTACGAATTGTTTAACCAACAGGGCGAATTACTCAATACGGGCAACACCACGTTGGTCTTCGTAGACATGAAACGTAATAAACCTTGCATGGCACCGCGTGATTTCATGGAGCGGCTGGCCGCGTATTTCGATTAAGCAATGAATTGGATTCATCGTACCTTACTGAAATTCAGACCTTATTTCCAGTTTATCGAATGGACTAAGGTTATCGTACTGCCTGGATTCGGCGCTTTGCCCTTATACACCGTAGCCACTTTTTTTTTCCAGGAAATTGCGCGTGAATCCATCCTCAACAAGGCGTCTTCACTGGCCTACAACTTCATGCTGGCCATTTTCCCGGGGATCATCTTCCTGTTTACACTCATTCCTTACATTCCGATAGACAACTTCCAGGAGCAACTGTTGGATTTCATGGAGGTGGTCATACCCGAAAATGCGTTCCTTACGGTCGAGTCTACCTTGGAAGATATCGTAAAAAACCAGAACAGCGGGTTGCTCTCTGTCGGTTTTATCCTGGCGACATTTTTTGCTACCAATGGTGTCAGTTCACTGATGCTGGCATTTAACAAGGCGTCGCTGCTGATCGAAAGCCGCAGCTGGGGCCATCAACGGCTCGTGGCCATCGGACTGACGCTGATGATTATTATCGCCCTGGCTGTGGGTATGACCGTCTTTACTGCGGCAGGATATGTGGTGGGCTACCTCAGGCGGAATATCGAAGTCAACGCGGCATTTTGGGGCTTCGTCATCGCTGCAGCGCGATGGGTGATCCTCTTCGGCATCTATTTTCTCACCGTAAGCATCCTCTACAAATTCGGACCGGCTTCGTCGCGGAAGTGGAAATTATTCAGCCCCGGTGCGATGCTGGCGACTATCCTCGCCATATTGACATTTTCGGGCTTTGCCTTCTACATCAACAACTTCAACGCTTACAATAAACTCTATGGGTCAATCGGCACGCTTATCGTTATTATGATTTGGCTATACCTCAATTCCCTTATCCTACTCGTTGGCTTCGAATTGAATGCGAGTATAGCGCTCTCGAAACAAAGCATCAAGATTGTACGGCCCCGCGCTTTCAATACCTTTAAGGCGAACGACACCGACGAACCGACGAATCATAAAGCGCACCGCAATTAAAAATTTTGCCACAAATGAAATTTTAACCTACTTTTGCTCACTAAGATGTTGCCCACCCGCTTATTGCGGAACGGCGGCTTAACCATGAAGCAAAACAAACAACATACACCTACAGCAAGGATCTTATTACTTTGCAGTTTCATTGTTTTATTTCTCTTTATCGGGACTGTTTTTATCTATCAATACGGTCAGTACCGGAAGCTTGAACGCCGGTTGACGGCGGCGTATCAAACGCGCAAAGCCGGCTCTGACAACCTGAACTACCTGTTTTCCACGTACAGTGAAGCAGAAAACACGTTTCGGCTGTATACGCTCGAATTCAGCGACAGTAGTTACAACACGTATTTGACGAAACTCAACCTGCTCAAAAGTTTTGTAGACTCACTGGCCTCACGGCCAGCGGCAGACAACCCATTGAGTAACCCGGCATTGAAAGTTGAAGACCAGCAGCGGATAGCCATGGAATTTGCCATGCTCAAACAACGTCTTGACCATTTGGTATTTCATACCCATGATTCCCTTAGCTTACTAAGTAAACACTTTGACCTTAGACCGGGGGGCGCCCCTAAAATGGAATCAGTGGTTGAGCAGGTACTGATTGATACGACGACAAGGATTACGAAAGATACCATCGTAAGAAAAAGGCCGGGATTGATCAAGCGGATTTTCAACGCCAAAGACGACACGATCGTCGTAACAAACGAGCACAACAGCGTCGATGTGGAACGGATCGCCGTATTACGGGACAACTTATCTGCCGCGCAGTCTGACCTCGAACAATCCTACCTAGGTAATATCGCTGATCTGCGGTACACATTCCTGCAACTCCAGGAAAAAGAAAGGCAACTCATCACCACAAATATTGATTTGCTAAACCGGCTCAAGGAAAGTATGGAAATCGTCCGGGATCTGGATGTTTTTGCGTTGCGGAAAGCGGAAGAAAATGACTTTTCGCTTTATAAGGAAAACATAACGCTATTTGGTACGCAGCTTATTTTCGCATTGATATTGATGTTTATCATGATTGTAGCACTCGTCTACTATCAGTTTTATGCCCGCTCATACGAGCGCCGCCTACATGTCGAAAAGGATTACGCGGCCAAACTCGCCGAAGAGAAGACCAGCGTATTGGCAAACGTGAGCCATGAGATCCGTACGCCGCTCAATTCGCTGTTAGGCATCATCGATTTGCTGAAAAGCAGGGCGGCTTCGGAAACGGTCGATGAGCAACTTATCGACTCCGCCTATTACAGCATCAACCTCATCAGCAACAACATTGCAGATATCCTGAGCTTAAGCAAACTGGAGGCTGCTCATAAAGGTAATATTGTAAAGGAGCATTTTTCGCCGAGTCGATCTTTTCAAGACCTCGTAGCCCTGCACAGCAATCAGGCTGCATTAAAAAACCTGCAGCTGCACACCGAAATTGAAATTGACCCACAACTCAGCATTGCCAGCAACGAATTCCGGATACGGCAAATCGCTTCCAATTTTTTGAGCAATGCCATCAAATATACCCAAAAGGGCCATGTCATCTTCAGGGCCTCGCTAGCTCATACAGGCAAAAAATCAAACCTGCATATTGAAGTGGAGGATAGCGGTATTGGTATCGGGGAGCAAGCCCGTCGCCAGGTATTCCGCAAATATTTTACAGGCAGCCCTAATTCGGGAGGAATTGGCTTAGGTTTATATATTTCCAAAATCATGGCTGAAGAACTGGACGGAACGATCGGACTGAAAAGCAAGTCGATGAAAGGTTCCGTCTTCTTCGTTGACATCCCCATTTCGGATAGCCGGATGGAAACAAGCCAGCACCGGAAGGCTCAATTGTCGGATCTGCCAACTGACCTCCGGTTACTGGTTGTGGATGATAACCCCGTAAACATCCTGCTCATGCAACAATTTTTCAAGGATGCAGGCAGTATCCATACCGTTAACAGTGGTGAAGATGCGCTCGCTTTCCTAAATAACCACCCCGTCGATGTGGTGATTACCGATATCAACATGCCGGGCATGAGTGGCATCAAATTGCTTGAAAAGATCCGTTCGGAAGAACGATTCACCTCCATCCGTGTCTTAGCCATTTCGGCCGATGTTTCTACCTTGAAATATGCGGAAGAAACACAGGCTGAGGCTTTCTTTGACGGCTTCATCGAAAAACCGTTTACCGAGACCGAAATTGTCAAAACAATTATCGGTGCACTTTCCGGTAAACGGTCTTAACACCCGGTACTTTTTCCAACCTAGGGTTGCTCAATCGGACGCACCATGGTCGTATCCGCAGGCATCACGCCGACATCTTCAGCGGTATCACTTTCAGGTGCCTTATCAATCAGCTCCATAAACTGGTCGAGTTTTGGCGTGATAATGATCTGTGTGCGCCGGTTGCGGGTTTTACCGCTTTCCGTTGCATTGCTGGCGATGGTATTATACTCGCCACGCCCTGCTGCTGTAAGGCGCTTGGGGTCTACCCCATAATCTTCTTGCAACGCCTGAACGACCGAAGAACCACGCAACGCGCTCAAATCCCAGTTATTGCGGATGTTGGGCTTCGAAATAGGTACATCATCCGTATTGCCTTCAACAAGCACATCGTAATCTTCATAGTCCATGATGATCTTGGCTATCTTGCTGAGCGTCTCCCCGGCCCTATCGGATATTTCATAACTTCCCGATTTATACAGCATGTTGTCTGATAAAGAGATATACACTACACCCTTCAAAACCTGCACATCCACATCCTGCATCTCTTCGCGACTCAGCGAACGGGTTAACCGGTTGGTCAACAACAGGTTCAGCGAATCGCTCTTATTTTTCGTGTTCACCAAATGCTGGATGTAACGGTTGGACGCGTTAATCTCATCGACCAGCTTGGAAATGTTTACATTCCCCTGATTGGACGAAGTAAGGCATTTATTGAGTGCCTCCTGCAATGCCGCTACATTCGAGCGCTCGGAAGCGATTTGATCCTCAAGGCTCTTTACCTGTGTATTTACTGACGACAGCTGTTGCTGGGCATCCTGATAACGCTTGTTCAACTCCTGCTCTTTGCGCTGCACCTCGTCATAGTTCGCTTGCAACGAACGGTATTTCTTGTTACTCACGCAGCCGGGCAATAGGAGTGCCGTGGCCACAAACGCCAATACTGCGTATATCGATAATCGTTTCATAGTCTATTCTCCTTTCGTTTCCACGTTTTCCCCTTATGCTTGCCAACATAATGCCAAAAATTGATAACACACGGTTTAATTGCTTCTTAGACGCTGCTTTATATAATACAAAAATAAAACAATAACTCCCTATAAATAAAAGTTTTTCATACCTTTGCAGTCCCGATAAAAATCGGGGAAAAGGAGAAAAATGAATTAATGGCAAAAAAACAAGAAGCAGAAAAGGAATTGGCAGCTAAAACAGCTGAACTTCAAGACACTGAGGAGACCTTGGTGAAAGAAAAGGAGGACATCGAGTCGGAAGCCGATTCGAAGTTCATTGACGAAATCAAATCGACTACGTGGGAAACCCCCGATGACGATTTTGATTGGGACAAGAACGAAAAAGGTTTTGGCAACTACAGCGACGAAGAGCGCGCTAAGTTGGAAGAACAGTATGCAGGAACCTTCAATTCAATCAACCGGGGTGAAATCGTATCGGGCACTGTCGTATCCATCAACAATAAGGATGTAGTGCTTAATATCGGTTTCAAATCCGATGGCTTGGTATCCCTTTCTGAATTCCGCGACACCCCCGATTTGAAGGTCGGTGACGCCATCGACGTTTTCGTTGAATCGCAGGAAGATGCCAACGGCCAGTTGGTACTTTCGCGGAAACGGGCGAAAACACAGAAATCGTGGGAAGAAATCAACGAGGCACTGGAAAATGACACCATTATCGATGGTTTCGTGAAAAGCCGTACCAAAGGTGGTCTCATCGTAGACATCAAGGGCGTTGAAGCATTCTTACCCGGTTCACAAATCGACATTAAACCTATACGCGACTACGACATCTACGTGGGCAAAACCATGGAATTCAAGGTGGTCAAAATCAACCACGAATTCAAGAACGTTGTCGTTTCCCACAAAGTGCTTATCGAAGACGATTTGGAAAACCAAAAAACCGAGATCGTCTCCAAGCTCGAAAAGGGTCAGGTATTGGAAGGTACAGTCAAAAACATCACGGACTTCGGTGTATTCATCGACCTCGGCGGTGTGGATGGCCTGTTGCATATTACCGACATCTCATGGGGCCGCATCGAGCACCCACGGGAAGTACTGCAGCTTGACGAGACCGTCAACGTGGTGGTACTTGATTTCGACGACGAGAAAAAACGTATCGCCCTCGGCTTGAAACAGCTGACCGAACACCCTTGGGAATCGTTGGATACCGCATTGGAAGTAGGCTCAAAAGTGAAAGGCAAGATCGTAACCGTAGCCGACTATGGTGCATTCCTCGAAATCACTCCGGGTGTAGAAGGACTCATCCACGTGTCGGAAATGTCATGGTCGCAGAACCTACGTAGCCCACAGGAATTCCTCAAGGTGGGCGATGAAGTGGAAGCACAAATCCTTACACTCGACCGCGAAGACCGCAAGATGAGCCTTGGCATCAAGCAATTGACTCCAGACCCCTGGAAAAACATTGCTGACCGCTACCCCATCGGTTCAAAACAAAAAGCCGTGGTGAAAAACATGACCAACTTCGGCGTATTTGTTGAACTCGAAGAAGGTATCGACGGATTGATCCACATCTCTGACCTTTCGTGGTCGAAGAAAATCAACCACCCCAACGAATTCACCAAAGTTGGTGAAGAACTGGAAGTTGTTGTACTGGAACTCGACGAAGAGAACCGTAAGCTGAGCCTTGGCCACAAGCAATTGGAAGAAAACCCTTGGGATACATTTGAAACCATTTTCACCCTTGATTCCATCCACGAAGGAACGGTAATCAAGGTGGGCGAAAAAGGTAACATCGTAGCGCTTCCTTATGGTGTGGAAGGGTTCTCGCCCGCCAAGCACAGCATCAAGGAAGATGGCAACCCATTGAAGCTTGACGAAGTTGCTGATTTCAAAATCATTGAATTCAACAAAGACAACAAGCGTGTGGTTATCTCACACTCTCGCATCTGGGAGGACCAACGTGCAGAAGCGCGGATGGAAGACTTCAACAACCGGAAGAAAGAAGCAAAAGCAGCTTCCTCTGCCGTGAAGAAAGTGAAGGAATCCGTAGAGAAATCCACACTGGGTGATCTCGACGTCCTGGCCCAATTGAAACAACAATTGGAAGGCGAAGAAAGTGCCAGCCGATCAAAAAAATAAGGGCATTAGTCCTTGTTTTTAAAACATAGCTTAACGCTCCCTGAAAATTCAGGGAGCGTTTTTTATTGCATATAAAAGCAACTTTATCTAAGTTTGCTTTAAGTAACTAACCTTTTGTATGATGAAGACCTTAAAAAAATCTTAATCATCTTAGCGATAATTATCGCTATCCCGCTCATCGCGGCCCTTTTTGTTAAACGGGAGTTCACCAGCGAACGCCAGATTACCGTAAACAGACCAAAGCAGGAAGTATTCGATTACATCAAACACCTCAATAATCAGAAAGATTATGATGTTTGGCACAAGATGGATCCCGAGGCTAAAACCACAACCAGCGGAACCGACGGTACCGTGGGCTTTGTTTATGCCTGGGATGGCGAAAAAATAGGCAAAGACGAACAGGAAATCACCAACATCGTGGAGGGCGAACGGATGGACACACAATTGCGCTTCAAAGAACCGTTTGAATCGGAAGCATCATGTTACCTGCTTACCGAAGCGCAGGGTGAGAACCAAACCCTGGTGACGTGGGGCATATCGGGTAAATCGCCCTATCCCTTCAACCTCATGTCGCTCTTTTTCGATATGGGCGATGATTTTGACAAGGGGTTGCAGGAATTGAAAACCGTGCTCGAAAATCGATAGCTGGAACCCATCTATATCGATGCAATAATGGCATTCAGCGTTTCACTCGGGCGCATAGCGGATGCTGCTTTCGCCTTATCGGGCCAATAATAGCCACCGATATCCTGCGGCTTGCCCTGCGCACCAATCAACTCGTCATTGATCTTACCTTCATTGGCACGCAGCAGGTCTGCAACCGGCGTAAACAATGCGCTCAATTCGCTGTCCTTGGTCTGTGCAGCCAGCGCTTCGGCCCAATACAATGCGAGGTAGAAATGTGAACCCCTGTTATCGATTTGCCCAACCTTCCGTGCCGGCGATTTATTGGTTTCCAGGAACTTTTCGGTAGCGGCATCCAACGCTTCCGCCAATACCAGTGCTTTGGCATTACCCTGGGTTTGACCCACGTGTTCCAATGAAACGGCGAGTGCCAGAAACTCACCCAATGAATCCCAACGCAGATACCCTTCATTCACGAACTGCTCCACATGCTTGGGAGCCGATCCGCCTGCGCCGGTTTCAAAAAGTCCGCCGCCATTCATCAATGGCACAATGGAAAGCATCTTTGCCGACGTGCCCAATTCCAAAATAGGAAACAGATCAGTGAGGTAGTCACGAAGAACGTTACCCGTCACCGAAATTGTATCCTCACCCTTGCGGATCCGCGCCAAAGAAAACCTGGTCGCTTCAACGGGGTTCAGGATACGGATATCGAGCCCCGATGTATCGTGATCCGCCAGGTACGTGTTGACTTTCGCGATAAGCTGCCTATCGTGAGCCCGGTTTTCATCAAGCCAGAACACCGCAGGTGTACCGGAGAGACGGGCACGGTTAACGGCCAGTTTTACCCAATCGCGGATGGGTGCATCCTTGGTTTGGCACATCCGAAAGATATCACCCGTTTCCACATGCTGTGCCATCAATACGTTCCCCCCGGCGTCTATCACCTGAATAGTGCCATTGGATGGCGCCTGGAAGGTTTTATCGTGCGAGCCATACTCTTCGGCTTTCTGCGCCATAAGGCCGACATTGGATACCGATCCCATGGTCGATGGATCAAATGCACCGTGTTGTTTACAATCGGCAATCGTAGCCGCATAAATACCGGCATACGAGCGGTCGGGTATCAGCGCCAGGGTATCCTGTACCTCGCCATTTTTGTCCCACATCTGGCCGGAATTGCGAATCATGGCGGGCATGGAGGCGTCGACAATCACATCCGACGGTACGTGTAGATTGGTGATTCCTTTATCAGAATTAACCATAGCCAGATCGGGCCCGCGTTCGATAGCTCCTGCAATGGCTGCTTTCACATCCTCCTCCTGGGGGTGGCCTGCTATCTTTGTGTAAACGTCGCCCAAACCGTTGCGGGTATCCACACCGAGTTCATTGAAGAGGCTGGCATATGTATCGAATACATCTTTAAAATAAACTTCAACAATAGCACCGAAGATAATGGGATCAGAAACTTTCATCATCGTTGCCTTCAGGTGCGCCGAAAGCAACACACCGGCTTGTTTGGCCGCACTGACTTGCGCTTCTACAAATTTTTTCAATGCAGAAATACTCATATGTGACGAGTCGATGACTTCGCCCGCCTGTAACGGGGCCGGTGCTTTCAACTCGGTCTTAACCCCCTGTTCATCTACAAATTCAATCTTAAACGTCGTCGCCTCGGCCACGGTTACCGACTTTTCATTCCCATAAAAATCGTCTGCCGGCATCGATGCTACTTCCGTTTTTGAGGTGACTGCCCATGCCCCCATGGAATGCGGGTGTTGTTTCGCGTAATTTTTAACTGCACGTGGCGCACGTCGGTCGGAGTTACCTTCGCGCAACACCGGGTTTACCGCAGACCCCAACACTTTGGCATAACGCGCTTTGATGGCTTTTTCTTCCTCATTCTTCGGTTCTTCAGGATAATTCGGTATGGCATACCCCTTGTCCTGTAATTCGGTGATGGCTGACTTCAGCTGCGGAATGGAGGCCGAGATGTTAGGCAACTTGATGATATTGGCAGCAGGTGTAGTGGCCAGCTGGCCAAGTTCAGTCAGCGCGTCGGCGATCTTTTGATCGGCCGTAAGTTGCTCCGGAAAATTTGCAATGATACGTCCAGCCAGCGAAATATCCTTCTCCTCAACCACTATACCGGCCGGGCCTGTAAATGCTTTGACAACGGGTAAAAATGAAAATGTGGCCAAAGCTGGTGCCTCGTCCGTCTGGGTGTAAGAAATGGTGCTTTTTGACATAATATGAATGAATTTCCGGTCGCGAAAATAGCTAAAAATACACTATTTTGCAAGTTTCTCATGCACACTTGACGAGAGACAGACCCTACCGGGCATCATTCCCCGAAAAGGCGCCTATCGAAAGGAAACTTCTCCAACGATTCGACTTTTATACGGGAAAACTCCGGATGCTTCGGGTTAATCAGGTAATTGAAGTCGCCGCGCGTAACGACGGATGGTATTTTCAGCACCGCATATTTGACATCCGCCACAAACGCGTCTCCGACCCGCTGCGTCGAAAGTGGGTGCGGAAATACATTCCAGTTTTTCGGCAGGTCGCTTACGGAAAGATTGGCTACCTTCACGTCATCCGGAATCCGGATTGACATCATCAGGTAGTCGGAAGGTAGCGTGGCCAAGGAAAGGTGAACGGCAACCTCAGCCATTGCCAATGATCGATTACCCGCCGTATATATCAGTTCCACGCCGATGGAATTCCACCGCGCACCACGTAATGCAGCTCCTTTGCCGGATAAAGAGGAAGAGAATTTCTCGCGGACCAGCCTGAAGACAATCATGCTATACGAAAATGCCGTGGTTGATATGCGTAAGTTCTTTTAAGACAAGTTCTTTACCGTAGGAATCTTTCAGGAGATCCATGGGCTTCTTATTTCCTAGCGCATAATTGGCGGTATGAAGCCACTGTTGGAATAACCCGGCATCGCCGAATATTTCCAGTCCTTCGCGGGTTACTTCGGCCAATTCCATGATTTTCTCGGAATGCAGTGTCTTGAAGTGACGGTTTTCCATTTTATAGCGGTTGAGTGTTTTCGTGGAAAGCTCAAGGAAATCGGCCCATTCATTTTCTGTAAAAGGTGCAATACGCTGTATTTTTTCAAAAAAACGATAGGAAATGCCGCTCTGGACTACCGTGGTCATCATCAACCGATCGGTAAAAAGCTCGTTAAAGGTTATGGTATCGCTGGTTAAAGTAAGGTAGCCGTCGGCATCAAATTCTTTGAGAATATTTCTAATTTCGTGGTCTAGTTGCTTTTCGTAGGTCATTGCACCTCCTTTTGGTAAATTTGTCCACTAATATAAGACATTTTTCCTGATTTACCAAATTACCTTAAATAGTATTTATCGCCATTCACTTTCAGCGTCCCTTCATCCAACCGTTTACGGATAAATGCCAGGCGGCTTGCTTCGTCACCGGACTGCAATCCCAACACCAGTTGGTCGATGTTCAGCGGCCCATCCGATAACAGATCTGCCAGTTCGACCATAAGGCGTTCCGATACATGCTCGTCTTTGTTTCGCGTCAGGCAGCGATCACAGATACCGCAGGGCTCAGCATTACCCTCATCAAAATAAGCCAATAGCAGCCTGCTGCGGCACTCAATGCCGTCTAGGTAGGCGAGAACGGCATCCAGCTGCTGCTGTTTAACTTTTTTACGATCCCGGATATAGCCGGTGTCGACATGCAACCGCTTACTGTCTATCCGCGGCCGTAAAAATTGTAATTTCGGACTATCCGTTTGGGGTAAATAAGAGAGAATTTCTAGCTGCTGAAGGTATTCAAGCATATCGGCAATCGCAGCACGTTGCTTTCCCACCCGTTTGGCCAGTTCATATTCGCGGACAGGGACGAAATCATCAAAAGCGCCTCCGTAGCTGCGAAGGATAGTTTTTATCAGCCCATCGTAAGCGGCGTTTTCTACCTGAAATTTATACAACTCCTGTTGGTTTGCCTCAAACTTTACCCGCGAGGGAATATACACCGATTCGCTTACGCTAATCCATCCATCGCGTTCAAGGAATTTCAGGGCATTGAGTGTCATCACCACGTCCAGCTTATAACGGCTGCAAAAATCGGCGACATCAAAATCCAATGTAAGCCCCTCTCCCGCACCGTAGGCCAATTGGTAATAGTTGGACAGGTGCTGGTAGACCTGTTTGATATGGTCGACCGATGGAAAGCTCAATGCATGGTTTTTCAGCAACTGGTTGCGGTCACTCTGATGATAAAGCAGCACCGCATAAGCCTTCTTACCGTCGCGGCCGGCCCGTCCGGCTTCCTGATAATAAGCCTCCAGCGAATCGGGAATATCGAGGTGGATAACGAATCGCACATCTGGCTTATCGATACCCATGCCGAACGCATTGGTCGCCACCATTATGCTGACATTGCCAGCCTTCCAGGCTTCCTGCCTGCGTGTCCGCTCAGGCGTCTCCAGACCGGCATGGTAGAAATCGGCCGAAATACCTTCGTTCAGTAATATACGGGTTGTCTCTTGCGTTTCCCGCCGGTTGCGCACATAGATAATGCCGCTCCCCCGCAGCTTACGGATAATGCGCAGCATCCGACCCTGCTTATCTTCCTCATCAAACGCCATGTAGGCAAGGTTCTCCCGTACGAAACTCTTCCGCAGTACATTTTTTTCAGCAAATAACAGCTGCGTCTGAATGTCGTCTGCCACCCGCGCAGTGGCCGTGGCAGTAAGCGCAAGAAACGGCACACCGGGGTGCAACGACCGCAGCATAGCAATATGAAGATACGACGGCCGGAAATCATAACCCCACTGGGAGATGCAATGGGCTTCGTCTACCGTAAGGAGGTTGACTTTCATGTGACGTATCCGTTCCTGTACCAAATCACTGCCAAGCCGCTCGGGAGAGAGGTAGAGAAATTTGACAGGGCCATAGATACAGTTATCAAGCGCAATATCCACTTCGCGTTTGGTCATGCCAGAGAAAATAGCCACGGCGTTGACCCCCTTTTCCCGCAAGTTCTCGACCTGATCTTTCATCAGGGCGATGAGTGGCGTTACCACGATGCATATGCCGTCCATCATCAGCGCAGGCACCTGGAAGCATACCGATTTACCTCCGCCCGTGGGCATCAGCGCGAGGGTATCCCGCCCGGCTAATACCGACTGGATGACTTCTTCCTGCAACGGCCGGAACGACTCATGCTTCCAATATTTCCGTAGGGTATCAATACTATTCATGGCAACGGGAATCCCAATGACCAAACATACAAAATTAATGTTAGCCCTGGTATTCCCGCTCCAATCCCGATGCACTTACAGTTAAATCATCCCAAACGATAACTAAAGGACCATCGGTATTTCTTTATTTGACCACTTTACTTTATTTGACCAGCTTCACATCAATCGTCTTGGCCCCGGTTAGTGGCCGCACCCCGGCACCCGGACTATTGGTATATTGCGCAGTAATCCGCATAACAGCCTCACTACTACCCCCTAGAGGTGGCTTTGCGATGATAGTCCCTTTTGCCGGCAGTGATTTTTGCTGACTGCCCGACCGTGGATCTTTTAACGATAGAATCCATTGAACAATCCGCGCGGCATCCACCTCTTTCATCCCGGGATGGGCCGCCATCGCCACTTCTCCCCAGACACCACTGCCACCCTGTAAAATCTTCTCGGTTAAATACGATGGAGAATCGCGTTTTCCACCATACCGAGCGGCTACCTGCATAAATGACGGGCCAATACTCGGCGCATCAACCTGATGACAGGATTGGCAATCGGAGGCCATCATCAAACTTCTGCCTTCAATGACCTGCGAAGCCCGTTGATGCCCCATTGATGTACCTGCCAAATCCTCGCCCTGAAGATAATTCACCGCTATAACCAGGTTGTCTGGATTAACAGGCCGTCCACTGTCATTTATCTTCACCTCGTAATCGATGGCATCGCCGATGCGATAGGTCGGTTTTGTTTCGGAGATGACGATATCGATAACAGGTTCTTCATTTCCTGCATACACCATGACCGGAGCGCTCGCGGTACGCCCCCCTTTGCTGTCTTCAACCACAACGCTGATACGGTGATCGCCTGCGTCATTTAAGGTATAAGTAATCACCGGTTCGTCGGTTTGTACCTCTTCGTCATTTATCTGCCACTGGTAACTCAACTTATCGTTTTCAAAATCACTCGCTGCTACCCTGGCTTCAACGGTGAGCGGCAGATTACCACTGCTTCGATCAACGGTCACCGAGTCAATGGTTGGCGGCAGGTTTCCGGAAAAATAATCGATACGGGCAATACCTGCATCCGGATTCTTTGAGTACCATCCTTTTCCATACTCGAGAATGTACAATTTACCGTCCGGCCCGACTTCCATATCAATGGGACTCGCGAACGTTTCGCCTTCCATAAACGGTTCCAGTCGGTCGAAATCGCCGTTGGACTGCATCGTTACCGCTTTAATCCATCCCCGTACCCAATCGTAGATAAACAATTTACCATCATAATAATCCGGATAACGGGATGCTTCGGGGAAGCGATCTACATAATATACCGGTCCGGCCATGGCATTACGGCCACCGGTACCGACCTGTGGAAAGTCGGGTGACGCCGCATAGGGATACCAGATGAACGCCGGTTGAGCAGGCGGAAGGATAGCCAATCCGGTATTGTTGGGCGATTTATTTTCGGGGCGATCCGGATCAAAAAGTTCGCCCGACTCACCGGTCTGGTAATCAAACGAACGATAAGGGTAATTAGCGCCTACAAATAACGGCCATCCAAAAAAGCCTGCGCTCCGGGCCTGATTGACCTCATCGTACCCCCGGGGGCCACGCGTGTCCATCATATCCTCGTTGGCGTCCGGCCCGATCTCCCCCCAATAAAGGTAATTGGTCTTGGGATCCACGGATATCCGGTAGGGGTTCCTGTTACCCATTACATAGATCTCCGGACGTGTCTTTTCCTGTCCTGCTTCGAATAAATTCCCTTCCGGAATATCATAGCTTCCATCGGCAAGCACCTTTATACGTAATATTTTCCCCCTCAGATCATTGGTATTGCCCGAAGAGCGACGCGCGTCATATTGCTCAAAGCCCGACCGGCCATCCGTTGGTGAAAAGCCCTGATTTTTATAACGGGACGGATCAGGCTGGTTAAAAGGCGTCGAGTTATCGCCAGTTGAAAGGTATAATAAACCATCTCCGCCAAAAGCAATCGAACCACCCGTATGGCAACAGATATCCCGTTGCGAATAAAATTGCAGAATGACCTTTTCCGATGCCATGTCCAATTTCCCTTCGTCATACTCAAAACGCGATAAACGGTTCACGGACGTATCTACCGGACTATAGAAGAGGTACAAGAATTTGTTCTTTTCATAGTCGGGGTCTAATGCCATTCCCAGTAGTCCCTCTTCTGCATTCACATTCGGCGTTTCTGTGCGATAATATACGGGCAATTGCGCCACTTGCTTCAAATCGCTGGTTGCCTGATCGTACAAGAGCAACTCACCCCTACGCTGTGCCACAAGGATATCCAGGTTGGGAAGAATGGCCATTTCGGTGGGTTCAAACAGCTGGCCTCCCTCCACCAGTGGGGTTTTAACAAACCGCTTCCGTTCGGGTACTGGCTGGCTTGTCGCCCTGCTGTAATTTAATTTGGTATTTTCACCGATGGCATACTGGATTCCGCCCAGGATATGCCGAAGTTGCAGCGAATCCTGAAACGATTCATCCGAATGACCAAAACCTGTAAAAAATGAACGTCCACCATCAAATTCCTGATACCAGGCCATGGGATGATGGTCGCCATGGTCCCCACCTTTGTAACTTTGCTCATCAATGGTTATTAACACATTGATATCCGGAGATATCCACTTGAAATTATACCACTCATCATGGTATGAAAAAGTATCGGGCAATGTCTCCGTGGCCGGGTGATTGTGGTCGACCACCCGGAAAGATGCCTGCTGCGGGCGCGGATGATTCTGGAAATACGCCCCGACAAGACGGCCATACCATCGCCAGTCATACTCGGTATCGCTCGCAGCATGAATGCCGACAAAACCACCCCCAGCCTGGATATACCGTTCGAGCGCAACTTCCTGGTAGTGATTGAGCACGTCGCCGGTTGTGCTTAAAAAAACAATGGCGGAGTATTGCGCCAGACTGTCGTCATTGAACACCGTCGCATCGGTGGTGGTGTCTACGTCAAAACCGTTCTCCTGCCCCATCTTAATCAGAGCTGCATTTCCCGCGGGTATGGATTTATGATAGAACGCAGCGGTTTTACTGAAAACGAGCAGGCGGGGATTCCCGCTTCGTTTATTGCTGCACGATTGCCATACCATTGCCATAACGATAAGCAATAACGCGACTCCACTGGTCTGAAGGCGCATAAAAAATCTATTCCCTTGCCGATTCATCGATCGTATATTTACCTATTTGTATTCGTTCCAAAAAATGTACGTACCCCGGTTGGTGGCTGTGATAATATCTGGCCGACCGTCGTTATTCAAGTCGATCGCATCAAGTTCCGATCCTGCTCCTGACCGGTTGTGGATGAGTTCGGGAATGAACTCGGCACCACCGGGGGCGTTGGGATTGCGGACTGTACGGTACACATAAAGTACCGGCGGACTGTACGGATCCGGATCGTAATAATTGTCGAGGTGGGTAAAATATCGTTTTCCCACAATGAAATCAGGCACTCCGTCCCCGTCAACGTCTGTAAAAGTAGCACCGTGCGCTTGCGAAAAGACCACATCACCTGCCCCGCCCTGTGCGTAATCGTCGCTGATCATATGTTGAACGAAAGATATCTCACCTTGAGTGTCACGTTGTTGTTCAAACCAAGCAAATCCAAATCCATGCACATTTAAACCGGTTACAACGTCATTTAGGCCGTCACCATTAACGTCGTACACGGCCATCAAAGCCCCGCCCACGTTACTTCCACGATTTCGGTAGCGGCCAAATGCAACCGGATGATAAGCCCACAATTCACCTGAACTCAAGTCTTCTGGTTGCTCCCACCATCCGTAAGGATTGATAATGTCAAGCCGACCATCGCCATTGATGTCGCCAGTGCCGATACCATGTGCCAACACATAACCTTCTTGCGAGATTTGATACTCTTTCCAAGGTTTTGTAGGGTCGTCGGCATCGGGTTTTGCGTAGCGTAGAGACCCGTTCGATCCATAAATTAATTCTGGCTTACCATCGCCATCGATATCCTTAAAATCCGTTATTTCGGTTTGAACATTTTGCAATACCACATGCTCACTCCAACGTCGAGATTCATCTCCAGGATTAAGATACAATACCGCGCGCGAAGGACTTACCAAAACATCCTCCCATCCATCTCCGTTAAAATCGTAGGTATACTGCACGTTCACCGAAGTAAATTCCTTAGATGGACTTACAGCTACCCCGGGAAAAATTTCACGATGCGCAGTGAAGTCAGGTCCATAAAAAATATTAGGCCCGGATATGACATCCATATGTCCATCACGATTGAAATCGGCGGCATCCGCCCCCCAAGAATAATACATATCACTGATCCGCTGCGCAGTAAAATGGGGTGAAGTCTCCTCTTTAGGGGTCAACCGCATCGCAATATCCTTAATGCCAACCTCCTTAAACATAACACTTCCTTCGCCTGCTGCATAAATCGCTACAGGACCATATCCTTCAAGGTGGCCATCCGATGCGCCACCGATTTCACGGCCATCATTTACGAAAGCTCGAATAGTATTCAAATCAAAAAAAACTTCGACCTGATTCCATACTCCCTGTTGGTAATCCATAATAGGAGGCTCCATTGGACGGAAAACATCAGGCTGTGCAGGACGCTGAAAATTACCGGCAACACGTTCATCCTCCACTGGTGGCGGTGACATCCTGTGCCAAATTCCTCCAGCCCTACGTAATGGTTGACGTTGTTGTATCCTTCCCTCGTCATCAAGGGTAACATCATATAACGCAACATCTCCAGTTGTGAGAGAAAGGTAAACCCCGCTATAGCCTACTGCCTGCTTTTCGAGACGAAACAAGAGACCTGTCTCGGCGGTGCCTTCACATTTAAATAATGCCCTGAACCCTATGTCTTGATAAGATTGATTACTCACTAACCACCCCAACATGGACCCGCCTGCCGCCGACTGCGCTTGTAAGACTCCTCCATTTGCACTCCAAGAAACGTCGCCCAGTATTTTCCCAAATCCGGACAATTCGCTACCCTTGAAAGTCCAATCAGGGAGAAATGTCATGCTCGGTGCAACCACCGTGCTGTCCTTAAATGGCTGTGCTGTGGCCTGAAAGGCCAACAGCACGCCAAAAATATAACTAAAAAACCTACTCATATTAGTATCCTGGGTTTTGGACAATCTTACCGCCACTCAAGTTAATTTCGGTTTGAGGAATGGGAAAAATTTCATTCACTCCATCCCGAAATCCTTCACCTTTGGCAGTATTGTATTTGGCAGCATACGCTCTCAACACCTCGCCTGCGCGGCCCTGGCGCACCAATTCATAGAAACGCTCATATTCCTGTCCAAACTCAACGCGTTGCTCTTGCCAAATAGCAGCTCTTAAGGCGTCCTTATCAGTCACCGTAACATCGGGCAACACACTATTGTTCCCTTGCCTAGCCCTTTGGCGCACTTCATTCAGGTAATGCAGTGCCTCGTCCGTTTTACCAATTTCATTTGCCGCTTCGGCATACCATAAGTATACTTTACCTAAGCGCATGTAGATATCATCTCTTCCTGCCTGCACGGAGCCTTGTATGCGTTCGTAATCCGGCACATAATACTTTCTTACCATATAACCGGTCGTACTATTACCTACATTTGCTACCCAGCCGTCAGACAAAACATCACCATTTTTATAAACGGTTAGCTCCAACCGAGGATCACCTGGTTCAAACGCATCAACAAAATCCTGTGTAGGCAAATTAAAGCCCCAACCGTTTTTGGCACGGCTGCCGAAAGTGGTACCGATGTTATTGTTATTCGCTGGTTGCGCACCCTGGTCATTCATGTACTTGATTTGGAAAATATGCTCCTTACTGGTTTCGCCAGCTCGCTGAAACATGCCCAAGTAATCTGAGCTTAGCTCATATTCCCCAGAAGTAATTACTTTCCCGAACCAAAGTTCAGCATTAGCAAAATCATTCAAGTATAAATATGCCTTGCCTAGATAAGCTTGTGCAGCACCTTTGGTGGCACGTCCATGATCGGCCGCGCTGTATCCAGAAGCCTCCGGCAACACGGCCTCTGCCTCGGTAAAGTCCTTTATAATCTGTGCCCATACCTCTGCTTTGGGTGTGCGTGTCATTTCGTAAGATTCGAGGCTGGAAGAAAGCACCAGCGGCACGTCGCCGAACGTTTTCACCAAATTGAAGTAATACCATCCCCTTAAAAACTTCGCTTCAGCTAGAAAGCGAGTTTTCAGGTTTTCGTCCATCGGGATATTGATAATGTTCTCCAGTACGAGATTGGAGCGCCGGACGCCGATGTAAGAATTTGCGTAAGCAAACCGAGTGGCGTCGTTATCCGCGGGAATATTAAAAAGCTGCACCTGTTGTGCATACAACTGATCGGATCCAGACTCCCCTCCTTTATCCGTATCATCGGAAGCCACATTACCCAACACCCAATGCATGAAACCCGGATTTACATAGGTACAGCACCAATTGTTCCCTGCTGCCGGATTATAAGCAGCCGTAACTGCTCGTACGGCATCATCTTGCGTTACATAATTTACCTCGGTACTCAATTGTCCCAGCGGTGATTTATATAAGACCTTTTCGCACCCTTGGCTGGCGAAAATCAAACCGGCCAATACAACATAAGTTAAAAATTTCATTGTCTTTCGTTTTACTGCTACTAAACTTAATTCCTGACCTAGAAGCCCACATTAAATCCTATTGTGTAAATACGCGGAAGAGGATAATTAGTCTCATCTATTCCGATATACAGTGGGTTTCTATCGCTATTGGTTCCGATTTCCGGATCAAATCCTGAATAATTGGTAATCGTAAATGCATTTTGCACTGATACGTATACCCTCGCATTCCGCAAAACATTTGGCTTCACAGGAATTCGATATGCAAGCTGAATATTCCTAGCCCGCAAATAAGAGCCGTCTTCTACGTAATAGGTAGATGAGCGCATGTTATTATTCGGATCACTGGTGGTCTGGCGAGGCATGGTGTTGCTTGTTCCCGGCCCTGTCCAGCGGTTTTCCCAAACGTTCATTGTATAGTTGAAGAAACTCGCGCCTTCTGTCCTGAATTTAAACCCTTGGAAAACGTCATTCCCTTGGGTACCTTGCAATTGTACTCTCAAATCCCATCCCTTATAGGAAACCGATCCATTTATACCATAGGTAAAATCGGGCCATGGATTACCAATAAGTGTTTGGTCGTTAGCATCAATAACATTATTGCCATCCAAATCGCGGAATTTAAAATCGCCCGGTGCGGTACCGCTACTTTGAACAGCGTGAGCATCGACCTCTTCTTGAGATTGGAAGACACCATCAACAATCCAACCATAATGAGAGGCAATCGGTGCGCCAACCTGTGTTGAGTTCATCAATCCGACGAAACTCATAAAATACTGTATGGAGGTACCTGCATTGCTAAGTGCCACTACTTTATTTCTATTGAAAGCTACGTTACCGGAAACTTCGAAATCAATCCCACTAGCAGTTGAATGATTGTACCCTAACATGGCTTCGATACCTTTATTTAGTACCTCGCCACCATTCACGTATGGGGCAGTAGTAATACCTGCGTATCCTACTAATGGCACCTGTAACAACATATCACTAGTCGTCTTGTAATACCAGTCTAGTGAGGCATTAATTTTTCCTCCGAATCCGGTAAAATCAAAACCAAGGTTCGTCTCCCGTGTCGATTCCCATTTTAAGTTGGGATTACCTAACGTAGTGGGTGCTTGACCTCTTATTACTGCATTACCAAAGTTATAGTTCACGTTAGGTGTAACCAAATGCGCAAATGCATAATTAGGCAATGAACCTTGGTTACCCAACGAACCCCATCCCCCTCTTAACATTAAATTGCTTACCCAATCAGCATCTTTTAGGAAGTTTTCCTCCGAAATCTTCCATCCCATGGAAAAAGAGGGGAAGCTTCCATACTTATTATTCTCACCGAACCGCGAAGAACCATCCACCCGGAAATTAACCGTAGTGAAGTACTTTCCAGCATAATTATAATTTACCCGACCCAGGTAAGAAATAATACCCCATTCACCGGCCCCACCAGTGGCATTGAAGTTGGAAATCGCTAGGTCAAGATATCGAAGGCTCTCATTGTCCGTTGCAGCAGTAGGTAGACCTCTTCCGGACGAGGTAATGTTTTGCCGAAATGATTCCTGAATAGTAAACCCACCAAGAAGCTCCAAATTATGTAATCCAAACTCCTTTTGGTAGGTTAACGTATTGGCCCAGCTGTATTCATTAAAGCGACCTTCTGTTTCAGTGAGTGTGGCGACATCGTTAAATTGAGAAGTCGAGACCCGATACACCGGAGTAAATTGTTTCCGTTCAGTCCGACCCATATTGAAGTTAAGCTGAGAACGGAAGACTAACCCTTCAACGGGTGTTATATTAATATAAGCATTTCCATTGATTACAGGTCGCTTTGTATCGTTATTAACGTAACTCAAAGCAGCTACTGGATTGCTGGAATTTAAAGACGTTTCTGAGAAGCCCCAGCTTCCATCCGGATTTCTTACGGGTATTTCCGGATTGGCTGTCAAAGTGTTACCCAGCGTACTTCCAAAATTAAATTCGGTAATATTGCTGTGGTTTGCTAGACTCGCTGAAAGATTTTGTCCTACCGTTAAATACTTGTTAATCTCGTGAGATGAATTTACACGTAGGCTAATACGGTCGAAACTGCTATTCCTAATTATACCATCCTGCTTCGTATAACCTGCAGAAAAATAAAACTTGCTAGCATCACTACCCCCACTCGCTGCAATACCCACGTCTGTCATGGGAGCTATGCGAAACATTTCCTTTTGCCAGTTCGTTCCTTCGCCCAAAGCTTCAGGATCTGGATATAGTGGCGGTTGCCCGGCATTCACCAACCCTTCGTTATACAAAGTGGCGTATTGTGTGGCATTCGTCATAGGAAAATATCGCTGGATTTGCTGTAGCCCTTGCGAAAAATTAACATCCAACTGCGCTTTTCCAGTCCGCCCTTGTTTAGTAGTAATAAGCACAACTCCATTTGCTCCTTGCGCGCCGTATATAGCAGCAGCGCTAGCACTCTTCAATACTTGTATACTCTCGATCTGATCTGGAGCTATATCAAGGGCGTCAACATTGGGGTTACCATCTACCACGTATAAGGGCTCCGAATTATTCACCGTACCTGTACCTCTCACACGGATCAGCAGTCCCGACCCTGGCGCACCTGAATTTTGTGATACCTGCAATCCCGGTACTTTACCCTGCAGAGCTTGTCCGACCTGCAAAATAGGTTCGTTTTCGATATCACTTGCAGAAACCGACGCGATGGCACCTGTAACATCACTGCGTCGCTGTGTGCCGTAGCCAACAACGACAACCTCGTCTAAAGCCGAATTACTTTCGACCAAGGTAACGTTAATCGAGCTCCGTTGACCTACAGCGATCCGTTGTTCTTCATAACCGATCAAGGAAAATACCAATACGCCATTATCAGGCACAGTAAGTGTATATCTACCGGCTTGATCAGTCGCTGTAGCCGCACCACCGCCGGCGACGGAAACTGTAACCCCCGCGAGTGGCTCGTTATTGCTGTCCTGAACTTGTCCACTGACCACCACATCTGCTACCTTTTCGGCCTTTTCAATAAATCGATTGGTAAAACTAGCGCTCTCGATATTCAAATCAAAAGCAGCCGCATCACCAACGTGTTCTCGCGCCAGAGCCCAAGTCATACCGAATTGTGACAGAAGAAGTCCCAAAACGAGCCTCCTTCCTTTTAACGATAAGTTTAATTTAAAACTTCCCATAATTAGTTAATCAATTTAATTAGCTTTAATACAATAGTTTATAACCCTTTTCAGTACTTTAAGGTTACCATCCCTCATTTATAATTTGGTCAACAACCACCTATAATGGTATGTTAGATAAATGCCGATTTATATATAGTAAAGGGACGTTGTATGAAAATGATACCGAACAATTTAATTTTTATTCTTATTCCTTCCCTTTGCCCTTTAAATTATCAGGTAAAGAAAAAACAACATACTTCCCCTTTGACGAAATAGGCTCATTATTAATTTCGTCTCGCTTAACTGACCATTGCAGCGGGCTGGTGGCGCAAACAACCAAGTAATCACGTTGCCCAACGCGATAAAGAGATGGTAATCCCTCTGTACCCTTTGGCAATTCACTCGCCCATAACTCGTCTCCGGTATCGGCATCGAATGCGTATATTTTACCATCTTTGCTTGTGGAAAATAGGATTCCCGTAGCTGTAACGATCATACCGTTCCTTTGAGCTCTCGGAACGCCTGTATCCTTTCCACCTTCTGAAGCAGCTACCTTGTCGAGTCCTACAGCTCGGGTCCATTTAATCACGCCTTCATTCAAATCATAAGCAGTAATGGTAGACCAAGGAGGGCTGATGAGCCATGGATATTCAAGGCCCCAACCCGGTGGTACGAAATAACGTACATTGGGAGCATCTACACCTTCCGGATAAAGTGGCCCAAAGTCTTCACCGCCATAGCTTCCCAAATTTGGTGCTTTTCTTATCTCCAAACTGCCCGGTACACCGCCAGATGCTACTACTGGTCCCTCAATAGTATTGTTTCGATTTTGCGGGCTAAATCTGTCTAACCGTGCCAAGTAACCGTAAAGCCGCTGAATTTCCTCTTCATCGAGGTGATTAAGTGCCGGCATTTCGCCTCGGCCACCAGCAACAAGCTGATGAAATTCGGTTAATTTCATACGACCGGAGAGGCCAAGCAGTGAAGGTCCTATTCCACCAGACCGGTCTTCTGCATGACAAGGTTGGCAATATTGTGTATATAGCACGTCTCCGCTTAATTCTTTGCGCTTGGCAGCTTGCGCCTCCTTATCGGGTGCCTCCTGTCTTATCATTTTCCCATAGAATGATGGCCAGTCAATGCTACGAACATATACCATTCCGGTATTTGGATTAGCAGCTGTACTTCCCCAGTTCGCACCGCCAACCGCTCCAGGCTGTGTAATTGTTGCCTTAAATTGGGATAACGGAGTAAATAATCCAGTCTGCATACTGTCAATCTTCCGTTTCCAATCTTCACGCTCCTCCGGCGTTAGAAAAAACGGGGTAATGTCCGCGGATGTCATTTCCTGCCTCGCAAATGGCGGCAATACAGTGGGAAATGGTTGTGTAGGCCACGCCTCTTCACCGGGCAAATCACTTGGCGGTACAGGACGCTCCTCTATTGGCCAAAGCGGCTCTCCCGTTACCCGGTTAAATGCAAACAGAAAACCGTGCTTAGATGCCAACGCCACCGCATCAATAGATTTTCCACCATGGTTTACAGTAATCAACTGTGGAGCCGCAGAGGGATCATAATCCCAGAGATCGTGATGCACTATCTGGTAATGCCAAATACGCTCACCGGTACGCGCATCAAGTGCTAATAAACAATTTCCAAATAAATTAGCGCCAATTCGGTCACCGCCGTAATAGTCGTAGGTTGGGGACCCCACTGGAAAATAAGCAATTCCTCTTTCTTTATCAAGCGATATTTCCCCCCAAGTGTTTACGCCTCCAATATACTTATACGCATCCTTAGGCCACGTGTCGTACCCAAATTCACCCGGCTGCGGAATAGTATGAAAAGTCCAAACCAACTCACCTGATAAGACATCATACGCCCGAATAAATCCTGGTGAAGAGAGAAAGCCTTCTCCGGTAGAAGCACCTAATATAATTAGGTTCTCAAATATAGTCCCAGGTGTACCGGACTGTGCACGAGCAATCGTCTCAGGATCACGTCCTAACCCAACACGTAAATCAACCAAACCATCATTGCCAAAAGTTCGAATCGATTGTCCAGTAACTGCATCTATTTGCTGCAAATAATCATTAATTTGAAAAATGAGTCGCCGGTCTGATCGGTCTTTATTCTCCCAATAATTTATTCCCCGCCTTGCAATGCCATTGAGGTTAGCGTGTATCCAAATTTCCTCCCCAGTTGCCGCGTGCAACGCAACCAACGAATTGTTTTTCGCAAGGACATACATGATCGTATCAACAATGATAGGGTTAAACTGGTAAACACTATTGTCGCCAGTTTCATACTCCCATGCCACAGTCAATTGCGAAACATTAGTTTTATCAATTTGATCCAGTTTGGAATACTTGGATTGATCTGCCCCGCCACCATAGTTCGTCCAGGTAACGTGCTGATCATCTGCCATTTGATTGCCACAACCACTCATAATGAAGGCAAGCAAAACACCGATGAGAATAGGCACAAATTCGCCCAAGTTAGTTAGTCTAACTATTAACGCATTCATCATGTCAATCGAATTATTTACGTTTTATTAATTGGTTATTTATTGCAATACAAATTACTGACCCCGCACTCTCAGGTTAACCTAAAAACACTCTATTTTGGCTCCTCCCACCCTAAAAAAAAGAGACATATTCAATATTTTGTCAGCCGGTACTTGTCGGTTTATATATCGCGATTAACTTAAAACAATTCTTGTATTACTCCGGAAATGATATTTCTTCAAACATCTGATAATTGTCTAAACTAGTTGCCGGCGCAAAAACACAAATTACCTTCATCTCGGTCGAGCCGGTGTTTTTCAACATATGAACCTTTCCTTGTTCAAATAAAACCAAAGATCCTGCTTGTACTGCGCTTACCTCTCCTTCGATCATTACCTTTCCGCTACCGCTCATGATATAAATGATTTCTTCACTCAGCGGGTGTGAATGTGCCGGACGAACCTCTTCTCCCGGCAGCACACGGATCACACACGCCGACATGTACTGTGATTTTAACGCATCTTCATTAACCAACCATCGCATATATCTGCCAGGCTGCAGTGTTTCGGGTACGTCATTTTCATGAATAACGGTCATATCAATCTTTATTTACTAGGTTCATAATATAGTTTTCGAGCTTACTTCCGGATAATCCATAATGGTCCGCCAATTCGGTATAAGTTCCCGAGTGAATGTAGTGTATGGCCTCGTTACCTTTAGTATTTACCGCATACAGTTTATCGGTACTAACCGCCTTCTCAGATTCAAAAAGGGTATTGATAAATTGTGCCCATAAATAACCATTATTCTGTTCGGCCACGATGACCGGCTTTCCGCTATGATAACATGCCAAAAGCGTCTCCTTGTCAACCGAAGGCATATCGATAACTTTAACGGCAACTCCTTTGGCCGCAAGCGCATCCGCCGCTGCCAGCGACTCAAACACCTGCCGTCCGCTGGACACCACGATGGCAGCCGGATGTTCAACATCCCTGGCCACATAGGATCGGCCGTATTCGAACTCGAAATCGGTCGCATAAATCACTGGTGCCGCTGCCCTCAATATCCGCAGATATACAATACCCCTATTTCCTGCGGCAATCCATTTAAGAATGCCCAGTAATTGCTGCGGACAGGAGGCATTAACGATTTTAACGTGTGCTAGCTCATTAAGCATCAATACGTCGTCGTTTCCCATATGTGTAGCACCGTTAGACTGCGTATCCAGATCGGCTGCAGTCGCCAGTAGCGTCAGGTCTATACCATGCCCATCGGCTAACCACTCACCACTCGCCATCGCTTCCAGCCGCTCCTGATATCCTACGGCAATGCGACGAAGCACTTTCAAGTCAAAAAACGGACAAAAAGTACTAACCCACACATTTCCACCCAAAATCGCAAACGCTTCGCCTATCAGCATCATGTTTGCTTCCGCCACTCCTACGTTTAGGGCCCGCGTCTGGTCAACATACCCCACACCTGCCTGCAGCCCGCTAGTCGACGACAAATCGGAATCTATCGATACCACCTTGTCGTCCTGTGCAAAGGCTTTCATTGTTGCTTCGACCACTTTATGGGGCATGTGATTTGTACCGACCTCCAGTTTTGGCAACAACGATTCGTTATAATGAACGCGCTTATCGCGGTTGCCTGCCTTTACGGTTTTCACGGACAGTGGTTTCCTGTCCAGTGAAAAACCGTCAGCACCTAGGGCCGAAACAAATTCCAATCGTTCTATTTCCTGTTCCAACACGTCGCAAACATCGGAATTGCCCGACGTCTGAAGGCGACTCAAATAATTACCGAACTGCCGTACCTGTTGTTCGCGCCGTTGCCGAAGCTGCTTTTCTTCTTGGGCAAGCAAATTTTCTGCAATGGATACCTTATGATTATTCATATAATCCGAGTAGCTACCCTGTCCTTTTGTGGCATTGCAAATGATAACTGTCGGGCGGCCGTCCCTTTTACCAAATTTAAACTCGTGCAAAGCATCCACAACATGGCTGTACCGCGTGGCATCGACGGATATTGCCCGCCAACCAAAACTTTCGAAATTACCTGCGAGGTTCGCATACGGAAAATGCAGTCTTGAGGTCGTATCGAGTTGGCCACCATTATGATCTACCAGTACGCAGAGATTTTCCAACCGCTTTTGTCCCGCATACATAACGGCCTCCCAGATAGGCCCTTCCTGCAACTCGCCGTCTCCGGTAAGCGCATACACGTCGAATCCGCTCGTCCGCTGGCCAGCAATCGCAAAACCTTGCGATACCCCCATCCCCTGGCCCATAGGGCCCGTAGCGAGGTGTACGCCCGGCAGTATCGGGCCGGGGTGGCCGTTCAGTATGCTGGATATCGAACGCGAATTCTTTAATATACTGTCCGGGAAATAGCCCAGATCCGCATAAATCGACGCCAGTGTAGCTACGGCATGTCCTTTACTAAGCACAAACAAATCCTGATCGGGCGCGGTAGGTTGTTCCACATCGATAGTTAGCACGCCACTGTAGAATACACTTACCATGGGAATAACGGCCGATGATGCCCCCCCGATGTGGATCGCCTGGTCCACTGCATGGCGACACTGATGCAAATTACATAGCCGGATATCAGTATCTTTTATTTCCAGCAAATGAATGAGACCATTCTTAATCAACGAATTTCTATCTATGAAACTGTTCAAAACAATTTGTATTAAAAAGCTAAAACATTACAACATTGACCAACCGCCGTCGACGAAATAAGTAGCGCCGGTAACAAACGAAGCCTCGTCAGATCCCAGGAAAAACATCACGTTTGCCACTTCTTCCGACGTGCCCATCCGGTTGAATACACTCTTGGAACCCAAAATTTTCTCCGTTTCTTCAGGATTCGGCGAATCATTAATCGAACCGCGCAACAAAGGCGTGTCGATGGCGCCCGGGGCCACGCAGTTGACCCGGATATTATGCTGGGCTAAATCCATAGCCATGCTTCGTGTGAGTGTATCGATGGCTCCTTTTGAGGACGAATAGGCAGCTCGCTCGGGAACGGAACGGAATCCGAGAATGGAGCCCGTATTGACAACCGCGCCTTTACCCTGTTCGATCATAAAAGGTACAAATGCATTGGCCATATGGTAAATTCCTTTCAGGTTGATCGCATAAGTACGCTCCCATTCTTCTGCTGTGCACTGGAGGATACTGCCCCTAAGTTCGAGCCCGGCATTATTTATCAGCACGTCGGCCCTACCGAAACGCTCTTTGGTAACTTGAGCAGCCTTCCGCACTTCCTCCCCGTTGGCAATATCACACTTGCAAAATACAGCATCTACGCCCAGACTTTTAATCTGTTCTACCGCTTTTTCACCATTTTCTTCGTTAATGTCTATGATTACAATGTTAAATCCATTTTTGGCAAATTTAATCCCAGCCGCTAACCCGAGGCCAGAAGCTCCGCCACTCACAATCAATACTTTATTACTCATAACATCCTATTTAGTTAATAATCATTAATTACGCTACAAACCATAGGGCTTGGTAGCCACCTTGATAGCTCCATCCTTCCTTTGCTCAAAAACAGCTAACGCTTTATCAAAATCCTTTAAGGCAAATCGGTGTGTTAAAAGCGGTTCGAGGTTAATCCTATTGTTCAGCAATAACGATATTGCCTCCTGGGCGGTGTTGGGGTTGGCCCGATTCCCGATAATTTCAATTTCATCGAGTACAATCCGCTTCAGGGGCAACGCTGGATCGGCATGCGGTATTCCGATAACCGATACTACACCGCCTTTGGCCGCCATCAGGCAAGCCTGCGCTATAGATTCAGCAGTTCCCGCACACTCCAGGACAGCAGGAACGCCCCGACCATGGGTAAGATCCTTTACCTGCTCAACTACATCACCTTCACGATAATTGATGGGTATGGCCCCCAACTCCGCCGCTTTTTTTAACCTATCACCACTGCCAACCGCCAGTATCCTACCCGCACCCAAAGCCTTGGCGCATAAAATAGCCATCAAACCCTGTGGCCCCGTTCCCAAAATCAAAATATCATCGCCGGGCTGCATCCTCGAACGTTTCACCGTATACAGGGCAATACTTAACGGATCGACACAAGCTGCATATTCCAAAGACATGCTGTCCGGGACCCTGAAAATGCTTTTTACAGACGTACGCATGAACTGCGCATAAGAACCCGGGGTATAATGTCCGTATTGCCGGTGGCCCAATTCTTCATGTCCGTAGTTCAGGCAGATGTTGTATCTTCCTTTCAGGCACATTTCGCAATAACCACAGCCGCAATGCGATATTCCGCACACGCGGTCGCCGGCTTTCCATCCCAAAAGCGCGGCTTTTTTTCCGGTCTGTACAATAGTTCCTGACCACTCATGTCCTGGAACGAAGTCAAATTCCTTCGGCCAAAACCCCGGAAAGTCTCCGGCGATAATATGCGGATCTGTTCCGCAGATATAGGTAGTATCGACCTTGCAAAGCACTTCATCACTATCGGGTACCGGAACGGCTACCTGTTGTATTGAAAAATCGCGAACTCCCTTCAGCACGAGGGCATCCATCTCATTGGGTATATTCATCTTATTTCGTTACTTTTTGTTTTCAGGAACAATTGCCACACCGCGAAAAGGAGAACCGGAACCATTCTTAATCTTCAAGGGAAGCCCTAGGAACCAAAACTCGTGCGAAGGTATCAAATCAATTTGTGCGAGGTTCTCCATATTTAATATTTCGCGCTCCCGGCAAACGATATGCGCTGGTTGTTCCTTCACAACTGCCACCTCATTATAGCTATCAATACTTGGTGCATCGGCTCCAACACTAATCGCCCCTAAATCGTTCAGGTATTCAATGGCACTTCTGTCTACTCCCGGATAATTGCGGATATATTCAAAAGGCTGACCCCATTTTTTATACCACCCCGTATAGCACAAAACAACCGATTGCGGCTTGATGGTGACTCCGGTCTTTTGAATGGCCTCTTCGACATCGGCCTTCGTGATATAGCTATTCGGTTCCTTGTGTGAAAAGTCAAACCAAACTCCAGGGGCCATAAACCATTCCAAAGGCAATTGATTAATAGCGCGTGCATCGGGCTCATCGACGATATGGTTGATGGCATCGACATGGGTGTTGGAATGATCACACATCGTGAAGCCGACCACTTTATATGAATACGGGGGTTTGGTCAAACCAATCTTCTGCGTCTCTTCGTGTGATAGGTGTTCCCAAATCAATGTACGCTGGTGACCGATAAACGTAGGGTCTTCGTTGCTTATGGTATGGCTCAGATCAGTCACTACGCAATCCATGCCGAGGAAGTTCAATGTTGTCTGAAGCTTAAAAGGAGGACAATAAGCTTTATTTGTTGTAGGCATCGTTATTATATTATTTTCAGCTTGATTAATCCACTTGTTAAAATTTCCTCGACCATTCTTTGGGCCAGCGTTCTATCACCACTTTTGTTTGCGTGAAAAACTCTATCGCATGCCTGCCCTGTCCATGTAGGTCCCCGAAAAAGCTTTCTTTCCAGCCGCTAAACGGGAATTGTGCCATCGGCGCAGCCACGCCGATATTGATGCCGATATTTCCCGCGTCAGCCAAGCTTCTGAATTTTCGGGCATTGGCTCCACTGCCGGTAAATAAGCAAGCCATATTACCATACTGCCCGTTATTAATAAACGCCAAGGCATCATCAACGGTATTCAGGGCTATTAAACTCATCACTGGCCCGAATATTTCGGTACCAATCGTCTCGCCCTGCAGCGGCAGATCTTCGAGTATCGTCGGCGTAATAAAGTTCCCTGACTCATAACCCGGTATTTTGGCATTTCTTCCATCCAGCAATACTTTTCCACCCTCTTGGACAGCCTTTCCGATCAGCGACTCAACCCTGGATTTGCTTTCCGCGCTGATAACCGGTCCCATTTCCACCCCTTCTTCCAGCCCAAAACCGACTTTCCGAGCTTTTGCGGCCTCATACAGCGCTTCTTTGATCCGCCCGTCATCACCAACGGTAATGATATTCGAAGCCGCGAGGCACCGTTGCCCCGCACAACCGTACGTGCTGTCGATAACAATCTGAACAGACATATCAATATCGGCGTCTGGCAAAATCACGACTGGATTCTTCGCTCCGCCTTGTGCTTGTACGCGCTTCCCGTTGGCTGTCCCCCTGGAATATACGTACTTCGCAATACGGGAAGAACCGACAAAACTGATCGCCTTCACTTCTGGATGGTCCAAAAGCGCATCTACTGTTTCCGCTCCACCATGTACCAGGTTTACTACACCCGCAGGCAACCCAATTTGATCGATAAGGTCAAATACCTTCATCATCGTCAGCGGAACTTTTTCCGAAGGCTTCATCACAAATGTGTTTCCACATGCAATTGCATAAGGAAGAAACCAGAAAGGAATCATTCCCGGGAAATTAAATGGTGCGATGCAGGCGCAAACCCCTAGCGGTTGACGAATCATGAACTCATCAATCCCGCCGGCGATATTCTCCGAAAATTCACTCTGAATGAGCATCGGTGTGCCACATGCCACTTCCACATTCTCGATCGCCCGCTGTAGCTCGCCCCTTGACTCCACCAATGTCTTACCGCACTCCTGGGTTATCGTTCGTGCAATGTCTTCCGCATTTTCCTCTAGCAGTTGCTTTAACTTATACAACGGCTGTACCCGTTTCATCACGGGAACTTGGCTCCATTGAACATATGCTTTCGACGCTGCCTCAACGGCTGATGCCACGTCGGAAATCGTGCCTTTGCCAGAAGGCACTTTTCCAATTATTTCTTGTGTGGCGGGATTGATGACTGAAGTTGTATTGGCCTCTTTACTTTTAACCCAACCACCATTGATATAATTACTCAGTATTTCACTCATAGTTTTCTATTCTCTCAACGGAATGACCAGACAGCTCGTGCGCAGCCTTCATCCCCTACCATTATTAATATTCACTAAATTCAACCGATTTCGTGCTATCGGGTTTTTGTCGGTTTATTGAATTTATATCCCTGTTTTTTCAAATAATCCCGTGAAATTTCCGCCGCTTCAAAATCGTGGTAGATCGGCGTTTCGTTTCTGTCGGAGTCGAGCTCGAACATGATCATACCAGCCATTTTACCCCGGCGTTGTTCCAATAGATTCAACAGGGTTTTCAAATCTACTTTTCCTTTACCAAGCGGTGCATAACCCAGGTATCCATTATCCCCACCTTCGTAATCTTTCAAATGAACGTGCTCAATTAACGGCATAAAATCCTTGACAACCTTTATGGAATCGCCACCTCCCTTCTCGATCTGGGCTACATCAGGTCCGAACTTCATGTAATTGGTGTCTACGTTCTCCATTGCAAAATACACTTCTTCCTCCGTTTCAATCGGTGTCCCGGTATGCGGATGGAGCGCACAGACCAAGCCTTGATCAGTGACCACTTTAGCGTATTCATTCATCGCTTCAATAATATTTTTCTTGTGGTCTTTATAGTTATACCCCTTCCGGCTACCTGTCGCATTAAATTCAATCACACGGCCATTATTCTGCTTTAACAGCTGGCACCAGCGCGTCAGCTTCTTGATTTCATCTTTCCTTTTATCGGGCTCCAGCACATTGGCATTGCAAAAAGCAGAAACGATAGGCACCCCATACTTCTCTACAATTTTACTGAATCCCCCCCGCTTATCTTCCCAGAATTCGATAACCTCGCCGAAGGTTTCAAAAGCGTGGAATCCAAGCCTGGAAATATCACGGAGCGCCGGGCCGAGGGAGAGCGGATCATAACCCCACAAGATAAACGTAGCCCCTATATCGGATTTATTTTTGGCGGCCTCCAATGCAAAAGCAGGCGCCGCCAGCGTGGCTGCACACCCTGCTCCTGCAACTTTCAGAAAATCGCGACGATTAAAATTTGTCCTGTCCATAAAAAAAAAATTTATACTATTTTATTTTAAAAATGTAATAATGCTCGCACCGCCTACAAGTAAGAGGGCTCCCAACACTTTCGGCCAGGAAATGTGTTCCACGGGCGATCCCAAAAGTCCGAAATGTGAACAAATCATTCCTGTAAGAATCTGGCCGACCACCAACAATACAAAAGCGGGTCCCGCACCCACTTGTGGAATAGCCCACGCCATTCCAAAAACCAAACAAGCGCCCATAATCCCAGCGGTCAACAACCACAGCGGAACCTCCTTAACACGACTAAAAAATCCGGCGTCCCAAGAAGAAGTTGCAATAAGTATAGCTGTTATTGCCCCGATGGTCCAAAACAGGGCATTAGCCATTTTTGAATTTTTAACAATAACTCCTACCTGCGCATTCATCGATAAGTGAATTGCCAGAATAGCTCCCAAAAAGAGTACTAAAAAAAACAATGAAATTTTCATAATCAATTAATAATTAGTGTACGATAAAGTTTTAAATCCAACGGTATAATTTTCTACATTATATAAGGGAATAAATCACAAAATGATACCGTGTTTTTAGATCTAGTTTAAAATGGTTCCGTCTAATTCATTCTATCACCCATAAAATTTTCGTTTTTAAAGAAAAAACGAAGCTTTCTTATGCTTCTATACATCACCCGCCGGGCCGACGAAACATGTGAAAATTCTAAAATACCAGCTATTTCTTCGTAACTTAATCCACCGAAATAAAAAAAATAAATTGCCCTTTTTTCCATTTTTCCCAAAGTGGTCAAAGCTCTATTCAATTTCGCCAATTGAGCATCTTCGACTTGTTTCTGTACCAATTTCGACACCACACACGGCTCAACCCCGAGGTGAATATAGTCGCAAGGCTCCTGATCTACGTAACGACCTTGTTGTTTTTTCATATTTTCAATAACCCGTCTCCCAAAAGATTTAAGCAGATATGGCTTAATTGAATTGGTCGAACTGAAATGCGTTCCGTTTTTCCACAAGTATATAAAAAAGTCCTGTAGACAATCTTTTACCATCTCTTTATCTTTGGCAAATTTACAGCCGTGATTGAATAGAATTTTGTAATATTTAGTATAAATAGTAATAAAAGCCGCCTCATTTCCACTTTTGAAAGCCTCCCATAATTCATAATCAGATCGTCTGGATAATTCATCCCCCCCTACGCCAGACTGTCGATAAACCGGAAAATCCAAACATGGCCGGATAGCGTTAGTCTTGGTTTCTTCTTCTTTAAATAACATTGCGAATCAAATAATTTAATGGTTTACAACTTTGTGTCTCAAGACTTGACAAGTCAAATCTCCCGTATTTTTACATTAACCTTGCCCAACAAATTCGCATGAATTGCTACTAAAGTATCCAAAATGAAAAAATTGTATGTCGAATACCAAAAACTTTTAATAACCTTTGTAAATGAAACCTCATTTATTAAAAGTATATCTACAGCCGGAGTCTTCTTTTAACATCAATAAAAACAGGGGGGTGAATTTTTATGACCAATGGCATTTTCATCCGGAAATTGAGTTGATCTATATACACAAAGGAAGAGGGACCAGATTTATAGGTAATGACATTAGTCGCTTTGAACCAAATGAGCTATTCTTAATTGGCTCTAACTTACCGCACATGTGGCGATGTGATCCCGATCACGTTCTGGGGGACCAGCGCCATGTTGCCGAAGTGACCGTCATATACTTTCACCGGGACTTTTTAGGAACCACCTTTTTCGACGTTCCGGAAATGAATAGCATTAAATTACTTCTGGAAAAAGCGAAACTTGGGGTTAAGGTAAGCGATAGGCGGGCGTTTAATACCCTAATCACACAACTATACTCTACACGGGCAACTGAAAGGGTTATCACTTTATTAGCTATCCTTGACAAAATATCGGTTACAGACGAGAAACAATTCATTAATGTGACCGAGTACCCGCTCAACCATGATCAATTTGATGCGGATAGACTAAATAAAATATTTAATTATAGTTTGGCGAATTTCCGAGATGACATAACGCTTATGCAAATCGCGTCAATAGCTAATTTAACTTCAAAAGCCTTTTGTAAATACTTCAAATCAAAAACGCGAAAAACATACTCCCAGTTTTTACTGGAAGTACGGGTCGCCCATGCCTGCAAACTACTTTTGGAGAAAGACATGACTATCTACGAAGTTTGTCTGGCGAGCGGTTTTAACAGCATATCAAATTTTAACAGATACTTCAAGAAAATTATGAGTAACAGCCCAACAGCATATCGAAAAGAACGGTTGGACTTATTAAACCAACAAGGGCAGCTTTGAAGAATTGTTGAACAGTTACTTTGCCTAATTGCTATCGCCATTCCAAAGGAACGCATCGTTGTCTTTCAACACATACAAAGGGATCGATGCAGCCTCGGCTTCCGCCCTCCAGCGTTCGATAGTCGAATTATAGTTGGAGCCATCCATCACCAATTGACCACAATCTACCGATTTCAGCAACGATGTCAATGATCCTGCCGGATTGTTGCGCAAAACAACGACATCGACCTTCAGGCGCTCACCGTATTTAACGCGGCCATCGTACACCATAAATCGGGTATCCCCAAATTGCAATACACTTTCTTTGGCATACACCTGCCGATCATAATAAATGCTGTCATATGCTATAAAATGGATGGCGTCGACCGGTGCATGCACCTCCAGTGCAGGTAATACGGAATAATGTACCGTGCGGTCATCAATAGACGGCAGGTCGGTGTACAGCCAGGCATGCCCGCGGTCAACAAGACCAATGGCCAGATTGCGACGCACATTGAACACGATGGCTTGTCGGCCAACTTCATTAAGCACACCCGAAAATGATGTGCATACCATCAGGGTAACGCACCCTAACGCGCCATAAATCCATTGCTTACGCCGTGCCATAACGGCCATCGCAATCGTCACAATCAGCACATAAAACAATAGCGATTCCCACCATGTCGGCCAGATACCCCGAATGCTTGCCATCGGCCATTGTTCAATATGTTCCAGTGAAGCATTCGTCACTAGGATAAGTTTCTCCAACACTACGCCTGCCCACAATGCCAACTGGCCCGTCGGCAGAATTAATAACGCAAATCCGACATACATGATAGCACCGGCCGGCAATACAATAAATAGGTTTGCGGGAAGGAAATACAATGGAAATTGATGAAAGTAATAGGCAGCCAACGGGCCTGCTCCGGCCTGGGCCCCGATAGACATCCCAATATAGTCCGTTACCGGGCGTACCAGCGGATTACTGACCGGGAAGAGGTAACGCATTACCGGATGGAAGAAAACAATACCCAATACCGCCAGGTATGAAAGTTGGAATCCGACATCAACAATAAACATCGGTTCGTAAAGCAAGAGGAAAAATGCCGACGCCGCGATGCTGTTATAAATCCGGTTCTGCTGTCCGAAGATACTGGCTGCCATGACAAAACTCACCATAATAGATGCCCGCAGTACCGGGGGCGAAAACCCCGTCAGCAAGGCGTATCCCCACACGGCGGTCAACAGCATCATAAACTTTGCCACCCGTAATCCTTTATTGCGATCCATCCACCACAGTAATTTACCCAACAGCCAGAACACGATAACGACATGCATGCCGGATACACTTAACACATGGATGGTACCGGTATTGGAAAATGCCTGCACCAAGCTGTCGCTCATTTCAGCACGGTACCCTAAAATCAATGCGGATGCTACTGAGTAGGCGTCATGGTCTTGGATGTAAGTCGCAAATTTAGCCACCATCCGCTGTCGAAGGGCCAACGCGTACGCAACAAGGGGGTTGCCCTTTCCATGCTGCAACAACTTCAACTCGTCGAACCCCAGATAGTCCTGATGCCAGATATTTTTACCGGCAAGGTAGCGCCGGTAATCCAGTTCACCTGGGTTGTATGGCGGCGATACCGTTTCGTATCCCGTTGGAATCAATAGTTGATCGCCGTAACTTAGTTGTTCGGCTACCAAGCTGTCATCCATCCGGACCGTCAGCATCAACGTACCTGTTACCTCGTGAAGCCCACTATCCCCATATGCCCGTACAACGGCAAAGGGAAACCTGACATGGTTACCACGCACCGCAGGTTCATCGGCTACCAACCCTATCAGTCCTCTGGATTCGAAATGACTGAAATGTGCCCGATCAATCGCCGGATTAGCCTGCCAAGTGAGCAGACAACCTACGATACTCCATGCAAGCAAAGCAAGCACCCCCATAGTGCTGTAATAACGATGTTGCCGCAAGCGGGTAACGCATCGGATGGTAAAAAAAACACTTAAGACAATCGCGAGGACAACCCATGCGGCCATATAAAGCGACCACTGGGGCACCGTGGCACACCCCACCCCGATGCCAGCCATCAAAGCTAGCAGAAAGCGTACGAAAGGCGCATGGCCTAAATGAATATGGGTAGACGGCTCCATTGGCTTTGGATGACTTACCGAGTATAAGTATTCCAATTGACCCAACCAATTTAGGTATTATTAATTAAATACCAATGGAGCGGACGACAGATTACGGGATTATTACTTTATTGTTCACTGATTTTAATATTCCGATAATATACTTCGGCTCCTTCGGACTGTAGCACAATACGCCCGTCACGAATGCTTGGACTTTCTCCCTCATTGACAACGACACCGTTTACCTTAAATGTAAATTTCCCACCATCGGCGATAACTTCGACGTGGTTCCAACTACCATGGGGAAGTTCGTTGTCACTTTTTTTCTCCACCCGCGTGTAGTTGTTTGGCGTGGTACGAACCCCATTCACCACGGCTGTTGCACTATCAATGAGCCATAAGTCCCCAACATCTCCTTCCTGAATCTGACATTCTAACGACCGGGGCCAAATTTTGTCGGACGCATCTGTAAAAAAAAGAATACCTGCATCCCGTTTCTCATTTTCCCTTGGCGGATGCTTCATTTCGCCCCACTTGAATTCAAGCGACAAGTGGAAATTCTCGTAGGTCTTTTCGGTCGCGATATACCCGAACTCCTTTCCGGTAGCCTTAATAACGCCGTCTCTTATTGTAAAAACACGTTCAGGATCGTGGTTCAACCCCTGCGTTCTTAGGAATTTGTTCCAACCTGTAAAATCCTTTCCATTAAACAGATCGTGTACCTGACGCTGCTGCGCTGCTACTTCCAGACATGGAAGTAGCAGCATAAAAACCAAAAGGTTCTTCATCATCCTCTTGATTATCAAAGTTCCCTAACCCAAATATTCCGGTAGCTAATGGGAATGCTTGGATCTCCATGCGCCTGCAACTTAATTGGGGCATCGCCATGCGCAACATATTCATGCTTGCCAATGTAGGCGGTCTCGCCCCATACTTCCGTATTGTGCTGCACCAATACTCCGTTCAGAAAGGCAGTAATCATTGCTTTCTTTTTCACCGTTCCGTCTGGATTGAACTCCGGAGCTGTCCACAAAATATCATACACGTTCCACTCTCCCGGCTTTCTGCTGGGATTAGCCAACGGGATCGTTTCTTTGTAAATACTCCCCACCATACCGTTCGCGTATGTCTTGTTTTCGTTATTATACCCCTCCAATACCTGAATCTCGTAACCGCCTGCGTTGCCATTAGTGGCCGCTAAAAAAACACCACTGTTTCCCCGTGCCTGACCTTCGCCTTCAATTTCCGCGGGCACCCTCCACTCGATATGCAGCTGATAATCCTTAAAAACCCGTTTGGTCTGAATGTCTCCGCTTGGCTTGTTCACCGTAAAATAGTCGCCGGTAACCACCCATTTGGCGGGCGACTTATCGCGCGTCGATTCCCATTCATCCAGGTTATCCTTGTCAAACAGGATAATGGCATCCGAGGGCGGCAGGTCGAAATTTGTTCTCCCTGGATTAACTACCGCCGGAACCGGCTCCCAGACCTCTGTATCTGCCGGATTTCCCCTCCGGTTTACCTGGGCCTGCAAAAGCGTGCTGCCCGCCATGAATACTGCCAGCACAATCAGTTGTTTCATTTTACTATTGTTCATGTCTCGTTTATTTAATTCCTACTATTTGGTTACCGTCATGACGCCGCGCATAATCGTATAATGACCCGGGTAGGTACACACATAAGGATATACGCCCGGGGTTTGAGGCGCATTAAAATAAATCGCCTCCGATTTGCCAGGTTGGAGGACCGATGTATGATTCAACACGTTATCCGATTTCGGCACAAAATCAACGCGCTCGCCCTGAACACCCAATTTGAGTGCCAGCCCGCCAACCTCATCCGCCGTACCGGGTTTTACCAACACGAAATTATGAAGCATGTCGTCATTATTATTGAAGACCAATTTTACCTTACTCCCCGCTTTAACCGTGATGTTTTCCACATCAAATTTCAGTCCGGGAAGCGTACCGACCGTAATGGTCCGGTCAACACGGTTATTCCAGCAGGCGGGCATTTTTACCGTACGTTTTGCAATAACATCACGCTCGGCAGACTTCGGAGTAGGCGCCACGGGCGCTTTTTTATGTGCTTCTTCCGTTGATTTCGGTTCGGCCACCGGGGCTTCGTGATGATGCATCACCGGCTTTTGCACCCGATTCTGGTCCGTAATTGGCAAGCGCTGGCCTTCGGGCAATTGGTTGAGGGTATAGTACCCAAAATTATGTAATAGTGGCGAACCATCGGCTGATCGGATTCCTTCTGCTTTGATCTCATGAATATATCCCAGCTTCATGCTATCCAACACCAAACGGACACTCATCCTGTCAGGAGACACCTCGATAGCCTGGATGTCACGATCCGACTGGTTGATCGGCGGACTGCCATACTCATGGTGATATTTATAGGTAAACGTACTGAGCTGATACGATAAGGCATCTTTAGCTGAACGTTCGTCGACTGGCTTGGTAAAATTCAATTCGAATCCGTCCGGCTTGACTTTGATGTCATGCATTTCAAACGGAGTCAGCCCGGTCCACGATAAACGTTGCAAGCCAAATTGTTCACGTCCCGTCGATCCCCATCCCCGGGAGGTCATCCCAACGAACATGCTTCCGTCAGCACCCCATATCAAACGCAATATTCCCGAAGAGAAACCCTCCCTGAAGGGAAACACGGCGCCCTGATAAACCCCATTGACTCGCTCAAGCGCTACCCGCATGATTTTACTGTGCCCCTGGTCACCCACGAAGAGTTGTCCATTGAACGGCCCCATCCCCCCCTTTTCGTCATAACTCAGGATACCGGATGTGGATATGCCCAAAATCGTATGGGGAAACCATACCGATGGGGTTTTGATGCCTTTAACACGTTTCGCTACTTCAAACATCGGTTCTCCGGTATCAGGAATATCAGCTTGTTTCAGGCTAACGTTTGATTCGGGCTCACCTGACCATTTCAAGCCACTGGGGTTTCCCATGAAGTCGTTTTCGGCGACATGGGCAATATACCCCGAGCCTACCCAATGCCCCTGGTTTTCCGAATAGAAGAGATCGCCTTCATTGTTGAGCGCCATTCCGGCTGGCGACCTGAAGCCTGTTGCAAATGGTGTCATATCGAATTCGGGGGAAAGTTTGAGCATCCAACCATGCCATTTTGAGAGGCTTTCGCTGTTGCCGTTCCAACCCAGATTTAAAGCAACGATCATATTGCCATCCTTGTCTAATAAAGGGCCGTAGCTATATTCATGGTAATTTCCGGACAAAGGCCATGAATACATGGTTTCATATTGATCAGCTCGTCCATCACCATCATTATCCCGCAAGCGGGTAAGTTCCGATCGTTGTGCTAAATACAAATCGCCGCGAATGTAATTGAGGCCAAGTGGTTCATGCAGGCCCTGGGCGAACAGGCGGTAGGATGGTTTGAGTCCGTTTTTCATGTATGGATTGTCGATAATCCATACTTCACCCCGCCGGGTGCTCACCGCAATCGAACCTTCGGATAGGGCCGTCATCCCCCCCACTTCCAACAACACCCCTTGTGGAATCGGAACCGTCTGAATCCGGAAATAATCATTTTCGGTCAGCACCTTACCCTCATCGTCCGCATTCCGGCCCCGGCTAGTAGCAGCCTGCTGCCCCATTGACGCCATGTAAGTGCACACTGCGATGGTTATTATAAAAAACTTCCTGAGTTTCATCATTATCTTAATCAAAACCATTAATTACCATATAAGTGAATAGGATATCTGCCCTTTATTTTTTTGGACGGGTATGATCAGTTCCTCGCCATCAGGCGTTTTCCTGACGAAAGCCCCCGACTGCCTGTCGATCTTGACATAGTAGGACTTATCATTGACCGCGTATACCCCTTTACCGAGTGATACTACGTTTTTTCCAACAGCGACCAAGCAGTTTACATGTTCTCCAGGATTCGAGATTGTCAGCGCTCTGGTCAACGAATTTCCATCTGTAGCGGCCGATATCCTATCCGACACCTGCATACCGGAAAATTCGTATTGAAATGTCGGTATTCCAGCAGCATCGACAGTATATCCCTTATTGTGCATGTCGTCAAAGGCCATTGAATCCGGCCAGCTTTCATCTGCGGTGCGTAGCACTGCAATGGAAGGTTTGGCAGTCAATTCAACCAATGCTCCCAAAGGGGTGGCCGTTTGAGGTTCGCCGCGCGATTCCCACATCGCCGTTACATCCACAAATTCGCCTTTCCAAACCTGCAGCAATGCCCCCTGTTTTAAATCGTAGGAAAAATTGGAGTGATTCGGGTTCCCGACGGATATCACATGCGTTCTTTTCTCCCCGCCAAACATCAGGTAACTCCTTAACAGGTAAGGTTTGGTTCCGGGATTTAAAATAATCGGATTTGTGATCCGGTAGAACCTGCGGGGAGGGGTCGCGGCTGTTTTAGGTGCTTCCAAGTGACGATAGTAGATGTTTCGAAATGCCACGTGACCATCACGGCACAAAAAAGAAAGCAATGGGTTCGTAGCGGCGTTGTCTTCGACCATGTCAAGGTACAACTGCTGATGAATCAATACCCCGTTCAGATAAATTGCCTCAAAATTTGGTTTGCCTGCACCTTTTGTCCCAGCCCCGTTCCCCATCCCAGCTCGATATCGGATTTTCAAATGTTGCCACAGCCCGGGAGCTTTGGCAACATTAACAGTTGGAGTACTTATACGAAATAACGGATTTTCCGCACGGGTGCTGATCTCGACCGACCCCGGCTTATCCCCCGCAAGTGTAATCGGGTATTTACCTAAAAAATACAACACAGGGTCGCTCTCTGCCGAAACCATAAAATCCAGATCCAGCTCAAGGTCGCCTGATACCGTGGTAGTTAGCGACACAGGCGTATTGTCTGGGCCGGCCTTATGTAATAGAATTCCTGCACCCTTCTCGTAGTCAATTTTGACGGTCGCTATATCCATGGTCACATCCGATGCGGTCGTCCATTTGGATGTGGCCTGCGCCAACACGTCAATTCCGGTAATCGACACCCTCATGGAATCCTGTAATAGCATGCCTGCCTTCGCTCCCCATGCACTACAACACGCCACGCACAATACCACCGTACTTTTAAAAAAACTCATACTTTTTTATATATTAACTTCTCATTTCCTGTAGTAATTCCCAACGAAACAGCAACGACTATTCAACTGTTAACGCTGAATAGTCGTTGCTAGCATCTGGGATTTATTTGAGCTCTAAGGGCACTGAATAAAGCAGGTCAGCTACCCCCACTGTTTTAACACCGACCCTGGCGAACGTAAAACCGGTCAGCCCAAGGTGTTCTTTATCGGCTTCACTCAGCGTTTTCAGATCACAACTAATGGTAACATTGCCCGGAGCAAGCCCCGTAAAGGAACGTTCCACGAATTTTGAAGTAATGTCCACGATGCTGGTCGGGCTAAGGTAAATCACTACTTTTTCCAATTCAGCGCTGGGCACAACCTTCTCAAGGTTAAACGACGCTGTAAAAACAGAGTCGGTAAAGTTGCTGCTGTAGTCCGAGATCCAATAATACGGAGTAACGTTAAAATTTGCGTCGTTAACTTCTCCTTTCAGGTTAATATCGATTGGGTCGGTAGGTAACCAAGGTCCTTTACCCGGTGTTATAGCCAACTGGTAATCGCCATCATACGTTAAAATGGTATAAGACCCATCGCCTTTAGCAAACATTTTGATGTATCCGTTCAGAAACTGGCCCGGCCCCGTTTGCGTCAATTGCAACATATTGGTACCCACCACGTCTGAAGAGGTTCCCATAATCTGTACAGGCTGACCGTTGTAAAGAAATTTTCCGGAAATTCGGGATTCTGGGTATTCTCTGTTATCCAACTCTTTACTGCAGGAAGAAAGGAAAAAGCTGCAGACAGCCCCCAAAAGGAAAAAATTGATTGTCTTTCTATTCGTTTTCATATTTATAATTCTTTCTTTTGATATTACTGGAGTGGGTTAATCACCCATTTGGGATTATTAGAAATCCAGCCCGTTTCTATTCGTGCATAATAACTGGAAATCGGGAATAGCAAGGGGGTGGTTGCCCGTTTGTAAGACACCTGCTTGGTAAACACCCATTTGCCATTATTAGGATCTCCGGCACTAACCACCTTATAAGGATACAAAGAGAAAGGTTGCGCATTCGAGTCGTCAGGTGTTCCATTCCATAAAGTATGAGCCAGCCTCCATCTTTTCAGGTCCCAAAAGCGATGGTCTTCGAATGCAAACTCAACCCGGTATTCATTTACGATTTTTTCAAAGGTTAAGGTACCTTCCGTAAGGGGTCGAATACCGCCCCGATCCCTGACCATATTGATGTAGTACACCGCAGACGTCTTGTCGCCTTGTTCAAAAGCAGCTTCTGCTGCGATCAAATAAGCCTCTGCAATCCTGAAACGAGGCATCCACATCTCACTAAAGCGGGGATTAAGGCCTGCATTAGGCGTCTCATCGAGAAATTTACGAACTAAAAAACCAGTCTTATTCACAAAGTTGTTCGTGATCGAAGCGGGACCATTAATCGAAGTTACCAACTCGCCATTTGCATCTGTACTACCTGGCCCTGCGGTCTTAAGCGTCCACACCGAACCACTTTTGTTCAGCTGGCCAGCCTGCAAAACCACGGGTATATCACGGTAGGCGGCATTCGGCCAGATGACCGTACCCCAAAGTCGGTCGTCTTTTGCTTTAAAAGGATCTTCAACATCGTCGTAAAACACATAAGAACCGTCGGGATTCACGGTTTGGATTGCGGGATCCGATCCATCCTTATTCTCAAAAGATTCTACCAGATTCAACAATGCCCCTATGGCATTTCCCTCTGTATAGTCACGGTGAGAATAAGGCATTGCGAAATTGGTAAATTGCGTGACCTGGTTGGGACTCATCCGGTCAAGCGCCCAAATGACCTCGGTATTACCCTCCTTCACACTGGTGGCCTTATAAAAGCCCAATCCGGGATTACTTGCGTCTTTCTGCAACACATAAGGGCTTTCATTAATCACCTTTTCTGCGGTTTCAAAAGCAATTTTATAGAAACCCGCGGCCTTATCTTCGGGAATACCTGCCTCCCAGCCAGCGGTATGCAAGTCCGGCGTTATCTTATTGCCATAATTTGCAATTGACCCTGCATAGATTGCAGCGCGTGCCTTGAGCATCAAGGCCGCCCATTTGTTGGCTATCGCTCCATTGGTTGTGGCGGACGTCGTGAGGTTCTCAGCAGCCAGGTCGCATTGGTCCATCACATACTGGTATGCCTCGGCTTCGGTATTCCGCGGAAGTTGGTAAGCCTCTCCGTTCATTCCCTGCGAATACTCAACCACCTCATCGCCAATAATAGTCATCCCCCCAAGTGAACGGGTCATACAGAAATAATACCATGCTCTTAAAAAAACACATTGGGCTTCCATATTCAAGCGATCGCTTTCTGGAATATTAGCTATTGCAGCATCAGACCGTATCCCTTGTAAAAACTGGTTCATCCTACGGACAAGGGAATAATCAAATACCCGGAAAAAATTCCTATTCACCTGCTTTTCGTCGTCCGTAGTTGTGGGTGAACCGTATTGGCTATTCGCTTCGTCCAAGAGGTGATACGAACCATAATCCCCGTTATTTTGTCCATAATTTACAGATATGTAAAAGTTGGCAAGAACCGATAAGGCCAACGATTTATCGCTGTATACAATATCATCTGGCAACTGGCTTACGGGTGTAACGTCTAATTTACTATCGCATCCGATAAATGATGAGCCTATCGTAATGGCCATTAAAAGGCCGTAGAATTTTGTTTTCATCGCTTTCGTCATTAAAATTTAACTTGTACACCCACTGAATAAATGTTAGGGTTGGGATAAGAAATACCGGCATTATTTGTAATTTCCGGATCCAAACCTGCTGGCATATTCGAAATTGTCAAAATATTCTGTCCTGAAGCATAGATTCGCAAATTGGACAGGCCAATGTTTCTCAAAACGTTATAGGAAAACGAATAGCCAACCTCCAGGTTTCGTAATTTGACGTAGGTAACATTGGTCTGCCAATAACTATTGGGCCAATGGGTATTCATCCAGTTATTCGCCCCACGGGTTAGCAACGGATACTTACCGATTTTAAAACCGCTGTTTTTGTCCCAAATATCATTATACCATGTCGAATTATCGGCAAGGTATTGCGATACGTTCTGCGTAGCATCGAAGTATCTCATATACCCCTGTTGCTCATATGTATAACCGGTGGCTCCGGTAAAGTCGGCCCTGAAGTCAAACCCATTATAACTCGCACCCAAATTAAACGCAAAGTTTATCCAAGGAGGGGTATTACTATTTATGCGGTAGGTTACCACATTCATATCCAAGTCGTTGATGTACCCATCATTATTGATGTCCTTATAAATAAAGTCGCCCGGGCGGATCGTGGTATTACCGGCATGATCCTGATCGATTGGATGATTTGCAATCTCTTCCCAACTCTTGAACTGACCGATGGCAACTAATTGGAATGTTCCGTCGCGGTACCTTCCTTCATCGTTGGCCAAACCATTACGGTATCGATTCCATTCACTCGTCCAACGTTCGTCTTGCTTATATCGTTCGCCGGTTATCCATCTTGAAAAGGTAAAGTTGCCGCCCACGAAATAGTTGACTTTTCCCACCGCATCCTTCCAGTTTACTGAGAAGTCGATACCCCGGGTATGATTCCCATTCAGGTTCATATTGGGCGCGGTAAATCCCACCAAATCAGGAAGTAAAAAATCGTATCTCGCACCTAATTCACCTGTTTCGTGGCGGTTAAACCAATCAAAACCACCCGTTAGCCTGTGATCTAGCATGATGATATCGGCACCGAAGTCTAAAATCTTAACCCGCCCCCAGGTAATGTCTGTCGGCAAGCCGGATACGCGGGTCGTAACTATCTCGTTGCCATCAAGTATGGCCGAACCCTCGCCCAGGGAGTATCCAGGGATGTAAGTTAGCGCGCTGCCCAACTCTTTACCAGTGATTCCATAAGAAGCCCTTATCTTAAAGTCGTTTACATGACCCAATACCGGGTTATCTTTCCAGAAATTTTCTTCCGAAACACGATAGGCTACCGAACCGCTGGGGAAAAACCCAAACCGGCTTCCGCTTTTATACAAGTAGGAACCATCGTATCTTCCGGCAAATTCAGCAATAAATTTGCCAGCGTAATCGTAATTGGCTTTAAACAGGTAACCGATTCTGTTCTGCCTATAGCTAACGTCGTCGGTTATTGATGTAAGCGATCTGTACTGCAAAAACGAGATACCATTGGCCTCCGGGCTACCTATCACATACAATCGCGGATAAAACCCGCTTCTGTACTCCATACCTGCAACGAGTTCTGCATTATGTTTCCCAAATGATTTGGTATAATTCAATTGAAAGTTTGCGGTAATGTCTTCCCGATTTTCAATATTCCGTTCAACATATCGTCCACTACCTGCGTAAGCCACATTATATTTTTGGGTCGCCTCATCGTAGGAATATAGGATTGGTGATTTTTCGTGCAAGTCAGACCGGATGTTACCGAATCCATAACTTCCCAACATACGCGCCTTTAGTCCGGACAAGATATCCACCTCAATATTGCCATTTAATTGAATCGTCTTTTTATCCACGAGATACTGGCCAGAACTACCATTAGCAATCCAACCATAGCTAAATTGCGGGTCGACTGTTGAAATGGCCGGATAAGCCGGATTATTATTAGCATATGGATGTAATGTCGGCAAATTCCGGAACGCCGTCTGTTCGGCAAAGCCATAATCATCGCCGGGCAAACCGGGCTGGTCCGTACGTTCCAATCGAGCCGTAATCCCAACACCTACCTTGATGCGTTTGCTAACGTTGGCATTGATATTACTTTGAAAATTAGTTCGGGAAAATCCTTCAAAATTACGTAATAAGCCTTGCTGCTTCAAATTCCCTACACTTACATAATAATCTGAATTTTCAGAGCCACCCGAGAAATTAAGACTGTTATAATATTGTGGAGCCGTTTGCCAGATGTAATCATACCAATCAAAGCCGGTGTGGGCTTCGTCCGATTCATTCATCCATTTGTCATATTCTTCCCTGGTAATGGTTCGGGTACGGTTATTATAGGTTTCATCCTGAACGATAGCTCGTATTAATGTTTTAGCATCAGCAGGTTTGTTATAACCCGAAGGTGTTTGTGCTCCATAATAGGTTTGAAAACCTACTGTGGGCTTTTGATTACGTCTACCACTTTTGGTGGTAATAACTACTGCTCCGTTAGAAGCCTGCATGCCATAAATTGAGGCCGAACCATCTTTAAGTACTGATATGGTCTCTATATCGTTAAAATCCAGTTGCGAAAAACTGTCGTAATCACGCGTGACTCCGTCAATAATGATCATCGGTGTACCGAAGTTCCGAATCTGTAGGGTTGGTCCGCTTCCGGGCCTACCCAACGACTGACGGAAGTTTACACCTGGAACCCGCCCTACCAAAGCTCCCGTGGCAGTTGCCGCCCGTGAGTGTGAAAGTTCGTCGGAACCGACTGTTGCAATGGCACCCGAAAGGGTTGCTTTTTTGGTTGTTAAACCGAAGCCCGTAATTACTACCTCTTCTAGGTTTGATGATTGTTTAGATAGCTTAACATCTACTATAGATTTTTCGTCAACCGATACTTCGCCAGTCATATATCCCAAAAAAGACACCGAAAGAATTGAATTCATACTCGGTACACCTATTGTAAATTTACCTGCAGCATCTGTAACGACAACTTCTGTATTGGCTTCATCCTTCACCCGTACAGTTGCTCCTATTAACGTTTCACCTGTTGATAGATCGGTAACCAGCCCCGACACGGTCTTTTGTTGTTGCACAGCAAAAACAATGGGAGGCCGCGGCTTCACGGATTCGCGCTGCTGTAATGATTTGATAAAAACGCTAGATCCATCGATGCGGTATGTCAGCGAAACCCGAGACAATACATTGGTCAGAAATTTTTCCAACTGTACTTCTTTAACATTTACACTAACGGTAGCGGTTTTATCTATCACCTCGTCACTATATAATACCGTGTAGCCGGTTTGCCGTTCTACTTCGGCAAAAACGCGTTTTAAATGAACATTTTGCACGTTGAGCGTAACCGTCTGTGACATGGTATTTCCGCTCAGGTGCAGGGTTCCCAACAATAATAGTATCGTCGTAAATCGCATAACCAGTAAGAATTGGTTAATCGCATTGGATGCAGGATTGCCCCAACGCAATAAAAGACAATTTTTCATTAACTTTGCTTAGTTTGGATGTTTATAATCCGGTTCTCAATATCTGTTTATAATCGCCAGTCCGAACACTGCAGGGAGGTGCTGTCATCACCCCCTGCTTTGTTATATTGTTTTTTTATCCGCTCATCATTTGTATTTTAAGTTTATAAATTAATCAATATCATATAATAATCAATTTGCGCCCCTCCACCCTGAATTGGATACCGGCGCCTTCGATAAAATCCAAAACACTGGAAAGTTGTGCGTCGCGTTTCATTTTTCCGCTGAACGTTTTGCTAGGAATTTTCAGGTAAGTAATTTCGATATCATACCACCTGGCAAATTGCTCCAACACTTCTGGAAATGGTGTTTCATCAAAGCTGAAATAACCATCCTTCCACGCTGTAAACTGACTTATACTCACGTTTTTGACTTGTGTATCCGGGCCATTTGCAATCCCTTGCTGCCCAGGGTTCAAATCATGTACTGTGCCTGATTTCGTATTAGAAATGCGCACCCGCCCTTCGACTAGCGTCGTTTTAGTCGACAGTTCGTCGGGATAAGCCGTCACATTGAATTGTGTTCCCAATACTTCTACCCCCTGCTCCGGGGTTGACACCAGAAACGGATGCGCACTATCTTTCGTCACTTCAAAGTACGCTTCGCCGGCCAAAAAAACTTCACGTTTACCCTCGGAAAAGCGCAAAGGATATTTCAATGTCGAGGCCGCATTCAACCACACCTTCGTGCCGTCAGCGAGCGTCACCTGATAAACCCCTCCCTTGGGTGTCACGAGTTGCAGGTTATCAGCTGCAAGCTCACCACGCTCCGCGTAGGCAACGACCTCTCCATTCTCATACGTAATCTGGTCGCCGATAACAATGCCCGAATGAGCGGAATCCAAATCAACAGTACGCCCGTCAGCAAATGCCAAAATTGCTTTATTACCACCGGGTAAAATGTCGGCCTGAATAACATGCTGCCGGGGCTTATCCGTATCGTCGGGCAATAGCAAAAAGCCAATGCCACAGATAACCATCGCAGCCGCGGCATAACGCAACAAATAACGAATTCTTGCACGCGGTTTCTTTCGTTGTGCCTGGCCAACAATATAGCGATAGATGCGTTCGGACTCCTCCACATCGACCACCGCATCAAATTGTGCTGCTTCTTGCCATGTCGGATCGATAAGGTGCTGGATGTTTTCATCCTGCGAAAGATCCATTACAGCAGCTTCCCATTCTTCACGCTCCGCTCCGGTAAGCTGCCTGCGCTGGTACTTTCGGTACAGGTATGTCAATCGTGTCAGATCCATTTACTCATACGTTTATAGGTAAGTCGGATGAAACCGGGCTTTGAGGTAATGGGAAAGCCAACAATTTCACAACAAACTGATTTAAAATGAAATAATTTTTTAGTAAAGGTTAAATACAATCAATAAAATAGCGATATCAACACGTTGCCTGAGGTACGACCGTAGAAATCTCAACGCAAGTTTCATGTGCGTCTGAACTGTTCCGGGAGCGATATCAAGCCGGCGGGCAGCCTCTTCATATTTTAAGCCTTCTTGCTGGCACAATTGGTACACCGTACGCTGTTGGGGTGGTAACAGGTGTATGGCCTCTTCTATAAGCTGGCGGGTTTCATTTAGTATGACACGTTCCTCAGTTTCGTCGTTACTGTCCGTCCAATCAACCCACATGGCATGTTCGGCCGCCCTTTTGGTCTGGCAGCGCCTCCATGTATCAATCGTCCGTCTTTTAGCTATCGTTTTCAGGAAAGCATCTAAATTCCGGATTGTTTCGAGATCGCTTCCCATTTGCCAAAACTCCAGCATCACCTCTTGTGCCACCTCCTGAGCATGCGTGTTGTCATGGAGTACACGGAATGCAAACGTCTGGATTTTTGGAAAATAATATTCGTATATCTGTTTGAAAGCAACCTCATTCCCCTCCCCAATGCCCTTCAAAAGTTCAGGAACATTTGAAATTCCAGCCTGCATAATCTCGTTAATAACTGATTTGAGGCTAATATACTGTTTTTTTTCAAACAACAAATACGTTACAGGGGGTTCATGTGGAGGTAAGAAGTGTGAGGAAGTGACGCCGTGCTCCGGGTACATGTATTACGAGCAATCCTATATTTACCTAAAAAAAGAGCTATAAAATCAATCAAGAAGTTCGGACGTAGATAGCTGTGGCTGCTATCACATCAAACCTATATCCGAAAGCTTCTTGATATAATTAAGGTTACGATATTAATTCTTCAATCCAGTGGCCGGATTTTCAAACTTCGATAAGCTACACCGCTCCGTAAACCAATACTCTTGCCGCTCATCGAAATATTGTCATTATTTTTCAAATCATCCAACTCATAATCCAAGACCCGATATCCATTCAGCCAATGTTCTACTCGTCCATTAGGGAATACACGAATGATGGCTTGATTCCAATGACTAGGCTTCTTTATAAACCACCAATGTTTATCGGGTGGAAAAACCCCAAACAACGAACCTAGTGATCTCTTTTGATCATCGATACTCCCAGCGTTATCAGACCTAGTATCACCATCATGTTTAATATGAAACTCTAATGTATTTAACCATAAACCGTCTGCTGCTTCTGGATTAACTAAATACATTAATCCACCACTTCCATTGGCATCGTACTTAAAATCAAATGTTAACTCGAATGATCGATATGGACTATTTATAAAGATACCCGAATCAAACTCAAAAACACTGCTGTCCCCTTGCCCCATTAGATATCCTAACGGACCGTTATTCTCACTTTCCGACCTCAAACTTTGGCCGCTTATATTTCGCCATTCTCCTAAAGAACGGCCATCCCATAATAAGGATACACCGTTTTTTTCTTCTTGTGCCGACAGGTTATTAGGAAGATAATTCACCACATACGTATCGTCTAGATGCGAAAGTTGAAAATCAGCATTTTTTATTCGAATGTTCCTGAACCTAACCTGGTAACTTCCCTCTGGATCATTGGCTTGATTAGCATGGAGCTGAAGTCCAACAAACCCCCTCAAAAAACGATCGTCAATTAAATGCGAAGCCGGCACACCATTTACCCAAGTTCTAATCCTGGTTCCAATACATTCAATTCGGTATTTATTCCATTGGTATCCATCAGCATTATCTTTTCTAAAAGCCTTTTTAGCTTCTTGGGTCAACAGATATCCACTGTACAGCCACTGCCTGTCGCCGCCTTCTTCATATATTGCTCCACTCCATTGCTGTGGCTTCGGATCTACCTCCATTTGGTATCCGTGAACGCGGCCATTTTGATATTCAGGATAACTAAGGCTCCGAAACTGCACACCTGAATTGTTCATTAGTGTATCAATGGAAACCTCCAACTCCAGCACAAAGTCACCGTATTCTTTTTCAGTACATAGGAAGCCATTAGGTTCACTTGCCACTGTTGTGCCAATGATCATACCATCCTTTACTTCCCAAATATGTTTACCGTTAAGTTGCTTCCAACCTGACAGATCTTTACCGTTGAAAAGTACTTCCCATGACGAGTCATCCTTCTGGGCAATGCCCACGGCCGGCGCGAACTGCAATGAACTTGTAACTAAAGCAATCAGTCCGAATTTTACAATTTTATCTTTCATGATTATACGATTTTATCCTTAAATCTTGATTAGTCTGGTAAAGCAAACGCGATATACCTGTCCCCAGATCTTGTCCGTTGTTTGCCTCCCCCGCCACAAGCGATAACCACGTATTGCCTGTTGTTTACGGAATATACAGCAGGCGTCGCAATACCCGCAGCTGGGAGATCCGCTTCCCATAATAATTCACCAGTCTCTTTATGAAAGGCGCGAAACTTCTCATCCCTGGTGGCAGCGATGAACACTAATCCTCCGGCCGTTACTACTGACCCCCCAAAATTCTCGCTGCCAGCGTGGATGCCTTGGGCCTTGAGTTCAGGATAATCACCTAGCGGTACCTTCCACAATAGCTCTCCGCTGTTAAGGTCGATTGCTGATAAGTGTCCCCAGGGTGGTGCAACCGCAGGGTAACCTTCCGGAGTCAGGAATTTACCTCCGGTTACTCGATAAGGGCTTTCAAAATATTCTGGCACCGCTTCTTTTTCCGACCGTACGTACCGCTCTTTCTGTCTGGACTCCAAGTTAAGGACGTACGAGGCAATAGCGGTTCGCTGTTCTTCACTTAAATGGCTAAACGGGGGCATGGTGTTCCTACCTGTCGCTATTAGCCCTTTGAACGATTCCTCGTCATAGGGTAGGTTCAGTAGCGATGGATATGTCGCCAACGAAGGATTGGTGTCTCCTCCCCCCATGTCCATGCCATGGCAGCTACTACACTGTTGACGATAAAGAAGCATACCTACTTCCTTATTCGTCTGATAAAGCGCACCGAAATCCCAACCTGGCTTTTCTAATTCGTTTTCTACTTTTACCATCTGCATAATCCAAGGGGATTCGTTGGCATTTACATACATAATCCCTGTGTTCGGATCATATGAAGGGCCACCCCACTCCGCGCCACCATTCCAACCTGGATTTTGCAACGTTCCTTGAAGCGAAGGCGGATTAAACATGTTGTCCGTTTTAAGTGAGCGAAATCTTTGTACAATCTGTTGGTACGACGAATCCGGCAAACCTTCCCTGAACAAATCGGCTTCTGTTAATACCTGTCGAACAAACGGCTTGTAAAATGTGGGCACGGGCTGTGTAGCTGCTGATTTTTCTCCAATTAGACTGGATTGCGGAACAGGTACATCATCAATAGGATAAATCGGTTCACCCGTTTCCCTATCCAAGACAAAAATATACCCATGCTTAGTGATTTGAACTACTACGTCGATATCTACTCCATCCTTTTTAACGTTTGCCAGAATGGGGTGAGATGCGAGATCCCAATCCCATAAATCGTGACGAACCGTTTGGTAATGCCAACGTAACTTCCCAGTGCGGGCGTCCAATGCGAGAATGCAATTTGCGAAGAGGTTATCGCCGCCTCGATATGCACCATAGAAGTCAGGAGTAGCCGACCCGGTTCCAGCATATACAATTCCTCTTTGTTTATCCAGGCTAAACCCACCCCATACATTCGCTCCTCCGGCATACTTGTACGCCTCAGGATTATCCCACGTCTCGTATCCTGGTTCTCCAGGATGGGGAATCGTGTGAAAAATCCATCTTCTTTCGCCGGTATGCACATCAAACGCGCGGATATGCCCTGGTAACGACTCGGCAGACTCAGACAGTCTTGAACCCACAATAATTAAATCTTCAAAGATAATTCCCGGACTTGTGTTCGAGATATGCAGATCATGCGCATTCTCCACGTCAAGCCCGTCATGCAAGTCAATCATGCCGTTGTTTCCGAAAGAAGGAATAATTTTACCCGTCGCAGCATCCACGCAATGGAGCGTATGGCCTCCACCCGGCGAGTACAATATCCTTCTATCATCTTTCCCGCCATCATAAAAAGCCATACCACGCGAAATTTTTGTAGACGCCGCAAAAGGGCCCCGGCCTATATTGGCCCCCTGAAGCGGTATTTCTCCCGGATCAAAAACCCATAGTTCCTCTCCCGAAGCAGCATCCAGCGCGAATAATTTCAATTGGGGATTCAATCCATATAATATACCGTCGACGATGATTGGGTTGGTTTTCATGTCGGTAGAATTGGTCTCAGAGGCCTCTCCGGAAGCATACTCCCAGGCTACTTCGAGCTGGCCTACATTATTAACGTTAATTTCATCCAGTGCAGAATATTTTATATTCTCCTCATTGCCGCCATAGACCTCCCAAGACCGGTAATTGTCATGAGCCCCACCGCAGGCGGCAATAAATAGCACTGCAAGGAAAATTATTCTTTGCTTAATCATAAAATATGTCGTGTTAGATTTTAAGAAGTTCTGTCCAACATGGTCTTAATAACCTGGATTCTGAATAAGGACAGACACGCCATCCTGTATCGACAGGTCAATTTCACGTTGTGGAATGGGCCATATTTCATTCTGCCCTACTGTGAAATGACGTCCGCTATAATACCCCATACGTGTTGATTCTACTTTCATGAAGTTGTTTAGCACCTGTCCCGCGACCCCCCAGCGCACCAAATCATAGAAGCGATAACCTTCAAGTGCTAATTCCATCCGATGTTCATGCCTGATTGCTTTGCGCGCAAAGTCCTTCGAAGGGAATTGGGCCGGATAAGGCTCAATTTTATAGTTAGCCGCTGGAGTGCCGTCATCGAACGTTACCACGTTTGAATGCTTTGCCCGCAGACGAAGGGTATTGATCAGTTCCGTTGCATTCGATAATGAACCCACTTCAGCTTCACATTCAGCAAGCCATAGAATAACATGACTCAATTTGAATTTCCGATAATTGTTTGCATTCGAGAATGTACGTCCAGTCGCACTAGAATTAGAGCCTTTTTCAGCCTGTAAGAACATTTGTTTCTTGGTGATATAGGGGCCGCCGTTTGTCGGATCCCTAATCCAGGAATACCCCAATTGTATCCCCCAATCCAAAAACGGCACTCCCGGCCTACCTACGGTATGATCCAACCTCGGGTCAACCGGACCTTGATAGAGCACGCTTGACCCCGTAGTTGAATAAGGCAGCACATCATCCGCGGAATATTCATCATCTAAAAGCGGAAGGCCGTCATCGCCCACCCTGAATGCGCTTACCAGGCTGTGCGACGGCTGAAGAAAGCCACTTCCGCCCATAAAGGTCATTCCGATGATACTGTTTCCAGGCCCAGCATTAGGACTACCCGTATACTGCCCGAGTTGAAAACCATCGTTGACAGCATATTGTACCTCAAATATAGACTCCTCGTTATTCACATACGCCGTCCGATAATTCTGTTCATAGCTCGGCATCAAAGCGAACCCGCCGTTTTCGTAAACATCACGCAGCAAGGGCATTGCGTCCTCATATCTGCTCTGAAGCATGTATACATATGCTTTATAGGTGATTGCAGCCCATTTGGTGGCCCTTCCTTTGTCCGTCCATCGGGATGGCAAGTTTTCGCCCGCAAACTGAAAATCTGCCTCCACCTTATCCCAGATTGGCCGGTCGTTAGCAACTACGCCGGGGTTTTCGGTATGTTCATCTATAAACGGCACATTACCATGAACCCGCACCAGTTCAACATAAAAGTGGCCCCTAAGGAACCTAGCTTGTGCTTCGATTTCCCGTCTTTCCGTTTCGCTGATGTCCTGCACCTGAGGTAGCACCTGCAGAATAACATTAGTGCGTTGTACTCCATCATAAAGTGTTGTCCAATGATCGGTCACGTACACATTCGTAGCCTCGACAAAAAAGCCCTCAACGGCATTTATCGCAGCTTGGTCTCCCGACACACTCCCTTTATAAGCGTTGTCTGAGGCCACTTCACCCCATACCCAGTTGGATTCGGCGGCAGCCCAGCCATCGCCAAGTTTCCCGTTCACACCATCCACAACCGCATAAGCCCCAAGCAGCAAGGCCTCAATACCGGTCTTTGACGATAAGTCATCAATGCTTGCCTGCCCTTTCGGCTTAATATCAAAAAAACTATCTGAACAAGAAAATAATATTGAGATAAACAGCACATAGCTGTACTTAATCCATTTTTTCATTTTTCCCTTAATTAAAAGTTCATATTAATTCCAAAAGTGAACATTCGCGGCGTTGGATAAACGGTTTGATCCACACCTAAATTAGTGTCGTTGTTCGAACTTATTTCTGGGTCCAGGCCCGAATATTTCGTAATGGTAAACAAATTGGTCGCCTGTAAGAAAACACGAACCGAAGTAGCGCCGACTCTAGTCAACGCCTTACCGGGTACATTGAAGCCCAGTTGCACATCCTTTAGCCTGAAATACGAACCATCTTCAATGAAGAATGTGGAGGGGCGCTGTAAGATTGCATCATTATTGGTCGAAATAGGCACGGTGATTTTATCACCATTTGCATAACGCTCAGGCGTCCATGATTCATACAACCTCGCTTTCAAGTAGTTACCGTCATTTCTATTAAAAAGTATAGTTCGTTTTGCAAAGTTTGCGATATCATTGCCCTGACTACCCTGGAAAAACACCGTCAAATCAACCAATCCTTTGTATTGAGCATATAAGTTCAGGCCATAAGTAAACTGAGGATGTGGGTTACCGATAATTGTCCGATCGTCCTGATTAACTACGCCGTCATTATTTACGTCCTTGTATTTAAAGACGCCGGGTTTACTGTATGTATCTATTCCATCCAGATTCGGATTGAATTTAGGATATGCATCCACCTCAGCTTGAGTATCAAAGAAACCGTCGGTCACATATCCAAAGTGTGACGATATCGGTATCCCGGCCTGAGTGATGGTGTAGTAATCATTCTGCAATAAACTTCCAAACCGGATTTCGTTTGGATTTCCATTCAGTTTAATTGCCCTATTTTTATAATGAGAAAGGTTAGCACTTGCATTGAAACTCCATGTTTGGCCAACATCGTGTCGATATGCAAGCATGATATCAAAACCAGAATTTTTCATTTCACCTACGTTTATGGAAGCCAGTTCCAACGCTCCCCATGTCGCCGGACGCGTATCAGGGTAAAGCATGTCTGTCGTTTTCCGGCTATACAAATCAACATTGAGCTCTAACTTCCGCGAAAACATGATCAGATCCAACCCCACGTTCGTCGTGGTATTCGTTTCCCATCGGCCCTGAAGGTTTCCAAGCCTGAATGGGGCGATACCTGCTTCCGATCGGTTTCTGCTAGAGCCCGATATGTTATAGTAGGATTCAAAGCCGTGCGAACGGAACGTACTATAAGCGTTGTAATTGCCTACATTGTCATTACCGTTCTGACCCCACCCGGCGCGCAGCTTAAGGTCATCGATAAAATTGATCTCCCCGATATCCTCCAACACCCTCCAGCCTGCAGATAATGCCGGAAACGTTCCCCATCGGTTAGCTTCGGTAAACCTGGAAGACCCATCCCGACGCAGCACCGCTTCGAATAAGTACTTCCCATTATAGTTATAATTCAACCGACCGAAATAGGAAAATAGCGACCAACTATCAAAATTTCCCGCATTGATAAAATTTTCTTCCCCCGCGTCAAGCACCATGAAATCTACGTTCTCAAATGCATAGGACGATCGTCCCGCATTAAATAACTCGGTCGTGTGTTTAATGGCTTCGGCACCTATCAGCACATCGAAATTATGGCTGTCGTTAACAACCTTTTTGAATGTCAACGTATTCGCCCAATTAAACTGAAAGCCACTGAGGTGGGACTCCAGAATACCGTTGTTCATGTTAGATTGTGTAAACTCCGGATTTCTAAGTGTATAGTTCTTTGCTTTGTTATTACTGAGGTCGGCTCCGAAGTTAGATTTAAACGACAGGTCCTTGGTAAAATTGACTTGCGCAAAAATGTTTCCCAAAATGCGAGTATCACGTGAATAGTTATTTTGCCCCCTTATCAATTGCGCTACCGGATTATGACCATTCCCTGTACCGGGAGACTTGGTCCCCGCAAAATTCCCCCTGATGTCATAAACCGGCAAAATCGGATGTGCATTCATAGCACTCGTGATTGCACCGTTTACTTCCCCCCCTCGTAAGCCATTTTGGTTGGCATACGAAATGCCTAGGTTTTGTCCCATTTCCAACCACTTGGCGACTTTGAAATTTGAATTAGACCGAACGCTATACCGCCTGAACCCTGTATATTCCACAATCCCGTTTTGATCCAACAACCCACTCGAAATAAAATAATTGCCATTCTCCCCGCCACCCCGTATTGAAAAATTATACTCCTGGATACTTGCTGTATGGAATATCTCATCCAGCCAGTCTGTTCCCTGCTTATTCGCTTTTGTTATCCCGTAATAAGGTGCAGGATAATTATACAGACTCTCATCAACCTCTCCTGCCATGCCCGCTTGGGGGAAGGCATAATCAGGTATGACGGGGGTTGTCCCATAGCCATATTGCAGATCGCCCCAGCCCGCACTTTCTGAAGTCAAACCATCATTCATCTTTTCCTGCCATTTTTTCTCGCCCAACTCCTGCGTATTTAAAAGCTCCAGTTTATTCATCGGGCTTTGTACCCCGTAACGAGCGCTAAAATCCAATGTAAGTTTACCTCCCTTACCACTTTTCGTCGTGATTACAATAACGCCATTCGCTGCCCTTGACCCATAGATTGCCGATGAAGAAGCGTCTTTCAAAACTGTCATCGTTTCAATATCATTTGGATTTATCGCATTCAATCCGCCACTTATGGGTACTCCATCAACAATATATAGCGGGTTGTTATTGTTGATAGATCCAATCCCGCGCACACGCACCACCGAATTGCCTCCGGGCGAGTTATTATTGGTAATGGTCACGCCCGAAACCCGCCCCTGTAATCTTGACGCGGCGTCGCCTGCGGGGGCAAGCCCTAGTTGTTCCTCGCTGACAGCGGAAACCGCACCCGTAAGTGTTCCTTTATTTTGGGTCCCATATCCCACTACAATGACTTCCCCTAAGTCGCTTACCGATGCAATCATGGTCACATCTAGGTTGGAAAGCCCATCGATTACATGTTCTTGTGTTTCAAAACCAACCATACTGAATACCAAGGTTGTTGCATTGTCGGAAACCGTAATACGGTAATCCCCGTTTTCATTTGACGTTGTTCCTATAACGCTGCCCTTCACCCCTATGGTCACACCTTGTATGGTATTTCCCTGTTCATCCGTCATACGGCCTGTTATTTCACGTTGTTGGGCCTCCGTTCCTGCAATCGGTGTCGTGTCACTACGGCGTGGTTGTTTAGTAATCAGAATCGTGTTTTCGCTAATCGTATATTTTAGCGATAACGGTTTCAAAACCCTATTCAAAAATTCACTCAACGGCATATTGTTGGCCGATATCGTAACAGGGGCTACTGATTTGATTATTTTGGCATTATAAACAACATAGTATCCTGTTTGCGCTTCAACAACCGAAAAAACGTTGGTGATTGATGCAGCATTACTTTTATAACTAATTGTTTGTGATACAGACTTTGCACTAATTTGCATACACCCCAATATTAAAAAGAGCGTGGTGATATTAATGCTCATAATGATCTTTCTTTTAAGTGCCGCATTGGGTAGGATTAAGCTCGACTTAATCAATTTGACACTATCCACAGGTATTAGGGTACCATGTGAATACCTTACATTTTTTTTCATTAAATTTGTAACGTTTGGATCGTTTACAATCCGGTTAATTCCTGATTTGATAAATGACGCGATCTAAATAGCAGGGGAGTGCTGGTACCACTTCCCTTTTTTTAATTGCTCTATTTTGGTCTCATATGCTAAATTTATTTACGAATTGGTTATAAAAATTGGTTACTTAATACTATTTCCGATATAAATTGTCCGGCCTTCAGCGTTTAGATCGATACCCGAATCCTTAAGAAAGCCAATCACCACATCTAAGTCAACGTTACGGCTCATCTTACCTTTAAATTGCTCTTTTGGAATCGCACCTTCATAAATGATATCAATATCATACCAACGAGCAATTTGCCTCATCATTTGATCAAACGGGATATTATCAAAAGCAAACACGCCCGATTTCCACGCGATTGATGACGCCAGGTTCGCTTTTCGGGTTTGTAGACCCGCGGTGGTCAATATCGATTCTTCGCCGGGCGTCAGTTCCGTTCCTTTTTTTACGCTTCCATCCAGAGATTCGCGAACCACCACAGCGCCCTCGACCAATGTCGTTCTGGTTTCCACCTCATCATCATATGCGGTAAGGTTAAACTGGGTACCTAATACTAACACTTCCTGAGCCTTCGTCCGTACGATAAACGGCACCTGATGCGACCCGTTGGTATACTTTGCAATCTCAAAATAGGCCTCACCAGCCAACTCTACCTCCCTAACTTCCTTATTAAATCGACCTGGATATTTTAACTTACTTGCGGCATTGAGCCATACGCGACTTCCGTCCGGCAGCGTCATCTTGTATTGGCCTCCTTTAGGTGTTGTTAGTTGATAATTATGCACAACTCCCTTTCCCTTCGGGCTTTCATTGCGCTCCGAACCCAATAAAGCCGTACCATCCTCATATACCAGGTCATTCCCCATAATGATTCCCGTATGGTCGCTGCTTAATATTATCGTACGACCGTCAGCCAAGGTGAGGGTTGCTTTGTTGCTTCCAGGTTGGATTTTTTGAAAATTCTCAACGGATGACTTGGCATGCTGAATCTTCTTGCTTCCAACCGACGTACGGATTGCCTGGTAATAATATAGCCCCCCTAAACTAATAAGTAATATCGCTGCGGCATAGGGCAACCAGGGGCGGAATCGCTGCAAATAGGAATGCTCCTTCCGTTTTTCCACGAGAAGTTGCTTCATCACTTTTTCTCGCAACAACTCCAGTTCTGATGCTGACCAAATCTCACTATTATTCGATCCTAGCGCTTCAAACCATTTATCCAATAAGTCTTTTTGCTCAGGACTCAATTCGCCGAGTTGGTATTTCTTGATAAGTGCACTAAATTCCTCTTGATTCATAATTGTTCCAAAGCGTACAAGGACGGCTTTATATATATGTAGCCTAAACTCTGTCCTACACATAGTCCTTTTTCTTTTTTTTCTAAAAAAATTGATTTCACTAAGAAAACCGCTAAGTTTGGCAGAAAGGAACCTCTATTATGAATCTTGATTCTGAAGACAGCCGTCTGCTTGTTGCGCTGCAAGCTGACGACCCAACGGCTTTTGAAACCATATATAACCGCATGGCAAGCAAGCTGTTGCACTACGTCAACAGCCGTATACAAAACAGGGAACAAAGTGAGGAAATAGTTCAGGAGATTTTTGTATCCTTATGGGTGCGAAGACAAGAGATTGATATTCATAATTCCATAGAAGCCTACTTGTACGCTGCGGCAAAATATCAGCTGTTAAATTATATTCGCAGTGAAAGTGTACGCAATAAATACGCTGAGCATTTTGCTCTTTTTACTAGCATGCAATCGGAAAACACCGAGGAACTCATAAATTTAACGGACTTAAAAACGGCTATTGAGGAACACGTGTCTCAATTGCCACCAAAATGCCAGCAGGTGTTCCGGTTGAGTCGGTTCACAGGTAAATCTATTCAGGAAATCGCAGACGAAATGAGTATTTCAACACGTACGGTGGAGAATTACATTACCCAGGCGCTTAAGCACCTAAGACAGGCACTCTCACAATATCCGTGGACAGTCATTTTAATAGTCGTACACGCGATACGGTAGCTACCGAACTTCGAGCGCTGTAGGAAGATTTCCAATTTGTCGCCCTATCCATTCCAGGTTTTCGGCGGTCATTTGTAGAAGGGGATTAAGTTTGTGGGGTGCACAGTTGTTCAGCAAAAAGGAAGGTGACGATGAACAAAAAAAGGGGACTATCCAGCCGTTTGGACTGGATAGTCCACCCATACGGTCTTGTCCGTTGTCATTTACTTAAACAACAAAAATAGTTACATTTATCCCCACCATTTTTCACCCTCTACAAGGTTTTTTATGGCTATATCTTTGTTTAAATCTAGTCCCAACCCGGGCCTGTCAGAAAGCTGAATGTGACCGTCTTTTATGATGTCCATGTCATAGTCAATCAAATCGCCCCATCCATCATGGCCATCACGTGAATTTTCGGTATAATCATAACTTTCATGACCAAGGAAATCTTGCATGGTAGCTGCGGCATTCGCAGAAGCTATGGTAGCGACCGGCCCCATCACATTGTGTGTGGCTACTGGCATGTAATACAAGGCCGCAAGGTCGGCTATTTTCTTTGCTTCAAGCAAACCACCCGCCATCGAAATATCTATCTCAATAATGTGAACCGCATTATTTATAATAAACGGAAGGAAATCATGAGCGGTATACAAGTTCTCTCCGGTAAGAATCGGTATAGGGGAAGCCGCTGCTAGTTTCACCCAGGACTCGCTATAGTTAATAGGCATTGGGTCTTCAATCCACCAGGGCCGGATAGGCTCCAATGCTTTCACAAAAGCAAGTGAATCAAATAAATCAAATTCCCAATGGCAATGAACGATGATTTCAAAATCATCACCGGCAGCTTCTCTTAAGTTTGAAAACGCTTGTATGTTCGTTTTCAATTCCGCATGAGATAACCTGCGGTTCTTTTCCCCTCCGGGTCTGCGGGAAATACGAAACGGTTTGGCGGCGGTCCATTTTTGCACAGAGTTGTTCACATAATCAATCCATTCTGCACATACAGTTTTGTCAAGCATATTTCGGGGTTGACTTGTGAGGTATGCCCGCACTTTATCGGTGAAACACCCCCCACCCAAAATTTTCCGAAGCGGTTTGTTTAAGATTTTACCAACAACATCCCATAACGCTATCTCACAACCCGTCACCGCGTGCATACCGATGCCGCCATTGCCTCCAAGATAGGAAACACGAAACTTCATGGCATGCGTTAGGCGTTCAATATCGAAAGGATCCTGTCCAATCAGTAAATCACGGAAAGCATTCATTACCACGTCCTTGGCACCCAAGCCGGTGACATCATGATGGCATTCCCCAATGCCGTATATACCTGCGTCAGTTTCTATTTTTACTAAGGGCATAACATGCCTTCTCTCATTGATTTGGACACGCATAAATTTCACGTCAGTAATTTTTACCTTACCAGTATCTGATCCGCCAAGGTTCGTTAAGGTTGACGCGGTAGCAATTCCCGGAATTGATGCAATAGCGGCTGTCGGAATCGCCGCGGCGGCCATAGATGTTAGAAAATTTCTCCTTTTCATTTTCTTATATTATAGTTAATTGTAATTATTAATTTGTGTTGGTTATGTTACCCAGTTAGGTTTTTGACCTATTATTTACCTAATATTACTGATAAAAATAATTTCAAAACAAGATCAGTTCGGTAACCCATCTCATTTTTCGCCCGGAATGTTGAAGTAATCGCCAGGATTCTATAGATCAATGAGATAAACCGCCTGCGGATATCGGTAAAGCATAAAGGAATTATTGTATTTACTGTTCAACGTCCCAAAATACCCTGGCAGTCATTGCATTATTGTCTGTAGTTACTCCCATAGCAATTCGAGCCGCAATATAGTTGTCGGGATTTGTGCCGCTCTCTGAAGTAGGGTACGGAAGTCTCCTTACAAAACCGCCATTTAAGTTATTGTTATAAAGATTAGGGCTCAAATTAGGATAGCCACTTCTTCTGAAGTTTGTCCAACCTTCTAACGGGTTATTAACATTTGACACCCAGTATTGAGTGTTTATTAATTCAAGCGCATTTGCAGTAGTATAAGCAACATCAGGATCTGCAATATATGCATCTTGTTCTGAATTAGAAATGGCTCCATAAGGGGCGGAATATAGATTGTATTGTTCCATACTTGCTCTAATACCTTCCTCATATAACGCTTGAGGATCTCCTGTAATCCAGCCTTTAAAGGCTGCTTCCGCCAGCAGTAATTTAGTTTGTGAATTAGTGATATAAAACCTTGGTGCCAATAGACTAAACATGGCAAAATAGTTGGGTTGCGAATAATCCAGACCGCTGCCCTTAATTCCTGGAAAATTTTCCAGCGCAGCAGCTGTCACGTTATCATAGCCAACCGGAAAACCTTGCTGTTCAGATAACGTAACATCGGGCGGGCTATTTAACACATCATTAGGATTAGGGTATTTTCCTGTAATGTACTTCGATCGGGGGTCGCCTGTTAATTGTAATTGATTCACTAAAGGCTCAGCGATGTAGTAAAAATAAGGATTGTTGCTACTTAGACCATTCATTCCATTGCTGTACAATTCATTATAAAACAACACACAATCGTCTTCATTGGTTTGCATGACGCCTGCGTTATAGGCCTCAAGAACAATGCTTGCCGCCTTAGTTGGGTCTAGTTTGGAATAGCGCATCCCCAATCTTAACAACAATGAATTGGACATTCTTTTCCATTTTACAATATCGCCACCATAAATCAGATCTGCACTTACGATATCACCTTCAGGATTTAACGCTACTGATGCCTCCTTAATTTCTTTATATATATCTTCATAGATAGCAGCATCGTCATCATATTTAGGGAAATAAACCCCATCCAAATAGGCTTTGCCGGCATCACTATAAGGCACATCGCCATGGCTATCTACGTGAGTCATAAATATGTAGGCTTTCCAAATGCGCATCATATTTTTTAAATTACTTCTTTCCGGATCATCACCTACAATTTCCAGGGCTTGAACCAGGTTTTTGATGGCTCCGGTGTAATTAGACCACCTTAAAGAAGAACCACTATTGCTTTGATTAAAATTAAATCCAGCGGTTCCCCCCAGGTTATATGCATTTTGAAAATATTGGGCGATAGTGGCCTCGCCTTCCCACGATCCAAAACTAACACTTTGTTGAGTGTTCGCGAATATAAATGATGGGTCAATGTCGTTGATAGCAATAGGGTTTATATTTAATTCTTCAAACCCCTTATCACACCCTGCCAATAATATCAAGACACAACATGTCGTAATAATATTTTTTATTGTCTTCATAACAGCTCTTGTTTAAAATTTAACATTCACGGTAAAAGTGAAATCTCGAGTTGTAGGTAATGTTGTTTGTTCGTAACCTATCCTTCTATCGCCGGAAGAAGCAAAGGCCTCAGGATCCAAATCAGGTATATCTTTGTAAAGTACGGCGACATTGCGGCAGGCAGCAGATAATGTAAGTCCTTTTACAAAACTATCATGCACTTTCAATATACCGCTCAGATCATACTTCAGCGCTATCGTTCTTAGTTTAATGAAATCTGATTTGAAGATAAAAGGGTCACCGAGCTGAAGGTTTTTCCAGTTCGTATAATATGTTTGTAAATCTGCCGGGGCAGTTGCAGGTTCTCCTGTATTAACATTGACAGCAGACGGTATTGGCACGGAACCGTCACGCCCCACCAATGAAGCCTTTGTATGTCCTTGTCGTAACCCATTGACGGCGGTAGAAGATATTACCTTGCCTCCTGCCTTAAAGTCCATATGAACCAATAAACTAAAGTTTTTATAGGTCAAAGTATTGGTCCAGCCACCTGTCCATTTAGGGTTTGCGCTCCCAAAGTACCTATAATCCTCAGGAGAAGTTGCGAGGACATATCCATCATCATCGACTAGAATATTACCGTTATCATCTCTTAAAAAGGTCCTTCCTGCAAGTTGGTTTATTGGCATGCCAACTACGTAGTAAAGACGACCCAAAAATTCATTCGCATCAGAAAAATCTTCCAATAAAAACTCATCAACACCCGGAGCTATGGACTTTACCACAGATTCATTAAAACCAGCATTAAGTGCTGTATTCCATACAATATTGTCAGTTTGTACAGGAGTTACATCCAATAAAATTTCAGCACCTCGACCCCTTATAGAACCGTAATTTTGCTGTGTTTGCGTATAACCCGTACTCTCGGAAAGAGGAACATCGATAATCTGGTCGGTCGTAATTTTTTCGTACACTGCCAAATCCAGGTTTATTCGGTTTTCAAACAACCCCAACTCTAAACCAATTTCTTTTTCAGAAACGGAATATGGTCTTATATTAGGATTAGGTGACGAATTTCCTGAAATAGCTGCTATTTTTTGGCCATTAAAATCGTTGGTGTTTAGCGTATAATTCAGCATACCACTGAATGCCGGAGTGCCAGACGCACTACCTACATCTGCGTAAGAAGCTCTTAACTTACCATAAGTTAACCAATTGGGCTCTATTAATTCTGAAAAAATAAAGCTAGCACCAATAGATGGGTAAAAATAACTATTAAGGTCTGGGTTTAATACGGAAAACCAGTCATTTCTTGCCGTTGCATTTAAAAACAATATATTTTTATATCCGAAATCTGCAAATGCATACAATGAATTCGTTTGCGTTCTATTAATATTATAATATTGCGTATTCGTGACACCGTTTCCAACGGTATAAAGGTCTCTCACGATAAAATCTGTAGCTCCGGCCCCTATATTTTTGCCATGAGTTCGAAAAATATTCCCACCCACACTGACGTCGGCCGAAAAATCTCCAAATTCTTTTGTGATACCCAATAAAAAATCGGCATTCAGATCAGTAGCAGTACTATTTTCAGTATTATAAGATCCGCGAAAACCATTTTGAGCATTATTTAATGGGTTATTGGTTCCAACACCGGTAGGATCGTTTCTTTCGTTAAAACTATTAGAAAAATCATAGTTAATCCTTCCTTGAGCATATAACCAGTCTGTAAAATCATACCTTAAAGCAGCCGTTCCTAATAAACGATCTCTGGTATCGAGGAAAAAGATGCGATCATATAAATAATATGGATTAATTAATGTTCCTTGGAATCCGGAGGTTTGTGTTTCCGTAGTCGTAGCAGGGTTATAATTGCTTTCCTGAAAGGCACTTGTTGGAATACCAAAAGACATTCTGTGTAAAAAGTTAGCTGCCGATTGACCTTGGAAACCTACTTGAGGTGGATTGTCATTATTCTCATGTGTATAGTTGATGTTTAAAGATAAATTTAGCTTTTCGGTAATATTTTGATTCAAGCCGACATTGGCAATCATTCTTTTATAGGTATTCGCCGGGTCAATGCCTTTGGATTGGGTATGCGAAAATGATGTTCTGAAGCTTCCCTTTTCTCCTCCTCCGGATAATGCAATGGAGTTGGTCATGGCGTTTCCGGTTCTGTAAAACTCTTTAAATCTATCTCGTCCTAAGGGTGAATAAGGCCTTAAAACGCCGTCAAACTGAACCGTTGGTACACCATCATACTTTTCTCCCCAACCGAACTGACCATTGCTGGCCGCTTCACCTTGTGTAGCAGGTCTTTGACCATTTGCTCCCTGACCATATTCCATCTGATAATCAGTAAAGTCTAAAACAGTATTGGCGGTAAAACTAGAACTTAACTCCACGCCAATTCCCTGATTCCTGGCTCCCGATTTGGTGGTGATGATGATTGCACCATTAGAAGCTCTGGAGCCATAAAGCGCCGCTGCCGTCGCACCTTTTAACACCGTCATACTTTCAATATCATCCGGGTTGATATTTGTCAGGTTATCACCTCTATCACGAGTCTCTCCCCCATTGGCGCCACGGGCATCCTGATCGATAGGAAGACCATTTATAACAAGCAGCGGGGAATTATTTGCGCCAGCGAAACCCGATTGACCACGCAACCGGATTCTTGAACTAGCTCCGGCTCCGGAGGCCGGTGGTGAAATATCTAAACCGGCAACTTTCCCTACAAGGCTGGTCCCTAGGTTATTGGTTCTGCTGGCTTGCAAATCTTCGACCCGAACAGTTTCTGTAGCGTAAGCTAGTTTCCTGGCTTCCTTTTTAATGCCTAAAGCCGTTACAACAATTTCATCAAGTGTGCCAGCACTTTCAGTTAAGGTAACATTAATAACCGATTGGCCGGCGATAGCCACTTGCATGGCCTCAAACCCGACATAAGAAAATGATAGAACTGCATTGTCGTCGGGCACATTAATTGAATATTTTCCGTCAGCATCGGTTATCGTGCCCATGTCGGTGCCATTCACTGTAATGTTTACACCGAGCATCGGCATACCTTCTTTATCAGTCACTGTTCCTGTTACTGTAATTTGATTTTTTTCAATCAACTTAACAGGTTCCGATTTCCTTTTTGAGATAATGATATTATTGTTCCTAATCACATAACTCAAGGGCAAATTTTTAAAGCACTCGTTTAACACCTCTTCAACCGACGCATTCGTAACATCGACACTAACAAGTGGCGCCAAAGACAACGCGCCTGCATCATAAAGAAAGTTATAGCCGCTTTGTCGCTTGATTTCCTTAATAACTGTGGTAAGGGATACATTTCGCCGGTTAAGTGTGACTCGCTGAGCAAACGCAAAAACGCTCACAGACATACTGACCATCAATAGTATACAGGACAACCGCATAATAATTTGAGAACTAAATAAATTGGGTAGTTTGTTGCCATAGCGAATTATGGCAAACTTTTCATACATTTGCATCATATTAGTTTATTGAATTGTTAGCTAATGACTTACATTTGGTAAACTGGATTCCAGCCAAATGGCTTGAAGACTTATCCCGGAAGCGTTGCCGCGCTTCCGGTTTTTTTTCAAGTTGGCCGTTACGTAATCGATTACTCCATAACTACGACGGTACCTCCTTTCATTTTATAATGTAATAATCCGGTGGCTTTCAATGCTTCCATCAATTCCTCCACATGAGAAAGTCGCGGTATGCTCCCGCCTATCCGCTTACCGGCCATCCCGTCTAAATATTCGACTTCCACATCATACCACCGACTTACTTTTTTCATGACTTCGCTGATTTCTTCGTTATTGAAAACAAAGAGATTTTCTTTCCACGACATCACTTCTTCCGTATCAATCTTATCTACCTTGATGTGGCTGCTCCCTCTTAACGTAATCGCTTGCTGGCCGGGTATCAATACCTTTGTCTGACCAGCTCGCTGGCCGTCTGCCGACGATACTACTTTTACGCGACCTTCTACTAATGTTGTTTTTGCATGTTCATCGTCGTCATAGGCACTTATATTGAAATGGGTGCCTAATACTTCAATTTGTTGAAACTCAGTATTGACGACAAACGGCCAATTTGCCGCTTTCTCCACCTCAAAATAGGCTTCTCCCCGTACTTCGACCTGGCGCTTATCCTTATTAAAATTAACTGGGTAAGTCAACGTGGTTGCCGCATTCAACCAAATCCGCGATCCATCCGGCAAAACCAATTGGTACTGTCGTCCTTTAGGGGTAACGATGGTATTCCGCAGAATCTCTCCATTCGCACCCCCTACATCACCTTCATAATGCAAGGCTGTCCCGTCGAATATAATTTGTGTTCCGTCCTCTACCGCCAACATCCCGTTTGCGGCACTGTCCAAATCAATTACTTTACCATTAGCTAAGCGTAGAATGGGTCGATCGGAAGGTGCTGTTGTCACCGTACGGGACACCATAGCCGGTGTTGTTTCCACAATTTCCACGTCATTTATATACTTCATCTGCAGTAGGAGAAATCCGCCTGTAAGGAATGCAACAGCTGCTGCACCATACCACATCCACTGGCGTCTTTTAGCCTTCGACGGCCGTTCCGAAAACCGAGGATGTTCAATAATACGGTTATACAAACCCTCTGAGTCGACAGCTAACCGATCATCCGGTTCGGCACCATCCAACGTTTCCGCCAACAACGAATCCAGATTCGCATCACCATGGTGCGAAGCTACATAATCCAGCAACATATCCAGATCTGATCCGCCAATGGTCCCCGCTGAATAATCACTCAATAATTGCCGTAGCCTGTTTTTTTCCATAATACCCACAAATGGTTTATAAATGCACCAGCAGCATAATTTCGGATTTATATAAAGTATAACGTTCGCGAAGCAAAAACGGGTAGCCGACAAATGACTTTTTTCAAAAACCCTGCGATTAATCGCTCCGGCACGTAGCTACTGATACCTGGGGAAGTGTGTCAATAATCGCTTGTGTGGCACTATGACTGTGTCAAAAATAACAAGAGAATAGCAGGAAATAAAGCATGCCATGTTCGCCGAAATGAGCTCGAATAACTTTTAGCGCATTGACAAGATGATACTTCACCGTATTTTTTGAGATGTGCATCCGTTCGGCAATCTCGTCGTACGACAAACCTTCGTACCGGCTTAGGGTAAACACTTCTTGCTGCTGATCACTTAACTTGCGCAACGCATCTTGGGTAATGCGTTCCAGATCGTTTTTGAACACCGCTTCTTCCGTATTGTTACTTGATAAATCAACAAAGAGCCGTAACTCTTCCCTGAATCGCTCCGAAGTAGCCGCCTTCCGCCATGCATCCGTAAGCGTACGACGTGCTATGGTAAAAAGGAAGGGTGCTATCGGCTGTTCCGCATTGACTTTAGTTCGATGAAGCCAAAAACGCAAAAAGGTGTCTTGAACGATCTCTTCACTCCGTTCCTTATTTTTGAGAAAATTGAATGCGAACTGATAAATCTTTCGATGAAAACGATCAAAAACCTCTCGGAATGCACGCTCATCGCCCGTTGATAAGCGACGACAAAGATCAGGTTCCAGAAGGTATTTTATCGACATCAATCAAATATTTGGTTAGCTAACTACACGCACCGTGGATGTATGACGTGTCAGCATGACATATGCAAACATAATGTAAACGGTGTAATTTTCCAAACGCTCAAAATTGCCACCTCAATTGCATTTTCACATCCGATCGTTGGTTGCCTGCAATCACATCCAATCCACTGCCAACCTCATCAATACCCCGATAAATAAACGTAGCGTATCGTAACCAGACATCCACACGCCGTCCTAAACGACAACGGGCATTGACATAAGCGCGGATGCCGTTGTTGTGATACACCGGAAAAGAATACCCGTACAACACGTCGTTCTCGTACGCATACATCCGCGAGTTGTAACCCGGAGTACCGAACACGGCCAACCGCATATTACCGCTTAACCTGCCATTAAGGGGTTTGTAGATAACATCATGATACGCCATTAAGCCCAACTCGGTCGCCTCCCCTTCCTTCCGGTAATGGGATAATTCGAGCCGACTGCGCATCGTCCAACGATCACTGAGCATATATTGCCCGCTAATGCGCGCCTGTTGGCGGAGTACGTTGGCGACCAGACGATGTGGCTGCTGGTCAATAGCTGTATTTTCCTGCTGCTGGCGATACCGATAGCGCACGGAAACATGTGCCCTTTTATACCACGTATAGGTAAATTGGGTAAGCATATCTATGCCCTGAGATGGCATATCCACGCGGTACCGCAGCCAGGGAAACCGGAAGGCATCTACATACATCGTCCATTCGACCTTCCGACTGGGGTGGTATGTCAATCCGGCATAAAAGCCGTGCTCATTGGCCACACCGCTTCCGGCAGCGATCCCCTGGCTAAAAAACGAATGATAATTGCGCTGGTAGTTGCGGTAATGCAAAGCCAGCGACAAGTGATGATGCAACGTGGCAACCAATCCCTGCGTAACGGCAAAACCACCTCCATAATTATGTGCAGCCTCACCGAAGAAATAGATTCCACGCCACGAATGGCTGTAATAGAAACTGCTGTTCCAATGCGAATCACCCCGAAATGCATAGCGGTTGCGGAGTAATGGCTGCGGCTCGATCGCCGTGTCAAACCGGGTGTAATAGGTCAGCACACCCGCACGGAACCGTGCACGCTGATACGCTACATTCGCGCCCGACACCCACTGCTGCACGGCTCCGCGGTTGGCGGCCTCCGTTGGTGTACGATGCAGGCCTGTCTGACCGAGCGAGCCGGTTGTAGTCTGCCCGTCATCTCCTTCGGAAACCGACCCATCCAAACGACGCCAGGAGAAAAAGGGCGTAACCGCCAGCGACCCCACCGCCACCGTAGCGGCGCCTCCTCGTAAAAACAGCAACTCGTTCGATGAGGTATACGGACGCAATCCCGTCGCTTGCTTCGCTATTCCTTGTACAGCAGCGCCTTTGCCAAAGCCCAGCCCGTTCCACAGCGCCAGCCCCTGCCCGAACTGCAACGCATAGTCGCCTATCACGATATCCTTGAACCTACCTCGATTGCGTAGGTATACGCTCCCCGAGTAAAAATCGAAACCGTATCGCTGCGCTCCACTGAAAAATGATTCACCGGCGTCCTTTTTCATATTCAACGCCACCTGCAGATCATTGCCGTAACGATAGCGATAACGTACGAATACCTGGTCGGGGCTGCCGAGGTATCGCGAACGACTGGTATCCTTGATTGCATACCCTCTCCGTTGCTGCACCGTCCGGCCATACCGCACCATCAGGTCGTTTTCCCCTCCTTGCAACAGTTCGCCAACACCGACCCCAGACAACGAAGAGGTACTCCTTACGGTTACATACGGCAATAGCAAGCGGAGCAGACTGCTGTCCAATCCGTCAATTGCCTGCAGTTCCTGGATGGCTACAAATTCACCCGAGCGGCGCCGGTGTTCCAACAGGTTATCGATAAACAATTGAGGAACAAACTGAAGTTCGTTCAATTCGCGTCCATCGGTACGGTTCAGGTCAATAGGATGCTGCTGGTAGAAGTAAAACCGGTCAGCGAGGTCCGATAAATCGAAATCTTCGCCTAGGTCCTCCGCAGCCAATTCGGTGAGCCGCTCCACAAGTATATCCACGTCTGTCTGCGCATAGACATGACCGATCGACGACAGCACGATAAACAGTATAATCCGTCGACTAAAACGCATACCCTACACCGATTTGCGGCGACGCGCCCAACCGCTGGTGGAAGGTCGCCGCTGTGTCAAATATAAACCGCTGCCAACGGACGCCGAAGCCTGCATGTTGCCGCAAAGGGTTAACCGATAAGCCACCGCGCAAACAGAAGACCTCTCCAATCCCATAGGCAATACCCAGGTGGCCACTCAGACTGTTTTCAAACCGATACGCCAGATCAGCCGTAACAAGAACTGACGCAAGCGGATAACTGAAGCCAATCTTCATAAAGGAGGGTATGGTACCGTAAACCGTTGTGCCATAATCTGCATGGCCTACGTTGGTGTATTGGAAACCAATCGTACTCCCCTGGTTGAAATGGTACTGAATCCCCATATCCACAGCGAAGGAATAAACGCTTAAATACTTTGGGATGTAAAGCTGATGGTAACTCGCAGACATTCCCGCCGATAGCCGGGGACCAAAACGCCGGGCAAAGGCGAAGCCCGAACGGGTATCGTGGTAAGCACCATCTATTCCATAGCGGCGCACCGCTAAGCCCCAGGTGCCCAACCGGGTAGGAACGCCCAATAACGCCGCTTGGGTTGTAATGTCCGTCGAAAGAAAATGGTATTGATAGCCGAGGTGTACAGCAATACGATTCAAACCGGCCAAACCTGCAGGATTGGCGGTTAAACTGTAAATCCCCTCAAGGGCAGTGCCCGTTTCACCCATGGCCTGATGGCTCGGACCGACGTAGGTTTGGGCGAAGCTTTCACAGGAGATCAGGAGGAGTAATAGGCACCTTCCAATCATAACACGCAAAATAGGAAACGTCTTCAGCTAAAAAAAACGTGCATTCAGGATGAACAACTTGGATGCACGTTTTTATAGCGTGATGCACCCGATTATACCTGGTAATATTGTTCCCATCCTTTGCGGGGCGGCGGCCCGGCCAGCAATTCATTGGCGACGCTGTTGTTCGTGATTTGTTTTTTCTCCCGGTCAAACACCAGTTTTGTATCGAGGTGCTGTGCCATTACACCTAGCGAGAATACCTGGCTCAATGGTCCCGAAATCTCAAATGGCGACCGCGTCTTTTCCTCGCCTTTGCAGGCTTTCAGGAAATTGGCAAAGTGATTGGACGGGCTCACCGGCACTTCCGGCAGTCGCGATGCCATATCCAGGGCTTTCTCTTCGGGTATAATGGAAAGCGTGCTCCCGTGAGATCCGCCTTTGAAAGTGAGTTCCTTGCTGTAAATAATTTTGCCCGGATTCAGGCTCACCGGCGCGATGTCGCCCGTACTTGGTGGCGGAATATTGGGGTCCAGGCCAGACACGCCATACCCCTCCGGGATAGGCGGCAGGTTGTCGAGCCCGTCATACCAGGTAATATCGAGTGCCGGCATAGGCCCACGCTCAGGAAACCGGAATACAATGGTGGATGACATGGGGAAGAAAAAGTCATTATGCCCGGTCGCCTTGGTACATTCGACCTCGTAAGGCAGACCGAGATCCAGAAATTCATGGGCCGTATCCATGATATGCGCGCCCCAATCACCCAGCGCTCCCATACCGAAATCATACCAGCAACGCCACTGCCCGTTAATGTAATCGTGGTTATAGTCGTGTTGCTGAGCGATAGCCGAATGCCATAGATCCCAATCCAGGGTATCGGGAATTGGCTCTGCGGGGGGATAAGATTTGATGCCCGGATCCCACTCATGCCAACGGCGGGGAGAGTTCATGTGGGCGGTAATGGCAGTTACATCCTTGATAATACCTGCATCCACCCATGCTTTGAATTGAAAATAATTCGCTTCAGAATGGCCTTGATTTCCCATTTGCGTAACCACGTTACTGTATTTTCGGGCCGCCCGCATCAGCAACTCACATTCCTGGAATGTACGGGCCAGGGGTTTCTCCACATAAACGTGTTTACCTAAACCCATGGCGTGCATGGTAATGGGAAAGTGCGAGTGATCGGGTACCCCGATGGACACCGCGTCGATCTCGCTGCCCATCTTGTCGAATAGTTGTCGGAAATCCTGAAAGCGCGGCACATCAGGAAATTTTTCCAATATTTCAACGGTATGCGGTGCGCCCATATCCACATCGCACAGCGCAACGATATTGGCTAAACCTGTCGCATACAGATCGCCGATGATCTGTGCGCCCCGATTGCCTATACCGATGCAGGCCAGGTTAACGCGTTCGTTTGGTGCAGCTAGTTTTGGCTTCGCCGTGAGCAAGCCTGGTGCGACAGCAGCTGCCGCCGAGGCCAACATGGCCTGCCTGAGGAAAGCCCTCCTTGAGTGTTCATATCTATTCATCTGTTTATCATTTAGTCTTTAGCAGTCAAATGGATCCTTTGGGGTTCAACGTATCCGACACACCGCCGAAATAACCAACGCTTTCTGCCAGCCCGGCAAGCGGATCCTTCATATCTTTCTCAAATTCGAGGCTGCATTTACCATCATAGCCCACCTTCCGCAGCATTTTGACGAAAGCCGGAATATCAATCACCCCCCTACCCAACTCACAGGTTGTACCGTCTTTATCAGCTGCCGTCACATTTTTGAAATGGATATCGAAAATCCGCTTATGGTATCGCTCCACATCACGGATGGGGTCCTGCCCGTCCCGCATATTATGTCCCATATCGAAACACAGTCCCATACGCGGATCTAAGTCCTTTACCAGCTCAAAAACACTCGTGGCATTGGGATAAAGCTTATCTTCGGGACCATGGTTGTGTATGGCATACCGGATATCATATTCGGCCGTTTTGTCGGCGATGTAAGCCAAATCTTCCTTGTTCGGAATTCCGACCATCAGTTTAACACCCACACGCCTGGCATAATCAAATGCATCGTCGACCTCCGTTCTTGAATTGGTCATGTACAATGGCCCTACCGCGTATCCCGTTACACCGGCGGCTGCCAGCTTTTCGTGGAAGGCAGCAATCTCAGCATCCGTGCTGCCCAATGGAAGATGAAAATCCTTGATACACAAAAAACGTACATCCATACGCTTCATCATCGCTAACGACGCATCGATATCAAAATGTACGAAACTATAACCGGCAATGCCCAGCGCAAACTGATTTTCCTCTACAGCCCGGCCCGATTCGCCAGAAAACGCCTTCGCGGCGGCCGTACCCATTACCGTGGCCGCCGAGGCACCCAACAGGCTTTTTTGAATAAATTTTCTTCTCGTTTCCATTCGTTTGAATTATAATAAATCATAGTATATTAGCCCAATGGACCACAAGCGTGCTACATTAAAGGACATTGCATCGGCATTGAACCTATCGCCTTCTACGGTGTCCAAGGCATTGCGTGATCACCCCAATATAGGGGCCACGACCAAAGAGCGTGTCAAAAAACTCGCAAAGCAACTGCACTTCGTCCCCAACCAAACCGCTATCCGTTTCAAGCAGCAAAAATCATTCACGCTCGGCATCCTGATACCCAGCATGCTCGATCACTTCTATGTGGCGGCCGTGGAAGGATTTGAAAAATTTGCGTACGACCACGGCTACAACGTACTTATCGGCCAAAGTCACGAAAGCATCAAGCGGGAAAAAGAACTACTCGTTACCATGCAGAGCAATCGTGTGGATGGGCTCATCATCGCCATATCGCGCGAGACGGTAGATACCACCCATATTAATGATTTCGTCAACCTGGGTACGCCCATCGTATATTTCATGCGCAAGCCCATCAACGAAGAACACCACTGTGTATGCAGCGATGTCTATACGGGCGCCATCGACGCTGTGGCTTACTTCGTATCACGGGGCCACCGTCGAATCGGGTTCATCAATGCCGCCTCCCACTGGACTACCAGTCGCGACCGTTTTCTGGGATACCGTGATGGCCTGATCCAACACCGGATTCCTTTCGACAAATCACTCGTGCAGGAAAGCGACTTTACGCAGGAAAATAACATCCAGGCCACGCGCCAATTGATGCAACTCGACAAACCTCCAACTGCTATCCTTGCGTTCAAAGATCAGGTCATGCTCGATGCGCTGAATTGTTTGCGGCAGGATTTCCCTGCAAGGGCCAACCACACCGAACTGATTGGCTATGGCGCCAACCCCGTTATCCAATACCTGGAACACCCTCCCCTCGCTTCACTCAAAGAACAACCTTATGAAATTGGCGAAAAAGCCGGGGCATTGTTACTGGATCTGATTAGTCACCCCCAAGTGGCCTATCAGCCTCAACTTGTCAAAACATCTTGTGAATTACAGGTCTTCTCCAGTCAGAAACAAAGGTAGCGAAAGCATTATTTCAAAATGATCCTGCGCTAAACTTTTCATATTGATAATAAAAAAGCGATGAAAAAAGTCTCTTTCATCGCCTTTCAATCGGTGTACTTGATTTCCGAATTATTAACGCCTAATGGTTATTATGGCGATTGTCCTATCGTTGGCGGTCGATAAGGTTTAACATTGGTTTTAGGTATTTCCCGTTTTAACGCACGTTTTACACCTTCGTACTCCTTTTTCGTTGCGAGGTTATAAAATTCGCCCGAATCATGATCATGGTCATAGAGTTCTTCAGAGCCATCTTCGTAACGGATATACCGCCAGCGACTGCTGCGCACCGCGTGGTTCATATAACCAAACGTTGTAACGACAAATCGGTCGCCCTCCTCGTCAGGATTCACAATATAAGGTTTTAAACTCTCGCCGTCTAGCCCTTCTATATCCGGCAAATCGCACAAATCGGCCAATGTTGGATAGATATCCAATAAACTGACAGGTTTGTTAAAACGGCTCCCGGGGATGGACACGCCCGGCGCCTTGATAATTAGCGGTATACGACCGGACTCTTCCCACAATGTAAACTTTTCCCATGTCTGCTTCTCACCCAAGTGAAAACCGTGATCACTCCATAAGATTACGATGGTATTATCCGCATTGGGACCATTGGCAAGCGCGTTCAAAATCCTTCCTATTTGTGCGTCCGCGTAGCTTATACTGGCCATGTAGGCCTGCAACGCTTCTTTCCATAATCCGTTATTGATCAACCACTGATGCCACCGACGCCTTTCCGCGCCGATCTGGCGACCGGTTTCGCCCAAATCTTCCAAGTCGTCTTCGGGCGATAACGGGAGGTCGATGTCCTCAAGGGGATACAAGTCAAAGTATTTCTTCGGTACAAACCAGGGGATGTGTGGACGGAAAAAACCAGCAGCAAGAAAAAAGGGAGCATCATGCACTTGCTGTAGTTGTTCGCTCGCCCAACTGGCCACCTGGTAATCGGAAGTACTGTCATCCGGAATATCCAGTGGAGAAAAATCGAAATAGTAAGGTGGCACGCGATTTTCTTCGGCCTTTGCTACTGGCTGCCATTTGATAACATGGTCGCTTTGCTGGCTTCCTTCCGGCCATGTGTCCTGCGGCATTGGCTGATCTACAGAAGGGAAATATTCGTTCCAGGAACGTGCATCATTCTGATTAGTACCGTAGTTTTCATTAATCCATGAGAGTGCGTGAAATATCTTTCCCGAGCCCATGGTCCGGTACCCGTGGTTCCGGAAATGTTGCGGGAGTGTTACCGCGTCAGCCAATATCGGATTGTCGCGCCAATGGTAACGAATCAAATCGTAAACACCGGTCGTGGAAGGGGATTTACCGGTTAATATACTCGTCCTTGAAGGCGTACAGGAGGGCGCCGAACAATAAGCCTTTGTAAAAAGGATGCCTTCGCTGGCCAGACGGTCAATATTTGGCGTTTTGATGCCGGTTTTCCCTCCCAGGGATCCTACCCAATCATTCAAATCGTCCAATGCGATAAATAACACATTTGGCCGTCGTTCATTAGGTTGGCCACTAACATTCCCAATGCCCAGCAACTGAATGAAGACCAACAAAAATAGTAGTCGATAATGAGGTCGTTTCATGGCAATTTTATTTAAGGTTGGCCTTAGTTGTTACATATTCGTCAACGTTTACCGTAGGGATGTCTTGCGCCAGCCTGGATATAACGGATTGGTATTCATCCTTCCCAGCCAGATTGTAAAACTCGCCGGGATCGTGGTCATGGTCGTAGAGTTCCTCCGAGCCGTCATGATAACGAATATAGCGCCATCTTTTCGAGCGGACGGCATGATTGTTGACGCCGAACGTAGTAACGACCGTTCTACCATCATCTTGATTCGGCTGTTTCAGCAATGAGACGAGGCTCCTTCCTTCAACGTGCTTGGGCACCGGGAGGTTGCAAAGCTCTGCGAGAGTTGGGTACAAGTCCAATAAACTGGCCGGTTCATCACATCTGCTATTTGCTTGGGTTAAACCGGGTACTTTGATAATCAATGGGACCCGCCCTGCTTCTTCCCATAATGTAAATTTCTCCCACGTCTGCTTTTCACCTAGATGAAATCCATGGTCGCTCCACAGGACGACAATCGTGTTATTCTTATGAATACTATTGTCTAGAACATCCAACACACGGCCAATCTGCGCATCTGCATAGCTGATGCTTGCCATATACCCTTGCACAGCGTGCTTCCATAGTCCGTTTTCAAACAACCATTTATGCCAACCACGTCTGCCAGAAGCCATCTGCACGCCCATGGGTGGCAAATCTGACAAATCATCGTCCGGACTTAGTGGCACCTTAATTTCTTCTAACGGATACAATTCATAATACTTCTTTGGCACATACCAGGGGATGTGGGGGTGAAATATACCCATGGCCAAAAAGAATGGCTGGCTCTCGTCAAGCTGTTTCAACTGCTGGCCCGCCCATTGGGCAACTTTATAATCAGAAGTTTCGGATTCAGCTATGTCTAGCCCTTCCCAATCAAAATAGTACACCGGTCGTCGACCGGTATTGCCTTTTGCATACGGTTCCCAGGTTTTAAGCGCTCCGGTATCTTTTGTATCATCAGGAAATTCGAAGTCGAAGTCGGGCATGGGTTTTTCAATAGACGGAAAATAGTCGTCCCAAGAGCGGTCATCATTCTGGTTAGTCCCGTAACTTTCACTTATCCAGGATAATGCATGAAAAATTTTACCGCCTCCCATAGACCTATAACCATTTTCACGGAAAAACTGAGGCAATGTAACGGTATCCTTCAGGGCCGGGTTATCACGCCAATAATAAGTCATATTATCATATACGCCCGATGACGAAGGACGGTAACCAGTAAGCATGCTTGTTCGTGATGGTGTACATGCTGGAGCCGCACAGAATGCGCGCGTAAAAAGCGTGCCTTCGCTTGCCAACCTGTCTATATTGGGTGTTTTAATCATGGTATTTCCGCCCATGCATCCCACCCAGTCGTTCAAATCATCCAATCCGATGAACAGGATGTTCGGACGTTTCGATTTACCTTTTTTATCAGCGGTAGTGCCCAAATTACAAGAAAGAAACGGCAACGTGAGCGTACTCACGCCCAGTTGTTTGATAAAAGTTCTGCGTATCATGTCGTTCACTGTTATGATAAGTCGGCACCGCCGACTCAGTTTATATACTCAGGATGCTGTTCTAAATTGGGATTTGTATTCACGATGTCCTGCGGTATCGGAAAAACTGCCCGATAATCGCCTGTCGGTTTATGGGACAGCCAGCTTTTCTTTGTGAAAACACCAAATCGAATAAGATCGCGACGCCGGTGTGCCTCCCAGGCAAACTCCCAGCCCAATTCATCAAGAAACCTGCCGTAGGTAATCGGCTCGGTATTGCCCGCATCGACTATCTCGTAATCTTCTACGTACCCATACCGATAATCCGAATTTTCCTGCAACTCGCCCCCTGTAACTGTCGCACTCGACGGGTGTTCCTTAAACGCCCGCTCCCGTACTTCGGTCACCAAGGTCGCGGCCTCATTGGCGCGGTTGGTCTTCAAAAGCGCTTCCGCGCGCATCATCAACACCTGAGCGTAGCGGAAGAACGGAAAATCATTGCTGAGATAATATTGAGCTCCTTGTCTTACTTCGAACTTATTCATCCGATAACCTTCGGATTCGGAGACCTTGATTCCGTTTGCCATCCTATTTTCAAAAACAAGAGGTTCGCCTGCCTTATCGAATACGCCCATAAGCGGCGCGCCATCCGGCATCGTTTGCGCCCCCAGCAGCCATGTATCCGCCAACCTCATATCATGCTCATGATAGGTGTCAATAAATTGAGGGATCCCCTTGGCCGAACCCGTTCCCCAGGGAGCCTGTTGTAAATTAAATTTTCTAGCCAGCGATGTATGCCATGAAAACAAGTGGGTATAAAGTCCCGTTGCCAGGGTTTCATCAAACGGGATGGCAAAAATGATCTCTGGCGAACCTGAATTTTCAGTAGCAAACACATCGCGATAGTTATCATCGAGCCGATACCTACCCGATTCGATAATATCGTTGGTCTGCTCAAGTACTCCATCCCACGCAGCGGTCCCGGTGTAAACTTCAGCATTCAGATAGATATTGGCCAACAGCGCCTTCCCACCCCATTTGTTCATACGGCCATACATGACCGGATCGGAATCTTCACTCAACGACGGCAGGGACGCAATGATTTCGGATACGGCAAATTCAAATAATTCATCCCTCGATACGTTACCGGGAAGCTCGTCAGTAGCTGTTGTCGTAATCAATGGTGCGTCGCCAAAATTATCCAATATCAACCAATAATAGAGTGCACGCAATGTACGCAGTTCCGCCCGGACCGCATCTTCCCGAGTTGGCTCATCGAACACGACCAAGCCACCGTCTATTTGTTCCAAAACGCGATTAGTGGCGATTACGCCCCGGTAAAACTCCCGCCACATATTCCCCACATGTGCCTGCTCGGTGTTCCATTCATGGAGGTGCATGCGTCGGTACACCCCGCCGTCGTCCCAACCACCCGCAAGGTTAGCCGGCATCACAACAATATCACTGCTCGTCTCCTGCGCGGTGTAATATTGCGTCATGACCCATAAATTCCGCAGGGGTACATAGGCGGCTCCAACAACGGAAAGGTAGTCTGTCTTCCCAAAGTCGAAATTCTGTTCGGTAATATCCGAATAAACCACCTCTTCGAGGCTGTTGTCGCATCCAAAGGTAACCATACCCATGGTTGCCAGAAGGACAATTATTTTTTTCCGTATATTCTTCATGATAATTATTTTTTAAATATTAGCTGAATACCGGCGGTATAAGTACGGGTATGTGGGTATCCACTGCGGTTATCGACGCCGGGATTCAAGCCGGTAATGTTTACTTCGGGGTCGACACCTTTATAACCTGAAATGGTTAACACATTAGACGCCGAGGCATAAATCCGTGCATAATCCAAATAGGGAATATTTAACCCGAAATCGTAGCCCAGAGTCACATTGCTGACCTTCCAATAATCTCCATTCTCAACGTAGTAATCTACATATTGTAGTTCCTGACTGTTGCTTAACGGCCGCTCACCGAAGACATCGTGATAGGCCGTCGTAAGAATATTGCCGCGCGATATACCAACGGGAGGTTCATAGTACATGCGGGGGACATTCAGGATTTGGAATCCAAAAGCGCCCCTCATCTGGATATCCATGCTAAGTTTCCGGTACCTGAAGGAGTTGTTCCAACTCAGATTATGTTTTGGCAAACCGTTACCGATTACCTTTTTGTCTGTTGTTTGCTGCTGGGCTATCGGCTTGGGCTGGCCATCCTGACCTTCGATCAGCCAACGGCCATCTTCGTCAATGCCTACTGCCTCATAACCAAAAAAATTACCGATCGCTTGTCCTATTTGTACACGATGCGTAGTCGTTTGAATGGGTGATCCCGTACTTCCTGTATCAAAGAATCCACCTTCCAGCTGAAATTTATCACTCGACAAGGAGAGGACTTTATTTTTATTTGTCGAGAAATTCAACGTCGTGTTCCAGTTGAAATTAGCCGCTTGAATAACATCTAAATTCAAGTGTACTTCTACGCCTTTGTTTTCCATAGATGCTGCATTGGCCACTATGGTATTGTAAAGATAAGGAGGCGTGGGCACGGTATAGTTCCACAACATGTCTTTGGTACGTCTGTTATATAAGTCGATGGCGCCCGAAATACGGTTATTAAACAACCCAAAATCGAGGCCGAGGTTTACCTCTTCCTTAATTTCCCATTTAAGATCCGGATTAGGATTGGTTTCGGGGTTAACCGTTTGGATCCAATCCCCGCCCGAGAAGGCCCAGTTATCGAAATTCAGGCGCGAAAGCGACATGTATGGTTCAGTAGGCACAATACCTGTCGTGCCGTAACCGAAACGCAACCGTAAACTGCTCACATTATTCAGGTCGGAAAAAAATGATTCGCGGTGGATGTTCCACCCCAATGAAAACGCAGGAAATTTAGCCCATTTCTCATTAGCGCCGAATTTGGAAGATCCTTCGAAACGAATACTCGCCGACAATAAATACCGATTGTCAAAGTTGTAATTCAGCCGAGAGAAATAACTCACCAATTTATGTTCGTTTTGCAACGATCCCATCGTTGCCCGCCCATCCTGCAGCGCTGCGCCCGACCCCATGTTGTTGTAAGAATAATCATCGCTGGGAAAATCGAAGTTTTCCATGAAATCGTCCTGGTAGTTTGAAAAATTCCAACCGTATCCTCCTAAAATCCTCAAATGATGACGGTTTTGAAAAGCGTGTTTATATTCTGCGGTCAACTCGAACAGATCTTCCTGTGTTCTGCTCGTCCGTTTTGACGCAAACCCATTTAGTCCATTTTGGATGTTGGAAATATGTTGTTTCGTCTCATAATAACCCTGCATGCCATACAGGTACGTCCTCGATCCCAAAGCGCGCAGCGAAAGCCCCGCTATCGGTTCCAATACGGCCGAGCCGTTTATGCGCCATTTCATCCCTTTATATGCGCCATCCACTTCTTGTATTAGGGCTACGGGGTTTCGCCAATCCGTACCAGCGGTAAAACCTGGGTCTTCATAGAATAGGCCGTCTGACATTCTCACGGGGGCGGTAGGATTGTAGTGAAGCGCGTTTAGGTATATTTGCGGGTTATAATCACCTACATTCTGCCCTACAAAATGATCATCAACATATCCATTGATGTTCGCATTAATTTTCAGCATTTTATCAAACATCGTATGATTGAGATGAAGCCGGGGTTGGATCTGTTGATTATCGGACCGCCTTAAAATGCCACTTAATTTGGCATATCGTAGGCTCACGATATAATTTGTCGACGTGTTTCCGCCCCGCAGGCTGATGTCGTTCGAATAGCTTACCGGCGTCTCCATGACCTCGTCGATCCACCTGGTATCTGCTCCTTTATCAAAGGCTTCGGAAATAACGCCATCTTGGATTAGCCGACGGTATTGAACAGCATCCATGAAATCCAACTTCCTGGCCAACACCTGTGTATTGACGTAGCTGTTGATTTCAATCGTAGGAGACAAATCTCCCTCGGCACCTTTGGTGGTGATGAGGATAACCCCGTTGGAACCCCTTGTTCCATAAATGGCCGCCGCAGAACCGTCTTTCAGCACATCAACAGAAGCGATTTCCTGTGGTGAGACATCACGTAGGTTGCCCGGCACACCATCTATCAATATGAGGGGTTCAGCACTAGCCATTAAGGTCGTTATTCCCCTGAGGTTGATTTGAGACGCGCTATTGGGGTTTGCATCTGCCGTAACCACATTCAAGCCGGCTATTTTGCCTTGAACCAACTGGGCGATATCGTTTACCGTACCTTTGTTGAAGTCTTCCGATTTTACACTGGCCACCGATCCGGTCACCTCTTCAGCATTTTGTGTACCATATCCCACGACCACGACCTCTTCGAGATCACTGATCCGCTCTTGCAGCGTCACATCAAGCACGTCAGATGTACCCAGGGCGATTTCCCGAGTCTCGTAGCCAACAATAGAGAAGACGAGGGAAACATTTCTGTTGGTTACCACCAAACGATAGCCGCCGTTGCTATTTGTAATCGTTGCAGTCGTGCCGCCGTTAATAGCTACCGTCACCCCTTCGAGCGGTGTACCGGATGCATCCCTAACAGTACCCGTTATCTCTTCCTGAATGGCACGCCCCCCAGGTTTGGCTCGCTTGGTTTGCACACCGTCATCGGGTTTAATGATGATTGTATTTTCCCGTATTATCCAACGAAGTGGAAGCCCGTTAAGCAGGGTCTTCATCGTTTCGTTCAGGCTGGCATTTTCCAGGTTCACATCTACGCGTGCGCGCCCCAGATTCTTACCGCTTAAGAGAATTTGGTAGCCGGTCTGCGCATGGATCTCGTCCATTGCCGCAGAAAGGGCTATTTGCCTGGCTTTTAGTGTAATCTGCTGTGCATGGCTATTTGCGGTCGCTTGCAATATCGCTGCAAACGTAAACAGAACTACCAACTTCATAATCAGTAGTATTTTGTCAGTCAAAGGCCCTGGTAAAAATAGGCCTTTAACACGTCTATGAAAATTCATATGTTTGTGCTGTTTGAGTTATATCCTAATAAACTAACGAACTGCAATTTTTGCAGTGTATTTTGGTGTGGCTCAATTACTACCGGGTAGTGTGACCGCACTGTCCGGTTTTTTTAGCCAACCTGACGAGGGTTTTACGTAGGTGCTCTTGGCATCATGTCAATTTTAATTGGCTTTTAATCTAAAATTCAAGGCAGAACCGTTACCTTATTTATTCCGCCTGTTCGTTCAACACTGAAATTTACGCCGCTCTCTTTCAATATATTCAGTACCCCCGAAAGTGTTTGGTCACGATTAATAACTCCAAAAAAGTATTTATTAGACAGACCTTCGTGGTACGTAACCTCTAAATCATACCATCGACCAAGCTGTTTCATCACCTCATGTAATTCCGTTTCTTCAAAGCGGAATTTGCCGGACTTCCATGCAATAGCGGCAGTAACATTCGCCTCGCGTGTGGTGATACCATTGGGCGAAAGCACCGCCTCTTCCCCGGGATTCAGCAACACTTCATTCTTGTTTTGGTGCGCAGCTATTTTGACCGACCCGTTAACCAACACGGTCCGTGTCGTTGGTTCATCCGCATAAGCAGAAACGTTAAATGCTGTACCCAACACGGTGATTTCTTGTCCCTTGCTCCTCACGGTAAACGGAACATACTGATTTGTGCTCCCCTGCTTCACTTGTGGCCACTTGGCTACCTCAAAATATGCTTCTCCGGTTAATTCCACAAGCCTTTCATTGTCGTCGAAAGTGGAAGGATAGTTCAAAGTGGAGGCTGCATTCAACCATACTTTGGTCCCGTCGGGCAATGCTATCTGGTAAGTCCCCCCCTTAGGTGTGGAAATAGACATGAGCGCTGCAGTTCCCCTTTTCAGTGATCCCTTTTTTTGTAATACCGACTCAGAAACCAATGAACCGTCTGCATACGTAATCGCGCTGTCTGCAACGACAACGCCGTGTTGATTGGAACTTAACAAAATGGAACGCCCATCAGCCAATGTCAATATAGCCTTATTGCCACCCGGCATAACATCATGTACACTGGCAATCGTCGGTGAGTCACTAGTCGTCAGTTTTTCGGTTACCATATACCAAATCGTAGCGGAAGCCATAATAAGGACTACAGCAGCCGCATACCATAGCGACATTGCACGTACCTTATTTGGTTTTGTATGGATAACTAGTTTTTGTTCAATAAGTTGTAGATTTCGCCGGAGTTCTTCATCGGAAAGATTGGCAGGCTTTTGAGAAACCTGTGCTAAATACCAACTTTCCAATATTGCCCGGTCCTCGTTGGAGATTGTCCCTAAACGATATTTCTTCAAAAGGTTACGTACCTGTTCGTCATTCATAACCTTAAGACGGACAAAGGCTAAAAAGGGAGTAGCGAAAAAATAAAATATTCAGAATAATGACAACTTTTTTTTCTAAAAGAGCAAAAGGCCAAGAAGTGAATTTATTTTCAACCTAATGACGCGAAGCGCATTATGAACCTGTTTTTTTACTGTCTTTTCAGAGATGGCTAATCGTTCTCCAATCTCCCGATAACTCAAATCCTGTTCACGGTTGAGCTCATAGATTTCCCTCGTTCGAGGAGGCAGCTTGGCCTTTTCGGCCTCAATTATCGCTAACAATTCCTTCTCTCGTATTTCTTCTTCAACGCTCCAAAGACCACCGGTAGCAAAATCGCGAATGGAGGCGATATACTTATCGGCTACCCGTTCGCGGCTAATGTGGTCCAACACTTTGTTTTTTATCGCTTTATACAAATAAGCCGATAAGGCACTCGTTATTTGAAGAGTGTCACGTTTGTTCCATACCGTCAAAAATATATCTTGCACCACATCGTTGCATACGTCCGTGTCTTCCAAAACCTTGTAAGCATGATGGTACAATAAGTACGCATAGCGATTATAAATCTCGGTAAATGCGGCATGATCTCCCGTATTCAGCAAAGAAACCAATGCCGAGTCGGGATAATCCTGATATGAACAATCATTTTTCAACCGAGCGTAAATTATAATTGGCGTTAATTACAATCGCGATACCAATCAATATATTTTTGGCGACGCACTAAGTACCTACAAAGGTATATAAAATTAATACTTTTAACTAACTTACACCGATACACAACAATGAATGTTACTTCCGTCAGTTTATTCCGAGATGATTGCCACAAACCGCTGGGCCTGTTCGGTGACTTGCTCCAGATACCTTGGGGTTACAGATTGTTTTGTATCCACTAAACCGCTTCCTATACCAAAGCCCACAGCACCGGCCTGTTTATACTCCAAGATATTCGCTGGCGTGATACCGCCCGTTGGCAACAATGGTATTTGTGGTAACGGACCGGCAAGGTCCTTAATATATGCGGGCGACGTGGCCGGAAAGACTTTTACAATATCCGCACCGTGTTGGTAAGCGTTAAAGATTTCGGTAGCGGTATACGCCCCCGGTATACTGACGACGCCCAGCGCTTTAGCCTGATGGATGACTTCGGGCACCACCACGGGTGAAAGCACGAAACGGGCACCCGCCGCGACGGCCGCTTCTGCCATTGCCGCATCGAGCACGGTCCCCGCGCCAATAACCATGCGATCACCCCATGCTTCGCTGACCGCCCGAATGGCGGCCAACGGTTCCGTGGAATTCATCGTAACCTCCAGAATGCGTACCCCACCGCGGTATAATGCCTCTGTTACGGGCAGTACGTGTTGTGGCTCAAGGCCCCTGATGATTGCGACAAGTTGATGTTCCCTGATTTCTGCTAATGTAGACATGATTGACACAAATAATTAATCTTTTCCAAATAATTGATACAACTCGGCTTGCGTAAAGGGTTCGGCACGTTTTCCGAATCTTGCCCGTACACTTCCCAAATCCTCCGGCAATACCTCATCGCCTGCAAGATTGCCCCAGGCATTCCGGATATAACTCAATAATTGGGCAAGCGCTGCATCATCGATGGTTGGGTTATGCACTATCCCCGGCATCTCACCACTAACTTCCGGTTTATCATAGGTATGTCCCGCTACATCCACTGGCCCCGTGAGCCCATATAGTACGAGCGCCATGAAACGCTGTTTGTCGCCCTTTACCCATTCCGAACCTGCCAATGGCGGTGCTATTGGCGACACGCCACGGCCGTCTTCACCGTGACAGGGCTGACACGCGGTTTGAAAGAGCGCCACGCCTTGCGGATAACGTGCTGCCAGTACGCGTTGACCGCTTGCCGGCACCTCTCCCTTCAATTCCTTCGCTACGGCTGAAACACGCTGGTATAATACCGTCGTATCGGGTAATCGCCTGGTCAAGCTTGCCAGAAAACGTTGTTCCGCGCCAACGAGCCCACTAATCAGGGCATCAGCTAGGTATTTGTTGTCCGCGTTTGCAATGGCCCATTCTTCGCTCGCCTGTTTTTTCCCATCAGCAAATGTCGCCATCGCCAGGGTAGCATACGGTATTAACAGGGTGTCCTCACCCGAAACCTGGTTGGTTATCAAATCGACCAACGCTTCTTCGGGACCAGACGAAGCCAGTGATGCCGTTGCTGCAATGGCTTGCGCGCGCAGCTGCCACTGCGGGCGCGACAGTAGGATCTGGATATCCCCCAAGGTCAAACACCTCAACCCCTCAAGTGTCCAAAGTGCGTGGACAACCTGTAACCTGTTACTGCCATTACGCATTATCTCGCGTAGTTCGTCTGCGACCCCGGTGGCGCGCCGATCAACCAGCGTCTGCTGCGCCTTGTCGCGCACCCACCCATTGGCATGTCCCAACAGCGCAACCAATGAATCCGTGTCCCGGGGCATGGCTGTCCAATCCGTCTCCACGCCCTTGGGCAATACACGGTAAATCCTCCCCATGCTAAGCGGGAGGGTCAGCCCCCGCGCTTCAATTTCGTTTTTCAGGTACGGCGTGAGGTAGGTGCTATGCTGAATGATACCACGGTACATATCCACCACATAAAGTGCGCCATCGGGACCGTCATAGAGATTTACCGGGCGGAACCGCTCGTCGCTGCTGGCCAGGAACTCCCTGCCGCGGTAAGCTTGCTCGCCAACGGTCCCATAGCCTTCTGTTGTCAGTACATTCCGTTTAATCAGGTTAGCCGCGGGTTCGGCGACGAAGGCATTGAAGCCCGGCAGCAATCCACCGCGGTAGACTAGCGGACCGCATGCGGCCGTAAAATTTACCAAACGGCCGGTGGTGTCCAGAATGCCGTCCATATATCCGCGGTTCACACCCGTGGTTGGATGCAACGGATAAACCCGCGTATCTGCTACGATGGTTTCACCATATCCGGCAACGCTACGCTGGTTGGGATTGCCTGAACCCAGCCCCGGGGGAAAGTAATCACCCGAAAGGTTGCTCGAATTATCGTTGTAATATAACCTACCCCAATCGTCCTGGCTGATGCCCCACTGCCCGCGGAAGTGGGTTTTCTCCTTCTGCCAGGTCCCATTCGGGAGCCGCCGGTACCGCTTATCGTATTTGGCACTGTAAATCCAGTTATCCAAATTGCGTAACAAGCCGTTGGGCTGATGCTCTACGTTGCCTCCCTCGGCATACGTACTGTCTACCAGTATACGGCCGGCGGGCCGACCGTCCCGTATTTCATAAAACCAAAGGTTGGGTGGTTCTGCTACGAGTACCCCGCTGTCTACAAGGCATATCGCCCGCGGCATAACCAGCGAGTCAAGAAATACATCGCGATCGTCCATCCGCCCGTCACCATCATGGTCTGTAAGAATAGCAATCCGGCCTACCGGGGCATCTTCACCAACTCCCAATGTATCGGGCATATACCCGTCCATCTCGACCACCCAAATCCGCCCTTTTTCATCAAATGTCATCGCCACCGGCGCAATCACCAGGGGTTCAGCAGCCACCAGCGCGACCTCGAAGCCATCTTCAACTTCCATGGCCTTCAGGGAGGCATCGGGACTCCATTCGCGATCTCCGGCCGTATGACAACACGCAAAAGCGGAAATTACTATCGCAAAAAATAAAAAAATGGTAAAAGGGCGAGTGCTCACCCTACAAATCTGCATCAATTTCTGAAAATATCAAGGAAATTCACAAACTATTACCGATCGTGCGTTTCTTAACCTATATCAATGCGCTGCAAAAATAGCTTCCTTACTTTTGTACGTAAACGGAGAATAATTATGGAATTAGGTATCAGTATGTTTGGAGATTTGCCGGTAGACCCGGCAACAGGCAAATTTCAGCCAACGCAACACCGGCTTCAGGAAATCATGGAGGAGATTAAACTGATGGACGAAGTAGGGCTGGATTATTTCGGTATCGGCGAACACCATCGCCCCGATTATGCCGTACCCAGTCCGGAAATCGTATTGGCGGCCGCAGCGTCGGTAACCAAACGCATCAAACTTGGGAGTGCCGTATCGGTTATCAGTTCTTCCGACCCGGTAAAACTTTATCAGAACTTCGCCATGATCGACTTATTGTCAGGTGGCCGCGCAGAACTGATGGCTGGGAGAGGCAGCTTCATCGAATCTTTTCCGCTGTTTGGGTACAACCTGCAGGACTATGAAGCGCTATTTACCGAAAAACTCGATTTGCTCCTGGCGATTAATAACAACGAACGGGTAACCTGGAGCGGGAAATTCAGGGCTTCGCTCGATAACCAAGAGGTGTTGCCCAGAGCGGTCAACAACGACCTTTCTATATGGATAGCCGTAGGGGGAACACCGCAATCGGTTGTTCGGGCAGGCAAACTTGGCCTCCCCCTGATGATCGCCATCATCGGCGGCTCCCCGGCCCAATTCAAGCCGCTCTTCGAACTGTACAAAAAAACATATATCGAACATGGTCACGACCTTTCCAGGTTTCGCGTAGGCATTCACGCACACGCGCTGTTTGGCGACAATGATCAGGCACTTAGCCGTAACTATTTTCCCTTATATGCCGCACAGATGGACCGCGTGGGCAGATCCCGCGGGTGGCCGCCCTACCAACGGAGCCAGTTTGACTTCGGGAAATCCAAACATGGCGCGTTATTCATCGGCGAGCCGGATGCCATGGTCGAAAAAATCCTGGCGATGCAGGAGTTATTTGGCCTTACCCGGTTTGCCGCACACATGGATGTGGGCGCGCCGGCCCATAAGGAACTCATGAAATCCATTGAAATCTATGGTACCAAAATCGCGCCCAAGGTGAAGGCGGCCCTCGGCAACCAGTAGCCCAACGGCGATAGGCCAATCATCACGCCAACTGATCATCAACGAGTTGGCGTGATTTCCTCAAATGTATCCGGAAAGTCAAAGCCGAACCGTTTCGCTGCCTCGGCATTGTATACACGCTTTCTCACGTGGAGCATCTCTACCTGCAAGCCCTCCGTTGACCCGCTGCTAAGGTAGCCCGCCGCTTGCGTGCCGCTTTGGTAACCCCAATGGTAAATATCGGCACCAAACGCCGCCACGGCACCCCGCGCCACGAGTCCCGACTCGCTCGTGAATACCGGCACCTCTCTGTCGTTGCAGTTCTTCAGGATGGTTTCAAACGCAGCAAATACAGTATTGTCCGGATTGGCAAAAAAAGCATCGATGTCTTTATTGAGTAACGACCGCACAACCAGCTGCGCTTCGGCCGAAGCGTTGAGCGGTAGCGCCTCCAACCGTACATTCATGCTGTCTGCCAGTGCAGCGATCTGTTCATAAGCTTCGAGCGACTGCGGCTCGGACTGGTTGTAAATCATACCTACGGTCAACTGCGCGTTTTTGGGCTCAACCATTTCTGCAATGAGTGTAAATGACGTGTCGATATAGTCCAGGTTCTCGCCGGTGCCAAACAGGTTGTCCGGAGCCGCACCATCCGCGGCAAGCAACCCTAAGATACTCGGCATCGCCGTAACCGTCTGAAATATCGGAATATCCTCACTTCGTTGTACGGCCGCGATGGTGGCCAAGGTCGTACTGGTACCAATAAGATCCACCGACCTGCTATTAAAATAACTGATGATTTGGTTGAGTGTGGCCGCATCTCCCTGGGCATTGCGATGGATAATGGCGACCGTACCCTCGGCTTCGCTATAACCACTGTCGGCCAGTGCATCCATAAAGCCTCGACGGGCCTGCGCAATGGTCGCATCTTCAAAAGCCTCTACAAACCCCACAACAGGAATACCTTCCTGATTATGGGTCGACTGACACGCGACCAGGCTCAAGGCAGCCAGGAATACCATTATCAACACATTATTTTTTCTCCACATAGTAGCAAATTTAACGAAAATGCGGCGCATTTATACGCGTGCGTTCAAAATATACCCACACAGTCGACTAAAATTCGTAATGTTGCCAGATGGTCTTCAACTTTAAGAAATTATGGGGGCGTTCACATCAGGTGGGGCTTGTGCTTTCTGGGGGCGGCCTGCGCGGCATCGGGCACTTAGGGGCTATCAAAGCCCTGGAAGAGCATGGTTACCGTCCCTCCATCATCTCCGGATGCAGCATGGGGGCTATCATTGGCGCTTATTATGCGGCCGGATATACTGTCGATTCGATGCTACGTATTATAAGTGAAAACAACCTATTTCCGGCAACGAGTTTCCGATTACGTACCTCCGGTTTCGTAGACACCCGGTTCCTCTCAAAACTGATACAGAAACATATCCCCCAAAATACCTTCGAAGCATTGAAAATGCCATTGTATGTATCGGCCACCAATTTCCTGTCGGGCGAAACCGAATACCTCCATTCCGGTACGCTCGACGAAGCACTGTTGGCGTCATCCAGTATACCATTAATGTTTTCATCTGTAAAACGCAAAGAGGCCGTTTATTATGATGGGGGTATACTTGATAACCTTCCGGTGAAACCGCTGCTCGGCCAATGCAAGCTCTTGATCGGCGTACATGTGAATGCACCGGATCAAATCACGCCCGATAAACTCACGCCCGCTAAGATCCTCGATCGGATAACCCATCTTGCCATCGGACAATCCGTAGCACAAAATGCTCAAAAGTGTGACTTGTTCCTTGAACCGCCCGACATGCTTCAGTTCAGCATGTTTGGCAAGAAGGAGTTAACAGACATTTATGAGTACGTGTACGCGTACTCCTCCCGGTTTCTCGATAAGCGTTAAGCAACCAATGCGCGCTTTCTCAATACGCGCCTAATACAACATTTTTTATTTTTTTCTTGGCGATAACGAAAAATAACGTACATTTGGCTCGTCAAACAAAGAACATGTTAACACGAAATAATGCATACTGGTTTTTTGGTTTCTTTTATTTTAGCGATAAAAGCCGGGATTGATATGCATTGATAACGAAACAAGGTATAAATGTAGAAAAGTCCCGGCCGAAAAGCCGGGATTTTTTTTGTCCACTGTAAAAGAACATGAGCGTAAAAGTAGCCATACAAGGCATCAGGGGATGTTTCCACGAAGAAGCAGCTTATAAATATTTCGGCGACGATATCGAAACGGTCGAATGTGAGTCGTTTAAAAAGACGTGTGAACTGCTTAAGCAGGGACAGGTTGACCATGTGGTCATGGCTATCGAAAATTCCATTGCCGGCGGATTACTGCCCAACCACAGCCTGCTCCGCGATTACCGCTTTCCCATTGTTGGCGAAGTTTATCTACATATCAAACTACATTTAATGGTCACGCCGGGGACGACAATCCAGGATATAAAATTCGTCGAATCGCACCCCATTGCTTTACAGCAATGCAGCGATTACCTCGAAGAAAACCCGCACTTCAACGTCTCCGAAGGAGAAGATACAGCCGGAAGCGCAAAAAAAGTAAGTGAGCTGCAGTTAACCGATACCGCTGCTATTGCAAATCAGCTTTCGGCGAAACTATACGGATTGGATATATTGGAACGACGTATCGAAACCAACAAGAAAAACTACACCCGGTTTCTTATTCTGGCTAAAAAAGCGATTGAAAAAAACAACGTCAATAAAGCTTCCCTGTCATTCCAGACCGGCAATGGCGTGGGCTCGCTTTCCAATGTGCTGCAATGTTTTGCCGAGCAAAATATCAACCTCAGTCGCATACAGTCCATGCCCGTATTGGGTAAACGCAACGAATACGACTTTTATGTGGATGTGGAATGGCAGGATCAGGCCGATTATGAAGCGGCTATACGCCGGGTATTGAAACACACAAACAACTTCAATATCATGGGCGAGTATGTAAAGAATGACAAAGTTTGATTTGTACAGAAACAAAGAGCAAATAAATAAAAACAAAAACGCAGAAAAACAATGAAACAGACATTAGACATTGTGCCCTTAAATTCGTGGATAGATACCGGCGACTTGCCATTGGTCATCGCCGGCCCATGCAGCGCCGAAACAGAAGAGCAAGTCCTGGCTACTGCCCACCTGCTTGCCAATACCGGCAAAGTGAACGTGCTTCGTGCAGGTATCTGGAAACCGCGTACACGGCCAGGCGAATTCGAAGGTATTGGAAGCGTCGGCCTTCAATGGCTGCGCAAAGCCAAGGAAGAAACCGGGCTTCCCATCACCACCGAGGTGGCAACAGCCAAGCACGTGGAAGAAGCCCTCGCTGCCGGCGTGGATATCCTTTGGATAGGTGCGCGCTCTACCGCCAACCCTTTTACCGTGCAGGAAATTGCCGATGCATTGAAAGGCGTTGACGTACCTGTGTTGGTCAAAAACCCGGTCAATCCTGACCTGTCGTTGTGGCTCGGTGCCCTCGAACGCGTCAATCGTGCCGGCATTAGAAAGCTTGGCGCTATCCACCGCGGCTTCTCCTCTTACGAAAAAACAGCATTCCGCAACGAACCGATGTGGGATCTGGCCATCCAACTGAAGACCATGGTGCCTGATCTCCCGGTCATCAACGACCCCAGCCACATCTGCGGCAATCGTGAGCTGATCCCTTACATTGCACAAAAGGCACTGGATATGGACATGCAGGGGCTTATCATCGAATCGCACATCGATCCTTCCGTTGCATGGACCGATGCTAAACAACAGGTGACCCCACAAGCACTCGCCGAACTGATCACCAACCTCGTCGCCCGGCATGCCGAGTCTAACGACCCGATATTCGAAGACAAATTGGCCGGATTCCGGAAAGATATCGATAAACTGGACGACCAAATCATCAAAATCCTGAGCGACCGGATGAAAATTGTCGAGAAAATCGGCGAATATAAGCGCGACAATAATGTAACCATCCTACAGGTAAGCCGATGGGATGAAATCATCCACAAGCGCAGCAACGTAGCCCAGGCACTCAAGCTCGACAAAGACTTTACCGTAAAACTGCTGGAACTGATTCACAACGAATCCATCCGCAAACAAAATGAGATCATGAATACCACACCTGCAGCGGAGGCGTAATGATAAAACGGGCAATCACACTTTCCCATACCACCAAAACGCTCAGTGGCGAGGTTCACCTAACGGGCTCTAAAAGTGAAAGCAACCGGGCGCTGATTATCGAAGCGCTCGGCGGCGGCAACGTAGCCATCGAAAACCTTTCGGAGGCGGCTGACACGGTGACGCTCCAACAGGCACTTGCCCGTACGGCGACCACAGATGGAAACCCCGAAACGCAGATTGATATCGGTCCTGCTGGCACGGCGATGCGGTTCCTAACCGCTTATTTAACGCTCAGCAAGGGGCGTTATCACCTTACAGGGAGTGAGCGGATGAAGCAGCGACCCATCGGCATGCTGGTCGAGGCGCTGCAAACGTTGGGCGCCGATATCCGATATGCCGGCCAGCCGGGCTACCCACCACTCACCATCCACGGAGGGTTAACCCAGCAAGCCACTGCCGTACGGATAAAAGGAAACGTAAGTAGCCAGTACTTATCGGCACTCTTGCTCATTGCCAATGCGTTACCCAACGGACTGGAACTGCAGATAGATGGCGAGCTTACCTCCCGCCCGTACCTCACCATGACCCTGAATATGCTGGCGGAAGCGGGCATCTCGCATCAATGGATAGGCAACACCATTTCCATTGCTCCGCAGGCCGCTACCCCCTGCCGGTTGATTATCGAACCGGATTGGAGCGCAGCCTCGTATTGGTATGCAATGGCGGCGCTGGCAGAAAAGGCCGAACTGTTTCTGCCCAACCTGAAGCGGCATAGCCACCAGGGAGATGCTGCAATCGCATCTATTATGACTCATTTTGGTGTAACGTCCGTATTTGAAAAGAACGGTGTGCACATCCGGAAAGCACCGTCTAGCACCGCCCGGGCGGCGGAACCTCTTGATTTCACTGCTTGCCCGGATCTGGCACAAACCGTTATCGTCTGTGCGGCAGCCCAGCGGCGTAACCTTTCGTTTACCGGGCTGCATACGCTCCGGATTAAGGAAACAGACCGGGTAGCGGCGCTGCAGTGCGAGTTGGGTAAAATCGGGGTACAACTGGTAGAAGATGGCATGGTATATCACCTTCGCACCGATGGCTTATTCCGACCTACCGGCCTCACCATTGACACCTACGAAGACCACCGCATGGCGATGGCCTTTGCTCCGCTGGCGATGCTGTTCAATAACGTGCAGATCAATGAACCTGACGTAGTAGAAAAATCATATCCCGATTTTTGGAAACATTTGAAACAACAGGGATTTGTTATATCTTAGCCGCGTTGATGAGGGACCCGGAAAACGGCACAGGATTGCCGGCCAATATCAGGTGTCTAATCCAATAACTAAAGTTTAACGTCTAAAAAAACATGGCAGGGAACTCATTTGGAGATGTATTTCGTATTACCACCTTTGGTGAGTCGCATGGCGAAGCCATCGGCGTTATCATTGACGGTTGCCCGGCCAACATCACTATCGACGAATCGTTCATCCAGTCTGAACTGGACAAACGCCGGCCGGGACAATCAAAAATAACAACGCAGCGCAAAGAAAGCGACACGGCTAGCATACTTTCGGGCGTATTTGAGGGTAAGACTACGGGTACGCCGCTAGCCATGCTCATCCCCAATGAAGACCAACGTTCCAAAGATTATTCGCATATCAAGGATAAATACCGGCCTTCACACGCTGACTATACCTACCAGATAAAATATGGCATCCGCGACTACCGGGGTGGTGGCCGCTCGTCTGCACGCGAAACGGCCGCTCGGGTAGCGGCCGGAGCAGTAGCAAAAAGCCTGCTCGCACAAGCGGGCATCCGTATTTTCGCCCATGTCTCGGGCGTCGGTAAAATCGAAGCGCCAAACCTGGAACCGCTACCAATCGATGAACTCGTCCGTATCCGCGAAAGCAACATCGTCCGTTGTGCCGACCCGGCAACAGCCAATGAGTTGATAGACTTCATCGACGGTGTACGCAAGGCTGGCGATACCGTAGGCGGCCGTATCAGTGTCGTCGTCCAGCAGGTACCCGTCGGCCTCGGCGAGCCCGTTTTTGATAAATTACACGCCGATCTGGCCAAAGCCATGCTTAGCATCAATGCGGTACATGGTTTCGAATACGGATCAGGCTTTGCCGGTTCGGAAATGCTCGGCTCCGAACATAACGACATTTTTGTCAATCCAGAACAGGACGCAAAACAGCTCAAAACACGGACAAATTTTTCAGGCGGCATCCAGGGAGGAATCTCCAACGGGATGGACATCACCTTCCGCGTAGCGTTCAAACCTGTCGCTACCATCATGCGGCCTCAGCCAACGGTTAACCAAACCGGGGAAGCCAGTGAAATTACCGGCAAAGGCCGGCACGACCCCTGCGTGGTACCCCGGGCGGTCATTATCGTCGAAGCAATGACGGCACTGGTCTTGGCCGACCATTTACTCAAAAACCGGATCTACAATGCGCAATAGCCCGTTTGTTATCGCCGCAGACATCGGGGGCACCCATGTTACCGCTGCCATGGTCAATACGCACGCCTGGCAAGTGGTTAAAGCTTCCGTTATACGGCATGGTGTTAATTCACATTCGGATGCTAAATCGATTTTATCGACCTGGGCAGCTCCTTTTAAGGAGGTTATCCAGCAGCAGACTGCGCTGGCCGAACCTGTCATCGGAATTGCAATACCCGGGCCTTTCGACTATATAAACGGTATTTCGCACATGCGAAACCAGGATAAATACGATAATCTGTTCGGAATGGATATCCGGGCGGAATTGGCGAAGCGAATCGGCGTGAATGGCTCGGATATACGCTTTATCAACGATGCCGCTGCATTCTTGCAGGGCGAGGTCTTCGCCGGGAAGCACAATGGCTTTGCAAAGGTACTGGGCATCACCCTGGGAACAGGGTTGGGCAGTGCCGTATGGGAACGGGGAACCAACGCAATGGACGCTGATCTCTGGAAGACTTCGTATCGTAAGAGTAATATCGAGGAATACCTGGTGACCCGCTGGTTTGTCCGCAAAGCCGCAAAATATGGTATTAAGGTGACCGGCCTCCGGGAGCTGCTGCACTTACGTAATGAACAGGCGGCCATCGATGATATCCTGGCCGAATACAGCCAGCACCTGCTTCATTTTATCCGCTTTTTCTGCGAACAGGAAGGCACTGACAAATTGATTATCGGTGGCAATATCTCTAAAGCATGGGCGGTTTTTCGCTCCTTCAACCACGCAGCCTTTGACCGCTTCGATATCCGCATCAGCCAACTTGGCGAACATGCGGCACTGATAGGCGCTGCCGCGCAGTTTGCACGACTATGAATGGACAGTGGGCGGGGGGCTTGAGCTTAAGCAGACTCAATCAAACAGTGCCGGAAATTGCTGCGGATTTGACTCGTGCATGATGGCATACACGGCTTCAATGACATCGTCTGCCGATGGCTTTGAAAAATAATCGCCATCCGACCCATAAGGTGGTCGATGGGCCTTGGCCGTTAGCGTTCGGGGCTGGCCATCGAGGTAATAATATCCATTTTGCACTTCCAGTACCTGCTGCAGGATAAATGCCGATGCACCACCGGGCACATCTTCATCCACCACCAGTAATTTATTGGTTTTACTGAGCGACCGGGCGCAAAGGTGATCCTCATCAAACGGTTGCAATGTCTGCGGATCGACAATTTCGATGGAGATGCCGAGTTTCACCAACTCGGCGGAAGCCTCCTGCACCACACGCAAGGTGGAGCCGTAGGATATCACCGTAACATCCTCGCCCTGCTTCACGATTTCGGCTTTACCCAACGGCACGGTAAATTCACCAACATTGGCTGGCATGCGCTCCTTAATCCGGTAACCATTCAGGCATTCAATGACCAGCGCCGGTTCATCAGACCGCAATAAGGTATTGTACATACCGGCGGCCTGCGTCATGTTCCGCGGCACACATACATGGATGCCCCGAAGCGATCCTAATATCATACTCATCGGTGATCCCGAATGCCATATTCCTTCCAGTCGATGGCCGCGCGTACGGATAATCAACGGCGCTTTCTGCCCGCCCTTCGTTCGGTAACTGAGGCTTGCTACGTCGTCGGTCAACACCGTAAGACCGTATACCAGGTAATCGAGGTATTGAATCTCGGCAATGGGCCGCAGCCCACGCATGGCTAAACCCATACCCTGACCAATGATTGCCGCTTCGCGGATACCCGTATCGAAAATACGCTGTTCCCCATATTTGGCTTGAAGGCCTGCAAACCCCTGATTTACATCACCTATTTTACCAACGTCTTCTCCAAATGCTATGATTCGTGCATCGCGTGCAAAATTGGCGTCAAAGCAGGCATTGAGCACCTCCCGGCCGTCCACCGGTTTGCTTTCAGCGCTATATGAAGTAGCAACGACAGGCACATGCTGTGGTGCTTCGGTAGTTTCAGAAAACAGATGGGAGTTGTAGCGCCTGCGGTTGATCGCTTGCTTCTCCTGATACCAGGCCAACAGCGCCGATTTCTCTTCACTTGGTCTATCCCGTAATAGCCGGATAACTCGCCTCACCGTACTGTACACCTCCTTGAGCGATGGTTCGGTGGTTGATTTCAATTCATTGAGCAGCAGCTGCGTGGTGTCGTGCGAAATAGCCGCTAATAACCCGATAGCTTCATCGACCTCTTTCTTCAGTGTCTTATTGTAATCCGCCCAGGCACGCCGTTGCTCTGCACGGACTTTATCTTTCAGCGTTCGTTCTATCGCGGCCAGTTCGTTGTCGTCCGCAATACCCGATTCGATCATCCAGGCGCGCATTTTCGCAATGCAATCATATTCCTCCTCCCACGCCAGTCGTTCCGCAGATTTGTATCGTTCGTGCGAGCCTGAAGACGAATGCCCCTGCGGCTGCGTCATTTCCGTAACATGTATCAGTACAGGAATGTGTCGCTCCCGGCTTATTTTTGCCGCCTGCTCGTAGGTTTCACAAAGTCCGGGATAATCCCAGCCCCGCACCTTGAAGATTTCAAACCCCTCCCCTTTTTCGTCGCGCTGAAACCCTTTAAGTACCTCCGAGATGTCGGCCTTCGTTGTTTGAACCTCATTGGATACCGAAATACCGTAGCCGTCATCCCATATCGAAATCACGACCGGGATCTGCCGTACGCCGGCGGTATTCACCGCCTCAAAAAACACCCCTTCAGATGTTGATGCATTGCCCACAGTACCGAAAGCCACCTCGTTGCCGTTATTTGAAAAGGTACTCATTCCTGCCAGGTCAGGATTATTCCGATACAGCTTCGACGCCAATCCAAATCCAAGCAAACGAGGCATTTGCCCGCCTGTTGTCGAGATGTCGGCAGCGGCATTCTTCATCAATGTCTGGTCAACCCACTGTCCTTCGGGTGTCAGCATCCGGGTAGCAAAATGGCTATTCATCTGTCGTCCGGCAGATGACGGGTCTGCATCTACGTCGGGGTGCGCATACAGCTGAGAAAAAAACTGATAGACCGAAATGATACCGGCAGCAAACATAAAGGTTTGATCACGGTAATAGCCAGAACGCCAGTCACCGAGCTGAAACACTTTCGCCATGGCAATTTGTGCCAACTCTTTTCCGTCTCCAAAAACTCCAAACTTAGCCTTCCCGGTCAATACTTCCTTCCGCCCCAACAAACTAACCGATCTACTTTCCACAGCAAGCCGGTAGTCATCAATCACAAGGGACTTGAAATCGTCATAACTAAGCTTGTTGCGGATAGGATGTTCGCTTTGTTTAATATGGGTGTCGGACATAATTAAATTGCGTTTGCTCCAAAAATAAAGAAAAAAAATTTGTTCAAAAGCTATATTTGCTTTTAAATTCAGGCGCCTTTATTGGTTTTGGCAAAATCGGCCATTTGCTACAGGTAATGCGCACTCACACGCATGTCTGGCGCGGCCAAACCTTCCTGCACTCATCAAAATACATTAATATAACGCGTGCCGAAGAAAAAGATTGCCTGAGAAACGGCGAAATTAACCCAATAGTTTTGCTACCCGGCCAATCTGCCCGTCTTCCAACCGTACCTTGATGCCACGCGAGTGGAATGGGGCGGATGTAAGAATATCCTTCACCACCCCCTCCGTAAGCCGACCGGTGCGCTGGTCCTTTTTTAAGACGATAGCCACCTCCAAACCGGGGTAAATTTCGTTGCGGGTTTTCCCGTCCATGGTTACTTTAACCACGAATCATGCACCACTACTTTATTCCAGAATTTCGAATATTTTTCGATGGCAGCGAGGTGGATGGGATGGGTCTCGTAGGTATTGATGTCTTCCATCGTATCAAAATAAACCAATAGGTTGTAGGTAAAACTATTGTCTACTACGTCCCGGTCGTGTGTACTGGCAGCACGTCCGTAATGGAGCGATTTAATGTTTGGAATGGCTTTCAGCTCTTCAAAAAAGCCGGCAAAATCAGTTATTTCCTGTTCAGACAGCCCGTCGTTGAGCCAAAAAAGCACGTAATGTGCAATCACTTCCTTGTTTTCCATTGTTTCGTTCTTTTCTTCGTTTGTGTTTTCTTGATCATTCTCCTGATTTGATGTTGGCGGGGCACACGCGGCCAACATGCTGCCGCCAACGCCCGCCAGGGCAACTGCTGCCCCCGCTCGTTTGATAAAATGACGTCTTTCCATAATACTTACTTTACTTGTTTTTATGCTATAATAATCATTTGTTCACAATCTTGATAATGTCATTACCGAAGACAAAAACCATAAGGGCCAGCAAGATAAAAAAACCGGCAATCTGCGCCTTTTCGAGAAACTTATCACTCAGTGGCTTACCCTGAATCATTTCGACCAATAAAAATACCACATGCCCGCCATCCAGTGCCGGAATAGGCAAAAAATTCATGAGTGCCAGTGCCATGGACAACAAGCCCACCAGGGTCCAGAACTTCACCCAATCCACCTCCGACCCGAACATCGTGGCAATGCGCACGGGCCCCGAAATGGCTTTATCGGCCCGCAGCTCGCCCGTCGCGATTTTACCCAGCCCCTTCGCGTTATCTATCAGCGTGCCCCAGGCCTTTGAAGCGCCGATAGGTAGCGACTCAAAAAAGCCATAGTGCGTGGTAACGTAGGGAAAATCAGCATCCTGAATGATGAAGAAACCCAGCGTTCCTTCTTCCGGTACGGTAGCCTGCACCGTCGTGGTATCACCACCGCGCAGTAATGCCAATGACACTTCCTTACCCGAACTGCTTCCTATTACGTCTTTCACCTGATCCCAGAAGGGCACAGCCGCCCCATTGATGCTCAGGATGCTATCACCCGGCTGAACACCTGCTCGATCGGCCACGCTTCCGGCGATAACCGAATCAACAGCCAATGTACGCGGTCGCGGCCCCACAAACTCGTTGCGATCATAATCAGCAACGTCATTCAAAATATCTCCCGGAACCCGAATGGACATCGTTTCGCCCGCACGTTCCACGGTCAACGTGGTATTCCCCATCAATACTTTCGAACCAAGGAGATCATTAAATCGCACTATCCGTTCACCGTCCACTTCCGTAATCCGGTCGCCCGCCTGTAAGCCTATCTGCTTGCCGATAACTCCCGGCACAATACCGTTTACCAACTGGGTGTTATCCACATAGGTTTCGCCGTACTTGAATGTCAGCATCCAAAAAATAAATATACCCAGGATAACGTTAACGATAATCCCGCCCATCATCACAATAAGCCGCTGCCACGCTGGCTTCGAACGGAATTCCCAGGGCTGTGGTTCGCCCTGAAGCTGTTCGGTATCCATCGACTCGTCGATCATCCCGGCAATCTTGACGTAGCCACCCAACGGCAACCAACCGATACCGTACTCGCAGCCCTTGTAGGTAAACTTAAACAGCTTGACCCCCCAGGCATCGAAAAACAGGTAGAACTTCTCCACCTTAATCCCAAAAGCGCGCGCCGCCAAAAAGTGACCAAATTCGTGCAACACTATCAATATGGACAGGCCCAATAACACCTGGCCGATCATCACCAATACACCCATTTATTTTATTTTTGCTATGTGATATGCTTTCTTAAACTTTGCCACCAAACCCGCGGCCACCTCCCGACTTTGCCTGTCGGTCTCCATATAGTCATCCAACGTCGGCATCGCAACAGGCATTACCTGCTGCATCACTGCTTCGATGACATCACTCATCTGTAAAAACCCGATTTCGCCTCTCAAAAATGCGGCCACGACCACCTCATTGGCGGCGTTGAGGATACATGGCATGTTCCCTCCGGTTTCCAATGCCCGATAAGCAAGCGCCAGGTTACGGAACGTATCCGTGTCGGGCTTCTCGAAAGTCAATTCCGGAAAATCGGCAAAATTGAACCGTTTAAGCTTATTTGGCACGCGCTCCGGATGGGTAAGTGCGTACTGGATGGGCAGCTTCATGTCGGGCAATCCCAACTGCGCTTTTATACTGCCATCTCCAAATTGCACCAACGAATGAACGATAGACTGCGGGTGGACGATCACGTCAATTTGTCGTGCTTCAAGACCAAACAGCCATTTTGCCTCGATGACTTCAAGCCCCTTATTCATCAACGTAGCCGAGTCTATCGTAATCTTTGCACCCATCACCCAATTGGGGTGCTGCAACGCCTCTTCAGGACCTGCCGTGGCCAGATAGGCCGAATTCCGCCCACGGAAAGGTCCGCCTGACGCCGTCAGGTAGATCTTCTCAATCGGATTGTGCTGTTCGCCAACCATGCATTGAAAAATCGCCGAATGCTCGGAGTCCACGGGCAACAACCGCACACCATGTTTCCGTACGAGTTCCATCACCAATTGACCGGCCACGACAAGCGTCTCCTTATTGGCCAATGCGACGTCTTTACCTGCCGTGATAGCGGCAACCGTAGGCCGCAACCCAACAGAACCCACCAGTCCACTGACGACCAGATCAACTTCATCATACTGAACCACGTCTTCCAGCGCAGCAACACCGGCCAGCACCTCCGTAGGGGTATGTGATAACGCTGCCTTTACTTCGTCATATTTGCGCTCGTCCGCAATAACAACCGCCCTGGGCCGAAATTCCAATGCCTGCGCTACCAACAGACGGCTACTGGTGGCCGCCGTAAGCACCACAACGTCAAACCGGTCGGCATGTGTACGAATCACCTCAAGCGCCTGTGTACCGATACTTCCGGTAGCACCCAAAATGGCTATTTGCTTTTTTTCCAATACGCTAATTTTTCATTTCCCACCCGTTACCGACTATTAACTAAATAATATGCTTCATCACGTTCGGATCGTCCCCTCCGTGATAGTCGGCCATCATGCTGCGGTAAGCCATCGTGATGACCACGCTCGACAGTGGCCCGACCAAAAAGGAATTAACGAGGCTTAACGCCGTTGACACCATTGGATAGCCTGCATAGTTGAAATAGACATATAAAAGGTGCAAAATGGCAAAAAATGCCAATATCAGCAACAATCTCGTAATATTTCCCCGGGTAAGCGCAAAACTGAGGCGGAGTGCACGGAATGGTTCTGCCCGTTGCTCAATAATGAAAAACGGGTAAAAGGCCACCCGGAGCAAAAACGCAAACACAACGATGGCCGACAGCATACGTGCAATATACACCATCAGTGAAACGTCAACTCCGGCGTACACCAACGGGAATGCCAGCACAGAAATAACGAGATAAAACAGCAGCGCTAGCAACGCAATGCTTATCATTCCGGTAAAAAAATAACGCAGCTCCCTTGTGCTGGGTATGGTATCTATCAGGTTGATCTTTTCTTTTTTATCTGCGATCGCAAGGATGTACTTAAATAGCGTAAGCTGTGTTCCAAAATACAGAATCACAAAAAGCAACGCCATGAACACGCTTAAAAAAGTATTCACCTCACTGAAATAGAAAGCCAGTATGCCAGAAGTATTGGATGTCAGAAACAACAAAAAACAGAGTCCCGCAATAGAAAAATAATGGCTCCTTAGCAAATCCCAGGAACGGGAGATAACCTCATTTACGGCAAACGTACTGGCCTTCAAAAATTGAATCATCGACATCCGGCAAACGCAGCTATTGGCCCCTAAAAAAAATCCCGACAACGTCGGGACAGTTCCGTGGAGGATACCGGATTCGAACCGGTGACCTCTTGCCTGCCAGGCAAGCGCTCTAGCCAGCTGAGCTAAACCCCCGTTTACGGACTGCAAACATAGATAAAATAGATTTTACTTGCAAGCGGGAACGTAAAATTAAAATACCCGCTGTTAGGTATTCTGCGAAGTGATTTCGTTTAATATATTTGCCTATCATTAACCAATGCATCGTCATGCGCCTGCTTAACATCTTCGTTTTTCCAGCGTTCTTTCTCCTGAGCCCGGGGAGCCTACCCGCTTATACACGTGAACACACGCCCGACTCCCTCACCATCGTACACATTGCGCAGGAGGAAGGGCTGTCGCAACTCGGTGCGCTGGCGATGGATTTCGATGAGAATGGCTACCTGTGGGTCGGCACAGAAAACGGCTTGAATCGCTTTAATGGCTATCAAATGTACGTCTATAAAGCGGGCGACGAACCGGATGAACTACCGGATGACCATATCCGTTCGATGTATTATGCCAACGATACCCTTTGGCTGGCTACCAACACGCATTCAGTTGTTGCGTACCTGATGGCCCAGGATCGCTTTATCAATTTTGGAGACCAACTCGATACCGACCGGCATCCCCTTACTAAATTCAGTTCGGTGTTATATCCAGCATCTCAACGCGTGTTGATTGCCGGGACCATTGGCAACTGCCTCGTCATTGATCGGAATACGCTGACACTCGACATACTGCCGATTCCCGACGCGGCCAACAACGAGGTCTTATCCATAACTGAATTAGCTGACGGCGAATACCTGATTGGTACAAATGCCGGAGGTGCTTACCGCTTAGACATCGCCAACCGTTCCATACGGCCTGTGCCGAAGTTGGCTTTCCTGAAAAATACGCTGATTAATACGTTCTACAAATTGTCGCCCGACCGGATACTTATCGGAGCTGACGATGGCCTTTATACCTATAACCCCAAAAAAGAAAGCTGCCGGAAAATAGATAATAGGGCTGTGAAGAGCCTGCATCGTTGGAATGCCCAAATGCTTATCGTTGGCGGTTTTAATGAAACTCATTTCGTTACCAATAACGGCGAGTGGCAAAAGATCACCTTCCTCGATGATGCAGGTGCAGAATTAGAGGCCACCATTTTGAATGTAAAGCCTGATCAATTAGGGGGGATGTGGCTGGGAACAGCTGGTCGCGGAATCTTTTACTACCATCCCCATCAACGTAAATTTACACCGTCGCGCATCTCCGTCGCCAATTCGCCCAAAAAGGATTTTATCAGTATATTCCACTTCCTACGGGATGGAAATGATCTGTGGATGGCTACAGATATCGGATTCGTTCGTCATGATCTGCGAAACGACAACTATAAGCTTTACCGGACCGACCTGCTCGAATATGCGCTCACAAAAGATGCGGACCAGACCATATGGGCGGGTGGGTTTGGACAGGGATTGCTCAGGTACAACCGGCAAAAAGACCGTTTTGACGCTGTGCCACTACCTTTTTCCGACAAAGATGTTATCCAATTAACGCCCGCTTCTCCCGATACGCTTTGGGTCCACACATGGTCGAGCGGTATTTACGCGCTCAATATACACGATTACGGAATTAACCCCCGTAACATCCACGGCCAGCGGCTTGTGCGGTCTCGAACCAGCTTTATCGATTCGTCGGGTGCCATCTGGATCGGAAGCGACGAGGGCCTCTACCGCATCCGTGGCAACCAATCCAATTACTATGATTCGCTTTCCAATGAACGGGTATTTGCCATTACCGAAGACCCCGCCCATCATATTTGGGTGGGTACGGCCAGGGGGTTGAATTGCATCAATCCCCAAACGGGGCAGGTTACTGCCTATACCCAGCAGGCCGGATTGCCCAATGACTTCATCTACAGTGTGGAATCCGACCAGCATGGGAACATCTGGGTGTCAACAAACTTCGGTATCTCCGTATTGGACCACCAGCAACGAACGTTCAAAAACTACACCGAACATGATGGCCTGCAGAATAATGAATTTAATGGTAAAGCCGGATATACAGATTCTCTGGGTTATCTCTATTTCGGGGGGATGAATGGTTTCAATATCTTCCATCCGGACAGCGTGTACGTGAACCAACAAGTCGGAAAAACGCTTATCGAAGATGTACAGTTGTTTGGCATGCCCCTCCAAAAAAACATACCGTATACCGATACATTGGTATTTTCACACAACGAGAACGTAATCACCTTTGATTTTGTTAGTCTCAATTACCTTTGGGCAACGAAAAATCGCTATCAGTTTATGCTTGAGGGGTTCGATAAGACCTGGAGACCCATTACACAAAACCGCTCGACCACTTATACCAACCTCGATCCTGGCACATATACGTTTACGGTAAGGGGAAGCAATAACGAACTCATCTGGAGCGATACCGATGCCATAACAGTCATCATCCGATCGCCCTGGTATGCATCCCTTTGGTTTCGGCTCACGGCCGGTCTTTTGCTTGCTTTGGCTATCACGGGCACCTTCATGTATAAAAACTACCAGCAGAAGAAAATAAACCTGAGATTATCGACCATGGTGGGTGAACGGACCGAGGAGCTTCGCCAAACCAACAGCGCACTCAATGCTTCCCTCCAAACGACCCAACAGCAAAAAGAAAATATCAGTTTCCTGATGCAGGAGCTTAACCACCGGGTAAAAAACAACCTCCAGTTGATAACGAGCCTGATTGACATCCAAGGTTTTGGAATCGAAGATGCAGGAATCCAGGATAAACTCAGGATTCTACAGTCGAGGGTATTCACTGTAGCTAAAATCCACGATATCCTCAACCAAAAAAATACGGGAAGCGACATCCGTACCGACAGGTTCATCAGCGACCTCGCAAACGATCTGATTGTATTCTCGGGACTCGCCATCGATTTGGAAGTAAATGTCGAACCCATCTATTTCCCTATTAATAGACTGACACATTTGGGACTGATTATTAATGAGCTGATTACCAACTCTATAAAACACGCATTCGAAGCGCATCAAGGTGCGCGGCAGATTCAGATTTCCCTGCGTGAAGAGAACAACCGGTTGAAATTTGTTTACCGCGATAATGGAAGGGGATTCAAAACAACCCATACCAATCGGGGAACAAAAAAAGGGGTAAACCTACTGAAAAACCTCGCCCAAGAATTGAAAGGCACCATCGAGCTTCGAAACGAGTGCGGTGCCGTGTTTATATGTAATCTCCCAAAAACGAGCATCGTATGAAAAGAGTCCTGATCCTGGAAGATGAAATCATCATTGCCAACAGCGTCCAGCTCCACCTCGAAAATAACGGCTACGATGTTGAAATTGCCACCGACCCCGAAACGGCCGAAGCGTTATTTAGGCAATATTCGTTCGATATCGTGCTGTGCGACATCAACCTCAATCACAGGACCGATGGCATCAACTTCGCAGAAAATGTAATACAAGACGCTGCACCCGTTGTTTTTTTAACGGCATATAGTGACCTGGGCACACTGAAAAGGGCGGAACTGGCTAGCCCTTACGCATACCTGATCAAACCATTCAACAAAGACCAGCTGTTGGTCACACTGAACCTGTCACTCGTACACGCACGGAAAAAATTCCTCCATTCCAACTATCGCTCACTCGCTGCTCCCGACACGGTCGAACTGACGGGCAGGGAATTGGAGATACTGAGGTTACTGGCCCAAAGCAAGACAACAGACGAAATTTCAGCCGCCTTGTTCATCAGCCCGCTGACCGTGGCTACACACCGCAAAAACATCCTTCGCAAGACCCAGGTACGTAGCCTAATCGAACTGATATCGCTCGCCGTGGAAAAGGGATGGATCTGATCCGCGTTTACTTCAACGCTTCGGGCGCCGGTTTTTCCAACAGGTATTGATAATAAAACCGGTACCGCTCTTTCCGGTCGTAAGCGGATTTCTCCCGCGAAAAACCATGCCGGCTACCCGGATAAATCATCAACTCAAAATGCGTGTCCCTATCCGTGAGCGCATCGACCAGCTGGATGGTATTTTGCATGTGCACATTATCGTCCATATCGCCATGTAAAATCCGCAATACCCCTTTGTACTGGTCGGCATACGTCAACACCGACCCTTTTTTATAGCCTTCAGGGTTATCCTGCGGCCTATCCATATATCGTTCGGTATAATGTGTATCGTAAAGTTGCCAGCTGGTTACCGGTGCCCCCGCGATGCCATAGTCGAAATAATCGGCCGCTTTCGTCAAGGCCAGGCACGTCATGTACCCACCGTAGCTGTGACCGGTGATAAGCAGCTTATCCTTGGCCACCCAGGGCTTGCTTTTCAACCACTTCGCAGCCGTGGTATAATCGATTATTTCCCAATGGCCAAGGTTCCGGTGCATCAGCGCCACCCCTTCTTTGCCAAAATGACCGGATGCCCGGTGATCAACACTGATTTGAATGATGCCTTCATTAGCCCAATGCTGATTGGCCGTACCTTTCCAGGTATTGCGAACCGTACCCGCATCGGGGCCACCATAAATACTGAAAATGACCGGATGAGGTTTACTCTCATCAAAATCCGTCGGCCAGGTTATCGTTGCCGGTAGTTCATACCCATCTGGCGTAGGGATGGTCATCATCTCGGTCTTTGCGTAGATGTATTCATCAAAATCGTCAGCTTTGCTGTCCGCCAACTCCCTGATAAGATTTCCCTCGGTATCCAATAAGGCAACCTTGGGGGGTGTGCTTACATTGGAATACGTCGTGATGAAATGGGTACCATCCGGCGACACGCTCACTTGGTGAGTGTAATCGCCAAACGTGAGCCGTTGGAGGTTCGCGCCATCATAATCAACCCGGTATAGGTCCATGGTGGTCGAATGCTCCTTGCGTGCCGTAAAATAGATGACCTTCTTTTTTTCGTCAACCAGCTCCAGCGAAGCAACCTGCCACTTACCTTGGGTAACCGGATTCACCAATGTTCCGTTAAGCGTGTACAGGTAATAATGTGCCCAGCCCGTTTTGTCACTCTTTAGGAGGTAATGCTTGTTATCCTTCAGGTAGGTGATGCGTTCGCTGTGGCTGAGGTCTATCCATGCCTCCTGCCGTTCGTCATAAATTTCCTTCTTCCCTCCGGTTTCCGGATCTACCTGATAAAATTTGAGGTTGGTCTGATCCCGGTTCATCCATTGCACCATCAGGTTGCCGCTATCGAAACTCCAATAAGGTTGTCCGAAATACTGGTCGTTTTTCTCATCAAAGTCGGCCCAAACCACTTCACCTCCGTTCACAGCGACGAAGCCCACCCTTACTTCCGGGTTGGGATCACCCGCTTTGGGGTAGCGCGTCTGCTCCACATAGCCATGCTGGCCCGTAGCCCCATAAATGGGGAACATGGGCACCTGCGTATCATCAAACCGCATAAATGCCAGTGTCTTGCTGTCGGGAGCCCACCAGAACGCCCGGTAACGTGAGCTGCGGCCCAGAATCTCCTCATAATAGACCCACGATGCCCAGCCGTTGTAAATTACATCGGTTGCATCCGAAGTATAGCGAATTTCACGACCATCGGATACACTTACGGCATACAAATCATTGTTCCGGGTAAAAGCTACATACTGATTATCGGGCGACAGCGTAGGGTTCTTCTCTTCATCTGCTGGCGATTGCGTTAGTTGCCTCGGAGGCTCCGACCCTTCGCGAATAAAAATGTCGTTATTTTCAACATACACCTCCACATCGTTGGTTGGCGGTGGCGTGTAGGGGCTACGTTCGCCGGTTTTAATAGCAACCTGATAGCGTTGCTGCGTTTGCGCGTCATACGCAATGTAATGCTGCGCATCAGCCCAACCACGAATCGCGTCAATGGGTTTGGTTAATGATGGTTTCTCGCCCAACGACTGTTGCTGGTCTAACCGCTTGGTCTGGGCCACTGCACTGTAAGTAAATAGCAGAAGAATCCCTGCAATAATGGATATCCTATTCATATGTCTATAATTTTCTGTCTGTTAAACGACCACATTGATGATGCGCCCTTTCACATAAATTATTCTCTTTACAGGCTTACCATCCAGGTAGCGTTGCACATCCTCATTGGCCAGCACCGCTTTTTCCACAGCAGCCTGACCCAAATCGAGGGGCAATAGGAGGTTTAACCGTGTTTTCCCGTTGACCGAGATCGGGTAGGAAAATTCATTTTCAACCAGGTAGTCCGGGTTGAAAACCGGATATGCAGCGTATGATAAGGTTCCGGGCACGTTACCCAACAAAGCCCATAATTCTTCCGTAATATGAGGCGCGTACGGGTGCAACACAATGCACAGATCATGCAGGATAGCGCGTTTGTTGCATTTAAGATCAGTCAATTCGTTCACGCAAATCATAAAAGACGATACAGAGGTATTGAACGAAAAGCGCTCAATATCTTCCTCCACCTTTTTAATGATCTTATGCAACGCTTTCCATTCGGCCTTCTCCGGCTCCCCATCATTCACGGAAAAATGCCCGTCCGCATCGTGAAACAGCTTCCAGAATTTACGGAGAAACTTATAAACCCCCTCGATTCCGTTAGTATTCCACGGCTTGCTTTGTTCCAATGGCCCCAGGAACATCTCATACATCCGCAAGGTGTCTGCGCCGAATTGCTCAATGATGTCATCAGGGTTTACCACGTTGTACTTGGATTTAGACATCTTTTCTACCTCGTGGCCACAAATGTATTTCCCATCTTCGAGGATAAACTCGGCGCCTGCAAAGTCCGGCCGGAACTCCCGGAACTTATCGAGGTCGAGCACGTCGTTGCTCACTATATTCACATCAACATGCAGCGATATCGTTTGGTAATTGTCTTTCAGGCCATAAGAGACAAAAGTGTTTGTCCCCCGCCCTTCGCTGTCCAGTACCCGGTACACGAAATTACTTCGTCCCTGAATCATCCCCTGGTTAATCAACTTCTTAAAGGGTTCCTCCTCCGGCACGTAGCCCATGTCTTTCAGGAACTTATTCCAAAAGCGGCTGTACAGGAGATGCCCCGTGGCATGTTCGGACCCGCCAATGTACAAATCCACGTCACGCCAATAGTCAACAGCCTCCTTAGCCGCAAAAACATTTTCGTTAGCTGCATCCATATACCGGTACCAATACCAGCTGGAACCCGCCCATCCGGGCATGGTGCTCAACTCGTATTCGAATTCACCCCGGTATTTCCAGTCTTTGGCGCGCCCCAATGGGGGTTCGCCTGTTTCGGTAGGCAAATACTTATCCACTTCAGGAAGTAAAAGGGGCAGTTCATCAGTACCCATCAAATACGGCAGCCCGTCCTTGAAATATACGGGCACGGGCTCGCCCCAGTACCGTTGCCGGCCGAATATTGCATCGCGCATCCGATAAGTAACCGTTGCTTCTCCCGCGCCGTTCGATTCTAGTGCTGCAATCAATGTATCCACCGCTTCATGATAAGTCATCCCGTTAATGAGGCCCGAATTGATGTAGCGGCCGTCTTTCGTCGGATCTGCTTGTCCGTCCAATTGCTGCGCATCTGAAATCGGGATAATCGGCAAATCGAAATGCGTGGAAAACAGGTAGTCGCGCTGGTCGCCCGAGGGTACCGCCATCACGGCTCCTGTGCCATAGCCGGCTAATACGTAGTCTGCTATCCAGATGGGCACCTCTTCACCGGTAAGCGGATGCACGGCATAACTCCCCGTGAACGCCCCCGAGACAGACCGGGCATCGGCCATGCGGTCGAGCTCGGATTTCTTTTTCGTCTGCGCAATATAATCGGCTACCTCAATCCGCTGTGTATCAGTGGTCAGCTGCTCAACCCATTCGTGCTCCGGGGCCAGCACCAATGCATTCACGCCGTAGATGGTATCGACCCGCGTGGTGAATACCTCAATGGCCCTATCTGCGCCAAACGCAGGAACCGGGAACCGCACGTTTGCGCCTACACTTTTACCAATCCAGTTACGCTGCATTTCTACAAGCGGATCCGGCCAGTCGATGGTTTCCAGTCCGCTGAGTAGCCGCTCCGCATACGCGGTAATGCGCATGCTCCATTGCATCATTTTCTTTTGTTCCACCGGATAACCACCCCGTTCAGAGACGCCATTGACGACCTCATCATTGGCTAATACCGTCCCTAGCGCCGCGCACCAGTTGACCGTACTCTCGCGCAGGTAAGCCAATCGGTATTTCAACAACTCGCGTTGTTGCTCTTCGATGGTAAACGCGTTCCATTCATCACCAGTAAACGAACGCACATCATCGTCGCAGACCGCTTGCACCCCCTCCGACCCCTGCGAGGAAAATTGTGCCACCAGCCGATCAATCGGCTCAGCCCGGTCGGATAGCGTGTTGTACCAGGCATTGAAGAGTTGTGTAAATATCCATTGGGTCCACCGATAATAGGATGGCTCACTGGTCCGCACCTCCCGGCTCCAATCGAACGAAAACCCAATGTTGTCCAGCTGCTCCCGGTAGCGCTTGATATTGGCAGCAGTCGTGACGGCGGGATGCTGCCCGGTTTGGATGGCATATTGCTCCGCGGGAAGACCGAAAGAATCATATCCCATGGGGTGCAACACGTTATATCCTTTCAACCGCTTATAGCGTGCGAAGATATCTGATGCAATGTATCCCAGCGGATGACCTACGTGCAAACCAGCTCCCGATGGGTAAGGAAACATGTCCAACACATAATATTTTGGCTTTTCAGACGTATTACTTACATGGAAAGTTTGGTTGTCCGCCCAGAATTTCTGCCATTTTTTCTCAATCGCACGATGATGATAATCCATTAATCTCGGAATTTAAATAAGAACCGCGAAAATACAAAAATTCTCTATCCCATGGCCAATATCTCATATCTTATCAGTAATTTCGCCTCCAAATTGAAGTGAAGATGGAAGCGTATGAAGTAAGTACATCCTCAAAAAAAACGAAATCCGTTTACATATCTACGGTAATCAGTATCGCATTGGTGTTATTGATGACTGGCATGTTGGGCTTGCTGCTCGTGCACGCAAAGAACCTTTCCAACTATGTTAAGGAAAACATCGTACTCAATATCATCATGAATGAGGGAGTGAGCGAAGGGAATGTACTTGCCTACCAAAAGGAACTCGAATCGGACGCTTACGTATTACGTTCGGAGTATATCAGCAAAGAACTGGCAGCAGAAAACCTCTCCAAAGAATTGGGTGAGGATTTTGTTGAGTTCCTTGGCCACAACCCGTTGCTTTCCTCTATTGATATCTATCTCAAAGCAGAATACGCCAACACAGACAGCATTGAAACATTCATTAAAAAGGTTTCGGCCAAAGAGATGGTGAAAGAGGTGGTCTACCAGGAATCGCTGATTGACATGGTCAATAAGAACATCCGAACCATCGGAATTGTCATCCTTGCATTCACCGTATTGTTGTTGGTTATCGCCGTGGCACTGATTAACAACACCATTCGCCTGGCTATTTACTCACAGCGCTTTCTAATCAAGAGCATGCAGATGGTGGGCGCCACAAAAGGTTTTATCCGACGGCCATTTCTGGGATATGGTGTTTTGCACGGTTTGTTGGGTGCGCTCATCGCGATCTTGCTGTTACTCCTTGCCCTGCATTTGGGGCAACGGGAAATTCCCGAATTGGTATTCCTCCGCAACTGGTTCGAATTTATTGCCATATTTGTAGTCGTAGCCGCGCTCGGTATCCTTATTTCCGGACTGAGCACTTATTTTGCCGTCAGCAAATACCTGCGGTTAAAATCCAACGAATTGTACAGATAAATCACAGTGTATGTCATCTTACAAAAAATCCCCACAGCCCCCAAAAGCATCGTTCGTATTCGGCAAACGGAATTACCAGCTGTTTCTGGCTAGTATTGCGGTCGTCGCCCTGGGTTTCATCCTGATGTCGGGAACGGAAGACATTTATAGCTTCACCAAGATTACGCTGGCACCACTCGTGGTTGTCATCGGGTTTGCCCTGGGGATAGTGGCTATTTTGATAAAACCTAAAAATCACCGGGACAGTCAATGACCTTGTTTGAAGTGATTGTGCTGGCCATCATTGAAGGCCTCACGGAATTTTTACCGGTATCATCAACCGGGCACATGATTATTGCAACTGCACTGATGGGCGTACCTCCTACCCCGTTTGTGAAACTGTTCACAATAGCGATTCAGTTGGGCACTATTCTCTCCGTATTGGCCCTGTATTACCGCCGTTTTTTCCGGTCGTTGAACTTTTATTACAAACTGGTTGTTGCCGCAATCCCGGCATCTATTTTCGGTTTTTTGTTCAGCGACGCCATAGACGGGTTGCTCGAAAGCCCGATGATTGTCGGCATCATGCTGGTTTTGGGGGGTGTGGTTTTATTATTCGTAGATAAATGGTTCAATAAGCCGGTCATTGCTGATTCAGACGAAATCAGTTATGCCCAAGCGTTGAAAATTGGTTTTTTCCAATGTTTGGCACTTATACCGGGTACATCGCGCTCGGCCAGCACCATTGTGGGCGGCATGACGCAGCACCTCACTCGCAAAGCTGCGGCCGAATTCTCATTCTTCCTGGCCGTGCCCATGATGTTCGGGGCTACCGTGCTCAAACTGAAAGATCATTTCGACGCCGGGCATGTATTAAGTGGCGTGGAGATTAACCAGCTGATTGTCGGAAATATTATCGGCTTTGTCGTTGCCATCATTGCCATCAAATCATTCATCGGTGTCGTATCCAAATATGGCTTTAGGGCATTCGGATGGTACCGGATTATCGTCGGCGGAATTATTCTGGCAATGCTGCTCAGTGGGCATAGCCTGCAAATCTTATAATGGTATACACGGCACAACAAATGGGTAACTTTGCCGACGGCGAAGTACTGCTGATTGACAAACCGCTTCGGTGGACAAGCTTCGACGTGGTACACAAGGTACGTAATGCCATCAAACCCCTCAAGGTCAAAGTAGGACATGCAGGCACGCTGGATCCGCTGGCTACGGGTCTCCTGATTATCTGTACAGGGAAATTCACGAAACGGATCGATGAATTCCAGGCACAGGAGAAAACCTACACGGGCACCATAACGCTGGGCGCAACCACGTCTTCCTATGACCTGGAGCAAGAAATCGACCAACGATTTGACCTTTCACAGATCACTGACGAACAAATCCTTGAAACCGCCAAATCGTTCGTCGGCGAAATCGAACAGGTACCCCCGGCACATTCCGCCATAAAAATTGACGGCCAACGGGTGTATGAGAAGGCACGACGGGGAGAAGCCGTAGCGGTTAAGCCACGGAAAGTGTTTATCCGTGCGTTTGAAATCGTACACATTGACATGCCACATGTCGAATTTCGCGTCGTGTGCAGCAAAGGCACCTACATCCGTTCGCTCGCACACGATTTCGGCAGGGCGATGAATAATGGTGCCCACCTAAGCCAACTGCGACGGACGAAGATCGGTGATTTTTGTGTGGAAGATGCGTGGCAGTTGCCCGATTTGGTGAAACGCATAAAGGGGATTAATTTTGCAGCATCAGATGAAGATATACAGGAACCTTGAAGATTTTATCCCACTGGACAATGCTGTGGTAACCATCGGTACCTTTGATGGGGTACATGTAGGCCATCAAAAAATATTAAGCACCCTCCGGGAATCAGCCAGGGAATGCCATGGTGAAACCGTTCTGCTCACCTTCTTTCCGCACCCACGCCTCATCCTCCATCCCGAAGACGACAGCTTACGCATCATCAGCGATATCGACGAAAAGGTAAAACGCTTGGCTGATGCCGGGATAGATCACCTCATCATCACGCCATTTACGCGTGATTTCTCCAACCTGTCTCCCGAAGAATATATCCGCGAGGTACTTGTAGGCAAAATAGGCACGAAAAAGATTATCATTGGCTATGACCACCGTTTCGGGAAAGACCGCACCGGTGCACTCAAAGACCTGCTCGCGTGTGCGGAAATTTATGGATACTCGGTAGAGCAAATCCCCGAGCAGGACATCAACGATGTCGCTGTGTCGTCAACTAAAATCCGGGAAGCGCTCATTAAGGGCGATATCGATACCGCAAACACTTACCTGGGGTATCCGTTTCAACTAACCGGCAAAGTCATCCGGGGCGATCAGTTAGGTCGCCGTATCGGCTTTCCTACGGCCAATTTACAGGTACAGGAGAACCATAAGCTTATTCCTGCCTACGGCATCTATGCCGTAGAAGCTGCCATCATCGAACCGACCGATATCAAGACAGGGCCCTACATCCCCCACCCGCCCGAACGCACCATCTATGGTATGGGGTACATTGGCACACGCCCCACAATAGATGGCGTGAGCCGAAGTATCGAAGTACATCTACTCGACTTCAATGAAGACATCTACGGTGAAATCCTGCGTGTCAAATTTCTCCATTTCGTACGCCACGATCAATGGTTCGAAAACACGGAGGAGATGGTTCAGCAAATGAAGGCTGATGAACAGCAAGTGAACCTATTATTGGGTCTCAAGCACTAAAATACGCACGCACATTCTTCCCTTCTACCCAATTCATATAAGCACGGTTTACCACGCGATTACCGCCTGGTGTGGGATAGTCGCCTGAAAAGTACCAATCGCCCTTATGATCGGGGCACGCAATGTGCAGGTTTTCCAATTTCTGGTAAATCACTTCCACCTCAGCGTTGATGTGTGTTCCCCGGATGATACGCGCAATTTCCGCAGAAATTTCGTCGTCGGTAAATGGCGCGTAAATCGCCTTGACATAATTCTGCACATCATCTTTCGGCAACTCCAACGACGCCAGGCATTGCTGGTACACTTCCTCTACAATATGGCCCAAACCGCCTTTATATAAAAGCGAAACAGCAGCCTCAAAGGCCACAAACTCACCCATCCTTGACATATCGATACCATAGCAGTCGGGATACCGGATCTGCGGTGCCGAAGAAACAATGATGATTTTCTTTGGATTCAGGCGATCGAGGATGGTCAGAATACTTTGTTTAAGCGTCGTGCCCCGCACAATGGAATCATCTACCGCTACGATGGTATCTTCATGATCCCGTACAATACCATAGGTCGTATCATACACATGCTGTACCATATCCTGGCGATCAGCATCCTGGGTGATAAAGGTACGGAGCTTTGCATCTTTGATGTTGAGCTTTTCGAATCGTGGCGATATGCTCAGCATTTCATCCAATTCTTTGTCTGAAATCTTATCCGCCCGGTTGAGGAGCGTATCTTTCTGTAGCGTACGTACATAGTCGTTTATCCCTTCACCAATGCCGTAAAACGACACTTCTGCCGTATTCGGGATGTAAGAGAAAACGGTATGCTTGATATCACCATCAATCGCCGCCAAAATCTGCGGGCACAGCAACCGTCCCAAATGCTTGCGTTCCTGATATATCGCAGCATCACTGCCCCGGGAGAAATAAATCCGCTCAAATGAGCAGGCTTTCTTTTCTACCGGTTCGCGAAACATCTCTTCCGTAATGGAACCGTCTTTCTTTATAATCAGCGCGTATCCAGGCTTTACTTCATTAATGGCCTCAAATTTGACATTAAAAGCAGTCTGAATGGCCGGTCTTTCAGACGCAGCTACCAGTACTTCATCATTCACATAATAGTACGCCGGTCTGATGCCCGCCGGATCACGCATAATAAATGCATCGCCGTGCCCAACGATACCGCCAATCGTATAGCCGCCATCCCAGGTCTTGGCAGATTTGCGTAAAATCCGGGCAATGTCAAGATGTTCGGCAATTAGGCCGCTGATTTCGACATTGCTGTAACCCTGTTGCTTAAATTTATCGAATTGCTCCTGGTTCTCGGAATCCAGAAAATGGCCTATTTTCTCGAGCACCGTTACCGTATCTGCTTTTTCCTTCGGGTGCTGCCCCAACTCATACAATTGCTCAAGCAATTCGTCGACGTTGGTCATATTGAAATTGCCTGCCAGCACCAGGTTACGCGTCATCCAGTTGTTCTGGCGCAGAAACGGATGGCAACTCTCGATGCTGTTTTTGCCGTGCGTGCCATAGCGCAAATGGCCCATAAGCACCTCACCGGTAAAGCTTACATTCTCCTTCAGCCACTGGCTGTCGCGATAGCGGTCTGGGTAAGCGCGCTGCACGGAGGCAAACTTCCGCTGCACGTACTCGAAAATATCAGCCACCGCATTGGGTGCCATCGAACGATAGCGGCTGATATACCGGCTGCCGGGTTTCACCCCAAGTTTAATCGTGGCAATCCCCGCCCCGTCCTGCCCGCGGTTGTGTTGCTTTTCCATCAATAAGTACAACTTATTGATGCCGTATAGGGCTGTACCGTATTTTTCCTGATAATAAGAAAGGGGTTTTAACAGGCGAATCAGTGCGATACCACACTCGTGTTTAATAGCGTCACTCATTGTATGCGTTGAATGGGCAAAGGTACACAAAAATTATTATTTGATGTGCAAATAAAATGAAGATACCGCGCTTCATTTCGCTGCCAAACAAGTTTGTAAACCACAACAACTATCGTTAATTTCGCACCGTAATTTGCACACACAGCATGTCTCAACAAACGCAACAATTGGGCGAACTCTCTTTCGAAAATACGGAAATTGCATTCCGCGGCAAGAGCAATGGCGATTTGAATAAAGCCTATTGGCTGTTCAAAATCCTGTCCAGTAATTTCCTCACCCGGGTTGGCCCGCCAATAACCAATTTCGCACTGAACGCAGGGCTGCCAATCCAGGGGATAATACGCTCGACAATTTTCAATTATTTCTGTGGTGGCGAAACCATCCAGGGCTGCGTTCCCGCCATCGATCGGCTGGCAAACCAGTGCGTGGGGACCATCCTCGATTATTCTGTTGAAGGCGAAGATACCGAAGCGGTATTCGATGATACCTGCAATGAGATCTTACGCACGGTTGCCTATGCGACCACGAACCCCAATATTTCGTTTTCGGTATTCAAACCTACGGGATTGGGCCGTTTCGAATTGTTTGAAAAGGTAAATGCCGGGCAAGAACTCACTGCCGACGAAAAACTGGAATTTGAACGTATCCGGCAGCGCTTCGAGCGGATTTGTCAAACCTGCTACGATAGTGGGGTGAAGGTACTGATCGATGCCGAGCATTCGTGGATACAGGACGTCGTTGACGACCTCGCCCGCCAGATGATGCAGCGGTTTAACCGCAAGGCGCCCATTGTGTACAACACTTACCAGCTTTATCGCCACGATAAGCTTGCTTCGCTACAGGCGGATTATTACCTGGCAGAAACCGACGGTTTTTTACTGGGGGCCAAGTTGGTGCGGGGTGCGTATATGGAAATCGAACGGGAACGTGCGCGGAAAAACGGATACCCCTCGCCTATTCAACCCGACAAGGAAGCGACGGATCGCGATTATGACCTCGCTATTGGATTTTGCCTCGACCACATTGACCGAATAGGCTTCATGGCGGGTACACACAACGAACGCAGCAGCAAACTGCTGGCCGACGAAATGAATCGCCGGCAACTCTCCCACGATCATCCCCACATCCACTTTGCCCAACTGTTGGGCATGAGCGATAACCTGAGCTTCAATCTTGCGGCCGCGGGCTATCGGGTTGCAAAATATATGCCCTATGGGCCGGTGAAATCCGTGATGCCCTACCTGTTCAGACGGGCCCAGGAAAACACCTCCGTAGCCGGCCAGACCGGGCGCGAGCTTTCGCTCATTGCCAGGGAGAAGAAAAGAAGAAAAAACAAGCGATGACAAGAGATACCCCGATACACGAAAAACTGGATAAACTCAATCAAATCAGTCGGAAAAAAAACTACAAAGCATTCCTATACGATTGCGACGGTACACTTGCCGATAATATGCACGCACACAAAGCGGCCTACCAAAAAGCCGCCGCGCAATTCGGCATTACACTTGACACGGCGATCATCGACGAGCTGGCCGGCTGGCCCACGCCACTGATTGCAACGGAAATAAACAAACGATATGGAACGGATGTCCCGCCAGCGGATTTTGCCGCATTGAAGTCGGCCACCTTTTTCAATGACTTTATCGAAGAGACACTTCCCGTGGAGTTCGTCGTCCGGCACCTCAAAAACCACATCGGTGCAGTACGTATCGGCGTAGTTTCCGGCGGTAGCCGGAAGACCGTGACCCGCACCCTGACCGTAATCGGTCTCATTAACGACATCGAAGTGCTCGTCTGCGCCGATGATACTGAACGTGGAAAGCCCTATGCCGATCCCTTCCTCAGCGCTGCCAGGCAGCTCGGTATCGCACCACGCGACTGCCTCGTTTTCGAAGACGGCGACCCCGGTGTCCAGGCGGCCACTGCGGCAGGCATGGACTGGGTACGTATCGATAAAATCTTATAACGCACTTACCGGGATACCGCCGCTGCGTCGAGCATCAGGTAATGCATATCCGTATTCCGTACGAACGGCTTGAGTAATTCACTTCCGGGACCGTACGCCGCGATTTCGACATGATCGCCCGAATGACCATCGCTAGCCCAACTTACCCCTGTATAGTTGCGTTGGATATCGGCAAATTCACCAAACGGCAATTTATACGGGTTATACAGCCCTTCTTCATTCCTGTCGGTAACATAATGAGCCAGCAACCGGATGGCCTCATTTGCACTGATCGCGTAGCCCTGCGCATGTTCGATCCGCTCACGTACCTGATTCGCTGTAAAATCCCTGTCAATTCCCTGCAACACCCAGTCATTGGTATGTTTAAAACCGATTACCTTCTCAAAATTTACCGTCGATCCGAACACCCCCGGGTTCGCATTCCCATGGTCCGTAGTTACGATGACCAATGTATTTCCATCTGCTTCCGCGAAAGCGATCGCCGTGGCTAATGCTTCATCGAATGCCAACTGGTCATATATCAGGCCCCCGATATCATTGGCATGTGCGGCCCAGTCTACCTTTCCACCCTCTACCTGCAATACGAAACCGTTCTGATTCCTGGCCAGCCGACGAATGGCGGTTCCGGTCATTTCTGCCAGCGACGGTGTCGCCGCTTTCAATGCCTCATCGTTCGCGCTGTCCAATGCATAAGGTAGCCCATCCTGGTGAAACACACCCAATACAGGTGCCGTTACTGGGGCGGTATCCAGGGCCATCATTTCGTCTCTCGTCCGGGCAACCTGATAGCCGGCGGCGGCAAATTTTGCAAATAAATCTTGCTTGTCCTCCCGCTTGTCTGCGCTGAAAAATTCCGTCCCACCACCCATCATCACGTCGAAACGCAGATCAAAGTATTGCCTGGCAATGCCGGGTTGATCAGAACGACTATCACTGTTTACGCAAAATCCGGCAGGGGTCGCGTGCGTTATCGGCACCGTGGTAACGCACCCCACAGCTTTCCCCGCAGCCTTGAATTTCTGAAGAATAGGAACGGGTTTACTTCCGTCGGGCGCCACATTTAGCGAGCCGTTGTTCACCCGCACCCCTCCGCCCCAGGACGAACTGGCCGCCGCAGAATCAGTAACCAAACTGTTGGCCGATGCGGTGTCCATCAACCCCCGATTTACTAAGCCCTCATGGTAGAGCGACATCCAGGTGCATAACTTGCCGTCGCGACGCTCACTCAGCATATTTGCCATACTCAGTGTCCCTGCACTCATACCATCACTAACCATAAAAATGATGTTCCTGGCGCGACCTGCCGCCGACAAACCGAATCCCGCATCTCGATCGAAATGCCCTGCCACCGCATGAAAGGGCGACAGTACAGTCGCGCCGGCAGCGGCAAGGGCGGTGTTCTTAAAAAAATCTCTACGTTTCATGGAAGAAAATGTCTGTAACGATTAAAATTCCCTAAAAATAAGAACCTAAGGTTAATTTGAGGTAACATCAGGATGAACTTACCAGTATTATCACTTCCATGGCCCGTCTAGCCCTTGAAGCAGATACGGTATATAGAAAACTCGTCAAACGTATACTGAATGGTACCGGCCAGCTGACTGGTTAATGAATGAATCAACCGGAAGCCCAGCGTTCTGTTTGTTTTTTGGCGTTTGGCCTCCGGGATGCCGACTCCATCGTCTTTAAAAACCAGTTCATATTCCCGTTCGCCTTCTCGTTTCATATCCACATGAATATAACCTTGTTCTCTCCCTATAAAGGCATACTTCAAGGAGTTGGTTATGAGTTCTGTCAATATCAACCCAACCGGTATCGCTGTATCAATATCCAGCAGCACGGCATGTGCATTCACCTCGAATCTTACGTTCTTTTTGCTGAAATTGTAAATGCTCAGCAAATGTGCCCCTAGTTGCTCAATATAGTCCTGAATATCCAGCTGATTAATGTTTTGCTGCTCATATAGTTTATTGTGAATCAGCGCAATGGAATGAATCCGACTGCTACTCTCACGCATCATCGCAATGACATCTGGGTTATCCGTTTTTCGCGACTGCAGGCTAAGGAGACTGTTGATGATCTGGAGGTTGTTCTTCACGCGGTGATGTATCTCGCGCAAGAGCAACTCATTTTGCTTATTGGCTTGTTTCAGCACTTCGTTCTGCACCGATATTTCGGTATTCTTAATCGCCACGCGATGCGCCAGTTTATCCTTCTCGCGAAAGTGGAAATAAAGGATAACCAATATCGTTAGTAACACCCCAATACCCGCAATCAACCCATATCGTTGATAGCGTGTATTGGACAACAGCAATTCCTGTTCTTTGATCTGTCGCTCAAACTTGTCTAATTTGTAGTTTTCGCTCATTTCCCTACTTTGCCCGATATAATGTGCGCTATAAAGGCTGTCTTTCGCATACTCGTAAGCTTCAAATAAGCTGTCTGCGCGCTGCCCGTCGCCCATTGCATAAAGTATTTTCACATGCAGCCCCTGGATGCGATAACGTTCCATCTGCGTATCCTCACGGCCTAGCGAGGCATACAACAACTTGCACGCGGTCAACGCGGCCTCGTAATCCTCCAGAAAATAAAGTTCAGTAGCATAAAGGAGTCGATAATTGATTGTCAATTCCGCGTTGTCTACGGTATCCGCAAGCGCAGCGGCCTCATCCAGTATCGTAGCCAAACGCCGCTCGTCACGCATTGCCGCGTACACTTCGCCTTCAATCAGTAACACGCGGAGCAGCTGTTCACCAGCCGATTCCTCATCGAACTCCTGTCGTGCCAAAGCAACATAATGCAACGCTGTATTGTAATCACGCTGCTTCAGGTAGCTCACACTGTATTGCAGGTAGATTGGGCCTAACGCTACCGTATAATCGATGGCGTTTGCCAGCTTCGTTGCCTCGTTGAGTACGGTAACGGCCTCCGCGTAGTCCTTAGAGACGGTGTTATGATAGTCGGCCAACAGGATGCTCAGCCTGATCCGATCGACGTCCCGGCCAATATCAGTGGCCACACGCAGGCCATTAAGATAATTCTGGAGCCCGGTATAATACCTGCCATCCTGTACATAAATCTGTCCAAGCCGGAGATGACTATCGGCAAGGTTATCCAAAAATTGCCCCTGTGTATAAAGCGAAACAGCTTTTTCAAAGTACCGCCCGGCAACATCCAATACACCTTTCTGCATGTATACCGTACCGGTGTAATAATATCCGTCAGCAATGCCGCGGTCGTAGCCGATATCAATAGACATCTTCCACGCCTTGTTGATAAGGTCATCTGATTTTCTCAGGTTTTCCCCGGCAGACAGAAATGCACTGTTATACCAATCATTGATAATGGCTGTATCCACCTTGCGGTCGGGCGGCGTACCCTGGGATGCAGCACCAGCGCGTCCAATTATCAGCAAAAGGAAGCCGAAGACAAAAAACAAGCTATCGCGTTTCGCCATGTTTACGATATCAAATACTGACCTGCCCAAGCACGTCTTGTCAATCCAATAAATACCAAAGGTAGATAACTAGGTATCCGGACCGCTTGCGTCGTTCAAAACGGAGCAACTAGCGACAGACAAATCAAACTTAGCTAAAGTTGTACGAAAATACAAGCATAATCGTATCTCGCATAAAATAATAAAGACACTTAGGGTAAAGAAGGGTTAAAATCCGGTAACAATACGTATGCCGCCGTTGGTGAAGTCCATTTCCTCCTTAGAAAGCCGACCGATAGGGAGTTTGAAATAAGGTTCTACAGACAGGGAAAGTGTTTTGGATATCGGCAACTTCTTTCCTATGGAAAAATTCATGAAACCAGCATAGCCGTTGCCCCGCAACGGTTTCTCAGCAATCTTTTCGGAAGTATAGACAAACTCAGTGGGTACGAGCCGGTCAGCACTTGTCTGGTTACCATTGGTGAAGGTGTTTGTGTTAATCTTGTCGACGTAATGGCCGGTACGATGTTCGTTTAGGATAGCTACGTACGATACGCCTACCGAAGTATAGAATCCCTTGGCCACCTCATACCGGATGTCCAGCGGGATATCCAGGGTCACTACGCTACTGGTCAGCGAAACTTCCCGTTTGTAATCGACCGCATCTTCGGATTTCCCGTTGAAGTACGAACTTTCAGTTGGTAAAGCGTTGGGCTGTCGATGACCGTAATTAGGTTGATAATTCGGATTCTCACCTAATCCCAACTGGGCAATCGATATCCCCGAACCAATGGATAATTTATCTGAAATCCGGTAAGCAACCGCGAGACCGCCGCCTATATTTACCCTTTCGCTGGTAAGTGAGGGCGATACTACCACTCCCAAATCCCACTTTTCCATATCGCTGTCCGATTTTGGAGAAGTTCCGGCATAGGTGTCCGGGGCGGTGCTACTGCTACCATCGAAAACAAGACCCGGCGGGGTGCCATCAACCGGCTGATCCAAAGCGCTCCGCTCCGCTTCGGGTTTCTCCGCCACGGCCAACCGCTGCGGTTCCGCTTCGGGTGTCGACGAATTATCCACCTCCGTATCCTCCACCACAACCTCTTCACGATCCGTAGCCTGGGTTACCACTGGAATTTGCACCGCCGCATACGGACGCTGCTCTTCAGCATCGGCATGGTATACCGCCGAACCTTCCGGGTCGGCCGGTACTACAGGTGCCACTTCAACAGCTTGGGGCACCACGTTTTGCTGTGCCATTTGAAGTGGCACCCGGGTTTCACCGGATTGGCGCATAAACCAATAGGAACAAACCGCTGCCAGCAGCACCGCTGCTGCGCTCCAATAAGGCCATAACCGCCGCCTGCGCTTACCATAGGTCGCCCTGAAGTGCTCCCACGCACCGTCTTTGTAGGGCACCGTATGGTTACGGAGACGTTCCGCCAGCTGGTGGATTAATTCGTTATGTTCTTCACGCTCACTCATATTGCATATTCTCGCTCGTATGGCACATTAATATCGCGCCGCGATATCTGTTGATGCCAGATATAGTTTTCTCAGTTTTTGCTTCGCACGGGTGAGGTACGTCCGGGAAGTACTCTCGGGGATCTCCAGCAATTTAGCTACTTCCTCATGCGAATAACCTTCTACTTCATATAAATTAAATATCGTCCGCTGTATCTCCGGTATTTGCAGAAGAAGCTTCATGATATCCTCCACGTGCAGGTCGCCCGATACTTCTACGCGTTGTTGGTGCGCGTATTCACCCTCACTGACATTGTCCAGTGCGACGAATGACTTTTGCGCACGTAAAAAATCAATGGATATATTTACCGCTATCCGCGCCAGCCAAGCCCGGAACGACTTTTCAAAACGATCGCCATTATCATTACTGTTAAATGTAGCTATCTTATTAAATGCCCGGATGAAACTTTCGTTTGTCAATTCCTCGGCATCATACTCGTTCTTTACATACCGCATCGTCACGGCGCGCACATAACCGTAGCAATTTTTATATATGAATTCCTTACTTCGTTCATCTCCGTTTTGGGCACAGCACCGCACCGCGTTTTCCAACGACAACACATGCTTCCCCTTCAAGTATCGGATATTGAAACTCACTACGCGGCTACACTCCTATTAATCAGCTCTTTGAATTCACATTACAAACTTAGATAAATTCGCCTGTATGTCTGCAACAATTGTGCTATGTATGTAGCCCGTTTTACGAAAAATCAACCATATATTTTTGTTATCGCGTCACTTACTTATGATACAAACGTAGCGTCACCGGCAAACGCTACACGCTTATTACCGACTTTGCACATAAAAACAACTTAGCGTAGCGATCTCATTGATGCCGTAAAGAATAATTAAAATAGCAATAACTTAGCGCAGCGATCTCATTGATGCCGTAAAGAATAATTAAAATAGCAATAATTTATCTAAGTTTGCCGCATAATTAATAATGGATGAATACCGTACTATCTGAACAGGAAATATTGCGCCGGGACGCGCTCACTAAACTGGAAGCACTGGGGATAAACCCCTACCCCGCCGAAGCTTTTGACGTTAATGCAACTGCTAAAGATATTCTAACGAATTACGAACGCGATAAACTCAACTACAAAAATGTCAGCATTGCCGGCAGGATAATGGGCCGCCGCGTAATGGGCAATGCGTCATTCATCGAGTTACAGGATGCAACGGGCCGGGTACAGGCGTACCTCAAGCGCGATGACCTTTGTCCGGGGGAAGACAAAACACTATATAATACGGTCTTCAAAAAGCTACTGGATATCGGTGATTATATTGGCATCAAAGGGTTTGTGTTTACCACCAATACCGGAGAAATTTCCATCCATGTCAACGAATTGACCTTGTTGGCAAAATCGTTGAAACCCCTGCCCGTTGTCAAATCGGCCGATGGCAAAACATTCGATGCGGTCACCGACCCCGAATTTCGTTATCGCCAACGGTATGTAGATCTGGTTGTGAATCCGCAGGTTCGTGAAACATTTGTCAAAATCTCAAAAATCAAAACGGCCATCCGCGATTTCCTCAACGAGCGGGGAGCATTGGAAGTAGATACGCCGGTATTGCAGCCTATCCCCGGCGGCGCAGCCGCACGTCCATTTGTGACCCATCACAATGCCCTGGATATTCCATTATACCTGCGCATCGCAAATGAACTATACCTCAAGCGGCTTATCGTGGGCGGTTATGAATGGGTTTATGAATTCAGCCGTAATTTCCGCAATGAAGGGATGGACCGTACCCACAATCCGGAATTTACCGTATTGGAATTTTATGTGGCTTACAAAGACTACCTGTGGATGATGGAAATCACCGAACAACTGTTTGAGCAGGTGGCCATCGCTACCAACGGTACGGCAACCCTGCAAGTGGGCGACAAAGAAATTTCATTCACGGCACCCTATCCGCGGGTAAGCATTTACGATGCCATCAGGGAGCACACCGGTTTCGACGTGAACGGCTTGGACGAAGCAGGCCTTCGCGACGTATGCGCCCAACTCGGTATCCCAACCGATGAAAGCATGGGGAAAGGAAAGCTCGTTGATGAAATATTCGGCGAAAAATGTGAACACCACTACATACAACCCACCTTCATCATCGACTATCCGGTAGAGATGAGTCCGCTTACCAAGAAACACCGAAGCAAAGCGGGGTTGGTGGAGCGCTTTGAATTGATGATCAACGGCAAGGAACTCGCCAACGCGTACACCGAACTGAATGACCCCATTGATCAGCGTGCACGGTTTGAAGAGCAACTCAAGCTGATGGAACGTGGCGACGATGAAGCGATGTTTATCGACTACGATTTCCTCCGGGCTTTGGAATACGGGATGCCTCCAACCTCGGGTATCGGTATCGGTATCGATCGCCTGGCCATGTTGATGACTAACCAGCAAAGTATCCAGGACGTCTTGTTCTTCCCACAGATGCGCCCCGAGAAAGTCGTAAAGCAGGCAAGTAACGCAGATTATAACGCGCAAGGGGTTCCAGATGCGTGGGTACCCGTACTTCAGAAAATGGGATTGACCACTATCGAGGCCCTGAAAGCGGCAAATCCCAACAAGGTATTCAATGATCTCGGCGGGCTTCGCAAGAAAATGAAGCTTGATGTACCCATGCCCACCAAAGATGAGGTATTGAAATGGTTTGATTGAACGGCGGCCGCAGCGCCGCTGCCGTCATTACGCCTGGGCGTTTAACGCCGCGGCATACAATTTCATCTGCTTCACCATGGATAGCAATCCGTTCGCCCGGGTGGGCGATAGATGCTCTTGTAGGCCAATCTGATCGATAAAATAAAGATCGCTCTCCACAATCTCATGCGGGGTGTGACCGGACAATACTTTAACCATCAGGGCCACCAAGCCTTTGGTGATAATGGCGTCGCTATCCGCAGTGAACACTACCTTTCCTGCTTCGTGCCCGGCATGTAGCCACACTTTTGATTGGCAGCCTTTGATGAGGTATCCGTCCTGTTTAAATTGCTCATCGATGAGCGGCAATTCCTTACCCAACTGGATGATGTATTCATATTTCGCCATCCAATCGTCAAAAAAAGAAAAATCGGCAATCAGTTCGTCTTGTATTTCGTTTATGGTCACTCGTTTATTGGTATTTTATGTGAGACTTGAGTTATCGACTTACGACTTATAACAACATCGCCGCCGCCCGTTCAACGCCGGCCACCAACGCGTCGATATCGCCTTTTGTATTATACATCGCAATCGATGCCCGCACGGTACCTGGAATACCGTAATGATCCATCAACGGCTGCGTACAGTGATGGCCTGTCCGCACGGCAATCCCCAGCTTATCCAGAATAACACCTACATCATAGGGGTGGGCGCCATCCAACAGAAATGACAGCACGCTTGATTTCTCCCGTGCGGTGCCTATCATTCGTAAGCCCGGCACCTCCAATAACTTTTCGGTGGCATAAGTCAGCAACTCGTGCTCGTGCCGCGCTATTTGGTCCAGCCCAACCGCATTGATGTAGTCAATGGCATGTGTCAGGCAGATACCCGCTTCGATGTTGGGCGTCCCCGCCTCGTACTTGAAAGGGAGAACATTATACGTTGTCTTTTCAAACGTCACGTCTTTGATCATCTCGCCCCCGCCCTGATAAGGCGGCATGGCGTCGAGCCATTTTTCTTTCCCGTAGAGCACGCCTATTCCAGTAGGGCCATACATCTTATGCCCGGAAAATGCCAGGAAGTCTACATCCAATGCCCGCACATCGACGGGCAGGTGTTGGATAGCTTGTGCCGCATCGAGCAGTACCGGGGCACCGGCTGCATGGGCTAGACCGATGATCTCACGCACCGGGTTTACCGTGCCCAACGCGTTCGACACATAGGTTACGGCCACCATCCTGGTGCGATCACTCAGCATCGATCGGTAGGCATCCATATCCAGTTCACCAGCCTCGTTGATGGGAATAACCTTCAACGTAGCCCGCCGTTCTTCACAAAGCATCTGCCAGGGCACAATATTGGAGTGGTGCTCCATGGCGGAGATGATAATTTCATCGCCAGCGTTGACAAATGCGCGGCCATAACACGTAGCAACCAGGTTGATGCTTTCGGTCGTCCCTTTGGTCAAGATGATCTCATGCTCATGCGCAGCATTGATAAAGGGTTTGAGTTTCCGCCGGGTCACCTCAAACGCATCCGTGGCCAATTGGCTGAGGTGATGCACCCCGCGATGCACATTACTATTGAACTGCGTGTAATATTCGACGATAGCGTCGATAACCGATGCAGGTTTTTGCGTAGTGGCTCCGTTATCGAGGTACACCAACGGCTTGTTGTTTACCGTACGGGTAAGAATCGGGAAATCCTGCCTGATATGATCGACATCAAAATGTTCTAAAACTGCTGGCTGTTCCATACGACAAATGTACGAGTATTTTTCGTTAACAACCACTGACAGGCTGCCGGCAACGCGTGGTAATCCGGCGATTTACATAACGAACCCGTGACATGGGCTCCAAAATCGTCGGACGGTCTGATATTTGTACGAAAAAAGCAGATACTAAAACATATACTTTTCAATGAAACACTTTGCCTATGTAGTGCTGTTACTTCTTTGTTCCCAACCCATCTTTGCCCAACAGTACACCCTCGGGGGCAATGTGCACCACACGGGCAGCAACGCTCCCTTTCCCAATGTAACGGTCTTACTGATCGGTATGGCAGACTCTGTCATTGTACAGGAAACGCTAACCCATTCGGATGGTTCATTCGATCTGGAACAGATAGATCAAGGCCAGTACCTGCTCCGGTTGCAATATCTTGGTTATGAGCAGCTGGACAAAACCATCGAAATAACCGGAAATACCGACGTAGGCACACTCCATCTGAGTGAAAGCGCGCGACTCCTCAACGAGGTAACTATTAACATGCGCCCGCCCGTAGGCAAACAACTTGGCGATACCACCCAATTCAATGCCGCAGCCTTCCAAACCATGAAAGATGCATCCGCCCAGGACCTCATCGAAAAAATGCCCGGTATGAGTGCCGAAGACGGTGCCCTCCAGGCACAGGGTGAGGCGATTGCACAGATCCTGGTTGATGGCAAACCATTTTTCGGCACCGATGTCAACGCTGCCTTGCAAAATTTACCGGCCGAGATTATCCAGCATATCCAGGTGTTCGACAAACTCAGTGATAAGGCGGAGTTAAGTGGATTCGATGACGGTGAACGGATGAAAACCATCAACATCGTCACCAAACCGAATAGCCGTAAAGGACTGTTCGGAAAAGCCTCAGTGGGTTACGGTGATAATGACCGGTATATTGCCGGTGCCAGCGTAAACGCCTTTAACGAACAACAACGGCTCACCATTACCGGCCTGACCAACAACATCAACGCCGTCAATTACTCTGCCGATCCAAACAGCCAGGGTGCCGTTCGGCCCCAAAACGGTATCATCAACACCAACAGGATCGGCCTAAACTATACCGATAGTTGGGGCGAAAAAGTTGAACTCAGTGCCAGCTACCTGTTCAACCACCGCAAAAATTTCGGCGAATCATCGCTGTTCCGCGAATATGTACTCCCGGATGATGACGGTCAAAACTATACAGAGTCGAGCGAAAACACGCGCCGGAATGGAGATCATCGCTTCCGCATGCGCCTCGAATACAACATCGATAGCAACAACCGTATCTTATTCCGACCAAATTTCTCCGCGCAATCCGATAATGAAAACAGCTTTTTCTCAGGAAGAACACGAGCCGATTCGGGTCCGGTAAACCAGACTGAAAACCGTCGGTACGCCCGCAATTCGGATATTGATTTCGATAGCCGCCTTTACTACAGCCGGCGTTTTGCCAAAACCGGAAGAAGCTTGCGGCTGGGCCTGGAAACGGGTAACCAGAAAAACGATGACGACGCCGAGCGATTTGCAGAAAACATATTTTATGATCCCACCGAGCGTGCAGAAATCATCAGGCAAAACATTGTCCGGACACGGACGGGATTTTCGTGGGAAGCCAGTGCGTCCTATACCGAGCCTATCGGCAAACATGGCATGATGGAACTGGAATACGAGGTTGGCAACCGACGCGACGACTCCGATCAATTGACCTATGACATGGACGACATGGATCAACGTACGCGTATCGACACCGCGCTCAGCAACACCTTCAACAGCAACTACCTTGCTCAGGAGGCAGAAATCGGCTATCAATATACGCTGGAAAAATTCCGGTTACAGGTAGAGGCCGAATTCCAGCATGCACAGCTGAAAAACGATCAGGAATTTCCAAATCCATTCGCACTGACGCGTACGTTCCGGAGCGTCCTGCCCTCCTTGCGGCTCAACTACAAATTCACCGAATCAAAAAACCTCGAATTTGATTATGATACACGCACGAACGCACCTTCAGTCGGCGACCTGCAGGGGGTTATCGACAATTCAAACCCATTGCATCTACGAACGGGTAATCCCGACCTCAACCAGTCGTATAACAACCGTTTCCGTGTACGGTACCGCAGCTATAACCCGCAAACCGAACGGAGTTTCTTTGCCATGGTCCAATCGTCGGCGATGTCAGACCGCGTCGTTAACAATACCATCATTGCCGATGAGCCAGTCGAATTAGCCAACGGTATTATCCTGCAACGCGGATCGCAGCTTACGCGGCCGGTAAATCTTGATGGCTACTGGGACATTTCCTCTTATTTCCACTACGGCTTGCCCATCCGCTTCCTGCCGTCCAATTTCAACGTGCATGGCGGCATCCGGCATAGCCACAGCCCGGGCATGGTTAATGACGAAACCAATATTGTCGGCTCCACCCGATATAGTGGTGGCCTTTCGTTGAGCAGCAACATCAGCGACCGTATTGATTTCAATGTCTGGACCCGTTCGTCGTTCAACAACGTCCGGAATTCACTACGCCCCGCACTCGACAACAATTACTTTACCCAAAACACACGGGTTAACTACAATTGGATCCTCTGGGAAGGGCTGGTTTACCGGCTCGATCTCAATCACCGGCTCAACCGCGGCCTTTCTGAAGGATACGACAATAGCACATTTCTGGTGAACATGGCGATTGGCAAGAAGCTGCTGAAAAACGAACGGGCCGAAGTGAGCGTCAATGTCTATGACCTATTCGGACAAAACAACAATATCCAAAGGGATATTACCGAAACCTATATAGAAGATTTGGAGTCTAATGTGTTACAGCGGTATTTTATGGTAAGTTTGACCTATAACATCCGCTACTTTTCGCGGGGTACTACCGTTGCCGATTACGACGAGTTATATAACTAAGATCGCACAAACCGGATATTCCCTGGCCGGCGTATACCGGCCAGGGTCCGGGTAAGTAAAATTTCTGCCACAGAGGTGGTATTCTCAACTTTTTTCGTGACTTTTAAAAACTCATTAATTGTAACCAATAAAACAAATAAACATGAAGCACATGAACAATGCCTCGCGCCGCCACCATTTGGGTAAACCGGCGTCTTTCCTGCTCTTTTTGGGGCTAAGCACGTCGCTTGTTGCCACGGCACAGCCACGGTGGGCGATGCCCGAACAACAACTGGAACCGGTGGTCGAGCAAATTGTCAACGAAGCCAACCAGCATTCACAATTGAAACAACTCGCTCACGAATTGCTCGACGTGGTGGGACCACGGCTGGTCGGCACGCCACAAATGAAGCACGCCCACGATTGGGCAGTGGCCAAGTATGCCGAATGGGGCATTGAGGCCCGCTACGAGGAGTTCGGCGAATGGCGCGGCTGGGATAGGGGCATCTCGCATATCGACATGGTATACCCCCGGGTTAAGACGCTGGCGGGCACCCAATTGGCCTGGAGCCCTACAACAGGCGGCAAAGCGGTCGAAGGCGAGGTCATTACCCTCCCCGACGTGGCTGATTCACTGGCCTTCCAGGCGTGGTTGCCTAATGTAAAAGGTAAATACGTGATGATTTCCATGTTGCAGCCCACGGGGCGTCCCGATTACAACTGGGAGATCTATGGAACGCCCGAATCTATCGAAAAAATGAAAAAGGAACGCGATTCGCTGACCGAGAAATGGAACGAAAAAATCGCTGCAACGGGCGTATCCTCACGCTCCCTGCCCCGTATACTGGAAGAAGCGGGTGCCGCAGGGATATTGGAATGCTATTGGTCGCGTGAGTTTGGCTCCAACAAAATATTCGGCGCCCGAACCACCAAAATTCCGTCGCTCGACCTGTCACTGGAAGATTACGGCGTACTGTACCGGTTGGCAGAAAATGGCCATAAGCCCCGCATTAACGTTGAGACCGACTCCAAGGACTTAGGTACCGTACCTACGTTCAATACGATTGCTGAAATCAAGGGTACGGAAAAACCGGATGAGTATGTTATCCTTTCGGCCCACTTCGATTCCTGGGAAGGCGGCTCAGGTGCCACCGACAACGGAACCGGCACCATCACCATGATGGAAGTGGCGCGTATCCTGAAGAAAGTGTACCCCAACCCCAAACGCACCATCCTCATCGGTCATTGGGGAAGCGAAGAACAGGGGCTGAACGGCTCCCGGGCATTCGTGTTGGACCACCCCGAGATCGTACAGAACACGCAGGCCGTCTTCAATCAGGACAACGGTACAGGCCGTGTTGCCAATCTCAATGGGTCCGGCTTCCTGCATGCCTACGATTTCATGGGCCGGTGGATGGCCTCGGCACCGCGGGAGATAACGCGCGACATTGAAACCGACTATCCCGGTTCTCCTGGCGGCGGCGGGTCAGACCATGCATCATTCGTCGCAGCCGGCATCCCTGCGTTCATGATGAGCTCACTCTCTTGGGGGTATGGAACGATTACCTGGCATACCAACCTCGATACGTATGATAAGCTCATCTTCGATGACCTGAAATCAAATGTCATTCTCATCGCCACACTCGCTTACAAGGCCAGTGAGGAAGCCGAATTGGTCGATCGCGAAAAGCGGGTTATGCCATTAGGAAGAGATGGGCAACCTGGCCAATGGCCGGTCATCCGGCAACCCCGGCGCTCAGGCGTAGGATACTAATCCGTCATGGCGGGCTGGGGTCAATACGCAACCTAGCCCGTCATTGGTTTCTTCGCCCATGCATATTCCACAAAATCAATACCTGAAAAATCCGGCTGGAAGGAATCGGCTCGGCTGATTTTCATCAGCAATTCAAATGATTTCGGATAAGGTGCCTCCATCAAACTTCCGGAAGGAATATAGGGGAAAGAATCGAGGTAGGTTTCCACTTTGTTCGGCGACACCCTTCGGTGGATATACACACGGTGGATATCGTCAGGATGTTTGATACCCGCTGCTCCCATCAGTTCGCCGGCGGCTTTCACCGTCTCATGGTGAAAATTCGCTACCCGTACGCGCTTGTCGGTCACGTCCAGCCCCTTCACCAGGGCAGGATTTTGAGTCGCAACCCCCGTGGGGCACGTATTGGCATGGCACTGTAATGCCTGAATGCAACCGAGTGCCATCATCATCCCACGCGCGCTGTTACAGATATCGGCGCCAAGGGCAAAGTTTTTCACGAGATCAAACCCTGTGGCAATCTTTCCGGCCGCAATGATTTTAATGTGGCGTTTAAGGCCGAACCCGGTTAAGCAGTCGTAAACAAACGCGAGCGCATCACGCAACGGCATGCCCACTGAATTGGAAAATTCCAATGGGGCGGCACCCGTTCCACCTTCACCGCCGTCCACCGTAATAAAATCAGGCTGTATTCCGGTTTCCACCATCGCTTTGCAAATGGCTACAAATTCACTTCGGTGACCGATACACAACTTAAATCCAATGGGCTTTCCGCCCGACAGTTTACGCAGTTGCTTTACGAATTCCAGCAACCCAACCGGTGTCGAAAACGCGCGGTGGAACGGCGGCGAGTCTACCTCCTTGCCCACTTCTACCAAGCGGATACGGGCTACCTCCGGAGTAACTTTGACGGCCGGCAGGATGCCGCCATGACCGGGTTTCGCCCCTTGCGACAGTTTGATTTCAACCATTTTTACACTGGGATGTTTCACCTTATCAGCGAAAGCTTCCGGATTGAAATTCCCGTTAGGATGCCGGCAGCCGAAATAGCCGGTACCGATTTGCCACACCACATCACCACCACCTTCGAGGTGGTATTCGGTAAGCCCCCCTTCGCCGGTATTATGATAAAATCCCCCAATCTTAGCACCCTCATTCAACGCCATGACGGCATTTTTGCTCAACGAACCGTAACTCATCGCCGAAATGTTGAAAACACTGCTGGAGTAGGGTTGTTTGCAGTGTGGGCCACCCACGGTAACACGGGGGTGCTCATTAATCTTGAAATAGTCCACCGCCGTGATGCTATGGCTCAACCATTCATAGTTATTGTCATAAACATTCAGCTGGGTTCCGAATGGCGTGGTGTCCAACACTTTTTTGGAGCGTTGGTAAATCACGCTCCTGAACATCCGGCTAAACGGGCGGCCGGTTGTGTCGCTCTCCACAAAATATTGCTGTATTTCAGGGCGAATGCTCTCAAACAGGTACCGTAATCGCCCGAACAGCGGGAAGTTACGCCGAATGGCCTGTTTGGTCTGGATCATATCCAATATGCCCAATAAGATAAGGGGAGCAACGACGATTAAGCTCCACAATACAGGAGGCCACCAAATGCTTACTATTCCGATGATGACAACCAGCCATACGGCACCATAGATGAATTTCTTGCGCATACACCAAAGCTGCGAAAAAATAAGCAAGAAATCAAGCCAACCGCATTAAGCGCTCCAGGAGCTATTGGACACGCTTCAGCAAAAACACCTGAAGAAACCGGTCATCGGCCACACCTACATATCGGTTATACGCAATGGCCTGGCCGTCGGGCGACCAATTCGGCGCCCCCACCGGTTTATCCCCGTCACTAAACCGATCGGTGACCCGGAACGTATTGCCGGTTGCAAGCTCCAGCACAAACACGCTGTTGTCGGCTGGATATGCTACCCATTGCCCCGCAGGGTCGATGTTGAACGGCCCCTGTATCGGGAAGTCGTGGTCGGTTAACTGCCGAATCGCCCCGCCATTCGGCGATACGCCGAAAAGTTGCACGATGTCATTTTCATCGACAGCTAAAAAACAAATCAGGTTCCCATCGGGTGTAGTGCGCAGCCAATGCCTTGGTCCTTCTACCCCACGGGTGGTACGGGTAATTCGCCGTTGTGCCACGCCACGTGGTGTACCAGGCCGCGAAGTGGGTGTGCCTTCCAGTGGTTGTCTGCCGGCCGCGTGTGTCGGGTCCGCAGGTAAATCCACCACGAAAACTTCGGTGACGGTCTCCCCCATTTCATTTCGCACATTTCCCTGGAAAGCGATTGCCTTATCCTGCCATGACCCGTCGGCCTGCTGATAGCCATCTTGGCCAATCCAACATTCGTCGAATGCCTTGTCAATCTCGTCGCTTCCTGGATTCGGGTTTTCGGTAACATCAGTCACGACGACCGAAAAATATGCCCCGCTGTTATTTTCCAGTGTCGTATCCGGGTCAACGTCCACAGGATGCGGCACCATGATGCCTACGGTACGTAAATCGCGAATGGTCGTATCCGTGCTGGCCAGCTGTTCCATCACGTAGTCGTTATAGGTAAAGCTGATCCATTTTCCATCGCCGCTCCAGGAGTGGGCGTGCGTGCCGCCACGCAATGCACCTTCGGTAAATGGCGGCGTGATGTCACGCGCATCCATAAAAATCGGTTTTCCGGGACGGTCGGTATCCACGGCTACGCCTGTACGACGGGTCATCCCGTACGGCCGGGAAGCGTCCGCATTGCGGATACCATGAATAAACAGTACCCGGTCCTGGGTCGGTGAAAAAGTAACTGCCCCTACACCCGGACCGTCAACAGTCTGGTTTGCCGTTTGATAAAGCGCCCTTACCTCGCCGGTTTCGGTATTGACCATTTCGACACTGCCCGTACGCCCAATCTGGGTGTCATCATTACGGGTGTCATACACCACCCATTGGCCATTTTTCGAAAACACCTGCGTATTATGGATGGTATGGCCCTGCGCAGCATGGGTAAGTTGGATTTCGCTGAAATTCATTTGGATAGATTCGCTGGTATTACAGGCAGAAAGGCCGAGTATGGTGCTCCATAAGGCAACACCTACCCACCGCACCGTCATTACCGGTTTTACCTGATTGGTCATTTATTTCTCTATTACATATACCGACAAAAATAGGCCAATCGCCAGCCTGATGGTGTGTTATTTTCGCAAGATGTTATAGGATATTTGCTTATCTTCCCAATTTCGACAGGAGCCATTCCCGAATCTTTACTTGCTGTTCGGGGTACGTCCAATGCCCCGTTTCCTGCACCAGATTGAGTTCTTTCGGTCCTCGAATCACATTATAAGCCGCATAGTAAGAGGTGGGCGGACAGGTTTCGTCGTTATAGCCCCAAGTATAATAACCGGGTATGTTCACCGATTTCGCAAAATTAACCACATCATAATAAGCCGAAGTTTCGATTTTTTCGTCTTTCGCCATAAACGGTGCATTCGATTCGTTAAACATATGCGGCCAGCCACCCGCACGGCCATGGAGGTAACCCGTTAGATCACACAAAGCCGGGTATAACGACACTACATACTTAACCCTGTTGTCTAAAGCTGCGGTAACGATGGACAGGGCACCGCCCTGACTGCCTCCCCAAACCGCCAAATTGCTACCGTCAAACTCCGGGAGCGAAAAAAGATAATCCACAGCACGTACACAACCCAGATAAACGCGTTTGTAATAGTATTGGTCCCGGTCGTCGAGATTAAAAAACTGATAGTTCTTCAACGCAGCCGCCCGGAGATCATCATATAACCCTGTTTCATAAATAACCGGGATGCCATGGATGCCGATCTGCAGGGTAATCACACCCTTCTCCGCCAGGTCTACGACACCGCTGTATGGCCGTATTCCCGCACCCGGCACTTGCAACACTGCAGGGTATTTACCAGGTACCTTCGGTTTGGCAAGAATGCCATAAATACGACTGCCCGTCTCATAGTTCTGGAGATTCACCTGGTAAACATCAGCCTTCTCCGTGCAACGATCGGGTAGTAATGTTAGCTTAGCATCCAGCGGGACTTTAGCCGCTTCCGTTTTGGCGGCATTCCAAAAATCCTGAAAATCAGCTGGAAGCTGCTGTGTTGGCTGGATACGTTCAGGTGCGTATCCAGCGGTAACCAATCCCCGATAAGAGACACCATCCATCGAAATACGGGCTTCGCAGCGCAAAAACCCCGGTTCGGTTAGCTTACCTTTTACCCGGGCTTGGCCGTCCTTCAATATGAGCGTACCTTGGTCGACGGGCGTCATCTTTTCCAAACCCACCGTGTATGTTATTTCTGCGTCATGGATGGGCACCTGATGCTTCAACACCCGTATCGTAAATGTGGCTTCCTCACCGGGCACATAAGTCCAGTCGGGCTTATCAGGCGTTACCAGCACCTGCATGGGATGCGGAGGTCGCGATTGGGCGGATACAATGGTCGAAAAGAACGATAGTACAAAGGCAAGCGCAGTGACGCGGACAAAAGACAGTCTATCCATGAATTTCGTTAAAATTGGTGAACGTTTTAATTAACTAAGGCTAAATTAACACTTTTTACAATTCTACATTCGATTAGGATCCACTACCACATGTTTTACGGATCTGCGATTGTATGTATAGGTAATATGCACCAATCCATCTGAAGCCTGGATAATTGCAGGATAAGCATAACCATCTTCAATCGGTTCGTTTTCCAACGTCATGACAGGCACCCAGTTCTTGCCGTCATCTGACAAGGCTAGATTCAATATATTGCGCCCCTTGGGCTCCTCCCCTTCCCTTGTGGAATGATTGTACACCAGCAACTGTCGCCCGTCTTCAAGCGTCACAGCGTCCGTGCCTGAGTTTGGGTTGGGCAAATCCATTCCGCTCATTTTGCTCCACGTGTACCCGCCGTCATCCGACCAGCTTTCTGCAAGGACATCTTGCCGGGTACGGCAGATGACCTGCATTCTTCCTTCCGGATAAGTAAGTATACTTGGCTGAATAGCATCAAATTCCTGTCCATCGTTAATTGGACCGACCACTTCCCATGTCTGCCCTAAATCTTTACTGATTTCGAAATACACGCGCCAGTCCTGGTCTTCGTCTTTCTTCGTTGGGTATTCGATGCTCGTCGGACTGATAATTGTACCATCCTCCATTTGGACGGGTTTATTTTTGACTGGGCCCAATAAATGACCAATTCTCGTATCCTCACCCAGCTTACGGGGCTCAGACCATGTTTTCCCATAATCTGGCGACGTCATCACCATTCCCCACCAACTCTGCGGACTCGGGCCAACTTTATAAAACAGCATCAGGTCGCCCCCGTCGGGAAGGAACAACACCGGGTTCCAACAAGGGTAGCGCAATGTATCATGCTGCACACCGTTCACGACTTCTTCCGGCCACGTCCATTTGCTATCTACCAATCGCGATACCCGAATGCCAACATCCGGATGGCTCTCATGGGTGCCGGCAAAGAAAGCGACGACCACGCCATCCGGGGTTTCTACGATGGTAGAAGCGTGGCATTGTGGAGTAGGTTTGTTATCCAGCGGATAAAGCAGTTCACCTTCCAGATAAGTCTGCTCCCCCGGAACCGCCCGTTCGGGCAGCCGCCGTTTTACCGTATCAGATTCGCCACTATTTTGATTTTTGAACGTTCCACTTCCGCTGCAGCCAAAAAACAAAAACAACGAAATTGCCGATATGATATATGTCGCTGGTTTCATGTCTAGAGATGCTTCGTAGTTTTATTTCGAAAATCTGTTATTCGATGAAAGGTCAGGAAATTTGCATCGTGATTATTATGTGCTTGTTCCGTTCCATCATCATAAGCCGTCCGGCTTGCTACAATCATATCATCCCCTTCAAAGAGCCAATCGACATACTGAAAGCCGTGATTCAACACATCAGGATGTTGCAGGATAATCTCATGCGTTTGCCAATTCACCAAATCGTCCGAACTCATCAGTGCCAGCGTATTCCGGAATCCTGCCGGGTTACGCTCGGGATATTGTTGGCGGAATTCGTCGGGAATGATATTGCTCAATGTCCAATAGCGTCCTGATTTTTCATCGAATCGGATAGCAAATTTTTTGCTGCCGCCGGGGAACGGTATGAATCCTGTTTGTGGATCGAAGGTAGCGACCTTTCCATCTGCACTGATTTTAACAATAGCCGCTTTTTCGTCGTGGGTTGTTTTATCGTCCACCCGGAGAATGTCTACGATACCGCCGTCGGGTGCCACAACAGCGTTTCCTTCCAACCAGCCGGTAAAATTCCCACTAAGGTAAGTCGAGTCGTAAAGCAGGGAATTACTGGTCGTCCAGCTGCTGGCCTTCAGCAGGTCAGCATCTACCGGTGCCGACATCATCATGGCTCCGTACCGCTTTCCCCAATCCAGAATCGGACCATGAGCAGTTTCCATTGCCCGCCAGATGCGCCCGTTATGTTCAATCACAGGCATGGGTGCACAATGGAACATGCCTTTCAGCAAGAGGCCGTTTTCGGTTCCGGTAGGCGCTGTCCACGTTTCACCGCCATCGTCAGAGCGGCGGATCAACACTGTCCCGTGGTGCCGGTCAGGGCCGAGCAGGTACAATGCCCCCCGATGCACGAAAAGGCTGGACCAGAATGCGCCCCGGATTTCACTGACCTGCTTCCAGGTTTTTCCTTGGTCAGACGACCGGAAGACCCGTGACATAGCTTGCACGAATTCAGAACTTTGCGGCCCGAAAAGGTCATGGGAAGCAACGTAATCGCCGTTGGGCAGTATGGCTATACTGGGCGAGCCGATGTATTGTTTAGAAGAAGCCGGTTGGTGATCAATCACGGCGCCGGGGATACCAGGCGATTGATCGGTTTGCGCTCGTATAAATGATAAGGGAATCAACAACTTGATTAATAACGAAGAAAAATATCTCAAAAAGTGCATCATCATATTAAAAATATTGCCTGTGCGATTATATCCGCCTAAGCGAAAGGTACTGCAAAATAATAAAGACCCCTAATAGTCCGATCAATTTGTATTTAAACTTAATTTTCTAAAATTCCGAATACGGTGAAACGTAAAATAGTTTACATCATGTTGTCTGAAAGCGCCCCCAACCCCATCGTCGTATGCAGTCCTTGATACAAAGACAATGTCATTCCCATCAAAAATAAAAGATGGATACTGAAATCCATGTTTCGCTACATCCGGATGATACAATATGGTATCTCGTATCTGCCAATTGTATAAATCTGTCGAGGTCATCAAAACAAGTGCATTTCTGACCATCCCTTCACTGCTTTTGTCGCTATTATGTTTTTTTAACACTGCGTTTGACAACGCCCAATATGTAGTCGAAACAGTATCGTATAGTATATGAAATTTTGTACTCCCACCCGGAAAATCAACAAAATCGCGTTGAGATTCAAAGCTTGGTCTTTTTCCTAAATCATCATACGTGATTAACGCCGCCTTTCCACCACCTTGTGTCATGCTTACTCGCAAAAAATTGACGATATCACCGGTAGGCGAAACCAAGGCGTTCCCTTCAAGCCAACCGTTAAATTTCTGGTCTAACCACTGCGCATTATACCCCAATGGCTCGGAAGCCCTCCAATTCGAAGCTTTTAGTAAATCTGCATCAATTGGAGCACTAAGCATCAAAGCTCTAAAATTTTTCCCCCATCCGCCTTTTCCTTTTTCATCTTCCATCGCACGCCATATTCTACCGTTATGAATAATAACCGGAACGGGGGCAGTGTGGTAAGAAAGGTCAGAAAAAATTATTCCATTCGTAGTGTCTGATGGTTTTGTCCAAGTAAATCCGCCATCCAACGATTTACAAATGATGGCATGTCCTATTCCATGACCAGCGCTGGTTCCCATCATATAAACTTCCCCACGATGCATAAACAATGTAGCCCAAGTAATGCCTTCAACTTCACTGATTTGCTTCCACGACACACCTTTGTCCACCGATTTATAGATTCTGGCAAGCTCGCTGATACCGACAGCTGGCCCATAATCGTCGCCTTTCGCTAAATAGCTTCCGTCTTCCAACATAACAATAGACGGGGAACCAGCAATATAACGACCTGTATGCGCCGGACTATAGTCGATGATTGTACCATATGGTTTTTCAGGATAATTCCCGAATCCTGCAAGTTCAGGCCATATATCCAATAATTGTCGGTCGCTCAGACATCTTTCATAGCATCTTAATTCATCCAGCAGGAATTTTCCAGTTAGCGGGTATGTTGATGATAAATTACCAATGGTTAATAACTCATTCCCATCGTTTGCATGCACCTGCAAACGCCCCAAATAAATCCAATTTACAAGTGTTTTATTTGCGTTTTCGATACGATAGTAAATCCGATAATTATCGTGTCCGCGTTCATTTTTTTTAGTTATCGCCACTTGAACCCATGAATCGAAATCGATGTTAACGTCGGCCGACGGTGACATTTCTACTATCCGATCCCAGTCGGACGCTGCCCCCTTTAAACCGTATAATGCACCCTTTTCCGCTGGTCTGTATTTATCCGTAATACCATACAGCGTTATGTTTCCGACATTAAAAAGTTCAAACTGTTCAGCTGTCCGCTCAACAGCTGATAAGGTCGAGTCACTGGAAAGTGAAAACCGCATCCAAATTGTAAATTCTGTTCGATTGACAACATCGCTTTGTCCCATAAGCATGCCACGTCCTCCAACCGGCAAAAGCGCCAAACCATCGGAAAAAAAAACATCTCCCTGTTTTTGGATTTCCCTCTTGGTATCATAATGTCCTTTTGCATTATTAGCCAACGGGAACGGTTTCTCCTCGAAACTCCACCTGTCTACCAGAAAGTCATCGATAGCCTCATCATCTCCAAACGTTCCGTTTAGGTAGGTTGTCTCATGCCGGAAACACGACAAAAAATCTTGTATGATAGCGTCGCTGTCAAAATGCTCCCACAGCGTTATTTGTCTTTTATCGTGTTCTTGCCTAACCCACTGCCCATTGATATACAATGCACGTTGGATAAAACGGCGCTCTCCCCAACTGGGGTTTTTCACAATGGAAAGCGGTACTACATCAAACAATGCCCTTGTTCGCCTTTTATCCCGGTAGCTGATGTGTTCAAATAGGTTTACCGAATAATCACCAAAGGTCCTAAATTTGCCCCCGTGCCTACCCGCCACATCAAAGGACGTTCTTGGGCCTTTCCCTGGCATCTCAGATTGGATTGTTGCCTGTTCAATCCGCACGGCATCTGCTCCCGAATTTTCACCATAGCGGACGGTTACCATCTCAAACGCGACATCACTTTTCAGTACATAGTTCAGCGCCGCAGTATCTGCTTTTAAATTATATTCACCTTCCTGAGGAAAATTCCCTCCCAGCCAAACCACCCTCATTTTAGTGGCAACCATTGGATTTTTTTTCAATGCCAACGCAATATTTGTAAGTTTTCCTACAGCTATCAAGGTCAACTTATTGTCAACCGTTGTCCGCAGTGCTTCGTTAATGATGAATTCGACGGCCTCACTCCCGTCATATGAGTTCTTTCCAATCGTCGGCAGGATACTCGAAAAGTCGGCATCGGCACCTTTTAAAAGTGGTATTCGCTGCGATGCTCCACATAATTGCAATACCCGATAAGCTTCCTCGTAATGTTGGCTGACATTACCACCGCCATGCGTAGCATTCACGGTAACGCCGAGGACGTTGAACGTTTCTTCATTAAAAAGCAAATAGGCAAGTGCATGCTGGTCGTCTAGCTCATTATTTGCATCAGTATCAAATATTACCTTGATGTCATTTTCCACGGGTTTGCCCAACACCAAGTGCTCTGCAAATAACAAGACCACTAAAAAAACCATCCCTTTCATAGTCATCGTTATATTTTTTATATGAGCGAAGCCAATGTCCACGGATATCCATTCGCAGCTTCCCAAAGCTCGTCGAAATCAGGTCCCGTTTGCATATAGGGGATTTGCGTTCTAACCCACGTTCCATCCACGTGGTGTATATCTTTTTCCTGTCCGGCGGCGGCTGCCGCGGCGATACCCGCCGCTTCGCCAACCGCATGCATCGTGGCCATCACTCGTACTGCTGCCGCTGCTTCGTGAGTAGCCGACAATCCGCGACAGGCGACAATCAAATTAGGAAAGTTTTTGGCAATTAGCGATCGAAACGGCACTTCGTAATAATCGCCTTCTGGCGGCCCAAAATCTTTACGCACAGCGCCCTGCGCACCCGGCTTTTGTTGTACATCGTGCGCTCCTTTTGGATTGTGGATGTCAATGAAATAACGCGATCGGGCAATTCCGTCTTCAAACTTCGTTGCGTTTATAATATCCTCCTGCGTTAATCGATATCGGCCACGGATATGGCGGGTTTCACGTACACCTACCTGGCAAGCTACTTTTTCTACAAAAGCGTGCCTAAACCAAGGAACATGCTTAATGAGCCATTCACCCATCACATACGCTTGTCGCCGCCCCTCAATTTCGGCTTTAGTTAAGTCGATTGCAGACAATCCAGAGACCTCGTTAATGCGTGTCATGTTAAAATGAAGTATCCCCGGCCTCGGGTAGTCGTAGAAATGGATGAAAGGACGATAGGGATAATGGAGACTGCCTTCTGAAAGGGCCTGTTGGAAGTAAGGCTCAACAAGTCCCCGCGCCTTTCGCAGGTTGCGGGTGGCCAGCATATCAGCCTTATCTACATTAGCCATTCTGAAACTGACCGTCATTGCCTGCGTCAGTCCATCTTCTGGTCGCCCGACATCAAATGGCATACCCGCCATTGCCGCCAAGTCCGCATCCCCCGAACAATCAATAAACTGTGTTCCGAATAGCGTTTCAGTTCCTCCTTTCGAAAATACGTCAATTGACACAATTTTATCGTCATCGGTGTGGACAGCCTTCAGGAAGGAATGGTATCGTATAAACACACCTGCCTCAAGCAGCATTACATCATAAACATGCTTCAATAACTCGTCGTCAAACGCCGCCGGCGACAATTCCGAACCGTATCCACCCTTCTCATGCATCGCAGAAACAACTTCTTTGAAAATGCCACCTATAACTGCACCATTTCTACCTGTGATCGGATCGGTAAATTCATGCCCGCACCAAGGATTTACTAAAGCGGCCGTAGACATCCCCCCACAAAATCCGTAGCGCTCCACAAGAAGTGTTTTTGCACCACGTCGTGCAGCGGACAGCGCAGCCGCCACTCCTGAAGGCCCACCACCACATACAATAACGTCGTATCGGTTTTTTTCATCCAAGCCAATTCTACTAACCATAATTAAAAGTTCTTCTAATATTATTTATCTGTACCAGTGGCAACATCTTTCTCCCAAAAATTAAATGCTTCTATCAATTTATTTTCAATTGTAGCATGTGTACCGATAAGATTATTGTGCTCATTGATATCCGTTTTCAAATTGTAAAGCGCATGATTACCGCCCTCACCAATCAATTTCCAATAGCCATATCTCACTGCATGCTTATTACCAATACGCCAAAATAGCATTCTTTCGGGCATCGGGCCGTTTTCCAATAGCAATTCAGCCATACTCTCACCATCCAAAGGATTGTTTAAAGGGACACCATCCGTTCCAGTCAATTCAAGGATCGTGGGCAAAATATCCATGGTCATAGCCGTCTGGCTCGTAACAGATAAAGCAGGAATCTTACCGGGCCACCGTATCATTGCTGGCACCCTATGTCCACCCTCCCAAACATCTCCCTTTTGTCCACGCAAAACGCCATTAGAGCCTACATTTTGCCATATTTCCTTACCATAATCAATATAGCCGCCGTTATCCGAAAGAAAAAACACCATCGTATTTTCGTCCAGCCCATTTTCTCTAATTGCGTTCAAAACATCGCCAATGCTTCGGTCGAGGCTCTCTATCATATTCTTCAATATATGCGGCACATCCTCCGGCGAATTAGGTCCGAGTTTGCTATCTCGCGATTGTTTGTCACTGGTATATTTGCGTCCCTTTTTTCGCTGCCAAAGCGACTCACTTTCCCGGTCCTGCCAAGGGAAATGGATAGCCGAATGAGAAATAAAAAGAAAAAACTCCGTCTGCCTATTTTGTTCAATAAACGCTATCGCATGGTTGGTAATCAAATCTGTTACATATCCTTCTTCATCGGAAAGCTTTCCATTATTCCACCAATCTCCCTGTCCATAACGATTGATCTTTGAGAAATAATCCAAATCACCACCATAATACCCTATAAATTCATCAAAACCAAAGTTTTGCGGGTCACCTTCACCTGGAGCGCCAAGGTGCCATTTGCCGACTATGCCCGTTTTGTAACCGGCAGCGTGTAAGTAGTAAGCAATTGTTTTTTCATCACGATTCTTCTGCAAATCTAACACGTGGCGTTGGGCCGTCTCGACGCCCATCCTTTGGGGATATCGTCCTGTCAAAAGTGATGCCCTAGATGGTGAGCACATTGGTCCGTTTGCATGAAAGTCAGTAAACAGCATTCCTTCCCTAGCCAACCGATTCAAATTTGGTGTATTTGCGACGCCACCGAAATATCCTCCTATATCGCCAAACCCCAAATCATCTGCTAAGATGATAATGACATTAGGTTTTCTTTCGGACGACTCGGCCAAAAATGCAATACCAATACAACAAAGAAAGAGTACAATACTTTTCGAAATGTTGTCAGCGGTGCTCATAAAATCCACTGTTAGGTTATTGTAAAGCATTTGGATCGAAAACGGTAGCGGCAATATACCTGTATTTATCGCCTTGATCGGCATTATTGTAATAGTAAGTGGCTAGGACGCTGCCGTCAGGCAATTCGACGGACCTGGGATATCCGATGTCGCCGTTTGGACCATCGCCTCCTCGTATTTGCTTTGGCGCACTCCACGTCTGTCCTTCATCTTCGCTGTAAACAACGTACATCCCTCTCCCTTCTTTCTCTGTGTTGGGATTCCTAATACCATAGACTAAACACAGACGACCGTCCTGAAGTTGTAAAAGAGCAGGAGGATGGCCATTAGCATCGACTATGACCGGATCGACGAGTTTGGCCCAGCTCAATCCATTATCTGAAGAAATAAATGCAGCCATCTCGGCAGGTTTCGTACGCCGAATCAGCGTAAGTAGTCTATCGTTATCCAAACGAAGAGACGAAGGCATAATTGAGTTAATACCATGTTCACCGATCCACGACAGAAACTGCCAGCTCATCCCTCCATCAGTGGTACGGACACAGGCCACTTCACGCCAATTTTTGTCGTCGTCACGAAAACCGACTGTCAAAAACGCAGTCATTTCATGTTTCCCTTCAATGATATAATCTGTTCTTGACACAACACCCACCGGTTGAGGGTCAGGAAAGTCTATAATCAATTGATAAGCACCATTCCATGTTTTCCCACGATCGTTAGTAAAATAAAACGAAGTCGGGCCGTCGAGCATATGCGTCATTCGAAAAGTAAACGCAAAATTGGGTTGCGTAAAATCGATAGGCTCCGGAAGCGGTACGGCCTTTACTGACTTGTCACCAATATTATGTTCTACGGTCGCTTCAGTTATGCCTTGATCAAACCCATCTTCAAGTGTCCATGTTTTCCCTCCGTCTACGCTTCTGGAAAACATGGTCAGTGAGGATGATTGATTAAAGGTATGTCCCTGCCTATCTTCATGGTCAGCCATCGTAAACCCGACAAGGATCTCATCTCCCCAATTCCACATCCCCCAATTTGCAGGCCAACCGCCGTATTTCCCCTGTTCATAAAACACTTTGGTATGCCCGCTTTCTAACGTAAAGCTGTTTTCATCTTGCTTTGAGCCACGACTACATGCAGTTACCGCCAAGGCCCCCGTTAAGGCAAATAACAACAAGCGGCTTTTCCATTGGCTATTCCTATAATTCATTGCTTTTCATTTTCAGGGGTGAAAATCGTAGCACTGATGTAACGATATTTATCTCCCCAGTTTACATTATTGTAATAATACGTCGCCACTACTTTACCATCGGGTAACAGCACAGCCCGGGGATACCCGATATCCCAAGCGGCCCCATCTTTTCCACGTAGTAATGTAGGATGTTCCCAACTTTTACCTCCGTCGTTACTATAGGTCACATACATCCCTATTCCATCATCCATGGTTGAAGCTTCACGAATACCGTACACTAAGCACAGCCGACCATCATCCAATTGTACTAACGCAGGGGGATGGCCATTGGCATCTACTTTAACCGGGTCATTTAATTGCGTCCATGTTTTACCATTATCGTCGGATTCAAAAGCGACCATCATCGGTGGTTTAGTGCGTCGAATGATAGTCAACAATTTGCCGGACTTCAATTTTAGCGAAGCCGGCATAATCGAATTAATTTCTGCAGGCCCAATCCAAGACAAATGCTGCCACGTTTTTCCGCCATCATCCGTCCGTACACAAGCGACTTGACGCCAGTCTTTATCCGCTTTCCTAAATCCGACGGTTAGAAAAGCGATCATCGAGTGCTTCCCTTCGATTATATAATCACTTCTGGAGACAATACCCGCTGGTGCAGGGCCGTCGAAATCGACCGACAAATCGAAGGGGCCACTCCAGCTGTGCCCTTTATCATAAGAATAATAAAATGACGTGCCACCATCCAGCGAGTTCCGCATACGGAAAGTAAACGCGAAATCAGGATTCTTAAAATCAATTTGCTCCGTAAGCCTGGTGGCGGCTTTCGATTTTGCCCCTAGGTTGTTCTCCCACGTTGATTCTGTAATCCCATTTTCATAAGCATCTTCCATCTTCCATGTTAATCCGCCGTCCAAACTTCTGGAAAACTTCGTAAGACTGCTTTCCGGATCATACGAATGACCATGTCCCTTGATATCTTTATGATCTGCGTAAGAATATCCAACCAATATTTCATTTCCCCAATTCCACATTCCCCAATTTGCCGGCCATCCGCCATATTTCCCTTCTTCATACATCACTTTCACATGGGTTTGTCCTAAGCTGGTGGACGGCAATGCCACACACACCAAAAAGTACAATAATTTTATTCTCATCTTTATAAATTTTGATAAATTATCTTTTTATGATACGTTATTTCTAGTTCTAGTAATTGGGGTTTTGCACCAAATTGGGATTGATATCCATCTCGCTCTGAGGAATCGGCCATAGATAGTCGCGCTGCGGATTAAAAACACGTTGTTCAATTACACTAAGTTTATCTGCATACGATGAATAATCCGGATGACCATTTTTGAAGGTAGGCACACCCTGATCCTCATAGGAGAAAGGTTTTTGGGGTCGTCCGTATAATGGTCCTGGCATCACTTCTTCAGCTATACCCCACCTTCTTATGTCTTGCAGGCGAAGCCCTTCTAAAGCCAACTCGATTTTTCGCTCTCTACGAATAATCGTCCTCATTTCCGCCTGACTTTTACCAACGGCTATTGGTGGCATTTGGACGCTTTCTCGTCCTCTCACATGATTGATCGCCTCCAGACACGAATTATCTATCTCATTCATCTCAATTTTGGCTTCTGCATAGTTCAGTAGAACTTCACCGAGGCGCAGCACAATAAAATTAAGCGACGAGTTATTTCGGAAGGCGTCTAAGTCCTGCATGTCTGTAGTTTTCCGCCAACAATAACCGGAAAAAGTAGCATATGGATTCAAAGCATCTTGATTCGGAATCCTAGTTGCCGGAGAAACATTGTAATTCCAACATTCAATGCTATCTCGATGAGTCTCAAACTGGAATCCTAAAAACACATCTCCGGGTACTGCAATAGTTTGTCTCAGCCGTGGGTCTCTATTTTCAAAAGGTTTAGCTGGGTCGTATAGTGGCGACAAATCAATAGTCAGGCCGTCCACACATTCATAGGAATCCACAAGAGACTGAGTCGGCACTTTAGTACTGTTTCCTTGCGCATTTCTTGAAAATGTAGATATCGGCATCCTATGATCGTAAAGACCATACTGATACATGATTTCAAAAATGACTTCCGACGAACCTTCACCTTCGTACGCAAACAATCCGTTATAATCCGGATAAAGCTGGTATGTTCCTGCATCAATCACCATTTTCGCCGCCGCGGCTGCGACATCGTAACGTTCGCCTATCAATGCAATTCTGGACTTAAGGGCCCACGCTGCACCTTTAGTTGCTCTACCCCGATCCCCCGCTGCCCAGCCGACCGGCAGCCTTTCGGCAGCCTCATCCAAATCGGACAACAGGAAGTCGATTATCTCGGCTTTACTTGTCCTCGGCAATTCACTATCCTCTACTGCAAGTGTTGTTGTGACAAAGGGAACATCACCCCATAACGTAATGAGTTGGCTATACCAATAAGCACGTAGAAACCGGACTTGCCCGTCTGCCTGATCCAACGCCTGTTGAGAAGCGTCCGTAACGCGGTCAATGTTTGTCAGGATATAGTTGCAGCGCGCGATGCCAGAATACAGATGCTCCCAAATCGTCGCAAATGAACTTTCAGCCGCGCTATGACTTCCATTACCAGCGAAAGTGAATATACTTCCGTTTCTATCCCAGCCAATGTCGGTAACGTGGTCAAGCACATATTCCCACTGGCCGGTAGCGCTAAGTGAATTAAACCAGAGGCTGCTATATACGCCATTCACAGCGAGATTTAACTCAGCTTCTGTTCGCAGAAATGTCACATCCGCAGGTTTATCGAGGGGCACTTTATCGAGTACACTTTCACAGGATGCCAACACGAATAAACTCAATGATAGGACGAGGATCTTTTTTATTTTCATGACTTCTGTACGTTAAAAATTAACATTCAAACCGAATGAATACACCTTAACAATCGGGTAGGTAGATGTAGTTTCGGGTGATTCAACATCGAATCCTTCTAAATAATCTGAAAAGGTAAATAGATTCTGACCGCTGACATTCAGTCGTAGATTTTTGATACGTCCATTGCCAAGCCATTTTTCCGGTAAACTATAACCAAGTTGTATATTCTTTATCCGTAAATAAGCGCCGTTTAACATCCAAAAATTGGAATGTTGATAATTATTTGTTAAACCGAATGTTAGTCTGGGATACGATGCCTCTGGATTATCGGGAGTCCAACGATCCAAATGCCTCGTATAGGCAGTGCTTCCTGTATCAAACGCCCAGACTCCCGAGCCCGACAAGTAACCATCGACCTTTCCTACACCTTGCAAAAAGACATTTAAATCAAAACCTCGGTAAGAAGCCGTTATATCTGCGCTGTAAGTATACCTTGGTATATTTGAACCAATTATCACCCTATCGTCTGCGTTAATTACCCCATCCCCGTTTTGATCGACATACTTTATATCTCCCGGGACCGACGCACCGCTCGAAAGCTTTGCCCATGATTCGACTTCGTCGACAGACTGAAATAAGCCCGCAGTCTCATAACCAAAATACGCATCGATTGGCATCCCCTCTGTACGGATTTTATTACCTGTGATATACGGACCTGTTTCTTCCAGATCGATGATCTTGTTCTTAACATCCGATAAAGAAACCCTTACCCCATAGCTGAAATCACCTAGGGTATTGAAATGGTTCAGACTAAGATCCCATCCGGTGTTACGGACACTACCGGCATTTTGATAGGGAGCGCTCAATCCAATAATGGAAGGAATCGGCAACGTCAGCAAGATATCCTTCGTATTTCGAATATAATACTCTGCGGTAACAGAAAATTTATTCAAAAATCCGGCGTCAATACCTACATTAAACATTTCCGTGGTCTCCCACGATATCGCCGAATTACCTAGTTGCGTAAGGGACGCTCCTGGAACGGAAGCTTCGTTAAATATATAATTCTGTGACAGGCTCACAGAGGAGACAAATGGATAATTCCCTATATTTTGATTGCCTAATTGTCCCCAGGAAGCCCTTATCTTCAAGTTGTCAACCGCATTCACACTTTTCATAAAATCTTCCTCCGACAATCGCCATCCCGCTGAGAACGATGGAAATAATCCAAACTTGTTGCCCGCCGCAAACCGCGACGAACCATCGTATCTTACGTTGGCCTCGAAGAGATATCGCTCCATGAAATCATAATTCAATCTCCCAAAAAACGACATCAGGCCGTATTCTGATCCACCAGCCCCATTGGCCTGCTGGTTCTCTAATGAGCCTGCATTTAAAACAGGATAGTCCTGCAGTTCAAAATTCTCTCTTCTGCCATTGAACGATTCACTATATGCTTCAATTTGCTCAAATCCTCCAAGTAACTTGAAATTATTATTCTTTGCAGAGAACATATAGTCAAGTAACACACGGAAATTATCTGATCGCGTTCTAGAGCTGGATTGGGTAACCGAATTGATTGAGGGAAAAACGTATGCTAATCGGCCATCGCCGTAATAAGTTTCATATGACCGACGAAAAACTTTGTCATGTCCGCTCGCATACTCCGGAGCGTACATAACATTAACATTCATTCCCTCAATTGGTTTCCAGTCGCCCTGGAGATTAATTATTGCGGAATAAGTGCGTTCGTCATTACTTCCCGATGCGTTAGCTCCGGCAATTGGGTTATTTCCCAACCATCCTTGGCCATACCTGCCATCTGCCAATAGGCCTTCTTGGATAGCAGGTATACGACCATTCATATGGAAAAAAACGCTATTTGCACCTACTCCTGGTTGATATACAAATGCGTCATTCCCCCGAATATCAGCCTTGAAAGTGAGTTTATCAGAAACTTTTATATCGGTATTTATACGCAAGGAATTCCTTTTATAACCCGTATTCGGAATAATACCTTTCTGGTTAAGATGATTAAACGATGCCCTAACTTTCAAAAACTCGCTGCCTCCCGCCACATCTACGGAATGATTGTGCATTAAACCCGATCCAGTGAGGGTTAGTGACTGCCAATCCGTGTTAGGATACAGATCGCTCGGTGCATTTACTCGATACTCGTCAATATAGCTTTCCTGAAAAGTTGGTGACTGTCCTACATTTCTGTTGGCCTCATTCAACAATAACATATGATCCAAACCATCTAAAAGTGTGGGGAGGTTGGTAGCTCGCTGCCACCCCACATAATTGTTGTAATTTATTGTGGTGGCTTGCCCCTTTGCCCGCTTGGTCGTTACCAAGATCACGCCGTTTGCAGCTCTCGAACCATAAATGGCCGCAGAAGCTGCATCTTTAAGGACAGACATAGACTCAATATCATTAGGATCTATGTTATTCAATCCCATTTCAACACCATCAACCAATACCAAAGGAGACTGGCCGGCTGTACCCAACGTGCCGATACCACGTATCCGAATTGTACCAGCATCGCCACCAGGCCTGCCGGAACTTTGCGTCACCGTAACTCCTGGTGCAACACCCTGTAGTGCCATGGAAGTCTGTCCAACAGGTTTCCAGCTTATATCTTCGCTGTTGATAACTGATACTGATCCAGTTAAATTAACTTCTTTCGTAGTTCCATATCCAACGACAACTACCTCATCTAGCGTCGCATCCAGATTTTCCAATGCAACATTTATAACAGCTTTTCCTGAAACCTCCACAGACGTCACCTTATAACCCACGTAAGAAAACTGCAATTCGGCAGTAGTCGACGAGATGGATATAACATAATCCCCATTATTGTCTGTTGTCGTGCTGACAGCAGATTTCAATAGTTTTACAGTAGCGCCCACCAAGGGATCGCCTGTTGTCACATCAGTAACTCTACCTGTAACTGTCGTTTGTGCTATAAGTTGCTGAACATACAACAAGCAACAAACTACAGCTAAACAACTTATTAATTGTCTTCTCATATTTTATAGATTTTTTGTTTATAATTATGGTCGCCCAACTATCCAACCGTGTGATAAATTATCCTGACGTTACAAAAGTCAAGATTATTCCGACCGGGTTTATATTACATGTTTCCTACTCTTTATACAATATTGTCATCGGTGGATAACAGCCATATCAACGAGATTTATTCCAAACCGGAAATACCATGTATTAGCTAAAAACGCCCTTATTTTTATCCCGATTTCTTTTAAATAATGTTTGTAGATAGCCCACAAAGAATATAACCAGCGTACCCACCACGATCACCATATTGGCGTGTAACGTGTTTTTTAAGAATGCATATTGATCTGGGATTAAGTAGGAAAAAGTCATCCATAAAATAACCAATATTCCAGCGATGACACCAACCAACGCTTGGTTGCCGTTCGTCTTTTTACTGATAATACTCAACAGGAACAAGCCAAACATTCCACCGGCAAAAATTCCCGAAAGCTCCCACCATGTGTCCAGGATACTTTTGACACCAATCATAGCAACGCCCGCAAACATACCAACCATTCCAAAAAACGCCGTTCCGATAAATAGTAATTGGAGTTTTTTGCGATCATTCATATTAGGATTGATGTACCGTTTATAAATATCCTCTATAAAAACTGTCGCAGAGGCATTCATACTGGAACTTATAGTACTCATAGCCGCTGCTAATATGGCCGAAATGATCAGCCCTAATAAGCCTGTGGGAATCATTTCTACCATAAAGTGAGGCATGACCTTATCTCCGTAATCTGCAGGGGTCAGTTTTGCTGCCAGTTGTGTTATCGTCACTTCATCAGCACCTTCGGGTAAACGCTCTGCCGCAGCCTGCATTCGAATGCTCTCTGTTAGCTCAGGGTGTTGTTGGTAATAACCATATAGTGCGGTACCGATAATAAAAAACACCAACGAAATTGGAACATATAATTTGACACAAAGCCAAACTGATTTTGCAGCTTCTTTAGGAGAGATGGCCGTATGATATCGTTGCACGTAATTCTGGTCAAACCCAAAAGCCTTTAGGTTCATAAAAACGCCATATAGGAAAATTACCCAGAAAGTTGGGGCCGTAAAATCTAAATCAAAACTACCTAGACTTAACTTATCATCGCGGATGGCGACATCAAAAAGGTAGCTTACTCCTCCGTTGGTCTCTTTAACCACCAGATACAAAATAATTGCAGCAGCAAGTGTTTGTAAGACGCCCTGCGCTACCTCTGTCCAAATCACAGCTTCCATTCCGCCCATCACAGTATAGATGACGATACATACACCGATCACTATCATAATACTCGCCATATCATATCCTGTCAGCGCTTGTAAGCTAAGCGCAATTCCGAAAAATATAGATCCCATTCGAGCGATCTGAATCAATAAAAAGCAGACTACGGAATATGCCCTAGCCCACGGCCCAAACCGTTCTTCGAGGTTGCTATAGGCGGATACCCCGCCAAATTGCCGATAAAACGGTACGAAATATTTTACTGAAATCCAAGCGGCAACCGGCATTGCCAAACTAAAAACCAAGGAATTCCAATTACTTCCAAACGCCTTACCCGGAACACCCAAAAAAGTATTACTACTAAGAAAAGTAGCATACAATGAGATCCCAACGGCCCAACCCGGAATTGAACCCGATGCTTTGGTGAATTGTTCGGAGCTTTTATTTTTTCTCGAAAACCAAACTCCTACCAATACCATAGCAATAAGGTATATCAAGATAATTCCCAGATCGAGTGCGAGAAGACTATTCATGGATCTTAATTATTTATAATCACATAAGATGCCGGTCATCAAAAGCACGGCAAACAATGAACAAAAGTTACGGCTAATTATGCCTTTATTGTCACCCCAAGTGTAATTTCTTGACACAGTTGACCATATTTCTTATACAATTCGCCTACGTTACGCTTAATTCTCTCACCAAACTCTCCCACCCGACACCTCGTAAACGTCGAAATTCCCAATCCACGCTTTTGCAAAAAATACTTCGCTACCGTTGGATAGACATGATGCATCACGTCCATATGATCAATAAAAAACTGCTGTACTTTTTCGACCTGCTTCGCGGCTGAAGGGTTATCGTAGTTTTTGCACAACCAAACGACCAACTCCGGATAATAGTTCCCTTGGATACAGGAAACCCCGGCCGACCCCGCTCGCAGGGACTCCACCGCGTGAACCATATAGGCATCATACAAGCCAAAAGAAGGAGTATTACAGGTCACTGCCAGTTTCGCCTTTACCAACTCGATATCCAAACAAGTGTCTTTATGATAAACCAGCCGACCGGTGGCTACAAACTGCTTTAACTGAGTGGCCGACAGCACCCGCTTATACGGTTCAGGGCATTCGTAGAAACCAAATGGAATATCGGGTGTATGGTCTAAAAGCAAATGTACCCGTTCGTCGAACACTTCATTGGCTTCCAACTCGCCGGCCAACATATTGGTAATGATAATCGCAGCTTCGATACCTGTATCGTACATCCGCTTTACAAAATCCGCCTGTTCCTTCACCGCTCCACCAAACGTAGTGGTGGCGACAACGGGTACTACTCCTCCCGCAACTTTGACCACATGCTTCGTTACAGCCAGTCGCTCTTCTGCGGTTAGATCAAACATTTCGCTCGACTGGCAATTAGCAAATAGCCCGGCGGCACCTGCCTGAAGATACAGTTCGGTCAGTTTAGTTAATCCATCGTAATCTACCGCTCCATTTTCCTTGAAGGGAGTCAACATCACGGGAATAAATCCCTTCGGTTTTTCGCTCATTGATATTTTGATAAATCGTTACTTATAATTGTGATAAAGCAAAGGTAGCGGCGAGGCAAGTAGCAGTTGTATACCAAATTGGCTGGCTATTATAGGATGTTAGCGAAGTATCAGGTTTTTGTTTTTTGGGTTTTAGATAAAAAACCTATCTTTGAGCATACCGATTGATTAAACATTTACTGACACGCTTAAACTTACGTTTCATGACTACGTCAATTCCATACCAAAAGCGTACTTGCTTCATGCCTTCTCCGCAATGAGTCCAGGGTGAGTCCAGGGTGAGTCCAGCATGAGTCCAGGTTTTATTGGAAATATTTGGACTTATCCTGGAGTTACCTCAGATTCAATACAGCATCATAACAAAGCGGGTACGAAGCAGGTATAAATCTGTTAGGGGGCGCATCCGGAGCGAAGAACAAAAAAGAGATAAGCCGATCTGGTTGAAAGACCAAGTTAAAAATTTTTTACGTCAAATACAAAAACAATCCATTTATTATGGCTACACAAGACAGAAACGGCAAAATAAAAGGAAAAATCAACAACATTGTCTATCGCGAATTGGGCGACAAACAGGTCATGCAAATTGCACCGGCGCGGGTGAAACAAACCTATGCTACTAAGCTGAACGCATTGGAGTTTGGTCTGGCTAGTGCACAAGCCAAAGTACTGCGCAACGTCTTGAGGGGTGTATATGAGGAGCCTGACGGCAAAATGGGGGTGCGGTTGAATGCCGCCGTAGCGGCCTGTATCCGTTCCTCAGAAAAGGATATCGGCGATCGGAACCTGCACGATGTCAGTCTGGATTTACTCAAAGGGTTTGAATTCAACACCCATGCGCCCCTTGAAAAGCTGGTTACTGTAAGGCCAGATTTCCGAGTTCTACCCAATGGGCGGTTTGAATTCAGCCTGCCCCGCTTCAACGTGATGGAAGATATCCGCTACCCGCAGGACGGCATACGTTACGACCCCAGCTTCCTGATTGCAATCACTGCTTTTCACTTCCGTAAGGAGTATGCCCGGATTATTGACAAAGTGGTGTTCGACTTCAAAAACATCGATCAGCAGGTTCAGATCGACTGGTCGAGCAGCAAGCTGCTACCCGTAGGGGCCATCGTATTCGTTACATTCTCGCTACGTTATTTATCGACCAACTGGGCCGGCCGGCAAGTACAGGTCACGGATAAAGCTTTCTACCCTACCGTAATATTAGATGCATATCATGTAACAGAAGAGATGGCGGCCCTAACAAAAAAAGAAGGGTTTTCGCGTGCTACCAGCACCATAATGGAATTTGGCAACAACACCAACGGGATCCTTAAGGACATCGCCTGGCTCAAGCAGAAAATGGCAAATAAGCAAAGATAAGTTTTTGTGAAGGAACGCATGTCAATTCCGCCGCTCATTATTATACGATATTGGCGCCGCCCTGCAATTCACCGAGTTGCTGGTAACGACGATACAGATAGCGATATACCGTTGTCCGTTCCGGGTTCGGGCGGTATTCGCTTTCAAAGCCGGACGACATGGCGCGTTGGGCGTGGTCAATGTCCGGGTGTATTCCCGCCACGACGGCAGCACACATCGCCGCACCCAACGCACAGGCTTGTTCCGTTTTTACTGTTTTAATGGGTCGATCCAGCACATCGGCCAATACCTGCATCACATAGGGGGACTTTTTGCTAATCCCACCGGTAGCGATGATTTCCTGCACGGGAATCCCTTCGGCCTCGAAGCGATCGACAATAGCTTTTGAACCAAAGGCCGTGGCTTCGACCAACGCCTTGAACAGCCGTGGTGCATCGGTGCCCAACCGGATACCGGTAATCCAACCGGTGCATGTCGGGTCCACATCGGGTGTCCGCCTGCCGTTCACCCAATCCAATGCCACCTCGTCTGTTGGCAACACGGGCAAGGACGCCGCTTGTTCATTTAAGGCGGCCAGCACACGGTCAGTCAGCTGATGCGGCGCCTGCTGGTCAAAGGCACCTTCAGGTAAAACCATCAGGGGATAGGTCAGTAAGCGCGCAAACCACTGATATAGGTCGCCGAACGCGGATTGGCCGGCCTCCATGCCAAGCATGCCGGGGATGATGGATCCATCCACCTCGCCGCAGATGCCACTCACCAATTGGTTGCGGTGCCGATCCATCGGTGCCACAATCATGTCGCAGGTGGATGTGCCGATGACTTTCACCAGCGCATAGGGCTTAATCATGGCACCCACCGCTCCCATATGGGCATCCAGTACACCGATACCGATTTTGGTATGCCGTGGCAAGCCGGTCCGATCGGCCCATTCAGGAGCAATGGTCCCTGCCGCTTCGGCGGCCGTGTGGGTTTGGTCGTAGAGGCGATCCCGTATCCCTTCCAAACGAGGATCAAGGGCAGTAAGGAAATCCTGCGACGGGAGCCCGTCAAATTCGGCATGCCACATGGCTTTGTGGCCCGCAGCGCACCGGCTGCGTTTGATGGATAGTACGTCGTTGGTGCCACACAGCAGTGCAGGTATCCAATCGCAATGCTCTAACCACGAATAAGTACTATTTGCCACGGCACGGTCCAACCGGATGATATGCAGCAGCTTGGCCCAAAACCACTCGGACGAATAGCTGCCGCCGGAATACCGGGTATAGTCTGTTTCCCAGCGCCGTGCCAACTGGTTGATTTCGTCGGCTTCGGCAATGGCGGTATGATCTTTCCACAACACAAACATGGCATTGGGGTTGTCACTGAATTCAGGCAGCAGCGCCAAAGGAATGCCCTGGCGGTTTACAGCCACCGGTGTGGAGCCGGTCGTATCTACCGATAGCGCACGGATACGAGCTGTCACGTCGTCCGAAACGCCGGTAAGCAACTCCCGGATGACAGTTTCCATGGCTTCGATATGGTCAAGCGGGTGCTGGCGGAACTGCGAACGCCCGCTATCGCAATACAGTCCTTCGGCCCATCGGCGGTAATGCGCTACGGCACTCTTGATTTCCAGACCGGTTGCGGCATCCAATAACAAAGCCCGGACGGAGTCTGTGCCGAAATCGAGCCCAACGACATAATTCGCTACTGCCTTGCTCATTGGTCCGAGGTGTTTACTTGGCCACAAAAATGAACCGTGATACCCAATTCATCCAACGCGGCGGCCTTGATGCGGCAAGCTTGGTGCGCTAATAATTCACTATCGGTGTACACGACATGGATGTGGTTGGCCTGATGGCGGGCCATCAGCTGATCGCGTCCTACCCCATCCAGCACGGCATGCATGATGGGCCACTCGGGCGAGGTGGATTGCCACCGCCGTTGGGTCTCCGCCTCGGGCAGGCTTACCGCCTTTCCAACACCCAGGTCGGCATGTAGTTGGCTATCTTTGACATAGATGCGGCTCCAGACAATCGGGCCGGGCTTGCTTACCCCACGCAAGGTGCCACCGCCCAGTCTGAAATACATGGGCGATTGCCGCCAGCTGCTGGCCGATGCATAACCGCCTTCGAAATGCGCTGCGGGGACCGCCCCCGAAATGAGAAGCACCCAAACGAAGTCGTCGATATCCCCGCCGGTGTAATGTTCACCCCAGCGAATATCATGCAGCGTATTCTCGCCGCCCATACCTAGCTCGTTCCAAAGCCGGTAGGTAACCAATGCATCGATACCCGCGCATTCGTCGACCTCATTGAAATGTGGGATGGCTTTGCCGGCAAACAACTCGGTTCCGGTTTCGGAATATACAGGTGGTCGCTCCGTGTTGTTGAGCAGCCCTTCCACCAGATCACTGGCGCCTGTAAGATCCTTTAACCCTTGCTGGTACTGGATACCAATGGTATCGCATCCGAATTCGGCCGCCATACGGACGGCCGCGATGTACATCTTGCACTGCTCCAGCGTTTGCCGGCGGGTGAGATCGGTTTGTTCATTATCGCCCCACTTAAACGTCATCCCCCGTTCCAGCAACCACGTCAGTACCGCTTCTGCTTCGCTGTCATCCACCGATCGCATACGTGCATATAATGCGGACTGACTAAGCCGTTCCTTGAATATACCCGTGGCGTGGAGCAGTTCATCCGGTACGATGGCATTGTACATGCCCATGCAGCCCTCATCAAAAACGCCCATGATGGCCTTTGCCTCGCGGAGGCGCCGTGCAAATGACCGGCCGGCGTCTTCGTCAGCAGCCGGGATTTTTACCAAATCAAAGGGCGTTACATGGCTGATATCGTGTTTCACACGACCTTTTTCCAACCATTCCTTAAGGCCATGATTAAAAAAGTCGTCACTGAAATCCGCACTCCATAACGTGCTGTACGGAACCCGGGCCTTAGTAAGCGACCCATTGAGGTTGAGCATGCCCACCAGACCGGGCCATTGGCCACTCCAATTGGCTACGGTAAGAATTGGGCCCCGATGCGTGGTCAATCCGGCCAGCACATGATGAGTATATTGCCATACACTCTCGGCCACAATCAACGGCGCATCGGCAGGTATCGCTTTGAACACCTCAATGCCCATGCGTTGGGAATCAATAAAGCCATGTTGCTTTTTCGGATCGTAGGCGTGTGCCCGCCTTACTGTCTTTCCTTGCCGCTCGACGGCCGCAGCCAGCTGTACTTCCATCGCTTCCTGCGCCTGCCAGCAAAGCTGGTTTGCCGCAAGCCGCAGGTCGCCGCTCGCAACCAGCCAGATTTCTTGATGTTTCTTCTTATCCATATCAGGTTTCCACTAAAGGTACTGGACAAAGGTGGGGGTATTGCATGCAGCATTGTTGGTATTTATTGTCCACTTATTGTACGATGTTAGCATTCCCTTGGATATCGAAATTCAATTGCATACCTTAGTATTCATGATGTAAAAGGGAGCGCTTGGCTTCTCGTCCATCGATGAATTATAAACCCTTTTTTTCTGACGGCAAAGGAAAAAAACAATGATTATACGTTATGAAACCACTCTTTCATAAAGTACCCACCCAAATCCAGGCATCGTTCAGTGCCCGGCATGACGTACAGCCTAACTTCGGATCGCTATGGCACTACCATCCGGAATTGGAACTCCACCACGTTGTTCGGGGCAAAGGCGTGCGCTTCATCGGTGATAACATCGGCAACTTTTCGGCGGGAGAGGTCGTGCTACTGGGCAGCAATCTGCCACACATGTGGCAGTGCAATGAGGAGTATTACCAGAACCATCCTACGCGGAAAGTAGAAGCCATCGTCATCCAGTTTCTCCCTGATTGCATGGGTAGGGATTTCATGAATCTTCCGGAAATGTACCTGTTGCCGCGGCTTTTTGAAAATGCGCGGAAAGGAATGAAGTTTACCGGCAGGAGCCGGGCCCGATTAATCGACCTGATGTACAAAGCTACCCACGCTACCGACATGGAACGGCTGATTGTACTGCTGTCTATCCTCAGAACGATGGCCGAGACGGATGAGTACCTGTCGATCGCTTCGGCGCACGCGTTCTACAAATCGAATGAAATGGATGCGGTACGCATCAACAAGGTATGCACGTATACGTTGAGCAATTATAAAAAGGAAATCAGCCTGGAGGAAATCGCGGCTATCGCCAACCTCAGTGTTACCTCGTTTTGCCGGTATTTCAAACTGATGACCAAGAAAACGTTTTATGATTTCCTGATCGAGATACGCATCAGCCACGCGTGCCGCCTGCTGGTGGAAGACCTGTTGCCCACCGAAGTCATCTGCTTCGAATGTGGGTTCAATAACGTTTCCAACTTCTACAGGCACTTCAAGAAGGTGACCGATATGACACCGCTTGAGTACAAGAAAAAATACCTGTACAGCAAAGTGGCCGTTGGGTTCTAGGCGGGGCTATGTATCGATCTTGGCGTACTTCGCGTTGCGTTCGATGAATTCACGGCGTGGCGCCACTTCATCGCCCATCAGCATGGAGAAAATCCGGTCGCACTCCGCAGCGTTCTCAATGGTTACCTGCCGCAGTGTGCGGGTTTCGGGATTCATGGTGGTATCCCACAGCTGCTCGGCGTTCATCTCCCCAAGACCTTTGTACCGTTGCACGTGCACGCTATCTTCTTTGCCGGCACCTTTGAGCCGCTGTATGGCTGCATCGCGTTGGTCCTCGTTCCACGCATATTGCTGTTCTTTCCCTTTTTTCACGAGGTAAAGCGGTGGCGTAGCGATATAGACGTATCCGTTTTCGATCAGTTCTTTCATATACCGGAAGTAGAACGTCAGAATCAGCGTGGTAATGTGCGAGCCGTCAACGTCGGCATCCGTCATGATGATGACCCGGTGGTAGCGTAGCTTATCCAGGTTCAGCGCTTTGGCATCGTCTTCCGTACCTACACTTACGCCCAGGGCCGTAAACATGTTCTTGATTTCCTCGTTTTCGTAGATTTTATGCTCCATGGCCTTTTCCACGTTGAGGATTTTACCGCGCAGCGGCAATATGGCCTGGAACTCGCGGTCGCGCCCCTGCTTGGCCGTTCCACCGGCGGAGTCCCCTTCCACCAGGTAGATTTCACACTTGGCAGGGTCATTGTTGGAGCAATCGGCCAGTTTTCCAGGCAGTCCGCTACCACCCATTACATTTTTGCGTTGCACCAAATCCCGTGCTTTACGGGCAGCTGCGCGTGCCTGGGCAGCAAGGATGACTTTCTGCACGATGGTTTTGGCTTCCCTTGGGTTTTCTTCGAGGTAGTTATTCAGGATTTCTCCGACAGCCACATCCACTGCTCCCATTACCTCGCTATTGCCCAGCTTGGTTTTGGTCTGCCCTTCGAACTGCGGCTCGGCCACTTTCACCGAGATGACGGCCGTAAGCCCTTCCCGGAAGTCATCGCCCGTGATTTCCACTTTCATGTTCTTAAGCAGGCCCGATTTATCGGCATACGCTTTCAGGGTACGGGTAAGCCCGCGACGGAAACCGGCCACATGGGTGCCGCCCTCTATCGTATTGATATTATTGACGTAAGAATGGACGTTTTCCGAATATGTCTCGTTATACTGCAGGGCCAGCTCAACCGGAATCCCTTGTTTTATACCTTCCACATGAATAGGTTCGGGGATAAGCGGTTGGCGCGTTCCATCAAGAAACCGGACAAACTCCCGCAGGCCGCCTTCGGAGAAAAACGTTTCCTGCCGCAAAGCACCATCTTCCTGATCCTCACGTTCATCGAGCAGGGTGAGTTTTATTCCCTTATTGAGGAATGCCAGTTCGCGCAACCGGCTGGCCAGCGTGTCATAATTGTATACGAGCGTTGTGGTAAAGATCTCGGGATCGGGAAGGAACGTGACCGTCGTGCCCGTACGGTCACTTTCGCCAATGGTTTTCACATCAAATTGCGGCTTCCCCTGCCGGTATTCCTGGGTAAATATTTTCCCCTCACGGTGAACCTCAGCAGTCAATACCGTAGAGAGCGCATTCACGCAGGATACCCCCACACCGTGGAGACCACCCGATACCTTGTAGGTGTCTTTATCAAATTTACCACCGGCATGCAGTACGGTCATGACCAGTTCAAGCGCCGATTTATTTTCTTTCTTATTGATGCCTGTTGGAATCCCGCGGCCATTGTCGGCTACCGTGATGGAATTGTCTTTATGGATAATGACCTGGATATCGTCGCAGTAACCAGCCACGGCTTCGTCAATGGAGTTATCCACCACCTCGTATACCAAGTGATGAAGCCCTTTGACACCGGTGTCGCCAATATACATGGAAGGCCGCTTACGAACGGCCTCCAATCCTTCCAACACCTGAATGTTATCTGCGGAATAGGTTGAATTTTGTTTATTTTCTTCGCTCATTATCGTTTTTAAATTCGTCGCCCAAAGATACGAAAAAAGTGGAACATTAGCGTGGGAAAGAATACGGAAATATGGAATTTTTATCTTAGGTTTGCGCTTTGATTGGATAGAAAACTAGAAAACTATGAACAAAGCATTCGCATGGATTGCAAAAGCTGGGATAGGGGTGTTGGTCGCCGCAATGGTATCGTGTAATCAGCAGGGAACAACCCCGGCGTCGGTATCGTCAACAGGTGACTCCACGCAAGCAGGCGCAGAGAAAATTGTCTATGTAAACGTGGATACGCTTCTTGAGAAGTATGAATATTTCAAGGATATAAGAACCAAATTAGAAGAAAAGGCAAAGAAAGCCCAAGCGGATCTGCAATCGCGCAGCAACGCGTTCCAACGTGAAGTGGCAGATTATCAGCAAAAAGCTCCTACAATGAGTGCCTCCGACCGGCAAAGTACGGAAGAGCGCCTTGCCCGTAAACAAGACGAACTTGCCCGCCACAACCAAAATGCGAGCACCTCTTTCGCGCAGGAAGAAGCTGCGGAAAATGAAAAATTATATGGGCGGATTACGGAATACCTGAAAAAACATGCAAAAGAGAACGGGTTCAAATTCGTCCTCACTTATTCAGCAGCTAGCCCGGGGGTGTTGTACGCCGACGAAAGTCTCGAAATCACCGATGCGGTGTTGTCGGCTCTAAATGCGGAATACGCTAAAGAAAAAAAATAATAAAGAAACATATTTGAAATAAAAAGCTGCCCTAGGGTGGCTTTTTTTGTGGCCTTCGCGGCTATACCTATAACCGACTTAACGCGGTCATCCCATATTTTTCACAGCGATTTCACAGTTTGTGTATGACACGCCAAACTAAATCCGGGTTTGACGGTTTTCATACCATGGCGCCAAGCATTGCTGGCAACAGGGAGATATTATGAATTCATCAAACATTAAAGGAATATGGCCAAAATTGCATTAGTAGGAACGTACCAACCACGCCAATGTGGTATTGGATCATTTTCAAAAAACCTGTTCGACGCATTACCTGCCGATCACACCGCCAATGGAAGTTTCGTGGTGGCCATCAACGACCCGGGAAACATTTATGACTATCCGCCCGAAGTCCGCTGTGTCATCGAACAAGATAATCAGGACTCGTACATCAAAGCCGCCGAATTCATCAACAACAGTGATGCAGACGTGTGTCTAATACAGCACGAATATGGACTATTCGGAGGCAAGAATGGCAGCTATATCCTTTCGTTACTCCGCCACCTTCGTATTCCGGCGGTCGCCACACTGCACACGATATTGAAAAAGCCATCGCCGATGGAGTTGTTTATCATAAGGGAAGTTGCCAGGCTCTCATACCGCGTCGTTGTAATGGCCCACAAAGCCGTGGAACTGCTCCGGGAGCATTACAACATCTCTCCTACCAAGATTGCCGTCATCCCTCATGGTGTACCCGAGCTCCGTTTCGAACGGGAAGCAACCCGCCATGAACTGGGGTTGACCAACAGCAACGTACTGTTGACTTTCGGCTTTGTCGGCCGTAACAAAGGGATTGAGACCGTTATTTCCGCATTGCCGGCCGTGGTAGCCCGACACCCGGAAACCATCTATATCGTGCTCGGGAAAACGCATCCAAATGTCGTGAAACATGAAGGCGAAGGATACCGGCTTTCCCTGCACCAGCTCGTCAAAAAGCTTGACCTCGAACAACATGTCGTTTTCCTCGATCAATACGCCTCCGAGCATGATCTTTTCAAATACCTGAGTGCGTGCGACATTTATATAACACCATACCTCAGCAAGATGCAGATTACCAGCGGTACGCTGACCTATGCATTGGGTGTAGGATCGGCGGTTATATCCACTCCCTATTGGCACGCCGCTGAATTGCTGGCCGATGGCAGGGGCGCCTTATTCGATTTCGGAAATAGCCCTCAACTCTCGGATATCCTGGTCGACCTCTTCGGACATCCGTCGAAATTGGCAGCCATGAGGTCACAGGCAATTGGATTTGGGAAAGCCGTCACATGGCCAAGGATTGGCGGGGTATATGACAAGCTCCTTCGGCAAGCGAGCCAGCATGTCCGAGTGAGCCGCGGAAATAAGCCCACGCACCTTGACATAAGCATGTTGCCATCCTTTCGACTCGATCACGTCATTCGGCTTACGGACGATACGGGCATCTTCCAACATGCGATTTACGGCATTCCCAACTACCATGAAGGATATTGCCTCGACGATAACGCCCGTGCTTTGCTAATGGCACTCATGGCTTACCGACACAAACGGGATAAAACGGCGCTTAGACTCATTCCGCGATACCTCGCCTATATCCAATATGCACAAAATGCAGATGGTACATTCCGGAACTTTATGGGATTCGACCGTCGGTTCCTGGATGACGTGGGCTCGGAAGATGCCTTCGGCCGGGCAATGTGGGCAGTGGGTTATGCGGTTACCCACGCCCCCAAAAATGCCTACCGTGAGGTTGCGCACCACATCCTCTTCAAGTCTGCACCGCAATTCGAGCAACTCCGGTCTATCAGAAGCATTGCCGCCACCATACTCGGCCTGTCCCACTACCTCGAAAGCCATCCCGCCGACTATCAGATGATTGGCATATTGCATAAATTAGCTTACCGGCTCCATGACGAGTACGGAGCGAATCGTCGCGACGATTGGCACTGGTACGAATCGTTGCTGGCATACGACAACGCGTTGTTACCACTGGCCATGCTTTCTGCGGCTCAATTACTCAATGACACCGTCCTTCGGCAGGTTGGTTTAGAAAGCCTGGAATTTCTGGAAAAACACACCATGCAAAAGGGCTATCTAAGCCTCGTTGGGAACGATGGCTGGTTTAAGCGTGGTAAAGGGATGGCGTGCTTCGACCAGCAGCCGGTGGATGCCATGGCGACCATATTGCTTTTCATACACGCCTATCGTGTTACCGGTGCAGCCCGATACCGCACCGCCGCGCATACGGCATTTTCGTGGTTTCTTGGCGATAACGACCTGCGGATCAGTCTGTATGACGCGGAAACTGGTGGATGTTGCGACGGACTGGAAACGGATGGCATCAATCGAAACCAGGGTGCCGAAAGCACCCTTGCTTACCTTATCTCTTACCTCGCCGTAGAACAAACTTTTGAAAAACGGGTTACCCGTCAAATCATACCAGAGACCGATGAAGGTAGCTATGCTCGCGCCAATCGCCTGGCGGACGCCGCCCCGTAAATACGGGCCATGGGAACAAGTGGTGTCTGCCCTGACCGAGGGGTTGGCACACCGTGGTATTGCCGTTACGTTGTTCGCTACCGCAGACTCCATAACGGCTGGCCGACTCCTGTACCGCGCACCAATGGGTTATGCCGAGAACGCCGAACTCGACCCGAAAGTGGAAGAGTGCCTGCATATCAGCCAGGTGATGGAAGCGGCCGACGAGTTCGATCTCATTCACAACCACTTCGACTTCCTGCCGCTTACGTACTCAAGGCTTATCGACACCCCCATGGTAACCACTATACACGGCTTTTCGTCGCCTAAAATCATCCCTGTATACCGGAAATACAATGGGAGATGCCACTACGTGTCCATCAGTAATGCAGACCGGGCAGCCGATCTGAATTATATCGCGACGATTTACAATGGGATCGACACCTCACAATTCGATATTGTGGAGCATCCTGATGATTACCTGTTGTATTTTGGACGGATACATCCGGAAAAGGGTACGCACCTTGCCATAATGCTTGCCAGGCACACCGGAAGACGACTCTTAATTGCCGGCTTGATCCAGGATACCGCATATTTCGAAAGGGATGTACTGCCTCATATCGACGGCCAACAGATCCGGTATGTAGGCAATGTGGGACCGAAAGAACGGAACCGTTTGCTCGGCAATGCTGCGGCTCTGCTGCACCTTATCGGTTTCGATGAACCCTTCGGCCTGAGCGTCGCCGAGGCGATGTGCTGCGGGACACCGGTGGTAGCGATCAACCGGGGCTCAATGAGTGAGTTGGTGGTGCATGGGAGAACAGGCTTTCTTGTATCGCATGCTGATGAAGCGATATCATTAATCGGGCGGATACCCGACCTTTCCAGGCAGGGGTGTGCAACCTGGGCCAGGGAAATGTTTTCACAGGAAAAGATGGTGACCAGCTATCTCAGTGTTTACCAACGCATATTGGCAGCTAAGTCCGGTTAGTGCCCATCAATCTAGCCAACAATTCCCGGACATCGACAACGGCGTAGGTAGACGCGTGATCAGACATTGCGTAGGGAATAACGAGTTTGTCTTCATGGATGTAAGCACCGCACGAGTAAACAACGTTGGGAACATAACCTTCGCGTTCCTGCCTGTTGGGAATAAGTAATGGCTGATCCAACCGTCCAATTTCACGTTCAGGGTTCTTAAGATCCAGCAACGACGCGCCTAATACGTACTCCCGCATGGGGCCAACGGCGTGGGTAATCACCAGCCAGCCGGCCTCGGTTTCCAGCGGAGAACCGCAATTACCCAGTTGAACCAACTCCCAGGGTTGGCGAGGTGTTTGGATGAGTTTCGCTTCACGCCATACATTCACCGTGTCGGAGTAGGCGATATAGTTATTCACACCGTCAATTCGGCATAGCATGGCGTACTGACCATTTATTTTCCGTGGGAATAAGGCCATCCCCTTGTTCTGGGCGATATAACCGTGCACGGGTATCACCTGGAAATGACGGAAGTCCTTCGTCATCAATAGTTTTGGCAGAATAGAGATACCGTCGTAGGCCGTATAGGTGGCATAATACATTACGGCCCCCTTTTCGCCAACGAACCGGACAAACCGTGCATCTTCGATGCCATTCTTCTCCGTATCTGCTATTGGAAAAATCACCCGCTCGCAAACTGATGTGTCTGCCGAAAACGTCATCTCGTAATGTGACGATGCCAGCCATTTCACCTCCTGTAAAAACGCCAGATTCTCCCCGTGGGGTTCCAACTTCGCTTGCACCTCCTTGAGGGCCTGTTTCAATTCTTCGTAGGTGAACGTATCGGTTAACTGATCCGCGATACTTTCGTATGCTTCTTCATTGCGGTAGCCACTATCGGTCCACATTTCCCCAAGTTTACGTAAAAAGGACTTCTTGTGGTACGTGTGATTCTTTACGTGTTCGGGAACTTCAAGCATTTTACCTGGAGGGTCCACGTCGATATCCATCTGGCCATCCAAAACCCCCTGTCGGAAAACAACGGATGAAATATGCCCTTCGCCCGTTGCCCGAAAACTGATAATCACACGCTTTTGGCCCTGAGAGAGCCCCGTCTGATCGGGGTGCTCAATGATTGACGGGTTGAAAAAGGCCGCGGCCTCAATCGAATACTCCATCGTAAAATATGAGCCAATGAGTAACTTCAGGTGCTCGGGCAGTTTGGCTGGATCAACTTCTATTTGATCCATGATATTTTTCAGCCGGCTAAAATGTTTGATAAATATCTTCTGGATGCTGCGATGCCGTTTCGCGTACTTTCGAAGCACCTGATTAAGTACCTCGTGCTGCTGTTTGCCGGAAAGTTCCATGACGGCCAGAATCAATCGCTTCGCACGTTCGTCTCCGGTAAATAAAAAACGGGTTATCACCCTGCTGGAGTCTGGCTGAAAAATCTTCTCTTTCCTCGTTATCGCTACTGGCATATACTTTGGTAAACTAATGATATAACACCTTTTTCATTGACAAATGAAGGGTTTTTATCATAAAAAACATCGAAAAACCAAAGTTTTTTTAGACATTCGATTATCATGATTCAGATTCTTGCATCCAAGGCCATAAACGGATTCGACTGGGTCGACCTATCCGCTCCGGAAAATGAAGAAATCAAGCAGGTAGCAGGACAGTATGCATTACACGAGGCTTCTATCAAGGATTGCTTACAGCCTGACCACTTACCCAAGTATGAGTTATTCGATAATTATACATTTATCATCGTCAGGGTGCTGGCTGCCGCTCCATTACATGAAGCCGATACCATTCAGGAGCTGACCAACAAAGTTTCTATCTTCTTCAGCAAGGACTATTTAATAACTGTCCACCGCGCCGAACAGGGTTTGATAGAAGTGGTCAAAGCAAAGCAAATCGATACAGGCCGGTGCGAGTCGACTTTACACCTGCTCAATGCATTGATTCGGGAGACGATACTGACGTTCGAGCTACCTGGTGTCAAACTCTCGGAGTCGCTGGATTATTATGAAGAGCGGGTTTTTCTGAGACAACGGAAGTCGCCGATATTGCGGGGGTTGTATTTTGTTAAACGTAAAATAGATGTCATACGAAGATTAATGCTATTGTCGTATGAAATCATCGACAATATCGATTCGGAAGGACGCAGTGATGTGTATACCCGCGATCTACGCGACCTCTATATCCGTACGCAGACGCTGTTTGACAACCTGTCGGAAAATACCGCTCAATTGTTATCGGTTTATTTTTCGCTTGCCTCACAGCGGACCAACGAAATCATGCGCGTACTGACTATTTTTTCGGTATTTTTTATGCCTTTGACTTTCATTGCAGGTATCTACGGGATGAATTTCAGGTTCATGCCCGAACTGGAATGGTATTATGGTTATCCTGCCGTCATGTTGCTCATGGCCGGCATTGCTATCGGGATTTACTATTGGTTTAAGCGTAAAGGTTGGCTGTGACGATCACGATCATCGCTTAGGCGTCGTAGCCACGAAATCTTTGAGGTAATAGGGCTCGAAATAAGCGACGTCGGCGAACTCGCCGGCCAGGAATGCCCGGTAAGCGAGCTGGCTTAGGTGGGCTGCAGAGTTTTTAAAACCGGCGACCACTTCAACATGCGCATGATCGGCAAACAATGCTGTTAATTTATCCGCACCGCTTCCAAATAAAACGACCCGTTGACCAGCTTCGATATCATCAAACGACTGTGCGTCGATGATGGACGCATTTGGAGGCATAATCCGTTCGAGGTTATGATCGAACCTTGCGGTGTACACTTCCATGCGACGGGCATCCACCATGGGGCATAATTGCGTATTCGCAACTGTGAAACTGCCGCCTGAAGCCGCAAAGCCACTGGCCATTGCTGCCAGCGTATCGATGCCAATAAGCGGCAAATCTGTAGCGTAGCATAAGCCCTTAGCCGTAGAGACACCGATGCGCAGCCCGGTGTAAGACCCCGGACCCTTGCTTACGGCCACGGCCGAGAGATCGCCAATTGCAAGTCCCGCATTATGCAGTAGTTCATCGATCAATAGCGTGAGCCGGGAAGCGTGCACATTCGGCTCGTCGACATCAATGCAAGCTATCGTTTCGCCATTGGCCGACAAGGCCGCTGAACACACCTGTGTAGCGGTCGCGATTTGTAGGATGTAGTGGGTGGACATAAGGGGGCAAAGTTAACGATTTTTATCGGTGGCCAACGGGGTAGTGCTTAAGGCACAGGATCATGTCCATGCCCGCCCCATGGATGACAGCGGGCAATGCGTTTGACGGCCAGCCACCCGCCTTTAAACGGTCCGTACTTACGTATCGCCTCCATTGCATATTGTGAACATGTGGGGGTGTAACGGCAGGAAGCACCCAACATAGGCGAGAGCAGCAATTGGTACCCACGTATCAACAAAAGGAAAATGCCCTTGAGGGCTGCTTTGATGATGTGGTCCCAGGTATAACGCAGCACCTTCATCACGCATCATGCAGTTTTTCCAAAACAACGGCCATGCGATCGCGCATAAACGAAAAGTCCAGCGGCTCATTGCTCACGTATTGAATGGCAATAGCCAGACCGTATGGCTTACCTTTGAAAGCAGGATACAACAATTCGTTTTTTTGCAGCCGGTAGCTTTCGCGCATCCGGCGCTTCAATAGATTTCGGTGTACAGCGCGCCGGAAGCGACGTTTGGGTACAGACAGCATGACCTGCACCGTTGATGCCTCCTCGGTCCGCATAAACACGACTCGGTAGGGATATATAAGAAAAGAAGAACCATCGCGGAAAAGGCTATCGATCAGCCTTTTACTACACAATCGTTCTTCTTTTGAAAATGTTTTTCTCTCCATCATCGATGACATACCCCCCGTATCCGGCTAAAAGCCCCGGGTGCGAGCGGTCACCGGCAATGTCGACACTTAGGCTTTGTGGCGGCCTTCGTCTGATACCGAAAGGCGCTGACGCCCCTTTGCCCGCCTCGCGGCCAATACACGACGGCCGTTGGCAGAGCTCATGCGCTCCCTAAACCCATGCTTATTCTTTCTTTTCCGTTGCGACGGCTGAAATGTTCTCTTCATGACGCTTGATATCTTTTTATTGTGTTATTTCAAAATGAAAGTGCAAATGTACGGGTAAAACAGATAATTATCAAATATATGTGTGAGTTATTTTACATACAGGCGCAATCATAATTCTATTGGATGTAGCATGAATTTATCTAAGTTTGCAACATGAAAACAATAAAGACCGTGATTCTTTGTGCCGCGCTGCTTATTCATTTAAGCACGGCATATGCCCAGTTGGACAGCTCGCTCTATGTTATATACGACACCCAGAAAAGAACTGAAGTCACGCTAGCGGAGTTGGCCGCTTCATTTGATCATATTGATGTTGTATTCTTCGGCGAAGAGCATAACGACTCGGTAGCCCATGCGTTGCAATACGAATTGCTGAAGGCAATGGACGAACGATATGATCGTGTAGCACTTTCGATGGAAATGTTTGTAAGTGATGACCAATTGGTGTTGAACGAATACCTCTCCGGTGTCATTACAGAACGAAATCTCAGTAAAGATGCAGTATTGTGGGATAATTATAAGGATTACCGCCCCATGGTGGAATATGCCAGAGAAAACGGACTACCCGTGCTGGCCGCCAACGCACCAAGCCGGTATACCAACCGGGTCACCCGATCGGGGCTGGAAAGCCTGAATGTACTGGACAAATCGGCCAAAAACCTACTTGCTCCACTTCCTATAGACACACTGACGGGGCCCTATCATGAAAAGTTTGCCGGACTCATGGGTGGCCATGAAGGGATGGGCAACCTGAAAATATATCAAAGCCAGAACCTATGGGATGCCACGATGGCTTACCGCATCAGCAGGTTCATGAAAGAAAAGAAGGTTGGGAAAATTCTTCACCTCAATGGCCGGTTCCATAGCGACGAGCAATTGGGAACGGTAGCACAACTCCGTAACTACGCACCGCGGCGGACAGCTGTTGCCAACATTTCCTGCTTTACTGACGAGAACTTCAGCAGCCCCGACTGGGCATCGTTGGCTCATCTGGGGGACTTCATTATCCTAACACACCCAGCAATAAGCAAAACCTTTTAAAGGAGGCGCCTGTTATGCGCCTCCTCTTCCTATTTGCTTCTACTGTTTAGATCGCAACAGATCCCTGATTTCGGTAAGTAACACCTCTTCTTTCGAAGGCTCAGGTGGCGCTGCCGGAGCTTCCTCTTCCTTTCGTTTCAGGGAGTTGAGACCTTTGATAACGAGAAAAATACAGAACGCGATGATCAGGAATTCAATGATAACATTGATGAAATTCCCATACATTATGGCAACCTCAGCTACCTCGTTGGCTTCATCAGCGGGTTCAATGACATACTTCAATTCAGCGAAATCGATACCGCCCGTTAAGTAACCGATGGGGGGCATGATGACATCATTGACCAACGAGGTCACGATTTTGCCAAAGGCCCCGCCGATGACCACACCGACAGCAAGGTCTACCACGCTGCCGCGCATGGCGAATTCCTTGAATTCTTTCATAAATCCCATAAAACAATAAGGTTAATTTGTTAATTAAATATTTCTCAACGTCTAAATTGGACAATTTCGGCGGCTAAACAAATTTTTTTTTGATTAAGTTGAATGGGTTGTTATTAAATTTAATCTAATACACTATTGCAAATATATTTTAACTTATATTTGCATTAGTTACGTGACTTACTTATGAAATAGCCAGCTACCTGGATAGGGGGCGTCTATGATAAACATTAACACATGACAGAGATATTGATAGCAGATGATCACGGAATCGTTAGGCTGGGTACATCTATCGTGGTGAAAGAGGCGCTACCTCTTGCACGGGTTACCCAGGCTGAAGATTTCGATGAAATGATCAAGCTGCTGTCGGAAAAGCCGTACGATCTTGTACTTCTCGATATCAATATGCCGGGAGGCAACAACATCAAAATGGTTGAAAAAGTACTGCTCATTCAGCCAAATATCAAAATACTGGTGTTTTCATCGTACGATGAAACGCTATATGCCCTCCGTTACCTCCAAGCGGGCGCTGCTGGTTACCTCAACAAGAATACTTCGAAAGCAGACCTGAAAGAAGCGATACTTTCGGTCATCCAACGGGGCAAATACATGAGTCCAGAAGTACGGGAGTTATATTACAATACGCTCACCATGGGAAAATCCGTACTAAAAGCGGACAACCCATTAAACCACCTTTCCAATCGTGAAGTAGATGTGGCAAAATACCTGGTGCAGGGGTTGGGCATTATGGACGTATCCAAGGCACTGAACCTAAGCACATCAACCGTAAGCACCTATAAAACACGTATTTTCGAGAAACTCCAGGTTGAAAATATCGCCGAACTCATCGAAAAGTTCCGGCTACATTCGGGCGCCTGACCGATAGTTCATCATTAACCCATAAGTTGATCGATCGTGGTAACCGGAATATCACGCAAACCAGGCGGCGTAAGCGGCGCGCGGTGGAGATACGTATAACCCAGATCTCCTTGAATTGTCCAAAGCATGGGCGCCAAAAATGTAACGGACGCTTTAAATCCTTGTACCGTCGCGGCGAGGTTGCCCGTATCTTTTGAATTCAGGGCTTCATTTTCTATTTCAAACGGCCCATCAAATCCCTTTTCGATAAGCCGGTCGACGAATGCCCGCCAGTCCATACTGTCTGACCCGCCAAAGCCGGGTAGCATCGCCTCGTAATGGTGCCGGTCCCAATCATTGGCGGGAATCGCTACCCCTGCCCTTTCCGCTAATCCCGTATCGACAAGTTGCATGGGATACATGCCGCCCCAGTCGGTGCGTGCGGCCGTGTTGAGGTTCCGGGTTGCTTTCACATGAATACGGTGAACACGTGCCATATCGGTCTGTGTAATCACATCCACCGGATTGGTATGCTGCCACACATCGTGGGATGGATCGTATATCTCCCCATGAGCGCTGCTGGGTACAAGTGCATACATCAGTTTGCGTGCGGCCAGCACTCCCGGCAGGTTGTTGTATGTGGAGGTGTAGGCCGCCGAACGCCATCCTTCCATCGGGCAATTTTCATACAGGATGGTTACACCCAAATCTTCCGCATATCGGATAATCGGTGCAAACACTCGCTTGTACGCGTCCAGGTTTTTTTGAAAACCATCCGCCTGAACACCGAGTTCATGATCGTAGCCCACAAATGTCCCCACCTTCACATCATTGGCGTCTCCCCCAAGCAGGTGGGCCATACGTATCAGCTTAAGCAGGTGGTTTTGGTTTTTTATTCGCTCCCGCGGGTCGCCGCCGATCATATTTTCGAAAGCACCAAGTGATAGCCGCAGGTTGGCCATATTGAACCGATCAATAAGGATCTTGGCTGTATCCGGTGTAAAATGATCGTAATCAAGATGGGTGGCCGTGTGATCCTGCCGGGTTCCATCGCGTCGGAAAACGCACAGGTCGATGCCTTGCGCGCCGATATCCACGGTGGTATCCACTAATTCGGGCAACGTAAGTCTATCGAAGGCAGAACTCATCACCCAAATCGGGTTATTTCGTTTGTTGGTCATCATCGTACGGTTTTTTTGGAGCGACAATATAAAAAAAAGCCCTGAAAATCAGGGCTCTTTAGCTGTTTGACCGTGTCAAACAGTATGCTTATTTTGCATTTTTTGCTTCTTGAATTTCCAGACGAATTGCCTGAGCCAGGTTTTTAACATCCTGCAGGCCTTTTCTTACCCGAGTACCGGCTGCATTGTTGCCTTTGTTGAAGAATTTGTCTGCATCCCCGTCTAACCCTTCAATCAAACTCTTAAGTTCATTAAATTTTTGGATACTTGCCATAATAAATACTCCTTTTTAGTTTTTAATTTTAAATAAGTTAATAATCTACAGTGCGTTAAAAGTAGAATCTTTTTTCGGAAAAAAAAACTTTAAAACACCCAAAACAAGCTTTAAACGCACTTTTTTTTCCACATCATTCGATTTATTAGCACATCAATGCAACCGGCCAGACACACATCTTGCTGATACACAGCACGATAAATCAAAACACGCAAATGAAACGATCCCGGTTTTTCTACGGATAATAATATATTCTTTTTATTACCAGCGTGGCTAATAATCTTTAGAATTACTCCGATTGTAAAGAAACGGCCTGCTTATAAGCCCCAGCCCCCAATTTTTCGCTCACGGCTGTAAACGCATCCAATGTATATTCCACATCGTCCTGCGTATGCACAGCCGTTGGGATAAGTCGCAACTCGATTAGGCCTTTGGGGATAACCGGATAGACCACAATCGAACAAAATATACCGTGGGTTTCCCTCAAATCGCGCGTGAGTGCTGTCGCCTCATGCAAGTCGCCCTTTAGAAACACCGGTGTCACCATGGTATTGGTTGCTCCGATATCGAATCCACGCTCCTGCAACCCGCGTTGCAATGTCCGTGCAACAATCCATAGCCGTTCGCGAAGCTCGGGACTATTCTTAAGCAATTCGAATCGCTTCTTCAATCCGATCACCATAGGCATTGGGAGCGATTTTGCAAACGTCTGCGACCGCATATTGTATCGCAGGTAGGTAATCACCTCTTTTGTAGAAGCGACAAACGCACCAATCCCGGCCATTGATTTGGCGAATGTACCAAAATAGATGTCGACATCCGGTATACAGTCCTGTGCTTCGTGCGTACCGGCGCCGGTAGGGCCCATAGTTCCGAAGCCGTGTGCATCGTCAACCAACATGCGGAATGCGTATTTCTCTTTAAGGGCAGCGATCGCTTTTAACTTTCCCTGTGCACCCGACATACCAAACACGCCTTCAGTAATCAGCAGAATAGATCCGCCGCTCATCCGTGCCAGCTTGGATGCCCGTATCAGTTGCCGTTCGCAGCTATCCAGATCATTATGTTGGTACACGAACCGCTTTCCCATATGCAGGCGCACACCATCTACGATACAGGCATGTGATTCTGCGTCGTAAACGATGATATCGTTACGGTCTACCAGGGCATCAATAATGGATACCATACCCTGGTAACCATAGTTAAGCAGGAAGGCATCCTCCTTGCCGACATAAGCAGCCAGGTCCTGCTCCAGCTCCTCATGGTGGCTGCTATTGCCCGACATCATCCGTGCGCCCATCGGATAGGCCATACCGAAGTCGGCCGCAGCCTGGGCATCGGCAGCCCTTACATCGGGATGATTAGCCAATCCCAGGTAATTGTTAAGGCTCCATACCAAATGCTCCTTCCCGTTAAATAGCATGCGCGGGGCGATTTCACCTTCGAGTTTCGGAAACGAAAAATAACCATGTGACCACTCGTAATGTTGGCCTATTGGCCCTAAATTTTTCGCTATTTTATCAAATAAGTCCAATATCTATGTTGCGTATAAATGAGACAAAAATCGTTGCAAAGATAAACTTTAAATCAAAAGCTACCAACACATCGGTGTAACCGTGGGGTCAGTAAATAAAAAAAACTGTTTGATCAGGATCCCCCCTTACCAAACAGTTTGTTTATGCTGATTTCGAATCGGGCAGCAGAAAGGGACTAATCCACGTTGTCGTGTAAAAACGAATTATTGGGCCTGATCTCTGTGATGCCTTCTTCGGTAGACAGGGTAAATCTCGATACTTGCGACTCCGACGAGTGCGGTACGTCGTCCAATGCCATTTGCTTCCGCCGGTATGCAGGTTCCGTTTCCAGCTCCTGCAAGCCATTCGCTGATTTCAGCTTCATGCTCAACTCTTTGAGCCGCAGGATACGTTCTTTGGTCTTCAGCAGTTCTTTTTCCACGTGCTCGGGTGTCTTGTGCTCGTCCGCTCCGCGACTCACTTGTTCTTCCTTTGGAGCGGCGTGGGTGCCCGTCTGATCCTGCACGGTGTGATTATCATCAACTGGCTCCGCATCGCGGGATGTTTCCTCACCAAACGTGCTTGGCAGTTCAAAATGGAAGGCAGACGTGGTCGTCTTCACTTCGTAACCATCATCCGCACTATCATCAGCCTGGCTGGGTTGTTCATTTTCTGGTGTCAGCGTGTGACGGATAATGCCATCCCTATCGGGTGTATTATTGCGCAGTTGTGGTTTGGATGACGAAGTAGTGCTGAACAGATCAGCCTGTTGTGCCGCAGCATGAACTCCGCTTCGCTCGGTAGCGGGTCTTATCATTGGTTCAGGGGCATCGGCCGTGTCGTCATCTTTTTCTTTCAGCACAAATTGGTTAATGGGCTTTACATAGGACGCTTTGGGTTCCTCTGGCGTAAGCGGAATTTCAATCCGTTCGTTTTCCTTCTCTTTTATCCGCTCTTCCGATGTCTGGAAACCGGTAGCGATAATGGTCACCGACAACTCATTTTCAAACCCTTCATTGATACAGTTACCCCAGATCAGATCGGCAGACAGCCCCGCCTTGTCCTGAATATAATCAGTAATGATAGTCACTTCATCCATGGTCACTTCCTGCTTTCCGGAAGTGATGTTGAGCAGGATGTAACGTGCCCCTTCAATTTCGTTGTCTTTAAGCAATGGTGAGGCCAGCGCCCCTTCAACCGCACGCAGCGCGCGATCTTCACCTTCTGCAACGGCATTTCCCATGATGGCTACGCCACTATCATTCATGACAGTCCGCACATCCTTGAAATCTACATTTACATAGCCCGGAATGGTAATGATCTCCGCGATGCCCTTTGCGGCGGTGGTGAGAATATCGTCTGCTTTCGCGAACGCAGCGGTCATGGTCAGGTTACCAAAAATATCACGTAACCGGTCGTTTGAAATCACGAGGTACGAGTCGACATACTTCGTCAATTCACCCAAACCGTCTTCAGCCTGCATACGGCGCCGTTTACCTTCAAAAGCAAAAGGAGTGGTTACGATGGCAACGGTGAGGATACCGAGTTCCTTGGCCGCTTTAGCCAATACGGGGCTTGCTCCCGTTCCCGTACCGCCGCCCATCCCCGCGGTAATAAACAGCATCTTCGTGTTGGAACCCAACATGCGCTTGATGTCTTCGATGCTTTCGATGGCAGAGTTCTCGCCGACACTGGGGTCGGCACCGGCGCCCATCCCTTCAGTAAGGCTGGCCCCCAATTGTACCTTGTTCGGTATGGAACTTAACTCCAACGCCTGCGCATCGGTATTGCACACGATGAAATCCACACCGCTGATTCCCTGCTTATACATGTGGTTCACTGCGTTTCCGCCACCTCCACCTACGCCAATTACCTTGATAATTGCCGATTGTTCCTTTAGCATTTCAAATTTAAAAGACATATTTCAATCGTATTTTGCTCCAACAGAGCGTGATACAAAACTCATTTCGATTCAATATTCGTAGTGTAATAATAGCACTTTTTACACAATGGTTTTCCACAATTGTTAACAATGTGGAAAAAATAACCGTTGTTGAAAACTATCGCTTCCCGAGGTAGGATGCATCATCGATTTCATTCCCGTCTTTGATGATGTCCCTGAACCATTTGAATAGCCCTTTTTCTTTATTTCCACTTTGCGCAATATCTCTAATAGACACGCGGTCTGCTTTATTCTCATTCATCTCCTCCTGTTCTTCTTCGGCTTGTATCCCTTTGATCAACAGACCAATGCCTGTTGCATACAACGGGCTTTTCAATTCGTCATAATTGTTTTTGGGCAGTATTTCATTTTTGGCCAGGTGCTCATTGGGGAATCCGACCCGGCAATCGATACCGGTGATGTATTCAACCAATTGAACAAGGTGTTTCAGCTGTGCTCCGCCACCGGTGATAACAATACCACCTATCAGCTTATTTTCGTAGCCCGATGACTTGATCTCATAATAGACGTGTTCGATAATCTCCTCCATCCGCGCCTGGATAATATAGGCGAGGTTCTTGACTGAAATCTCCTTCGCTTCGCGTCCGCGCAGTCCGGGAACACTAATCACTTCATTCTCCTTATTTTCGTCTGCAAGCGCCGATCCGAAGCGGATTTTCAATAGCTCTGCTTGATTACGCAACACGGAACACCCCTGTTTGATGTCCTCGGTAACGATATTCCCGCCCAACGGGATGACTGCTGTATGGCGGATGATGCCTTCGTGGAATATCGCCACGTCAGTCGTGCCGCCACCGATATCGACCAGCACGACACCAGCATCCTTATCTGCATCGTCAAGTACGGCTTCGGAAGAGGCCAGCGGTTCGAGGATCAGGTCCTGCACTTCCAGCGAGGCATTGTCAATACATTTCTTAATGTTTTTGACCGCGCTGACCAGTCCGGAGATAATATGGAAGTTTGCTTCCATGCGGCGTCCCGCCATGCCAATGGGATCTTTTATGCCCGGCTCATTGTCGATGGTGAACTCCTGGGGCAATACATGGATAATCTCCTCGCCCGGAGGAAGCACGAGCTTATACATGTCTTCGATAAGCCGCTCGATATCCATCCGGTTAATTTCGCTGTCGTCTCTGCGGGTAAGGATACCCCGGTGCTGGATACTTTTGATGTGTTGACCGGCAATACCGACATTGACGACCTTGATATCTACATTGGACTGCCCGGCAGCTTCTTCTACCGCCTGCCTGATGCTGTTTACCGTCTTTTGGATATTGGCAACGACCCCCCGGCTTACGCCGGAAGACTCCGCTTTACCTACACCAAGAATTTCGATTTTGTTCGCGCCACTGCGTCGGCCTACGGTGACGCATATCTTCGTTGTACCAATGTCAAGCCCCACGATGATTGGCGAGTCCTTTTCCGCTGTTACTTTTGCTTTCATAATTATTGTGTAATGTTGCTATTTATTGAACTATGATGAGTTGAATCCGGTATAATCACGATATCTTCAGGATTGAAATTGGGGCTGCGTTCGCAGACGATCTGCCCGGCAAATTTGAGGTTTACCGATTTATAAGCATTGATTCCCGTTTTGGGGACAATCTTACGGTAAAACAATAACAACTTTTCGAACTTTCTATCCAGCGAATCGGCGTTGCCCAAAATAATGCGTTGCCCGCCTACACGCGGCACCAACTCGATATCCTGGTCTTGATTCACATAAAGCTGTACCACCTGACTGCTCCACAGGCTGTCGCCGCTGATGTATTGAGCAGTTTTGAAAACATCCGCCACCAACTCGCTTTTTATACTGTCGAGGGTGCCGTCGTATGGTTCTGAAATAAAGCCATTTACTACCGGGACCCGCGGCACGTACTTCAATGAAACAGGCATCTTATGGCCCTGCAAGTCGATATAAAAATCAGGGCCATCACGGTTAATGAACCGGACAACCGCTTCGCGTTGTTTAACCCGCACGGTCAGGAGTCCGTCCATATCGGTGGTTACAACGGCTGAAAAAACATAGGGAATTTGCCGCAGGTCCTGCTCGATTTGATGAATGGGGATACTTTCCAGCGTACGGCCTTCCAATTCACCGAATTTTTCCACCAACAATTCCGAAATGTCTTTCTGTTCGATGAACGACTCATTGCCCAACAGGATAACCCGTACCGCCGTACACGCTTGCTCGCTGCTTTTGGTACCGATGAACCCCATCAACATGATGGTGCCAGCGAGCAATACCACGCCTAACGCCCCGTATAAAACGTTACGCCAATTAAACCGATATGATGCGCTGTTAATCATGCTCCAATATGGTCTTGAGTGGTTTCACCAACAGGTCGATGTCTCCTGCACCGGCCGTCACCAGCAATTCAGGACGCACGGTGCGCACATAATCCGTTATGTTTTCCGGACTTAATAGGTGTTTGTCGCTGATCGCAACTTTATCGAGCAACATCCGTGCATCAACACCTTTTATCGGCATTTCACGAGCCGGATAAATTTCCATCAGCAACAGGGTATCGACCATACCCAGTGCTTCGGCGAAGCCCGCCGTAAAATCACGTGTGCGGCTAAACAAATGGGGCTGGAAGATAGCCGTCAACTTCTTCCGGGGGTATAGTTGCTTTACCGCCGAGAAGAATGCTTTCAACTCCTCGGGATGATGCGCATAGTCATCTATATAGATGGAATTCGCCGTTTTTACGATGTATTCGAACCGGCGCTTTACGCCTGCAAAGGTCGACAGCGCCTGCGCAATTTTAGCGTCGGGAATTTTCATCAGCTGTGCCACAACCGTTGCAGCAACCGCATTTTCCACATTGTGTCGCCCGGGCACGCCCAGGTGCATATTAGGTATGCCGTGTCCGTCGCGGATGTAGTCGAAATAAAATTCGCCGCGTTTAACCCGGATATTATCCGCATAAGCATCTGTCACTTCCGTTGTTGAATAATGGACGTCCGCGTCGAATGGCAGATCTGCTCTGATGATGCGTTTTCCATCGTGATGCAACTGCCCAAGGAACAATCTGAATGATTCATGGAGCTGATCTTTGTCACCGTAAATATCCAGGTGGTCAGCATCGGCAGAGGTCACCACGGCAATGTCCGGATACAAGGTCAGGAAAGAACGATCGAATTCATCGGCCTCCACCACCATTACGTCATTGTCGGAAAAGAGCACGTTGGTATCGTAATTTGTACTCAGCCCTCCCAGAAACGCGGAGCAACCGAAACCACTAGCTGTCAGGATATGGGTTATGAGCGCGGTGGTCGTGGTTTTACCGTGGGTGCCGGCAACGGCAATGGTAAATTTATGCTGGCTAATCAGCCCCAGCACCTGCGACCGCTTGAACAGCGTATGTCCCAACTCCTGAAATTGGTTCAGGATATCCAATTCGCCCGGTACCGCCGGTGTATAGCAAACCAGGGTATGTTCATCCGGCAATTTAAAAGCCTCATTGACAGCATCGAAATCGTCCGTATAGTTTATGGTGATACCTTCCGTCACCAGTCGGCGCGTCAGGTCGGTCTCCGTTTTGTCATACCCCCCCACCAGACAGCCCAAATGACGGAAATACCGTGCCAGGGCGCTCATGCCAATGCCACCGATCCCGATGAGGTATACCTGCCTGATGTTTGTGATGTTCATACTTCTGTTATCGTTTTAACTATTTTCCAGCTAACCTTAACACTTCCCGGGCGATCACATCGTCCGCATCCAGAATAGCCATTTCCTTCAAGTTCGCGCATAACATTTCGGATTGCTGTTGATTATTCAGTAAGTCCAGCGCGGTGTCTATCAGTTTCTGCGGAGCTTCCGCATCGGATACCATCAGTGCTGCGGTTTTATTTACCAACGCCTGTGCATTTTTAGTTTGATGATCTTCGGCCACGTTCGGGGAAGGCACCAATATCGTTGGTTTAGCAACTACACAAAGTTCAGCAATGGTTCCGGCCCCGGCCCTTGCAATGATGATATCGGCCGCTGCGTAAGCAAAATCCATCCGCTGAAGGAACGCTGTCAACTTTACGTATTCATTGTATTTGGGATCAAGAGCCCCACTTAACGAATCGTAATAATACGCACCACATTGCCAAATCAACTGCACGTCGGCCGCTACCAACCGGTCCAGTCCGTTTTGCATGCTTTCATTCAATGTTCGCGCGCCGAGGCTCCCCCCTGTTAGCAAGATGGTTTTTTTATCCGCCGATAGCCCTAGCGAAGCCAACGCTTCCGCCCGCTTATGTGCTATCGTTACCGCGTCGCGGCGAATCGGATTGCCGGTAAACAAAATCTTATCCCGAGGAAAGAACCGGTCCATCCTATCGAACGCCACACACACCTTATCTGCTTTCTTGGCCAACCGCTTGTTGGTGATACCGGCGTATGAGTTTTGCTCCTGGATAAGGCAGGGCACGCCCGTCCTCGCAGCGGCATGCAGCAATGGTCCGGAGGCGTATCCTCCTACCCCCACAGCCACATCGGGTTTGAAATCACGGATAATCTGGTGTGCCTTACGGATACCTTTATACAATTTGAAGGGCAAGGCAAGGTTCTTCCAGAGCGACGTCCTATTTATGCCCTGGATGTCGAGGCCGACAATCTCATATCCCGCAGCCGGAACCTTTTCCATTTCCATTTTCCCATTGGCTCCCACGAACAGCAATACGGCATCGGGTGCCAGGCGCTTCAGCGCATTGGCAATAGCGATGGCCGGGAAGATATGCCCTCCTGTACCGCCTCCGCTGATGATAATCCGTTTACCCATATCGCTGTCCTTGCTCTTTGCTCCTTGCTACCCCATTGCGGGGATCTCGCCCACAACAACTTTCTTGTTTTGCTCATTTGGCTTGCTTATCCCCTTCATCTCATCGATATTACGGCTTACGCTCAGAATGATACCGAAGGCTAAGCTGGTGAACAGGATGGACGTGCCACCCATACTCACGAGCGGAAGCGGGATACCCGTTACCGGTCCCAAACCGACCGCAACAGCCATGTTGCCCAATGCCTGCAACGCAAGGCTGAAGCCGAGCCCGGCTGCCAGTAAAGCGCCGAATGCTTTGGGGCTCAACGTGACTATCCGAATACATCGGAACATCAGTGCCACGTACAGACACACCAATATCACCCCGCCTACCGCACCGTATTCTTCGATGATAATCGCAAAAATAAAATCGGAATACGGGTGGGGCAGCACGTTCCGTTGCGTGCTATTGCCCGGTCCTTTGCCGAACAGCCCGCCGGATGCGATGGCAATCTTCGCATGGTCTGCCTGATAAGATTTTTCCGAATCGGCCTGTTCGCCGTTCATGTACGTTTCTACCCGCGACATATAAGTTTCCCGCCTTGGCCCGAGCGCCACCACCAAAATCAATAATACAAATACACCCAGGCATACATAAGCGATTTGCTTGATACTGATACGCCCGATGATCAGCAACAGTACACTAACGCCAAATAACATTAGCGCGGTGGACAGGTTTGCCGGAGCTATGAGGACGAATATGATGCAGACCGACCCCATGATGGGTAAGAATGCTTTTTTGACATCCTTGATGTTTTCCTGCTTACGTGTCAATGTCCGCGCGAGAAATGTAATCAACGCCAGTTTCGCCAAATCGGACGTCTGAAACGTTTGGTTGATCACCGGAATGGTTACCCAGCGACTGGCTTCATTGACGGTATTGCCAAACAGCAGGGTATACAGCAATAGCGGAATGGTAATGACCATCAGGATTTTGGAGATACCGGCATACCAACGATAGTCGAGTAAATGGGAGAAATACATTAGCGCAAAACCACCGAATATGAGCAACGTGTGTTTGATAAGGTATACTTCCGTACCCTTACCTTCTTTGTAAGCGAGGGTACCTACTGAACTGTATACGGCTAGCAGCGACCATACCGATAGTACGATGATAATGATCCACAGCCATCGGTCTCCTTTCAATTTTGAAAATGCTTGTTCCATTTTTCTGGTTTTAGCTATCAGCCGTCAGCTTCCGGCGTTCAGCAGTTTAAATTATGCAACCTACAAATCCATTACCGCTTCCTTAAACTGGTTACCGCGGTCCTCGAAATTCCGGAACCAGTCAAAGCTCGCGCACGCCGGCGACAAAAGCACCGTATCGCCCTTCTGGGCTAAATGCGAAGCAATTTCAACGGCATCGCGCATACTGGAGCTATTGACAATTATCCGGGCATCATCTTCCAGCGAATCATATATCCGTGAATTATCTTTACCGATGCATACGATTGCCCGCACCTTTGTCTTCACCAGATCGCGTAACATTTCGTAGTCGTTGCCCTTATCTACGCCGCCCATAATCAACACCACCTGAGGGGCAAAACTTTCCAGCGCATACCAAACGGCGTTTACATTGGTTGCTTTGGAATCATTGATGTAATTGACACCAGCAATACACGCCACAAATTCGAGCCGGTGGGGAATGTTTTTGAACGACCCCATGCTCTCCTTCATGGAAGCGTTGCGTAGTTCCTGGGCCTTAGCCACCAGTCCGGAGGCCATATTGTTGTACACATTGTGTTTACCCTGTAGGGAGAGCTCATTGATATCCATCGTAAATATATCTTGGTTTGGTACGTTAATTACAAGTTCATTATTATTGTTGAGGTAAGCACCGGGGCTAACCTGTTCATTGAGACTAAATGGCAACATCTGTGCTGCGGTAGGATGTTTCTCCAATGCGGCCATGGTAACCGGATCGTCGGCACAGTAAATAAAACGGTCGCCGGATTGCTGGTTTCTAACGATACGGAATTTCGACTCCACATAGTTTTCCAGTTTGTGATCATACCTGTCCAGGTGATCGGGCGTAATGTTAAGCAACACCGCTACATCGGCACGGAAGTGCACCATGTCGTCCAGCATGAAGCTACTTAATTCCAGCACATAATAATCATAGTGTTCGCGGGCTACCTGCAAAGCGAAGCTTCGCCCGATATTGCCCGCCAGCCCGACGTTTAGGCCACCCTGGCTCAGGATATGCCAAGTGAGCATCGTGGTGGTCGATTTCCCGTTCGAACCGGTAATACCAATCAGCTGCGCGTTGGTATACTGCGCAGCGAACTCAATTTCGGCAATCACCGGCGTTTGCTGTGCTTTCAGCTTTTGTACAATTGGCGCGGTTGGTGGTATTCCCGGACTCTTTACCGCGATGACAGCATCCAATACACGTGATTCGGAATGCACCCCTTCCTCAAAGGGTATCGCTGCATCGCGCAGCATGCGCTTATAGTTTTCGGCAATCTGTCCACTATCAGACACCCATACGTCAAACCCCTTCTGGCGTGCCAGTATAGCCGTACCTACCCCGCTCTCACCGGCGCCGAGCACCGTGAGTTTTCCCTGTTGCGGATAGTGATATGTGGGTATGGCTGCCATTCTGCTACCGGAGTTTCAACGTGACGATGGTAAGGATTGCGAGGAGGATACTCAATATCCAGAAACGCGTGACAATTTTAGCCTCGTGATATCCTTTTTTCTGATAATGATGGTGGAGGGGCGACATCTTGAAAATCCGCCGTCCTTCGCCATATTTTCGTTTGGTATACTTAAAATAGGATACCTGTATGATGACCGACAGGTTTTCGACCAGGAAGACCCCACATAAAATCGGAATGAGCAGCTCTTTCCTAATCAATACCGCAAATGCAGCGATGATCCCGCCGATAGCAAGGCTACCCGTATCGCCCATAAATACCTGGGCAGGGTACGAATTGTACCAGAGAAAACCGGTACACGCACCTACAAAAGCTCCCGCAAAAATGACCAACTCGCCCGAATTGGGGATATACATGATGTTGAGGTAATCAGAAAAAATCACGTTGCCCGATACGTAGGCGAGGATGGCCAGTGTGCCGCCGACGGTTGCCGAAGTTCCGGTTGCGAGCCCATCGATCCCGTCGGTAATATTGGCACCGTTGGACACGGCAGCCACAATGAAAACAACGACAACCAAAAAAAGGATGAATGTAAGGGTGGACTGATTGCCGCCGAATATACTTAATACCTTGGCATAATCGAATTCGTTGTTCTTATAGAACGGGATATTGGTCTTTGTCGATTTTACGTCCTTTGTATAATACGTTTTCCCAGTATCGTTCTGAACATGCTTTTCGACAACTGCTCCGGGAACCGGATTGGCCACGGTCTCACGCACTACGATATCCGGGTGGAAATACATGGTACAGGCGATGATGATACCCAATCCTACCTGCCCGACAATTTTGAACCGGCCGGCCAACCCTTCCTTATTCTTACGAAATACTTTGATGTAGTCGTCTAAAAAGCCAATTGTTCCCATCCATAAGGTGGTGACAAGCATTAGGATAACATAAATATTTTCCAGTTTTGCGAAAAGAAGTGTGGGCACCAGAATACCGGCAATGATAATCAATCCACCCATGGTCGGGGTTCCTTGTTTCTTCTTTTCGCCTTCGAGGCCGAGATCACGGATGGTTTCTCCTACTTGCCTGGCGCGCAGAACACGGATCAGCCGGCTACCATAGCCCGTAGTGATAATCAGCGACACAATAACCGCCATTGCCGTTCGGAACGAGATGTACTGCCACAATCCCGACCCGGGAACATGGATGTAGTCTTCTATCCAGGTAAATAAATAGTATAGCATAGCGTCTTATCGTTCGTCCAGTGCTTTAATCAATATTTCGCGGTCATCGAAATCATGTCGCTGACCATCTATCTCCTGATACTTTTCATGCCCCTTACCGGCCACCAATACAATATCGCCAGATTGGGCAAGGTGGCACGCAGCCCGGATGGCTTCCCGCCTGTCGGCGATGGAAAACGTGCTGCGTTTTTTTTCCTGAGGCACGCCTGCCTCCATATCCTTAATGATCTTCAGTGGGTCTTCAGTACGCGGATTATCCGACGTGATGATTACCTTATCGCTTTTTTCGACGGCCACAGCGGCCATTTTTGGACGCTTTGTCCGATCCCTGTCGCCTCCGCAACCAAGTACGGTGATGATTTGCTGGCTACCTTTACGAAGGTCGCGGATAGTTTCCAGCACATTCCGTACGGCATCCGGTGTGTGTGCGTAGTCAACGACTCCAATAACGCCTTCTTTTGAAATGACTGTATCGAAACGGCCTTCGGCTCCCGAAATATTACTCAGGGCAGTGAGCACTTTCATCGTTTCTTGCTCTAACAGGATAGCTGCGCCATAGACTGCAGCGATGTTGTAGGCATTGAAGCCACCAACCAACTTCACCCATACTTCGTTACCATCGAGTTGAAGCAGCATACCGTCAAAATGGCTCTCGACTATCTTTGCTTTAAAGTCGGCCATACGTTTAAGCCCATATGTTCGTTTGTGCGCAAAGGTGTTCTGCAGCATTACTGCACCATTTTTATCATCGGCATTGACCAATGCAAACGCAAAGCGACCCAAATCGTCAAAAAATCGTTTTTTGGCTTGAATATATGCATCGAACGTTTTATGGAAATCCAGGTGGTCATGCGTAATATTGGAAAAAATGCCACCAGCGAAATTCAGGCCGGCTATCCGTTGCTGTACGATGGCGTGCGAACTCACTTCCATGAAGCAATAATCACAACCAGCGTCGACCATCTCCTGCAGCAGCCTGTTCAATGCGAGGGGGTCCGGTGTGGTATGCGTGGCGGCTACCATACGGTCGCCCACCTGATTCTGCACCGTGGAAACCAGTCCGGCCTCGTAACCAAGTTGTCTGAAAAGTTTGTAAAGCAACGTGGCGATAGTGGTTTTGCCATTGGTTCCGGTAACGCCAACAAGTTTTAATCTAGTCGATGGATTGCCAAAAAAATTCGAGGCCGATACGCCCAACGCGTAAGCGGTATCTTCAACCTGGATATAGGTAACATCATCGTCAGTGGTTTCGGGTACATGTTCGCAGATCACCACGGAAGCGCCGAGTGCTACCGCGTTATCCACGTAATCATGGCCATCGACCTGCGTACCGACCACAGCCACGAATAAGCTATCGATCGTGGCTTTGCGTGAGTCGAAACAAAGGTCGGTAACAGACACATTGAGGTTACCCACTACGTGCCGTACCGGTATGCCGTGCAATATGTCTTTCAGTTCCTTCATTTCAACTCGATCACTATCGAAGTACCGGCTTCAATATGTTGTCCCGCTGCCAACGATTGGGCAACTACTTTTCCCCTTCCTTTTACGGTGGTACGGCATCCTGAGTTTTCGAGGGCATACATGGCATCAATCAGTCCCATCCCCTTCACATCGGGCACCACCCCGGCTTTTATCGTCTCATCTGCGAAAGCGATTCCTTTTACCGTATCTATATGTTGCATTGGCTCGGCCGACGCGTAGGTGGCTTTGACGCCCAGCGCATCGTACACCCGCAGTGTGGCAGCTTTAGATCCTTTCAATGAAGAGGGCAGCTCGGTATTGCCGACGAAACGCATGCGGTCGAAATCATTTTGAAGGTCGAGATCATTGGCATACACCATATCCGCGAGTTCCCGGAATACCGGTCCGGCCACGGACGCGCCATAATACCCGTTCCGGGGGTTCTGCACGACCACAATCATTGAGTATTTGGGATTGTCGGCCGGGAAATAACCGGCAAACGACGATTGGTATTTGCGGTTTCGATAACCGGCAGCCCCGTCGGCCATTTGCGCAGTGCCTGTTTTACCGGCCATCGAAAGTTCCGGATTGCGCAAACGCTTGCCCGTACCTTCAATCATCACCCCCGCCAGCATATCCTGCAATTTGCCGATTGTCGCCGCTGATGCTATCTGTTCATCGATAACCCGGGTATCGAAGTGCTCGATAGTATTACCCAATCGCCGGATTTCTTTGACAAAGAGGGGTGCCACCATCTTACCATCATTCGCAACAGCATTGTACAGGCTAAGTGTTTGCAGCGGTGTCAGTTTCAACTCATACCCGTAAGCCATCTGTACCAAAGACAGGCCGCTCCAGCTTTTACTATCGGGTGTTTTAATCAACGGATTGCCTTCACCGGGGATTTGCAACCCCAGTGGCTCATTGAGATGCAGCTTGTGCAGTCGCTTAGTGAAGGCGGCCGGGTTATTTCTATAATAGGTGTTGATAATTTTAGTAATTGCCACGTTAGACGACAACTCAAATGCTTCTTTCACTGATATGGTGCCATAAGCGTGGGTATCGCGAATGGTGTGGCGATGGACGCGATAAGTGCCATTTCCTGTCTCGACGATGGTGTTCGTGTCGATTTTCCCATCATCAAGCGCCACCAGGTACGAGGCCAGTTTAAATGTCGAACCCGGTTCGGCACTTTGGGCGATGGCATAGTTGAATTTTTCGCGGTAAACCCCCTCCTCTACCCGCGTAAAATTGGCAACGGCGCGTATTTCTCCGGTGGCAACTTCCATCAAAATAACGCAACCGTTATCGGCATTACTGGCAATCAACTGCTTTTCGAGCGCGCGTTGTGCCATATCCTGCATATTTACATCAATGGTGGAGATGATATCTGCGCCATCGACCGGTGCGACTTCAATTTCCCGATTTACCGGCATCCATACGCCGCCGGCGATACGCGTCACCAGGCGTTTGCCGCTTTTGCCGTCGATATATTCGCCGTATGCCCCTTCTAAACCAACACGTACATCTTCTGCAGGCACCTTATAACCAATCGTCCGGGCAGCAAGGTTCGTAAATGGAAGGATTCGTTTGTTTTTGCGTTCGGCAATCAACCCCCCTTTATATTTACCCAGGTTAAAAATAGGAAACTGGTTGATTTCCTTCAATTCCTGATGGCTCACATCACGCTTGAGCAGGTAATAGCGGTTTCCATCCTTACGTGCCTGTTTAAGCAACCGCGAATATTGGGCAGAAGATTTATCATGGAAGAAGGCCGATAACTCGGCGGCCAGTGAATCTACTTTAGCATAAAAAACATCGTCTGCTTCGATGCCGGGTGCCAGCAAATCCATGCGGAGATCATACTCGGGAACCGATGTTGCCAGCAGGCTGCCATCGTCCGAATAGATATTGCCGCGCACGGCCTCCACGTCGACATACCGGGTAGAAAGACTATCAGCCATTGCACGCCACTCCGCACCTTCCACGTATTGCAGGTGGAAAAGCTTGGCCAACACGGCAATGGCGAGAAGTACAATCAGTCCGAATGACAAGTAGACTCTCAGCAGGATGTCGGTTCTGATGTTCATGCCTTTTATGATTTAGCTATTCTTTTATTCTCTACTCAATTTTTCGCACTAACAACGACTATTTTCTTAGGCGGTGCTTTCCGCTCTTTCAGCCCCATGGTATCCACCCGCTTGGCAACTTCGGTTTGCGTGGTGAGTTTCATCAGATCGGCCGAAAGCGACTTATAATCCCAGTTCATCTCTTTCACTTCCCTACCCAAGCGATCAATCTGCCGGACTGTCCGCTCGGCATAATGCCTGTTGGCGATATAAAGGATGGCCAGCAACCCTACGAAAGCGATAAACGGGATATACCCGACGAATGCAGACGACGAAAACCGGTCAGTGGACAACAGCGACTGGAAAAAGCTACGGGTGACATCGGCTTTCTCTTCCACCGTTTCCTGCAATTCGGCTTGTTGTTCTTCACTAAGCGGCTGTCGTCTATATGCGTTTCTTGCCATATCTGCTTAAATTTTCTCCGCGATACGCAGCTTCGCGCTGCGGGCCCTGCTGTTGCGGGCAACTTCATCATCCGTCGCCACCATTGCTTTTCGGCTAATTGCCCTCAATGGCTTGACCTCGTTGCCATAGAAGTCCTTCTCTACCGTTCCTTTGAATTTACCCTTGGCGATAAAATTCTTCACCAACCGATCTTCCAATGAGTGGTAAGACATCACCACCAAGCGCCCACCAGGTTTCAACACCGCCACTGTTTGCAGCAAAAACTCCTGTAGGGCATCCAGCTCGCCATTTACCTCGATGCGCAGCGCCTGAAACAGTTGCGCATGGTACTTATGCTCTTTACCACGGGGCACCGCATCTTTTACGACTGCTTTCAGCGCCTCCACCGTATTGATAGGCCGGACAAGTCGCGCTGCAGCAATAATCTTTGCTAATGTGCGCGCGTTATGAAGCTCCCCATACATGCCGAAAATACGATGCAGTTCGGCTTCGGGATAGGTATTCAGCACCTGTCTGGCATCCAATTGCCCCACCCTATCCATACGCATATCCAGTTCAGCTTCAAAACGCGTGGAAAATCCGCGTTGGGCATCATCAAACTGATGTGATGACACACCTAAATCCGCAAGAACCCCATCAACGGCACTGACGTTGTGCAACCTGAGGCTATTTTTCAGGAATCGGAAATTCTGGTGAATGAGCACGAATCGCTCATCATCTATCGCGTTTCGCAACGCGTCGGGGTCTTGGTCGAATGCGTAAAGCATACCGTCCGCCCCCAAATGTTTCATCACTTCTTTTGCGTGCCCACCGCCTCCGAACGTTGCGTCTACATATGTACCATCGGGCTTAATCGCTAACGCAGCTATGCATTCATGCAACATCACCGGTACATGGTATCCGTTATTCATCATCTTCGTCCGTTAAGTCATTACCCATCACCTCCTCTGCCAACGCCGCGAAGTCGTCATCCTCATCATCTTCCCACAACTTATGGTAGGCCTCTTTAGACCACACTTCAATCTTATTGAACTGGCAGGACAACACGACTTCTGATTCAATCTGGCCGTATTCAAGCAGCGACTTAGGCAACAACACCCGTCCGGCCGAATCCAACGACAACTCGGTAGCCCCCCGGGTAAAATCGCGGATGAATTTCCGGTTTCTGGCTTTATAGGTGTTCAGTTTCGCCAACTTGTTTGTAATCTTATCCCACTCACTCCTCGAATAAATAACGAGATGTTTTTCAAATCCACGGTTGACAACAAGCCCAGAACGCTCGGCATCAGGCATTTGCCTTTTGAGCGCGGCTGGCAACACCATCCTTCCTTTGGTGTCTAGCTTGCAATCAAATTCGCCTATTAAATGGCCCATAGATACAGTTCTCGCAATAAATATGATGTAAAAGTAGGCATTTACTCCACTTTCCCCCACTTTTTCCCACAAAAAAGTTTTCCACACCCATTTCCCTCTTGTTATCCCCCTCCTATTGTTCTAGCATTCGGCGGCACCTGCTGGCGTGATAGACGCGAAGCACGGCAGACCGTGTAGTAGAACGGCTACAAATTCAAATAATCCAACCGGGTTTATTGCCTTACACCTTCTTTAAATAGGCATCTTTGCAGGGATTGAATGAGTCAGTTCTTAATCGATTATGCGTTTAACCCTTTTTATCAGTGTATTCTTAATGGTGTCGGTCACGCTGCAGTCGTGCGAAGAACGCATGGAGCTTTCTCCTGCGCAGTGCAACTGTGATATCGATGGCATGGAGTTATCCGAACAGGGTTTGGTAACTTATCAGGTAGCTGCGCATGATGATGCCTTTGTTTCATCCGTGACTTACCATACAAACGACGGTCCGGTAACGACCAATCACCCTTCCCTTCCCTTCAGCACAACCGTTCAACTGGCAAAGGGCGAAACCATTGGCTTACAGGTTGCAGGTAACCCGGGGAAGGGAACAATCGTATTGACTTACGAAACCAACGGTGGTCCGCATAAGCCAAATGTGTTGAGCAGCAGTATATCGAGAGTATGGGTTTCAGAAAACGGTGTCTGTCGATAACCAACAACAAGAAACACTCACAACAAACTAATTATAAGCCAATTACAACGATGTAGACATATTACTACATCCGATTTGACTCAATCACACTACTTTTGTTCCGTCATCACTGATTCGTATTGAATCTGGAGTGCAAATTCACCTTATCATTGTCAGTCGGATGAAAAAGAAAAAGATACTTATCGTAGAAGACCAGCTTATCATCACCATGGATTTGGAGTATATGCTTCAAGAGCTGGGTTATGACGTTTGCGGTATTTGCACGAATTACGATGATGCCGTGTCAGCGATCAAATCTACCAGGCCCGACCTTATTTTAGTGGACATCATTTTATATGGCGAGAAAACAGGAATCGACCTCGCCCATGAGATCAATGTTACTTACCGTACCCCCTTTATTTTCCTGACCTCACATGCAGATCGCAGTACCATTGAAGCGGCAAAGGCGACTAATCCTGCGGGTTACATTGTAAAACCCTTTAACCGGAACGACGTATACGCGTCTATCGAAATTGCACTCAACCAGGTGGAAACAAAAGAAGAAAACCAGAGTATTTTCCTGCCCGATGGAAAACACAAAACCAAAATACCGATGGACGACATGATCTATGCGCATGCCGAAGGGAATTACACGACCTTCATTACGACCAACAAGAAAATCGTGCTTCGGAAATGCCTTAAGGAAGTCGCCGAAACCATCCTGAACAACAAGAAGTTTGTCAGAATCCATAAATCTTATTTAATCAATACAGATGCTATCCGGGCGCGCAGCGCCTCCAACATCTTGCTTAACAATGGCGACAACCTTCCGTTGGGCCGGGCGTATGTTGGCAGCCTGTGTTAAGAAGCTGAACCATTTGTAAAAACTCCCCGAATGGCTGGTCGTTGTTCGGAAAAAACCGCTATTTTTGCCGTTCTAGATAAAAAGAGCATGCATAGAACACATACTTGCGGGGAGTTGACCATCGCCGATTTGGGCAAGACGGTCGTATTGAGTGGTTGGGTCCAGAAATCCCGTGATTTGGGCGGGATGACTTTTATCGACGTTCGCGATCGTTATGGTGTGACACAATTGGTATTTGATCCGGCCGACGGCGAGTCATTGCGTGCCGACGCCCGTACCCTCGGCCGTGAGTACGTCATCAAGGTAACCGGCAAGGTTATCGAGCGCGAAAGCAAGAACAGCAAAATACCTACGGGTGACATTGAAATCAAAGTGGCACAGCTTGAGGTGCTGAATGCCGCAAAGCTGCCTCCTTTCACTATCGCTGACGATACCGACGGGGGTGACGATTTACGGATGAAATACCGCTATCTCGACCTCCGTCGCAATCCAGTACGCAATAACCTGATCTTACGGCACCGGCTTGCGCAGGAGACCCGCAACTACCTGGATCGCCATCACTTCCTGGAAGTGGAGACACCGGTACTTATTAAATCCACCCCGGAGGGCGCCCGCGATTTCGTGGTACCCAGCCGGATGAATCCGGGCGAGTTCTATGCATTGCCGCAGTCGCCACAAACATTCAAACAACTGCTGATGGTATCGGGCTTCGACCGCTATTTCCAGCTGGTCAAATGTTTTCGCGACGAAGATTTGCGGGCCGACCGCCAACCGGAATTCACACAGATAGATTGCGAGATGGCCTTCGTGGAGCAGGAAGACATCCTCCAACTCTTTGAGGGGTTGGTAAAACACCTATTCAGGGAACTTAAGGAAATCGATTTGGGAGACATCCCCCGTATGCCGTATGACGAGGCCATGCGCCTGTATGGTTCAGACAAACCCGACATCCGTTTCGGCATGCCGTTCGTTGAACTCAACACTGTACTCCAGGGCGCCGGCTTCCCGGTATTCGATCAGGCGGAGCTCGTGGTAGGCGTCAATGCCCACGGGTGTGCATCGTATACGAGAAAGCAACTCGACGCACTGACGGATTTTGTGAAACGGCCACAGATCGGTGCCTCCGGACTGGTGTACCTGCGGTGCAACGATGACGGCACATTCAAGTCGTCGGTCGATAAATTTTATAATCCCGAACAGCTGGCCGTCTGGGCGAAGGCCTTTGACGCGCAACCCGGGGATTTATTATTGGTTATGGCGGGCAATAGGGATCGGGTGCGGAAACAATTGTGCGAACTCCGGCTGGAAATTGCCTCACAACAAGGATTACGCGATAAGAACACCTATGCTCCGCTATGGGTAACGGATTTTCCACTGCTTGAATGGGATGAAGAGTCGGGGCGCTACCACGCCATGCACCACCCCTTCACATCGCCCAAAGTGGAAGACATCCCACTGCTGGAGACGCAACCGGGCAATGTACGCGCCAACGCGTATGACCTGGTTATCAATGGCACCGAAATTGGCGGTGGCTCTATACGGATACACGATCGTGACCTCCAGTCGCTGATGTTCAAGCACCTCGGTTTTACTCCCGAAGAGGCACAAAAGCAGTTCGGCTTCCTATTGGAGGCCTTTACCTATGGTGCTCCCCCACACGGAGGTATTGCCTTTGGGTTTGATCGGCTGGTTGCCGTATTCGCTGGGCTGGACAGCATCCGCGATGTAATTGCATTTCCAAAGAACAATGCCGGACGTGACGTCATGATCGATTCGCCATCGGTCATTGCTGACACGCAGCTATCGGAGTTGGGTATTGCGCTACGCTGAGCTTCACAACAGTTCGCCCGTTTTTGCGTTATTAATACATAACACCTTGCGTATGTCGTCTGCACGAGAAGCCACCTTCCATAAAGAAAGTGCCACTAAGGCTTTTGAGCCGCGGCACCGGGAAATCATTAATTACAATATCGACAAATACGACGACGCAGTGAGTCGGGGGCTCCCCTTATTCCATCACCTGGAGAATTCCAAACGGAAAGCGCACATCATCAAGTGGCGGGTAATGGAAAACCTTGATAAGCTGTTACCCGAATTCGAAGCCAATTTCCTGCGGAAGGGCGGCAAGGTTATCTGGGCTAATGATGCGGCGGAGGCCCGAAACGAAATAGGTAAGATCTTAACGGATGCCAAAGCCAAAACCGTGGTGAAATCCAAATCGATGACGACGGAAGAAATCGATCTCAATGAATTCCTGAGTGAAAACAACATCAAAGCCATCGAGACCGACCTCGGCGAATACATTGTGCAATTGCTCGGGCAAAAGCCTTACCATATTGTAACACCCGCCATGCACCTGAGCTTGTCTGACATCCAAGCGCTGTTCCATCAGCATTTCGGCACGCCACCCGAAGCTACAGCCGAAGCGCTGACACTCAAAGCCCGCGAACTCCTCAGGGAGCAATACACCACGGCCGACGTGGGCATCACAGGGGGTAATTTCCTGATAGCCGATACAGGCAGTGTGGCGATAACTGAAAACGAGGGCAACGCCCGGCTCTCCACCACTTTTCCTAAGATCCATATCGCGATCGTAGGTATCGAGAAAATCATTCCCTCGCTCCACGACCTGGATCTGTTCTGGCCATTGCTTTCAACACACGGCACCGGGCAACGTCTTACGGTGTACAACAGCATTATCAGCGGTCCGCGGCAGGAAGGCGAAACCGATGGCCCCGAAGAAATGTATGTGGTGTTACTGGATAATGGCCGCACCGAGTTGTTGGCCCAGAAAGACCAGCGCCAGGGGTTATATTGTATCCGCTGCGGGGCGTGCCTGAATGCATGCCCCATTTACAAAAATGTAGGTGGCCATACCTACAACACAACCTATAGCGGCCCCATTGGATCATTGATTACACCCCATCTCCGCGGCATGTCCGAATTCAAGCACCTCAGTTATGCGTCGAGCCTCTGCGGCAAGTGTTCCGAAGTGTGCCCGGTTAAGATCGATATTCACAAGATGCTGCTCCTCAACCGACGCGATGCGGTGGCCAGCCACCTTCCTTCGAAAACGGAAAGGCTCGCATGGAAAGGCTTTACCTATGCGATTACCAAGCGTAAGCTGGTTGATTTTTTCAGTGGCAAATTCAAAAACTTCCTGTTACGGAATTTTTTCCGGAAAGCGTGGGGGAAACGCCGTCAGCTTCCGCATGTTGCGGAAAAATCGTTCAGCCAGCAGTGGAAAGCGCAAAACAAGTGATTACTCCAGCTCAGCCGATTTTGCCCAGATATTGATCGATCCGTCTTTCGCATGGTTATCGATTTCTGCCAGTTCCGCTTCAGAAAAATCAAGATTACCGAGCGCACCAACACAATCCACCACTTGTTCTGGCCTGCTGGCCCCGATTAGTGCCGAGGTGACATGACCACCCCGCAGTACCCAGGCGATAGCCATTTGCGCCAACGTCTGTCCGCGTCGCTGTGCGATAGTGTTCAATGCGCGGATACGTTCCATATTCTCCTCATTCAGGAATCCTTTGCGGAACGAGGGTCGCTTTTTCGCCCGGCTATCGGCCGGCACACCATCCAGGTATTTATCGGTGAGCATGCCCTGAGCGAGGGGCGAAAACACAATCGAACCGATGCCCAGGTCGGTAAGTGTATCGAGCAAGCCGTCGGTTTCCACCCAGCGGTTGAGCATCGAATAGCTCGGCTGGTGGATTAGGCACGGCGTACCCAACTCCCGCAGAATAGCCTCAGCTTCGCGGGTACGTTTGGTATTATATGAGGAGATGCCCACGTACAATGCCCTACCCGAACGGACGATGTGATCCAATGCCATCATGGTCTCCTCCAGCGGTGTCTGCGGATCGAACCGGTGCGAGTAGAAAACATCCACATAATCGAGGCCTAGCCGCTTGAGGCTCTGGTCGCAGCTCGCCACCAAGTATTTCCGGCTACCCCATTCACCATACGGACCGGGCCACATGTCGTATCCGGCCTTCGAAGAGATGATCAGCTGATCGCGATAGCCGGCAAAATCTTCTTTCAATATGCGACCAAAGGCAAGTTCGGCACTTCCAGGGGGCGGCCCGTAATTGTTCGCCAGGTCGAAGTGGGTAATCCCCAGGTCAAATGCCTGCCGGCATATCAGTTGTTTGGTATGGTGCGGTATGTCGTCACCGAAGTTATTCCACAAGCCAAGGGATATGGCGGGGAGCTGCAGTCCGCTGCGACCGCAACGGTTATAGACCATGTGCTTATAACGGTCGGGGTCTGGATTCCAATTCATTGTATATCAAATTGCATATCTCGCCATCGGGGCAACATCTTGCCCGACGAATTCATGAGCCAGGTATTTATAATGGCCGGCAATGGCAATCATCGCTGCATTGTCGGTACAATATTCAAAACGTGGGATAAACACCTGCCACCCCTCCTGCTCTCCCAATACCGTTAATCCATTCCGTAAGCCGGAGTTGGCCGACACGCCACCGGCAATCGCCACATGGGATACGCCGGTTTCGCGGGCTGCACGCCGCAACTTACTGAGCAGGATGGAGACGATGCGCGACTGTACCGATGCGCATACATCGTTGAGGCACGCATCGAGAAAATCAGCTCTTTCCTGTTGCTTTTGCTGTAGGAAATAGAGAATAGCCGTTTTCAATCCGCTGAAACTAAAATTAAGTCCAGGCACCTGTGGTTCGGGAAATGTAAATGCGGCGGGGTTTCCGTGCTGTGCATAACGATCAATCAACGGTCCGCCCGGATAGGGAAGTCCGAGGATTTTCGCCGTCTTGTCGAACGCTTCGCCTGCGGCATCATCAAGTGTTTGGCCCAACAGTTCCATCTCGAAGTGGCTTTTTACCAGCACCAATTGCGTATGTCCTCCCGAAACCGTGAGGCACAGGAAAGGGAATTCGGGAACCGGTTCTTCGATAAAGTGTGCGAGAATATGCGCCTGCATGTGATTGACCTCAATAAGCGGAATATTCCGGGCAAGCGCAAACGCTTTCGCAAAGGATGTTCCCACCAGTAACGAACCCAGCAGTCCCGGTCCGCGTGTAAACGCTACCGCATCTATGTCATTTTTATGTACTTTTGCGTCGCGGATAGCCTGGTCGACTGCGGGGATAATGTGCTGTTGATGTGCACGCGAAGCCAGTTCGGGCACAACGCCGCCGAATTTTTCATGGACGGTCTGATTCGCGATAATATTCGAACAGATCGTGCCGTTAACGCTGATGGCGGCTGACGTTTCATCACAGGAAGATTCAATGCCGAGGATGATGGGCATAGCAACTAACGTTTCGTATTTAATGAGAACAAAAATATCAAAAAAATATTAAAAATATCGCTGTGGACGCTGGTCGTTTTATTGCTCTTGTTAACGGGGCTTATCTACGCCCTCCAATACCGGCCTGTCCAAACCTTTTTTGCAAAGCGTGCGGCCGTTTACCTATCGGGCGAACTCCGCACTACGGTATCATTGGAAGGGCTTTATTTCAAACCGTTTTCGTCGTTGGTCCTCAGTGGGCTTTACGTAGCCGATCAGGCTGGTGATACGCTCGTTTATGCCGATGAACTGACAGCATCGGTAGACCTGTGGAAAATACGCGATGGCCGTATTACCATCAACAAACTGGCACTCACCGGCGGTTCTTTTTTCTTCCATCGGCAAGGAGACAGCAGCAACCTCTCGTTCATTATCGACTATTTCTCTCCGGAAACGGGCAAGTCCGCGTCGGGGGGGCGGCAGCAGCAGATCACGCTGGACATCGATGTGGTCGACCTCGCTGATATTTCACTCCATTACCTGGATGGCGAGAACGTCCCAGCGCGGGGCATCAACTATCGGGATATCAACCTCACCCAGCTGAGTGGCCGCTTCCATGACATCGACCTGAGCGGCCCGCTGTTCAAATCGACCATCGAAGACCTCACTTTCCGGGAAAAGAGTGGATTCGTTGTCCGGGAAATGCGCGCGCAAGCAGAAATAGACACCAATTACCTGGAGTTGCAGGATCTTTACCTGGCGACGAACCGTAGTCAGCTAGGCGATTACCTTCGGTTTGACTATGCTAATTTTGCCGCATTCGGGGATTTCATGGACGCAGTGACCATCGAACTGAAGCTCGACCGGGCGCAGATCAACTCCAGAGACATCGAGTTTTTTGCTCCCGAAGTGGCCGCTACACACTTTGATGTTTCGCTATCCGGCTTATTCAGCGGCCAGGTATCGGCCATTTCCGCACGGGATGTCGTACTGCGTACGGGCAATCGCACACGGTTATCGGGCAATTTCGGTATCCATGGCCTCCCCGACATTGAGCACACCATTTTCGATCTGCAGCTCCACAGGCTGATCACCAGCAGTGCAGACATCGAATCGTTGGTGGGCCAATTGGGCCATACGCGGCCACTTGAGTTGCCTGCTGTCCTCGACCGGATGGGCGACGTCGCCTATCAGGGTACGCTGGCGGGCACCTACTACGATTTTGAAGCCAACGGAACCCTCGAAACCACGCTTGGTGTTACAAACACCGAACTCAACCTCAGTATCCGCAATGGAGGGCACTATGCCGGCAAAATCAGTACTCCTGAATTCGATCTGGGCACATTGCTCCAATATCCGCAGCTTGGTTACGGCGGGTTCGACATTGACATTGCCGGCGACGGTTTTGCGCTTCACGACATCAACAGTCACGTGGAGGGCTACGTATCGTACCTGGATTTGAAAGGTTACCGCTATACCCACATCGATTTAGCGGGTGAATTTTCTGAAATGCAGTTTGCAGGAAACATCGCGGTACGGGACCCCAATTTACACCTGCTTTTTGACGGTGGCATAAACTTTAATCCGGAACGTCCGGAATACGCGTTTGACGCTACGGTAGGGCATGCCAACCTGCACAATCTCCATCTTTATGATAAATCGCCCATTGTCATACAAAACGCAACGATTGCCAGCAACTTCAATGGTAACGCGTTGAACAACATGCAGGGAGATATCGCCTTGTATAACGTTCAATTTCTAGCCGATTCATCGCAGCATAACGTCGACTCATTGATCCTTCAAGCCAGTGGTAATGAAGCACACCGTGTAGTTCGCTTACGCTCAGACCTGGCAGACGCCACCGTCAACGGCGAAATGGACCTGACCACGCTGCGCAGCTATTTCAAATCGGTAGCCATGCAGTATGCGCCTTCGCTTGCCTTCGCTATCGGACCGATCGGAAAGCAGTCCTTTGATTTCAGTATACAACTCAAGGATGCGGCACCGATTACTGCATTAGTGGCTCCCCAACTCACCGTGAGCGACGGTGCATTAATGAACGCCCGGTTCTCTTCTGCTGACCGTACGGCGAACATCAACCTCATCGTGCCGAAACTGTCTTACGGCATGATTGATGTAAACCGCCTGATTGTGGATGAGTCGGCCAACGAAGATGCCTTACGGCTGCTGGTCACGGCCGACAGGATCAGTGCTACGGACAGCCTGTACATCGACAATGTAAACCTTTCGAATGTAATGGCCGGCGATAGCCTTCATTTCAACCTGAAACTCTCCGACATTACCGCCAGCAACCAGCTGGATTTGAACGGATTGGTAAATTTCGATCGCGGTTCGCCCACACGAATACGCATGCTACCATCAGCCCTGGTGCTCAATAGCGAACCCTGGCGGCTTGATAATAACGCCACGGCTTACGTAAATTCGGGCGAAATTGATATCCGGGGCTTCGAAATATCGAATCAGGGGCAGGTAGCCCGTTTGGAAGGTTTGATTTCGGCAACACGTGACCGCGATCTTACCTTTACGTTTAAGAATTTCAACCTGGCCACATTCAACCCCTTAGTGGCATCATCGTCGATCAAACTGAGCGGGATCCTCGACGGGCATATGGATGTGTCATCGGTGCTGAATAATCCATTTGCTGTAGCCGACATGGCCGCTACCGGGGTACGTCTCAATCAAACGGTAATTGGCGATGCGGTATTACAAGCGGACTTTGACCGGGTCAGCGAACTGGTCAACGTGAACGTAACGGCGACGCGCGACGGGACACAAACTTTCCGTGCAGCAGGCACGTACAATGCTTCCGCCCAAGACGACAAACTCAACCTGAAGACACATTTCAACCACAGTGAGTTAATCCTCTTTCAGCCACTGCTTGGCAAGCTCGTGTCTGACATCAGCGGAACGGTCTCGGCCGACCTGCAGATTTCCGGATCGGCGCTTGCTCCCCGAATCAATGGTCATTGCCAGTTGCACGATGCCGGATTTACGGTTAACTACCTGAAGACACCTTATCGGATAAATGACGAATTTGTCCTGATCAACAGCTCCATCAACCTGGCCGATTTGGTCATCACCGATCCGCGGAATAACAAAGCCATTGCCAATGGACGTGTTGACATGCGCAATCCGCTGATCCCCGACATCCACGTGACCGTGGACGCGACGGATTTCCTGGTGCTGAATACCACATTACGGGACAACCCGGCTTATTATGGCACCGCGTACGGAACAGGTAGATTCTCCTTTAATGGCCCTACGAATGCCATGCAGATTACCATCCAGGCCAGCACCAACGAAGCTACACGGTTTCACATACCGCTCAACGCCGTCGGCACAGTCAGCGAAAACGATTTTATCCGTTTTGTAAGTCAGGATACGCTAAACACACCACAGGTACGATCTCGTCTGTTTCAGGGGGTCAGCATGAATATGGACCTGCAGATTACACCCGATGCCGAAACCAGTCTCTACACCGATTTGGGCGAGTTGACGGGACGTGGAGAAGGTTCTCTCTCCTTGCGCATGTCGAGTTTGGGTGATTTCGAAATGTTTGGCGAATACACCATCAATACGGGTAAGTTTACGTTTACCGCACAAGACTTTATCAACAAGATTTTCGAAATCAACGAAGGCGGGACGATCCGGTGGACCGGCCAACCTGCCGACGCAACGATAAATCTTTCGGCGGTATACGGGCAGCGCACCAGTCTTGCCCCTTTGTATAATGCAGCAGGCCGGGAAACGATCGAACAACGGGTACTTGCCCATGCCGTGATGAACCTCAGTGGCAGCCTAATGCGGCCCGATATCACGTTTGGGCTCAATTTTCCGAACGAACCGTATGTCAACGACGAGTTGCAGAGCTACCTCAGCGACGTGAATAATGTAAATCAACAGGCGCTAAGTCTCATTGTGCGGCGGAGTTTCTCTCCGGGATCGGCCACCGATTTCAGCCGTGAGTTGAACAACACCCTGCTGAGCGCGGGTACAGAATTGGCCTTTAACCAATTGAACAACCTGATTTCGCAATCGCTGAATATCAAGTTCGTCGATTTAAACATCCGATCATTGAACGATGCCAGCGCATCGCTCCGCCTATTCAACGACCGATTGATTTTCACGGGTGGTGTTGCCGATATGCGAAACGTCAACGACCTGAACGTATTCAGCGACCGCGTTGTTACGGATGCTGAATTGAGATACCTTATTCGTAAAGACGGCAGGCTGGTATTACGGGGGTCAAACAGATTAAATAGCCGGAATTTCCTCCCACTCACCATCAATGAAAATTACGTCAGTGCACTCGGGTTGGTCTACAGGCAGGAATTCTATACGTTTCAGGAATTTTTCAGGCGGCTCGTAACCATCCGCAGCCAGCGGGAGGATACGGACGCTAAAGCAGATCATCCGGACGATCAACCACCGGTTGACGAGGGCAACTGACCTTGGTCAACTTGCATTCATGGTGAAAGAGCGACACGGAACCCACTATTGTCACCACATTCTTCGGGTACACGATGACTGCGGTGGGCAACTCGGCATGTAATTGGGATTTCATCCCATGCGCCACCCCGCAATACACGATGCGTACCCAATGCCGGTCCCTGCGGATTCAGAACAGCGCTTACCGCATAGTAATCGGCTCCGTACCAATCCTGGCACCATTCCCATACGTTGCCACTCATGTCGTAAATGCCCAGTTCATTTGCTTGTTTTAGGCCGGTGCCGATGGCACACCCGCTGCTATTTCCTCCAAACCAGCCCACTGCTGACAAATCGTTACTACCGCTATACGTGTACCCCATGCTTTGGCTTCCACCACGGGCTGCATACTCCCACTCCGCTTCGTGAGGTAACCTCCAGTTGCCACCATGGGTAACGCATAACCATTTGCAGTAGCTTGCCGCATCGTCAAACGTTACACTAACCACAGGCGCATGTTCACTGCAATCCCAACTATTGTGGCCGCCGGGCATGCGTCTTCCGGTAGCGGCACAGAATGCCCGGTACTGTTGCACCGTGACGGGATATTTCCCGATGCAATACGTGCTAACGGTTACGCGATGCACGGGCTCTTCGCCCTCGCTCACATAACCGCCCATCTGGAATGTGCCGCCAGCGACCAACACCATCTCGGGAGGCCCCACGATTTCGACAGGCACTGTGCCCTCACCGGCGGCCCATATCTTCGCGGTTGGGAGGAGTGTTTGTTGTTTCATATTTTGCGATTAAATGACATGCACCGCCGGCTGACTTACCCGTCCGGGAGGTTGCCGTCTGACGTACAAACCTAAGGAGGTTAGTCCGGTTGTGAAATACCTATTTTTTGGTATTCTTGGCGTGCGGTTGCTTTGGATTGATCGATAAAAGACACCTCGACGTTTGATAACCTGAAAGTTTATATAACATACAATAAAATATTGACTAATAAAAAATTACAACATTTACTTCAAGTAGCCATATTATACTTCATGCAACAAACTATATTAGCTATAAATCAACACATTACATCAATTCTAACTGTCAGAACGTCATCGGCATTCCACCCTGTTTTACCGCCGAGCGTTTTCCAATAAAATTGTATCTTTGTGTGATTTTTAACTTAGGGAGAGACAACTATGTCAATTGTAAGAGAATCAGACCTGATTGGTATCGGCAAAAAGTATCAGATTGAAACCGAAGCCGGGGATAACATGGTGGTGGTCATCCATGATGATGGTCGGCGGGAGCTGTACCGCTATGACCAGGAGGAAAGCGAATCCAAATGTGTAATGACCCTTTCTGATGAAGAGTCGCGCCAAGTAGCCGGAATAATCGGTGGATTATCCTACAAACCCAAAGCGCTTGAAACCATTGAGGTTGCACTGGATGACCTGAGCATTGAGTGGATAAAAGTAAGCAAAGATTCGCCGAGCCTCGGCAAGTCAATTGGCGAACTGGAGGTACGCAAACGGACGGGCGCATCGATCATCGCCGCCATAAAAGAGGGGGATAGTATCATTAACCCGGGGCCCGACTATGTAATGAGTGCTGATACGACCATGGTGGTAGCGGGCAAACGCAACCACATTAAGTTGATAAAGGAAATACTATAGCAGAAAAAAAAGCGGATGGCGTCACACACCCTGATATTTGAAATCGGTATTGCCGTAGGTTTGGTAGCACTTGTTGGATTGATTTCAAACAAGCTCCGGTTTTCGGTTATCCCTTTTTTCATATTGATCGGAATGGTGCTCGGGCAACACGCGCCAACGTTTGGAAATATCGACCTGACGTTTACAGAAAGCAAGCCGTTTATCGACTTCATGGGGCGGTTGGGCGTGCTCTTCCTGCTGTTTTACCTTGGATTGGAGTTTTCCGTAGGCCGGCTCATCAAGTCGGGAAAATCCATCGTTACCGGAGGCACCTTTTACGTCGTACTCAATTTCTGCTCTGGCCTACTTATCGGTTGGCTGATGGGGCTGCCGTTTAAAGAAGTCATGGTGCTCTGCGGTATCATGACCAGTTCTTCGACTGCTATCGTGGCTAAGGTGCTAACGGACCTAAAACGGACAGCCAACCCCGAAACGGAAGTCATCATGGGCATGATTATGTTTGACGATCTGTTTATCGCCATGCATATTTCGTTCCTTTCCGGACTGATTCTAACAGGCAGCAGTTCGTTCTGGACCGTCGCCGGTACTTCATTGCTCGCGCTGGGGTTCATCCTCGCTTTCCTCATCCTTGGCCGCAAACTGGTGCCTGCAATCGACAGGGTTCTCCAGGATAAGACATCCGAACTGTTTGTCCTTGTTATATTTGCGCTACTTTTTATCGTTGCCGGTTTTTCGGAGACCATCCATGTGGCAGAGGCAATAGGTGCGTTGATGGCCGGATTGGTACTCGCCGACTCCCAGTACATCAAGCGTATCGAACAGCTCGTTTTACCTTTCAAGGACTTCTTCGGTGCTATGTTCTTCTTTAGTTTCGGACTTTCAATCGATCCCACTACCTTGAGCGGAGCTGTATTATGGGCTTCTGTAGCCGCATTGTTGACCATTTTCTGTAATGTGGCTTCCGGCTATTTTGCCTCGCGTTTCTCGGGCCTGAAAAAGCGGAATTCGGTAGATATTGGGTTTACCTTAGCGGCTCGGGGGGAATTCTCCATCATCATGGCCAATATCGGCAAAGCGGGTAAATTGCTTCCCGTTATCCAGTCGTTTGTGGTAGTCTATGTGTTGATATTGTCTATTGTTGCTCCATTGCTCACCAAAGAGTCGCGCACCATCTGGAACGCCCTATTTGGCAAAGGGACCTCAGACAAGAAGCCGGTAAAAACGCTAAGCGATTTAGAAAGACAAGCAGCTGACAACGAAAACTCATCGTCATGAAACAGATTCCCACCTTACTCATGCTGGCGATACTCTTCGCCTCTTGTGGTAATTCATCGCAGACAGGCAGCGATAATGCCGATGCCATTCCATTATTTGAAATGGTCAACAATCCCGAATCTCCGAAACATGTTGCGCTACGGCTCGTGGATCGTGCGGACAGTGACACATCTGTCACCTATGTCGCTCGCGGATTGTACGAGGCAGATACAGTGGGTTTCTACATCGAATTGGATAACGACATCGCTGCTGGCATTAACGCGGATGGCTCGGTAAATGAAGGAGCCGGATTTACCACAGGTTCCATAACCTTTAAGCGGTCAGGGCCCGAAAGCGACCGGTTCGTGGCGGCATTGGCAACACTATGGAATGTTGGCGAAGTGACCCGCATGAAGCCGACCCCTATCGAACCGCTGGTGTTTTCGTCTAACCGCGCGGACGTAGATTACGATAAGTCGTACACTTATAGCTTTAAACTGTTTTTTGCTCCTGATTTGCCGATACCAGGCGAGGTATTTTTTACGTTCGATACGTTTAAGAAAATCATCGAGTTTCAGGAAAAAGACACGCAGTACCGTTCGCAAATTGTCCATTCCCTCGGCGAATAGCCGAAGTAGTGCCAGCACTAGCAGTACGGCTACATAAAACCGAGTTCCAGGCGGGCCACTTCGCTCATCATGCTTTTGTCCCACGGTGGATCAAAGGTAAGTTCCACCAGGGCGTGGTTCACGCCATTTACATCTCCGACCTTACGCTGTACTTCGTCGATAATATCGCCAGCTACCGGGCATCCAGGTGCCGTGAGTGTCATGACCACCTTGGCTACACCGTCTTCTTTTGTGATCAGTTCGTACACCAAACCCAGCTCAACGATGTTAACGGGTATCTCAGGGTCGAATACGCTTTCCAACACCTCAGTAATAGCCGGAGCTAGCTGTAAAGGATCATTGATAATCATGGCCTTCCATATTTTAAGCTAACAAATTTAATGTATTTCCACCAATTTACCGCATTGCCCGCCTTTCTTGACATTACTCCCATAAAACCGTATCTTTAACCGAGCGAAGAGCGTGGAAAGATGAAAACAATCATGACTGCAGCGCAAACGCGCGATGCTGACCGTTACACCATCGAACATGTACCGATAGCGTCCGTCGACCTGATGGAAAATGCATCAATGGCTTTTGTTGCTGCATTCATGCAACGGTATCCAGACAAACATAAGCGCATATTGATATGCTGTGGCACGGGAAACAACGGTGGCGATGGTTTGGCAATTGCGAGGTTATTGCAAGCGCAGGGGTATGCTGCCATTGCCGTATGGATCGCACGGTTCGCCGACCAGGAAAGCGACGATTTCGCTGCGAACCTTTCCAGGCTATATTACACGCCCATACCCGTTACCGAATTCTTTCCAGCGGACGAATTTCCTGAGATTCAACAACACGTTATTATTGACGCCCTATTAGGCTCGGGGCTGAACAAACCGCTTGAAGGTGACTGGCTGAGGCTAGCCCGGCACCTCAACGGAGCCCATTGCCAAACGGTTGCGGTAGATGTCCCATCCGGCCTGCGGGCCGACGGCATCATGCCTCAAAACGAATACACCATCCACGCCGATGAGGTGATTACATTCCACCGACCCAAGCTGAGCTTTTTCTTTCCCGAATCGGCCAGGGCGATGGCCAGTTTTCATGTCGTTGATATCGGACTCAACGAACAGTTTATTGAACGGTTACCGGGCGACTTCCGATTGGTGGAAGCCACGGACAGCCAACGCATACTTCGCCAACGGGAACGATTCTCACACAAAGGCAGCTACGGCCATGCACTCATCATAGCAGGGAGCGTGCATACCATGGGGGCTGCGATTCTGGCTTGCGGAGCAAGCTTATATGCTGGTGCCGGACTTACTTCCGCAAGCATCCCAACCGAAGGCCTGATGGCTCTAAACGCCCGTTATCCCGAAGTAATGTATTACCCGTATATAGATGCAACGACCTCCGTGGAAAAATTCGATGCAGTAGCCATCGGTCCCGGCCTGGGCGCAGACTTCACTCATCTGGAAAACGTGCTGACCACTTCGTCAAAACCTATGGTTGTCGACGCCGATGCACTCTCCTTCCTCTCCGAAAACCGGGCGCTGCTCAAAAGATTACCCCGGCAAAGCATCCTTACCCCCCACATGAAAGAGTTCGACCGATTGTTTGGCCCTCATGACAATTGGTGGGAGCGTATCCAAACGGCGAAGGAGCAGGCAACCGCCCTTCAATTGATCATCATACTGAAAAACCGATACACCTTCATCGTGCTACCCGATGGCAATGTGGCCATTAACCCCACCGGTAATCCGGCAATGGCCACTGGCGGCATGGGCGACGTACTCACCGGCACACTGGTATCTTTTCTGGCGCAGGGTTATGTACCACATGACGCAGCGATACTAGGGTGTTACCTGCATGGGCTAGCCGGCGACCGGCTACATGCCGCCGGAATGGCAATCGCCACGGCAACGTCCGTCATCGCAGAGCTCCCTTATGCCATCGCTTCGTTGTACGATTAACCACAATCCGATAAAATCACACAATCGATTGCATCCGGAAAGACGTTGCTAAAACCATGTGCATTCCGTAGTATTGGAGAAGATTATGAACAAGAATTGTATCCTTTTGTTATCCAACTTGGCATTGCTCGCGGCCTGCAACCAGTCCGGCACCATGAAATCCTGCGAAATGTGCTAGACAATGCCGAATGTTTCGACATGCCGGGCGCTACTACCCTGCCCGTTTGGCTGAGTTTCGATATCCCCGCTGACGCTGCTCCAGGCATATATACCGGAACAATGAATTTGTATGCCCAAGACGGGGAAACAAAAAAACTGGATTTATCCATCGAGGTTCTTCCACAGACCCTACCTCCGGCGAGTGAATGGACATTTCACCTGGACATGTGGCAACACCCATCGGCCGTTGCACGTGTACACGGGGTGGAGGTTTGGTCTGAAGCGCACTGGAAGCTGATGGAAGCCCCAATGAAAATGCTGGCCGATGCCGGGCAAAAAGTCATCACGGCCAATTTGAATAAAGATCCCTGGAATAACCAGTGCTACGATCCATACGAGGATATGATCCGTTGGACAAAGAAAGCAGACGGCCAGTGGGACTATGACTATGCCATCTTTGATCGTTGGGTAAGCTTCATGCAGGATCTGGGCGTAAACAAGCTCATCAATTGTTATTCGTTACTGCCGTGGAGCCATAAAATCCACTACATCGACGAAGTCTCGGGAGATACCGTGAATGTGAGCGCAAAACCGGGGAGCCCCGAATTCACAGCGCTCTGGACGCCTTTTCTCACCTCCTTCCGTGACCACCTGGATGCCAAGGGTTGGCTGTCGTTTACGAATATTGCCATGGATGAGCGCTCGCCCGAAGAGATGAAAATTGCTTTGGCATTGCTGGAAAAGGTCGTCCCCGATTTAGGGGTGGCGTTGGCCGATAATCACAAAAGCTATCAGCAATACCCCATGTTGAACGATATCTGTGTGGCGTTCGGTGCCGATTTTGACGAAAAGGATCTAGCTTTCAGAAAAGCGAACGGACTGCTAAGCACCTATTACGTGTGTTGTGCCGATGAGTTTCCGAATGTATTCACCTTTTCCGATCCATCCGAGGCAGTCTTCATGGGGTGGTACACCCGCGCCACCGGTCTTGATGGCTATTTGCACTGGTCGTATAATTCGTGGACGGAAAACCCGTTGATCGATTCGCGGTTCCGTACGTGGCCGGCCGGCGACACCTACGTCATCTATCCTCACGGTCGGAGTTCCATCCGGTTTGAACGTCTCCGTGAAGGCATTCAGGATGCCGAAAAGATACGGATACTGCATAAGCAATTCACCGCCATGTCCAATGCGGTTAAGCTGAAAACACTGGAGGAAGAACTGGCTAAGTTCCACATTAAATCAGCACCCGATTCTACTACCGCTGCACTGGTTAATCAGGGGAAGGCGGTACTGACAGCGCTGAGCCGATCGCCCACCTTGTAACAGTCGGGGCAACGGCACGTCAAAATGGGATGAACCGAATACTCAAACTCGAACAGTTGGCGCTGCTTATCGCGTGCTACGTCGCCAGTCTCCAGCTGGGCTACCCGTGGTGGCTGTTTCTTACCCTCCTCCTCCTTCCGGATATCAGCATGGTTGGTTACGCGGTAAGTAACCGATGGGGTGCCGCGCTCTATAACCTGTTTCACCATCAGGGAGTCGCCGTAGTCGTAATTGGTGCCGGCTGGTACGCCAGTCAGCCGTATGTGTTACTTGCCGGCATCATCTTGCTGGGACATAGCGCTATGGACAGAACACTCGGTTACGGCCTCAAATATACCACGGGATTCCAAGATACTCATCTTGGCAAAATTGGCCGCAGCAAAAAAAACTAACCCACGGTGCCGGGTGGATCAAAGTAAGCTTGGACGGCCCGGACTTGTTTTTCGTTAAGCACCTGCCGGAGCTCAGCCGGGGTGGCTTCGCGAATCTTTTTCACTGATTTGAACGTTTTGAGCAGTCGCTCCACGGCTACCTTGCCGATGCCCGGTATATGTTCCAATTCAGATTGAAAGGTATTCCGGCTCCGTTGTTTACGATGGAAGGTAATCCCAAACCGGTGCGCTTCGTCGCGGAGATGCTGGATAATTTTCAAGGTTTCCGATTTCTTATCGAGGTACATCGGGTACTGATCGCCGGGATAATATAATTCCTCCAGCCGCTTGGCAATGCCAATAACGGTAACCTGCTTATCGATACCCAACAGTCTCAGGCTCTTCAATGCCGAAGATAGCTGCCCTTTGCCGCCATCAATGATGATAAGTTGTGGGAGCTCCTGGCCCTCATCCAACAGCCTTCGGTACCGCCGGTGCACCGCTTCCTCCATGGTGGCAAAATCATTCGGCCCCTCCACGGTCTTGACATTAAAATGGCGGTAATCCTTTTTTGATGGCCGGGCATCTTTAAAAACCACCACGGCAGATACGGGATACTTTCCCTGGAAATTGGAGTTATCGAAACATTCGATATGGCGGGGCAGCACATTCATGCGCAGATCACGTTGCATCTGGCTAAGGATGCGCTCGGTCTTCAATTCGGGATTGAGCTTCTCATATTGGTTAAGCCGCTCTTTCTTGAAGTACAGCGCATTCTTTAGCGAAAGTTCCAGCAGTTTTCGCTTCTCACCCTGTTTCGGCACCGTAAACCGGAGGTCTTCCGTATCGACATCAAGCGCAAACGGCACGATAATTTCTTTGGACGTACTATGGAATCGGCCGCGTATTTCGGATATCGCCAGGCTCAACAGTTCGGCCTCGCTTTCATCCAATCTTTTCTTTAGTTCAACGGTCTGGGTCTGGATGATAACGCCATTCATCACCTTCAGGTAGTTGACGAATGCATGATTCTGGTCGGAAGCGATGCTAAAGACGTCTACGTTGGTGATGGAGGAGTTGACTACGGTAGACTTGCTCTGATAGCGGTCTAGCAAATCAAGTTTGGCTTTCAGGTGGTGGGCATACTCAAAATTCAATTCAGTTACGGCGGTATCCAACTGATCCTTCAATCGCCGGATGACCACACCGGTTTTGCCATTGAGAATATCACGGATATCCTTCAGGCTACGTTCATAATCTTCTTCCGTTTGGTATCCTTCGCACGGCCCCTTGCAATTACCGATCTGGTATTCCAGACATACCCGAAATTTACCGCTGGCGATGTTCTCCTGCGTCAGTGACAGGTTGCAGGTGCGGAGCGGGTACAGCTCACGGACGGTATCCATAATAGCATGCATCATCCCCACCGAGGCGTAAGGACCAAAATACTTCGACCCGTCCCTGACGTATTTCCGGGTCGGGAAAACGCGGGGAAACCGTTCGTTTTTGATGACAATCCACGGGTAGGTCTTATCATCCTTCAGCATCACATTGTAGCGGGGCTGATGCTTTTTTATCAAGCTGTTTTCCAGCAGCCACGCATCGATTTCGGTATCAACGATAGTGAAGGTTATGCGATTGATTTTCCGCACCAGCACACGGGTTTTCCCATTCAGTTGGCTGGTCTTCACAAAATAGGAACCTACCCTGTTCTTCAGGTCTTTTGCTTTACCGATGTAGATCAATTCCCCACTGGCATCCCAGTATTGGTACACGCCCGGCCGGTGCGGGATTTGCTCAAGTGCTTTACGGTAGTCAAATCTGGTCATGTCAACAGTCAGCTTACAGCATGTAGGCCATCAGCAAATCTACAAACCCTGAGGGGTTTTCGCATCAAAACCCAAGCCGATCGTCCAATTGAGGCTCTTCCACACCGTCGAAATCCTGGTATCTGCTACAATCCAGCTCACGCGTGAGGCCGCCGTCCGGCAACGGAAAATCTCCTTTCGAATAGTTGAGTGTCGTATCGGCATAAACCTTTTGCATGTATAATGCAAATACGGGAAGCGCCGCTTGCGCACCCTGGCCTTCTGCCATGGAGGCAAAGCTGATGCCGCGATCTTCAGCGCCCGTCCAAACGCCGCTTACCAGCTCGGGCGTAATCCCGATAAACCACGCATCGGCGTTGTCATTCGTTGTACCAGTTTTGCCGCCGATAGGATTCGTGAGGCCATAACGCCACCGTACGCGTCCGCCTGAACCACTGGAAACCACACTTTTAAGCATATCGACCATGATGTACGCACTCTCGCTGTTCAGCACCTTGGTAACCCGGGGTGCCTTCTCGTAAATGGGCATTCCGTTTTTATCTTCAATACGGAGAATGTAAGTCGGTTCTACCCACACCCCATGGTTTACAAATGCAGAATAGGCGCCCACCATGTCATATACGGACGCTTCGTAGGCACCCAACGCGATTGACGGAAATTCGGGCACGTCAGAAGTAACGCCCATGCGCTTGGTCAGTGCCGCTACCGACCTCGCCCCCACTTCATTGATCATGTAAGCCGTGGCATAATTCTGCGAATGCGCCAGTGCGGTACGCAGGGTAATGGGACTACCGGCCGAATTATCGCCCCGGGGGGACCAGGCGTACGGGCCACTGCCTACGGTGAGCGGTACATTGGGCACCTTGAAACAGGGCGAATAACCATTATCAATAGCCACTGCGTACGTGAACGGCTTGGCCGTAGAGCCTACCTGCCGTGTACCGGTTTTTACCTGATCGTATTTGTAATGTTCAAAATTGATTCCACCCACCCAGGCACGCACATAGCCGGTGTGCGGCTCCATAGACATAAACGAATTGCGGAGAATCAGCTTATTGTACCGGATGGAATCCATCGGTGTCATCACCGTATCTTTATCGCCGTCCCATGTAAATATCGTCATGGGCACTTCCGTATCAAAATCCTTTTGTATTTCAGCCTCAGATTTGCCGGCCTGTTTCAGCATCCGGTAGCGGTCTGATCGTTTCATACCGGTTTCCAGTAGTTTTGCTTTTTCGCCCGTGAAGGGGTCACGGCTCTTCCACTGCCTGTCAAAGGAAGCCTGTACCGTTTTCATCCATTCTTTCTGCGCCTCTTCGGCGTACAGCTGCATCCTGGAGTCGATGGTCGTGTAGATTTTGAGGCCGTCGCGGTCCAGATCCCAGGGGGTACCATCTGCCTTGGTGATCGACAGTTCGTTAAACTCCCGCTGGATTTCCCGTTTCATCACCGCCCTGAAGTACGGTGCCAGTCCATCGCCGTAATTTGATATGCGCATATCGAGCACCAGCGGTTCCTTCTGTAAACTCAGGGATTCGTCACGGGTGATATAGCCCGCCCTACGCATGCTTTCGATAACCACATTCCGACGCCGGATGGCATTCTGCGGATACCGGACGGGTGAATAGATGCCCGGGCCTTTCAGCATACCTACCAGCACAGCCGCCTGCGGTATATTCAGTTTATCGGGTGTGGTATTGAAGTATGTGCGAGCGGCCGATTTGATACCAAAGGTGTTATAAGCCCCAAAATCGACGGTATTGAAATACATCGTGACGATCTCTTCCTTGGTATAGTTGCGTTCAAGACGCACCGCGGTTATCCATTCCTGAAATTTCTGGATGATACGCTTGCCAGTGCTCCGCGCACGGCCTTCGGAAAACAGGTTGAGTGCGAGTTGTTGCGTGATGGTACTGGCACCCTGGCGATTGCCGACCAGGTTATAAAAAATAATGGTAAACGTACGCCGGTAATCGATGCCTGAATGTCGGTAAAAGCGCTTATCTTCCGTCGCAATAAGTGCCTGTACCAAATGGGGTGAAAGCTGATCGTAGGTTACCTTGGAACGGTTTTGTACAAAGTAAGTGCCCAACACGACGCCATCGTCTGAGATCACCTCGGATGCCAGGTTGCTCTTGGGGTTTTCCAGATCGCGGAACGTCGGCAACCTACCGAACAACCCGATGCCCACACAAAAGATAAATAAAAAGCCTAATAAAATAAGGCCGATAAGTGCCTTCCAGAAGGCACGGGTATACCGGCTGATATCTTCCTTTGTCAGCTTGTTGTTATTGTTCTTCTTTTCTCTACTCATTCAAAAAACTGTTCTTAATGGCCTTATGGAACCTGGAGGTCCAAAATCCGTACGCGTTGTGTGTGTGCTTATCTATCCAGTTGTTCCTGATATACGGCATGGTAATCGTCTACCTTATCAAAATCAGATAACGTGCCAAAATTTGTTTCTGTGATAACAAAGGTGTTATATAGCTCACCCGGAATTTTCATGATATCAGGCATAAGCGGCAAAATTCGTGTTTCGTACTGCCTGGCATCGTCATAACTGATGAACGGGCCGATGTACACCAATTGATTTTCATCGGTTACCACCTTCAACTGGTGGCTGATGGACTGCCCGGCGTATCGCGTACGATTGAACTGCCCAATACCGAAACGCGACGGCGCCAGATTAACCCGTCCGTTCATCACATTGATGACGAAGTAGTAGGTCGCCGAATCCGGCAGCAATTCCAAATCGCGGTACATGTTAGGCCCTATCTCGCCAACCATTGCCACTTTGGCCACCTGTTGCGGCGTCAGCCCCTGTACGTTGCCCAACCCATGCCCTCCGGCCACCCCCGTGGTTCCGGCTGTGGTAACGCCCAATTGGCGGCGTGGCGCTGGCGGTTCCGGACCACGCGTCATCACCAGTTGCGGCCACAACGTCATGGTTGGCTCGTCTACGAACCGTTCGCGGTCTGCAGCAATGGGTTGCAGCGCATACTGCCGGGTAGCCAGCGTATCCCGGTGGGTATCGATAAATTCCAGGTGCTGACCTACCAGCGGGGCGATAAGGCTGTCGTCAGGAAAATCAATCATAAGTTCCCGCAACGCATTCTCGAAAGTATCCAACGAGGATGTCCTTCCCCACGCCAGCGCCCTCAGGTACGCCAGCTGGCTCAGTGTCTGCGAGCGCCCTTCTCCGTTATTGAGTATGCGGGTAACTTCCGTTATCACTTCCGGGTATTGCTGTTGGGTATACTGCGAATAGACGGATTCATATGCCTGGTCCAGCACCCGCTGTTGTTGCTCCAACTTTGCCAGGTACATGGGGTCGCGGATGATGTGGCTGTAACGCGAATCGGAAAACTCCGTCAATAACAGTTCGCGATAGTGCGCTGCTTTCCCCGCATCAATATCGGTATACAACCGGTAGAGGTTGTAGTACAGCAACGGTGCATCTACCGTAGCCGGGTAGCGGTCCAAAAGGTCCTCGTAAGTAAGTATGGCTGCCGCCTTGTCGAGTAGTTCATCGCGATACGTATTCCCTATCCGCATGAGTGCCCCGTGTATGAGTGTATCAGAAGTCGCTATCTTCTCCTCCGTATCGGGCAATTCATCCAGGTAAGCCTGCCACAGCCCGGCAGCCCAGGCGGCACTGTCTACCGGTGCCACATCTTCGGGCAATGTATCTTCGGTTTCGGTCGCCACTGTACCAACGGCAGCCACCCCACTCCCGGCCATATCGCTGAACCGCCAGTTATCCTGCAATTGGCGGTTGCCCCACCGTCGCCTGAATTCTGCCTGTCCCATTCCCATGGCATCCGGATTATTAAAGTAAAACCGATTATCTGTATAGGTTGGCGTAGCCGCCAGCATATCGTCAAATGGAGAGAAACGGGTCGACTGCGCCGTGTTTTTAATGGTTGTTTCTTCTTTCTCTGCCTGTTGTTCTGCCCAACGGCTGGCGATGAGGCTATCAATCTCGATTTTACGTTGCGCCTCGCCAAGTCCCGCCAGGTATTGTAAGCTATCCTGGTGTGCCACGACACGTAGTTGCACAATCAACTCATCTAAGTTGGCAATTTTCCGCTGCACTTCACCGGCATTGGGAAAATCAGCGGGCAGTACCATCCCCACGCTGTCGTAATATAGTTTGGCGGTCGGGTAGTCGGCAGCATTAAAGTAGTGATCGGCCAGTTCGAGATAAGTCAGTGTCGTTTGGTACCGGTTGGCACTTTCCTCTCGCAGGGCCAATTCATAATTGGCCAGCGCCTCGGGCAGGTGACCGTCAGCATAAAAAATTGTCGCAATCTGGAAATAAATCTGATCCTTGAATTCCTTGTTTTTGTCGTCGCGCAGCATACGCCGCAGCAACCTCACCCGTTGTCCGTTATCCGCATGCTCGGCCGTAGCCAGAAAGACCCGATTCAACCCCGCATGAAACGACATTTCATAGGGCGCATTACTGCGCACCACCTTGCTGTAATGATCGTAAGCCTCTTCCGCCCGACCATGTTTCTGCAACAGCTGTCCCAACAAAAAATGCCACCGCAGCCGGGTAGGCTTGTGCCGGGTGTGCTCCAGGGCTTGCTCAAGCATGGTGATAGCGGCTTCTTCATCATGTTCAAGGAGGTAATAGCTGGCCTGGGTAGCGAAAGCAAGTCCCACCGACCCCTTCTCGGATTCGAGGCCGGCAAATACCGTATCCAATACCAAGCCAGCATCGGTAAGATTGCCTAACTGCATTTGCGAACGCGCTTTCCACACCAGCGCCGCCTGCCGGTATTCGGGCATTCCGGCAAATGTATTCGCCACGTACGTAAAAAACTCTACGGCATTATAGTAATTCCCCTTCAGGTAGTTCGCTTTTCCGGTAAGCAGGTAAGCCTCATTGATATATTTGCTCTTGCTTTTTTTATTGATGATATCCCTTGCCTTGCCGATGACCGAATCCATCAATTGGGTGTTTGATGAAGCTGTGGTCTCCGTAGGCTCGATCAATACCGGCAGCAGCTGCTGGTAATTATCGCGGTGTGCTTCAAAATTCTGGCGAGTAACATCTGCGATGATTTTGCGGCCGTGATAAACGATATTGAACCTGGCCGTGAGGTTTTCCATCATATCGTATTTGACTTCCTGTTCTTTTTCCCGATTGGCCGCACAACCGGCCATGATACAGCACATCAGTATTCCTACGACGATGCGATGGAACGAAATAGCGGACAAGTGCCGCAAAAATGAATATCTTTGCTGGGAATGCACATGCAAAAATATCATTTATTTTTGATACTTCTTCCATTTTGTCATACACCCACTTAGATAAGGAGTTTCTGTGACCAAACAAAAAAACACGCTTTCGAAAATACTCAATGCACGTTATAAAGTGGTCGTGCTCCACGAGGACACGTTTGAGGAAAAAGCGGCCTTCAGAGGCAAGCTGTGGTATTGGATAAGTGGCACCATATCGGCAACGGTGGTTATCATCATATTAACCGCTGTGCTTATCCGCGCTACCCCGCTTCGCGAGTACGTCATTGGCGCTTCGCTGAGTGGATACGAGCGTACTGCCCTTTTGGAAACCTACGCCCGGATTGATTCGATGGAACAGCTAACCCGTGCTCAGGAGCAATACCTCAACAATATCAAACAGGTCATCAACGGTGAGGTCGGTGAGACCGCACCGGCCGCTACGAAGGAACGCCCGGCGGACGACGCGACCATCCTCCCGCCTCCTGAAGAAACCCATGCCGGCCTCTCGGAAGACGAACTTGCATTGCGCGAGTTGGTAGAATCCGGCGCGCCTTACGACCTTCCTGAAAATGCCGGACCTACCCGGACCGGCATTTCATCCTACACCTTCTACAGCCCAATTAAAGGGATTATCAGTTCGAGTTTCAGTGCTCAGGAGCAGCATTATGCAGTCGATATTGCCGTGAAACAGAACGAACCGGTGCGCACCACCTTGAGCGGTCATGTGGTTTTTGCCTCATATACGCCCGAGACCGGCTACGTTGTCATTGTACAACATGGCAACAATCTGCTATCGATGTATAAACATTGTGCCTCAATTATCAAAAAAGTTGGTAGTTTTGTTCGTGGTGGGGAGGTGATTGCGTTTGCCGGGAACACAGGATCGTTGACAACCGGCCCGCATCTCCACTTTGAGTTGTGGTATAACGGTAATCCGGTAAACCCTACTGATTACATCGCTTTTTGAAAAAACATCTACTTACCTGAACAGTATTGATATGTTTACAAGCAAAAAAACCGAAAAACTACCCGAAACACGGGGCAGCAGTTTTAACCTGATCGCTGCCGGAACGGAAATTTCCGGAGATATCACGACGGCGGGAGATTTGCGTATCGATGGCCGCATTACAGGAAACGTTTCTTGCACCGCAAAGCTGGTCATCGGCGACGGCGGCGACATCACGGGAAACATCAACTGTTGTTCGGGCGAGATCTCCGGAACCGTACAGGGCCAGATTATCGCCAAGGAAATCCTCCAGCTCAACCAATCGGCATTGATTAAAGGAGATATCGAAGCCATGCGGTTCATCGTGGAGGATGGTGCATCCATCAACGGCAGGTGTACCACCAGCCGGAGCCTGGCGTTGCCTGAGCACCAGCCTGAGGTGAAACTGATTTCGTATGAAAAAAAAGCCGAGCCGATTACCGATTAAAGGGCTGGGCAAATACGCCTATTTCAGTGGCGTCGGCTTCCAGATGCTTGCCATTATTGGCGTATTCACCTATATCGGGTACCGTATCGACAAATCCCGCGAGGCCGAGACACCGGTCTGGACGGCGCTTTTTGCGCTTGCCGGTGTCTGCATCAGCATGTATACGATAATACGGGCGGTGACACGCAGCAAAAAATGAATATACATTCACCGGCTTGACGGTTCACAGCGAAAACCTCCGGGAAATGGTGAAACCCCACCGAAACTGGCCATTCGTCCACGAAGACGTGGTCTCAGGAATGTATTGCATCTCCTGAATCGCCGTGGCATTGGTAAAGTTGAGGTTGAATACATGGCCGCCGGTTTCGATTTCCAAACCGATACCCAGGGGATTATAAAGCGCGGTGATGGCATCCGCGTACCGTTCCTTGCTTGCCGTCGATCGGAAAGGTAGAAAATAATCCATCACCAGCGCCATACGCCTGCTCACCTTCAACCTACCGCCAATCCCAACTGCGAACAGGTCATGTTGTCCGTCGTAATCCGCCGTGGTATTCCTCCGGATATACGTCGGATGCACGGCTAGCGACAATGCGGAACCGAATTTACGGGCGATGATCAATTGCCCTACCAAATTAAGCCTGTCGGCAAACTGCCGGTATGAGGTCGCCTCCCCATCGTTCTGCCGGTCGGCCTCCACGCCAGGAACGGTCACGCTAGCATACCCAGCAACGGAGACAGGCACCTTTCCATCGACCGTCTGCCGCAATACCCGGTATTTGAGATTCACTTCATATAATTGGGCTACCTGGGTGGCGCCCTTGGCGCGCGCGATTCCGACATTGAGGTTGTCCGTTATCCCGTATTCGAATCCGATTTTGATATCTGTGGAATTGTCGAGACCAAAGAAATTCCCGGCACCGCCGTTGCTGCCGGCAATATCGCCGAAACGATGGTCAACCTTGAAGTCGAGTTCATGTTTGTGGATGGTTTCGGGCGACTGGCTATTGATGATGCGCGTACTTTTGAACGTTGCTTCCACGTCATCAGAGGCATGCTCGGTACTATCGCCGCCAAGCGCTGATTCCAGGTCTATCTGCGCAGTAGCCGGCAGGGAGATGGTCATAACTGCAGCCATAACAAGCGGGGTCAGTTTTTCTTTAAATCGTGTTATCTTCATCTGGGTGTTATTATTTACGGTACGTTGCGAAAACGTCCACTTCAACGACTTCCGCGATGTTTTTGATAACGATACGGGGTATTTTTATCCGATGATCTGCCACCCTCACCTTAAATTTAGCTGTCGCGGTTACCGATTCCCCTTTCACGGTTACGGTTGCTGTTGTGGTATATCGCTTCCTGACCCCGTGTATGGCTAATATGCCCGTCACCGATACCGGATAAATACCGTCCTGGCCCCAATTGATAACTTCGCTAATCTTACCCGTAAACGTAGCGTGGGGAAACCGATCGCTCTCCATGTAGTTCTCATTGAAATGTTCCTGCATCAGCTGCTTCTTGAACGCGAACGTCTTTATAGCTACTTTGTACGCCACTTCCCCGCTGCTGGTATCGATTGCCGATGCGGCCTTTTCCGTAATCGCAGAAATATTTTCAAGCGGCGCTTCCGAAAAAAACGATATCCTGCTCGCTTTGTCGATCAATAGGTGCTGTGCCTCCACGCGGAGGCACAGCACCATTGTGAAAAACCAAACGTATCCTTTTATCATTGCGGCGCTCCCTTGTCAACCCATGCCTTGAGCAATTCCCTTTCGCGGGTAGAAATACTTCCTGTTTTCGGCATGATTCGCCGCACGATAACGGCATCGTTAATGCGGTCGATGTTCTCTTTTACTGAATTGTATCCCGAAAAAATCCAATAGGCCGTACCTTCGCCTGAACCGGCATGGCAACTGCTGCATTTCGATTGCAGCAAGTTCCCGACGAAATTGGCATAGGTTACATTCTCGGCTGTCACCTCATCGCCGCTACCGTTTCCCGGTGGGTCGGGATCGGGTGTTGGCCCGCTGTCTTTTCCACATCCCATCAAACTGAGCATCACCAGCATGGGCATAGTCGTTTTCCATAATGTTGTTTTCATCTGCGATATCATTGTGGTGTACGTTAGTAAGCAAAATTGGCAGGTCAGTAATTACGGTGAAGTGGCTGCCGGGGAATCGGCATTCAGCACCGGCCAAACACCAACTGTCGGAACATCAATCCCCCTGGTTTCACCACGTGCAGCATCCTGGCCGAAATAGTAAAGTGGCCATCCTTTGTATGTCAGTTGGGTACGCCCATGTACGGTTATTTCCGCGAAATCGGCGGGATCAAGTACGGATGGAACAGATGCTGTCTGTACCTCATAGATAGGCCACGCGCCGTTGTTGCTGAAATCGGGATTCGTAAAATTGTTGGTATTGTACCTATCCTGGATAAATCCGTACAGCGTGCGGCCGTAGTCATCAACAAGATACCGGGTTTGCCCTTCTCCAGGCGTCAGATCCTCCGTATACAGGGTCCCCTCCACACCTACCAGTTGGTGCTGTACCAGCATAACGGCATAGTCGGGCTTGGCCACAAACCAGTTTCCCCCAACACCATCCCCTCCGATTTCGCCGGGCGCACCGTCGTCATCGGCATAGTAATATAACGGCCATCCTTTATACGTAGATTGTAACGAGCCATCGGCCAGCGTAATGATACCGACGTCGTCGCCGTTGATGCCTGCACTGGCTGCCGCATGGCTGCTGTAATACGCGGGCCATACCGACGTACAGTTGCCTACGCAAGCTGAACTTCCATCGGCATCGAGCGAGAAGAAGTAAAGTACCATGTCCGCACTGTCAGTCAATATATTCCCAAAAGTGGCATCGGTCTGCACGAAAATGCCTGTTTTTTCCTCCGGTTCAGGCGGATGGTCTTTGTTGCATGCGATGATAGGCAAGCAAGCCGCCAAAACGGTCCACCATAACGATCTGGGATATAATTTCATAACTTCATGGATTACGTGATGTTTTTCAATAGTTCCATACTTGCTATACGGCGCAAACGCTGGATAGGTTGCCTCGATAAAACAGAAAAAAATACAAAGTACGCAGGCAACCTTTTGGACGGAAACCCCGTATTATTGTATAAACGAAAACAGCTTGCCGACAGTAGTGAATGAAGAAGCGGTACAGCAGCATATTGCCGGTTGCCTGAAATACGATAAGCAAAGCCAGTATGCACTGTTCAAATATTTCTATAGTTATGCTATGGGGATATGCAGGCGATACGCACGCCATTCGGATGAGGCATCGGATATCCTGAACGAAAGCTTTCTAAAAGTATTCAACCATATTGCGCATTACGATGCATCCAAACCGTTCAAAACGTGGATAGGAAAAATCATCACCAACACGGCTATTGACTATTACCGGGCGTCGCTCAAGTTCGCGCAGCACGACGAAATCGAAGCGTACGAACACCTCAGCGACAGAGAGTGCATATATGGCAAACTGGCGTACGACGATTTGCTGTTGATGGTCAGATCCCTCAGCCCGGCATACCGAACGGTTTTTAACCTCTATGCGATAGATGGGTACGGCCACCAGGAAATTGCAGAAATGTTGGGTATCACGGTGAATACATCAAAGTCGAATTTACATAAGGCGCGCAAAAAACTAAAGGAACTACTGGATGAAAGCTCAAAAACAGGCACTGTAAACGGAGTATCCAAACAAAAGGCGGACGAAGGATAGGAAAAAAGAATGCATAATGGAAGAGAAACACCCCATAGATAGGCTTTTCAGCGACGGGTTCAGCAATCCCGACATCCCCTTTGATGAGAATGCTTGGACGGCTTTGTTGCAGAAGCAGAAAATACGTCCACGCAGGCGCTGGCCGCTCCTCATCGGGATCGGAAGTGGTGTGGCTGCTGCCGTGGTCATTGCCGCGCTACTGCTATTCGGCGAGCGCGAGCCGCAGGCCAGCAGGCCGATACCCCGTGCCGTGTTGGAACAGCCGGCAACACCGTCGCTAATTACGCCTATCGCCACCGATTCGGTACGACCGGATACCGAGCAGGCACCAAAAGCAGCCGTCGCGGCACAATCGGTCGGGGTTGATCTTCATGACCGCGTCCCCGCCGATCGGCCCACGGCAGTCTCTTACGTTCAATTGCAGCAGCTGGCCACAGACGCGTTTCCCACCGAAGTTCACGCCGTGCTGCGTGGCATGATCCCGGCATTGCCGGTACGGCCGCCTCACGCGGCCGCGATATCGACTGAAACCCACCCGGTTGCTGTGAATGGAACACCGATTCGAAGGTGGACATTAGGCATCATGGCAGCTCCCGACTTATCGGGCACACAGCCATTCCGCGGCAAACTCAGTGGCAACATCGGACTTATGGCCACCTACCGTCTTAACGGCAGGTTCAGCATCAGTGCCGGCGCACTATACGCCAAGAAACTGTACCAAGCCGATTTTGCCGATTACCGCCCTGCAGGCAGTCCGGAGTATGTACAATACACACCCATTGCCGTGGATGCAGACTGCGACGTGCTCGACATTCAGGTAAACATCAATATTGATATCGTACGGAACCATCGCTCCACTTGGTTCGCTTCCACCGGCATATCCAGCTACCTGATGCTCAAGGAAACGTATGACTATTCCTACCCACCGCACCAATATGGCGACTTGAAGCAGCTCACGCTGCACAACCAGAACCGGCATATCCTTGGCGTATCCAACCTATCGGTAGGTTACCGCACGCAACTTGGTGGTGCGCTAAGCGTTACCCTACAGCCATTCATCAAGGTACCATTAACGGGGATTGGGGATGGAAAGCTCAAGCTTTACTCTTCGGGCGTCGCCCTGTCGGCCGATATCGACCTCACACGCCGTGCCAGGTGATACTAACCGGTGACTTCTTTTTTTAAAATGCGTCACGTGGGCTCGCATACAAGAACTTCCGGTCGGAAGTGATTACTTACCAGCGCGATCGTGTCACAACAAAACCCTTTTCAGCAATGTTACACGTATTTTTATACAATAGATTTGCTTATAGTTTATAATAAATCTAAATTAGCAGCGTTTTTAAGCGGTCGTAGTGAGACAATTGGTTCGTTTGATTATTTCAACAAAGGGTTTGGTCGCTGTATGGGCACTGTTCTTAGCCATGCAAGCATTTGGACAATCGGGCACCATGGCCGGTATCGTAACCGATGAGCAAGGAAATGCGCTCATCGGTGCATCTGTCACCATTGGCGATGCGGTATCGTCGCAAATCACTGACCGCGCCGGACAGTTTACCTTTGCGAATCTTCCTTACGGGAATTATACGCTACGGGTAACCCACGTAGGTTTTACCGAACATACCGAAGCCATCCAATTTGACGCGGGCAATGCCTCAATCACCATCCGGCTATCGCCACAATCTACCGTTCTCGAAGGTGCTACGGTGATCGGTAAGACCGAAACTCAACAAGTACGTGAACAGGCTATCCGGGCGGTTGTGGTGGATACCCGGGCTGCGGCCGAACAGCCTGTCACACTTGCCGAGTTGATGAACCGATCGCCGGGTATACGAATCAGGCAAGGTGGTGGGTTGGGAAATGCAGTAGATGTATCAATCAATGGGTTTCAGGGAAATGCCGTGCAATACTTCCGGGATGGGATTCCGCTCGAATACCTCGGCGGGGGTTATGGCATCAACAATGTTCCGATCAACTTGCTGGAACGTGCCGAGGTTTACAAGGGCGTCGTCCCTGTATCACTGGGCGGCGATGCATTGGGTGGAGCCGTAAATCTCGTAACAAGGAAGCACGTCGGTTCAATGTTGGATGTTTCTTATGAAGCAGCCTCGTTCAATACGCACATTGCTAACCTTTCTGCTTATCACCTTTCGGAAAGCGGCTGGTTTGCAGGCATCGATGCATTTTACAATTATTCGGACAACGATTACAAGGCCGATGTGGAAGTAGTGAACGAAAACGCCAATCTCGTACCGGTAACGGTTCCGTTGTTCCATAACGGCTACTCGCATTATTTCGTGGAAGCGTACACCGGGTTAAGCAACACCAACTGGGCAGATGAGCTCCGTCTTTCTTTAGCTCACTACGGTATTGACCGGGAGTCGCAACACCCCGCGCTCATGACCAATCCTTATGGGGCATTGACCATGCAAAATACAGGCTGGGTACCCAGCATACGCTATCGCAAGAGGTTTGGTAAACTGGCACTGGATCAATTCGTATCGTACAGCACCATCAACCGATCGCGGACAGATACAGTGGGCGGCACCTACAATTGGTACGGTGACTTCACCCCTCATACTGGTGTGGGCGAAAGTCCCCGGGCCTCGTTGTCGGATATTGATTTTGACAACACCATTAGTCGAACCCATTTGGACTACCATATCAACGAATCACACAGCCTGAATGCTAACGTCGTATTCAACTACAATAGACGCATCGGTTCAGACCCTTATGGACTACGGTTTTCGGGAACGGATATCGACATTTTGAGCAAAGAGGCCCGCTACGCAAAAACGATTGCTGGTATCGCCTGGGAATCGAAATGGCTAAGCGACCGGCTGGTTAACCAACTAACCGCAAAGTTTTTCCGTTTCAAAACCCGGGGCATCAACGGCTTTATGGCCAATGCGACCGACTTGGACGACTATACAACCTCAGAAAACAACAATTGGGGCATTGGCAACGCGGTGAAGTACACCATCGATGACCGCCACCTGCTACGGGCATCGTTCGAGCTGACCAACCGATTGCCGCGGGAGAACGAGCTCTTTGGCGATAACGATACCCGCGCACCCAACTTCGACCTGGAGCCCGAACGGAGTTTTAATGTTAACTTCGGCTACCGCTACCAAGCGCCAAGGCTTTCGGCCGAAATCGGCACTTTTTATCGTAAAACGAAAGGTATGATACTGCTCGTACCCGTGCAGCCACCATTTGCGCAATACCAAAATCTCGACAGCATCCGTGGTTATGGCGTAGACATCGATTTAAACTACCACATCGGTCAGGTACTGCAACTAAACGCAAATGCAAGTTGGCAGGACAACCGGATGGTGGATATCGGTGATGGCCTTCACCAATGGATTGAAGGGACACGGTTGCGCAACACGCCCTACTTCTTCGCCAACGCAGGAGCCGTGGTCAATTTCACGAGCATCCTGTCGGCCAACGACAAGCTGAAGCCTTATCTCCACTGGAATTTTATCCGTGAGTTTTACCTCAACCACATACCGAGGGATGCCGAACCCGACAGCTTTCTCGGCCTGTTTGGTAAGGCTAAAGTGCCTGTTACCAATGTGGTACCCGATCAACATCTCGTGAGTGCCGGTTTTAATTACTTTCTGGTCGTGCAACCTGTTTCCCTCGGATTTGAAGTGAAAAATATTACCGACAGCAAACTATACGATTACTATAAAATTCAGCGGCCCGGCCGCAGTTTCCATGTAAAAATCAATTACCATTTAACAAAAAAGCGATAACAATATGAAAAAGCAATTCATTGGTGCTGCAACTGTACTTTTTACCGCGGCAGCCTTCTTTACCGCCTGTACAAAAGATAACCCTGCTCCCGGCCAGGACGGCGACACCAAATATGTGTTAATTACCTTGTCTGACCGGGTAAGTGGTAGCAAGGCCGGCTACATCAGTGCCTTCGACGAAATGCCGACGGGAACAATTTCCAATGCGACTGCCGGATCGCTGGAAGGCCAGGGCATGGGTGGCTGGCGCACATATGGCAACAGCATTTACAAAATGTTCCGTACCGCTGACTATGCCACCGGGATTGAGAAAGTAAATGTCGCTGCAAACGGCACGGTAACTGCGGGCCAGTTCATCAGTTCGAAAGACCAAGCCGAAGCAGCAAAGTATTTCGGAACCGGCAACTTCGTTATTCAAGACGACAACCTGGGTTACTACTGGGATGCGGCAGAACCTACAAAAATTCAGAAATTTGATCCGACAGCCATGGCCAACACCGGCTCGATCGACCTTACCGAAGCAGTGAATGAGCGGGGGAGCGACGACGCTGCTATTAAATTCAGGTCCGCCGGGCAGAAATTTCTGGCTATTAAAAACGGTAAGTTATTCGCTAACCTCACCTATACCGCAAATGAGGCCAACCAGATTGGCTTTTTCGATGATTACTATCCGGATGTATACATTGCAGTTATTGATTTGGCTACCGAAACACATGAAAAAACCATTTCCATCAAAAACACGGGTAGCATCGCCTATATCAATGAAAACCACATGTATGATTTTGACACAAATGACGACTTGTATATCGTTTGCCAGGGCCGGAGTGCCATTGGCGGCCAGTCAAAAATTGCGCGGATAAAAGCGAATGAAACCGAGATCGATGCCACGTGGGAACTGGATTTCGCCAGTGACTTCACCAGCGACTACAACGGAAAATTTGTGGGAGTATTTGCTAAAGACGGCAAACTGATCCTAACGGTAAACACCGAACCGCTGACCGGCGGTCCCACCGGTAACATCAATTCCGCTAATATCTGGAAATTTTACTCCCTTGATATCGCCTCCAAAGACTTCACCGAAATCACGGGAGTCCCTGTTGGCACTAACCCCGGCGCCGCGATGGCAGCTGTTGAAATAGATGGTAAAATATTATTACGGGGTTCGACCGTGGATGGTGCTAATGGCTACTATGTGTACGATGCGGCCAATCATTCCGCAGAACTGGCATTCAGCGTAGATGTTGGCGGTGCTGTATCCGGTTTCCACAAAATAGAGGTACAGTAATGATCAAACGGGGTTGTTATGTACTATTGGTGCTGTGCTTTCCGCTTCTCGGAAAGGCCCAACACACGCTCACGGTAAACGTGGTCGGTGTACCGCCATCGCATACCGACGACCCCGTGTACATTACCGGCAACTTCAACCGCTGGGATCCGGCTGAGAAACGGTTGGCGTTAAGCAAACAGGCTGATGGCTCTTATGGCATCAGCGTGTTATTGAAAGACGTGCCCAGCGACCGGCTCGAATTCAAATTCACCCGCGGTGATTGGAAAACCTCCGAATGCACCGCCGATGGCCGGTTGGTCGGCCCGCGCCTGGCTACCCTGGACCGCGATACGACCATTACCTGCCGTATTGACGGTTGGCGCGATGATTTTCCAGCATCTACCGCATCCACCAATGTACATGTGCTGGATTCGGCGTTTTATATCCCCCAATTAAACAGGCACCGTAAAATCTGGATATACCTGCCCGACGGTTATGAAACTTCCGGCAAACGGTACCCCGTACTCTACATGCAGGATGGGCAACATCTGTTTGATGAAGCAACCTCACAGGGCCGTATCGGCCCCATCGAATGGGGTGTTGATGAGGTCATTGACTCCGCAGCAGCAAAGTGCATCGTTGTAGCTATTAATCATCAAACCGACTATAGCGACCGTGTGCCGGAATACTATTTCCGTCCGAATGAAGATTACCCCACCGTAGAAGGTCCCCAATACCTGGCCTTTGTTGCAGAGACGCTGAAACCCTACGTTGATGCGCATTACCGGACATTGCCCGATAAGGCCAATACGGCACTGGCCGGCAGCTCCATGGGTGGACTTATCACCTTCTATGGCGGGCTGGCTTACCCCGAGGTCTTCGGTACACTGGGCGTCTTCTCCCCTTCCATCTGGCTGGATCACGGCAATATCGAAAACGAACTGACTACACTGACAAACATAGCAAACATCCATACGCAACGGTACTACTTCTATGCCGGTACCAGCGAAAACCGCCGCAAGCCCGACGGTACGTTCGTACACATGAACGCCGACGTACAACGGGCCACAAGCCTGCTGCGGAAAGCCGCTGATCCCGAAATCGAACTGTCGGTACGCGAGGAAGGAAGGCATGGCGCACTCTACTGGCGCGAAGCTTTCCCTGCTTTTTACCAATGGTTTATAGCAGGTACCCAACAGGCTGTTTATTAACTCTATGTTTTATTTTAATTTAAATCGATATGTATCATTCCAAATTCAATCAACAACTTTTTAAAGCAGGCGCATTGGCGCTAACTGCGGTTACCGGTATTACGCTTTCGCACGCCCAAACCCTTTCCACGTCGACCAAGGTAGGCAAAGGGCTCTACGAAATCGTCGTGGACCACAGTGACAGCGCCGTATACGTGGCATCCACAGGTCAACAAGACGTTCTCGGGCCCTACATCTACAAACTTGATCCGCACACATTGATCGCCACCGATAGCATTGCGCTGGGCGACGTACCCGGTTTCGGTTTGGGCATCAACCAAAAAACCCGCACGCTGTATACCACAAATACCCGGTCCAACTCCGTCCACGCCATTGACCTCAAAACGGGTAAGCTGATTGCCACCATCGGCAACGGCGCAGAAAAAAGCCACACGCGGGAGATTGCCGTGGACGAGAAAAACAATAAGGTATATGTATCCGACGTAGGCGACCCAAGCACCATCTGGGTCATCGACGGGAAAACGAACCAGTACCTGTACTCCTTAGAAGGTGCCGGCAAAACGGCGACGGGGTTGGCCATCGACAGTAAAAAAGGAGTGCTTTACGTTACTGCCATGGGGGATAATGAAGTGTTGGTGTATGACACCAAAACGCGCGAAAAAGTAACATCCTTCCCGTCCGGTTCGGAAAGCCCCATCAACATCGCATTCGACCAAAAGGGCAATCGCCTGTTTGTCACCGATTCCAAAAACAGCGTACTTACTGCACTGAATGCAGCAACGGGCGAACTGTTGGAGAAGATAACCGTCGGTGAAAATCCGATCGGGGTAAGTTTCGACGCCAAACGTAACCGGATCTATACCGCCAACAGGCAAGGCAAATCACTTACGGTCATTGACGGTGGCACCTATGCAGTAATCAAAGACGTTCCTACCGATGGGCTCTCCAACACCGTAACGGTAAACCCGAAAACCGGCGCCGCCTACGTCACCAACAAACAAGTAGGTACTCGTGTACGGGAAGGACAAACCCCTCCCACCCCCCTGCCGAATGGCGATACGGTAAGCCTGATCACATTGTAATTAATTATATATTACAGTTAAAAAACACAACCATGAATACGAAACACCTCCATCAAAAACTAACAGTTTTCGCGCTTGCAGCAACAAGCGCGGCCGTGCTGACAGCTAACGGCACGCTGGCCCAGGAGCTGGTGAAGACCGAAAAAATCAGCGTTAACTCCAATGTGTACCAACCGGTTTATAATCCAAAAGACGGTTTTGTATACGTATCGGCGGCCCATGAACAGGGAAATACCGGTAAAGTCTATAAAATCGATGCGGAGACCCTCAAGACGGTCGACAGCATCGCTGCACCCGAGTCGGCACCGATGGGACTCGGCATCAGCGTGAATACCCAGACCTTATATACCACCAACAGCCGGTCGGGTATCGTTACGGCCATCGACCTGGCAACAGGAGCACAGACCCATATTACGGCTGATGCCGAAGGCCGTGCACCGCGCGAAATCCGTGTGGATGAAACCCGCGATTTAGTGTATGCCAGCAGTGTGCGCGGCGGCGGCCTGTGGGTCATCGATGCCAAGACCAACAAGTTCCTGAAATTCTATGGCGACCTCGGCGGTGCCATTACCGGGCATTACATTGATGAAAAGAACAACATCATCTACGCCACAGCCATGCGTGATAATGAAGTGGTCGTTGTTGACGGTGCTACCGGCAAGGTGCTGAAGAAATTCGCTGCCCATGGCGAACGCCCAACCAACGTGCACCATGATGCTAAAAACAAACGCCTGTACGTAGCCAACCAGACCACCGAAAACATCACCGTGCTGGATGCCGAGACCGGCGACCTCATCAAGGCTATCCCTACCGGACAAGGTGCACTGGGCGTAAACCACGACCCCAAACGTGGAAAAATCTACGTGGCCAACAGGCACGGACGCACGGTAACGGTGATCGACGACAAGTCGCTGGAAGTCACCAAAACCTTCGAGATGGATGCGCTCCCCAATACGGTAGCCATCAACCACAAAACGGGCGATGTTTATGTGACCAATAAGCAGGCGGTACGCGAGCGGGGTGAAAATGCCCCTGAACCCGTACCAGCGCCGAATGCAGATTCCATTAGCCTGATTAAATTGTAAAAACAAATCGCATGCACGCAAAATTTAAAATAGCTGCCCTGTTTTTCGGGGTGTTCTTCACGACGCAGCTCAACGGTCAGCCCATTACGGTGACCGATGTTGTCGGTCGCGAAGTAACCATTCCGCAGCCAGCCAAAAGGGTCATTCTCGGCGAAGGGCGCCAGTTGATTACCCTAAGCCTGCTCGTACCCGACCCCGTAGCGATGGTTGCGGGTTGGACGGGCGACTTCGCCAAGTCGGGCGGATTGCTCTATGAAGATTATCGTAAACACTTCCCTGCACTGAACGACATTCCACTCATCGGTACGTCGGGCAAGGAAACCGTTTCCACGGAACAGATCATCTCGTTGAAACCCGACCTCGCCATCTTCGGAGCGGGATCGCACGGGCCTGATGCCAAATCCGCCGACGTCATCCGTACGCTGGAAGCCGCAGGCATACCCATCGTTTTCATCGATTTCAGGCTCCACCCCTTTAAGAACACCGTACCGAGCATGGAATTATTGGGCAAGGTGCTGGGCCGCGAGGCACAGGCGAACGCTTTTGTGGCATTCTATAACCGAAGGATGAACCATATCCGTGGCACCTTGGCCAAACACCCGGACCTGAAGAAGCCAAAGGTGTATATGGAGATGATCCGTGGCGCCGCGCCTCCGGGTTCGCCGGGCAAAGGGAACCTTGGTGAATATATCGAGTTTGTTGGCGGCAATAACATTGGCACGATCCTTCCGGGCGAGGTGGGCACGCTCAATATGGAATATGTGATCGGCGAGCAACCCGATGTTTATGTGGCAACAGGGATTGCCAAACCGGGTGAAGACGGTTTGGTCATCGGCCAAGGAGTATTTACCTTCCAAACGCAGGAAAGCCTGGCCAAATTGGCCGCCCGACCGGTAGTCAGCCCGCTCAATGCCATTAAGGAAAATAAGGTATACGCCATGTGGCACCTGTTTTACGATTCGCCACTCAACATTGCTGCGGTTGAGGCGCTGGCCAAGTGGACCCATCCCGAATTGTTCGGCAAACTCCGGCCACATGGGGTGCTTAAGGAAATAAACGAACGCTTTTTGGCCGTCCCATTAAAAGGTGTTTACTTTGCGGAGTTGAAAAAGTAGGACTTCGCATTGGCTCCAGATACCGCAACCATAGACAAAGGATACCGGCAGCAGTTTACCCGGCGCGTGGCGTTGCTCTGCGCGCTGGGAATAGCGGCGTTGGTATCTTTTTTTGTGGATATGGCCGTAGGGCCTTCCATGCTCAGCTTCAACGAGGTTGTCAAAGCGGTGTGGTCGCCCGATGCGGTGGACCTCGCGCAGCGGGTCATCGTGTGGGAAGTGCGTATGCCCTACGCGCTGATGGCACTGTTGGTAGGTGCCTGCCTTTCCCTGGCGGGGTGCGAGATGCAGACCGTGATGAACAACGCCATGGCCAGTCCATTTACGCTGGGCGTGTCGGCAGCGGCATCGTTTGGCGCGGCGCTGGCCATCGTGCTCGGGCTGAGCCTGCCCGGCATCGGCGGTGAATGGATGGTGGTAGTCAACGCCTTCCTGTTTGCCTTTGGTGCCACCCTGCTCCTGCAGCTGCTTTCGTCCATGCGAGGCTCGGGCCCGGAGGGACTGGTATTGTTTGGTATCGCCTTGGTGTTCATGTTCAACGCATTCACTGGTATTATGCAGTATATCGCTACCGTGGAGGCCTTGCAGCAATTCGTCTTCTGGACACTCGGCTCGCTATCGAAGGCCAATTGGGATAACATCCCGTTGCTGGCCGCGCTGTTCGCCGTTATCGCACCCTTCTCGCTGGCATCGGCCTGGCCGCTCACCGCCCTCCGGCTGGGTGAAGAAAGTGCGCGGAGTTTCGGCGTAAACGTACGCCGGTTACGGCTGTTCTCGCTGTTGCGCATCAGCCTACTCACGGCCGGGGCCGTGGCTTTTGCGGGCATCATCGGCTTTATCGGCCTCGTGGGCCCACACATCGCAAAATTACTGATCGGCGAAGACCACCGTTTTTCGCTGCCGGCAAGTATCCTCTCCGGTGCACTCATCATGTCGCTGGCATCTATCCTCAGCAAGGTAGTCGTGGCGGGGGCCATCGTGCCGGTGGGCATCGTAACGTCGCTCATTGGTGTCCCTGTTTTTGTTATTTTAATCCTCAAACGGCGATCGTCATGACCCCAACACTCCATGTCATCGATGTACATGTGGGCTATCCCGGCAAGAAGGTCATCAGCGGACTTACCCTCCCTCCATTGGCTGGTGGGGAAGTCACCGTTCTCGCCGGCCCCAACGGTGCCGGAAAGTCGACCCTGTTGCGGGCCATGGCCGGACTGCTGCGCATGGCCGGCTCCATACGTTATGACGAGCACGAGCTCACCACACTCTCCATCCGGCAACGTGCGTCATTCGTTAGCTTCATGCCCCAGTCCGTACCTACAGACATCAATCTTTCCGTGGCAGAAGCCGTCATCAGTGCGCTGAAAGCATCCCCATTGGATTCGGCAAATGCCGGCAACGAAGGTCTCTACCAGCACGCTTTTTCGGTGCTCGAAAGAACGGGCATCGCCGACCTGGCCCTACGTCCACTCAACCAGCTCTCGGGCGGCCAACGACAGCTGGCCAGCCTGGCCCGTAGCATCGTGCGCGAGCCGAAGGTGCTGCTGCTGGATGAACCGACCAGCGCCCTCGACCTCAGGCACCAGTTGAAGGTGATGCGATTGGCCCGTTCATTGGCGGCAGACGGCCGCATTGTCGTCGTGGTGCTCCATGACCTCAATCTCGCCCTGCGGTGGGCCGACCGCGTAATTGTAATGGATAATGGCGCCATTGTAAGCAAGGGCACACCCACCGAAGCCATCACGCCGGCGGTTATCGAATCGGTCTACGGTGTACGTATCCGTGTGGAGCGATGCAGCCAAGGCCAGCCGACCCTGATTGTGGATGGGGAGTGCTAGCCGCCATGGCCGCAAACCGATTTTGATATTTCCTTAAAATGTATTTACTTTGTAATAACAAGAAAAGGTAATGGAAACAGCGATTATCAAAATAGGTAATTCAAAAGGTCTGCGCTTAAGCAAGACTATTTTGGAAAAATACCACATCAAAGACAAGGTCGAATTGGTGCTCGAGAAAGGGCATATCATTCTAAAGCCCATCGCCTCTCCCCGCCAAAACTGGGCGGAGAAATTCAGGAAAATGAACGGGAACGGCGATGATAAGTTGCTTATGAATGACGTTTTTGAGGATGAAAACCTTGATGAATGGAAATAACACAATATTCGATCGTACTTGTAAACCTTGATCCGACCATCGGGAGTGAAATAAAAAAAACCAGACCCTGCGCTGTCATTTCGCCAAATGAAATGAACAAATACCTGAATACGGTTGTGCTTGCACCCATGACTACAAATCTCAAAAGGTATCCTACAAGAGTTCCAGTGCAACACAACGGAAAGAAAGGAATGATTGTGATCGACCAAATCCGCACAGTGGATAAAACTCGAATTGTCCGCGTCTTCGAAAACCTGTCCGAATCAGAAATTGAACAGTGTAAAGAGGTGATTAAGGAAACCTTTGTGGACTGAAAAACACGATCGCTTTTCTTCATATGATTTGAAACACATGAAAAAATCAACAACAATAATCGCTACATTGGCGGCAAGCCAGTACATCGGCAAACTATGCCGCCATTTCCGGCATAAAATCGAAACGGAATACACACCAACCACCGGGCTCGCCACCTTCCCTTTCGGCACGTGCCACATGGCGGCGACGCCGACACAGTTGATTTTTGATATTACTGCAAAGGATACAGAAAGCGTGGAAAAGATAAAAGGTGTTCTGGAAAGGCATCTCATCAAGTTTGCTTACAAAGAGGACCTCGTAATCGACTGGATCGATGCAGACGGCCGCTGATGAGTGGCGGCTAGGCAACGACCAATAATATGCAGCTCGCTTCAACCTCACCCAGCACGGTAAATACCGGGATGAAGATACGTAGCAGCTTGTTTGGCAGCACACCGAAATGCTTCCGGAAAGCGGCGGTAAAATGCGACGCGTATTTGTAGCCCACCTCCTGGGCCACCGCGGCCACTTTCAATTCTTTCGCCAGCAACAAGGTTTTCGCCAGCTCCATACGGCGCGCCGTGAGGTACCCGAAGACAGTAGTACCATAAACCATTTTGAAATTCCTTTTCAACGTAGCTTCATTGGTACCCACCGCGCGGGCCAGGCCAGCCAATGAGTACGATCCGGCAGGCTGCTCATAGAGCAGGTCTTTTACCTTACGCACACGTTCCATATCTTCATGGCGCAGTTTCACGGCCACCTCCTTATCGTTAAACCCACCCGCCTTTTCCAAAAAAAGCAACAGTAATTCGGCCAGTTTCAATTGCGTATAAGCAGGCTGTAAATAAGTCGGTTTCCGTTCGTGGAGTATTTGTTGGATGATGGCAATCTTCCGCGCGCCCAACACCATATCCTGTCCCTCCAATAACCAGGTACATTCCTCAGCAATGAGGAAATTGAGGAGGTGCGGTGGACTGCCAACAGCCGGCAACGAAAGATCGGAAAGACCAATGACCAACATGAATAGCTCGCACGCCCCATCGTTATAAACGGCGATTTCCTGCGTACACCCCTCCTTTACTAAAGCACAATTGCTTTCTCCAACCGAAAAAACTTTTTCAGTCCCACCAGCCTTTACCCCGATATCCGTTCCTTTTGATACGAATACCAAACGCACCTCCGCACGCGGCTCGGGTGGCAGGCAGAAACAACAGGCGGAATAAGCGGTATTGAACTGAAAGTAACTGAACATGCCGAAACGACCTGCGGTAACACTGCCATCGGTCAACCGTTTCGTCCGCGTTTTCCCATCGGCCAACGTGTCACGTGTGATTTCATAATGCCTCATAGAAATTCCGCCATATATAAGTGATATTCCGTTTTCTATAATTTGCAGGTCATCTGTAACCCTATATTTGCGCCAAATATAAGTTATTTAGACTATATATAAATAATGACTTCCGAAAAGTATATCTCCCGATTTTTGTGTGTTATGTTCTTCGCCCTTAGTGCCCCCCTGGCCTTCGCGCAAACCGGTATGCTTTCGGGTACCGTTACCACTTCCTCCGGGCAGCCCGTGGCGGGAGCATCGGTAACGCTAAAACCAGTGAATCGCGCTACGATGACGGATGAAAAAGGAGCCTATACGCTAGCAGACATCCCTTTTGGCGATCATACCCTGGTAGTTACTTCGCTCGAAATAAGCCTGGTAAAAGTGCGGGTAACGGTAAACCGGAACCATCAACGTAAAGACATCGCGGCTGCCGAAGGCGGAGCCACGCAGTTGGGCGAAGCCACCGTATCGCGCACTACCGAAAAACGCGACATGGAAACCAGCGGGTTTGCCGTTGCCGTGGTCGAAACTAAAGAAGCCTCCTTACGGAACCTTGCCACCAATGAACTCCTCGACCGTACCGTAGGGGTACGCGTACGGCAAAACGGCGGCATTGGCTCCCAGGTGGAATACAACCTCAATGGCTTGTCGGGCAGTGCCGTCGGCCTGTTCCTGGATGGCATCGAACTCTCCACTTACGGTTCGTCATTCAATTTGAATAACATTCCCCCCGCCATGATTGAGCGGATAGAGATTTACAAGGGGGTACTGCCTTCGCACCTCACGGGCGACTACGTGGGGGGTGCCATCAACGTCGTATTGAAGAAAGACGCATCGCGCAACAACATCACCGTAGCCACCTCGTACGGATCGTTCAACACGTTCCAATCGGATATCGGCGCCACATTCAGGCATAAAAAAAGTGGCTTCTCCGCCCGGGCTTCGGGGTTCTATACCTATACAGACAATAGCTTTACCACCTGGGGGCGATCGACGACCTACGTCAACCACCTGCAGCAGATTACCCGGCCCTACCGCGCCAAGCGGTTCAACGACAGCTATAAGTCGATTGGTGGCCGGTTCGAGGCGGGTTTCACCGATGTGGCCTGGGCCGACCAGTTTTTTGTGGGCTACAACGTTTCGGACACCTATAATGAAATACCCCACGGAACCACCATGGCGGTGCCTTATGTAGGCCGCTTTTCCGAATTCCAGGCGCATGTATGGAGCCTGAACTATAACAAGCGGGACCTGCTTATCGATGGGTTGGCACTTACCGTAAATGCCGTGCACAGCAACCGCAGCACCTACCTGCAGGATACCGTGGGTTTTGCCTACAACTGGGACGGCACCGTGCGCGAGGTCATCGAGTTCGGTGAGCGTGTACCCCTGCGCACCACCGGCGGCCAACAGGGCGAAAAAACCATGACCCAAATCGATCGGAGCATCACCAACATCCGTTCCAACCTGGGCTACACCATCAGCAAAGGTCACCGCATATCGCTGAACCATAAATTCGAAACGACAGACCGTGACGACAACGACCTGCTGAACCCCATCAACAAGGACCTGGTAACCGTGAGCACGGTAGCCAAAAACATCCTTTCAGCCAACTACGAGGCACAGACGCTCAATGGCCGGCTGCGGACAAACCTGCTCGGTAAATACACCGCTAACCGGACGAATACCAGCCGACCGGAACTCATCACCCAAAACGGCCAGACCACGATCTTGCGACGGGATACCAGTACATTTGCCGACAATTTCGGCTACGGGGCCACCGTGTCGTATGCTGTCGTCCCGCACCTGTTCGTTATCGGATCCGGCGAAAATGCCTACGTGATGCCCGGCGAACGACAATTGTACGGCGACCCGGAAATCAATATCCTGCCCAACCTCCAGCTGAAACCCGAAAAAAACATCAACTATAACCTCGGGGTCAGGTGGGGTGCGGTCGATTTCGGCAGACACCGGATTTCGTTATACGGCAGCGCTTTCTGGCGGAACGGGTTTGACAAAATCACCCAGCAGGTGGTGGATGAAGACGAAATACAAGACGAGTCGGATGCCGACATCCAGACCACCCGCTACATCAACCTGGGCAAAACGCAAGCACGCGGCGTGGAGGCCGAAGTGCTTTACATTTACAACAACCGCCTGAATGTCATGGTGAATTTCTCGAAATTCAACAACCTGTTCAAGGGCGGCAACGATGCGGCTGGAAAAAACCACGACCTCTATAATGAGCAGGTGCCCAATGAACCGTTCTTCACCATCAACTCCAACATCCAATACCGGTTGGACAACGTCTTCCAGAAACAATCGGTGCTCAACCTGTACTACAACACCGGGTATGTCGGCGAGTTCTACATCGTATGGGGTCAGCCCGAATGGTCTAAAACGCCTACGCAATTCACGCACGACCTGGGCGCCAGTTACCGGTTTCCCAGCGGGAAATTAATCGCCAGTGTAGACGCCAAGAACATCTTCAATGCCGAGGTGTACGACAACTTCATGGTGCAGAAACCCGGCCGGGGGATTTACATTAAATTGAATTATACCATCAGTAAATTTTTATAACCGTAATACAAAGCGATATGAGAAATCAAATAACAAAAATGATGTACGCCGCAGCTCTGGCGGCCGTGACCTTGGGTAGCTGCAGCAAATCTGAAGGGCCCAACCCCGGAACGGATCCGGTGGAAGACGGCACCCGCTGGATTACCCTCACCGCGGCTCTTCCCGACGAGGCCGGCACCGCAGGAAACGGCGGCACACTGGCCTACGCCATTACGCCCGAAAATGCGTCAGACCCCAATTATGAAGTCCGGATTTTTGATGCCGGCAAAGGGTTTTCGCTGAAATCGGAGCGTACCGCGCGCGTACAGGCATCGGCCGACGGCAAATACCTGTATAACATCCAATACACGGGTGCAGAAGGCGGTGTATTCAACAAGTACGAAGTGTCCGGAGAAGGCCAGTACACCGAAGTGGGCAATGAACTGAATACGGCCGTTATTCTCGGTACTTCCCCACGCTGGACCAAAGTCGCTGAAGGGCAAGGTGTGGGCGTGTCTTTTGTCAACGCGAGGGATTCATATACCGGCGAAGCGCCCAATTATGCGTACCAACATCCGAAAGGCGAAATCCGTATTGCCAACATCGACCTCGATGATCCGGCAATCAGAAACACCGGCAGCATCGCCGTTGATTTGGGCGAGGAACTGGAAAGCCAGGGCTACCACGTATGGCGTGCAGACGTGCCGGTGCTGAACCAGGCGCAAGACAAGCTGTTCATCGGCGTGGGTATCCGCCGTCATGATCTTAGCACCACGGCACCAGAACCCGGCCGCGGCGGATCATTAAGTTGGCCCACAACCGATGAGCGCGATTTGGGCACGATGACCTATGTGGTCGATTACCCCACGCTGCTGAACCCAAAAATCATTACGTCGACAGTTGCGGGCACCGACAACCTCTCGTACCGCACCATGACCCAATACGTGGGTACAGACGGCCATATTTACCAGGCAGCAACGGCCATGGGCAGCGGCCACCAGATCCTGCGCATCAGCAAATCGACGAACGATTACGACAATGCGTACAACTTCGACCTGAATGCGGCACTGGGCATCGACGATGCCGGTATCCGTGCTTTCCGTTATATTCAGGATGGCATCGGTATCGTGCTTTACACGCGCAGTACGGTAGATGGTGGCTACATAGCACTCGTAGATCTCAACGGTAAAACCGCCACCAAAATAACCACGGACTACGAGGGCGATGACGCCTTTTCAGCCACACTCGGCCAATTCCAGAACATCGGTGCAGCCGGAGACTACGCCTACGTTCCCGTTACGCCTTCCGGCAAAGACGGCAGCTTGTACGTCATCAACTGGAAAACCAAGGAAGTTATCAAAGGTGCCAAATTGGTTAACAACTCAGGAAGCTACTACATCGGTGCTTATTAACAGACTGTAAGAGTACTTCATTGATAAGATTAAAGGCCGTCTCCAAAAATTTGGAGACGGCCTTTTTATGAATGCTTCCAGAAGCATATTCGCTATTTCCCGCGGTTCTTCACGTATGTTTCCAGCCACCGATCCATTTCCCACAACGTGTGCAGGATGGATTGCCTGGCCCGGTAGCCGTGAAGTTCTTTGGGGAGGAAAGCCAACCGTACCGTTCCGCCATGGCCTTTGAGCGCCGCATATAGACGCTCGCTCTGTACCGGAAACGTACCCGAATTGTTATCATCCACCCCATGGATGAGCAGCAGTGGCGTTTTGATTTTGTCGGCATAGCTAAATGGCGACATTTGATAGTACACGTCTGGTGCCTGCCAATAGGTACGGGGTTCCGCCTGGAAGCCAAACGGGGTCAACGTACGGTTATACGCGCCACTACGGGCAATACCCGCGGCAAAAAGGTCGGTGTGGGCCAATAAATTGGCGGTCATAAATGCACCGTACGAATGCCCCCCTACCCCGATACGGTTACGGTCGGCCACGCCGAGCTCCACCACGTAATCGATAGCCGCTTTTGCGTTGGCCTGCAATTGCGGCACAAACGTATCGTTTGGCTGTTCATCACCTTCACCCACAATGGGCATGTCGGCGTTGTCCAATACAGCATACCCACGGGTGACCCAATAAATCGGCGATCCCCACGATATACGCGTAAAGCGATATGGCGACCCTTTTACCTGACTGGCCGCGGACGCACTCTTAAATTCCCGCGGATAAGCCCACATCAGCATCGGCAACGGGCCATCGCTCTTCGAGTACCCCTTGGGTAGATACAGTGTGCCCGTAAGCGTTAAACCGTCGGCACGGGGATACGACAACTGCTGTTTTTCCACACCATTGAGCGAAGGATACGGATCGGGAAAAGCGGTTATAGGGGTCATTGACCTATTTTTCAGGTTCACGGTAAAATAGTTTGTCGGTTCTTCCACCGACTCCCGCGATATAATCAGCGTGCCGGCATTATCGAAAAACACAGGCGATTCATAATAAGGTGCTTGCGACCGGAATAGGGTATCCTGCTCGCCTGAAATCAGGTTCCAACGCATCAGGAACGGCCGGTCGCCCTCCGGTGAGGCGCCCGTAGAAATTGTAAAGACCACCGGCTGCCTGCCTTTGTCCGCCAACAGTACAGACCTATCATACGCATTGGGCGTATAGACAAACCGACCCGGGTCCGTATAGGTATCTTCAGACGAACGGTGGGCAATGGTTTTGATGGTATCGCCGGTATTCGAGTCAAACAACGTCATTCTCTCCATGCGATCCTGGCGCCAACGCTCGTTCAAAATGCCATAGTCACCATCGGCCCATGCAATACCGCCATACCGCAATGTTGTGCTGATGAGGTGTTCCGGCTCGCCGCCAAAGGGGGCAACCAACTGGTATATCGCATCGCGTTGCTCCGCTTCGCTCTTCGCAATACCGCCATCCAATGCTTCGGCCCAATACAGCACAGCCGGTTTATCAGGCCGCCAACTGTAATTCCGCGGGCCGGTGACCACGTTATCGAAGCCAATCGGCACATTGTCGGCCATCGGCGCGTCATAAAGCCGTTTTACTTCATTACCTCCGGTGTTCCATACCGATACACTGTAGGGAAAGGAATACATCGTTACGACATACGAATAGGGACGCTGCACCTGTTGGACCAATAGAAATTCACCATCCGGTGAATAGCTGAACGAGCGGAAAATCGCGGGGTCACCTACTCGGGTGATATTTCCCTGCAAATCTACCAATCCCAATTGGGCGGTTAAGTAATAATCAAACAAGGCTTCGTCGTGGGGAGTTTCCAGCAGGTTCTGATACGTACGTGAAGGCGCTAACCGCCCCAGGTTTTCCTGTACAAAGGGTCCGGTGGGTGTATCCACCGCCTCGGGGGCATCGCCACGGTCCCGGGGAACGAACGTCACCAGTATCCGCGACCCGTCCGGCGTCCACTCCAATGCACTCCCATAGGCATCGTTTACGGGCACGTCCGTTAGCCTGCGGGCGACAAACCGCTCCATGTCTGCAACCCAAAGTTCCACAGTCGTTTTCGTCTGGTTAGTAAACGCCAGCCACTGCTCATTGGGGCTCCACTCAACGTTTCCAATCCGTGGCTCGTCGGGCAACCCCGTAATGGCATGATCGCTGCCAGACGCCACATCTTTTACGGTCAGCGCCGTAAAGGTAGTTCCTTCGGCGGCATTATTAGCCGGATTAAGCCGGATACCGGCCAACCCGAGAATGGGTTGCGAAATATCCGCAATATCCGGAAAATCCGGTCGCTCCAATAGCAACATCCGGTCGCGCTTCTTCGTAAACATAACCGAAGGGGTGGTAGGCGCATCGACCAGCGCACGGATACTTTCGGCCGGCGTTTGGTAAGTGAGCGGTTCCTGAGCCGCAAGTGGATTGGCGCGCAGTAACACCAACAAAACGAGTACGCCAAAGGGAGATACATACTTTTTCATAGCTTACAATTGAGTTATGTGTGCAACCCAAATATCAGCTTCTCATCCTAAAAACAGCACCAAGTAACCAATAAGTTACTTCATAACATTCACTGCTGCTCGATCAGGCACACGGCATAGGCAACCGCACCCTCCTGGCGGCCAATAAATCCCATGGTTTCGTTGGTTGTGGCCTTAATGGATATGTCTTCTTCGGTGATGCCCGCAGCGGCCGCGATACGCGCCTTCATCGCAGGAATGTAAGGCTTTATCTTGGGGGCTTCCAAACACAGCATGGCGTCTATGTTTCCCAGCATCCAGCCTTTTGCTGCCAATAATTTCACACAGGCTTCAAGGAGTAACAGGCTGCTCGCGCCGCGCCAACGCTCATCGGTATTGGGAAAATGATAGCCGATATCTTCCAAATTGGCGGCACCGAGTATGGCGTCGCAGATCGCATGCACGAGCACATCGGCGTCCGAATGGCCGAATGCCCCCGCATGGTGTTCCACCTGCACACCGCCCAGAATGAACGGATGGCCTTCCTTTAATTGATGAACATCAAAACCGAAACCTACTTTTATCTTCATGCTGTTTGCTTTTTTGCTGTTTGCTTCTTTGCCTACCGTTTATCAATGCGAACAGCAAAGTGCAAACAGCAAACAGCTAAGCCACCAAACATAAGTAAATACCCCCATATTCTCAAATGGTATGGATTTTGTACTGTTTTAGTTGCGAGAACTCCAATAATTTACTTAATTTTGATTCTTTACAAAAGAAGCGTCTTTCCGATATACCAGATGAGAACAACGAAAACGAATACGTATTTTATACCGGCTCTCCTATTGTTTTTTTGCGCAAACCTGTTCGTTTCCTGTAAAAACCGGAGTGGGGTTTCTCCCAAAACAGGGGTGGCCTACAACGATCCTTATAACGGTGGCTTGCAAATCAACAGGAAGGTAAAAGAAGGACCGGGACCGGGACTGATTGTTATCGAGGGGGGCACGTTCGTGATGGGCGGCAGCCTCAACGAAGACATCACCTATGCGCATGACAACCTGCGCCGGCGGGTAACCGTGGCTTCTTTTTACATGGATGAAACCGAAGTATCCAATGCCGACTGGCTGGAATACCTGCACTGGCTCAACCAGAATTTCCCCGACGATAAGGAGCTTTATTACAACGCGATTCCAGACACCCTGGTATGGCGCCACCCGCTTTCCTATAACGAACCCTACGTTGATCTCTACCTACGCCACCCTGCCTACCAGGATTATCCGGTAGTGGGTGTGACGTGGGAGCAAGCCAACGATTATTGCATTTGGCGTACCGACCGCGTGAATGAACATATTCTTCGTCAGAAAGGCGCATTGGTAGACTACCGGACTTTGGCGGAATCGCAGGCACGGCCCGCGGAGCCGTTCAATACGGATATTTATCTCAACGGCCAGTACCGCGGCGAAGGGATAGACGGCGAGAAAATGCCGGAAGATAATACACCCGGCACGGAAGACGGTGCGCGCCGTCCCGTCCGCATGGAAGATGGGGTACTCAAGCAACCTTACCGCCTCCCCACGGAAGCGGAATGGGAATACGCAGCGCTCGGTTTAGTAGGTAATACCGAATATGGTAACATTGAAAGCAGCAAAATATATCCGTGGAACGGACTAGGGGTACGTTCGGCAAAACGACGGACACAGGGATTGATGATGGCAAATTTCAAGCCCACCGGCGGTGACAATATGGGGGTAGCCGGTTACCTCAACGATGGCGGCGACATCACCGTATCCGTAACCAGTTTCCTGCCAAACGACTACGGACTTTATAACATGGCAGGAAATGTTAACGAGTGGGTGCGTGATGTGTACCGGCAGCTTTCATTTGAGGACTTTGAAGACTTCAACCCGTTCCGGGGAAATGTATATATGGATAAGCAACTTGAGGACCCGGAAAGGGGCATTATTGCGAAAGATAAATATGGTCGCCCTATCAGGGTACCTGCCAAGGCACCGAGAAAACAAACGTGGGAAGAGTTGCAGGCCGCTGCAGCCACCCCCGATTCGGTACAGCAGGCCACGTTCGACTATGATGTGCGTGGATATGCTGATGAAACAAATCATGAACTTTATGGAGTCACTACGCTCGTGAATGATAAGTCGCGGGTGTATAAAGGCGGATCGTGGAACGACCGCGCCTACTGGCTCAATCCGGCAACACGCCGTTATATGCAACAGGACGAATCGAATGCGATGATAGGCTTCCGCTGCGCGATGACATTAGTAGGTTCGCCCGAGGTTAATACACAATCGAAACCAACCTTCCCGGCCAACCGTGCACGGGCGCAGGGCGATCGAAAAGTGCTGGGTATCTTTTAGTTTTAGCTAGGAACTAACTTAATAACGAAGCGCCCCTTCAGTAAAGAAAGGGCGCTTTTTTATGGTCCCTGCCTGTTGTTAACAACCGACGGATCAATCCGTGGATCGCTGCGTATAGTAGATATTAAGCTTCATCTGCAATTCCGATCCTGCGCTGTTATTGATAATCGTGCGTCCGCCAGCATTCAACACCGGGTAATAAGGAACCGCGTTATCAGAAGCCGCGGCAGGCGCAATGAAAAACTCACTGCTGTTTATCTTGCCCTGGAGCAGGTCCTGGATATAAGAGGTCAGATGGAAAACATAACGGTTCTCCTCATCCTCATCCAGATAGCCACCGAAAGCGCGCCAGTTACCATAGCGGTACCAAAGGCTGCGGCTATCGCCCGCAAAACTGTTCTGACTGGTCCGCGAATCGCCGTCAGGCACCGGCTGCCGCTGCCCGGCGATGTCTTCGCGATACAACGTGAGCCGCGGTGCATGGAGGCCCAGAACATCCCCTGCTACATCATCAGTTGTGTACAGCACCAACTCCGCCTTATTGATGGCAATATTGCGTCCTTTCAAAGCGTCGATATAGGGTATCTGCAAACGGGTGCGAAGACCTGCCGGCGCCTGAAGATACAGCACGTCATAATCACCCCCGGGATTGTCCAGTTGTGCCTGCACCTCGGCCGTATAGTTCCGTTGGATACTGGAAGTTAGCCTCCGAAAAGTTCCGCTGTTACTTTGTACGGTCGTTGGTAAGAATGTGCGGACGGTGTCGGTATCGGCCTCATCGCCCTCCTCGCCATTGGGCTGCCGGTAGGTGAGTTCGATACCGGTCTTATTCGCCACCCCCTGAAAGGTCACCAATCCGCCAATACCGGTCATTTCGTCTTCCGCGACCTGAAGATATAACCCTTTTACGTGGTTATTAAACCCGGCTTCCGTAGACAGCGAAGCCGAATCGACCGATTCGCTCAACAATTCCTTAAAAAATTCGGGTGACAACGTGATACGAAGTTGCGGGATGTCTTTCACCAGGGAGTCCTTTTCATCAATGTATTTGTTGATACGTACGCTGTCCGTCTGCTTGTAGGCGAACCGGCCGATTGTTTTCGTGCCGATGACCTCATCCTGCACCGCCCACTGTTTTGTGGCATATTCACCATCGGTATACGCTTCGTCCAGCTGCCTCACCTGGAGTGTAAAATTGGGACTCAGCGTATCTCCGAAATACTCCGTACCGTAAGGCAGCACGAGAATAACAGAGTCTATTTCGGCATCGGGCCGTATGCGGGGCACGGTTGTAGGCTTACCAATGGCCAATGCCAGATCGGCTACCGTTTTCCCGATAACCGGATCATCAAACCAACCAAACGTGGTCTGTGCAAAAGACGAGGACCGCGTGCTGTCATCCTGCACAGTTACGGCCTGCAGGGTAAGTGTGTCCGTCAACACCCCCACTAATTCGTCTCCCGGATCAACCTCTAATCCGATACCCGAAGGATTAGTACAACCTCCCAAAACAAAAAGACTTATTAACAAGGTCAATAAGTCTTTGGTATGATAATTCATTCGCAAAGAATTAAATTCAAAATTATGCTTCCACTGCCGTCTCAAGTTCTACACTTGAAAATTGTTCGTAAAGGTTGCAATAATTTTCGAATTCTTCGTGGTCTTCTAACTCGAATACCGGGATATCGCTCTTTTTAACAATATTTAACAGTTGTTTATCTACCTCATCGCCGGTAAGCACCACGCCGTCGGAATACGTTAACGCACCCTTATACAAGCCGGCATAATCACCGTTTCCGTAGGGTGCCACGTCGTCAGCAGTCATATCGCCTGTGCGGGCAATTTCGGAGAACCCTTCGCCGAACGAAAAATCAATAGCTTCGTTGTATAGCGAATAAACCACCTTGGCATCCTTGAACGTCGGGTCGTCTTTATAGGCGGTCTTTATGTAAGCCGGAATTAACGCACTCATCCAACCGTGACAATGGACCACATCCGGTGCCCAGCCTAATTTCTTCACGGTCTCTAGTGCGCCTTTACAGAAAAACACCGTACGTTCGTTGTTATCTTCAAAAAATTTACCGCAATCATCACAGAACACCTGCTTGCGCTGGAAATATTCCTCATTATCCAGAAAGTATACCTGCATGCGCGCCGCCGGAATAGATGCCACTTTGATAATCAGTGGATTATCGTTATTGTCGACAACGATGTTCATTCCCGAAAGCCTAATGACTTCATGCAACCGGTTACGGCGCTCATTGATGTTGCCGAATCGCGGCATCAGGATACGGATTTCATAACCCCGCTCCTGCATCGCCTGAGGCAGTTGGCGGGTGATTTCAGAAATTTTACTTAATTCGAGGAAAGGCGACATCTCGTGGGTAACAAACAGAATCTTCGTTTTTGCCATCTCCAATTATTTGTTTTATTTAATTTGCACAGTAAAATCGGTTCGCAAAGATAAGCATTTTTTGTCAACATACCAATTAGTTAACCAACCTGTCGCGGATATACGGTAAAAAATCACCACTTTTGCCAAACAAAAAATGACACGAATTGTTAGAAATCGTTAACACCAAACTTTCATTGCGACAACACCTGGAGGCTTATCGCCTCCCGGGGAAACGCATCGCCTTCGTACCGACCATGGGCGCGTTGCATAACGGTCATCTGGCACTTATTGAGCAAGCCAGGAAGTTAGCCGATATTATTGTATGCAGCATTTTCGTTAACCCGACGCAATTCAATGACCCCAAAGACCTGGAAAAATATCCGCGCCCTATCGAACGCGATACCCACCTATTGCGACAAGCTGGTTGCGACATCCTCTTCCACCCGGCCGTAGATGAGATGTATGGCGACGACGAACCATGGCATCTTGATCTCGGCCACCTTGAACAGGTACTGGAAGGACTGCACCGACCAGGGCACTTTCAGGGGGTCACGCAGGTATTGAAGAAGTTATTTGATGCTGTACAACCTCATGTCGTATGTTTCGGGCAAAAGGATTTCCAGCAGTACAAGGTGGTGGAATATATGATAAACCAACTGAAGTTGCCGATCAGTCTGGAATTGTGCCCCACCATACGCGAACCAGGTGGGCTGGCCATGAGCTCGCGAAATGTGCGATTAACAGCCCCGGGGCACGAACAGGCCCAACAATTGTATAAGATACTGCAACAAACCAAGGCAGACCTGAGCCGGAAAACCCTTGCCCGCTTACGCACAGACGCCGTTACGGCACTGGAAGACAGCCCCGGCATCGAAGTGGAGTATTTCGAGATTTTTCACGCCGACAGCTTCACGGCGGCAAGCGAGTCATCGCGCAAAGGGCAATTGGTTGCGCTGGCGGCGATTTGGGTTGATGGCGTGCGGCTGATAGACAACCTCTTGCTATAGGACTATTTTTTTTATTTTACGTATCTTTGCACCATGGTTATCGAGGTATTGAAATCCAAAATCCATCGGGTACGCGTTACCCAGGCCGAACTCAACTACGTGGGCAGCATTACGATTGATGAGGACTTGATGGATGCGGCAAATATCATTGCCAACGAAAAGGTGCAAATCGTAAACAACAACAACGGGGCACGCTTTGAGACGTATGTCATCAAAGGTGAACGGGGCTCGGGCGTGGTTTGCCTTAATGGCGCTGCGGCACGGCTGGTACAGGTCGGAGACGTGGTCATCATTATTTCCTATGCGATGATGGATCAGAAAGAAGCCAAGGAATACGAACCCCTACTGGTATTCCCCGATGAGAACAACCGACTAATCGACTGATATCCATCGATATCATAAAAACTTGATGTTTTCTTAATGGTTTTGTTAGGTTGGTCTAACTTTTTATCGTTACCTTTGACGGTATGGTAGCGAAAGGTTCATTTAGTTAGGTTAGTCGTGGGAAGGAATACATCCATACGTCAGCGGCTCGCCCGGTTCCAGGTCGTGTTATTCTGCCTCATTGTGGCCAGCGGCACGGTCTTTATGCATAAGCACAAGACGCGAGACGGACGGATCATTATCCACACTCACCCCTATAACCTGAAGACCGACCCCGATACCAGTCCGCATCACCAATCCGAGACGGAAATCCACTTACTGGATGCCATCTTCCAGGGCAGTTTTCTGCAAGCGGAATTTACGGTGTACGAAGAGCCGGTCATTTCCCCATTCATTGTGGCCTACCTACCTTATCAGGCCCACCGCATACCCGTTGACGAGTCCCGTCGCCGCTCCCCCCGGGGTCCTCCCCACTCCAACTAGCTTACTTTTCTCACGTGGTTATTCATTGGCAGCTACCGTTCAGGTTTTTGCTTATGTCACATTTATCTAGTTGATTCTTATGAAAAAAAAACACGCTATCGCGAGTTTCATTTTAATGCTTTCCGCCCTGGTGGGCTATACCCAATCCGTTTCGTCCATTAGCGGTTCCATTACCGATAAGACCGGAGTTGCCGTTCCATGGGCCACGGTTGCCATCCCTGCACTTAACATGGGCACCACGGCCGACAGTACCGGCAGGTTCCTCTTGTCGGACGTTCCGGCAGGAAACTGGGAACTGGAAGTCAAGTATGTAGGCTACCAACCTTATACCGGACGCATGCGGACAAACGGCACGACACCTGCGCACACCGACATTGTGCTCCTCGATGCAGGCACTTTGGATGAAGTGGTCGTTTCGGGCACCATGAAAGAAGTATCCAAACTGGACAGCCCGGTACCGGTAGAAGTCTATACCGGTAAGTTTTTCAAGTCGAATCCGGCACCGACCGTCTTCGACGCATTGCAAAATATCAATGGTGTGCGTCCTCAACTCAACTGCAACATCTGCAATACCGGCGATATCCATATCAATGGGCTTGAAGGCCCCTACACGATGGTGCTGATTGACGGCATGCCTATCGTTAGCGGCTTGTCTACCGTCTACGGGCTTAGCGGCATTCCGCAATCGCTCATCGAGCGGGTGGAAATCGTGAAAGGCCCCGCATCGACGCTCTACGGAAGCGAAGCGGTCGGCGGACTCATCAACATCATCACCAAAAACCCACGTACCACCCCAACCCTGGCTATCGATGCTTTCGGCACCAGCTGGGGTGAAATCAGTGCCGACATCGCGGCCAAACTCCATGTAGGCAAGAAAGCGCAGTCGCTCCTCGGTGTCAGCTATTTCAATTACCAGCGCCCGATAGACAACAACAACGACAATTTCACCGATGTGACCCTGCAACACCGGATCTCGCTCTTCAACAAATGGAATATCGACCGCAACGAAGGTCGGGTTTTCTCATTTGCCGCACGCTATGTTTATGAGGATCGCTGGGGCGGCGAATTGGATTGGAACCGCAAATACCGCGGCGGTGACGAGATCTACGGGGAGAGCATCTACACCAGTCGATGGGAACTGTTCGGCACCTACCAGCTACCGGTGAAGGAACACATTTTGCTTATGTTCAGCACGAACGGCCATAACCAAAATAGCGCCTACGGAAATATGCCATTTTTGGCCGACCAGTACATCGGGTTTGGTCAGCTGGTCTGGAATAAGCCGTTGGGCAACCATGATGTACTCAGCGGGCTGACCTACCGCTATACGTACTACGACGACAATACGCCCGCCACGGCCGACCCTACCGACGTAGCCATCAATAAACCCATGCACACCCGGTTGCCGGGGGCATTTATCCAGGACGAGATTTCGCTCAACGAAACCAATAAGTTGCTGCTCGGTGTGCGGTACGACTACAATACCATCCACGGCAGTATCCTCACACCACGCGTTAATTATAAGTGGAATTCGCGTAACGAGAACAATGTGCTGCGCATCAGCATCGGCAACGGATACCGGGTTGCCAATGTGTTTACGGAAGACCATTCGGCCCTCACCGGTGCGCGGGAGGTCGTTTTCGAGTCGGAGCTTGCCCCGGAAACGTCTTGGAACGGAAACGTGAATTTTGTAAAGAAAGTTCCACTCCCGGGCGGTGGCATCATCGGTTTCGATGCGACGGTATTCTACACCTATTTCAACAATAAAATCATTGCCGACTACGATACCGATGCGCAGAAAATCTTCTTCGGGAACCTTGATGGCCACGCCGTCTCGCAGGGGATCTCTCTCAATGTGGATCTTGCACTCATGAACGGCCTGAAATTGATGGCCGGAGCAACGGCTATGGATGTGTACAGCCAGGAAAATGGACAGAAAATTCAGCAGTTGTTTACCGAACGCTTTACGGGCGTATGGAATGCCGGTTACACGCTCAAGCGGCTGGGCGTAACGATAGACTATACGGGCAACCTGTATGGCCCCATGCGTCTGCCCTTGTTGAGCGACGCCGACCCCCGGTCGCCGAAATCGCCATGGTGGAGCATCCAGAACATTCAATTAACCAAGGCTTTCCGAAACGGGGTTGAGGTGTACGGCGGTATCAAAAATTTGCTGAATTGGACACCCAACCGGGGGAATCCGTTCATTATCGCCCGGCCTCACGATCCGTTTGATAAGCTGGTGGAGTTCGATGGAGACGGACAAGCAATCGTGACTCCCGAAAACCCATATGGCTTGACATTCGACCCGTCGTATGTCTTCGGGCCCAACCAGGGTGCAAGGGGCTTTTTCGGTATCCGGTATAGCTTTTATTAGTAATTTCGTAGTAGTTTAGGAGGAACGTATGCTCAGGAAACTGTTATCCATCGGAATCGGGGCTCTGGCGATACTTGCATCGCCGATGGCAAGTGCGCAGCTTAAAACTATTCCCATCGGCGAACTGACCGATAGCATACGTCTCCATCCTAAACCGGCGCTCATCCTCATTTCCACCAATTGGTGCACTTATTGCGCCATGCAGAAAGCTCAATTAAAAAAAAGCCGCGAATTCCGGGAAGCTGCGTCTTACCTGTACTATTCCGAATTGGATGCCGAAACGAAACAGGAGCTTGTATTCAATGATAAGACCTATCGATTCGTTCCCACCGGCGTCGCTACCGGAGGCCACGAACTGGCATTTGCACTGGGCGAAATCGACAACCGGTTGTCGTTTCCCACATGGGTATTGCTCAATGCGCATTTCGAGATCGTCTTCAGGTTTCCCGGCATACTGAAATCGCGCGAACTTTCGGCGTTGTTAGCGTCAATACAGCACGCTCACCCCCAATGAACCGCACGCCCATGATTAAAAAAAATTTGGAATAACTAAATTTTTTTACGTTTATTGCAAAAAACTTAACAACTACCTATGTTAAAGTACGTGGCTTTCATCACTTTCTGCGTATTCGCGTTGCTGGCTGCTTGTGAGCCGAATGGCAGTGAATCGATGGAACCCGTCACCAAATCAACACCGGATATTCCGTCGGGCGGTGGCCAGTCTGCCTTGCCAGACGATGTTACGGACCTCGACTCAAATGCCATTCTTGCATTAGCTGAGGTGAACAACTGGCGGCAAAAGGGGTGTACATGCGGAGATGCGTCACTACCCGCGACCACGAAAGTAGGTTGGAACAGTAAACTCTACCAAGCCGCGTTGGCACACGCCAAAGACATGCGCGCCAACAACTATTTCAGCCACACCAGTCCCACCGGAGAGAACGTTTACAATCGGCTGGTGCAGTCGGGTTATATCGAAGATAGCCGATCCGTCCTTACTTACGGCGAAAATATTGCGTTTGGCGATTTCGATTTGGAAACCGCCGTCCGCAAATGGCTGGATAGCCCGAGCCATTGTACTAATTTAATGCGCGACTCCTATCGGGAAATGGCCATTGCCCACGATGGCAACTACTGGGTGCAGGTTTTCGGGGCGGCCCGGGACTAGCCGGATAATCAACATTACTTTTTCATTTTAGCTGTAGCGGAATGGGGATGCAATGCGTTTCTATATGCAATGCCAAACGAGGGTATGCTGTGCATACTTATTGTTTGTGTTTGTTAAATAGTGTTAACAGGTCAATTAACCGAATTATTTAAATAACTTTGCAGCTTGCAAGGTCGAAACAGCAAAATGATGAAAAAAGTAAACGTACTAATGTTGGGCGCGTTGGTCGCCATGGGATTGTCTTCTTGTATTAAAGATGGAGAGACGTATGACGCAGCAGCCCAATACGAGATTGAAAAGCCGCTTATTGAGGAATATGCGAAAACGCATCTGGATAACTACGACCACAAAGACATACAGGGTTTCCGCGTTTACTTTGAAATCATAGAACCTGGAGATTTGGGGTCGTACCAGTACAAACTTGGTAAACACCCGAATAACCCCAATCAGTCTATCGCTATTCCTGCGGAGGCAATTGTTTCCTATGAAGGTCGACTGGTAGTGGGCAATAAGGAATTTGAGTCGAAGGAGGATCAGAAATTCATTATTCCTAATAATATAATCCCCGCATGGCAAATAGCCTTTATGCCAGACAAAATACGCTATGACGAAGACGGCGAACCACTTAGTGAGCCCTTTAATTTTGGTGGGTTAACAGAAGAAGGTCTTCAACCGGGGTCCGTTATCCGTATCGTAACGCCATCGTATTGGGCCTACCAAGATGCAGCTCAGGGTAGTATCCCGGCCAATTCCCCGCTATACTTTGAAATAGCGGTATCGGAAATAGCCGATTACGAATTTGACAACAATTAAATCGCCATAGATTAACATGATTAAATCGACTCCTTGTATTGCTACTATCGGCTTCATGGCCATCGTGTCATTGATGGGTTGCTCCAAAAAAGAATACCAATCGTTTGAAGAACTGGATAACGCCAACATCCGCGAGTACATCCAGCAAAACAACCTTTCGGTACATCAATACAAGGAGACCGATTTATTCTACGAAGTACTTGAAGAAGGAACAGGTAGTCCGATAGATTATACTGGAAGTTATCCAATCGTTTACACGGTTAGGAGCCTAGACGGCAAATATAGCGCAGCAGACACCTTGAGCGCCAGTAATCGCTATGCTGACTTCTTCGGTTATTTTCCGTTCGGATCCGCTGCTGCCGGCACGCCCACCGTAGAACGTACCGGCGACTTCAAAGAAGTCATTCGCGAAGTATTGCAACATGCGAACGGAAAAGTCCGCATCATTGTCCCTTCGCGGCTTATGTATGGGAGGAATGGGAGTTCCTCCCTGGGCGTTCCTCCGAATGCATCACTTGACTACGTCGTTACTGTCCATGACGATTTTACTAATTATGAGGATGCCGTCATCCAGCAAATGATTGCCCGTGAATCGCTTAATATTGATGAGTTCACGAAACGGGAAGACGGCGTCTATTACCAAATCGTGGAACAAGGTAGCGGAGATGTTATTACGGCCGACTCGACCATTACCGTTGACTATACACTGAAAGATCCCGAAGGTAATGTGCTCGATTCTGGCACGGATAGCGAATTCAGCTTAGCGGGAGGCGTTATATCCTCGTGGTCCAAAGTTATGCCTTTAATCAATAAGGGCGGCAAAATTCGTTTTTTCACGCCGAGCGATCATGCGTATGGGAAATCGGGAAATACAAACATCGCTCCTTTTCTTTCGCTCGACTTCGAAGTCGAAGTTAAGGATGAATAAGGCATCGACCTTATCCACCCCGGTACCGCGACCCATCCAGTATTTTCTGAGCGTCTTTTATGTCCAATAAGGCGCTAAGGCTTACCTCGGAATGTCGTTCCATATATGCCCGCACTATTTTCCAGCCTATAAATACACCAAGCTTCGGCGACGACTCATTCTGCTCACCGAGTTCGGGAGTAAACGGGGCCTCACCCAAGTATTTCTGAATGCGGTTGTAGTCGGCCTCATAGAGGAGATCCTCCTGTAAAAACCACGCCCAGATATCGCGTTCAAAGTGGTTAGCCCACTCCCATTGATCCGTGGTATAGCCGATCATGAGGCTGTCGGCCACGTCGGGCATCACCTGCTCCATCACGTACATCACTTTTCCCTGGTAAATCATGTGTTGCAGCAAACTCACATCCAGCGCGTCCTGCGGGTATAAATCCTCGCGCACGTAACTCTCCACGACACGTGGCACAATGTTTTCCGGTGTAAAACGCCGGGAAAGGTATTGTGGAATGCTACCACGAAGCGCCGGATAAAATTTGGAATCCGCACCGAGAAACATGTCCAGTCCGATACCAATATAATCTTTACCAATGGGGGTCTGTACCGCGAACCCCGAAAAAAAAGCGATAACCCGGGGAATATCAATCGCAGGAAAGTAATATTTCAAGTGCCTGAACGCGTCGGTCAGCCCGGCTTCCTGCATTTCCATATCCGGAAAAGTTTCATAAACACTCGTTTTTAATGCGTTGAAATCCGGAGTGGCAATGATGGTCTCCAAAACCGATGCCAGCCGGTTGCTATCCAGCGGATTGCCGGCCTCCAGCATATACTGCATATAATCTGCATAAAAAAAACCGTACCGCTGAAGCCACTCCTTGTTTTTGGCGATGATGTTGCCGGGCGTCAGGCTATCCAATGCCCGGTCGAAACGCTCGATGGTCACGTCGACATCAATGTGACTCACATCCACCCGTTCAGTCCGGCCGCATGAAAACAGGCTGATAATTAAAAAAAAGCAATAAATTTGCCATGCACAGGTTTTGAGCATCATTTTTGTTCATTAGCTGGCAGCGAAGTTACGGATTTTGATGGGGTTTAATGGAATGCAGGCATGTCCGCCGATAGTTGGACATGATTGATTAACGGATTTACACGATTATACCAGCAATATGCATACGAAAACGATACGATTCCTATTATTGGCTTTTTTATTGGTTACCTTCGGTGAGCGGCAAGTCAATGCACAGGATTACTACACATCCACCTACCAGTACAAGCCCGTTTCGTTGGGCATCACATTTTCGCCCAATATGGCCTGGATGCGTTACGGCGATAGTGAAGTCAATAAAAACAATGCGAAATTCGGCTTTGCATACGGGTTGCTCGCTGACTTTGCCTTCACCGAAAATTACTATTTTGCTACCGGGCTGCTTATCAACACCCTGAATACCGAGTCTGACTATACCAGCGTAGACTACACGCCCGGCACGGATCTCACCCGAACTTATCGGTTGCAATACGCCGAAATTCCGCTTTCGCTCAAACTGAAAAGCACCATGCGCTACTTCCGCAGCTATTACGGCCAGTTTGGATTCACCGGTGGCGTAAAGCTCAATGCCAAGGAAAAGGAAGCGGGAGCCTCCTCCCGTACCTCAATGGGCGACGATGCAGACTTCTTCAGGCTGGCCCTGCTCATCGGCGGCGGCGTGGAATGGCAGCTTGACCACAACATGGTGATGGTAACGGGATTGAGTTTCAACAATGGCTTTACACGGGTGGTTAAAGATGGTGAACCCCGAAACTCGTATGTAGCTTTTAATTTTGGCATCTTTTTCTAACCTGATAACCACAACCGCAAGCAACCCATGATCATCGCGTTAGCCCAGCTCAACTACCACATCGGCAATTTCGATAAAAACACAGCAGCCGTTATCAGTGCCATCCAGACCGCGAAAGCGAAGGGCGCCGATCTCATCGTATTTGCCGAACTTGCTATCGGGGGCTATCCCGCCAAGGACTTATTGCGTTCGCCCGATTTCCTCGACTGTTGTGAAACGGCCGCCAATGAAATTGCCAGCCACTGCTTAGACATCGCCTGCATCATCGGGGCTCCTGTACGCAACACGACGGGAAAGGGCAAGCCGCTCCACAACGCTGCACTGTTCATCGAGGCGGGGCGTATACAGCACGTGGTGCATAAGGGATTGCTCCCGGACTACGATGTATTTGACGAGTACCGCTATTTTCAACCCGCCGAAACATTCGTTTGCATCGACTATCAGGGCAAAAAAATCGCGCTTACCATTTGCGAAGATTTATGGAATATTGCTTTGCCCCAACTGTATCGACGGAACCCGATGGATGTGCTGCGCGAGCAACATCCGGACCTCATCATCAATATCGCGGCATCTCCTTTTTCATACAATCACCTCAATGCACGGTTAGAGGTATTGCGTACCCACGCCAGGAACAACGCGATACCACTGTTGTATCTAAACCAGGTGGGCGCGCATACCGATATTATTTTTGATGGCCGGTCAATCGTCCTTTCACCTGAGGGCGAACTGGTCGACATGATGGCCTCGTTTGCCGAGACGGTAAACTATTACGAAGTAAACAGCAATGACGTCAAGCCGTTGCAGCCGGCAGACACCATCCACCACCCATTGGATACGCCGCTGATCCACCGGGCACTGTCACTCGGCATACAAGACTATTTCCAAAAATCGGGCTTCACCAAGGCTGTGGTTGGGCTATCCGGCGGTATTGATTCGGCGGTGGTTGCGGCACTTGCATGCGAAGCCCTGGGACCCGAAAATGTACTGGCCGTACTGATGCCTTCGGTGTATTCGAGCGACCATTCCATCACCGATGCATTGGACCTCGTCCGCCATACGGGGTGTCAACATGAGATTATCCCCATACAACCCATGGCCGAGGCGTTTGGAGAAAGCCTGGGCAACGCGTTCGACGGTCTGGCGCCGGATGTTACCGAAGAAAATATCCAGGCCCGTATCCGGGGCACCCTGCTGATGGCATTTTCCAATAAATTGGGTTACATCCTGCTTAATACGTCCAATAAAAGCGAGGCCGCCGTAGGCTATGGCACGTTGTACGGCGACATGGCCGGCGCGCTGGCGGTAATTGGCGATGTTTACAAAACACAAGTCTACCATCTGGCGGGTTACCTCAACCGCGACCGCGAAATTATCCCCCAACATACCATTACGAAACCGCCTTCCGCTGAGTTGCGGCCCGGCCAGAAAGACAGTGATTCCCTGCCCGATTATGAGTTGTTGGACGCCGTGCTTTTCCAATATATTGAAAACGAAAAAAGCGCGGCGCAGATCATCGCCCTCGGATTTGAGGAATCGCTGGTGCACCGTGTGCTGCGTTTGGTAAACCGGGCCGAATTTAAGCGTTTCCAGGCCCCGCCGGTGTTGCGCGTAAGCAGTAAAGCGTTTGGTGCCGGAAGGGCGATGCCGTTGGTGGCGACCTATCCGGTATGACCTAAGTAGGCCGATCGTTGCCGATAAGCAACCCATCGGCTACCACGCCGTACGCCATATGTACCTTATATAGTACTTTACCCGTACTTTACCTGTACTTTACAAGTACTTAATCCGTATATATATACCGGTGTGTATGCTGTAGATGTAACAGCCAGACTTATGAAGAATTTATCGGTTGGCCATTAAACCATCGCTACCGCCTGGCGTCTAAACTAAACAAACAACACTTAGTAGGAGACTGTAGCCATGAAAAGGTTCATTTTATATTTCATCGCCTTGACGGTATTGGCGTCTTGTTCGACCTATCAATACCATACCACCAAAATACAAAGCACCGATTTTTCGCAATACCACACCTACGGTTGGTTGCCGCCTGTAGATTCACTCTCGAAATCATATTTTAACAACGACATTGCCAATGCGAACATTCTGGAGACAGCCAACCAAGAGCTGGAGGCCCGCGGGCTGACCTACAGCAAAGACAATCCTGATTTGCTTTTCCGTTACATTGCCATCGTCAATAACAAAAGCCGGCCGCTATATGGTGGCTACCCGTATGGCCCCTGGGGCATGTGGGGATATAACCCATGGATGTGGGGGCCACGGTGGGGATTCTATGGTTATGGAATGAACCGTCCGGTAGGTGAAGAGCGCTACCGTGCGGGCCATATTATCATCGAAGCCAGAGACCGGCGGTCGAACACCGTTATCTGGCAAGCCAGGGGTAGCGGACAAGTAAAGACACCCGAGGACGCCATCAATAAATTACCGGAAATTGTTACCGGCGTGCTTGATCAGTTACCGTTGGCCAAACAGTAATGGCGGTGGATGCCTGACCGTCAGGCCCTAAATAGACGGCCGTAATGTCAGGTAAAATGGTACTTCCTCATGTTGCTTTGAATTTTCGAGTATTAATCTTGCTGCGGTTCCCCCCATCTGCTTAAAATCTGTAGAAATGGTGGTAATCCCGTTGAGGATAAACTTCTTCAGTGGCGTTTCGTTGTATGAAATGATTCCTACATCCTTACCAATTTTCAATTTCAGCGAAATAACGCGATCCAGCAACTTCACCAGGTCGTCTTCCATCAGGTTGATATACACCTCTCCGGCCGATATAGGTTCATCCGAAATATCACTCACCAACAGGTGGTTAAATGCATATTGCTGACAGAATCGGTAGAAACCCTTGATAATACCTTTAGGGAAATAACTTTTATCGGGGAAAATCAGCTTTATCGTGTGGTATTTACCCAATCGTTCCTTCGCCTGATCCAATGCATTGTAAATATCTTTTTCGAAATTTTCATAAACCGCCGCATACTCGCCGCCAACGTCAGGCACCAGTTTATCCATGAGCACCAATTTATCCTTGGGAATGGTGTTAATAATTTCGCTCGCCTTGTCGCGTCCTTCGATGAAGTGCGGGATAATAACATAGTGCGTATAGGTCTGTTTAAGATTCTCTAAGAGTTTACGGAAAAGAGACAAGTCATTATTGTACACATAAAAATCGACCGAAGCATCGCTACCGATAGCTTTTACGAAGGCATCGTAGACAATCTTCTTATGTGCACTCAACTTATTGAAAAACAACACAATTTGCAGCTTCCGCTTGAAGTTCGCATCGGCGATGTAATATCCTTTCCCCGGCACAGACCCCAGTATCCCCAGTTGCTTGAGGTGCTTATACCCTTTTTCAGCGGTATCGCGCGATATTTCCAACACATAACTCAACTCGTTAATCGACGGAAGCATATCGTCTTTCGTTATCTTCCCGTTTTCGATGGCATTAATCACCGCATTGGCCAGCTGTTGGTATTTGGGCGTGGCGGAGTACTCGTTAATGTGAATATGTTCGAACTTGGAGACGGGCTTCATACGTTTAAACGTTCATTGGATAACTTAGTATTGGTTTTATTCATTTAACCCGTTAAAATTAACATCTTAAGTCGAGATAAGGAAAAGATGCCGACGTGAATTCAATAATCATATGAGGGCGCCTTAGCTACGCTGCACCGTCTCGCGCAGTTTCCCTAAGGCGCCCCATACGATTAATATCCGCTGTTTTGTGTCAGATTAGTATTATTCAGCATTTCGCGGGTCGGTATGGGAAACAAAAGCTCCCTTTCTTTCAATACCGGTCCGTAAGTAAATTTATGACCTACATAATCTTCAAACTGTGCAGTCTTTACATTGTAAGCTTTACGCAAACGCACCATATCATACCAGGTCTTATTCTCAAAACACAATTCATACCACCGTTCTTTCCAAATCGCTTCACGTAATTGCGTTTTTGATAAGTTCTCCAACCCTCCAAGTTCGGCCCGCGACCGAATGGCGTTGACGGCCTCATATGCTGCTGAGTTCGGACCGTTTACTTCATTAGACGCTTCCGCATAGGTCAGCAACACATTTGCATAGCGTATAACAGGCCAGTTCAGGTCGCTATTTGCCGTACTCGTCTGAGCAACCTCATCAAAATGTTTCCAGATGAAATATCCACCCAGGTCTACCTCCTGATTGCGATTTGATTCATTTGTAAACTTAGTAAAGAAAAACTGTTTCTCCTTGGCACGCAAATCACCGGGATCGTAAGATTTCACGAAGTCTGCCGTCGCATAAATACCACCCGTTTCGTCGGAATACTGCGAAATGTTCTTGTTATACGGAATGATGGAAACCTGCCAATTGGATGGAAGAATCTGGGTAGCAAATTGAATCATGAAAATATTCTCCTGGATATTTTTCATATCGGGATCGTGCAAGTCGCCATATTGGCCAAACAGATTAAACTGCCCTGAGCTAATAACTTCTTCTGCCTTTTCCGCCGCAAGTCGAAAATAAGCTTCGCCTTTCTGCAACGGATAGCCCGCCATGGTCAAATATACCTCTGCCAACAACGATTTTACGGCGCCAAGACTTACTCTTCCAGAAGCGTCTCTCCAGGGTAATCCGGCGGCCTCTGCAATGGTAAGATCATCGACTATCAGGCTATAAACCGCTTCGGGGTCCGCCTGCTCGGGGCGTAGGTTTTCTGACTGTAAATTTATTGTTTCGGTAATCAGTGGAATATGCCCAAACATCCTGACCAGTTCGAAATAGTACCAAGCTCTCAGAAAATGGGCCTCACCGAGTAATCGGGTCGCTTCTTCACTGTCCATTGAAATCTCAGGGATTTTTAAAATGGAAAGATTTGCATTGCCGATGCCGCGATAATAAGATTCCCAAAAGGTTTGACCGTACCCGTTATCTGCCGTGTTATTCAGATCTTTAACGAAGTAACTATTAACGGCCTGCCCCAAATCGGTAGCGGCCAACCCGGTGGCGAACTCAGTCATCATCCACGCTCCTCCTCCAAAACCGCTAGACAACGGGTCCCGCATATTGGCGTAAATCGCATTAACGGAACTTTTTGCATGCTCCGGCTTGGTAAAATAATTCTCAACGGTAAAGTTACTGGGATCTGACTCGCTCAGGAAATCAGAGCAGCCTGCCAGGGCGAACACCCCTATACCGAGGGCTATTTTTATATGTTTTATTGCTGTTTTCATCGTCTGTCTATTTTGATGATGTATGTTTACAAACCGATATTTATTCCCAACATGAATATCCGTGGCCGCGGGTAATCGTACAACCCGAACCCTTGTCCGAAAGCTGAACCTGAATTGGAAACTTCGGGATCGTAACCTTCATATTTGGTGGCCACAAAGAAATTCTGCACGGAACCGTGTATCCGCACGCTTTGCAGTTTCAGCCGCGAAGCAAGTTGTGCCGGGAACCGATACGCCAATAGCAGGTTTCTTCCCCTGATGAACGATGCGTCCGTCACCTTGTGGCTGTCGTCATTGGTCGTATAATAGGCATTAATGGGCCGTACCTGCGCAATCGGTGTGTTTTGATTACTCTCCGTCCATGCGTTCAGCACGGTTTTATAGCTATTGGCAATCCCTTGTCTATCTTCTGCCGAGTGGATGCTTCGGTCGAGCACATCATTGCCATACATAAACTGCAAATCAACGGTCAGTGACCATCCTTTATGCTGAAAGGTATTGAGGAATGTACCAAATCCATCAGGAATCCCTTTACCGATGATGGTACGGTCGTTATTATTGATTATCCCATCGTTATTCAGGTCCAGGTACTTAACGTCACCCGGCAACATATTGTACCGTTCCGCTTCTTCCGCTTCTGCGGTAGACCATGTACCTAGGTGTACCCGCCCGAAAAACGAACCTACAGGCTCACCTACCCGAATCACGGTGGAGGCACCTGGGAAAATATCACTGCCTCCTGAGAGTGCCAATACCTTGTTCTTATTTATCGATATATTAAATGTAGTGTTCCATGAAAAATTATCAGCTTGCAGATTGGTCGTATTCAAGCCGATCTCAATCCCTTTGTTTTCCATACTGCCGATGTTGGTAAAAATACTACCATAACCACTACTCAACGGCAACGGAGCATCCAGTAACATGTCGTCTACCTTTCTACGGTAGACGTCTGCCTCCAGGTTGATACGGTTATTAAAGAGGCCTAATTCCAGTCCAACATCAACCTGATGCGTCTTTTCCCACTGAAGGGCCGCGTTAGCCATACGTCCTGTACCTATCCCGATTTCGCGGGCCCCGCCAAAAACTACGGTATAATTGTTCATGCCGGCCAGGGCACGGTATGCAGGGATTTCAGAATTGCCCGTTGCACCATAACTTGCCCGGAGTTTGAGGTTGGAGACAGCCGGTAAATCCTGCATGAAACTTTCATCGCTAATCCGCCATGCCAACGCAGCCGACGGGAAAAACGCATATTGATTTTCCTCCCCGAATTTCGAAGACCCGTCCATCCGCCCCGTAAATGTCACAAGATACTTCCCCATCAACGAATAGTTTAACCTCGTAAAATAGGAATTCAGCCCATAGGCCGATGCAGAAGAACCCGGTGCCAGGGCCGTCGCACCGGCGCCCAGGTTATTGTATTGAAAATAAGTATCGGAAAAACCTTCCGAACTCGCTTCGTTATAAAAGTTGTTGACATGCTGCCAGGAAAGCCCCAGCATCGCATTCAACGAGTGAATACTTCCGAAATCCTTGTTATAGGTCAGGTAGTTTTCAAACTGCCATGAATTGTAGCGGTTGTTGACAACCGAAGCGTTTCCGTTACTGGAGATGTACTGTAGTCCGGCTGCGGCAAAATAGTCCCTGCGCTGATTGATAATATTCGTGCCGAGGGTAGATCGGAACTCCAGATTCTCAGCCAATTGAATATTGGCATACATGTTTCCCAGCATCGTTTGCGTACGCAGGAAGAATTGTCTTTCATCGGCCACGCGTATAGGATTATCACCGCCTTCCATACCCGGATAGTCCCTGTTACTCGCCCACGAACCGTCAGCGTAACGTACAGGCACAATTGGCAATGCTTCCAATACCTGCCTAATCATGGTGATTCCTCCGCCGTCCAACTGATCGACCTGCTTTTCGTTCTGATCAGTATATCCCAATGAGCCGCCCACTTTTAGCCAGTCCTTAATTTCACTGTCAAAGACAAACCGCCCGGCATAACGTTTCTGCCACGAACCGTACACCACACCATTTTCATTGCGATAATTTAAAAACGCCCCATAAGTGCCTTTTTCGTTGCCATTTGTAAAACCCAATTGATGGTTCTGCGTGAATGCCTCCTGGAATGCTTCTTTCTGCCAGTTGATATCATATAACGGGTTGCCTCCTTCATCGAAGAGCAGCGGGTTTGATCGTTTCGTTCGCGGGTCGACATATTTCGTGCCGGTTGCCCAACCCACGGGGTCATATTTCTCCGCATTCGCATAGGCAATCTCTTCAACTTCCAAAAACTCCCGTGCATTTAGTACGGGCAACAGCTTTGGCGCTACACCTACGCTAAAGTCGGCATCGTATGTCAATACGCCTCCAGCTGACGTGCCACGTTTGGTCGTTACAAGAATAACACCGTTGGCGCCCCGTGCCCCATAGATTGCAGTTGAAGAAGCATCTTTCAATACTTCAATAGAAGCAACATCATTGGGATTGAGGTAATCGATAGGTGTGCTTCCGTTTTGAAGTCCGGCTGTATTCAGGATGACCCCATCAATAACATACAGTGGATTATTGGACACGCTGATGGAACTGGCACCACGGATCCGAACGTTTGTCCGTCCGCCTGGCCGTCCTGAACCGGAAGAAACGTTCACGCCGGTTACCCTGCCGGCCAGCCCCTGGTTGAGCGAAGAAGCCGGCCGTTCCTGAAGCGTCTCGCCACGCACCGTCCCAACCGCGCCGGTGAGATCTGATTTTCGTTGCGTCCCGTAACCTACCACAACGACTTCATCGAGGTCCGTTTGGCTTTGTTCCATCACGACATTAAGTGAGGCCCCTGTAACGGGCATTTCCCGGGAATTATAGCCAACCCCGCTGAATACCAATACAGCACCTTCTTCATGTTGCAAAGTGATTACATATTCGCCCTGGCTGTTGGTGCTTGTACTATTGCTGGTACCCTTCTCTATCACGGTCACTCCACTGATGGGCGCTCCACTGGCATCGGTCACCAGTCCGTTAACTGCCTGTTGTTGATACGGCCCGGCCCATACGCCATGTGCCAATAGGGTCATCAATAACATAACCCAACACGAAACATTTGCGCGTCGCCGTTGCCGTTTTGTTTCCAATAAACAATATCGGCTGATTGGATGATCTTTCTTATTCATAATTATTAATTTAAATTAATTGATTATTAATCAGTATATTACAGATATTTTTTTATGCTTTTTCAGGACATCCCAATCCCTTTGAATCACGAAAACGCTATGGTATAAAGTAATCGGTGATCGTATAGAGCCAGCCCTGGAGCCTAAAAAAGGGGACCTGAGCTGTTAATTAAGTTTGCTGCTTGCTGGTGGGTGCTTTGGAGAACACCACATGAACGTGCGCAAAACTATACTGTTATCATGTGCTCTCATGTCAACTATTAAAAAGATTTCAATTGGTCTGCCACGTCAAAAAGGTGTTATACTGGTTTGCCAAATTTCATATCCCCACATAATACCACTCGTGGCATGTATAACAAAGGTATCGAATCGACTAAACACGTCCGTCCTGCGCCATCCTGAGCTTTCATGGCCGGCTACAGACAGACGAGTGATGAGAAAACAGCAAAGTGCCTTCCCGATAGGAAAACACCATGTAGTGAAGTTAAAACACAGGAAATAGTCAAGGACAGTTAAGGATAGTCCATGACGGTTAACTGAAAAAAATACGCAAGTTGGTATTCCCGATGACGGATACGTTTAATTGAGGCTATCGAGTATGATATCCCGTATGGCTACTGGTTCCAGCTCTTCATCCCGCCGCTTATCTTTTCCAATCAGCACCGGGTAATACGCCTTAGGAATATGTATGGCTCCGTGGGAACCTTTCACCAACGAAGCATCCAACGGTATCACATCCATTACATAGCGAAAGCCCAGCTTTTTCCGGAGCAGCTTATAACCAGCGCGTAGTTTGGACGACATGAACATTTCCACGGGGTCATAACCGGGCTTCTTATGGATATCTACCACCCGGGCGTAATCGGGGGCAACCTTATCGTCGAACCAGAAATAATAGGTAAACCAGCTGTCGGGTTCGGCAACGGCCACGATGTCGCCCGCACGTTCATGGTCAAGGTGGTATTGCTTTTTCTTCTCGTCGTCAAGCAAGAGCGCTATCCCCTCTTCTCCCGCGAGCAGTTCCATCACTTTTTGTTTAACCGCATCATTTTGGGTATAGATATGTGCTATTTGGTGGTCGGCCACCGCAAACGCCCGAGACGCCCCGGCATCCAGTAACTCCAGTCCTCTTTCTATACGGACAGCCAGCAGTTCGGCCTTACGGAGCATCCGATTGATATGTACCGGTCGCGAAACGGGTACGATGCCGTACTCAGACAGCAACAGTACATTTGCACCCTTACCTTCATAAAACCCCACGAGCTTTTCTAAAAGCTTGTCAATTTCAAGCAATTCTTGTCCGATCCTGCTGGTATCGGGGCCGAACTTCTGCTGGCAATAATCCAGATGCGGCAGGTATACCAGGCTCAGTGTGGGACTATATTTGTCTTCTACATACATCGCGGCATTCGCAATCCACTCGGACGACGCAATGTTTGCCGCAGGGCCCCAAAAGTTAAACAGTGGAAACTGGCCGAACTGCTGTTGCAGCTCGTCGCGCAATGCTGCCGGATGAGCATAGCAATCGGGGATCTTACGCCCGTCAGCCAGGTAGTTGGGCCGTGGGGTAACGGAATAGTCAGCCCCACCATACATATTATACCACCAAAACAATTGAGCACACGTAAACGTCGGATCTAAACGCTTAGCCACCTCCCACACACTTTCGCCCTGTACGAGTTTGTTGGATTGCTTCCAGAATTTGACCTCGCTGTCTGTTCGATCGTACCAACCATTCCCCACAATACCATGCTGCGACGGCCACAGACCGGTAAGGTAGGTGGTCTGCATGGACGTGGTAACGGCCGGCAAATGGGGTTTTATCCGGCTTACGTAAGCGTTCTTTATATAACCGGCTAAGAATGGCGTATGGTCGCCAATCAGGGCAGACGACAATCCTACGACATCAATGACAACTGTTTTCCGCATAACAACTATTCACCTAATTGATTAATCACCCATTGAAGTTCGCGCGAAATGGATTCGGCTATCGGCACTTGTAGCTGTTCAGGCAAAACGCCCCACGTATACGTTTCCACTTCCAGGTGGCCCGTGAGCCGCTTGTTTTGATGGATGGCTAACACATCGATGATATCCGATTGCGTGGATTGCAATGTACCGAGATCTTCCAGGAATATTGGAATATGGAAGTGCGATCGCCACTCCGTGGTCTGCTCGTCGAAAAGTGCACCCTGCGCATCAGGCAAATCCCTGAAACGGAGCAACCCACCATTCCGTTGCCGCGCAATGACCTGGTGCAGGTACGTGGATTCGTCGAAGGCCATGAACGCCTCGCCGACAGCCTGCCGGGCAGCGGTATCCGACGGGATCACCGCCTTCAGTGCTGCGCTTATCTGAAACTTTCCCACCTGTATACCGTGTTCCGCCAGTGTGTCAACCATACGGTGATGGTCTTCGTACCCTAAGGCGAAATGACAGACGTCATAGCACAGCCGGATATGGCGTTTGAGTGCTTCTTCGGCTTCCGTAGCGGTCATCGCCAACGCACTTGTCAACACCTTTATGCCTACAGGAACCAATTCTTCTATATACCAGCCAATAAACTCGTCACCTGTTTCCAACACACCATCCGGCTCGGGCTCGATATCCAAATGCAAGACCTTCCCGTGTGCGCGATGTAATTGCACAAGGTGCAACGCAACATTGGCCACCTGCGCTGTGGCGCGTTCACGCATCGCCCGCCAATTGCCGTCCGTATCGTTATACCAATGGCGATAGGCCAAGGGCGATGTAGATATCCCCCCATCCATGCCTTCCGGCAATAATTGAACGAGGATGTCGAATAATCGCGTGGTATAGTGCAACCTTTCCGGTGTCGTCCAATCCGGTGCATGTACATGGGCCTTGACAACGTTTTCATGAAAGTCGCCGAAAGGAAACCCATTCATGGTAAATACATAGCCGCCTATGTCCGCCAACCAATCGTTAAATTCGCTGAGTTTATCGTTATCCAGCAACGTTTTGCTTGCCAAATCAGAAAGGCGCAGACCCAGTCCCATGGGATTGTGCGGTGAGACTGCCTGCTTTATTTTTGGAAAGTGTTCGTTAAGCAGTTTGAAATGGTCTTCCCATTTTTCGCCGCCATGTATATTTGTACAATAAGTAAGGTGCCCGTAGCTTGTTATCATATCAATTGTGAATTGCTAATTGCTGTCCGTTGCTGCAACGCGGCAGCCGCCTGCAAGACGAGATCGCTGTCTAACGCATGTACCTCCACGCCACTACCGATAGCCTCCAGCAGCATAATGGTAAGCCGCCCACCGAGGTGTTCCCGGAATTCTTCCAAACCAGCCAACAAGGGATGATGACCGGAGCTGCTTTCCAACATTGGATGAAAAACCGGTAATCCTACCGCTTGCAGGGTATCGATAATCCGCTGACTATCTTCGGACGGGAGCAAACCTGCCAGCGATGAATACATACTATCCAACGCGATTCCAATGGCAACCGCCTCGCCATGCTTGATTTCAAACCCCGAAAGCTGTTCCAGTTTATGGGCGCTCCAATGACCAAAATCCAGGGGCCGGGACGAACCAAATTCAAAAGGATCGGCACCAGCAATATGTTGCAGGTGAAGCGCTGCGCAATGGTATATCAGGTAACGCATCGCCTCCATATCACGGGTATGGAGCTGAACAGCATGGTTTGCTATCCACTCAAAAAAAGCGGCGTCCTTGATCAGCGCCACTTTTATGGCCTCCGAAATCCCAGCCAACCACTCGCGGTGCGACAATGTGGTCAGAAACAGTTCATCGTTAAACACAGCTACCGGCGGACTGAACGTTCCGATGAAGTTCTTTTTCCCACCGTAGTTAATCCCATTTTTCACGCCCATCCCCGAGTCGTTCTGGGAGAGTACTGTTGTGGGCACCCGGATGTGCCTGATGCCACGGTGCGCAATCGCAGCAGCATAGCCCACCGCATCCAGCACCGCGCCGCCGCCAACCGCCATAATGTACGAATGCCGGTCGATACGGTGCTGGTCAACAGCTTCGATAATACGGTCGACAGCGGCGTGGTCATTCTTGACGGCCTCTCCACCCGCCACCATAATGATGTCGGCAACCAACGATACATTTGGAATTTCGTTTAGACGGCTGGCTATCCGTTCAACCAACCCTTCGTGATGGGCCGCCATGCCGGCATCCACAACCACCAATAATTTCGGTGTAACCTCCGGTTCGCGGCTGGCGAAAAACTGCGCCAATAAGCTATTCGTTTTCGAGAATAAATCGGCCGTAAACCGCACATCGTATTCATATTGTACCGTAAATACCTGCTTAATCAGTTGCTTCATTTCATTATCAAGATAATCATCAATCGTCCACGCTCCGTTGCCCTAGGTGACCGAGAATAGCTTTGCCAGCCAAATGGATAATGGAAATAATAACAGCACAATGAGCGGCAGCACCCATATGCCTGTTGCAGACGCCCATATTGCATTCATAAATATCAATCCCAACACCCCGTGTTTCACAGCCGTTCGAATATCCGGCACAGCCAATGTCTGAATTGCCCGGACGAGCGGTTTATAGATGAATAGCGCGAACACGGCCACCATCACAAATCCTAAGCTCACCCCATTCCGCAGCACCCCAAAATAAGTGACGAGCGCAATAACCAGGGCATAGAGGGCCGCCGAAAGCATAAGTGGGAACCGATTTCCGCCATGCACCTCATCGCGGCTGATGGTTGTTACGGCAGCAATATAGACGAGCGGAATTACCGCCAGGAACCAGGTTTCCGGCAACACATCGGCCATATAGCTCATCCCCAGCAACAAATTCAATCCGCGGCAAATTCCCATGGCAACAGGCCCTGCCAGCGCATGATGCTTTGCCCAACCATCGTAGAGCAGGCACATCGCCACGATGCCTACGGCTATCGCGCCTGAAATCCGATCTGTGGCTAAAGAAGCCAGTACACCTACGGCGAATAATCCTGCTCCTAGGTAAGCAGCGTGCGCTAAGTGCACCCTTCCGCTAGGTATCGGGCGTTCGGGGCGTTCCCTGGCATCTAACTGCGCGTCAAACACGTCGTTAAACACCACGCCGCCGCCATACAGGCCCATGGTCGCAAGCGACAACCAGGCCAACGAACTCCACGACAACGATTCCGCGCCCACGCCGGCGTAAAGCATCGCAATAGCTGCGCCCGCAAATACGTCCGAAATTGCCGTCATGATATTCGCAGGCCGCATGAGCTGCAAATAGGGTTTCAGCGTTATGCCCATAACCTACTCAGGAAATAATGATAGAGTCCGCATCGCGGCGAGGCTGCTGCCCCCCACGCAATACTGAATTGCCTTCGAATTTCTGAGCTTGATCGACCTGTATTTTTTCGGCAAACAGTCCTTCATCCAACTGACCGCTTTGACCAAAAGCCGTAATTGCGTTTGCATAACATACCTGTTCGATCACTTCCCGGCTTATTCCACTTTTTACCATGAGCGCCGCGGTTTTCGGAACCGCCAGCGGATCGCTGATGCCCCAATCGGCCGCCGAGTTGACCATGATGCGATCGGGCCCGTATTCTTTAACAATCTGCACCATCCGCTCATTGCCCATTTTGGTAAACGGATAGATGGTAAATGCAGCCCAGAAGCCTTTGTCAAGCACCTCGCGCACGGTTTCCTCGGTATTGTGATCGATAATGACCATCCCGGGATCGAGGCCATGTTCGAGCGCGATATCCATACTACGGGAAGTCCCGCGGGTTTTGTCGCGATGCGGCGTGTGTACCTGTACGGGCAAGCCGGCTTCTTTAGCCAACTCCAGCTGCAATCGGTAATACTTTTCTTCAGCGGGGGTCTGATCATCAAACCCGATTTCACCGACACCGACCACCCCTTCCTTATAGATGTAAAAAGGAAGCAATTCCATCACCTCTTCGGCCAGGGCTTCGTTGTTAGCCTCCCGGGAGTTCAAGCCGATGGTGCAAAAGTGGCGGATACCGAATTGGGACGACCGAAACCGCTCCCAACCGATGAGGCTGCTGTAATAATCGCGGAAGGTATCGATACCCGTCCGGGGCTGGCCGACCCAGAATGCCGGCTCGATCAATCCCACGATTCCCGCATCGGCCATGGCCTGGTAGTCGTCGGTAGTCCGTGAAACCATGTGGATATGCGGGTCGAAAAACCGGAACCCCTTAACCAATTCTAAGTCCAACGCGATGCGCTGTCCCATGGACGCGCGATCCTGCTCGTGATAACTGCACATTACTAATTATATATCGTTGTTTTTGTATCTTCCATGTCATTGCTCCCACATTTCCCAGGGGGTACCGCGACATGCTGAAAACGATGAAAGCACATCATGTTCCGTGAGGTATTGCCGGGCCCGATCGTTGTCGCTATGTTTGAACGCGTATGCAATTGCCCGTTGCTCAAGCGGCAACTGGCTTTTCTCCTTAATACGCACCATCAAATCAAATGCGCGTTCATCTATAAATGGCCCCACGAGTATCCATAGCATCGGGTTAATTTCCCGTTGCGCCGCGTGGCGCTCGTACGCGTAGTCGGTCAATGCTTGTGCCAATCGGCGGTTATTGCGTTGTTTCAAACCGATGATGTTGGGAATATCTTCGTCGGTAAAAAATGCTTTAAGCACCAACTGGTTCCAGGCCTCTTCATCAAGAAAACCGGCAGGGTACGGGTTATTCACCATTACGGCGTGCCGGACGGGTCCGATGTTACTGCGTATTCCTTCTTTACAACGTGACTTCCAAGCCGCTGGATAGTGATAAACCGGCAGTGCAGCATAAAGGGCAACCAATTCCTCCATATCGCCATATTTGAATAATCGCTCTACCAATTGCACGTATTCGTCCTCATCACATTTCGGAATGGCCAGCAATACCCAAACCCGCGCAAGCCTCACCGCCGACCACTCGCGGACCATCACGAGAAGCCCATTGGGCCCTTCGGGTACATCGTCAAGAGAAATCGTCGATGGCATATTGTCCGACTTAAGATGCCGGGGTAACGATGTGAATACCCGGGCAATCGCACCCGGACTCGGGCTGGCAGCGAGTTGTACTGTCTGAGCTGACAACCACTGCCATGCTGATGCATGCACATGCGATTTTAGCGCGCGCCCGATGGCGTCACCGATGGTAACATCACTTGTATTTACGTCCACAGTATCCCCCTTTCAATGAAAACAATTGTGTAATCTACAAAATTACAATTTTTGTGCACTTCGTCAAGCCAAAAAGGCTTCTATTTGCCACCCGGCCTCCGGCATTACTCCGGTATTTGCACATGGGTGGCAACCGCCAACCGATTCCAGATGTTAATCGTTGCTACGGCAACGATCACCTGTGCCAGGTAGTTTTCACCGAGGGCTTCCAGTGCAGTTTCGTAAGTCTCTTTTGTAAGTCCCTGTTGGCTAATCAACGTAACTTCCTCGGTTACCTGCAAGATGGCACGTTCTTCTTCCGTAAACAGGTTTGTTTCGCGCCAGGCATTGAGCAGGAAGATCCGCTGCTGGGTTTCTCCATATTTTAACGCATCTTTGGTATGCATATCAAGGCAGAAGGCGCAACCGTTGAGCTGCGACGCCCGGATTTTGATCAATTCCTTATGTATCGGAGTAAGCTGCGACTGTGCGAGGTATTTCTCCAGCGCACGCACGGCCTGGTAGCTTTGAGGTTCAAGCTGATCAATAGCAATTCGTTGTTCCATGATATCATTATTTTTTTGTTACGGGACAAAGGTAATTCGTTATACACGAAAAAAACTTGCACGGGTTTAAGAAAAACGCTTTGCACACGACTACTTGGATTACAAAAATAGAAAAGGTTTTGGTACCTTAGCCTGTCACCAATACTTCCCGGCATGCTTCGAATGAGTTTTATAGCACTAACACTTTTGTGGACTTTTCATCTCACCACTGCCCAGGAAAAGCCCGAACATCCGCAGAACAAAGCCATCCCTGCTGTGATTGAAGGGCCTGTCTTGCAGGCGTTATCCTACTTCCCCGAGCTAAAAGAGACAACGATTCATTTTGTTTTCACGGATAAACTCGAAAAATCGATCATGGCAGCAAGACCGACCATAGGGTCGTTATTGAAAAAGCGAAAAAACAGAACGTACAGGGTGCTTATTAACCCTGCATTCAAGCTAGGCTATGACATTGAATCCATCAACCAGATTCCAGACAGCGTGATGATCGGTTGGCTCGGACACGAACTGGGTCATATTATGGACTACGAACAAAAAAGCGCCTGGGAGATCATGAGAATGGGTGTATCCTATACGTTATCCCGTAATTACATCCGAAAGGCCGAGCGCGTGGCAGATGCCCACGCCGTCGATCGCGGAATGGCGCGCTACCTCGTGACAAAAAAGTCGTTCATTTTGAACCACTCCGAACTACCACAGGCTTATCGCGACAAAATCGAAGCACTTTACCTCTCGCCCGAAGATATCAGTAAATTGGTAGCAGATATAACATCCGAAGATGCCCATGAACAAGAAGAATTGCTAACCGATCACGAAAAGGCAAGTTATGAGGGCACGGTTGAAACTCACGAAGAAAGTATACCAGGTATTGGCTAATTTAGCGCCCATGAAACACCCTAACATGCAACGATTACTAGTATCTGTATTGTTTTTATGGCTATCGCTCCCCACTAGCGCCCAATCCCTGGCACAGCGAATAGCCAATGCGTTCCGCACGTTTGAAACCCACGAAAGTCTGGTTAACGGAACCGCATCGCTCACGGTTATCAATGCAAAGACCGGCGAGGTGGTTTTCGCCAAAAATGAGCGGCTTGGAATGGCTCCCGCTTCTACCCTGAAAACAGTAACCTCGGCCACTGCCTATCATACACTTGGAGCAGCCCATAGGTTTGAAACCACGCTTTCGTACACCGGTCATATCGATGCGTCCGGCACGTTAAAAGGGGATATCGTGATCCAGGGGTCTGGCGACCCGTCACTTGGCAGCGATCGGTTTCCACAAACGGCCGATACGGCATTGTTAGCTGCCTGGGTACAAGCCATACGGGCAGCCGGCATCCATAACATAGCAGGTCGGGTCATTGCCGATGACCGGCTATATAACGGACAGACGGCACCACGGGGCTGGACATGGCAAGACATGGGCAACTATTATGGTGCCGGTGTTTCGGCACTCAACTGGCGTGAAAATTCGGTAGGCATCAATTTCATAGCGGGATCGTCACCGGGAGCCCCCACGCGCATAGGAAATACGACGGCCGACCTCAGCTACTTACAGCTTGTAAATGAAACGACGACCGGCAACCGTGGTACGGGCGATAATGTTTATGCTTTTTCGGCACCCTATTCCAGTCGTATTTACCTTAGGGGCACCTATGGCATTGATTTGAAGAAAACAATCTACCTCTCCCTCCCCGATGGTGCATACGATGCGGCACACCAATTGCAAACCGCCTTGAAACGCGAGGGGATGGACCTTGACGGTACACCCACATCAACCCACTTACTGCTGCTCGCCGGCAGCGCGCTGCCCAGCGGAGGCACGACTATCCATACCCATCGTTCCCCACCGCTGGCTGAGTTGGTTTATTGGTTCAATCAAAAAAGCATCAACTTATACGGTGAAGCGCTCCTGCTCGCCATCGAGCGGCAGCAATCAGGAAAAACGGATACACGCGCCGGGGCAGACATGCTGCAGAAATTTTGGTCGGCAAAGTTAGCTATTCCGTCCAGTGAACTTAAGATCATGGACGGCAGCGGACTCTCGCCAGAGAACCGTATAACAACCAATGCGCTTGCACATATCCTGGCTTCGTTGAAAACTGAACCATGGTTTGCCGGTTTCTTTCAAAGCTTACCGATCTACAATGGGATGCGGATGAAAAGTGGCACGATCGGCGGCGTATTGGGTTACGCCGGCTACCAAACCAGCAAAGACGGCACACCACTTGTGTTTGCCCTACTCATAAATAATTATAACGGATCGGCCACGCCGATGCGGCAGCGGATGTTTCAACTATTGGATGTACTGAAATGAGTAAGGACAAAGATAAAGTGTTACATTTGCATCGAATTGCTGCTGAAAAAACCAAGGAAGCAAAAAAAGCAAAAAAATGAACAAGACAAATCGGAAGCACGATGCCCTGGACTATCACGCTAAAGGGAGGCCAGGCAAAATCGCCGTTGTACCTACGAAACCTACGCAATCGCAACGAGACCTTTCACTCGCCTATTCGCCCGGCGTTGCAGAGCCTTGCCTCAGGATTGCAGAAAACAAGGAAGATGTATATAAATATACGGCCAAGGGTAATCTGGTAGCCGTAATCAGTAATGGTACGGCAGTACTCGGGCTAGGAGATATCGGGCCGGAAGCGGGTAAGCCGGTAATGGAGGGAAAAGGGCTGTTGTTCAAAATTTTCTCAGACATCGACGTGTTCGATATTGAGTTGGACACGAAAGATGTCGATGAGTTTGTGCGCATTGTCAAATGCCTGGAACCGACGTTTGGTGGTGTTAACCTGGAGGACATCAAAGCGCCGGAGTGTTTTGAAATCGAACGTAGGCTAAAAGAGGAGCTGAACATTCCGGTGATGCACGATGACCAACACGGCACGGCCATTATCTCCGGGGCAGCACTCATTAACGCGTGCGAACTACAGAAAAAGAAAATAGAGAAGGTGAAGATCGTTGTGAACGGTGCCGGTGCGGCCGCCATCTCCTGTACACGGATGTACATGGCATTGGGTGCCCGAAAGGAAAACATCGTGATGCTTGATAGCAAAGGTTGCATCCATCAGGACCGGACCGACCTTGATCCGACCAAAGCCGAATTTGCAACAAAGAAAAAAATCGCCTCGCTTGCAGATGCACTGAAAGGCGCCGACGTATTCATCGGATTGTCGAAGGGCGATGTGGTAACGGCTGAAATGCTGAAGACCATGGCCAAAAACCCGATCGTGTTCGCCATGGCGAATCCCGACCCGGAAATTGCATATCCGTTGGCTGTGAAAACACGCAAAGATGTGATCATGGCAACGGGTCGCTCCGACTACCCCAACCAGGTTAACAATGTATTGGGCTTCCCTTACATCTTCCGCGGGGCGTTGGATGTACGTGCCACAGCCATCAATGAAGAAATGAAAATCGCTGCCGTACTGGCCATAGCCCAATTGGCCAAGCAGCCCGTGCCGGAAGCGGTAAACCAGGCTTATGATGCCCAGAACCTGAAATTTGGTCCCGATTACATTATTCCAAAGCCTACCGATCCACGTCTTATCACTGAGGTAGCTCCCGCCGTAGCCCAAGCGGCAATCGATTCGGGGATAGCGCGCAAGACGATTACCGATTGGGATAAATACCGCGAGGAATTGCGGCAACGTCTGGGACAGGATGACCGGATTATGCGAAAACTGAGCGATGCCGCCAAACTCAATCCCAAACGTGTGGTCTTCGCCGAAGCGGATAATTATAAAACGCTCCGTGCGGCACAGATTGTCAAAGAGGACGGTGTGGCTATTCCGATACTATTGGGTAACAAAAAGAAAATACAACAGTTGATTGACGACAATCTGCTGGAATTGGCCGATGTTCAGATTATCGATCCGTTGGAGGAAAAAGGCGGTGAACGATTCCAGAAATACGTCGATTTTCTATATGCTAAGCGGCAGCGGCGGGGCGCTTCTTACTTGGATGCCCAGAAATTAATGCTTGACCGAAATTATTTCGGTGCCAGTATGGTGCAGTTTGGCGAAGCCGACACGCTCATTTCGGGGCTTACCAAAAATTACGCAACGGCTATCCGCCCTGCATTGCATGTGATCGGCACACAACCCGGAAGCAAACTGGCGGGAATGTATATGATGCTGACTTCCAAAGGGCCGGTATTCTTCGGTGATACCACGGTCAATGCCAACCCCACGGCTGACGAACTGGTTGACATTACTGTCCTGCTTCATGAAGCCGTGAAGAAAATGAACATCACTCCACGCATCGCGCTGCTCTCTTATTCGAACTTCGGTTCAAATAGCGGTGATGTACCTGACAAAGTACGCAAAGCGGCTCAGCTGCTCCACGAAAAACACCCCGAAATACTTGTTGATGGTGAGATGCAGGCAAATTTTGCGGTGAATAGTGATTTGCTGGCGTCTAACTTCCCGTTCAGCATGCTGAATGGATCGCCGGCCAATACACTGGTATTCCCGAACCTGGAATCGGGCAATATCGCTTATAAATTACTGCAGGAAATCGGCGGTGCGGAAGCGGTGGGCCCTATTCTCCTGGGAATGAACAAGCCGATGCATATTTTGCAATTGGATAGCTCGGTGCGCGAGATTGTCAATATGGTCACCATCGCGGTAGTTGACGTACAGTCGAGGGAACCACTGGTGAATAAACAAAAAACGAAGTAAGGAAACATGTATGAGTACCTGAATGGTAAACTAGCATATAAGGCTCCCACCCACGTCGTACTCGACGTGGGTGGGATAGGTTACCATATCCACATTTCACTTTATACGTATTCGCAAATAAAGGACAACGAACAGTGTAAACTATACATCAGTTTCCAGGTACGGGAAGACGCACATACCCTCTTCGGATTCGCAGAAGAAGGTGAGCGCCGGTTGTTTGAACACCTGATATCTGTTTCGGGCATTGGTCCGAATACCGGAAGGATGATCCTTTCGTCAATCACGCCGGAAGAAATACAATCTGCCATTATTCAGGGTAATGTACCGCTTATTCAGCGTATTAAAGGAATTGGACCGAAAACTGCCCAGCGAATGGTCCTCGAATTGCAGGACAAACTCAAAAAACAGGGGCCAGACGCGTTAATAGCAGTACATCGCCAGCAAAGCGTGCCTGAAGAAGCGCTATCTGCATTGATCATGCTGGGATTTGCACGTACGCAGGCAGAAAAAGTATTGACAGGCGTGCTGCAGGTTAATCCGGAGTTGACCGTGGAGGCCCTTATCAAGGAAGCATTGAAGAAACTTTAAGGTTTTTTACATAAATTGGCCGCGTAAATATTGCCGTTTCGAGTATTAAAAAAACATCTACTTGGAAAGAACGATACGATTTCGCTTTTGGTTATTGCTCCTGCCTTTTCTATTGACCATTCCGGGTCATGCGGTAGGGCAAGTGGCCGATTCGATCGATCGGGATAGCGTAAAATTACGGTATCCGGTAAACGACCTTCCGTTCCTCAATCTCTATCAGAAAAAACAGGCGTTTGATCTTGGCATCCCCTCGAACATTGAGCGTGAAGTCGTATTCGATCCGATAACCCGTCAGTACATCATCCGCGAAAAGCTGGGAAACCGATTGTATCGTCCCCCGCAGTACCTTACCATTGATGAATACCGCGAATACGAAGGTGATTTGCTGAAACGGAATTATTGGCGCACGCTCTCGGACAAGCAACTGACCGATTACCGGCAGGACCGATTAATCCCGACGATCTATGTGCAGAGCGAGGCATTCGAAAAGATTTTCGGTGGTAACACCATCGATATCATCCCACGTGGCAGTGCCGACATCAGCATTATGGCCCAACGGAATAAGAATGCCAATCCGATGTTCAACGAGCGGCAGCGCCGGCAGTGGGGTTTTGACTTCGATCAGCGCATCCAGATGAACCTGACCGGACAAATCGGCGATCGGCTGAAGCTAACGACCAATTACAATACCGAGGCCCAGTTTGATTTTGAAAATCAAATCCGATTAGATTATACCGGAAAAGACGACGATATCGTTAAACGGATTGAGTTGGGAAACGTAAGCATGCCGCTTAACACGACACTCATCAACGGCACACAAGCACTGTTTGGCCTCAAAACGCAGCTGCAGTTCGGCCGGTTGAATGTAACGGGGATTTTCTCGCAACAGCGGTCGCAACAACGGGAGATTACGATAAAAAACGGAGCACAGGAAAGCGAGTTCGCACTAAAGGCCGACGAATACGAGGACAATCAGCACTACTTTCTGGCCCAATATTTTCGGGAAAATTTCAACAGAGCCATGGCGCTGGCCCCGATCATAACGACCGATGTAAACATTACCCAGATTGAGGTTTGGATAAGTAACCGGAGTAATTCGGTAGACGATTCGAGGGACGTGCTGGCTTTAATGGACCTTGGCGAATACCAACCCTATAATACGGCACTGATAAGCGCGGGTAATACACGCTATCCGTCTACGGGAATACCCGGTGAGCCTGTACAACTGTATTCCAATACGCTTCTGCAGGCGCTGCCGGATGACGCTCGGCTCACCCAATCCAACGGAGCACAGCAGTTTTTTCAAGGTAATGGCGCCAACGACAACTACGCCAAACTCACCTATGCGCGGAAACTCCGCGAAGGTACCGAATACACGGTAGACCGGCGGTTGGGTTTCATCTCACTGAACATGCCGCTCAACAACGATCAGGTACTGGCCGTAGCTTACCGTTATACTGCTGGCGGGCGTGAATACCAGGTAGGTGAGTTTTCGACCGACGTGCCGGTTACCCCTTCACAGCCCCAGATGCTCGTAGCCAAATTACTGAAAAACGAGATACTCAAAACCAATCTGCCCATATGGGACCTGATGATGAAAAACGTCTACTCCATCGGTGCATACGGTGTGGGGCAGAATAATTTCCGGTTCAATATCTTCCGTATCGAAGATGAAAGCGGCGTGGAGCGACCTGCGATGTATGAAGGACAAAACACGCAAAATAAACTGTGGATACAACTTACAGGCCTGGACCGCCTGAACCCACAGAACGCACAGCAACCCGATGGTTTTTTCGATTTCCTGCCAGGCATTACGATTGATCCTGAACGGGGTCGCATCATGTTTCCCCTGATAGAACCCTTCGGCAGTGACCTGGCCAGCCAGTTCATGACGGGATCCGAGCAGGCATTGGTCGACAAGTATACCTATCAGGCACTGTATGACTCCACCAAGGTAATTGCACAACAGTATTTTCCCAATCAAAACCGATACCTCATCAAAGGGTCTTACGAATCGGAAGTAGGCACCGAATTTCAACTGGGTGCCATCAATGTGCCCAGGGGTTCGGTACAAGTTTTTGCCGGGCCTGCGCCATTGCAGGAGGGCGTAGACTTCATGGTCGATTACGACATCGGCCGGGTGCGGATTCTCAATCAAGCGCTATTGCAATCGGGACAGCCCATCCGTATCAAGATGGAGAATAACCAACTGTTTGGTTTGCAGCAACGCACCATGCTCGGTGGTCGGCTGGATTATGCGGTGAATGATAAGCTGCAACTGGGTGGTACCATCATGAGCCTCACCGAACGCCCGCTCACCCAAAAGGTAAATATCGGCGAAGAGCCGATTTCCAATACCATGTGGGGGCTGGACCTCTCTTACAACTCACCGTCGCGCTGGCTTACCCGGATGGTCGACAAGATTCCATTTCTCGATACCAAAGAACAATCGTCCATCTCGTTCTATGGTGAATTTGCGCAATTACTGCCAGGACACCCACGGGCGTTGAACTTTGCCGGTACACGCAGCGGTATCACCTATATCGATGATTTTGAAAACAGCCGTTCTTTTATTGACATCAAAGGTGCATTTACCTGGCAGCTCTCGGGCACCCCGCAGCTCTTTCCGGAAGCCGAACTGATGGACGATCTCCAATACGGATTTAACCGGGCACGCTTCGCCTTTTACAACATCGATCCGATATTCTACCGCGACATCAATCTTACGCCCAAAAATATCGGCAGTACGGAGTTGTCTAATCACCGTGTGCGCGAAGTGCTGGAGCAGGAAGTATTCCCTTTTCGTGAATCGACTACCGGCCTACCTATTTTCCTTTCCACATTAGACCTGGCATTCTACCCTACCATTCGCGGACCTTACAACTACACCACCACGGGTGTAAACCCAGATGGCACGCTGGCTAATCCGCGGAGCCGCTGGGGCGGCATGTTCCGCAAAATCGATGCGCCCGATTTCGAAGCACAGAACATCGAGTTTGTGGAGATATGGATGATGGATCCCTTCCTGACAAACCCCAATTCGGGCGGTGGCGATCTGTACCTGAACCTGGGGAACATTTCGGAAGACATCCTGAAAGATGGGCGTAAAGCTATGGAAAACGGCATGTCGCCTTCCGGCGATCTATCCCAAATAGACGAGACCAACTGGGGGCGGGTACCTCGAAACCAACCGGTAATACAAGCATTTGACAACGATCCGGCAGCACGTGCACGCCAGGACATCGGCTTGGATGGCCTCGCCGACGCTGATGAGCGTGGGTTCCACAGTGATTTCCTGAGCCGGATGCAAGGGCTGCTGATGCCCGAGGCTACACAGGAGCTTACCAACGACCCTTCGGGTGATAATTTCCAGTACTTCCGCGGACCGGAACTCGACGGACAGAACGCAGGTATCCTCAAACGGTATGAGCGCTTTAACGGACCTGAGGGCAATTCCAAAACGCCTGAGCAGTCAGTGGGTGTGGAAACCTCGGCGTCTACCCTCCTCCCCGATGGCGAGGATATCAACCGCGACAACAACATGAACGAGGCTGAAGAATATTATCAGTATCGCATATCGCTCCGCCCGCAGGACATGCAGGTAGGGCAGAATTTCATCTCCGACATGCACACCGCCGAAGTGGAGCTTCGGAACGGGCGTAAGGAGCAAGTAAAATGGTATCAATTCCGCATTCCACTCACGCAATTTGAAGACCGCGTGGGAGATATACGTGATTTCAAATCCATTCGCTTCGTCCGCATGTTCATGACCGATTTTGCGGATACGGCAGTGGTTCGGCTTGCCCAGCTCCAACTGGTGCGGGGCGAATGGCGCAGGTATAATTCGGAAAACAACAACGCGAAAGTTATTGCCGATCCGAGCATGGGTGCGGTACCGCTCGATAACTCAACCATTGAAGTAGCTGCCGTAAACATCGAACAGAATGGCAACCGGCAGCCCATCCCCTATGTGGTGCCTCCCGGCATTGAGCGCCAACTTGACTGGGGCAATCTCAACAACAATGTACAGCTTAATGAGCAGTCGCTCTCGCTCGACGTGAAAAACCTCCGTGATGGCTACGGTCGCGCTGCCTACCGCACGGCCACCAATGATTTCCGGGCGTATGGCCGTCTCGAAATGTTTATCCACGCTGAGGGGCAATACCTGCAAGATGGCGAATTCAGGGCATTTGTACGGGTAGGTACGGATGACCAGTACAATTACTACCAATATGACATGCCGCTGAAAATAACCCAACCGGGCACCCGTGACGCGGAACTGATCTGGCCACAGGAAAACCGGATGAATATACGGATAAGCATCTTCCAGGAAGCAAAGGAAGCACGTAATAAAGCGACGTTAAACGGACAACCATGGCCCTACAACGAGCCTTTCACGTTCTTCGATGGCGAAAACCGCGTAACCATTTTAGGACAGCCCGACATCAGCAAAATACGTTTTTACATGCTTGGCGTTATGAATCCCTTACGCGACAGCGAAGTGAGCACTCCCGGAGACGATGGCCTGGATAAATCAGGGCTCTTCTGGTTCAACGAACTGCGGCTCACGGATTTTGACGATAAAGGTGGTTGGGCGGTTACCGCCCGAATGAACGCCCAACTGGCCGATTTTGCGAACATTACCGTATCGGGCAGCAAGAGCACGATCGGTTTCGGCTCTATCGAGCAGCGTATCGGCGAGCGGAGCCGTAGCGACGATCTGTATTTTGACCTGGTGACCAACGCTGAACTAGGTAAATTTTTTCCTGCCGATTTCGGGATAAGGATACCGCTTTTCTTTAGCTATACGCGCCAGGTAGGCACCCCCGAATACAACCCATTGATGCCCGATATTGAGCTCAATAGCGCGTTGGCAAACCTATCGCGTAATCGGCGGGACTCGCTGCTGCGTGCTACCCAAGACTTTACTACGCGCAGAAGCTTAAATTTCACCAACGTGCGTAAAATACGTACCAACATCGAAAAACCAGTGCGGCCATGGGACATCGAAAATTTCAGTGCCACCTATGCCTACTCGCAAAACTACCACCGCGATTACTTAACGGAAACCGCACTGCAAAAAAACTACCGGGCAGCGCTGGATTACACCTTCACCAGCAACGACGACCTTACGTTTGAACCCTTCAAAAAATTGATTAAGAATAAGCATCTGGGTATCCTCAGTGATTTCAACTTCAATTTGATGCCGTCGTTGCTCAATTTCCGGATTGACGTAAACCGCATATACAACGAAAACACCCTGCGGGTGAATAATTCGGCTGACAATTTCCTGCCGGCGATGGGTACCCTGTATAATAAGAACTTCACGATGAACCGTATTTACGGTATCAGCTGGAACCTATCCAAATCGTTGAAACTGGATTTCAATGCCACCAACTATGCCATTGTGGATGAGCCCGACGGTCGAATGAACGGGCTTAAACGGGATACGCTTTGGGAGAATTTCTGGCGGTTGGGCCGCACCACGGATTACAACCACATGCTGAACATTACCTACACCCTACCTATCCACAAATTGCCGGGACTGGACTGGATGAATGTAGATGCACGCTACGGCACGCAGTTCAGCTGGCAAACCGAACCGTTGTTATCCATGCTTAACCAGGACATCAACATGGGTAATAGCATTCAGAACTCACGTACCATTCAGGTAAATCCGACACTCAATATGGCCGGTTTGTATAACAAATTCGGTTTTATACGGAATAACACCGGGCTGGATGCCAGTGGGACAGCAGCCTTTTTTACCGGCTTGCTGACCAGTATCAAAAATATCAACGCCGCATATACGCGCGTACAGAACACCTTCTTGCCCGGGTACACACCGCAGACCAATATGTTTGGTTATGATTTTGACCGAAGCGCACCCGGCTGGGGCTTCCTTTTCGGAAGCCAGCGTGACATCCGTCGGCGGGCGGCCGAAAACGGATGGATCACTACCGACACGCTCCAGACCCAACTGTACATGACCTCGCTTACGGAAGATTTGTCTATCCGGGCCATATTGGAACCCATTCGCGATTTGAATATCGAACTGACGGCGGTAAAACTGAACAACCAGAATTACACCACTTCTTTCCAATATTCCGCGGCGGCCAATGATTTCCGCAGCCTCACCCCCGTTACAACGGGCAATTATAGCATTTCATACCTCACGATCGGTACAGCGTTTAAGGATCATGAGGCCCTCTTTCGTGAATTTGAACGTAACCGGCAAACCATCTCCCAACGACTTGGGCAACTAAATCCGAACTCGTCCGGACAAAGCGATGGTTATGCTGACGGTTACGATCGCACGGCCCAGGATGTGGTGGTCAACTCTTTTCTTGCCACTTATCGAGGGAAAGAGGCCGGAAACGTTAAACTCGGTAGTTTTCCCAAGATTCCGATTCCGAACTGGAGTGTCACTTACAATGGGCTGAACAACATCCCGCTGTTCAGCGAATTCCTCACATCGCTTACCCTACGGCATGGTTACAACACGCGGTATACTATCAATGGGTATAATTCGCTTATCCGGTACAATGAAGTAAATGGCTTCCCATCCGAGCGCGACATTAATGAGAACTTCCTGCCTAAATTTCAGTTTCAACAGATATCTATTTTTGAGCAGTTTACGCCATTAATCGGTTTCGATGCCCGATTTAAGAATAACCTCACCGCAAATGCCGAATACCGCAGTGCGCGAACATTGAACCTGAGCATGCAAAACAGCCAATTGGCGATGCTCAGCGACCGTTCGTTTGTGTTCGGGGCGGGTTACCGCGCCACAGGCTTCCAGATGCCTTTTGGATGGTTTAGTGGTTTCCGTATGGACAACGACCTCAACTTCCGGTTAGATATATCGGTCAACGATCTGAAAACCCTGGTATACCGATCGGACATCAATGAATCGGAAGTTTCGGCGGGCAACAAGAGCATCTCCTACCGACCGTCTGTGGATTATGTTATCAACCAGCGGTTCAACATCCGGCTGTTCTTTGACAGCAACTCCGTGCGGCCGTATACATCACAGACATTCGCGACGTCATATGCCAACTTCGGATTCAATCTGCGGTTGATGCTGCAGTAGTTGTTATTTTAAAAGCGAAACCTGGTATAGGTCCTTTCTCCGGTCAACAAGGTTTTTCACGGTGCCGTATTGATTAACCTCTTTTAACAGGTTGAGATCGACATCCACCACCAGCACCATTTCCGTATTTGGTGTGGCCTCTGCTTTGATTGCATTTGTTGGAAATGCAAAATCAGACGGCGTAAACACCGCTGACTGTGCATATTGGATATCCATGTTATTCACTCGGGGCAGGTTGCCAACCGCCCCTGCAATGGCTACATAGCATTCGTTTTCGATGGCGCGTGCCTGGGCGCAGTTCCTGACCCGCACGTATCCGTTTTGGGTATCTGTTAAAAAAGGGACAAACAAAATCTGCATCCCCTGGTCAGCGAGAATCCTTCCCAGCTCCGGGAATTCGACATCGTAGCAGATCAATATGCCTATCTTTCCGCAATCCGTATCAAAGACACCGACCTTATCGCCACCATGCATTCCGTAATACTTCGTTTCATTAGGCGTAATGTGCACTTTCCGGTATTCTTCAGTCCTGCCATTCCGTTGGCAAAGCAAGGACACATTATACAGTTTACCGTCGTCTTCTACTACAGGCATGGTACCGGCAATGATATTCACATTGTATGACACCGCCAATTGCTGGATGTGCTGTTGTATTTCGGCAGTCATGTTCGCGAGTTCACGCATTGCTTCCGTAGTGGGTAAGTGATTATACGGCTCCATCAATGGCGTGTTGAAAAATTCGGGAAAAAGGGCGAAATCCGCTCCATAGCCACTCACCGCATCCACAAAAAATTCGACCTGATCATAAAATGCCTGGATATCCTTAAACGTACGCATCTGCCATTGTACCAACCCCAACCGAATGGTCTTTTTGGAGGGCGATGACGCCTTCGTTTTTGGCTCGTAATAGATATTATTCCACTCCAGCAACGTGGCGTATTCCCGGGATTCTGTATCGCCTGCAAGGTAATTTTTAAGTATCTTCTTTACGTGAAAATCATTTGCCAGTTGAAAAGTCAGTACCGGATCGTATACCTCCTTTTGCTTAACTTTTTCGATGTACTGCTTGGGCGTTAGCTCGTTGGCATATTCATGGTATTTAGGCAAACGGCCACCCAGTAAGATCCCTTTCAGGTTCCAGTGTTCGCATAGTTCTTTGCGCGCATCGTAAAGCCGCCGCCCCAAGCGTAAATCCCTGTAATCGGGATGCACAAAAGCCTCAATACCATATAACACGTTGCCATCCGGATCATGGGTCGAAAAGGTGCCTTCTGCGATAATTTCGCGATAAGTATCCGTAATATCGGTTTTTCTCGTATCAATGACAATGGCCAGGGCACAGGCCACCACACGGCCGTCAACCTCAACACACAGCTGTCCTTCGGGAAATAACCCAATCAAATCCTTGATGTTCGTCCGTGTCCATAAGCCACCGACACCGCCATAAGCCTGATTCATTGAATCGATCAGATCATTGTAGTCTTTCAGTGATAATTCTCTGATTTGAATGTTCATAGTACCCGAATTGACAAGTTCTAAATATAAACCGGCGTTAAGCGTTTCCATCGTATTCGCCCCGCAATGCATACCATCCAAAAATACATAGCCCGCCGGTGATGATGGGCATGAGAATGAAGGTATAGATAATTGCGGGCACCAAGTCTTCCGATTTGCCGCTTGCAAATTGCGGAATGGCCTGGCTAACGATTAAGTAATAACCAGCTGCAAGCCCGAGGGCTATCCACACCATGCCTAATATACGTTTTATCGTATTCATATCACTGTACGTTTTGGTTCTTGTTCTTCAAGTAAAGCAATCCGATGACGAAACTGACGCCCCCAATAATAATTGGATACCAAAGTCCTGCCAAATGCGGCTTATCTACCGGCAATGTGCCCGATGTTTGCTGGGCCACCGTATTGGCCAACTGTGCTTTGGTGACCAGATACGTAGCCACTGCGGGGAGTAGGCCGCCGAATATACCATTACCGATATGATAGGGCAATGACATGGACGTATATCGGATCCGTACCGGAAAGAGTTCAACCAGAAATGCCGCGATGGGCCCATACACCATGGTCACATAAAGTACCTGGATGAAAATCAGTAAAGCGAGGGAAAAAAAAGCATGCTGTCCAACTTTTACGGTCTGCACAACAACCCCGTCTTCGGTCATCACGGTAGCCCTGCTTCCATCCGTGTACACTTTCAGGGTCGTATCGCCGGTTACCTGCCGCTGGTCACGTATTTCCTGTTTGGCGCTTACGTCGGTAAGTTGGTAGATACGGTCATAAATCGGCCGATATGTTAAGATGGCTAACAACATACCAGCCAGCATAATCGGCTTCCGTCCAATCTTATCAGACAACCAGCCAAAAAAAACGAAAAACCCCGTTCCAGCCAACAACGCAGTTCCAATGATGTAATTCGTTTGATCAAAATCCACGTGGCATACATTCTGGAGAAACGACAGTGCATAGAACTGTCCGGTGTACCATATAACCCCTTGGCCCATGGTAGCGCCAAATAGCGCAAGCAGCACAAACTTGAAGTTATACCTTTTACCAAATGATTCGCGCAAAGGGTTTGCCGACGTTTTCCCTTCGCTTTTGGCCTTCTTAAACAATGGCGATTCATCCATGTTGCGGCGGATAAAATAGGAAACCACCACCATAACCGACGAAATAAGGAACGGCAGCCGCCAACCCCAGTCGTCAAAAGCTTCGGCAGACATACTGCTTTTGGTAAGCATAATGACCGCCAACGAAATAAACAGGCCAAACGTGGCCGTCGTTTGAATCCACGATGTACGGTATCCCCGCTTATCCGGCTCTGAATGCTCTGCCACATAGGTCGCCGCCCCACCATATTCACCTCCCAAGGCCAGCCCTTGCAGCAATCGCAACAACAGCACAATAACGGGTGCCGCAAAACCGATGGTTTCGTAACCCGGAACCAGTCCGATGGCACAGGTAGCCAGTCCCATGACCAGCAACGTAACCATAAACGTATATTTACGTCCGATGATGTCACCCAGTCGGCCGAAGAACAAGGCACCAAAAGGCCTGACCACGAAGCCCGCAGCAAATGTAGCCAGGGTGGAAAGGAATGCAGCTGTGGGATTATCGGGTGGAAAGAATTTTGTAGAAATAACGATCGCGAGACTGCCAAAGATATAAAAATCGTACCATTCGATGAGCGTACCCAGTGACGAGGCCCCGATAACTTTCCACAGGTTTCTTTTGTGAGTGGTCGCACTGACCGGATAAGGTTCTTGCATAAATGGGTTTCGATAATTGGTCAAAAAAAGTTGTCTGAAGAAGCGCTGTTCTCATAAACTACAAAAACGCGGATTTCATAAGCCTCCGATGCGTCTAAATTAATTACAATTATTCAATCCTGACAGCAGAATTACAAAAAACTTCGTGACAGACAAGCTGTCCTAAAACAACAGAAGCCCTTGCTACAGCAAGAGCTTTTCATTGATAAAAGCAAAGTTAGCGTAGCAGCATTTCCTCCAACACCCCCCAAAGGGGGTTTTTAGTGGAGGCGTATACCGCTACCTTTGTCTTATGAACAATCGGAATAAACCCGAATAATCAAAAAGGATGAAAAGATATATACATAAAAACAAACAGTATGCAAGCTGCTTGGCGCTATGCCTGTTGGTGGCATGCGTTCCGACTGTCAGTTTGGGGCAGAATCTGGATTCGTTGGAGCAGGTATTGACAACAAAGCAGCTAACGGACGCGGAGAAGATCAAAATATTGGATGACCTTAATTGGTTTTATAACAGTATCGATGCTGACCGCTCTATCGCTTTCGGAAAACAAGGATTGGCACTTGCGGAGAAAACCGGAGACGAAAAGATGATCGGCACTTTCCTTAAAAATATTGGCATATCCTATTATATGGACGGTGTGCACGATACGGCATTACTATATCTCGACAAAGCCAAACCAACTATCGAAAAACTGGATGATTACCGAACGCAGACCTCACTTTATAATGCGTATGCCAACCTCTATCGCCAGCAAAGCCTGTATAACGAGGCGATCGCCAATTACCTGAATGCGGCGAAAGTCCTTGAAGCACAAAATGACATCCAACGGCTGGGTATCGTCTATTCCAATATTGGAGGGGTTTATCAGGTAATGATCAATTACGAGCAGGCATTGATTTACTATAAAAAAGCGGAACAACTGGCCATAGAAACCGATGACAAAGATGGGCTTGGAAGTGTTTATATTGCTTTGAGCGATATTAGCCTTTATCAGGAGGCACCTATTGAGGAATCCATAGCGTACGCAGAAAAAGCCATCGAATTATTTCGGCAAACGGACAATAAGCTTTTCCAGAACAAAGCCCTACAGACACTTGCCAAGGCACACTATTACCATGATGATTATGCTACAGCGTTGCCGCTCGCAAAACAAGCGGTCAAGCAAGCCAGCGCATTAGGTTTTGACCACTATACTGCCGAAGCGATCGAACTGACCTCCAACATCTATTTCTATCAGGGTCAGCATGCGCAAGCTGTTGAAGCCGCACTGGAGGTATTAGCTATCGACACGACCGACATCAACATTACAAGGAGTGTCTATTCCAATCTGACAACTGCGTACGCTTACCTGGGGAAACCAGACCTCACCCACCGGTATATGATTAAATATATGGAAACCCTGGATCGGTACAGCAACGAAACGTATCAAAATTCACTCTCGGCTATGGAAGTGAAATACGAAACCGAGAAAAAAGAACTCAGGATAACCGCATTGGAAAAACAACGGCAGCTCTATAGCTGGCTCGGCATTGCCGGAGCGGTGATTTTACTTATCGCGTTGGCATTCGCCTTTATCCGTTATCGTCTCGCTGTAAGCAAGCGAAAGCTCGCAGAAGAAGAAACCCAACGACTGGAACAGGAAAAACGATTGGTGGCCGTGCAGGCCACGCTGGATGGCGAAACGGCCGAACGCACGCGCCTGGCCAAAGACCTGCACGACGGACTGGGCGGTATGCTGACCGCCGTAAAGATGAATTTACCGCAGGTAAAAGGTGATGCCCTATTGGAGGCAGTGGATGTAACCCGTTTCCAGACGGCGCTGGGCATGCTCGACGATTCCATACAGGAACTCCGCCGGGTGGCCCATCACATGATGCCGGAGTCGTTGTTACGGTATGGCCTGAAAGTTTCACTTGCCGATTTTTGTGCAGCCATCCCAACAACCAATTTCCATTATTTCGGGAACGAAGCCCGATTGCCCGGTAAAATGGAGATCATGGTATACCGCTGTATCCACGAGCTGGTCAACAATGCGCTGAAACATGCCGAGGCCGAGCATATCAACGTGCAGTTGGTACAGGAACCTGACCGTATTTCTTTTACGGTACAGGACGACGGAAAAGGGTTCGATCAGTATACTGTTTCCGAAGGGATGGGATTGCGGAATATCCGACAGCGGGTAGACGCATTTCAGGGTAAATTGGATATTTTTTCTTCAGGAGATGGAACAGAAGTGCATGTAGAACTGGAACTGACAAAAAATGAACAAAATGATTAACCTGGCCATTGTAGACGACCATAAGATCCTAACGGACGGATTAAAAAGCCTTATTGAAGAATCAGGCATAGCGAAAGTGGTCGGTGTAGCGCACAGTGCTTCCGAATGCCGGAATTCCATCGGCTTTTGGAAACCGGACGTATTGCTCCTTGATGTAGGCTTGCCGGATATCAGCGGAGTAGATTTCTGCAAGGAACTCAAAGCGCGTTTCCCCGAACTCAAGGTGCTGGCACTGACCACGCACAATGAATACAGTGTGGTAAGGCAGATGTTGGAAAACGGTGCCTTGGGCTACCTGATCAAAAATGCCATGACCGAAGAAGTGCTTGCGGGAATACAGGCAGTTGCGAGAGGCGAAACGTTCCTCTGCCATGAAATCGACGTGCTGATGAAGCGCCCCAAAGAGACTCATCTGTGGTTAAGCCAGCGGGAGCGGGAAATGCTGAAGCTGGTGGCCGAGGGATTGACCAACGGGGAAATAGCCGACCGCATCTTTCTAAGCCCGGAAACGATCAAAAGCTACCGTAAAAATCTGTTACTGAAACTGGATGCCAAAAATACCGCCGTACTCGTTAGGATAGCCCTTGAGCGAAAGTTGATCTGACATAAGATACACCTGCCTCTTGCCGTTCCTTTGTACTTTGCGGCCTATATATCGGCCTCGGCAATCCAGCGAGCAATGAATTCAAATAAATGAAAGCAGCTATTTATACCTAAAAAAGTAAACCTACGTATTTGAATCCTTTACCCCAAACTGATACAGAGCAAAAAAAGAAAACCCTTACTTTCGTAAGGGCTTCATTTGATTGGTCGGGATGACAGGATTCGAACCTGCGGCCTCTTCGTCCCGAACGAAGCGCGCTACCGGGCTGCGCTACATCCCGATTTTGGTCGATGTGGTGTGCAAAAATATCACTTTCTTACGAAAAAAGTCACGCTATTCTTGCAAGTTCAGTTTTTTATTTAACTTTGAAAAAAAAAGTACTTTCAAATGAAGAAAGAGAAAGACTATATCGGGGATATCGCCGAAATCCGTTCGATGATGGAGCGATCTTCAAAATTCTTGTCGCTCTCGGGCTGGGCAGGTGTCATGGCCGGTGTTTATGCGCTGGCCGCCGCCTATTTATCATACGCGGTACTCGACTTCAATCCGGGTGAAATAGCCCCATCCACCAATGGGCTGGCAACCGGGTTTCCTATCCCACCTCAGTTGGTTAGCTTGGCATTGGGCACATTGCTGCTGGCAATAGGCACTGCCGTCTTTCTTTCGCAACGGAAATCCAGCAAACGGGGCGAGAAGCTGTGGAACGCCACGTCTAGACGCATGGTAGCCACGATGGCCATTCCCCTCGTTTCGGGTGGGTTGTTGATTCTCATATTACTTAACAATGGATTAGTCGGCCTGGCAGCGCCCTTCTCCCTTATCTTTTATGGTTTAGCCCTATTCGCGGCCGGCAGTTTTACCTACGGTGCGGTTAAGTTTCTAGGGCTTATGGAGGTTGTACTTGGACTTATCGGCACCTGTTTTATTGGCTACGGACTACTTTGTTGGGCTATCGGCTTTGGCGTGTTGCATATTGTCTATGGTATTTACATTCATTATCGTTATGAAACTGAGATGTAAATCATGTCGACCTACCAAGCAATCATAATATGATCGAGCACGGCAGCCGATAAAAGGAAAATAATTAGCTGAAAAGTGAAATTAGCAATAGACGGATTATATAAAGCTTTCGAAAGCCGGGTAAGGCTGGGTATCATGTCAGCTTTGGCTGTGAATGATACGCTCGACTTCAATGCGCTGAAAGAATTTCTCGGCCTCACCGACGGCAACCTGGCAAGCCACATTAAGGCATTGGAAAAGGAACAGTTCATCGGTGTTACCAAATCATTCGTCGGCAAAAAGCCAAATACGCAATATTTTATTACAGCTCTTGGTAAAACAGCATTCAATCAGCATCTCAAAGCCTTAGCGCAATTAATCGAATCACAGAAATAAGCACCATTTTTTTTATTTATACACTTTGAAAATCAAAGTCCTTTTTAAACTAAAAAATCGATGATCCTCAAACAAAAGAAGTCATGAAAACTGAAATTCGCACCCACATCAACGACCCCGCGCAACTGGAAGACCTATACCGCAGCGACCGTGCAGCCTTCAAGCAATCGTTCAATGACCTGCTTCCAACCCTTAAAGGCAATCCCATTGCGGATTGTTGGCATGCACGATTGAACTATTCGAGTGAAACCATCAACTGGAGCACCCAAAAGGAGTTTCTATTTGTCATCGTAGCAGCCGCTATCGCTGGTTTTATTGCCCAGTTTCCAGCCCTATTCGCCATCGATGAAGATTTTTTCTACCCTCGGAACATCGGCTTCATTGTTTTTCCGCCGCTGGCGATGTACTTCGCATGGAAACACCAGTTGCCAACCGGCAAGATCGCCTTCTTGCTCGGCGCCATGCTGGTGGGGCTGGCTTTCATCAACCTACTACCCGGTGCACCAGACAGCGACACGGTAGTACTATCGTGCCTGCACCTGGTATTTGTTCTGTGGTCCATATTAGGCTATGCCTTCGTTGGGAGCGTAAGCGATAAAAGCAACCAGCGCATCCGGTTTCTCATATACAATGGCGACTTACTGGTGATGATGGCGCTCATCGCGATTGCTGGCGCCCTGCTCAGCGGCATCACCATCAACTTATTCTCGGCAATTGGATTCAACATCGAAGAAATTTACGTCCAATATATTGGAATTACCGGTGCGGCCGCAATACCCCTGGTTGCCACCTACCTGATTCAATCCAATCCTCAGCTGGTCGGGAAAATTTCGCCGGTCATCGCCCGCATATTTTGCCCACTGGTATTGGTCATGCTCGTTGTTTACCTCGCGGCCATGGTCTACGGCGGTAAAAACCCCTATACCGATCGGGATTTCTTGTTGATTTTCAATATCATGCTGATCGGGGTGATGGCCATTATCTTCTTTTCCATTGCCGGCACCACATCCGTCCGAAATAACCGACTGCAGTTAGCTGTCATCACGCTGTTGGCCGCCGTAACCATCGTTGTCAATGGTGTGGCACTTTCCGCCATTCTTTTCCGCATCGCCGAATGGGGAATAACGCCAAATAGAACGGCCGTACTGGGTGCCAATCTATTGGTATTGGTCAACCTCGTACTGGTACTTGTCCAGCTGCTCCGTGTGTTGCGCGGAAACACACCGATTGTGAGGGTCCAGCACGTCGTTTCGCGCTATTTGCCCGTCTATTTCGTTTGGGCAGTGGTGGTCACCTTATTATTCCCGTTCATCTTTGGCATATGACCGCGTTATCCGGTGAACCACCTGTATGAGCAGGTTGGCCCCGATCATCCCATAGCGATGTACTGTTTATGACCGGAGAAGTACGTAACCGCACTTTTTCTGCCTAATGTTACGTAACATCGTGTGAGTAGTAATTCATCTCGTGCAAGAATGGGTTACTTCCGCGTCAACCCGGTTTGCTGATGCATTGTAATGAGATCAGGGTATACTACAACTATTCCCTGACGCGAAAAAACGAAGCATGCAAGCAATGGAAGCATATTTTAATGTGGAAAAAGGTATCCCTCCTTCCGTGTCACCGTTTGCGTTTTCGCCATCGGTAAATCAGTAAGCACCGAAACAATCTGCCGCCGCGCCAACAGAAACCATTGGCACATCAGCAGCGTTTCCTTTTTAGTTAAAAGTGATTTCCTTCAAATTAACAACGAATGGGTACACACCACCAGCACCCCATTTTTCGTGTCGGGAAGTTGCTTATTCGGCGTCATGGCATTCGCTTACGCCCGAATGGGCCTGTTAGCGAGGTGGGAATATTTTGCTTTTTTGTCATGATCAAATGACATTTGGGCAGCATAAGATACTTATTCGTCGGGATGACACGATGATACTGCAGAATGGAATGACGATGCGCCGGGGCGGAACGATGGTGCAATTGAACAGTATTGTCTCAACGAGAAATAAATTACACCCATAATTATGTTACGTAACATCAGTATAAAACTAAGCAGGCTGACCACACCGCCAGCCCTTGAAATCGTCGACTCGTTACCTACCAAGCCCGCACGGAAATGCCCTGACGCAACGTATTCCCGCCCGGAGGAAGCACGGGGCAGCAACAAACTACCGTACGATCGGCACGATCATCTGTTTATCGACGGCAATAAAACGGTGTTTTCGCATTCCAACGCAGCGGCTGATTTCAGGAAACAAGTACACTATTCAGCAAAAAAGCCCGACCAAAGTCGAGCTATACAATCCTGTCGGGTTGGCGGGATTCGAACCCACGACCTCCAGCACCCCATGCTGGCGCGATACCTGGCTACGCTACAACCCGATTGGGAGTGCAAAGATAAAAAAATTTTCAATTCAGGTCAGATAAAAAGCGGGCCGCCCCACGCTTTTTTATCTTCCTCTCCAACTTCAATGCTCCGCCGCGATCAGAAACCTCAAACCTGCCCACAAGACGCCAGGGAACACCAGCTCGCGTGAAACGGCTTTGCCCCTGGTTATGTTCCATGAGCCGCTTATCCAAATCAGCACTGCTGCCCGTGTAATATCGATTCAAACGTTCACTGTGAAGAACATAAACATAATACATGACCTAACGAGGTTTAACGGGGAATCCAGGACCTTGACGCCAAAGCGCCACGCGATACCTAGCGGAGTTCATCACGCTAACAGCGTGACTACAACCCGATTGGGAGTGCAAAGATAAAAATTTTTTCAATTCAAATCGGATAAATCAAGTGCTTATTAGCCATTCTTATCGCCGATGTATTTATAGAACGCATCGCGGTACGTATCCCCTACCGGAATGATTTTGTCTTCGATAAAAATGCGACCGCGCTCTATACTGACTATCTTATCCAAAGCCACAATATATGAACGGTGCACGCGTACAAACCGATTGGAAGGTAAAATATCTTCCATCTTCTTCATATTCTGAAGGGTAACGATCCGCTCGCCTGCAGTATAGATTGAGATGTAATCCTTGAGCCCTTCTATATATAGCACATCATCGAGATCCACCCGCTGTATCTTGTGTTCCGTCTTAACGAAGATAAAGTCGACGGCGTCGCTTGAAGGTGAGGAAACGACAGGCGGAGGCCCCTGCGGAGTACGATTAGTTAATACCTTTTGTACTGACCGGTAAAACCGATCGAACGCAATGGGCTTCAACAAATAATCCACCACATTGAGTTCGTACCCGTCTAGCGCATACTGCGGATAGGCGGTAGTAAGGATCACATCGCATTTGCCATTGATAATTTTCAGGAATTGCAAGCCGGTCAATTCCGGCATCTGTACGTCCAGAAATGCTAAATCCACTTCACCGTTCTGTACCATGGCAAGTGCATCGATGGCATTGGTGGTACTGGCCACCAAAGTCAGTTCAGGCACTTTGGCAACGTAATCAGAGATGATATCCAATGCCAGCGGCTCGTCGTCTACAGCAATACATCGTACCATGGGCATATCTTTTGGGGCTATAAATATATAAAAAGTTCGCTAGTATAATAATGCTCCGATTCCACGATATTGATGGTATGCCGATCGGGGTACCCCAATTGCAACCTCCGCTTGAGGTTTGTTAGTCCCACGCCTCTCGTTTGGTCTTTGTTCACCTGATTCTTCGCATTTTCAGCTTTAAAGTGGAGTCGTCTCTTTTGCACGCCGATATCAATACGGATAGGTTTAAGTTCATCGGTCGACACACCGTGTTTAAATGCATTTTCGAGAAATGAAATCAACAGCAAGGGCATAATCCGGAGGCCTTCCTCATCGATATCAACATGCAGATCTACGTACACCTTCTCCTTGAACCGTAGCTTCTGTAATTCGATGTAATTCTCAAGGTAGTTAATCTCCTCCTCCAGCAGCACCAGGTCCTCGTTGCTTTCGTACAGCATATACCGCATAATTTCCGACAACTTAAGGATAGCCTCGGGGGTTTTCTCCGATTTCTTGTAGGCCAGTGAATAGATATTGTTTAGCGAGTTAAAAAGAAAATGGGGATTAATCTGCGACCGAAGGAAGGCCAGCTCGGCATTTAGCTTTTCTGTTTCCAGGCTCTTACGGTCTTCCCGGGTCTTGAAATTAGACGAAATCACATACACCGCCGTGCTTAATAGCATAAAAAATAATCCCGATATCAATGCCGCTGTTGTATACTGCACGGATGTCAGTATCTGCCTTTGGCCATCGCTATCACGGTACTGCAGAATAACATCGTCGTAATATAGCGCAACCCCATACTTGACTACAATAGATACTACCAAAACAATGGTCATGTAACCAAGTGCGCGCCAGTATCTACCAGTGCTGATAAGCAGCGGATTGATCACGAAATAATGTATATAAAAAATGGTTACGTTCAACGCACCATAAAGCAGGATAAGGATAACAGCATGGGCCAGGTGTTCCCGTACATTGATGAGGAACAATACGGTCAGTAATACTAACCACACCAGGCTATGAATTAAAACCGCCTTATTTTTAAGCATAGTTACAAATATAGGACTAGGTAGCCAATATTTCCGGGCTTATCGACAAACGCCTCCGTTCTATCGGCCAATCCCTTATTTCAACAGATAAACTTCCGAATCCCGTTGGTCTAGAAAATCCTACCGTTGGTCTAAAACTTTTTCATAGCGAATCGATAATCTCTTTATTTGTAGTGTGCAAAAGGAATTGATGTGATTCGCTAACCCTGAAACATAATGACAATGAAAAAGTTCATCAGTAACATTTCGCCCTTCCTGCTACTTCTTATTCCATTTTTCGTAGGCTTAATATTGGTGGCAAAACAACCGAAAAATGAAGTTGTTCAGGAGCGTATACAATTGAATGCTTCGTTCATTTCACTACCCGATGTTAATGTTTTTAAAGCATTACTATGGCGATAATGGGACCGCTTGTGTACCTTTGCCTCCATGCAAAGTACACGCTTGTCCATCCATAGTATACTGACTGCCCTCGATCTCGATGCGGCTTGCCTGCCGCTACTGGAAGAGGCCCCTGCTCACGATGAACTCCTGCGCGCTCACACCCCCGATGCCATCTACACCGCCATCCGCACGATAGGTGATTTACTCAACGCCCCACAAAAGGCCGATCAATTGATTGAAAATCTTGAGGAGCGCATCAATATCATCATCCACAAGCTCAAATTTATTGCCGACGAAAACAAACCGCGTGTACTGTTTCTGAACGATGTTTCGCCGGCCAGGGTCAACCGCAATGTTTATCTTGAAACCATTGCACGCATTTCGGGTGGTATTCCAGTCTATACGTCTTCGGAAATGGCAACCGCCGAAGTAATCGTTGTAGTGAGTGAACAACCCATGCCGCAAATACTGACGGCGCTACCTACGCTGTTGGCCGCTCCCGAATGGTCAGAAGTGATGGCCGTAAAAAACGGCAATGTGTATATCATCCATCACCCCGACAACCTGAGGCAGCCCGGCGCGCTTATCGCGGATGACATCGAGATCATGGCCGAAATCCTCCACCAAAAACAATTCATTTTCGGTCGCGACGAAGATGCATGGATGAAATTCGAGTCTTAATTACCGCTCGGCCATCAGGTAACGCTTGAATGCGTTAAAATCCACACCCAATGTCACCGTTTGCTTTTCACGGCCTTCCAGATGGTTCACTTGTGCGGGAATGGAGATCTTCGTTGCAATCTCCTCCGGAAACACTTCAGGGAATTTACAGGGATGGGCAGTCGACAGGAAAACCGTTGCGTATGTTCCGGGATATTGCGCACGGTAACGTTCCCCGGCCAGCCAGGCGATGGCGGTATGCGGACAGGCGATGTATCCGTACCGGTCGAATATCGCCTGGATGGCATCCTGTGTTTCGTCATCGGTAACTGTATAAGAAGAAACCAGTTGCTTCAATACGTTACGGTCGTTGTTAAATAGGTCCATGATCCGCACCCAATTGCTGGGATTGCCCACGTCCATTGCATTGGCCAGCGTCTGCACTGATGGCCGCGGTTCGTACCGGCCATCCTGCAAGAAACGTGGCACTGTATCGTTCACATTGGTCGCAGCGACGAAATGCTTCACGGGCAACCCCATCTTATAGGCCAATAAGCCAGCGCCGATATTGCCGAAATTACCACTCGGTACCGAAAACACCACATCCCGCATGCCTTGTGCCTGCAACTGCGCGTATGCATAAAAATAATAGAATGTTTGCGGAATCAATCTGGCGATATTGATGGAGTTGGCCGAAGTAAGCCGTAATGTCGCTTTCAGTTCGGAATCATTGAACGCCTCCTTCACCAATGCCTGGCAATCGTCAAAGGTACCATCCACTTCAATAGCCCGTACATTCTGACCGTTGGTAGTCAACTGTAGTTCCTGCACCGGACTCACCTTTCCCTTGGGGTACAGTATGGTTACCCGCGTGCCCCGCACACCCAAAAACCCTAAAGCTACCGCTCCGCCGGTGTCTCCCGAGGTTGCCACCAACACGTCGAGTATCCGTTCGTCTGTTTGCGAAAGGGCAGCCATCACACGGCTCATAAAACGGGCTCCGAAATCCTTGAATGCTAGCGAAGGTCCATGAAACAGTTCCAAAACCGCCACCCCACTACCTATTGGGCGCACAGGCGCCTCAAAATCAATGGCGTCATCAATTATCCGACGTAAATCAAGCGCGGCAATGTCTTCACCGATCAATGCAGACGCCACGTTAAATGCAATATCCTGAAAGGAGTGATTCGAGAGGTTCCGGATGAAATATGCGTCCAAGGTTGGGATGGTTTCCGGCATATATAATCCTTTATCTGCCGGCAAGCTATTGAATACCGCTTCTTTGAAAGATACGCGTAACGTCTTATTATTTGTACTGTAAAATTGCATGGCTATTTGTCCGGTTAGTCACTTATCTCCTTTGGTCCTGTCGTATTGATACCTGATACATATCCGTTGCTATCGATACCCTGGCTGTTCAATAATTCCTGTACGGCTGCAGTAACCCGTCTGGCTGCCCCTTGACTTTGTGCAAAGGCAAAGACCGATGGCCCCGAACCGGAAATGCCAAAGCTGAGTGCTCCCGATTCCATGGCCACGCGGCGCATCTCATAAAATTCAGGAATAAGGATGGCACGGGTAGGCTCGATGATGATGTCGTGCATGCTCCGCCCGATAAGTTCGTAATCATTGCTGAATAATCCCGCTACCAGTCCCGCGATGTTGCCCCACTGGGTTACGGCATCCTTGAGCGCAACCTTCGTGCGGATCATTTGCCGCGCATCGCGGGTGGGTACGTCCACATGCGGAAATACCACCGAAGCAAACAGCGACGGCGGCGCCGGTAATGTGACCACATCGAGCGGGGCATAGCCTCGAATTAAGGTAATTCCACCCATTAGTGCGGGGGCCACATTATCGGCATGGCCATGGCCACAGGCCAGTTCCTCGCCCTGTACTGCAAATGGCAGTAATTCTTCGCGCGTTAGTGGATCACCCAACAGTCTATTGATGGCGAACAGGCCAGCTACGGTACTAGCCGCACTCGACCCCAGTCCACTGCCGATGGGCATGTGCTTATGCAGTGCTATCTCCACCCCTATATCCGTCCGCCCCAGCTGTTGCAGATAGGTCAGCACACTGGCACTCACGGTATTCTTCGCTGCCTCGCGGGGCAGCCGCCCGTCGTCGCCGGTAATTTCAACCACATGCACGCCCGGATTGCTTACTTTCCGTATGCGCACCTCATCGCCCGGCTCATCAAGGGCAAATCCCAGCACATCAAAACCACACACCATATTGGCTACCGTAGCGGGGGCAAACACATGTACCTGATCTTTTTCCATTACATTCATCTGATTATGCTCCCACATTTACCAAGTCTGCAAATACACCAGCCGCGGTCACTTCCGCGCCCGCGCCCGGTCCCTTAACCACCAACGGCCGGTCCTTGTATCGTTCCGTGGTAAACGAGATGATGTTATCGCTACCAGACAGCGCGAAAAAGGGATGGTTGCTGTCTACCATTTCCAGCGCGATATTCACCCTTCCGTCTTCCAGTGTGCCGATGTAACGGAGTATTTTATTCTCCTGTTGGGCCTTTTTCTTCAGTGCATCGAAGTGTGCATCTGCAGCTTTCAGTTCGCGGTAGAAATCACCCACCGAAGCGGCATTGATGCAGGCATCGGGCAAGATGGCATCCAATCGTACCGCTTCGGGCTCAAGAGGGTATCCGGCATCACGGGCCAAAATCAGCATTTTGCGCATGAAATCAGTACCTTTCAGGTCGTCGCGGGGATCGGGCTCGGTAAAGCCAAGTTCCTGAGCCGTTTTTACCACATCGTAAAACGATGCACCACCCGTAAAGTTGTTGAAGATATAGGAAATCGTTCCCGACAAGATGGCTTCGATACGGATGATTCGATCGCCGCTCATCATCAGGTCGCGGAGCACCCGTACAATCGGCAGTCCAGCCCCCACATTGGTTTCATAAAAGAAATCAACGCCATGCCGGCGGGCAGTATCCCTCAGGAGCTGGTATTGGTCAAAACGGCCCGAATTGGCTATTTTATTGCACGTTACCACAGATATATTCGACTGAAATATACCCTCATAGTGGCTAATCGGCTGCTCGCTGGCCGTGTTGTCGATAAACACACAATTAGGGAGGTTCAGCTGTTTCATGCGCGATACGAACATATCCAAATCGGCCTGTTCGCCCGATTCCTGCAGCTGATCCCTCCAGCTATCGAGGTCGATACCGTCCGCATTGAAAACCATCTTACGTGAATTGCTAATGCCCACCACCTTAATTTCGATATCGTTGTTATCCAGCAGGAAATCATGCTGCTCACGGATCTGCCGGAAGAGCGTCGAGCCGATATTGCCCGTGCCCACATTAAACACATGCAATGTCTTATTCAACTTTGCAAAGAAGGCATCATGCACGGCGTTCAACGCCTTCGCAAGGTCATCATGGCTTATGATGACCGAAATATTGTACTCCGAAGAGCCTTGGGCAATCGCCCGTACATTGATGCCGTTTCGGCCCAGGGAATGAAAGAGTTTACCCGACATGCCCGGTGTCTGTTTCATATTTTCACCGACGATGGCGAGTACGGAAAGGTTATCTTCGATTTCGGGTGCCGACAGTTTGTTCGCTTGCAACTCCAACTCGAACTCATTTTCGATCAGCGCCTTTGCCCGTTGTGCATCAGCAGGGTGCACGGCAAACGTGATACTATGTTCCGAAGATGACTGGGTAATGAGCACCACGTTGATTTGTTCGCGGGCCAGCAGCGTAAACAACCGCCCGCTAAAACCTGCCCGCCCAATCATACCTCCACCCACCACGTTCAGTACGCTGATCGCCGGAATAGACGAAATCCCTTTAATGGCCATCGACGTCCTACCGCTGTCATACTGGATTACCGTACCGGCAAAAGCAGGATTAAACGTATTACGAATTACAATGGGAATCTTTTTGAGAAAAGCGGGAATCATCGTAGGGGGATAAATAACCTTCGCCCCAAAATACGACAACTCCATGGCCTCCGTGTAGGAAAGTACGGGCAATGAAAACGCCTTTTTGACAATGCGGGGGTCCGCAGTCAGCATCCCATCCACATCGGTCCAGATTTCAATGGCGCTGGCGCCGAGCGCCGAACCGACGATAGCGGCGGTGTAGTCGCTTCCGCCCCGCCCCAACGTGGTTACGCGTCCCTTCTCATTGGCCGCAATAAAGCCGGTAAAGAATAATAGCTTCGCATGGTTTTCGGCCACATAAGCCCGAATAGCCTGCTCCGAAAGCGGTTGGTTTACAAGGGCACTACCGAAGTGGCTGTCGGTCTGGATAAGCTGTGTGGTATCCACGGGGTCCACCGCAGGAAAATACTGCTCCGCGATTTTGCTCACCAGTAAAACCGAGCACCGTTCGCCATAGCTTACAATCAAGTCCTTGCTTTGCAGGCTCAGTTCACGCAGGTTGTAAACCCCCTGCAACAGATCTTCCAGTTCATTCAGGTAAATTTTCAGCTTGGTTAAAACCGGATTCTGCCGCTTTACGGCGATAAGCTGTTTCACCACCGAGAAATGGCGCGATTCCATCTCTTTCAGTCCGCCAATAAAATCTTTCCCTTCAGCCGCATCCGTTGCGAGTCGGGTAAGCAGGTTCGTCATTCCGGCCATGGCCGAGAGCACCACCACGGGCTGCTCACCAGCCTCATGTGATTTCTTTAGAATTTCGAGCACTGCAGCAATGCTTTCTACTGAACCCACGGAGGAACCGCCAAATTTGAGTATCTTCATGTTATTTTCTATACCTGCGCATTGAAACTAAAAACGCCCTCCTCTGCTTGAGGAAGGCGTTTTATAGTTTTTATCGTGACGACTACATAAACTTACTTCCTCCGTGTATGGTACCCGGTGGTAATCGTTGATGTAATGGTCGTGTTGTTATTCACTTTGATTGATATTTCCGCGACAAAGGAAATCCTTTATTTTGAAATTTGCAAGAAAAATATCTTTTTTTTACGATTACTTCAGTATGATAGCACAAAGACAATTCAGTTCTGGGATAAGCGGATGGATCTTCAACAAATTTTAATACCTTTAACGGGAAAACTGAGGAGAACACAAGCCATGTCTGTTATATCAAGTGTCCACTTTTTGCTTATTCCATTCACCCTCGTCATGACAACAGCCTGTAACAATACGCAACAGCCCCAACAGCCGACATATAAAACAACAGGCAATGTCGAACGCCTCGACCCCGCATTGGACGCTATCATAGACACCTCCGCCGCGATTGAAATCATTGCCGAAGGCTTTCAATGGAGCGAGGGACCGCTTTGGGTAGAAACGGGCCAAATGTTGCTATTTTCGGATGTGCCGGCAAATACGATTTATAAATGGACCGAAAAAAACGGCACCGAAGTCTACCTCCAGCCAAGCGGCTATACCGGTACCGAACCAACGCAGAGCAAGGAACCCGGCAGCAACGGATTGTTGTTGGATAGTAGTGGCAACTTAGTCCTTTGCCAGCATGGCGATCGGCAAATGGCCCGGATGGACGCTCCATTGGATAAGCCAAAGGCTGCGTTTACCGCCCTAGCCAGCCGCTACAATGGTATGCGCTTCAACAGCCCCAACGATGCCGTATACAGTGCGACCGGCGAACTGTTTTTTACCGATCCGCCATATGGGCTGCCCGCACAAAACGATGCCGACCCGACAAAGGAGATTCCATTCAACGGGGTGTACAAAGTGACACCGTACGGTGACGTCATCTTACTGACCGATAGCATCACCAGGCCCAACGGCATTGCTTTCTTTCCCGACGGGTACACCTTATTGGTCGCCAGCTCCGATCCAAATGCAGCCAATTGGTACGTGCTCGATGTCCGTAACGCACCAACCAACCCGACCCTCTTTTACAGCGCCACCGATGAGCGGCGAGGCCTTCCGGGGCTACCGGATGGACTGAAAATCACAAAAAATGGGATCGTATTCGCCAGCGGCCCCGGTGGCGTGTGGGTATTTAGCCAAGCGGGTGATGTGCTGGGAAAAATAAAACTGGACGCTGCCGCATCCAACGTTGCCCTGTCGGCCGACGAGAAAACCCTATACATTACAAACCATCAGCAAATATTGCGCGTAGCACTGAACCAGTAGGCCACTACTCCTTATTCCTACAGGTTGTGCCCTGTCGGCAATTCACTACAATATCTGATTATCAACCGGTTTATCCTTGTATAAAAGGAGTGCGTTTATACCTTTGTCGTCACTTAGGAAAAAGGGGATTACCACATATGGTACCTCACCAATAAGCAAACTAAGATGCATACCGGCAAAACATACGGAATCGATATCAGTTTCGAAACGCTCAACCTGCCCCTGCAGCACGACGTATTGGTTCTGGCAAAAAATGCGAGCCAGGGCAAGCGGGGACTGGGGAGGTCACTGGAGTTACTGGCACCGGGCACCTTCCATCCGGTCGATTCCGAGATGAGGCACGAAGGTATCGAGGCGGTTTTCGTCAATCGGCGCATCCTCACCAAAATCCCGACCGAGCGAATTATGCATATCCTTCACCAGCATGTTTTTGAACATGTTGGTGAAGGTGAATTGCTACAGGTTGATATACGCGTGCGGATATCCATGAGTAACGTGAATAGTTGACATGAGGCAGAAACGGGGATAATGAATATACAATCACTGATAACCAAACAGTACGAGACGATAGACGCGTATGCCGGAACCGGTTATGCAACGGACCTCCTGCGCACCGCAGACGTATTAGTTGTGGTTGAAAACGAAGAGCCTGTCGGTATCATCACCGCATCAGACCTTGCCATGAAACGGCACCATATTGTAGCCGATTGTGTAAGCAATTGGCCATCAGTTTCGTATAATGAATCGGTCAGCTCGGTACTGAACCGGATGAAAGCAACCGGTGCCACGGCATTGCCTGTTACTTCCAAAGGAAGTTTTTACGGAATCATTAGGCAGATAGACTTGTTGACACATCTCTATACCGACCACGAAAAGCAGCGGGCCGCATTGTTGGCTGCTGCACACGACCTCCGCAGCCCCATCGCATCCATTACCATGCTTGGAACCATCCTCAGGGCTGATCCCGCATTGGGCAAGCATCAGGAGTTGATCGATAAATTGAGTGAAAGCTGTGACTATGCGCAGGTACTCATACAAGATATTCTTAATGCCGAGCAATCACCTGGAGAAACACTGGCACTCGAAGCTGAAAACATCGATGCGCTGGTTGACGAATGTATTGCGCCCTTAACGGAGCAACTGGAAGAAAAACAATTGATATTGTCCAGGCAGTTGTACAGCAACCTCACCGTAAAAGTTGACCGCCACAAGCTGAAACGGGCTATCAACAATATGCTTTCAAATAGCATCAAGTTTTCACATCTCGGCGGCACCATTACATTATCCACACGCGCAGCTCCCGGCGACCGGGTATTTCTGGTGGTGCGGGATACCGGTATCGGCATCCCTGATCACATGCGGGAACGGATATTTGATAAATTCACCAAAGCCCGGAGGCCGGGTACGGCGGGCGAACCGACAACCGGCCTCGGATTGTATCTTACCAAAACGATCATCGAAGCGCACGGTGGCACCATCGAGATGGAAAGCGACGGCAAAACCGGCACCAGCTTTATCGTTTCGTTGCCGGCTTAAGATTACTACTTTAACAACGTCAGACTACTTCAATGTCAATGCCTTAAAGGAGCGTGTCAACTCGGTAAGCGATTCCTCCACGCCCATCCGCTCCAATGACGATGCACCTACGAAGCCTTGCACGTCGGTGTGATCCAGCACCCACCGTACATCGTCCGGTGTATTGATCGGGCCGCCATGGGCAAGGAAGAAGGTATCGGGATTGACCGACCGACCCGCCTCAATGATCTCCTGCGTGCGCTCAACGGCAAAATCCATGCTACGCGATGCATTGACCACACCTATGGACCCACCTACGGTGGTGCCCACATGCGAAATAATAGCGTCTGCACCAGCATCTACCATTTGTTTGGCCTCCTCGGGTGTGGCTACATATACAATGGAGAACAGGTCCATCTTCGTGGCTAGCCGGATCATCTCCACCTCCTTCGCAAAGCCCATCCCCGTCTCTTCGAGTACGTGCCGGAAATGGCCGTCGACGATGGAATGGGTAGGGAAGTTATTGACGCCCGAGAAGCCCATATCTTTCACTTTCAGGAGGTGGTGCCACATGCGGCGGCGCGGATCCGAACCATGTACCCCGCAGATTACCGGCACTTCGTTCACTACCGGCAGCACCTCAAACTCACCGATTTCCATGGCTTCAGCATTCGCATCGCCATAGGCCATCAAGCCGGCGGTTGAACCATGCCCGGCCATACGAAAACGTCCCGAATTATAGATGATGATCAGGTCGGCGCCACCCCGCTCAATGAATTTGGCACTGATACCCGTGCCGGCACCGGCTGCAATAATGGCTTTTTTTTCCGTAAGCGTCTGTTGCAACCGTTCCCTTACTTCCTGTTTCGTATAGGGGTTACCCACCCCGGTCCATGGATTTGGCATAGCTAAAATCGTTTTTTGTCTGCGGCACGAAGGTCGTCAAGTTTCCCAACATACGCAAATGAGGCTGAGGGATTATGCCCGATCGCGGCCCATCAGGCGTAATAATGTCTCCACAGCCTGGTGGGCAAAGCTATCGTCATTAATATGCACGGGAAATTCCGTTACGGCCACGTGTTTGCCTGCCGTTTCACGTATCGTATCAAATAGTGCGCGGTTCGCCTGCGGAGCTACGAAGACGCCACCTTCCGCATCGATTTGAGACAGCCCGCCAGCGGGTAGCAAAATGGCAACGGGTGCAGTGGCACGATTCAGCTTGTCGGTAATCCGTCTTGCCAGTTCACGATTTTCCGTCACATCGGTTCGCATCAGTGTCACATCAGGCGCCCAATTATACAACTGGCGCCGGCGGTACTTTGCGGGCACCGTATCCGGATGGGCAAAATTGACCATATCCAGGCACCCCGGAGCCACCACTTGCGGAACTCCACAACGTGCCGCAGCCTCCAGCCGGGCGGGGCCTGCACTGCAGATGCCGCCGCAAAGCTCATCGGCCAGTTCCGTAGTTGTAAGGTCCAGCACCCCATCGAAACATCCCTCCCCAATGAGCGATTCCATGGTCTGCCCTCCCACCCCATTGGCGTGGAACACAAAAACCTCAACCCCTTGTGCCCGAAGCAGATTGGTACAGGTCGTTACGCAGGCGGTGGTATTTCCAAACATCGTAATCGCAACCCGTCCGTTGATACCAGAATCGTTATCCGCCGCCTGCACATTGGCCATACCGCACAACGCCGCAGCCGCCTGTCTAATCAGCACCCGGCTGATGCTATTCAGTCCGGCAACATCCACTACGGACGGCATCAGTGTAATGTCTTTGGCACCTACCTGCCGCGCGAGATCTTTAGATGCCACGGTGCTGAGACACAATTTGGGGATACCCAGTGGAACCGCTTGCATAGCGGCCAGGGCGATGTACGTACCGCCACCACCACCCATTCCCATTACCGCTTTAAGTTTGCCGGCCTCTTGGAGTCGCTTCAGGATGCTGGCACCACCCCGCCCCATCATATCCACGGCATAACCCCGGTCGGCACGCCCCTGTAATTCCGTGAGCGTGTGGCCAGCGGCAGACGCCACCTGATCAGCGTCGAAATCGACGGGAAAATCCGCCGTGCTACCATATATACCCGTATTGATGGTTATCACCGACTCGCCGTGGGCCAATACACAGGCGCGGAGAAACGAAAAATCAGGCCCTTTGGTGTCAAAACAGCCCAATAGTACGATGGATTTTTGAGGATTAACCATGGTCAGCAACAAAATTATCCAACACCTGCATTACGTTGTACCCTTCCTGTACACTGCATGGATTGGGGGCCGTACCCCGGATGTACGAAACCACAGCGGCAATCATCGGTTGCTGCACATGTGGAAGGGGTTCAAATTCGAATCGCTGGATGCCCAGTTGGGTCGTAAGCTCAATGGGCCGGTAGTCGAATATGGAGAAGGTAAGCGCTCCTTCCGACCCAATAACTTCACATACATCGCGCTTCTCCGCCACGTTAAAAGCCCACTGCCCGTTGAAAAGCACGCCACTTTCAAACCCGATCTGACCCGATACCACATCGGCCGCCCCATACACCTTCGCCTGGTTGCGGGCCATGCCACTGCTTGACGAAATGTCACCAAAAAAGTAATGCATAAGGTCAATCTGATGCGGTGCCAAATCGTGGAATAAGCCACCGCCGGATTGCACCGGATTCAGCCGCCATTGCATACCTGGCGACTGCAATACTTCCGCGGTGAGCGGCTGCTGGTAATATCGCAGGTTGGCAATGTGCGGCGTGCCGATGTAACCATCAACCAATTCCTTCACTTTCTTGAAGTAGGGTTGTTCGCGACGGTAGTGTGCTACAGACAGTTTTACATCACATGCCTGCTGTGTCTCGACCAACGCCTTCGCCTCCTCACTGTTCAATGTCATGGGTTTTTCAAGATACACTGGCTTTCCTGCCTGCATGGCGAGGATAGCATAATGTGCGTGCGTATCGGGCGGTGTGGCAATATAAATTGCATTCACTTCCGGGTCGTCAATAAGCTGTTGCGCATCGGTGTACCATCGTGGTACTCCATGACGCTCGGCATAGCTTTTTGCCCTGACGGCATCCCGCCGCATCACCGCCACCAAACGCGAATGGTCGACCTGTTGGAATGCCGGGCCGCTTTTCACCTCGGTTACATCCCCGGCCCCGATTATTCCCCACTTTACTTCCATAGTTCACGTCATTTAATGTGTGATTATAACAACCCCTTCTCTTCCAGTGTTGCTCTGATCTGCTTGTTCTTGTCCCAAAATTTATGTTCGATGGTATCAAATACCGCTTTGAACGCAGGATTACCGGTAAAAGGAGCTACCATCGTGTCTTCCCTAAACAACAGGATCCAATATTGATAGTTATCTTCTTCAGAGAACTGGCGCAGGTGGTTTATCATCCCGGCTTCATCCTCCCGATAGGCCGCATACAGTGCCAGATGCATATGTTTATAAATGGATTTGTCGGCATCGGCAAACCGCTTGAAGCGTGCAAAACACGTTTCGGCTTTCTCCAGTTCACCGCGTCGCGACCAAAGGATGGCCATATCCAGGTCGGCCGTTTGAAAGAAATCCAACTCGTTCGCTTCACGCAATTGGAAAAACCGCTGATAGTAGCGGAACGCCTTTTCGTCATCTCCAGCGTGAAAATAAAGCTTACCCAATTCCTGCAAGATATGCATCTGGCTCGAATCTCTGACCAATAGCGCAAGCAATAATTTCTCCGCTTTTGCCGAATCGTGGTATTTCGCGTATACCAACACGGCTTTTAGCCACGGGGCGAAGGAATTATCGGGGTTATATGCAATCGACTCGTCCACATACTGCAATGACTCGTCGATAAATCCCGTTTGTATCAGCGCATTGCTCAGGTGCAGGTAATTCATACTGGCGGTAGCACTATCCTGGGCAGCAGGGTCAAGTCGAACGCCCTGCAGGGCATATTCGAGGTATTTGGCGGTATTCGGAACCTGCCAGTTATAAAAATCCGACAGAAAATGAATAATCAATGTCGAGTTCGGCTTGTACGCCAATGCTTTCTCCAAGTACGGGATAGCCGAATCGTACGCCTTTTGATTCACATAGTGAAGCCCCTTGGCAAACAAGCTTTCTGCCAGCGTAGGATCATGAAGCAAGGCTTTGTCGGCATAAAAGCCAATGGTATCGACATATCGCGGTTGTTGCTGGAATATGTCGAGATAATGATACGCAATTGCCGTAACGGCGTAGGCCAATGCAAACTCGGGGTCGCGGCTGATTGCAATATCAAGCTGGCCAATGGCCATTTTCAAATTTGCCGTCCCGCCTTGGCGCATCCGCTCGGTTGCCTTCAGAAACAGGTCGTACGCCGCCAGATCGCTGGTTGGAATCCGCTCTATCTGCTTCCGCTCCTCCCAGGTTACAATCGCCTGTATCTCCTTGGCGATGTCTTTTGCTATTTCCTGCTGAAGCCGGAAGATGTCCGTTACTTCGCGTTCATATTGCCTGGCCCACAGGTGGCCATCGCGCTGCGCATCAATCAATTGGATGTTGAGCAGTATCCGGTTGCCAACCTTCTGGCCACTCCCTTCCACTACGTAGCTGACTCGGAGTTCATCTGCCAGTTCGGGAATGGTCTTCGTCGTATTCCGGTACTTTTCGGCAGAAGTGCGGCTCACTACCCTGAGATCCTTTATTTGCTGAAGGTTATTCAGCGTGGCTTCCATCAGTCCGTTGATAAGGTATCTGTTGGTGGAGTCGCCACTATCGTTCTTAAAGGGCAGTACCGCAATGGATTTCTCCATCGGGGCAGACGGGTTACGAGTGCTGGTGAAGTAAATTCCCACACCTATGGCAACGACTGTCGCTATAGCCGCGACTGCACGTAGCCAGGCGCCTCCTTGCCGCAAACGGGCGGGCGGAGGGGATGCCGCTTCCCCACTTTCCTGCTTTTTCCCAACCGCACCTGGGGGGTGCCCGAAGTGTTCGCGGAAACATTTGATGAAATAAGATGTACCGCCGAATCCGACCTGGTATGCAACTTCCGAAACCGTGTGTCCGCCTTCCTCCAACAATTCCATAGCACGGAGCAGCCGGATCTCACGGATAAACTGGCTCGCCGATCGGTTAGTGCTGTGTTTAATCCGTCGGAGCAGGTTAGATCGGCTCATGTGCATACGGTCTGCCAATTCAGACACACCGAACTGTTCATCCGCCATTTCTGCCAGCACCACAGCTGTACAGCGGGCAATAAAATCGTTGGCTATGGGATGCGATTCGTCGGACATGGGTTAGCAAGCGTAAACACACAAAGATAGGTTTTGCAAGGGTATCTGCATCATATTTTATACCCCTGCATCATATTTTTCATCGCTATGGTCAAACTTGATGCATTTATCCGCATAGCTCATTTCACCGATCGGAGCAGAGACAGACCTTTGTTCCGTCCGATGAAGGGACCATTCATTATTGAATCATTTAACTTATTAACATCATGAACTTTCAACACATCAATCCGCCTTTCTACGCCGCCCGATGGGTCTTGATCGGTTGCGTAACGATCACCGCAGCCTGTGGAGGCAACGAGAATTCATCCCAACAGGCCGGTCAGCAAACCGCCGTTAAGGCGAAAGCGCCGCAGGTGGATATCCATACCGCCGTAATCACCGACAACGGGGAGGCCCTCCGGCAGCACATCGACGCTGGTACGGATATCGACGCCCGGGATCCGTTCGGCGGATCCAGCCCGTTAATTACTGCGGCCGTATTTGGCAAAACAGACATGGCCCGGATCCTCATCAACGCCGGCGCCGACCTCGACTTCCAAAACAACGATGGCTCCACGGCGCTCATCTCGGCAGCGTTTTTCGGGAGGCCTGAGATCGTCCGGCTACTGCTGGATGCCGGGGCCGACAAAAGCATTAAAAACAAGTACGGCGCAACGGCCTACGAGTCGGTCATCACCCCTTTCAACGAAGCCAAAGGCACATATGACATGCTGGGCAAAGCACTGGCGCCAATGGGGCTCAAACTCGATTATACGCACCTCGAAAAGGTACGGCCTGAAATCGCAAACATGCTGAAATAATGGAGCGGCGCTACGATATCGATTGGATACGGGTCATCGCCATCGGCCTGTTGCTGGTGTACCATGTGGCCATCGGCTTCCAACCTTGGGGCATGATGATCGGTTTCATTACCAATGACCGTCCATGGGCATCACTCTGGCTACCGATGACCCTTCTCAATGTGTGGCGTATTCCGTTGCTGTTTTTCGTATCCGGCATGGGCGTTTATTTCGCCCTCCGCCGCAGGAGCTGGGCGCAACTCGTTCGGGAGCGTGCCCAGCGCATCCTGCTGCCCTTCGTATTCGGCATGGTGGCTATCGTGCCTATCCACGTATACCTTTGGCAGCGGTACTATGCATTTGAAGTGGGTTACGTGCCCGGGCCAGGACACCTCTGGTTTTTGGGTAACCTGTTTTGCTATGTAGTTATCCTATTGCCGATTTTCTACTGCCTGAAGCGACGGGAGGGGCAGCGGCGTCCGAAATGGATCACCAGTGGCTGCCGTACGCCCCTGATACTGTTGCCCATATATGCGCTATTCGTTGCCGAAGTACTGATTGTCCGGCCTGTTCCATTTGAGCTGTATGCAATGACATGGCATGGGTTTGCCATTGGCTTGCTCGCTTTCTGCTGTGGTTTTTTGTTCGTTTGGTGCGGTGCACCATTCTGGCAAATGCTGCTCCGTTGGCGTGGGCTGTTCGTCGTGGTAGCTGCGGGTCTTTTTATGCTACGGCTTACATTTTTCCAATCGATGGCCCCCACTTACGTTGTGGCTATCGAGTCAATTAGTTGGATGCTAACGATATTCGCTTTTGGCTATCGTTACCTCAACCGTCCAAGCAGGGCGTTGAGTTACTTGAGTCAAGCGGCCTACCCCGTTTATATCGTGCATATGATATGCTTATACTTAGCTTCAACGATCTTCTTTCCATTATCCCTCGCCGTTCCCCTTCAGTTTATCCTGGTGCTGTCGCTCACCGCTGCAGGGTGCTTTGCCTTATATGAGCTGCTCATCAAACGGGTAGGATTTCTACGGATATTATTTGGGTTGCGGCAGCGCTAAGGTCCGTTTTGCCAAATTACGCTGAGGCAGCCCTTTTTTATGGCACCCAGACTAAACATACGCTTCACCCTTGGGCACATCGGCAGCTTCCTGATCATCAGACATCACCACATGAGCTATCGGCAAGGTGAGGTAGAAGGCAGAGCCTATGCCGGGTACACTTTCTACCCTTATCGTTCCATTCAACCGATGGGTCAATTCACGGCATAGGAATAAGCCCAAGCCGATTCCCTTCTCGCTTTCGGTGCCGTAGGTCGATTGGATTTGCCCGTTGAAAATCTCTTTAATGTCGTCGTCCGTCATTCCTACGCCGCTATCGCGTACGAAGATGGTGCATTCATCCCCTACACCATCTCCGGTTACGCCTACGGTGACCATCCCTCCTTGTGCTGTAAACTTAATAGCATTGCTGACGAGATTGCGGACAATCAGTTCCAGCATTTCCATATCGGCAGTTACCCTGGTATCGCCAGCCGTATCCACACGAATGCCTACTCCTTTCTTCTCGGCGATAAACCGCTGTACCTCCAGCACCCGATCGATGACGGCGGCCGGGGCTACCGTTGTAAATACGGGGTTTATTCCCTTTATCTGTCCGAGCACCCACGAAAGTACGTTGTCCAGAAGGTCTGACGTATTGCGTGCTGCAATTAACAATTCCTCTTCCAGTCCCCGCTCCTGTTCGGCGGAAAGATTTTCTTTTGCCAGGATTTCGAGTGTGCCGGTAATCGCGTTTAGCGGGTTCCTCAGATCATGACCCAAAATGGATATTAATGCCAGTTTCTCATGATTTGCCTCTTGCAACAACCGGTTTTGGTTCTTAATGCGTTCACTTTGATGCTCAATCAGCATTGCCCGAGCCTCCGCCGCCGCCCGCTCACGTTCGTAAGCCCTTCGGAGATACCGCGTTGTCAGAAAAATACTACCGACGATAATGGGCAATGACGTTACCAGATCAATCAACCGGGCGTTTTCGGACTGGTATCCAGCCAGCACCGCTGCGGGATATATGTATTCCAACACCAACAAACCAACAGGAAAAATAAGATGCAGTACCGTACCGATGCGTTGCAGCCGTTCACTGGCAAAAACGATCAAAAGCAGGTAGGACAGCAGAAAAAAATAAAGCGCTGGGCCGGCACTTCCACCGTTATAAAAAAACACAAAGGTAATCACCAGGTAACTCCAGGCCACGTAAACCTGCAAGCCCAACTGGTATAGCCCACGATACCTCGAAAGGCAATACATCACAATGAGCATCGCTTCAGTCGCTAACAGCATCATCGCAATCTCGGTCAACCCAAGGTACCAATCGAGTGGTATTAAGATGGCCAGCAGCAGGAATACGAATATCGATACGACATTAAACCCGCGGTTCTGGCGCGGTAGTTCGTCCGGCTTTCCTACGAGCTTGTCCCAATACCCTTTGAGCACAACTGTAATCGGATTAAATAATTTATTTCTCAACAAAACATCCAGGTTACGATTATTAATACAAACATAGTTGAAAATCAGCAATTTTTAAATACCTGACGGTAAAATTCACCTGCCGCTACCGCGCGGTCCGGGGAGGAACTGATCGTACAGACTGAAGGGGCGAAAGCAGCGCTGACGTTTAACCTTAATCAACGATCCGGGAAATCACACCAATCGTTCCTAAGCCCGGTAAACAATTTCAGCGAAAACTGAAAAACCGGGCTCATGATAAACGTATAAAGAAAAGTAATTAGGAACACAGGGCCTCCCAGCAGGTATCCCACGACCAACACCAGACATTCAACAACAATTCGCGCACTACTGACGGAAAGGCCTGTCCGTTCGGCCATGGAAAGCATAAAACCGTCACGGGGTCCGGCACCTATTCCGCCCGACACGTACAATCCACCTCCAGTGCCTACAATGACTATTCCTGCCAATAGCCACAAGTAATCAGTCCAGGTAAAACTGGCGACTGGCAGTATATCCACCCAGAGAAAGAAATCCATAATGGGACCTATGAGTAAGGCGTTCAGAAAGGTTCCGAGATTAACGTATTTTCGACTGACAAACAGGGAAACCGTTATCAATATAAAGCCAATGATAACCGTCCATGTCCCTATAGAAAGTCCGAAGCGTTTAAAAAGCGCAATATTCAGTACGTCCCAGGGGTGCAAGCCCAAATGCTGCATTTTCACCGAGATGGCGACTCCTAATCCGAAACATACCAATCCTAAAAAGAAAAAGCTATAGCGGATAAACCAATTCCGCAAACTATCATTTCTTAGAAGATCCTCCATCGTTGAGCAAAAGTACTGAGCCAGCTGCGAAACATATATCACGGCAGTATCATTTTACCGCTGCCATAAAAGGCAGGATGACTTATCAAACGTTATGGCAGGATTTTTTGACGAGTCTATGCAAGAAAATGATATTTATCATTTTTGCAGGACATTCTTTCTCTATATTTGCCCCGAATCAGTTACCGAAGATATACAAGTGTTCATACGTTGGTGTACATATATATTACTGGTCGCATTGACACTGCAGTCATTCTACCGCAGTATCATGACCGTGGAATACCAAATACACCTGCCCGACTACATCGCGAAATGTATCAACAAGGACCGGCCCCAGCTCCATTGCAACGGCCAATGTGTGCTGATGAAGAAAATAGAAGAGAAAGAAAAAAAGGACGCACAAAAGAATTTAGTCGTATACGAATACAGTTCCCTGTATGTGCATAATGCGCAGGTTACTTTCACCATGCCAGAACCGCAGGGACAAACCAGCCAAAGCCATTTTTCACCTTACCTGATTGACTACAGGTTTAACTACCACGCTTCCATCTTCCGTCCCCCGGTCAGCTAATCCGTGCCCAAAGGCGTAGCTTAAGGTTGCCTTGGCTAAGGGTTACAACCACTTTTCATCAAACATTCGTCAACTCATCATGAAAAAGATATTACTTTTTCTTGGCGCGGCATGCTTCGTGGCATCGTCCTGCACCAAAGAAAAAACGGATTATGAAGCGGCTATAGACTCCGTCGTTACCGAACATATGGTTTTTAAAGAAGCGGCTAGCATTTCCAATGGCGCCTATGACATTAGCGTCGAAGCGCTGAATGGTACGTTTTATAAAGGCTACAACGAAATCCGCCTGAAAATCACGAATAGTCATACCGGGGAAAAAGCAGTCGTTTCTGCGGCCACGTTTTTGCCCGTTAAGACAAATGCAGATGGCGTAAACGGTTCCTGTCCTCACCAATATGATTTGGATTACATACCGGATAGCAACTATTTTTCGGGCTATTCGGTATTCACAGGCGAAAGCAGGGCTGACGAAGCCTGGGAACTTTATATCGGTTTTACCATTGCCAACCAGGCCCATGCGGTGAAATACCCTATCACTGTTCAGGAACAGAAAAACAAGAACCTGAATATGACGGCCTTTACGGGAAAAGATGACGAACAGTACATCATTGCCTTGGTCGCACCGCAACGGCCGAAAGTCGCCGAAAATGAACTGGTTGCTGGTATTTACCGGCTCAACAAACCGACCTCTCCCCCATCAGGAGATTTCCCGGACCCCGTGCAATTCACCTATACTGAGGTAAGCGGTTATACGCTGATGTTGGATCCGCGTATGCCGGAGCCTTCCATGGGCAACCACTCGTCGCCCAACAATAGGGATTTGACCCAACAAAGCGATGGCCTATATCATGGTGTGGTCAATTACACCATGACCGGCAATTGGACCCTGAACCTCATGATGCTGAATCAAAACGGAAGAATCCTCAAAGGGACAGCAGTGCCGACCGATTTCACACCGGGTGTGGAAGGGGTGAAAAGTGAATTGTATATCGACGTTTTATTCTGAGACATGAAGCTGCTAGTTATCATTTTTACGGTTCTTTTTTCTGGCATGAACGCCATTGCGCAACACACACACTCGGAAAGCGACAGTGTCAAAACCCTCGATGAGGTAAGTGTTACCGCCGTTGCCAAGCGCAAAATCGAGACTGAGTTGAAAATGGCGGTTTCGGTGGATGAATTTTTGGCCTCTTCAGACCATATCAGTTTCATCAAGCGCGGAGCCTACGCCTGGGAGCCCCTGCTCAATAACATGAGTACGGAACGATCAACGATCACCATCGACGGCATGCATGTGTTTGGTGCCTGTACCGATAAAATGGATCCGATCACCTCGTACGTAGAGAGCAACAACCTTGCTACCATTGATGTAAAATCCGGTCAGGCCGGTAGCCTGCACGGTGCAACGGTAGCGGGAAGTATCGACCTGAAAAGGAAAAGCACGCCATTCGCCCCTGACCTTGAAAAGAAATGGAGCGGGGCCTACCAAACCGGGTTTGAGTTCAATAACAACCAGTTCTTCAACTTGGGGAACCTGTCGTATGCAAGCTATAAATTTGTGGCAGACGGTAGCATTTCTCTACGGAAAGCAGGCAATTACCGCAGCGGCATGGGCGATGCGGTAAACCACTCGCAATACCGAAAATTCAATACGTCTTTAGGGCTGTCATATAAAACAAATCCGCTGTCATCGGTAAGGGTCGATGCGATTTTCGACAAGGCCAGCGACGTGGGTTTTCCGGCGCTGCCCATGGATTTATGGCTCTCCCGGGCAATTATTACATCAGCTGCATACAAGCAGCTCTTTGAGGAGGGGCTGGTGCGGGCTTGGGATACGAAACTCTATTTCAATGCCGTAGAACATTATATGGACGACACCAAACGCCCTGAAAACCTAGTTCACATGGACATGCCGGGATGGAGCACTACCTTCGGGCTGGTCTCCCAGGCCAATTTGAAGCATGATGATTATGCCGCTGACATCCAGCTGAATGTGTATAATAACCTATCCATTGCAGAAATGACCATGTATCCGCAAGACCGCAGCAAGAAAACAATGTTTGCATACAGCTGGCCCTGGGTCACGACCCGTTTTGCCGGGCTTTCGATGAATAATACCTGGGACATTTCAGCAATGAGCACGGTGAACTTCGGAGGCTCGCTGGGCTGGAATTACAACCATTCGAAATACGTGGAGTTCAACTGGATTTTCCACCCCGGCACCCCGCAGGAAAAAAACCGGATACTGCCGGGCTTGCATGCCAGTTATCAACTGAATATCGATCAGTTTGATTTTTCTGTCGGAACGGGCTACGGACACCGGGCCCCCTCGGTTTCGGAAGCGTACGGATATTACATCTATAACAGCTTTGATCGCTACGACTACATCGGAAACCCCGACCTGAAAAACGAGGTTTCTTATGAAGTGAATGCCAGCGCGGGTGTTAGGAACAAAAGGATGGGAATAACGGCAAAAGCAAACTATTTTCATATCCAGCATTATATCGTCGGTCGGATTCTAAGTTTGGGAAGCCCGATGAATTATCAGTCGGTCGGCGTGAAAGGATATACGTCGTTGGACCACGCGAAGCTTTTCAACCTGTCGCTGAATGCCCATTACGATATACTAACGCATTTACATTGGAGCGGAATGCTTACATACGCACGGGCTACGGACGATAAAGGCGGAAACCTGCCGTTCATCCGCCCCCTGAGTTATCAGACCTCCCTTCATTTTATGCATCGGGGGTTTGGTATCCAGACATCGCTGAACGGCGACTTTGCCCAGGAAAATTTCAGCCCGGAATATGGCGAGGACCTCACGCCGGCTTATCGGATTTGGAACCTATCTGCCGACTATACGTTCAACTTCAAAAATTTTAAGGCCGTTGTGCAGGCAGGGGCAGAAAACCTATTTAATGAATACTACAGTACGTACGCAGATTGGGGCAACATCCCCAGAATGGGTCGCAATGTGTTCACGTCGCTGACAGTTAAATTTTAAACGGCGGGAGGCACATGCGGTACATATAAGCATAATTAAAAGCAATAATCGAAAATAAAGTCAAACAAAAAACTAAAAATTATTCTCATGAAAACACAAACAATACATTCCCTGGTATTCGTCGCACTACTGGCGTTGGTATCCTGCAGCAAAGACAACAACAACCCGGTCGCAAATGACATCACACTGCATTTCAACAACACGTTCAAGAACACCACCATTGTACTTGGCGACGCGACCTCGTCTGCCGCCACGGTAAACACGTCTGCCGAAGGGCAGGTTCATCACTTTTCAGAACTGAAATACGTGATAAGCAACATCCGGCTGGTGAAAGCAGATGGCAATGAAGTACCCTACAATATCAATGATTTGGATAAAGGGGCAATGGTGGTGAACCACGCAAAGCCGCAGACGCTGGATTATGTGCTGCGCAATATTCCGGTGGGTGAATACAAACAGCTGAAATTCGGACTGGGCGTAAAGCCGGAACTGAACACGTTGGACGAGGTACGATTCCCCGATTTTTATGCGGCGGCGGGAGCCAACGACACCGAAATGCACTGGGAATGGGGAACCGGCTATCGATTTACCAAAATTGAGGGTTTTTATGATACCGACCATAAGCAGCTATCCATCCACACCGGAAGTACGATAACAGGCGAAGAAGGCGCTTATACGCAGGGGGTGGACGCATACCGGGAAATCACATTGGATCTGAGTACACATGCAGTGGTTGGCAGTACGGCACCTAAAATCACAATCAACGCCGACTTTGACAACCTGCTGAGTGGAAAAACCAACACCATTATGTTGGGCGAAGGAAATGCGACGCCCAGTGTCCATACGGCAGCCAATATGGTGTTGTTTGTTGACAATCTCGGCGGTGACGGCACAAGCGACATTTCGGGCATGTTTTCCATTGGTAGTATAGAAAATTAAACGCGGGTAATGAAGAAGGTATTGGCGCTGTTATCCATCTTATGGCTGTTACTATCCTGTAACAGGGATGACACCATTGCGCCAATGCCTTTACCTTTGGACAATCCGGAAATCCCCTTACACATACCGGCTGGCTTCCCGCCCCTGAATGGCTCGGTTGCCGGCAATAGACCTACGAAATACGGTGTACAATTGGGCGAAAAATTATTCCATGAAAAAAAATTCAGTGGAAACAACACCATTTCGTGTGCAAGCTGCCACAAGCAGTCAAATGCATTTGCAGATAACCATGCACAAGCCATGGGCATTCACAATAGGATCGGCCTCCGGAATACGCCACCGCTTCAGAACCTCGCGTTTATGCACTTCTACAATTGGGACGGCAACATCCTTCAACTCGAAAAGCAACCGCTGGTGCCCATCATCAGCCACGAGGAGATGGACGCCTCTATACTGGAGGTTATCGGCAAAATAAAGAATGAGCACGAATACCGGGAGCTGTTCAGGAACGCGTTTGGCGATGAGCGAATTACGCCTGAAAGGATTTACCGGAGCATTGCGCAGTATGAATACACCTTAATCTCTGCCAACAGCAAGTACGATAAAGTAACAAGGAACGAAGGCGAGGCATTCACTGCAGGGGAGGCCCGTGGCTACCTGATTTTTCAACAGAAATGCGCGGATTGTCACAGCACGGCATTATTTACCGACCAGCGTTTCAGGAATGTCGGCTTCCCCTTAAATCCGAGCACAGCGGAGGCCGGGCGCGCAAGGGTAACGGGAATTTCCGACGATTATATGCGCTTTCGGGTCCCCTCCCTGAGAAATGCGGAATACACCGCACCTTATGGAAGTTTCGGCCAATTTGCGACGCTGAAAGCCGTGCTGGATTATTTTGACGAGGGCGTCTTGGATTCGGACAACCTCGACCCTATACTAAAAGCGAACGGCAATCGGATACCCCTAACCGAACAGGAAAAAGAAGACGTTATCTCCTTTATCAAAACGTTAAGCGACAGCACGTTTATTGGAAAGTAATTTTACCTACATTACTGCATTTCGCCTTGCAGTCTTTTCAACTCCTGTTGAAGGTCTTGAACGCGGCTGAGTAAATGCGTAACGGCCTCGATACCGGCCATATTGATTTCCAATTCGTAGTGAAGCCGTATGTATTTCTCCAGATTGGGCAGCTGTTCAAAAGCGATGAATGTTTCCTTACCTGAGCGGTTCAACTCAATCAGTCCGTGTTCATCCAATTGCTGCACAAACGATAGTTCGATGCTGTAATATGAGCAGCATTGCTCCACAGCTATTCTATTTTCCTTTTCCATGCCTATCCCAATTTACGTTCGTTGGAAAGTTGTTCAAACAATTCTTTTTCTTTGGCGGTAAGATGCGTGGGCAACAGCACCTGATACGTGATATACAGGTCGCCAAAAACGCCATCCTTTTTGTATACCGGAAATCCCCTGCCTTTCAGCCGGACTTTAGTACCGTTCTGGGTTTCGGGTGCCACTTTCAATTTTACCTTGCCCGATAGGGTGTCAAGCGTTTCCTCCCCACCCAGCATCGCTTTATAGAGATCAAGCGGCACGTTTTTGTAAAGGTCGTCGCCCCTGCGCTCAAAAGCGGTGTCGTTTTTTATATCAAAGGTCAGGTAGAGATCGCCTGCGGGGCCACCGTTCACGCCCGGTGATCCATAGCCGGAAAGTTTAATTTCCTGTCCGTTCGCAACGCCAGCGGGGACAGTGATGCGCACATTTTTCCCATTGATGGTAAATACCTGTTTATGTGTTTTGTAGACTTGCGATAAATTGAGCGGAACGGACGCATGGTAGTCACTTCCTTTAAATCTGGCTTGCCTGCCGCCACCCCGGCTCCCAAACATCGAGGCAAAGAAATCCGAGAAATCATCCGCATCACCACTATACGAATAGTGATCGCCGCTACCGCCGAACGGATGACCACTTTCCGTAAACGGGTTGCTCCCTGCAGATGCCTGTTGCCGTCCGGCCTGTTCAAACTGCTCGGCATGTTTCCAGTCTTTCCCGTATTGGTCGTACTTTTTCCTTTTTTCCGGATCGCTCAATACTTCGTTTGCTTCATTAAGCTGCTGGAAAAACCTCGCTGCTTCGGGGTCATTGGGGTTCAGGTCGGGGTGATGCTTGCGTGCCAGTTTCCGATACGCCTTTTTAATTTCGTCTGCCGTCGCGTTTTTGTCAATACCCAGCGTTTTATAGTAATCAATATAATCCATTGCTCAGCATATTGCGTAACAAAATAAAGCCCCGAAACGGGGAGAATCGGGGCTTTAAAACTAACCAATTATAAACCTAATTATGAAAAGACAAATTTTTTAAATTCACTAACTGACTATATAACGCATGAAGATGCCGTTTTGTTGCAGGAAAATTGTTAATAGATGTTAAATAATCGATAAGCGGTCAAAAGAAACCTAAATCCCCAACACCCATCGTACGTCAAATGCGTCGGTTACTTCAATCAGTTTCTGCTTAACATCATGAGCGGCAATCGGGGGCTCTCCGTTGATTTTCAGTTTCCCGACAAGGGTTTGCCTATCATCCATACCTTTACAGTGCAGAAAAACAGCCATATAATTTCCGAGCGTTCGTCCCTCGTTGTGTACGAGGTCCGAACCGTGAATAATGATGCGATCGGAAATGAGCGATCCGCTGACGACCGGTGTTTCAGCGTATCCGTGAAGCGCTTCTCCAAACATTTCAAATTGCAGTTTGCCACCAAAGCAGGTTTGGTAATAAGTGAGTGCTTTCCGGCAATTGCCGGAAAAGGTAATAAAAACAGCACTCACAAATTGTCCAGGATTGGGATCAATCATACCAGGTTAAGCTAAGCGTCGGGAATTTCAGGCTCTACCAGCTTGATTAACTTATCCAGCGAATCCTGCCAACCGAGGTAACACATTTCTACCGGTATAAACGCCGGAATGCCTTCCTGTACCACCTTAAGCTCAGTGCCGCACGAAACTTCGTTCAGCCAGACGGTGGTGGTCATTTCACCGGGCATATTGGGGTCGTCAAACGTATCGCTGTATTTGATGAACGCATTAGGTTTTATTTCGAGATACGACCCGCCAAAGGAATGCCCGTTGCCGGTACTGAAGTTGATAAAGGTCATGTGATACGTGCCGCCTATCTTGAAATCCATGTGTTGCACGGTGCATATAAAGCCATACGGAGGCAACCAGGTAGCGTGTGCCAGCGGGTCGGCAAATGCCCGGAATACCTTTTCGGGGCTTGCCTTGATAACCCGATGTAATGAAACTGTTTGATTCTCCATTTTACTGCTATTTAATTTGTGTAATTAATTTGATGAGTTATCTTAGTTCGCCGTGATTTTACGGCGATACACATATGAAACCGCCAGGACGCCTAACACCACCAGCGGCATCAGCATGAACCCGATGTTCTTATCCACAACCGCGTGGCTGATGAATGCAAAGATTAAGTTGAAGGAAAGCCCTGCATACGCCCACTCCCTTAGTTTAGCCGGTATGTTGGGGACAGAAATCGCCAAAACACCGAGCGCTTTACAGATAATAAGGGCGTACGCAAAGTAGTCGGGATAGCCCAGGGGCCTCGTACCCACCGTTGCCTGGTCCGGAGAAAAAAGCCAAGCGGTAAGTGGCATAACACCTTCCCAAAGGATGATGATGGTGGTAGCCACCCAAAAAATAATCCTGTTCTTTTTCATCTTATTGATTGTTAATGGTTCATAAATTAGTTTAATTCGACATACCGTACAAAATTGTCCAAGATAGCTTGCCATCCTTGTTTCTGAAATTCGGGATCATTTTCTGTTTCCGCATCGAAGGTGGTTACAATCTTGGTTTTGCCATCCTGCTCGGTAAATATCGTCGTTGCCTTTCTGCCATCGGGCATGGTATATGCTATTGCTTTATGTTCCTCCACGTTATCATAAACACCTTCAAAATCAAAACCGAAGCTGCCATCTTTGGCCTCCATCCGGTTTTTGAACCTGCCCCCTACCCGTAGGTCATTTTCACTGCTTGGGCTATGCCAGCTGGGATCAGCGGTGTTCCACTGCATAATGTCTGCCGGTGTATTCCATACGTTCCAAACTTTTGCAACGGGTGCATCTGCAGTTGCTTCCACGGTAATTCTTGTTACTTGTGCCATTGTTCGCTAATTTTTGTTTATCAAATTTTACAATTCAAAATTACAATACCATTCAAAACGGTGGCGGTAGTGAAAATGACAATCTTAGGGGTGGATTATGACAAACTATGTTTACCTTGCGGTGTAATAACCAATGGTTGCTATGCAGATTTCTGTCTTTGTTCCTCAGTATGGAGTAATTGAAGCCGTTACCCCGCCGTTCAGGACCTTCCACACCGCCAATGAGTTTTTAACTACATTTGGCAAAAAGCCCATTTTTAACGTTGAGTATGTCGGACTAAAAGAATACGTGCCTGCAAACAATGGAGAGTATATGATAAAAACCGATAGGTTACTCAAGGAAGTAACGACAACGGATTTACTGATTATACCACCCACCTTTGGCGACGCTGCCAAAGGAATCAAGGCAAACGCAGAAGCGATACCCTATTTCAAAAAATTGCATGAGAACGGTTCAAGCCTTGCCAGTTTATGTATCGGCGCTTTTCTTCTGGCTGAGACGGGGCTACTCAATGGCAAAAAATGCTCAACCCACTGGGCATATATCAATGAGTTCAAAGCACGGTACCCCCAAGTAGAAGTAGAAGACGGCGCGATAATCACCGAACATGACAATATTTACAGCAGCGGCGGCGCAAGCAGTTTATGGAATCTGATTTTGTACCTCGTTGAAAAATATGCGGACAGGGAAACCGCGGTGATGATTTCAAAATATTTTGCACTGGATATCGGACGGGATAGCCAATCCCAATTCGCCATATTCAAAGGCCAACGTAACCATGGCGATGACGACATTCAAAAAGTACAGGATTATATTGAAGAACATTATAGTGACAAAATATCCATAGAAACGCTGGCAACCTTAATCAATACCGGCCGCAGAACGTTTGAGAGAAGATTTAAAGAAGCGACCAACAACACGCCCATTGCGTATATACAACGGGTACGAATAGAAGCCGCGAAAAAATTCTTTGAAGCGGCCAGGAAAAACGTCACTGAAATTATGTTTGATGTGGGTTATACGGATACGAAAGCATTCCGGGACATATTTAAGAAGATCACAGGCCTTACACCAATCGAATACCGCAATAAGTTTGCACGGGTGGCAAATGAGGTCTAACTTGCCGGCAAGGGCTGGAAAAAAGAAAGCCCCGAAACGGGGAGAATCGAGGCCTTCAAACTAACCAATTATAAACCTAATGTATGAAAAGACAATTTTACTAGTTAATACAGCCAATTTCCGTGCCGTAGTACATCAACTATGTCAGCGGTTTGTAAACACGTCAATCAAGGAACATGGCGGGTCGCTGATTGATAGTTACCGAGAGCTAAGGTACAGTGACCATATGAACGATGCAATACCCATAATTCGGTATTTTTGCATCCGGATTACGGACTTCCGACGACAGCTCAACTCATTAATCGTCGATTCAAGCGGCTATGGTCAGCAAACACAAGAAGAAAAATTAAAATTACTGAATAGCAATAAATTATACTTACCTTTACACACAAGTAATTATTTTATTCATTTTTTATTCAAAATGCCATGCAAGAAGGCAAAGTAAAATTTTTCAATGAAACCAAAGGTTTCGGTTTCATCACCCCCAATGACGGCGGGAACGATGTATTTGTTCACACTTCGGGGTTGAAAGACCGTATCCGTGAGAATGACGACGTTTCATTTGAAGTCGCTCAGGGCCAAAAAGGGCTCAACGCAGTAAATGTCAAATTGATTTAAATTCGTTTTTCAGATATTGTACAGGACCATCCGGCGGTTATCACCGGATGGTTTTTTTATTCGGCACCTTTATTAAACACCGCCTTAAATGTCCAAAACCAGTTTCAATAATATCAATAAGCCTTTTGCCACCGCGCTTCGTGCGCGAGTGAACGATTATTTCAAGACCCGTAAGCTTGCCAATACCGGTAACCGGAAACTTTATATCAAAAGTGCAACACTGGTGATTACGGCCGGTTCGCTTTACACTATTTTGCTTGTGCTTACGATGCCGGTATGGCTTTCATGCCTATTGTGCGCATTGCTCGGCATTAATTTCGCAGCTATTGGATTTAACATCATGCACGAAGGTGGGCACCAAAGCTTTTCCAAGAGCAAATGGTTAAATACCATATCGGCCTATACACTGAATATGCTCGGCGGCACCATCTATTTCTGGAAGCAGAAGCACAACATCAACCACCATACCTATACGAATATAGATGGTTTGGACCACGATATCGACGTAAAATTCATGCGTATGCATGCCGACCAACCACACCGTTGGTTTCACCGGTTCCAATTTGCATATTGGTTCGTGCTGTATGGCATTTCCTATATTGCCTGGGTATTATTTCAGGATTTTGAGAAATATTTTTCGGGAAAGATGGGCCAGCAGGCAGAACGGAAAACCATGCCGTTACGTGAGCACCTGATTTTTTGGGCAACAAAGATTGGTTATATCGCGATTTATTTCATTATTCCCATTGTGGCAGTCGGTTGGCTTCCGGCACTTGTTGGCTGGCTTATTGCCGGCGTTTCCTGTGGTTTCTGTCTGGCGGTTGTTTTCCAGCTGGCACACGTGGTGGAGGCCACCCAGTTTCCGGTTACGGATGCAGAGAGCGGAAAGATTGAACAGGAATGGATGGTACATCAGCTAAGCACCACGGCCAATTTCGCGACGGGAAGCCGCACCGTTTCCTGGCTGCTTGGCGGACTCAATTTTCAGGTAGAACACCACTTGTTCCCCCGCATTAGCCATGTACATTATCCCGCCATCAACAAGCTGGTGAAGGCCACGTGCAAAGAATTCGGAGTGACCTATCTCGAACATCGGACCATGGCCGGAGCATTCGTATCCCACCTCCGGCATATTTACCGGCTCGGACGTGCTTAGCGCAAATATCCATGGACAAAACAGTACCTGAAGCTGTCAAAACTTCCCTCCTGGCTGCATGCCAAAAATACGTAGAACAACGTATGGCTAATGCCCGGCAAGCGATAGTATCGGCAAGTGACGCGGCGGCGGATGATACAAAAAGCAGCGCTGGCGATAAATTTGAGACAACACGGGAAATGATGCAGCAGGAACTCAACCGACATCAGCAGCTCCTGGCTGACGCGCAACGTATGGAACAGGTACTGACCAACCTGGATATACGCATTGACGATGGACCAGCAAAGTTGGGTAGTCTGATCTCAACAAGCCATGGCAGCTTCTTCATTGCCATCAGCATAGGTCACTTGCAAATCGACGGTACATCCTATTGGGTCATTTCGCCCGCATCACCATTGGGCCAACACCTCATTGGAGTTGAAGCAGGCGAACAGATTACTTTTAACGGCACAATTTACGAGATAACCGGTATTAGGTGACAGTAGCCCATTAACCGCATCAGAATCCATAAGCGATAGAAAGGCCATACCCCTTGTTTCGGATACGCTCCCCGGATGCGGCGCCGTTTACATCCGGTGCCAGGTTGGCAATGCCAAACTGAGCGTGCAACTGTAGGGTCATTCTCGGTGAAAACTGGTACCCGACCATCACATTAGCACCATAGTCCCACGGCTTCCCATAGAGGTACTTTTCGAAAAGGTCGAACTCACCGTCCGCCCAATCCTTTTTAAATATGACATCGCCATTGCTAGCCGAACGTATAATGTCGCCTTGCACCAACCCGCCTTCGGCTTCCCACCTACCCCCCAGGCCGTACCCTACGTAGGGACCAGCGCCAACCAGCAAGTTACCGATGCCTATCCACTTTTTATAAAGCAGGCTAACAGGGATTTCCACATAGGATACGGCAGCACGGAATTCCTCGCCCGCATCCACCAGCCAGGCATCGTCTTGTTTGAACCCTTTGCCTACATACATGGCAGCCGGCTGCAGGTAGAGCCCCATCGTAAGGGGAATGTCAACAGCGATTCCCGCCTGCAGGCGTGGTATCATTTCCGTATGCTGACGCTCACCGGCCGCGTTGACCATACTGATACTCGAAAAATTAATACCCGCCCGTATGCCCACGGTCGTTTGGGCGCCAGCAGGAAGTGAAAAGGCAAATAGCATCGCGATTAACCCGATAATTAAGGTTCGGTTATGTGTCATTAGATTTTTAATTTTTAGTTTCCAGTCGAGGCCAATATTCCGATGTTATTAGTAAAGGCAACAGCATCCGGCACCGTCTTCAAGCAGTTAAACGAAGGTAGTTGAATAAATGCTACACTGCAAACAAACTAAAAGCAAAGCCCCGAAACACAATGAATCGGGGCTTTTCTTCCTCACTATTGAATTGGCCATCATAAAAATCAGGGGATAACCCGCTGTATCGTCGTTGTATCCATCGGGCTTATCGAATCGCGCAACAGTTTGGCTTCTTCAAAATGCTTTTTCAACGTCGGGAGTGTCTTCGCAGCGAATGCTTGCAGATCAGCATTCCGAGCGTCGGATGCAGCATCTTCAAACAACGATACCGCACGGTCATGATCTTTCACCATGATATCAATATATTCCTCTTCAAAAGCATCGCCAGATATATCCCGAAGTTTCCTTTGCTTGCCTACATGATCTTCGCTGACCACCGGTGGAAGCGTAATGTTGAGGCTTGTGGCGATGGTCATCAACTCATCATTGGCCTTCTGATGATCTGAAACCATCCGCTGCGCGAAATCCTTCAGGCGCTGATCCGTTGCTTTTTCCAACGCCAGCTTTCCAAGCTCGATTTCAGCCAGGTTTGCATCGGCGGCCTTAACGGCAAAGTCTGCATCCTGCTTGTTCACCATCGCCGAAGTATCATTTACACCCTGCGCCTGGTCAACACTGTCATCCGCAGCCCGCCGATTCATATTATTACATGCAGCCAGGAGAATTGTCGCCATGGCCATCGTCCAAAAAAAATGTAAAGGTTTCATAACGTTTCAATTTAATAATGTACTCATCCATTTATATTACGTCCTGCCCATTAAGGGTGTTCAAGCAACCCATCCAGTAGCCCTTGCCATTGCGGGTAGGAAAGTCCGAGCTTGGCACTGATGCCAACCACCGTATTTCTGACATTATCCAGTGTGGACTCTGTGTGCGTATTGGTCACTTCATTCCGGCCATGATACCGGGCAATAACCTCGCGGTCTTTCCGCTCAACCACCAACGTGGAACTAGCGGACGCTTTAAAGAAATGCCCCGTATCGTCGCCTTGTTTCAGCGGGTTTGCAGCCGGTTGAAGGGTAATGGAACAGAACTGATCAGCGACATCCGTGATGTCGGTAACAACCACCCAATCATACCCATCGCCCGCTGCAGTGCCCGGACCGGGAATATCAATCCGGACATGATCACCTTTCTCCGGGCGGGTCTTTATCGCTTCACCGCCATAGGCATCCGTTAGTACAAACGTCGCTACCGGCACTGAAGCCACTTTATCCCATTGATTGATGTCAAACAACCTGCTTTTTACCAGTCCCAGAAAGTTCCTTGCACTATTATTATCCGGCAAAATCGTGCGCGACTCCAGATCAACCTGCTTGCCTTCCTGCTGGGTGGGTATAAACGGTGATTTTTTATTGTTGTCAGCGGCCATAATATCATCCTTTTTGAACTAACCGCTGCTTTCTGTCGGGTCGTCCGACTGAATTTGCTTATCGCCCAGTGGATCCCGTTCATCTGTTGGCGGCACATCCAGGGGAGGTATCGGCCGGTTGGAGTCATCTCCTATCGGTTCGTCATCATCTCGCCGGGGGTCTTCAAACGGCGGCACGCGCGGATCTGATTCATCCTCTTCGTCGCCACCTGACTCTTCCAGCACGGGGTTATTGTCACCGCCCGCATCGTCTCTGCGGGGATATCCCTCCTCATCGAGATCACCACGGTTATCTTCCGGTGTTCTTGCCAGCTGCTCATCCACGTCACTCAGCTGCGTCAGCTGGTCATCCGTAACGGTTGCATCGAGTTCTTCCAACTCATCCTTCATGTCGCTTTGTTTATCACGGTACTCGTTTGGTGTATAGGGGTTTTCTTCATCATAAGTAGAATTGTCGTCTTCGCCCTCCGGGGCGGCGGTATTATACGGTTGCGGATGGCGGTATTCCTTCTCGCCTGTTTCCGGATCGAGTTCAAAGCTATCTTCCGATTCGTTATAGCGGAGATCTTCTCCGGTCGGCTCCCGCGTTTCGTCTGTGTCCGCTACATCGAGCGGAACAACAGGTGGCCTTTTTTTATTGTTATCCATATGCGCTCCTCTTTTAAAATCAAATAGCTTCACATATTGCGCCATTTACATTTTGAGGCCAGCGGCGTCCTTATTCAGCAATCCCCCGTTGTTTCCGTTGCGCGTGCATCAACTATTCCAGACACGCTGTTTATTTTTGTGGGTTTACTGTTTGGAAAAAAGCACAATCAAGTGAGTTCCCGAATGGCGTGCAATAACTTTTCCTGCACATTCAGGCGCGTGTCGGGATAACCGTGTTCATCTACCCATACTGATACCGAAATGCGATAACCATCCGGCTCAAGCAGGCTGATGCCGATAAGATAGTCATTGCTCACTAGCAAGTCGGCCGCTTGGTTGAGCGCTGTGGTTAATACACGCTTAGCGTGTTCAAAATCGATATCGTATTTAAGTTTCAGCTCCACATCGAGCCTCCGTTTTCCTGCACGGCTCATGTTGATAATCACTTCATTGGCAAGTTTACTATTGGGCACAATAACGGTGCGGTAATCGCGCGTAAGCACAACAGTATAGAATAACTGTATGGAAGTGACCTCGCCTTCCTGCCCCTGGCTGAAAATCTGGTCGCCCACACGAAATGGCTTGAGCATCAGGATGAGTACGCCGCTGGCAAAATTCTGCAACGTACCGGAAAGCGCCAATCCGGCAGCAACGCCGAACGCACCCACCAGTGCCGCAAAAAGCGTCATTTGGAGCCCCATAATCTGAATGACCAGTAAGACGAGGAGTATCCGCAAGGCCATGATAATCAAGTTGGAAAGAAACATTTCAAGCGTCGGATCCCAGTCTTTACGGTCGATTTTCCGCTTTATCCACCGCATAAGCAGCCGGATCAGCCACATTCCTAATACAAGAATCGCAAGCCCAAGCAACACCCGGGGAGCCTGATGGACAAGCCAATTTTCAAGTCGGTCGTAGAGTTGTTCCAATTCCATAATATACGATACTAAAATATGCGCATTGTTTGCTGATGCCGGGTTGGCACATGCAAAAAGTTTACCCAACCCCCGCCTTGCATACGAAAAAAGCCTCAATGGGGTGTTTTCTTGGCACTGTGTATGCACGGTTCTATCTAAACAGAAAGGAGTATCCATCATGGTTATGAATGAAAATCCACAACACCAGGAAGGTAAAACCACCAAGGCAATCGAAGATCAGACCGCCAGGCTGCCATCCAAATTATTCTTATGTGCAGCGTTAACCGCCATGGGCGTTTCGTTGGCGCTGAAATGCTCGGGACACAAGCACATGGCGCTTTTTATCGGGCAATGGGCTGCGCCGTTTCTGCTCTTGGGCACTTATAACAAAATCGTTAAAACACAGGGGCACGACCAGCAAGACAGGTAATTGATTGATGACCACGGCGACACATAGCAAAGGATTGGGCAACGCATTTCTTATACAAGGAATTTATTTTGTCGTAACCGGTATCTGGCCTTTGCTCAACATGGCTAGTTTCATTACGGCAACGGGGCCCAAGCAAGACACCTGGCTCGTTGAGATGATTGGTCTTTTGTCCGCTTCCATCGGCCTTACGTTTATCGTTTCGAGTCTTCGCCGGCGTCCGCTGCCCGTGTTACTTGGGTATGCGGTTTCGGTAAGTTTCCTGACGATGGATGTCATTTACGTAGCAAGCGATCAGATTAACCGCATCTATTTACTTGACGCCGCTATCCAGGCAGCATTTATCATCGCGGTAAGCGTTATGCTTGGCCTACGGAACCGCATGTAAAAAACTATCGCTGAAGTTGAAAGCAGCTATTCAGCCTAATATAACCCCAAACCTATTGTTCCTGTTGTACTAAAAACCCGACTCGCTGTCGGCAAAACCGGAAAAATATAAAATATCCAAAACCTTTCTGGCAGCTCAAACGTATTTCTCTTACGATTAGTGACAAAGAAAAAGCAATTTAAATTTAGAAAATCAGGTATATGGAAAATTCAGCAAAAATTATTTGGGCTTCTCCTCAATCGCTCGCCCGTGATGGTATTATCGCACTTTTGGATCAAGAGCCCGATTTCACTTTTGCGGAGATCATTTCCAAACAGGAAGATATCCCGACCGCCGTGACGGCCCACCCTGATGTTAACTTGTTGATTGTAGATCATCTTTTCCTGAGCGATCAGCAACTGCTTTCATCATTTAAAGAAATTGCACCGTTAATGAAGGTGTTGGTGTTGTCAGACATCGAGTATAACGATGATATCCTTGGTTTGATGAAATCGGGGGCAGACGGCTACATAGTCAACGAAGCTAATAAAGATGAGCTCATCTTCGCCATCAAACATATCCTTGCAGGCAACACCTATATATGTACCGCGTTATATATACAGGTGCTGGAGTCTATCGCTGTGTTAGACGTCGAGAAATCAGGAACTGCATTAGAATTTTCCCCACGCGAAGAACAGATTCTGAAACTCATCTTGGAAGGGTATTCCAATCAGGAAATTGCCTATCAGCTGTTCACCAATAAACGAACGATTCTGAAATACCGGGAGAGCCTGTTGCAGAAGACCGGAGCCCCGGACATCGGCACTGTTATCCGGATGGCACTGCAGCAGGGGGTTTTGAATTAATTATGGACAATTATTAATCTCACGCTTTGAAAAAGTCAGAAGATGCTTTTGAAATCGAAGTAGCCGACGACCAGTTGGCGAAGCTGGTTATCCGGCCACAACACACCACAGACGGCATTCCTGTTTATCATTGTCATTTACAAGATGGCACGTCAGTCGGCGAATTGCGGCAGGAGCCCGCCGGTGAATGGGTCCAGCTTTGGGGTGATTTACGTGCTGATTCGGTGGAGCGAATCGGAGAGGCCATTGCCCGACATATGGCATAAACAGTAATGAACAGTTGCCCCTTCGGGATTTGATTTCGCGGTAAAAGCGAATCGCTACATCACGCATTCGAGAAAATTACAAGATTTGAGCAGTATACGGCCGACTTTATTTAAGGTGCTTACCATACTATCGAATCATTTCGGAGGCGTCCGGGGAACCGAGAAATAAAAAGTAGACCCTTTTCCAAGCTGACTATCAACCCCCACGCGGCCACCGTGCCGTTCGATGATTTCTTTGCTTAAGTATAAGCCCAGACCCAATCCGGTCATCTTGGAAGTTCCTTCCACCTGATAAAATCGGGTAAATACTTTTTCTCGCTGGTCGCGTGTCATTCCCATCCCTTCGTCGATGACCTTCACGGTCACCTCTTCGGGCGACGACTCCAGTGATACATGCACCTGATGGGCATTTGGCGAATACTTAATCGCATTGGTAATCAAGTTGATAACCACTTGCTCCATACGCTGCCTGTCGGCTTCTACCATGTATTCACCATGGATGTTGTTCACAAAAACGGTATGGGTCTGGCTGCTGAAATGGAAGGTTTCCACAACGTCCAATATCATCTCACTCATATCGAACTGCTCGAAGTGGAAACTGAGCTTGCCCGCTTCTATTTTCGAAATATCCAATAATTCGGCGATCAACGCATTGATGCGTTCCAATTGTTTAAGCGCTTTGGTAAGGAACCGTTGGCCAACCTGATCAATCTCGGAACGTTCCAATATCTGAAGATACCCTTTTGTGGTCGCGAGCGGCGTTTTCAATTCATGGCTGGCCAGGGCGATAAACTCATTTTTCCGTAAGTTCAACGCATTCACCTCTTCAAACAGCCGCGCATTGTCCAGGGCCACGGCAACCAGCGATGCAATGCTATGAATAATGTCTTCATCGGCAGCGTTGAATACATCGCTTTTTGTGTAACCAAAAAACATCGCTCCGATCAATAACTTGTCGGCCGCTCGGATGGGGATAGCCAGGCTATGGCGGATGGCAGGCGCGCCCGCGTCTATGCATGACTCGAACAGCGCCTGGATATGGGGAGTTGCAGCCACATCCTCGAATTTGATGGAACTTTCGCCCGCGAAAACCGTGTGGATAAGTCCCTCTTCGAGTTGCTGGTTACCGAAATCAACTTCCGCCTCCCCGAGCGTCATAGCCGCTACCGAAAGCCGGGATTGCCCCTGCTCATCCGATACGCGATAGAAGCAAATGCCTACATCCGCGGCGGCCAGGTGCGTCGTTGAATTAATGACCGTTTGAATGAGTGAGGGCGTATCAAGTTTTTCCGAAATGATTTTACCAATGGCATGCAGGGTTTCCAGCCTCTTCGCATGGAATTGTATGGTTTGTTCGCGCTGTATCTTTTCAGAAATGTCACGGGCGATTTTGGAAGCACCGATGATTTGCCCGGCCTTATTGCGCATGGGTGAGATGGTCAGTGAAATGGGTATCTCTTTTCCCGACCTTGTGATACGGAAGGTCTGATAATGATCTACGGTACGGCCGGCCTTAATCTCGTTAATGATGGTGCTCTCTTCGTGCTGGAGATAAGTCGGAATAAGCGTATTTATCGACTTTCCTATAATTTCCGCTTCGCTGTACCCGAAGATCCGCTCCGCGCCCTGATTCCAGCTCATGATGATACCGTTGAGGTCCTTGCTTACGATCGCATCGTCTGCCGATCGGACAATCTCTGATAGTATCGTTTGTTTTTCCTCGTATTGCTTGTATTCGGTAATATCCACCAGCGTATTGTAGGCACCAAGGAACTGCCCGTCTTCCGCCCGGATGGACTTAGGAAAAGCAAGGACGACCCGTCTGGTACCATCGGGACGAAGGATAATCAATTCCTGCCCGCATACGTCAACCTGTTCGCGAATCGCAATTGCCATCGGCGTTGCTTCCAACGGCATTTGCCGCCCATCAACATCATACACCGCAGCTGCACCCGACCATTTCTCTTTGCCGGTTACCGGCCGGCGCCCCCAGAGCAACTCGGCTGCGGCATTGAACTCGATGATGTAACCATCGCTATCACAGATATAACTCGCTATGGGCGATACTGAAAACAGTTCCTTATAGACACGGTCATCAGCCCCGGTATGTGGTTTCTTCATTTTTTCGGGCGTCTTTTACCGGGTGCAAAGCCGCTCCTCGCTTTTCACCAGATAACCAGCGAAAATACGATTGTTTTATCACAATACCGCAAATTAATTATTGAAGAAACCTGCCAGTGCTCGTTATTACCGGCATCAATGGATAGGTCAAAAAAGAGGATGCTGATAATTAGTTGGCTGCCCCCGCCGCTTGCTTACGCAACGCCTGCGGCATCGGGAGTGACTCAAAATGGGCGATCCAATCTCTCGCCGCGATGACCTCCCGTTTTTGCCGGTTGACCAGCGCACGTACGGGCTCAGCCAGCCCGTCTGTACTTTCAATGCTGTGGTAAGCGATAAGCAACGCATTTTCGCCCGACCGGCATTTATCTAACAGGTAACCCGGCATGTTACTGGAGAATACGGCTTTGACCACCGACCAGGCAAGCCCAAATTTACCGTCATCGTCCAATTGTTCACGGTCCCATCCCCAATCCGCTCCCAGCCGGCTCAACTCTTCCCCCATTCCGTTACTTTGCGCTATAAACGCGTTAAACAGGGTGATTAAATGCTGCTCATCGCCTGCTAAACTTGCCATCATGGCGCGATAGCCCGCTACTCTTTCGTTGTGGAACGCCACCAGATCCCGGAGGCATTCCACAGTTATTTTTAGGTTTTCCATAATTCCGCTAACCAACCTTTTCCCGATCGCGCAATTGCTTTATTTGATCATGGGACGCCCGTAACTGGGTTTTCTGGCTCGAAATGAGTGCTTTGGCAGCCGTGGATATATCTTCCATTGCTTCAGCGTCCCGATAGGCCTTTTGCGCGGCATCTTCGCCGTATTCACAGCTTTCCAGCACCGCTTTCCGGTCATCGACTGCAAATGCCTGTTTAACGTCCATCCAGGCACGGTAAATTTTACCCGAAGCGGTCGTCTCATCTTCTACGCGATCTTCCCAGGCGCTGATATGTTGTTGCAGTTCATCTTTCAGCATCTGACTTTGTTCAACCAGCCCACCGAAAAGTGCTTTCAAGTCAACGTCGGCGGCCGGCAATTCAGCAATCGCTTTTTCGTAGCCTGCTATCCGGTCATTATTAATTTTAATGAGGTCGTTTAACACTTCGGCTGTTTTTTTCATCTGCTCCATCATGTTTTCTTTTTAAATGCTTAAATCTTTTGTTACGCCCCTTATCGCTTGGGGGTGTTTGCTATTGACAATCAATCGTCGTTTATTGTTTCAAAAATTTTGGATCACCGCTATGCTGGCTTTTCCTGTCGCATATAGAAAGTACCCAGGAAGAAGAGCACGCGTAACGCCCGAAATGCCCACCACCTCACCAACCGGGCTGGCACCGTGCTTTTCAGGGATACATTCTCACGCGTTATCCGCTCACAATCGTTCTCGATGATCTTCTCCATTTCGGCGACGGCTTGCCGCACCAAGGCGTCACCGCGCAGGTCAACGTTCAGTTCGATACTGACGCGGGCACTCAGGTCATTTACATTAAATGAACCAGCGGTCATCCATTTCCGGTCGCACGTCGCCAACTTGCCGTGAAGCATATTTCCGCGGTATTCATAGATTTCTATGCCATGGTGCAATAGCCAGTCATACATGTAACGTTCGGCATCTTTTACCAACGGAACGTCCATGCGGCTACAGATGATTACCCGGATGCGTACGCCGCGGCCGGCAGCCGCTTCGATGTCTCTTTGCACTGAACGGCCGGGAAGGAAATAACTAGAAAGCAGCGTTATTTCCTCGTCGGCGTCCTGAAAGATCTCCCGGTACGTACGGCTGATTTCATACCTGCGGCGTACCCAGTCATTACGGCGCATGCGCAGGGCACAACGGTGAGTTTGCCCAAAATAGATCTTGGTTTCAGCCGGCCGGCAACCTTCGGGCGAGCGCTTCATGAATTGGAAGTTTTTCCACGTCATCCAACAGGCGTCACACAACTCCGAGGCCGCATCGCCCTCCAGGCAGACGGCCACATCAAGCCAGCCGGCCTGTCCCGGCAAATCATTATATTTATCGCCAATGTTCACGCCGGTAACTATGGCATACCGCGCATCGACGACCAGCACTTTGCGATGCAGCCGCCTGCCGAAGTAGAAATGCCTGCTCCGCAGCAATGGTTCGAAAACACGAAAATGCACGCCACCTTCCCTAAGCCGTGCCACAAATGTCTTGTGAAGTTGCTGAGAACCATAACCATCGACTAGTAAATATACAGCAACGCCGCGTTTGGCAGCATCGATAAGTGCATTTGCTACCCGCTCGCCAGTGCGGTCTGATTCGTAGATATAGACCTGCAGATGGATACTTTCGCGCGCCCGCTCAATGAGGTATAAAAGCAGGTCAAAATAGGCTTTGCCACCCCAAAGCAACCGTACATCGTGATTGGGCAAAAACCTCCCGCGCTTCGCATTCCGCCTCCCTGGCATAGCCAACCGCTGTTACGCTAAAACCTGTTGATCGACGCAGCACCTGTAGTGGAAGGCATGCTGTCTTTTGGGATAATCCAAACCTCTCCTTGCTTCTCAAGCACAAGCTCGGCGAGATCATCCAATACGTCGTCCACGAGGTGGTTCGGCCCGTCGACACCAAAACTGACATCCGTCCGGCCGTTGATCCGCCCGGGGATGATACGATTTTCTTCGAGCAGCAGGGCGCCTACCCTCCCATCATATGCATCTGTAACAATGGCACCAATCTGGTCGGTACCTAGCCCCTGGGAAGCAGCGTGCCTGTACTGACCAATGATTCCATCCAGTCGTGCCGTATAGTTGGGCTCATACACGTCCCAGGCCAACTTCCGAACCTCGTGTATGTCCATTGCAGCCGCATTGACTTTTATACCGTCTTCGAGCAAACGCTGGTTACGGCTTACCCGCCGAAACAAGTGATGATGTTCGGGAAGCGCTGCAACAATCAGCGGGAGACCGGAGGGCACCGAGTATCGGGCAATGACCGCACGGTCAACCGCTCTGAAAAACTGTTCAATGTCGTTATCAATGTCCGTTTTCTTTAGCCCATGGTTCTGGGCAACTTCCCATTTCTCGCCCGTCGCGGTCCGATAGGCGGCAAGTGTGGCATGCAAGTCGCGCATTTCATGATCCAGGGCATCGATCATCGTCTCTGGCACATCATCTTGTGAAAGATCCACTTCATCCAGCCGGTAGCGATCACCTTCATAAAGCTGGGCTGTGTTGGTCGTCAGTACCAGCAGATGGTATCGGTCTTTTGTTTGCAGATATTTCAACAAGGGCTTCGTGTGTGCGGTATCCGCTACAATAGCCAGCGACTGAACCGATCGCGGCAATCGATAAACATCAAATGAATTCCTTGTGGCAAACACCGCCAGGCCATCCTTTGTATGTTGCCAGAATTGATAATTTGCAGCCAACGCCGCAAACTTTTCAAAAATAAGCTGAACGCCGTCATCTCCGGGATATTCGGCTTTTACCGGTTCAAACTGTTTGATCAGATTTTCAAATACACGCGCATCATTTGCATTGTCGGGATGGGTGCGGTGCGTGGGCATATATACCGAAAAAACGGGGGTATCGTCGTAGCTCAGTGCTTTACTGAGATGTTTTGCAGTGAATGTTTCCATACTATTATTATTAAATTGTACCAGCCGAGGCTCCCATCTGCGGCTTCCTTTATATTTACGTCTAACAGACGTCCTGCCCAATTGTTGGGTCATTGCAGCAAAACATTCGTAGCGAACAATTGTATATTGAATGGTGGCATGCACGGCCTGATGGTTACTCAATTATTTCGCAACTAACAAGAAACACATTGGATTGGAATCGAATCTTTCTACATGATCTGGATGGTGCATTTGCCCTGGAAATCCTTTTCCGCACAGCATTTATGTTTTTAGTCGTCGTGACCATCCTCCGGCTGTCCGGCAAACGCGGAGTACGTCAACTGTCCATATTTGAGTTGGCTATTATTCTTACCTTAGGCTCTGCAGCGGGCGATGCCATGTTTTATGAAGATATCGCGTTATTTGCTACACTTCTGGTATGCGTCACCGCGATTGCGCTCTACCGCCTGATTACATGGCTGACTGCGAAAAGCGCGCGGCTAGAAAAGCTGATTGAGGGCAAGGCTGTATACATCGTTGAAGACAGTGTAATGATTATCAAAGATGATGAAAAAGACAGTCTCTCCAAGGAAGAATTTTTTGCTGAATTGCGCGAGAAAGGTGTAGAACACCTGGGGCAGGTACGTACGGCCATCCTCGAAACAGGCGGAAACCTCAGCGTATTTTTCTATGCCAACGACGATGTGAAATACGGTCTGCCCATTCTTCCCCGCGCATACAATAAGCATGCAGACACCATCACCGAAGAAGGGCTATATGCCTGTGTGATTTGCGGAACCCTGGATCAGTTGAGTCCCGGCCAGCACCGGTGTAAGCGCTGCCGTCACCATGAATGGGTAAAGGCTATTAACACCAAGCGGGTGAATTAGTAGCAGCGGCGAACCCGGTCGTAATTGTCGTCGCTGCAAACAAATGACCCGTGTGACTTGTCACCACACGTATGGGAAAACACATTAACCGCATACCCTATTTTATGGCGCTCATGGTATCATTGGCGGCTTGCAGTGACCAGTTTACCGGAACGCTGTTCAAGACCCAATCCCCGCATCAGCGGTATTCCGCACACCTCATCAATGCGGGTCTCGAACATAGCGAACTTTACCGGCAGTGGGAACGGGCAGCAACGCGAAGTCTTAGCGATCCGGTCGCCATCACCATTCCTCATCAGGAGTTTGCGTACTTCGCCCTCACCCAACCACACGCCATTGGCTATTCGTTCAGCGGCCGCCAGGGCGAGCGGCTGCATGTGCAGGCGGCGGTGCACAGTTTAGGGTCGCCGCGGATATTCATTGATCTGTTTGAGGCGCCCCGCGACACTTCAACTGATTATAAACACCTTATCTCCGCAGACACAGGAAGTACCGTCCTTTCCTGGGACATTCGGCGGGATGCGAAATACATTCTTCGCGTACAACCCGAACTGCTCAGCGAGTTGTCGTTCACGTTGCGGCTTACGGCAGGGCCGTCCCTTGCCAATCCCGTAGCGCCAACTGTTAAACAGCATATCGGGAGTATCTTCGGCGACGTCCGGGACGGGGGCAGACGCGAGCATGAAGGGATCGACATTTTCGCGGCACGGCTCACACCCGTAGTCGCCGCGGCCGATGGCGTAATTAGCCGCGTGGGAGACAACCGGCTGGGTGGGAAAGTGCTATGGCTGCGGCCAAGAGACGGATGGATAACGCTATATTATGCCCATTTAGACAGCCAGCTCGTTGCACCGGGGCAACTGGTAAAAGCAGGAGATACCCTTGGATTAATGGGTAATACCGGGAACGCAAAAACCACACCACCGCACCTCCATTTCGGCATTTACGGCACAGGCGGAGCTGTAGATCCACTCCCCTTTATACGCCCGGAAAAATCAACGCCACCCAAAATTACGGGGGACACCACGCGGGTGGGCGATACACTACGCATCGCGTCGCCATCCGGCACGGGTCTTTCGCGTCATTCGCCAGTAGTAATTGAAGCCGCGTACAAAAACGGTTACCGCGTAGTGTTGCCCGACAGCGGCAAGCACTTCGTAAGTACCGGACAGCTGGTCCCACTAACCCGCATTCGGCCGATACGTTTGGGCCGCCCCCAAACATTGTATGCCCGGCCCGATACTACGTCTGCACATATAACCGAACTGCCTCATGGCCAAAACAGCGATGTCGTTGCCGAATTCGCTGATTTTTTACTGATAAGAGGGGCCGTCAGTGGCTGGATACTCCGCCAACCGGAGGAATAGAAAAACCAACCCCTCGCTTCAATTGTCATCTTTTTGAACATTAACGATGATAGTATGTTTTTCGCAATCATATTTGGAGCAGTTTTCTTTTTCGGTGTATTGGCATACGTCATTTACCGGGCGAATCAGAAGCGGTAGCAGAACGCTTCTTTTTTCGCAATTTCAGAATAGCCCGCAATTGGCTATTCCACGTAATGAGGTTGCCCTTGATAATGCCGCTATATCGTACAACCATTCGAGAAGATATCTCAAAAATCACCAACAAACGGGCAGGCTAACTGTTGGCATAGATGATGAAAGACCGGAATAAACTTTGGATTGCTTTTGTCCTCGTCTTGATAGCAGGCTTACTCAGCCGTTTTGCCTGGCTATATATTTATCAAACGGCAGGTGTGGTGCTGATTATCCTGAGTGCCGGCTGCATCATCGCGGCTTCAGCGGTATTTGCGATTTATTTCAAGGAGCGTTAACCAATACATGATGAAATCAAAAAGTTTTATTAGCAAATGGCTGGCTATCTTAAAAAACACATTCACCATTTTCATGGATGTGAGGGGCCTGAAGTTCAGTGCTTCGTTGGCTTATTACACCATTTTTTCACTAGCGCCACTGCTGGTATTGACGATTTCACTGGCAGCGCTCTTCTTCGGCCAGGAAGCCGCTGAAGGAAAAGTGTTTGAAGAGATCAACGGGCTCGTGGGCAACAGTGCTGCGGCGCAGATTGAAACCATGTTGCAAAACATACGGGTAAAGGAAGACAATACACTTGCATTCATTATCGGCATCGGCACACTTCTTATCGGTGCCACTACGGTATTTTCAGACATGCAGCATTCCATCAACAGGATATGGGAAATCAAGCCGAAACCCAAGCGGGGATGGGTTAAACTGATTACGGATCGGCTCCTCTCCTCGTCGCTCGTCTTATCGCTGGGCTTTCTCTTAATTGTCTCGCTCATCGTCAACGGCCTACTCATGGTATTTATGGACTACGTGACGCGCCTGCTCTCCGATCTGGTCGTTTACCTATCCATCGCACTCGATGCTATTATCAATTTCATTGTCATCAGCGCCCTGTTTGGTGTCATTTTTAAATTTCTTCCCGACGTGCGCATTAAATGGAAGGATGTCCGTGCCGGTGCATTTTTTACTGCGCTCCTGTTCATGCTTGGGCGCTTCCTTATCGGATTTTATATCCAGACCACTGGCCAGGGATCTACATATGGTGCCGCAGGTTCGATTATCATTCTGCTGCTTTGGGTATACTATACCGCGGCCATTCTATATATCGGGGCGTCGTTCACACGGGCATATACCGAATCCCGCGGCCGGCGGATTGCACCAGCGGAATTCGCAGTCCATGTAGAAGAAAGGGAAACGGAGAAAAAAGTGGACCACCTTCCACCGGCAATAAAATAAAAAGAGATTAGCTGGTTACGTTTTTCTTAGATCGGCGTAATATCGGGATGGCCCGCACGTTTACTATGAGTGGAGTGCATATAAAAATTTAGCAGACGTTTTAAAACTATTTTCACTTTTTTCAAACAAAATAAAGCCACCAGACGTTAGCTATATCGCGAAGCAACTAACAGAAGTTAAGCATACTAACAAACAGTCCATCAATAGAAGACGCAATAACATGACAACTATGAAAAAAAAGGCTACTCGCATTATTGTTTCTTTGAGTTCTTTAATGATAGGATTGTAGATACCAAAACTTCACCGTGCCAAACTATCCGCTTCGGTGAGGCTGACGGGCACAGGTTTCCTTTCTTATCATTTACATTGCCATACACTGCCAAACCGCTACCGTAAGCGCGGGAGATGACTTGGCCGGCATTAGACGTAGCGTAACATATCATAAACGATAAATTCGATGGATTATGGATAAGATTGAGTTCAACACCAAGGTCGTACAAGAAGTAAATTCGTTAAACAGCTATGCGTTGTATTTTACACGCGATGAGGAAAACGCACATGATCTTGTACAAGACACTATGCTGAAGGCGTTTTCCTATTACAACAAATTCAAAACCGGCACCAATCTCCAGGCCTGGCTTTACACCATACTTAAAAACACTTTTATTAATTATTACCGGCGGAAAGTAAAGACAAACTCCATCATCCTTAAATCCGACACGATATCGTCCTCCGATTTGTATAAAAGTTCGCTGCGTAACGGTGCCGAGGGAAAATTTGTGATGGACGACATTGAACGTGCGTTGTCGAAGCTATCCGAAGAATACTATTCACCATTCTCCATGTATTACGAGGGCTATAAATATCATGAGATTGCTGACCATTTCCAAATACCTATCGGTACGGTTAAGACCCGTATTCACGTGGCACGGCAGCAATTGAAGAAAAAATTAAAATCTTATTCACCGGCGGGAAATTAATCTTCTTGCTTAGGGATACTACCATAAAGAAGCCCAGCTTAATCGCCGGGCTTCTTTTTTTTGACGTTTGTTCCATCCGCGCATCCGGTAGCAAATCGCCGGATGACGCGCCGCGCCGGATCAGGCTGCTACATTGGCTTCCGACAATGCAATATCGGTAAGCTTCGCATCGGTTTCCTTTTCCTCGTTTAGTGTGGTTCCCAAAATCTCCTTTGCATCGGTATGCTCCATCAGTTTCGCATAAGTCACCAAGCAACCGTAAGAGGCAATTTCATAGTGCTCCACCTTTTGTGCTGCGGCGATCAAAGCGGCGTCGATAGCCTCGTCGCCCTCGAAACTCTCTATGATTTCGTCAGCTTCAGCGAGCAATCCTTCCATTGCCTTACATTTTTTCCCACGCGCAGACAGTCCCAACGATTCCATCACCTGTTTCAGCCGGTTGATGTGTTCCTCGGTCTCCGAATAATGGGTTTCGAACGCGTTTCGCAGCGACGCTGTTTTGGTTGCATTCGCCATTTTTTTCAGCCCTTTCAACAGCTGTCGTTCTGCGCCCAGAATGTCGCGCAATTCATCCACAAACAGCTCGTGAAGATGTTCGTTGGGCATTTTACCATTTTGATTTTTACTTGCCATAAATTCCTCCGTTTATTAATCTAACTACATACAAGACAACATCCGCCTTATCCTTTTGTTTAAAAAAATCAAGTTCCGTTCTGGCCGTTGAACATTCTTATCCCTGGGTTGTTAACTTTTCAAACATTCCGGCCAATGCCATCGACTGTCATCAAGCATATCGACTACAACGACGATGAGAACACGCTTAAAATCACGTTCCAAACAGGAGCGGTCTACGCGTATTACCATGTGCCCTTTTCGGTACATGCCGGACTGATGGCAGCCCGGTCAAAAGGACGGTATTTCAATCGCTGTATCTTCGGTCAATTTTCCTTTAGACGGCTTAGCGGCTAGCAATTCATCGCGAAGGCGTCGCCCGATTTTTTTAAAATAATTAAAACAATTTTTAATATTTTGTGTTAAAGCTATTGCCTTATTATGGGAAAACAGACGAAACGCCATTCCAAATGAAAAAACAGATATTATACGTCGAAGACGACGGCGATATGCTTGAAGTGGTGGCTGAATTTATGCAATTTGAAGACTATCAGGTGATCACTGACTGCGGCCGGTCCATCGACAAAAAACTGAAGCGGTATGCTATCGGGCTCATTTTGCTTGATGAGAACCTCAACTGGGGATGGGGCAGTGACCTGTGCCGTGCGCTGAAAACCAACGAGCAGACATCTCATATACCCATTATTCTTATCTCCGCTGTTCAAAACATCGATAAAATTGCTGAACTATGCGGTGCCGACGGATATGTTCGGAAGCCATTCGATATTTATGACGTTATTGATGTGGTTAACGAACATTACCTGAATCCCGAGGCGACTGCCAATCCCGAAGAGTGACAACGACTGCCGTTTAACTAACTTAATGGGATAGCCTTGAGATCCTTTCGTGGCGGACCGGTAAGCACTTTCCCGGAATTATCATAGCGGCCGCCATGGCAGGGGCAGTCCCAGCTTTTCTCTGCATCGTTCCAGGCAACGATACAACCGGCATGGGTACAAACCGGACTCAACGCGGTTAGTGTCCCTTCGGTCGATTTGTATAAGGCGATTTTTTGATTCTCATAATTGACAACGGCACCCGTATCCGGAGCCAGCTCTACCATCGTTTCCAGCTTTTCAATCGATAACCGATCGGCGACAAACCGATATACCACGTCTGCGTTTTCTTTTACGAAATTAGTGAATGCAGCGACGGGTTTAACCCGTAAGGGCGAGAACAATTTTTCCCACGGGTTTTCTTCGCCCAGTATGAGGTCTGAAAGCAATACGGCGGAGAAGCTGCCATATAAAATGCCGTTTCCGCCGAACCCGGTAGCCACGTACATACCTTCGTCGCCGCCCGGCAGTTTACCAATGTACGGCAAGCCATCGGCCGGCTCAAAAAACTGCGCGGACCACCGGTAATCCACCAATGTCACGTTAAAATGTTTACGTAGGTACGCTTCTAATTCGCGGAACGATGCGTCAGGGTCGCCGTGGCCTGTTTTATGGTCCGCTCCGCCCAGGATCAGGTAGGGCTTACCTTCCACCGCATGTGTACGGAAGTAATGGTAGGGCTCCTGCATATCATAAGCAAGCGCGCTAGGGTACGCTTCATCCGCCAGCTGCGCCCCCAATACATAGCTGCGATAAGGCGCACACCGGAAGTGAAGTACGTTCACGCCCGGCGGTATGTGGGTAGCATATACGACATGGCTTGCTCGAATCGCTCCCCCTGATGTTTCCAGGTGGTGTACGTCTTGCCGCTGGCTGCCTGAGACCTTGGTATGTTGCAAAATCGTACCGCCTGCAGCTTCAAAAGCCTGGGCGATAGCCTGCAGGTATTTCAACGGATGGATTTGCGCCTGCATCCGGTAGCTGATGGCCATACGGAAATCTAATGGAACCGGTATTTCACTCACCGGCACTACGTCTACACCAGCTCGTAGCGAACCTTCGTATATTTTTTTCAATGTAGCCGCTTCGGAGTCAGTCTGGGCAAACAGAACACCATCTTTATACTCAAAATCACAAGCGATCTGATAGGCGGATACGTTGCGCGCCACGAGGTCTCGGCCCACACGGGCCGCATTGGCCACCAATCTCGAATTTTCAATTCCGAAGTCGCTTTCGATGGTATGATAGGGTGTGTCCAGCATCGTATTGATGTGTGCCGTCGTGCCACCCGTGGTACCAAACCCGATTTGACGAGCTTCTACTACGACGCACCGCTTGCCGGCCTCCTGCAAGCGAAGAGCGGTCGATAAGCCCGTTATGCCGCCGCCTACGATTGCTACGTCCCACAATTGATTGGAAAGATGGCTTTCTTGGCTTTCGAAGGGGCTGCCAATGTGATTTTGCCATACACTGGTCAGCGCGCCGTCCCTCATCCAGCGCGGCATAGTTTTTTCATCGGTATCGGAATGCATCATCGCTAAAATTTACAGTGCTAACACCAACGGTGCAAAATTTGTTTCGACAGCTTGTCGATCCATCCGCTACAAACAAATCGAAACCGCAGCTGTTGGCCCTTTACAAAACAACAGTAACGTTAACTTTATTTGATACGATCATGGGAACGGATAGACATGAGAACGACATCCGGCGCAAAGGCCGGCCCGCGGGACGGGGCAAAGAAGGCACCAACCTGAGAGATGCCTCGGCAGTACACAACGCGGAAGAGGAAAAAGAGGTACGGAATCGTTACCTCGATGACGACGGAACACCGGCAGATGACGCCAAGTTGAGACATCCCAACCGCAATCCGATTAAAGGCACGGAAGAATAACATTAAATCATTCAATCATGAGCACATGTAAACAAACAAACGTCCATGGCACCCTAACGACGTGGGCAACCTTTTTAATCGCTTGCGTATGCTTTGTGTCTTGCAATCCACCCGCGAACGGCGACGATCCGGTCCGGCGTGACAGCATAGGCGACCCCGTGACGCCGGCGGATACGGCGGGCGATCACCTGCACGCCGACTCCGTGCGTGATGACCGCGAAGCGCAGTGGTAGTTGGTAAGAGCTGGTACGTAGCAATCCACACGCCTTACGGCGTCAATACAGCACGGATACAACCGTCTTCCCGACTATTGAACAGCTCGTAGGCCCTGCTTCCGTCGCTGAGCGACATGGGGTGGGTTAGCATAAATCCCGGGTCTATCCGGCCCTCCCGGATCAGGTCGAATAGCAATGGCACATGACGCTGGCCCTGCATCTGTCCGCCGCGCATGGTAAGGCCTTTATTAAAGAAGAGGCCCATCGGTATCTTATCGGCAAATCCGGCGTAAACCCCTACCACGGCAACCGTACCTCCTTTGCGGCAGGCAGCAATGGCCTGCCGTAACGCAGCGGGTCGGTCGGTTTCCAGTTTTAAAAACTGCTTGGTGCGGTCGTAATAGTGTTCCACGCCGGTGCTGTTAGCCTCCATCCCCACGGCATCGATGCAGCAATCCGGCCCCCGCCCACCGGTTGCCTCCTTAAGCGCTTCCAACACATCGGTATCGCGATAGTTGAGCACTTCCGCCTTACTGTAAGTAGCCGCTGCGGCCAACCGGTAATCAAGGGCGTCTATCGCAATTACCCGCTCGGCGCCCATATGGTACGCACATTGGATAGCCATTTGCCCTACGCCACCCGCACCCCACACGGCTACGATATCGCCGGGCTTGATGTCGGCCATTTCTGCGGCGATGTATCCGGTGGGGACACCGTCAGATACAAACACCGCCTTTTCGTCGGGAATGTCTTCAGGGATTTTAAATGCGCCGTGATCGGCAAACGGCACCCGGATGTATTCGGCATGACTGCCTGCATAGCCGCCGAACAGGTGTGAATAACCGAAAAAAGCGGCCGTGGGGTATTGGTAGATTTTCTTTTGAATAACGCCGTTCGGGTTGGAATTATCGCACATCGACCACCGTTCCTCCTTGCAGTATTCGCATTCGCCGCAGCCGATTACCGAGACCACCACAACGCGGTCTCCTACGACCAGCTTATGCACTTCGGCTCCTATCTCCACCACTTCGCCGATGAATTCATGGCCGATGATGTCGCCCGCCTGCATCGACGGAACAAATCCGTTGATCAGGTGCAGGTCGGAACCGCACACCGAGCTCATCGTCACCTTTACGATGGCATCCCGTGGATTCAATAATTTTGGGTCGTCTACACGTTCCACGTTCAGATCCCGGATGCCGTTCCAACATAATGCTCTCATATCCTTTTATATCAATTTGAATTTACCGGTCCGCTTTCCCGCGGGCTGCCCTTTGGTAGTGGGTATTTCGCCAGCTTCGATGACCCGTTTGAAGTCAAAGATTTCGTTTTCCAATACACCCTCAAAAACCGGATTGAGCAATTTCGCGACACCTGTACCAAATCCTCCGGCTGGCGGATGGTAGCTGAAAACCACTCGTACTTCCGTCCCGCCTCTCGGTGCATCGTGAAATTCCACCTTTCCGGCATTTTTTATCGCGGCACCCTCCACCGACTGCCAGCCAATCAATTGGTTTGGCTCATCTTTCACGATTTCCGCATCCCACTCAATTCTACCGCCCAAACCCGGCATTTCGATAACCCAGTGCGATTGGCCCTCATCCGATTCAGTAACCGCTTTCAGATGTGCCATAAAGGACGGCAGGTTAGCAAGTGTACGCCAATAGGCATACACCTCCCGCCTTGGCTTGTTCACCGTCATCACGGCTTTCAGGTTAATAGCAGGGTTGTGCGTATCTTTCTTGCCGAGCCATCGGCTGATCGGGCAGTAGCCCAAGCCACCACGCATCATCAGGTAACCACCGGCAGCCAATGCAGGCAATGATGGGTAACGTAGATTCCTTAACGCCCGATAGGTCAGGTAAGCGCCCAATGCCAACGATATGACCCGTTCTGCCGATCCAACGTTTTTTGTGATTTTTTTTACCATGTTACTTCCTCTGCCTAGTTTTCAATCAGCATGTCGTCAACTTCTCCGCCATACACTATTATTCTGCCAGTTATTCCAAGTTCGTTCCAAAAGCAGGATTGTCCATTCCGACACCATTCATACAACCTACGGGTGTTTTTTTAGAAATTTGAGTTTGCATACGTAAAACGATTCGGAAAATGCTTCGTGAAAAGGAAACACCTGGTTGGCGATTTAGGACACTTACCGCGTCTACCGAGTTTACGGCATCGCCCAGCCGGTCTATATCATTTGCTTATGCGGGCGTATTTGCATCTCCACCACATCGCAACGCAAAGGCGTAGATAAGCAGTAGTATATCGCTACCGCGATATCTTCGGCTTTCAGCATCTCCATCTTTTCAATTTTGTAGGCCTGACCTTCTCGAGGTTGCATATCCGTGCCTACCGCACCGGGTTCGATGAGTGTCACCTTGATACCCAGCTCGTTCACTTCCTTGCGGAGCGATTCGGAAAAACCTTGGATGCCGGATTTCGTAGCGACATAAACCGAACTGTCTTTTTCGCGTACATCGGCACTCATGGAGCCGATATTGATGATGTGTCCCAATCCATGTATGCGCATGCGATCGATGGCCTGCCGGCTGCAGGCGAGGTAGCCCAGTAAGTTCGTTTGCAAAATATACGACCACTCGTTGTAACTTCCCTCCAGAATGCCGTTGAAGGCCAACCCTGCATTGTTGATCAAAATATCCAGTCGACCGAATTCTTTATCCACGCGGTGGAACAATTTTTCAATATCCTGCGAATTGACCAGGTCGCCCATCTCACCGATCAGTTTTCCATGAGGATGTCGATCCGTTGGAAAATCTCTCAACGCGTCTTCCAGTTCCTGCTGGTGCCGGCCCACAATCATCACGTCATTCTCCCGGGCCAGTAGGTGCGCGGAGGCTCTCCCGATGCCCGTAGTCCCACCGGTAATCAGAATTCGCTTTCCTTTTACGGGCTGAATGAGCTGTTGCTCATGAATTACTTTCACTGTTTCCATCGTACTTTTTTTTGATTTACTTCCATTTACTTTCCAACAGCTCACCATTTAACCGTTACGCGTTGTTCGCCCTGTACCTCATAGCATGCCATTGCCCCGTCATCCGTTTTTGGGGTAGCCCTTCCGTGTAGGAAGGTCATAACCGCTACTTCGACCGGTTGGCCTTCGTCCAACTGGATAAGGTATAGTTTGCAAAACAATCGCTTGTCGCCCAGCACCTTAAAACTCGCCTGACGGCTTCCTTCAAGCCGCTCACTCGTGGGGTAGTCTATGAAAAGCAGGCATCTTCCTTCGGCAATTTTCATGTACTGCCTTGCTACGATGACAAACGGGAATCCGGCGCCATACACTTCCTGGCCTACGGTACCCGATTTTTCCCATTCGGGATAAATATCCTCCAATGGCACCCATAAGTCGGAATCAACCTCACCTGTCGCTACCTCATCAGCCAGCATCTCACGGGGCAGTACGGTGGGGTAATAAAACAACATGCGGTTCAGGGCATAACGAATGAATTCGGCCAGCAATAACGCATACGAACGTGGCAGCGGTGCTTCGTCTGCTTGCTGCAAATATGACTGGATGCCAGCCATCACTTCGATTTCCTCATATACGGCTGAATAGGGTGCCTCATCCAGCGGGAACACTGCAAAAAACAACGGGTAATTTTTCCCATAGCCGTGGTCGGACTCCCATAACGCCACATTTTTGAAAATATTGGCCAGGAATAGGTAACCCAAGTTTAGGTACACCTCATCCTTCGTAGCGTTCCATAGGCGGAGCATTGCCCCCGCGGCGAATACCGTGTTATTTGCCTGGTAAAACACATCGAATCCGTGCGCTAGCAGCGATTTCGCCGCCTTCTTTGCTTCGCCGAGGTAGCTGTCCTCGCCCGTCAGATCCCAAGCCTGTAGCATAACGTGCGCATAGATACCGGCAACATCTTTTTCTCCACCAGCCCCCGGTTTAGCCTCTGCTTTAATCACTTCCAGCGTATCCATCTTGTAAAATATCGGCCAGTTGTAGTCGAAATGGTGGGCTACTTTTATCGCATAGTCCAACGACTTCAGGAATAGATCCTTGCCCACCTCATCGCCGCGTAGCGCCATACGCGAAAGGTTGAGCAGGGGGTGGTGCAGGTACCACGAGTCCATAACCAGTGGCTTTTTATGCTCCTCGCTGCCGTCGAGTTGGTTTTGCGCAGCCGGTAGCCATCGTTGCACTGTACCGATATCGGCGTTATAAAATTGGTTCAGGCCCGCTTCAAGATCGGTTGTCAACGACAGCTTCTCGTCTATCCACGCCTCATATTCTTTCAAAGGCAGCAGCACAGCCAACTGCACCATGATCTCCGGTGGGGTCTGGTAGTCGCTTACATAAGCATTGAGATAACCGTGCCCCCCATGGTACGACCAACAGCCTTTGTGTTCAGCGAGTGCTCGCAATGCGCTCTTGGCCACACCGTGGTAGTCATGGTATTGAGTAGGCGGCTTTGGCAAACGTACGTACACGCCCGCCAGCAGGTCGATAAATTGCTTAGCCTGATCGAACTGATCGGTTGGCACATTGTCTGCAAAGGCGATATATGCATCGCTGAAGACATATTCTTTGCCGCCTTGCAGCGGCTTGTCTGCGGCGGCCGGTAACGCGAATCCGAATTCGGGCCCGCCCCCGTCCACGGTGTCGGCTACCGATGTGATCGTGTCGGCACAATACGTATTCAGTGCGGTCAAGTTCTGGAAATATAAGACAGCTCCTGTTTCGGGGATAGATGTACTGAAGTATACCATCCCGCTTCGCGGTCCCAGCTGTTCGACATAGGGATGGAGTTCGATTCCTCCCAAACTGCCTACCGGATTAAGCAACAGCATATCCTTTGGCCAGAAAGGCACCAGCATGTTGTCCGTAGGTGTGCAACGAGTTTCATAGTGAATCATTGGTAGCTCACCATCCAGATTTAGGCTAATAGCGGCCTGGTAACGGCCTGTTGCAGACTGCAGCGTATAATGCAACCTAGATCCTTCCGGGTCACTAGCGTCTACGGTGAAGTCTGCGGCCGGCGTAAAAGCGACACGTAAAAGCAACTTCGCGCCTCCAGGCCTGCTGACCGTTAAAACAAGTGAGTCGTTGACGAGGACCAGCTGAACCAGCCGCGACTGGAGCTGCTTTTCAGCAAGAACAATGGCTTGTTGCGCGGCAAGTTGGCGGACCAGGGATAATGCCCAGGGCGACACCGCGCCGAATCTTTTATCCATAGCTCATCGTGTTAACTTCTCTTGACATACAGCTAAGGGGCGGGATTGTTTGAAGCGTACCGGCTAACCCCCGGCAGCCCTGTCGTACCCTGCCGATGCATGTTCTCCGAAAACGGACAAGCGGTCGCCGATTTAGGACACTTCGCTGCGAAATGGCCGGATAGGAGTTTCTCGGGAGACTGGCTTGATATTTTCGTTATTCGCAGTGTATAATATACAATGGTCATTAAAAGCAGGAGATCATGAGATTCATAAGCAGAAAGTTTCACACCGTATTGGATTATGCGGCAGGAATCCTCCTCATTGCAGCACCCTGGTTATTCGGTTTTACATCGCTGGCCGCTGCCATGTGGACGGCCATAATATTTGGTATCATTATCATCGGAATGTCGATTTTTACTAACTACGAAGGTGGAACGGTAAAAATCATCCCGATGGCCACCCACTTGAGGTTAGACGTGATTGCAGGGCTGATATTGGCGGCATCTCCTTGGTTATTCGGGTTTGCCGATCAGTTTTATGGGCTCTATCTTATCCTGGGCATATTGGAGTTAGGCGCAGGATTGTTTACGGTATCCCGTTCACAGCATGCGCACGGCCCACATGCCAATCGCCCGCGTCACGAGTTCCGTGGGGTTCACTGATGATGGTTCGTACAAAGGACTATAGTAAATCGATTCGTAAAATAAACGAAAAAGCCATGAAAACACAAACGATAACAACACATATTGCACTCGTCGCTTGCCTGATGATAAGTGCCTGCAGCACATCCACACGCATCACGGGGTCATGGAAAGACCCGGCAGTTGATGCCAGCACCGGTGAAAGTAAAAGCGTATTGATTACGGCACTTACGCGCAACATCGAAGTGCGCACAAAGCTGGAAAATGCATTGGCCGCAAAAGCTGCCGAACGAAATATCGAGGCGGTAAAGAGTTCAGAAGTATTTACACCCGACTTCTTTCAGGTGCTTCCTGAACGTGAGGAATTGATCGCCCAGATAAAGCAAACCGGCGTAGACGCCATTCTTACGGTATCGCTCATCGATACCGAAAGTGAAACACGCTATGTGCGGGGCAGTACCCGCTACGCACCTATGCCCGTTTACAATTGGTATGGCGGCTTCTATTCCTATATTAACTACTGGCATCCCATCATGTACGAACCGGGCTATTATGTGACGGATAAGACTTATTTTCTGGAAACGAACCTGTACGATGCCGAAACGGGCCGCCTGGTTTGGTCTGCACAATCCGAGACCGTCAACCCAACGAGTATCGATGCGTTCGCTGCGGAATATCCTGAGGTACTATTGGAGCGGATGGTCAACGATGGTCTTTTGGTATCGCAACCGTCCGAGTGAGAGTGATAAGGTTACGGAATTTCCACCCGTTCGCCGGTTTCCATGGCCCGGTAAATGGCCTGCAAAATCTTCACATCCTGCCGCCCCATCTCACCCGGCACCGGTGTAGGTCGGTTTTCTTGAATCGCTTTCGCGAAGTCATCCATCTGGTACGCCTGCTGGTTGATTTCCGGGAGGTCCATTACCCCCTGCGACGTTTTGCCTTTTATCCCCCGATAAGGAAATGAAGGTTCGAGCCGTGCCCAGCCGTGTTCCGCATCCGCATGGATGATGTCCAATTCTTCAGAATAGCTTGTACGGCAACGTGCTTTTATTCCGCCCGGAAATTCCAACTGCCAGGTCATCGACTCTTCCACTTCACGAAACTTATCCAGGTCGGTCTTCGCCCCCTCCTGGGCAGTCACCGCAACCGGCTCCATACCGAGGGTGTACCGTGCGGCCTGTACACAATAGATACCGAGGTCCATCAGCGGTCCGCCGCCGGCCAGCGCCCTATCCAGCCGCCAGCCTTGCATACTGCCCATGCCGTTCTCGGCGACGACTTCTTTCACCCTGCCCATTTCCTTTTCCTGACCGAACTTCATCATGGCCAGGTTATGCGGCTCAAAGTGAAGCCGGTACCCGATAGAAAGCTGTTTACCAGCTTTAGCCGCAGCAGCAATCATTTGGTCGCATTCTGCCACCGTAATCGCCATGGGCTTTTCGCAGATTACGTGCTTCCCAGCTTCAAAAGCCCGGATGGTAAATTCCGCATGCATGGAATTCGGCAGTACCACATACACGATGTCTATATCGGGATTCGACACCATTGCGTCGAAGTTTTCATAGTTGTACACGTTTTCCTCCGGAATGTTATACCTGCTGCGCCATTTACCAATTTTATCCGGCGTGCCGGTCACAATCCCAGCGAGGTAGCAATGGTCAGTCTCTTCCAGTGCCGGGCCTAGCTGAAATTCGCTGTATCGCCCCAGCCCCACCAGCGCTATCCCAAGTTTACCATCCTTCTGATGTTGTGCTTTCATATTTTTTCTGTTTTATCTGAGATGACAGCTAACATAACGAATTATTGTATAAAACCCCAATATTCCGCAAAATCGCGCTTATGCAATAATCACCGCAGCGATGCGAGATATTCAATGAGGTCGATTAGTTCCGTTTTATTCATCACACCTTGCAGTGGAGGCATCAACGACTCGCTCGTCTCCTCGACAGAAGCAATGTCGTCCGTTTTAAAGGTTTGGGAGACGCCGCCCATAAACCGGACTTCCACTTCCGATTCCGTCTTGCCGGAGACTATTCCCATCACCTTAGACCCGCTTTTCAAGGTGATAACCGAAGTTTCGTAGCCGAAGCTGATTCCCGCCGACGGATTTGCGATAGCCTCCAGTAAAGCCGTTTTGGGTAGCTTGGCCCCTATCTGCGACAGCTTCGGCCCAAAGTCCTTACCGGCGCCATTCACCTGATGGCATATCGCACAGTTCGTTTGGAATAATGCTTTGCCGTTCTCCAGATCGCCTTTCCCAGCCAGTAGCTCTTCATCGGTTGGCAGCTCATTGGCCGGCGCGGGCGAACTGTCGGATTCGGGCAGATAGGATTGGGCTTCCGCATAAAGCTCCCGCCTCCACGCGTTTTTAAGGCTTTCCACCGCATCGGGGATCAACTCCGCCGGTATCCGATTAGCTTTCAGCAAGGACAGCACGCGATCTTCCCCCATCCAGCTTTTTCCAAGCACCGACGCCGCCTGCCGGCGTATTTCGTCGCTTGAGGAAGGCGCAAGCATCAGGTTTTCCAGCATAGCTACCGAGCCTTCCGTACCCACCACGCTGATGACCTTGATAATGCTATCAGGTACCGTTTTTATCGCCTTCGCGATTTCATTGTCGGCCTTAAACTGGAAGAGCAGTCGTGCGGCACTCCCCCCAAGAGGCGAGCCGGCCTGCGATACCGCCAGCTCCAGCAGCCGCGGTATTTCTGATTTCCGATTGTATTTGGTCACCAATTCCACATACTCGCGCGTGCCGTATATGCCGTCCAAAACGCTATTCAGTGTTTGCTGCGCCAACGGCGAGCGCATCACCGTCTCCTCATCCAATGCACGGATAATTAACCTGTTCACCTCGGCATCATCAGGCGCCTCCTGTATCATGTCCAACAGTGCGCGGTTTTTTGCATCTCCGGGTATAAAGTCAAAAGCCCTGAAATACCGCAGCCGGGATTGCAAATCCACCGAGCTGTCGGTCGCCAACCGCGCAAGCAGCGGAATTGCCGCTTCCGTCCGGGCCCGCCACACCACGTCCTTTCCCGCATCACTTAGCAGTGGATTTTCCGTGCGTTTCAGATATGCCGAAAAGAACGAATCCCATTGCCCCGCAGCGCCGATACCCAGCGCTTCCAGGTACCAGCGGTCCCGGCCGTCATGCCGGCTGGCCAGTGTGGCCCACAATTCCGCCGCCTCGGGGTCTTTTACATGCCGTAGCGCAATGGCACATTCGCGCCGCACCTGTGCATCCTCGTCGTTAACCAGCGGAGCAAGGTACCCAAGGATAGCTCCACCGCCCTGCCGGGCCGCACGGATGGCCGTTATCCGGATATCGGGACTATCATCTTCCAATCCCTCCAGCACGTACTTGTCACCGCTATCCAACCGGGTTAATAACCAAAACGCCCGCGCGCGCATCCGGTTGTCACCTTCCGAACGGAAAAGCTTCTCCAATTCAGGAACGGCCGAATCGCCCAGTTCCGACAAGCTCATCCACGCCTTGTAGCGCACAGACAGGTTCGGGCTTTGCAGCGCCCGGATTGCGCCCCCTACCGTTGTATAATCCTGCTCCGGCACCTGGTAAGTAGATACCGACGGTGCTATGCGGTAAATCCGGCCCCGTGTCTGGTCGCCTGCCTGATGTCCGCCAACGCCCGGATCGTACCAGTCTGCCACAATTAATGAGCCATCCGGTGCCACACATACATCCGAAGGCCGGAACCATTGGTCTTTCCCTTTGAGCAGATCGACGATACTTGCGCGGTATCCGGCGCCATCCTTTTCAAAAGGATATGCCCGCACGATGTTCGGCCCGGCATCCGCATGAATGATTTGATTCCGGAACTCCTCCGGAAGCAGTGTTCCTTCATAAACCAGAATGCCCGTGGGCGACCCCGCCCCTGTCTGTATCAGGTTGGGCACCACACCCGGGTCGTTCAGGTGCCAGTGCTGCAGCGGTATCGAATCTTCCAGGTTGGTACGGTTGGTACGCCATCCTGCACCGGTCATCTCATCCGTATAGCCATAATTACCGTATTCCATGACGTAATTAATACGCACGCCCCGGTTTCCGTCGTCGTCATTGTCGCTCTGCCAGATCGTCCCGTAGCTGTCGACAGCCAGTTCATAGTTGTTCCTGAAATTATGGCCAAGCACTTCCACATTTGAACCATCCAAATCACTGCGGAACACCATGCCCTGCCGGTACTTCCCGCCGGTGATTTCATCCCCGTCCTGGTCGAGCACCACCTTGCCGTCTTTATCCAGCAGTGTGTGGCCTTCGTTCCCGAAATTGAAGTAAAGCTTTCCATCCGGCCCGAAAATAAAAGCATGCATGCCGTGGTCGTGCTGTTCGCCACCGATGCCTTCAAACAGGATTTCTTTCCTATCCGCCTTGCCATCACCGTCATCGTCATAAAAATCCCAGACGTAGGGGCTTTGCGAAACGATCACCCGGTTCCCCAGCACACAGATACCCAGTGGCGCATTGATTTCGGGCCCCTGGTAGAATACGGTCTGCTTGTCCAATACCCCGTCCTGGTCGGTATCTTCCAAAATAAGGATTCTATCCCCTTCTGCGGTGGTCGGGTTCCCGTTCAGCAAAGGCCTGTAGTTGTACGCTTCATTTACCCACACCCGGCCCCTGTCGTCCACATCGATATTCGTCGGGTTCTGCAGCATGGGTTCCGACGCCATCAACTGCACCTCTAAATCCGGGTGGGCCTCCAGCCCCAACACGGCATGTTCCGGAAGACGTTTCTCCTCGTCAGTCAATTGTTCAAACTTCGATGAATCGCCCTGCCCGCAGCCTATGGCCAGCGAAAGCAGCATCAGTGGGATTACCTTACTTTTGAATAGCAGCATTTATCTATCAATTTAAGCCCTACGACCCGAATCAATGAAGCCGAGGCAGTTTATAACGTTGGCAATTGGATACAGGTGTCAAAAGTAAGTGGTCTGCGGCTAAGTTCCAATAAAAATGTAAACTTAACGTTTATCCATTGTTGTTGTGCTGGCTGCCATAGTGAGTACGAGTAGTAGGCAAGATCAGCGGTCAACTGTCCGGTATGGAACACCGGGTGTTCGATATCGAACACCTACAGGGTGCGCCCGCAATATAGACAGCTAACATTCAGCAACTTACTCGTTTGGCCTGATAACTGTATGCGTTTCAGCATAGTATCTGCGGGATAAAAAAGAACGCTATGTTATCTAACCACTTCAAAATTGCCTGGCGGAACATCACCCGGAATAAATTTTACACCGGTTTGAATATCCTGGGGCTTGCGCTTGGTTTAACCGCATGCCTCCTGCTATACAGCTACATTACCTTCCCTTGGGGGTTCGACCGCTTCCACAGACAAGCCGAAGGCACCTTCCGGCTGGTAAATGAACTGCATTTTGAAAAAACAGAATACAGCAAAGGCGCCTCTTTTGCGATGGCCGATGCACTGAAAAAGGGAATACCTGAGGTGAACCAATCGGCCTTGCTGATGAGTGATCAGGATTTCAACCTGAACGTGGGAAATACCCATTTCAAAACAGAAAAGCGGGCAGCTTTGACAAACTGGGATTGGTTTAAGTTGTTTGATTTTAAGTGGCTGCAAGGCAATCCTGACGACCTGGATCAGCCCGATGCGTTGGCTTTGACCGCTGGCGTTGCGGCTACTTACTTTGGCGATGAAGACCCCATGGGAAAAATCGTGTTGGGCGATGAACAAATGGCTGGAGGATTTTGCCTACCGCATCGATATCCAATGGTGGATGTTTGCTGCGGCGGGACTGGCTGCCGTGACCATTGCACTGCTCACCGTAAGCTGGCAGGCCATACGCGCCGCGGTGGCCAATCCGGTGGATTCGCTACGGGACGAATGATTGAGGAATAGTGATTGACGGAATAAGGAAAAAATACACAAGAAGAAAAGACAATGATTAAGAACTATTTCAAAAGCGCATGGCGCAGCTTGTGGAAAAACAAAACCACGACCGTCATCAGCATTGCCGGGTTATCCGTCGGTTTAGCGTGTTTCATCTTACTGGGCACCTACCTGCTCAACGAGCTCCGATTTGACCGGTTTCATCGATTTGCAGACCGCCTTGCGTTGGTCACCGCCGGTTACAAGTCGCCCGAAGATGCCGGGATGCACTACATGGGGGTGACACCCAACGCCGTTGCCCCTACGCTGGCCGGCCAGTTTCCGGAAGTGGAAAAGGCAGCGCGGATTTACAGCCGCGGAACCGTCACTTTCCGTCATGGAGATAAGCTATTTAATGAAGACGATGTTGTCTACGCAGACAGCGCATTTTTCGAACTGCTCACCTACCCTTTCGTGGCTGGCGACCCGCACACTGCCCTAAACCAGCCCCAATCGATTGTGTTGACCGTGCCGATGGCCGAAAAGTATTTCAACGGCGAAAACCCAATGGGCCAGACCATCTTGCTCGACGAAAAGCCCTGGCAAGTCACCGGCGTAGTGCAACCACCGCCTGCATATACCCAATTGCCCTTTTCGGCCGTGCTTTCCTATACCACGTTGGAACGTTCACGCGACCTCGTCTGGCATTCGGCCAACGATATCACCCTGCTGCTGCTCAAAAGCCCTGCCGACGTTGAACCCCTGCAACGACAGGTCGATGCATTCGTTCAGCACCAATTCGCCGAGGCCATAAAATCCGGGGGTGATTACCAGTTGAACATCGAACCACTTGCTGACGTGCACCTCCATTCCGAAGCAGCAGGCACAGGCAATATCGCGTACCTGTATATCCTCGGCGGTATAGCCGTCGGATTGTTGCTCATCGCCTGCATCAATTTCACCAATTTGGTGACGGCGCGGTCGGCAGAAAGAGCCCAGGAAATTGGCGTGAAGAAAGTGTTGGGTGCCGAGCGGGGCCTATTGTTCCGCCAGTTCCTGTTTGAATCGGCCTTCGCCGTATTCATTGCCATCGTTGTGGGGCTTGTGCTGGCAATGGTTGCCCTTCCTGTTTTCAACGGGTACATCGGCATCGACATCAGCATGGTCCATTGGAACGATGTCCGTTTCTACGGGGGCATTGCTGCGCTCTTCGTCCTCGTATCCCTCATTGCCGGTGGTTGGCCTGCATTGGTGCTATCGGCATTCAACCCCATCAGTGTATTGAAAGGAAAGGTGACAAATACCCGCAGCGGCGGCAACTTACGCAAAGGCTTGGTGATATTCCAATTCTGCATTTCCATTCTTTTTATTGTCTGCACGGTCATTGCCGGAAGCCAGCTGCGTTATCTCCAAACCAAGGACACCGGGCTGAATCGCTCACAGGTACTTGTGGTCAACAGCGCTTCCCTTCCTGTAAACACCATAGAAACCTTCAAGAACCAACTGCTTGGCCAAACCGGTATACTTGGTGTCACGGCCTCGTACCATTCACCGGTAAACATCACGGGCGGTTATACCATCTCCGGGGCGGATGGCAAAGAGCCGGATTTCGCGATGAGCGTCACGGCCATTCCCATCGAAAAGGATTTCGTGCCGGTATTCGACATCCAGCTCCTTACCGGCACTAACCTCACGGATGCGGATATTGAACGCGCCCGGCTTGAAGACGACACCCGCGAATATGCTTTCATCATCAATGAGCTGGCCGCCCAAACCATGGGTTGGTCTCCAACGGAAGCCATTGGCAAATGGATCAACCTGAACGGCCGTGAGGGACGGGTGAAGGCAGTAGCTGCCAACTTCAACTTTGCCTCGCTCCATGAAGAGGTGAAACCCATCGTCTTATTCCCCGAGTACTATTACTTCGGCAAGCTGTTCATCAAAACAGCGGAGGGAACATCCATGGCATACACGTTGAAAACGATCGAAAGCACATGGAACGCGGTAAATCCGAATAAGCCGTTCGAATACCATTTCTTAGACCAGGAATACGAGGCACTTTACCAACAAGAAACACAAACGGCCAGGGTACTGAATATCTTCGCACTCATTACGATACTTGTGGCTGCCATGGGGTTATTCGGCCTCGTCACATTCACCGCGCAGCAACGGGTCAAAGAGATTGGTATACGAAAGGTGTTAGGCGCTTCTGTAATCAGTGTTGTGCGTATGCTTTCGACAGATCTCGTCAAACTGGTCCTCATTGCCGTCGTTATCGCCTCCCCCATTGCCTGGTGGGCCATGAACCGATGGCTCGATGACTTCGCCTACCGTATCGATATCCAATGGTGGATGTTTGCGGTGGCCGGTTTTGCTGCCGTGGTGATAGCACTGCTTACCGTTAGTTGGCAAGCTATACGGGCAGCGGTGGCCAATCCGGTGGAATCTTTACGTGATGAATAATCTACACGATAAATAAGAAGCAAACGATAAAAGATATAAAATGATAAAGAACTTCCTCACCACCACCTTGCGCCACCTTTGGCGCAATAAGCTCTTCACTGGCTTGAATATGCTGGGGCTATCCATCGGCATCAGCTCGGCCCTGGTGATTTCCCTGATTGTGTATTATGAGTTCAGCTTCGATACATTCCAACAGGATAACGACCGGATATACCGCATCGTCCTCGACGCCAATTTTAACGGTGTTGAAGGCCACAGTGTCGGTGTGCCTGCGCCCTTAGGCGGTACCATTCAACAAGCACTGACTGGTATCGAACAGACCGTACCTGTATTCCAATTTCCGGGAGACGCCAATATACGTGTCGAAGGAAACAACAACGCTTCCAAACCCCGCCTATTCAAAAAACAACGACATATTGTCTTTACCAACAACGACTATTTCAACCTGTTGGGATATGGTTGGATTAACGGAAAGCCAGCCGAAACCATCGAAAACCCATTCACCGTTGTACTCACAGAAAGCCGTGCCCGGCTTTATTTTCCGGATTTACAGCCTGCCGAGGTCGTCGGCAAACGTCTTGATTATAATGATATCACCTTAACCGTAGCGGGTATTGTCCGTGATCTGGATAAGCCAACAGATTTCCGCGGCAAGGAGTTCATTTCCCTGGCCACCATTCGGGCAACGCCACTGAAAGACAATTTCATGTTGGATGTATGGAATGATTGGATGGCCAATACACAGCTTTTCATCAAACTATCGGATGGTTATTCCGCCTCGGCTATCCAGACCCAGCTCAATACTTTTTATCAGAGCCACAACACACAAAACGGCAGGGAGATTACGCTCAGGCTACAACCGCTGAACGATGTCCACTTCAACGCCCACTACCCCACTAACGGTGGGTTCACCGCACAGCGGTCTACCTTATACGGTTTGATGTCCGTGGCGGCTTTCCTGCTGCTGCTCGGCTGCATCAATTTCATCAACCTCACTACGGCACAGGCCTCCCAACGGGCCAAGGAAATAGGCATCCGCAAAACAATGGGTAGCTCAAAGCTTCAGCTTATTACGCAATTTATGGGAGAAACGCTGCTCATTACCAGTATTGCCACCGTTTTATCGGCGCTGCTCATCCCGATTATTCTACAGCTGTTTTCGGCTTATATACCGGAAGGGCTCACGGCAGCTTTCGTCTTCCAGCCGGGCTATTTGCTGCTGCTTTTCCTCCTGGTCTTATTGGTCAGTTTTCTTTCGGGGTGCTACCCCGCACTTGTATTATCGGGTTATGCCCCGGTATCCGTGTTGAAAAACCAGTTAGCGGGCATGCACAGTCAGACCCGCCATGCAGGCATACGCAAAGTACTGACGGTATCTCAATTTACCATCGCCCAATTTTTCATTATCGCAACGATCATTGTCAGCAAGCAGATCAGCTATTCCATTGATTCCGAGATGGGGTTTGACAAAGAAGCGGTTTTCAAATTTGATACCCCGCGGGATACGACTGAAACGCGTCGGACACAATTGCTGCACGCCATCCAGGCTGTTCCGGGCGTAGCGTTGGCAAGTACCGGCTTTCTCGCTCCGGCCGACCGGGGGATGTCTTTTACCAATATTTCCTACCACAATGGCCATGAAGAACTAAAACCGCAAACCCAGATTCGATGGGGCGATGAACATTACCTAAGCGTATACCGCATTCAATTGCTGGCGGGCAGGAATGTATTGCCTGGCGATTCTACCAAAGAACTTCTTGTCAACGAGCAATTTGCCCGTGAAATCGGCTTTCAGCAACCCCAAGAGGCATTGGGTGCGTTCATCACCTGGAACGGCAGGGCTGTGCCCATTGTAGGTATCATGAAAGATTTCCATCATCAATCCACCCGGTCGTCCATCAGTCCGTTGGTGTTTGAAAAAAATAATGGATCGACCGTTCACATCCGGCTCAAGCCAAACCGCGATGGGCTATCGTGGAGTGAAGCTATCGCCAACATACAAAAGGCTTACCAGCAAGTATACCCCGATGAGGATTTCAATTATCAATTCGTGGATGAGATGATTGCCCAATTTTACGAACGGGAACAAGCTACGGCCGGCTTATTGGCTTGGGCCATGTCACTTTCCATCGGCATCAGTTGCCTTGGGCTGTTGGGATTGGCCATCTTTACCATCCATACACGCACCAAAGAAATCGGCATCCGCAAGGTGCTGGGTGCATCGGTAGCCGGCATCGTTGGGTTGTTGTCTAAAGACTTTGTTAAATTAGTATTGCTTGCCGTTGTTATCGCCTCCCCCATCGCTTGGTGGGCAATGAATCGATGGCTCGATGACTTCGCCTACCGTATCGATATCCAGTGGTGGATGTTTGCGGTGGCAGGGCTCGCGGCGGTAGTCATTGCGCTGCTTACGGTAAGTTGGCAAGCCATCCGGGCTGCAGTGGCTAATCCGGTGGATTCGCTTAGGGATGAGTGATTATGGAATTAGGATCAATATTTCATTTCTTGTTCAAATCAGCACGGACCTTGCGCACGAAGTCAACGGATACTTCCGCAATCCCAGCTGCTGCGTTATCATCCAAGCCCAATTGTTGGATTAAATTTGCCACTACGGTAGCTTTACCTTTTTCAATTCCTTGTTCAATCCCCTGCCTAAGCCCCTTTCGAATCAATAAATCATACGTGCTCATGACTTTATCTTTAATCGTTAATGGTAATCCCTTTACAATCTCTTTTACCTGCTCATCCGTAAAATCAACCCTGCCCAGACTGTAAATCAAAAGTGCAATATGCTGATCATCACTCCCCTCCACCAATCCGGTAGCCAGTATATCCCGAAACCTCTCCTTTAACTTGCGCTTATCAAACGCGTACTTGAGCGTAAGCAAAGCGGATACCAAAAACTGGTTACCTATTACGTTAATGGCCGCTTCAGGAGTATCCCTCAAGTTGTGGTAAACATACTCAAAATTCGGAATAAATCCAAGGAGTCTGTCGCCCAACTCGTTGAACAACTTATCCAATGTCCAATATTCCCATTTCTGCTTGCCGTGATAAAACAAGACGGGTATAATCGGCGAAAGTTGCCTGTGCCGCTGTTTGATCTGCTGTTGGTATCCTGAAAACAGGTAACCACCCACTTGTACCGGCGTATATTTATCAGGTTTACTTTTATGCTCTACCAAGAGGCATATAGCCACATCACCTTTCCCATCGCGGCGAAGGCAGGTATAAACCACGTCTGACATCGTCTTTTCCAGCTCTCCCGACACATAGCTATCCGGCACCCGCTTGAGCGTAGCGAGATCAAGTAAATGAATGAGGTGGTCGGGCAATGCGGATTTGAAATAGTCCAACGCCATTTGGCTGTCAGCCAGTACCGATCGGAAAAAACTGTCGTGAGGCGAGTAGATGTTTGCCATAATTCATCGGTTATCGTTGTGAGTGGCACAAACATACAAAATGATAAATTTATTAGCAAATAATAACTCATGCGAAATAGTCAACTCCGTGGAACACACGCATTTTTTCCTATCTTTACCTCAAGGCCGAATATTTTTGAAAAAATGATATTTATCTTATCAAAACGGGCATGGTCTGTCAGCTCCATAATATTGACATTATCCGGCTGTGGCCAGGGAACTGACCCTTCGAAAGGCCAAAGTACCAAGACAGATTCCGTGCCTTATGATTCGCTCCGGATTGTTCTTGAGGAGATTTATGATGCTGACCAGGGCGTCAGGATTGAATTGATGGATGCGTTGGGGGGCCTTGCAGATGAGGAGGGCCATGTAGGCGAATTATTTGGCCGGATGGCCCGGATTGACTCCGGAAACCGGATTAAAATGGACCGCATCCTGTCGGACTACGGCTGGCTGCCGCAAAGCAAGGTAGGAGAAAAAGCCGCCAGTGCCATTTTTTTTGTTGTGCAGCATGGTGGCCAAGAGATGATTCAGCAGCACCTGCCCGCGCTGCAAAAGCTAGCCCGCGAAAACGAGGCGAAGACCACCCATGCCGCCATGATGGAAGACCGATTACTGATGAAACAGGGCAAAAAGCAGATTTACGGCACCCAGGCATCCGGTGATACCACGGGGCCATCCTATATTTGGCCCATCGCAGATCCCGAATGGGTAAACCAGCGGCGGAAAGCGGCCGGGTTTGAACTTACCGTAGAGGAGAATGCCGAACGGCTGGATGCGGTATATAACTCCAAGCAGGAGTTGCCCGAAAAATAAGGAAAATACAATCGGGCTAAATTCTCCGGCCAGTAACAAATCGCACCGAAAACTGTCGAATCCCTATGAGAAAGCTAACCGTAATAACCTGCTTATTTTTAGTTGTTGGCATGACTGCCTTCGGCCAGGGTTTCGACCACACCAAACTGGACGCTTATTTCGATACCCTTGCGAAGTACGATAAGTTCATGGGCAGCGTAGCCATATCGAAAAATGGCGAAGTGATTTACACCAGATCGGTGGGATACCTTGAGGTTGGCAGTCCGGGAGCAGCGGATGAAAACACCAAGTACCGGATAGGGTCAATCAGCAAACCATTTACGGCTACGCTGATCATGAAAGCGGTGACCGAAAACAAATTACGTCTGGACCAACCGATTGATGGTTACTTCCCAACGATAGAAAACGCCGAAAAAATCACCATAAGCCAGTTGCTCAGCCACCGCAGCGGTATCGCAAATTTTACCAGCAGCCCCGATTACCTGGTGTGGCATACCCAACCGAAATCGGAAGAGGAACTAGTAGCGATTATCGCAGCCGGTGGCAGCGACTTCGAGCCGGATACGAAAGCCGACTACAGCAATTCAAACTACGTGCTGCTCACCTACGTATTGGAAAACGTCTTTGAGAAACCATACGCCGCGCTGTTGGATGAGTATATCGCGCAGCCGGTTGGCTTGCCCAACACGTTCGTGGGCGCCGCCATTGAGCCGGCAAACAACGAAGCAAGGTCTTACAAAGCAATGAATGGGTGGGTAGCAGAACCCGAAACCGACATGTCTATACCCCTTGGTGCCGGAGCCGTCATATCCACACCTACGGACATCATCCGGTTTGGCGAAGCGCTGCTTACCGGCCAAATCATACCCGAAGAAAACGTAGCGCAGATGAAAACCATCAGAGATGGCTACGGCATGGGCTTGTTTCAAATACCGTTTCACGAAAAGCAAGCCTTTGGGCACTCCGGCGGCATTGATGGGTTCCGCTCCACCTGGGGGTATTTTCCGGATGAGCGCGTTTCATTTGCCCTGACGTCCAATGGTGCCGCGATGAGTACAAACGATGTAGCGATCGCCATACTGAGTGCGGTCTTCAATAAACCCTATGACATCCCCGTGTTTAGCAACTATCAACTGAAGGAAGGCGAGGTACAGCAATACGTGGGCGTATATGCCTCCACGCAATTACCCATCAAGATAACCATCACCAATGACGGGAACACCTTGCTGGCACAGGCCACCGGGCAACCTTCTTTTCCCCTGGAGGCCACCGCAAAAGACACGTTTAAATTCGATCAGGCCGGTGTGGTCATTGAATTTGATCCCGGCAAAGATTTGCTCATGCTTAAGCAAAACGGCGGCGAGTTTACATTTATCAGGGAGTAATTGAAGCGACAATTATGGTAATTGCCGCCGGAGCGTCCTGTCAATTTTTGTTATCGAACCCCAAAACACAATATTCCCTTCCGGGTTCAAGACCATGGCCTGCGGATATGCACCCGGACCGAATAGCTTATACATTTCATCATTACTAGGCCCCGTGAGATTTTCAATTTCAAGGTCATATGCGGCGAGATAAGCTAAATCCGCTCCAACGGTATCCCCTTCTAACGGTACATTCACCAAATAAAAATCAATGCCTTGGTCATCCGCGTAGGTTTCGAATTTCTCTTTAAGTGCCGGTATGTACCGCGGTGTATATACGCATTGCGTGTTCCATATAAAGAAAACGGTGGTTTTTCCCTTAAAGGCATCATTACCCACGGCAATGGAGTCCTTTAAAAAGGTAAACCTCGGGCATTCACGCATCGTTTCTCCACTGCGAAACGTTCCATAAATCACGAACTCTTGCCAGATATCCGCAAATCGGACGTACACCCAAAGGCCGATGAAAATCGGCATCAATGCTATCGCTATCTTAACTAGTTTGCCACTCGGTCTCGATAGTAGATAACCGAACAACACACCGAGGGCCGGTGCAAAGATAAGTCCCGGCGAATAAATAATGATCGGTTTGAAAAAAGCAAGTATGGAGAGGGCAACGGGGGGTATCAATAATAAAAACGTATGGATTATTTTCTCCTTTGATCCTACAGCTTTCCGCCGCACCCAGTAGGTTAACAGCATAAAGGCGATTAAGCCGATGACAATATTGATGTGGAAGCTGTAAAAACTTCGTATTAAGAAAATACTCGATGTACATAGTATCCATAAACCGAACGACAATAAGGGTGTTGCCCAAAACTTCTTAATCGCTTTCATAATCACTATTTTTCTCGATAACAACTAGTTAGCTTTTAAATAATGATGCATGCGATTAACTATTTCCATAAAAATGAGTAAGTTTGTGTATCCATGTAGCATTAATGCCACCCTGTCCGTTATGTCGGATAGAAACCATTATAATTGATTATGAAAAGTATTTATCTTCTGATTGGCATCGCGGCAATTACCCTATTCTCGTGCGACAAGGACCCAAAATTACGTTTGGACGGCGTGCCTGAATCGGTAACGCAACTTATTGACGACAACTGCTTCTGCGATCCGCGAATCGGTTTGTTTAAATGGGATGGACGGTTGTTTTATGTACACTGGGTTAGTGGCCCTGCGTGCGATGGAATCACCAGCTTTTTCGACGAGCAGGGCAATCCAGCAGCACTCACCATCGAAGAACAGCAAACATTCTGGGAAGAAAAGGAACTGGTTAAAATGATTTGGGTCTGCGGGGAGTAGCGGTATCAACATATTACGATTTGCGCGTCTTCAAAAACGCATTAAATCGTCTTGGATGTAAAATGTTCAATTTTGGAAAAGGCAATTTTTTAAAAACATTAAAATGCTTGTCAAATGTAATCAACGCGTCTGCTGTTGCTGAAATTGCTAAATCAGCGAACTTATTGTCATCCGGATCGTCTTCAATGATACCCCATCGATAATAAGGCTCAGCAAAAGTCACGTTAGTAGCTGTACACAGAATGTCAAGCACAAAATTAGCGGTAAATTCAGAATAGAATATTGTTAGTTGTTCGGCATATTCCGCCAAGACATCTGTACTTACAATCCAATCGAACGATTTATTTTCAAAAGCTTCGTAGATGCTGAATTCAGGATTGGCTCTATTTATGGTTGTAATAAGAACATTGGTATCAATTACAAACCTGGGTTTAGGAATATTCATTGCAATTATTCACGAAGTCTATCATAGTCTTCGGCCGTGATTTTCTTTTCTGCAACCACCCGATCCACCTCATCCTTTAATTTTTGAGAATAATATTGCGTAAGCAAATCCCGTAATTCCACAGATTCCTCGTAGCTCATTTTCCGATTGAACATGCGCAGCAAACTCAATTGAACTTCGTTTAATCCTTTTATTTGATTATCAATAACAGCCATCTGGTTCCTCATTTGTCACTAACACAAAGATAGACAATCGCTTTAACTTCTCAAAACAGCGCCTCCGACGTATTACTATGCACATTCCAGGCAACTTTCGTCCGCCCGATACTGGGCGTAATTCCTGCTACCAATGGGCCGTTTGCTATAAAAGCAAAGCCCCGAAACAGAAACAATCGGGGCTCGCACGCATATACATGACCGAAGCATGAAGTTAAACACCCACTAACGCTTTGCCACCGCCGTGGCCTGCATACCACGGGGGCTTCGCATGGCGGTGTATGATACCTTATCGCCTATGCTCAGTTCCGTAGTTGGCTCGGCAAAGCTGTTCACGTGTACAAACAGGCGCTCCTGGGTTTGGTCGTTGACAATAAACCCGTATCCTTTGGAAGGATCGAAATAACTGACAACGCCGGTAGGTGTGGCCTCTGAGTCATCGGGGAGCGATCTGGGAATGTCGATGACAATGTCTTCCACCGCTGCTTTAAAGGCATTTTTCGGATCGGGTGGTGTGTCTGAAAGGTTTCCGTTTTCATCCACGTAAGCCATCATCTCTTCGAGGCTTTTTTGTTTCACCGGCAATTGCCGCCGCTCATCCCTGCGGAATTCTTTTTCTCTTCGTCTTTCAATTTTTTTCTTTCTTCGTTCTCGTTTGCTAAATGTTTCTGCCATTAATTTTTCCTTGTTTTATTTTATGTTGTGATTATTTTTTTAACTAATGCTATAAAGCCACCCATGGCTTTTGCCACAGGTGTACCTCGGGTTTCAGAAAAGGAAACTTATCAGAAAGCCTTGCCGGAAAGCAACGCCAAAGCGTATGTATGCCCTTTATTCATCATGGAATTGCACGAATATACGAAAAATTATCGAGCTTTTGAAATGTAACTGGCTTGGCAAATGCGGGTGCAACGGTCAATTCGCCCAATAACCGCATGATTTATGCCCAATAAGCGCATAAATTATACGTATTAAAATCTACTAAATCAGTATACATTTGTATCGCTGAATCGTTGTTCCGATTAGCTTGATTTTTTAATTACACTATTATGCAATTGGTAAAACCTTTATTCTTACGGAGCCTACCGACGCTATCATGCGCGCCACGCCATTTCATCAACAACCTGCAACCTTCCCGGATGAACATGTCTACCAACCCACATGTGATGCGAATGCGGCTTTGTGCCTAACGCCAACCAACATCCATTTTCTTTTATTCAGACTTCTACCAGGCTAACCTTGATGCCACCAAAGTCATTGACCTGATAGAAACCCAGCAGGTCACTGTCTATGACGATGCCGGTACCGACCGCACCGCCGACTGCCTGGTGGGCGCCTATTTTGCCAAAGGCGTGGCTCAGGGTTATTTGGGGGTAATTTTCGACCGGGGCATCATCGTAGACGACGTATCGCTCCAGGTTCGTGAATTCCCCCATTCTTATACCGATCTGATTGAAAATGGCATCGCACACCTCGAAAAAACGCTGCAATTGATTGCCGCTACGCCCAACCTTAGCTTTGACTTCCTCACCGGGGTAACCATTTCCCGCAATGATTTGGTTAAACTCACCAACTCCCTGGCTGCACGCATCCTGTCGTCGGTGGCCCGCGATAAAGTCGAAGCTCAGGCCCTGGGCAACGCCCATTGGAGCAAGGTGCTCGACTATGCCAGCAGGGGTTTCGATGCCGACTTTCTCATCACGACCGTTGTAGGCGGGTATTACAATGCCCTGGTTGATGTACTGGAACGGCCTTATGGCGGTGCATCATACGTGCCCGTTGATATAAAAATCCCTTACCTGGCAGACAAACATCACGGTACGCCGAACGGTTATCCGGTAGATAACTCGATCATCCTGGCCCCTATCGAATCGGACGACCAACGGTTTTATGAATACTTTGCGTATACAAGCAACTTCGGCATCTTGCTTGAAGCCCGCGGCCGTAACTTGTTCAGCAACTACATCCGCACACGGTGGATGCATCCGGAACGGGCTACCCTGAACGTGCAGCTCGAATTGATAGGGGTGGACACCTACACGTTCGGCGGAAAGGATTTTGCCGGGGAGCGCGGTATCTATGGCGAGTTGGGAACGGCAGCAAACAACGGCTGGAAACCTTCCTTATAACTGATGCCGCAAAGAAAACCCCAATATTGTTGCTGCCTTTAAAAAGTATAAAGATAGTGGGTTCAATGTTTTTGGCGTATCTTTGGACAACGACAAAGCGAATTGGGTTAACGCGATTTTCGGTCATTAACGGATATTTTTGTATGCATAAACGAGTTGGCATCCTCCTTTTAACCATTGGCATGTCGTTGGGGCTGGCCGCCCAGGAAAAAAAACCCCGATTTCAAGGGCAGGCGCCCATCCGGGCGGTCAGCACGGTGTCTAAACCCATCGACGAGCAAACCAAACGGGTCATTGACCTCGGCGGGGGCGTATACCTCAGCAACAACTTCAAGGGCGGCAGACTGAATGACGCGTGGCTGGAGAATGACACGCTGGTCTCTTTGCTGATCAATCCCGAGTCGTGGCCCATCAACCAAAGCCCGTGGTACGCCTTCCGTATATGGAGCGACAGCACGAAAGCGGTGACACTGACATTGAATTTCATAAGCAGGACGTAAGCATCCACCGCTAATCCCCCAAGCGGAGCAATTTTTCCGTATAATCAATCATAAACAACGGAATATTCAACATCCCGTTGTCCATTTTCAGATTTCTCAGCGAATACCGAAGTCGTACGGGCGGCTTATAATGCTGGTTGTAAATGACAAGGCTTCGGCTTTTCACATTTTCATCCGCCTTGACTTCAATGGGAATGATATCGTTTTTCACTTGCAGCAAAAAATCCACCTCAGCTTGATTTCCCGACGTCCAGTATCGAGGTATACCTTCAAAACAGGCGACCAGATGCTGCAACACAAAATTCTCTGTCAGCGCCCCCTTAAATTCGGTAAATAGACGGTTACCTTCTTTTACGGCGATAGGATCCAACAGGGAAAGACGGCGTAGCAGCCCTACGTCCAGCAGATATGCCTTAAATGCAGATAAATCATCATAAGCCGATAAGGGCAGGCCAGGTTTGTTGTTGCGGAATACCCGATGGATAAGCCCCGCATGAGAAAGCCAAAGCAATGCGTCCTCATAATCCCTTGCTCTCGCTCCTTCGCGCACCGTTTGGTATAGAAACTTTTTATTGTCACGTGCCAATTGCGATGGGATGGAAGACCAGATATATTGGATCTTCGGTATATCCTTGTTATCTGCATGTTTAGAAAAGTCAAGCACATAGGCATTCAGTATATCCTGCAATACCTGCTGCGTGGCTTGTACATCTCCTGTCGCTATTAAGGTAGCTACCGCCTCTGGCATACCACCGGAAATAAAATAGGTTTTAAGCTTATCTAAAAGCGGATTAAAAAAAATGTCGGGCAATGGCTCAAGCTTATCGATACCGTTCAGGTAATCAAATAGCTGCGGACTATCTATGGAGAGGAATTCGGCAAAGCTAATGGGATTGACTTGCAGGAAAGTCACCTTCCCGACAGGGAATGACTGCCCGCGTGACATGGCTACACCTAATAGTGAACCAGCACCTGCAACAGCATACTTGGGCGCATTTTCGCAGAAATACTTAAGTGTATTTAATGCATCGTTACATTCCTGTATCTCATCAAAAACCAATAATGTGTTTTGCGGCGCGATGGTCCTTCCGTGCACCAGCGAAAGGTTTTGCACGATACGCCGGACGTCCTTTGTATTTTCGAAAAATTGTTTGAGTTCAGGTTGTTCTTCAAAGTTGAAATAAGCAATGTCTTCAAAATCCGTTTTGCCCAACTGCTTCAACAACCATGTTTTGCCTACTTGCCTAGCGCCTTGCAATACAAGCGGTTTACGATTTGGGTCGTTTTTCCATACGGAAAGCTTTTCTTGGATTTTGCGTTGTATCTTCATTGAAATAGCCTATTCTTGCGCCGACGGCATCACCTGCGCATATAAGTGCCAAAAATGTGATTTTTTTCACATAATTCATAGTTATTTCGTGAAAAACCAATATTAACTGTACAAAATGTGATTTTTTTCACATAATCGGCAGTTATAATGTGTGGCGGTAATGGTATTGATGAAATTACCAATAACAAACCCCGGAAGCGCATCACACTTCCGGGGTTCGGTGCCTTACGATGACCTACGCCCTTACCTTCGCCTACCCCACCGTTGCAGGCACCACGTTACGGCGAAGCTCACCGCGGCGCCGATGGCGGCCAGCACAGCGGTGCGCACCATGTCGTGCATGCCCAGCTGGGCCAATATACTCAGCAGCGTGCCGCCGCCCGTGCCGATGCCCAATTGGGTGTTAGCCGTCTTCATCGCGCGCTCCTTCCTCGTTGCGCAGGCCACTTTCCACCGCTTCCAGCACACCCAATGCCAGGGTAAGGTACTTCGCCACCACCACGATTTTGGGCGGCAGCTTCACCGGCGAGGCGATGACCAGCTGGCTGGCCACGGCCAGCGTTTCCTTAATCCGTTCGTAAAGTGTCGGCTTTCCCATTTCGGGGAGGTCGACGGTAGTTGTTGTTTCTTTCATGTTTTTGATTTTGTTTTTGTATATGTTTTAGCCTATCGCAGCGCGACTGGGTACAAGTACCCTAGGCCGCTTTTGCGACAGCCTAAAACTCCAATAACTCCTTAATCACATCTTCAAACCACACTTTCTTCACCCCATCAGTTTTAGAATGCTGCGTCCACGGCCTAGGGTGCTTGCACCCAGTCGTGGTGCAGCATTATAAAACCAATAATCTATCATTCCCTTTCTCAATCTCCTCCAACAGCATGGGGTACACATATTCATAGGCCGCTCCCGACCCGTACACCACGTAGTCGCCATTTACCAATTCCCAGTACGACCCCGTAAGCGGGCAGCCCCGCGTATCGTTATGGTCATTGCCCATGTGGAAGAACACCAGCTGGTAGTTCGGGATTTCGATGATTTCCACCATCCCCTCGTGCAGTTTGGGGAACCGCGTAGCGTATTTGGCGTTCATCCCTGCCCAGTGGTTGAGCGAGAGCCCATAGTTGCCGGGCGGGATAGCCGTTTGGCCCGGTATCTTCCGGTCGCGCACGGCATCTTCCAGCAGGTAGCAGCAAAACAGGCCATTGATATAAAGGTGGCTGAGGGTACTGTGCTTCCCCTGTGCCACGCGGATTAATTTCATCATTTGCTGATTCATGATTTCTCGTTTACCATCAGAAAAAAGCAGCGGGGCCGTCCCCGCCCCGCTGCATGAGCCCCTATGGTTCAGGCTCGGGTTCAGGTGCCGGCGTGCCCGACACCGTTACCGTACCCAGGTACAGGCTGTTGCAGGCTATGCCGCCCGTTTTGCTCACCATGCCGAGGTACACGTGCACTTCGTCGCCCGCGAAATAATCCGGCAGTTCGAGCAGCAGCTCCTCATCCAGCCGTTTTGCGGTGGCGGTATCATACACATACTCCGCTTTGGTAGCGTTGTACACCACGGCAATGGCGCGGTCGCTGTGGTCGGCCTTGATGCCCTCGCGGGTATGGTCTACCCACGAAACGCGCAGCACCTGTCCGGCCATGGCCTCCGCCACCGGGTTGCGCGGCCGCACTAGATCGCCTTCGCTGAAACGCACCAGCGTAGGGTCTACCGACACATCGGGGTGTTCACCCACGATGGCCTCCTTGAAGATTTGGCGTACGCCCAGGTTGTAGCCCGTGAGGCGCTGCTTAGCCAGCCTGCCGTAGCCCACATTAAATACATAGCTGACGGGTTTGGCAAACGCCACTGCCGCCGCAAACCGCACCCGGTGCATCAATTGCTCTTCGGTAACCGGGCGCCCCTTGTTTACCCGAGGCAGGCTGCGCATGTAATCGATGCCGCGCCAGTGGGCACCCACCACGTTTCCTACTTTTCCTGAAAATCCACCCTGGATTCCTTTTCTAATACTTCCCATAATACTTTTCTTTAAAAAATTTATTCCTTTGCCAGCCACCGGAATCGGCGGAGGAAGCTGGCGTTAACTATTCCTTTGCTGTACCGGTACAATGCCGTTTCCGGAAGCAAACATGGGGGATATAAAAGGCGGCGGAAAGGCCATGGCCGCCATTGGCCGCGACTGGCCGGATTTGGCCATCATTGGCCGGATGCGGGACAAATAATAAACACCACCTACACCTCCCCTACCCTTCATGTACCGTTTTCATACGCTTTGTTTACCCCTTTGGTAAGGAAATGGTAAAGAAATGGTAAGCCGGAGGTAAAGAAATGGTATAGCCGAGGTAAAGAAATGGTAAGGAAAAGGTAAGCCAGAAGTAAGCGAAGACTAAGGCAGTGGTAAGCAACTGGTAAGGAAAAGGTAAGCACGAGGCAAACAAAACCCCGCCGTACATCCATCGTAGGCGGGGCTTTACCATGGTCATGGTGTGGCGGCCGTCAGTCGGTAGTTCCGCGCTTACCCGAGGCGATGATGTCGCTCATCAGGTAATAGCGCATGCCACCAATCGCTAGTGGGCTAAGTACGCCCTGCTCGTTGTAGCGCCGCAATGTACGGTCACTGATGCGCAGCATGCGGATTACTTCTTCGGGCAGTAGCAGCCCGTGTTTGTGGGCCGGATTACCCAGCCCGGCCAGCAGCCGTTTGAGCAGCTCGGCGAGCAGGTTTAACAACGAAAGCACGGCTTCCATCAGCGTGTTTTCTTTTTTTGGGTACGAGAGATAAGGGTTGTTTTCCATAAAAACCTCCATTTTTGAATTAAAAGCATGTTAAACATATATAGATTACTTTGGCTCCTAGGGTTGCCCCAGTAGCCTCGCCAAAATTGGTTGGTACGGTTGCGATACTGAAATGTGTTTATCAAGCAGGTGATTAAGTTTCAAATAACCGCCATGAAACTCATGAATCATTTCCAACGCTACGGCATAACTCCGGTGCACACGTATAAATTGCGGATGCGGTAAGGAGGCGTATAGTGTACCGAACGGCGTATTCACGCTGAGCATGACTACCCGTCTACCTATGGTTTTCTTGTGGTCGTCAAAACAGTAGCCTTCACTCACCACATACACCTTGGTTACATTTCTGTCTGCCTCCAGCAGAATGATATCCTTCAAGTTGGTCAATACAGCCTTGTGCTCAACCTTTAATGCGATGCGCGGCTCGCCATCGTCGTTGTTTGGCGTTGGCGATATCTCGTTGATTAGCGCCTTCTCCTCCACCCGTTGTATTGCACGGGCGAACTGTGCAAAATCAACAGGTTTAACCAAGTAGTCAATCACCCCAATCGCGTGCCCCTCCAGCGCGAATTCCTCATGAGCCGTGGTGAACACAATCAGCGGCGGGTTGCGCAATTGCTCAATGAATTCAAACCCGTCCATCACATCCATCCGTATGTCCAAAAAAATGGCGTCGACCCGATTTTTCCGGCAGAAACGGATGGCTTCAAATGCATCGGTGGTAGCTAACGCGACAGCTACTTGCTCGCATTTCGCCGCCTGAGCTACGATCACATCAATAGCCGCTTGTTGGTCGTCTACAATTACAATTTGCAACGCATGGGTAGAAGTTTTCATTGTGGTGTTTATTTGGTGTGATAAATGGCTAATGTAACGGTGTATGAACCTTGTTCATCATCATGAACCGAAAGATCATACGGGATATCGGCAAGATTCAGTCGTTGCTTCATACCTTCGATGCCGAGGCTGGACGGCCTGTTTGCCTTCAGCCGATTGCTTCTGGCGGTTATCCGTTTCTTATTGCTAATGGTAAAAAGAACAGACTGCTCATCGCCGTCTATCCGTATCCGGATGGGGCTGTTTCCGCCCGTATGATACCCGTGTTCAAACGAATTCTCTATAAAAATGATGTACGTGAAGGAAGGCAGCTGTATTTTCGGGAGATTGGGTGCCACCTTGATATCGACCGTGGCCGATTCGTACCCAATCTTGAATACCCTGCTCCACACTTTCAGCATACCAATCTCGCGCTCCAAAGGCACCATTCCGGAATGGCCGGGCGCATTTTCAAGCACGTAATCGTACATATTTTTTAGACCCAAAAAACCATCCGCTACCTGTTCATCATTCATTAGCGAACTATAAATCGCATTGTACACATTGCCTACGGCGTGCGCATTGATGGTAGACACCCATCGTGCACTTTCAGACTTGCGCATTTGCAGCTCACGCTCCAGCATTTGGTTTTTGGTTTGAATACGTTCCATTTCTTTGGCGTGAAGCGCTCTTTCGAGATCGATCTGCTTATTCAACGCGTGGATCGCTTTTACATGTTTAATATACGCAACGGCCGCCAGGACGATATCAAAGAAAATATTCAAGCCAAAAAGCAAAAATTTGCCAACGCTCGCTTCGCGACCTGCAAACGGCAACACGATGCCCAGCTGCGGCAACCCGTTGTACAACAGCAAGAATAATAGCCACTGCATAGCAATTATCACCACAATATAAAGTACCGGTCGGTAAACGGCCTGTATGTGCCAGTAAATACCCACCAATGCATAGAAAACCGCAGCTATGAGTAAACAAACCAGCATGAAGCCCAATACGTAGTAAAATGGCTTCCCCCAGATATTAAAAACAGACATAAATGCTCCGTATAGCAGCCACCACTTGATGTGAGTGAACGCGCGTTTATAATCAAGTTTTCTCAACAGGATAGGTATCATCGTAGGTTAGTTTTAAGTTTGGAGTAGAACAATACTCCGTTGAAATTAACAAAAACTACAAAAATACCTACCTAACGGCTAGGCTAGCCAATCACTGTCACATTTTTTTTACGTTAATATGAACCGATGAAGGTACAGCCAGTTTTCCCATTGCCAAGGGCTATCCGCGATTTGGGCAGCCAGATCTGAATAGATGTACTGCATGGCCCGCGCCGACGCCAATTCAATAGAATCAGGTGGAAATTCGAGTGGGCCTTTTCCCATTTTAAATAAAATCCGGCCCGTTTCGCCTCGCAGGCAATGGATGGTAAGCAACGGTACGCGGGCTTTAAGCGCCAACCATGGCAAGCCTTGCCGCACATGCAGCGTGCCTTCCATAAACGATACCGGCACCGTATTCGTTTGCCGGCTGCCGGCCCCCGTGTTGCCGTCTGCATAGGTAAGTAACGATACGCCGCTGCGCAGGCACCGCATCATCTTCAACGCTGAGGCCGGCGATTCAGCGTCAATGATGTCAAAAGCAGGCATATTGGAATAGCCCTGGGTTTTGAATGATTCCCTGAATGCGTGGCCCTGATTGCTGGCAATATCGGAAGCCACCAGCAATGCGAAAGGCACCCCCATCCTGGCCAACACATGGCCAAGCAGCCGGTAAGATCCGGTATGGAATGTACAGATAACGGCAGGTTGACGGCGCAAACCCACTATTGCCTCCGTTACCTCATCGTGCATCAAATAATCTATGGCAGAAACATGACTTTCCTCTTCCTTTGCCCAGCACTGGTTGCGCACGGTTTGCTTAAATAGTTCAACATGGTTAGCCACGGGTATTTGTGGCATCATCAAGCCCAGGTTCGTGCTAAAAACAGCATACCGGCGATACCATGTCTCGTCATTGGTAACTGAAATTTTTTCTACTTTTTGGGCAATGGTTTCCAATTGCCTCAGGTAAGTTGTTTTCATAATCCGGTTATAGAAACTTTGATAGGAAAAACGGTGCCCCTTTTTCAGGAAGCACCGTCTTGTCCGACTAAATGACCCACGTGTCACATTTCGGATCGTCATCGAAAATGGGAATAAACTCCAATGAATTTTCCATCGTTTCTATTCTTTTAGATTTATCCTACTCTTTCACTCAGGTTTTCGGAATCCCCTGCTTCCTTTGGCCATTGGAATGATCGTGTCGACAGGGGCAAACATGCAAACACCGACTAGCTTTATGGGACATTTTGAATGGAATCTGCTTTTTACAGGACGAGTTATGCGTATTAGCGGACGAACACTTTTAGCCATTTACCGGCCACGCCCGTCATCCCATCGTATGGTTCCGTCCGGAATCGTTATTCCATACGATAATCCTATCCACTTTTGGCGTATGGAAACGATACTAACCATCAGCTTTGCGCTGGCACCCGATCGGCCGGCCAAGGCACTCCTCATGCCCGTGAAGGCAAGCGACTACCCCATCCCTTACGCTACGCGTAGCCTATTGGAACATGCCGAGGCCAGCCTATATACGCAGCTGGTAGCGGGCTGGCAGTTTAGCCTGTATGTATTTACCGCGGATGTGGCGCGCGGACAGACCATGCGTCTACAGCTTGCAGCAGGGCAGGCGCTGTTTGTCTATCAGCTTAAGGGGCATATTCATCGGCTGCTTCACGGTGGAACGCCGTTCCAGCTTGAAAAAGACCGGTATTTTGGGTGTTACCTTCCGGCTGGCGACTACCTCTTCAACGTGCCCCCCGGCCAGCATGAAACCATGCTGGTTGTCTTTCCCTACGGCTACCTCCTTTGGCTCACCCGTCGACACACCCAATTGCATCCGCTCGTAAACGCATGGAAAACCAACGCCGGCCATGCGCTGTGCCTTCGCGAGGCTACGCTGCTGCAAGACGAGCGGCGCACCCTCCAACGCATCCAGAGTTGCCCGAAACGGGGCGACGAGCTAGATGGCGCACTGAAGGTATACCTTGCCCGGCTATTGGCCCTTTACCACGAACGATTGCAGCAACAATCCCCCGGGTCGGCCATCGATGCCATGCTCCGCCAGGCGCAGGCACATATCGAAACGCGTTATGCCGAAAAGCACACCGACTGGGTCAACACCATCGCACAACAATCCCGGCGCTCCGCCGCCACGCTTCGGCGGGCTTATGTAGCCAGGTATGGCACCTCTATCGCCCGTGCGGTACGCATGCAGCGCATCCATGCCGCCAAACACCTGCTGCTGGATACGGACCTCGCCCTTACCGCCATAGCCGAACAGGTGGGCTTCGGGCATGCGGAAAGCCTTATCCGGGCATTCCGGAAAGCAGAAGGGATATCGCCAATGGTGTACCGCGGTAAACATCAATAACGTCAAACCGTATATTTTTCGTAATTTTGTATCTGGAGGTTCATATGGCAACGATTTCAAACCCACATACCGAATTAAATGCACTACAAATTTCCTTATTGAGGATGTTTAACAGACCTATGTCTGAAAGGGACGTATTAGAGCTGAAAAATGTGCTTGTAAAACATTACGATAAACTCCTGAAAAAGGAAGTCACCCGCGTTGTAGAGAAAAGAGGATATACGCAGGACGATTTTGACAAGATGCTCAATGGCGAAAGCCTAAGATTATCCTGAAAGCAACACTTCCTAGCTAAACACCCCTTCTTCTCCCCTAGCCCATCCGCCCACCTATCGGGAAAAAAACCATCCATTTGTCTTTTCGGTCAATAACATGAGGCCGATTCGTGCTTTCCTTAGCGTTATGAAAGCAACGACTTACATACTCATCATCACTGCCATACTCGTTATCCTATTTTTCTATACGGGCATGGAAAAAGTATGGTACCATACCATATTCCGTATCCAGTTATACAAGCAACCATTGCCCGGTTGGGCAAAAGACGTATTGGAATGGGGTCTGCCCCTCGGTGAGCTGGCCGTAGTCGGCCTATTGGTTTACTGGCGTACGACGCGTTGGGGCCTCTGGGTTTCGGCCGTGATGTTGCTGGCCTTTGCCGCGTATACTTTTTATGCAGCTTCAGCACCGGATGGCCATCCCGTGTGCGCTTGCGGCAAACTCTTCAGCGGCCTTTCATGGACGGCTCATTTCTGGGTAAATATAGGCTTGGCCGCCATGGCTGTGGCGGGTGCCCTGCTACACCAGCGAAGCGCAAAAACAAGTAAACGAACAGAAGCCGCAGCCGTAGGCTGACGGCCGGTAACGATATCCGTATACGGACGCCGGGCGTAGCTAACCCGGCAAATCACTACAGCGGAGGGCCTTGTACCCCGGAGCGGTTTACAAGCCAGCTATGGAAAAAAGAGGAAGGTTAAAACGCGACCCCTTCACCGTTTGCCGGAGGGCAGGATTAGGAAATCGTTTGAGGGGCGCAAGCACTCCGCTAAGTGAACATTTAAATAAATAATAATATGGTAAAATTAAGTAAGCAGCTACCTCTGGTAGCGTTGTTGCTGGCGTTCACAGTGTTCGTTGGCAAAGCCGCGGTGCAGGCTCTGAGTACATCAAGCACCGATACGTGGTTGTATGATCCTCAAACGAATGATCCCACTCAGCCCGGTAATTACGAACCGACAGATCCGGGCAATACAAGTCAATGCGGCGGATCAGATGAAGTGTGCATAGTTTTCGCACCGGATACTGGCATGGGGCCAGACTTAAGTGATGACGATCTGCAAGACGCGTTGCAAAACGGGACGTATCATCCTGATATCACTCGCGGCGACTATTCAGGGAACTAACAAATTGCTCAAGCAGTAATTTATGAACGGGTACAGCTAAATGCTGCACCCGTATTTTATTTAGCGCGGATTTTGCTTGATTCCACTTAGGTTGATGACATTGGAAGGAATTAGAAACGTGTATCTCGGATCGCCTGGTGGTAATGTATACAATTCACCACCTATCATCCGCGTCAACGTAGTCTCGAACCGCTCTTCCATATTTAACCTACGGAGGTCACTCCAGCGGACACCGCCACGAAATACCAATTCTTTCCGCCGTTCCTGAAGCACCAGATAGAGTGCGGCCTCTCCGTTGTCCACATCCGCAGGCTCATACCGCCCAGTTTGATGCCGCGTCACTAGCAATTTATCCAAAACGGCTAATCCCTCCTGCCATTGTCCCAAACGAATGAGTGCCTCCGCCTTATTGAGATAAACCTCATCGGTAGCCAATCCAGCAAAAACGCCATAATTGGAACCTTCATACGAGCCTTTAAATCGCCAACTGCTATCGGGCCTTGTGGTAAAGTAAATAGGCAAGCGCAAATCGCCGGGTTGATATGACCGGATTAACGCCGTATCCACACGTGCCCGCGCAGACTCGTGCGCTAACGGATATGTAGTTAAAAGTGCTGTAAACAACACTTCCTTATTGAGCGTTCCGAATGCGTTATCGGCAAGCGTATCCAGTTGATTAAAATCCAACAAATCCGACTGTATCGATAAACACGAATCTGCATACGCGAGAGACTCTTCATAGCGCTGCATAATTAGGTACATCCTAGACAATGCTGCATAGGCTGCCAACTTTGACGGACGTGTAGCCAATACCGCACGGCGCGGTAATAATCGTGCTGCACTTTTCAGGTCCGCTTCGATTTGACGGTAAGTCTCCCCTACGGTAGCACGTTGTGTAGACTCATTGATATCGGACGTCAGTCTTAGTGGAATCCCATATTCGTTCTGTTCGTCACCGGGGATATAAGGTGGCGCAAATAGTTGTGCCAAGTGATAGAAAGTCCATCCGCGTATAAAAAAGCCGCTCCCCTTCACGTGCTGTCGGTCAGTTTCACGGAGTCCATCCAAGGCTGCGTCGTCAATGCCATCGAGTATAACATTCGCATAAAATACTGTTTCATATGCGAGGCGCCAATCTTGTTCATTTTCTGCGGTCGGGTCCCAAATGTAGGTAGCCCTGCTTTCATCACGGATAGCCTCCCAATCCGCATCGTTAAGGAAATAATAATCGGCAGCTACATCGCCGGCAGCTGGATATAATTCGTTCATTCGAACTTGATAGTCAACTAGCGCTTGGTAATCTTTTACGCTATTAGGTACGGCCAGCGCAGCGTCTGGCTTCACCGCCAGGTAATCATCACAGCTCCATAAAACGATGCCGGCTAATAGCAACCGTATGATATTGAATTGATATTTTGCAATCTTCATGTTCGAGTTGGTTAAAAATCCATGGATAATCCTATTGCAATACTCCGCATGGCGGGGGTAATCAGGTAGTCGGGGTCTAGATTGGCGCCGTTTGCCTTCCAGAGTAATCCAAGGTTCCTTGCATAGAGTGTGGCGCGTATCTGCCTGAAGGGCATCTTTGACTCTTCAGGTAATGCATAGACGTAGGTCATATTGACGTCTTGCAGCCGAATGTGGTCGCCACGTTCTACTGTTGCTTCCGAATCGCGGTAAAATGCGTCCCTTCGTGAGTTGGCCGGGATGACCATAGACGGTACGGTGGTATGGTTCTCATCGCCCGGTTGCTGCCAGCGTTTGTAATAGTCGGCATGCATGACAGCAGGTGAGCCCGAAAGGAATGGGTAATATGCTATCGTATTGCGTCGGAAAAAATAGCCGAAACGATAAGTTATGTTTGCAGATAGCGAAAAGGCTTTCCACGTGATGGTATTGCGAAAGGCCCCGAAAGATGTGGCTAACGCCGACCCATGTACCCTTACATCGGTTTCAGTGGCATTCCGGCTTATCGCATTGTAATCTTCAGACACTTCCCCATTGAGGTACCCTAATGGATCTCCGGTTTCGGGGTTTAGCCCCGCGAAACGGTAGCTAGCTAATGCATACGGAGTCTGCCCAACCAACGGGGTAGTGATGCTACCCGTACCCACCAATGACGCCATCGATATCGTATTGCCATAATACTCCCGTACTACGTTCGTATTGTACGAGAACATGAGATTTCCCACCCAACTGAACCGCTTATTTCCAACCTGTCCTTGGAGAGACAAATCAATTCCCTCGCTGCGTATTGCAGCGCTGTTACGCTTAAGGGTACCGAACCCTATTGTTGGGTCGGCAATCATCGACGCAATCATGTCTGAAGAGGATTTAATGTAATATTCCAAACTTCCACTAATATGCTGTCGTCGAGAAGCGAAGTCCAGCCCGACGTTCCACGTCGCCACATTCTCCCAACGCAATTCCGGATTGGGGGGATTATCAACGATGGCATAGGGAAACCGCCCTAGGCGGGTGAATCCACGGTATTGGAGGGTCGTCACCGCAGCATGGCCAGTGTTTACATTCCCCGCATGCCCGTAGGTCATGCGGAACTTGAGGTGTGGCATCGCATCCCAGCGGTAAAAAGACTCCCTAGCCAAATCCCACGCTGTACCCACCGACCAGAAAGGCGACCATTTATCGTTGGTGGCTACCCCAAACAGGTTTGAGGCATCGCTACGTACGCTGGCGGAAGCCGTATACCGCTCATCAAAGGTGTAGGAAGCATTTGCATAGGTAGAAACAAACCTAGAAACGAGATAACCTTCCGCGTTTGAGAAATTGATATAACCCTGGCTGGACGGGTTCGTGTAGCGTGGATACCGGTTGACATAATCGACCCCCTGGCCGATACGCAAATCGGGGTCATAGCCATACAACCGGTGACGGCTTGATTCCGTGCCGGCATGCCTTACTTCGCCTCCAGCAATCGCTGCGACACTATGTAGATTCCAGTCGTGACGAAAATTCAACTGGCCGCGAAGGCCATACGCCTGTAGGCGCGATTGGCTTGCATCCTGTATCGCGCCAAGCGGGACGGGACGGATCACCTCCCCGTCAGTCAGCTGTGTAAACGAATTGATGAGGTCGCGCACATAATAAGACTGCTCGTGGTGAAGCTCTTGCGCATCGGTCCACTGCGTCTCGTATTGGCCACGCACTTCCGCACTCAGCCAGGACCTCCATTGGTAACGTGCCGACAAATTGAAGACAAGGTTTTGCAACTTGGTATTGTTATCTGCCAGAAGCAATTCCTCATAGGGTCTATATTGCCAGTCGAGCAACCGTCCCCTTCCCGCTGTATCGGCGTAAACTTGACGCCGATCACGTATTATAGCTGCGGGGTCACCATGCTCATCCAATAGCGAGGCGTATGGGTACACACCTCCGGTAACGCCCATCCGGATGGTTCCGGGATGGTTAGTCTGTCGCTTACTTGCTGAATAGGCTATGCCTACATCAAGCATGAGGTTGTCTATAGGTTTGACGGAGGTCTGGCTCCGTACCGTAGTTCGTGTATACGCATTGCCCTGTTCGGCCTGTAGGTTGCGGTCAAAACCAGTCGAAAGCAAGGTATTCACCCGGTCGTTCCCGCCCCGTAGGGTAAGCGCATATTGCTGCATCACCGCATTGCGGTACAGGTAACGATGCTCGTCGTCCCTTAAATCGCGGTAGCGCAGGGCGTCAATTAATGCCGTGGCCTCGCCCTCGGAAATCAGCCCCCGCCGTTGCTGGTCCAAAATATCGACTACCGGCGTCACCGCTGGCCACGTGCGCGTATTCATCAACTGTGCATCGTACACCCCCCGGTCAAAGAGCATGATCTCATTATCGATAAAGTCCGTCGAGGCAATACGCGGCTCGTAAAACAAATCCGGCTTTTCCTGTACGGTAAAGTTGGATGTTGCTGACAGTCGGAAAGGTTGGTTAAACTGGCCGCGCTTTGTAGTTATCACCAATACCCCATTACCCGCACGGGCGCCCCATATCGATGCAGAAGCCGCATCCTTGAGGAGGGTGACGCTTGCTACGTCATTAGGGTTAATCGCGTCCAGGTCGCCTTCATAGGGGAAATTATCAAGGATGATGAGGGGTCGGCTAGCTAACGTACTTAACGAGCTCAAACCACGGACAAGCATTCCATTTGCAGCACCGCCCCGTTTATCGAACAGCATGCTAGGCATTAACCCATCCAGTCGGGAAAGCACATCCGTTGCTATCTGGCGATTAAGTTGCTTATCATCCACGCGCTCAAACGAGCCCGTCATCCGCTCCGCAGGTAAGGTTTGATAACCTGTGGACACTTCTATTTCTTCCAGTATAACCGTATCGCGCGCCAGCGTATCCACCATGGTCTGCGCCCCTGCCATCCGGTAGGCAAACATAGCCACAACCGCCAATAGAAAATTGATTAATACGTGATTATTCATTGGAACCCTCCTCCCTTACATAGCCAAATTTGGTAAGTGTCAGCGGCATACTCTCGATGGCCGGTATTTCACGGTCGCTGAGCACAAACACATCCAGCATACGCGTTTCGGGTTCCAACGTAAACCCCTGCGCGCCCAGCAACTTCCGGATATTTTCGATATCGCCAGGGTCTACGTTTTTATCGAAAAAAAGCTTTCCGGTAAATCCAGATTCGTCAATTACCTCGGGGATTGCCGCGTTATATTGAATATTCAATCTTCGTACAAATGATTTCATGGGAATATACACCCCCTCATCAGCAGGTATGAAAGCCGTGTCTAGTGTCGAATCCGCCCGGCGCACTATGAGACAAGGAAGCTTGCGTTTTCTCATTTCGCCCTTAAATCCCGAAGTCGTGTTGAGTTCCGCAAGCATTCGGGCATTCCGTTCCTCTTTCGTCGCCCAACTCGGAGCAATAGCCTCGTAGCAATAGTTGTACTCACGGAAATTGTATTGTCTATTACGCCGTCCGTCAGATTCTAGAAGTTCGGCCGAATCGATTAACAGTATCCGTTTGTTGGGTCTAATCGGCGCCCCACTTGAAAGTGCTGACGCATACAATCGCAGTAGAGGAGAGTTTATATAATAATCGCGTCTTGTTCCGCTTATCGAATCTGTCACATAGCCCACTGGAAACGAAAATCCCTCCATATAACCCGAAAGCATGGAGTAATACACCGGCTTAGCTACACGATTAGCTGTATATTTTGCAGACTGCTCCAATAATGGTGTTTCGGGAGCCGCTTGCAATGGCGGTATGTATGCTTCCTCGCCGCTAACCAGCGAAGCCAGTAGTTTTTCATTCAGCTGAGCCGGCATTGCCAGCCCGGTGAGCAATCCGTCTTTTCCTATAATAGCGAAATAGGGTATCGTTCGGGCTGGGTTGGGAAAAGACTGTTTCAATACGCTATCAGCTATGATGGATTGAAACGAAGATCGAAGCGCTAGCAAACCAGCGTTAGACGTTCTTTCGAGCAAAGCGGACACGGTGTTTTCGTCTTCATACGTCACAGGCAAAACGACCACATCATCTTCAAACTGATCCTGCAGTTGATGCATACGCGGCATATTCGAAATGCAGCTTTTGCACCAGGTAGCCCAGAAATCGAGGATGATTACCTTACCCCGGTAATCACGGAGTGTGATGGTCTCGGTTCCGTCGTCTGCGGCATTCCATAGCGTAAGGGGTGTGCTCCACAGCACATCTGGTATTGGGTTGCCCTTATGTAATGGACTTGCTATTTCCGCCTTTCCTATCGGTAGTGCGTTTGGTATTTGCGTTTTGCCACGGGTGGCAACCCCTACGATGATAAGGGTAAAGACAATTTTGAGGGTTAGACTGGGCCATAGCCAGTCTGCATTTTCTAAATACATGGTTGATTTGGTTTTTGGTTAAAGGATAAGGTTGAAACGCCCGGAGGCACAGGCCCCGAGGATTCGGAGCGCTGTGCGCGGGCATACAAACACATGGTCTTCAATACAGCCAATAGGCTGATATATTGTATTTTGAATAGCTTTAGTTTATGGTTGGTTAGGGCATAGCAATCCCCTAAGCGCAATTTTTGCTTCATTTCGTTTGATTTAGATGTAAGAAATCGATTAGTTTAACTTCGCCTCTTCAATTAAATCAGACAGGGCACTTCACAATTGATCGATAAAGGTTGCTCGTGGAGATTTTCCAAGGACTGCTTGCGAAATAGTTACGTGCTGCCCTGTCCTGGATTGGTTGATTTGGCTTAGACCCGATGGTTCTTTTTGGTGGTTTCATTGGCTTGTACTTTAACAAGCCTTGCTTAGAGGCAGCTGCAAAAAAAGTGCGGGACTGCATCTCGTAACTCCAGAAGATTCTCAGGCCTTTAGTCGCGACGAGTGAAACAGCAGCCCCACACTCCAATGAAACGCAAAATTAGCACTTTTCATTGAAAGCGTGAGGTATTATATCTGCTGCCTTGCCACTTGGCCTGAGAATGGAGTTGCAAGACTATTAATACCCTTATTTCATCAATATTTATTTTATCATTATAATTTTATACACTCACTTGATTTACAATGGTACAAACATAATAAATTATTTCAAAAATAATAAATTTTTAGTCAAAATATCACTATTTGTGTTTGTCCATTTGCTAAATGGACAGCTCAAGTAAACTAATAGGTGAAAATGTCGCAGAAATACGTGATGCGATTGGCTTATCCCAAAAAGACTTTGCATCACTGGCCGGAATTTCCAGGGCCACATTAACAAACATTGAGAGTGGAAATAAGCCAATAAAAATGGTATCGCTCGATAAAATCGCTGGCTTTAGCACAATTGGGCTCGACAAATTAAGCAAACGTGGTTTCAAACCACCCGTTAACCTTAGAGAAAAACTGCTTCAACTATATAAAAATTCAACCGAAATCTATGTTACTTTAAGTGGTACACCGTCCATTCCATATACCATCAAATACAGACTATTAAATACTGATTTTTTAAATACACCAAAAGAGCGAGGTAAAATTGTAAAATTCATTGATGATAATTATGGATGGAAAATAACGGGGAACTCTTTGACCAACGCTTTAAAACGTATGCCTGATTTGATTAAAATCGAACCACACCCAACGAAAGGTGGCACAAATGTGTATTCGAAGAAACACACACTTTGAAAGTAGAAGCACCTGATAATAACCTAGGTCCCTATTTAGCTAAAAGACTAAAAGGCCAGAAGGAAGATATTACTGATATTGCTAAGGCAACTGACATACATGTCGAGACCGTTCGTAAAATGCAGAACGGAGGCGAAAAAGATGATAGAGTGACAAGCCATAGTATCTATTTCAATATTGTATTTTTAAAATGAAATCTACAGACACAGCACTCGAAATCGCCATAAATCAGTTTAATATAGCTGACAAGGAGAGGAAATCGGATTTAATACCTTTATATGCTGGTCTTGCGATTTATTGGGCGCAATGTGTAGAAAAAACACTTGAAAATATGTTAATCGTCAAGGAACTTTCTGAAAAGGGAACCTTAACATCAGAAATCGTTGATCAAACCTTCGATAAAATCGAAAACTCAAAAGCCACAATGGGAAAATTAGTTTATGAAGTTAAAAGTACGTTTTCCTTAAATAATGAACACACTAACCAACTGAAAAATGTCCTGGAGATGCGAAATTACTTTGTTCATCGATTCTTTAAGGTCAATAGTTTCAAGCCCTACACGGAAACCGGACAGAAAGAAATGATAATCGAATGTGCTACTTTCATTGATGATTGTAGAAGAATAGATAAAGCGCTAGCGCTTTATTATGAAGAATATTATTTGAAAGCAGGCCTGACGGAGGATAGAATTGGTGAACTTGTTCTACAGGCTAAACAAGAAGAATACGACAGAGAACAACAACACAAAAAGCGCTGATCTTTGAATTAAATGTACAATATTACGTTGATCAGTACAAGCCACAGCGAAAATGGCAAATGCAATTCTGATGAATTGTATAAAATCATTGAATATATCAACCCGGAAGTAGTTTTTGAGGAACTACCAAACAGTCTATTTAAAATAGTTTATAACGGGAATCATTTCCCTGATGAACCATTGGAAATAAAATGTATCAAAAAGTACCTGCAAAACCACAGCATTAGACATATTCCGGTGGATATCGATGTAAGTCCAAACTTATCCAAAAACGAGATCGACTATATGTTTGGCTCATTCAAACAATACCATGTTTATAAAGAAATAGAAGACGAGCAAAAAGTATTGTTGGCACAGGAGGGTTTTGCTTATCTCAATAGTGAGGAGTGTTCCGCATCATTTGATAGAAAGAAAACCATAGAAAAATATCTTATTGATTTCGCCGGATTTAACAAGAATCAACTATCTCGTATTTACACATTATTCCACGAAGAGCACGATAAGCGTGAAAATGCAATGATCCAGAACATATACAATTACAGCAGGGAAAACCAGTATAATCAAGCAGTGTTTTTAATCGGCTCTGGGCACAGAAAGTCAATCACGCAAAAAATACAGGAGTACGGAAGCAGAGAAGAATTAAAACTGAATTGGTTCTGTTATGAAGGGACTATGCCGACCGAGTAATCAGGTTGCACATCAGGATACGGCGGACATCCTTGTTGTCTGGCCGATAGTCGATATATGCGGTAGTGTAACGCGAACTGTGTCATCCGGACCAACCTATTCCTAAACACTGTTTTGATCCAGGCGTAACCTGTCACCAAATTTAATATAAAGCTGAGAAATGGTCAAGCCCCAATTGTGGATGGGCATTGTCCATTTCTTTGTTATCTCCCGTATCACCAGATAAAGGAGCTTCAGCAGCGCCTGTTCGGAGGTGAAAGCCCCTTTAGTCTTGGTGATTTTGTGTACCTGCCTGTGCATTTCATCAACCTATGTCGGCAAGGCCGTACCTCGCGGCTGGCTGGACGTAAAGGTAGGAAAATTTTAATTCTAATCGAATCCAATAACTAATTTTTTTAGCTATTTTCACCCTCATGAAAGGAAGAAAGAAAAAGGCCCTACAAATCGATCTCGATGCGTTGCGGAAAGAACTATATGTAAAACACTTGAACAAAATTCATCCCGTTGTTCGACGGAGCCTGGAAATGGACGGCGTGTTGGATGAAGTGTGTCAGAAGTTGGTGAATCTAGAATTTAAGGACAAAAAGCTGACTTATTTTGAAAGCAGCCGGCCTGACTTCACCCGGCTTTACGATTATAATATGGATGCCTATATACATGTGCATTATGATGGTAAGAATTATCGGTTTGATATGAAGGAGGTTGAGGGGTAAATTGGCCTTTTTGAGAGTAATTTGCGCGAAACAATGGTCAGCTTACTTAAAATTCAGGCTCAAATCACTGATTAAAATTCGAAGATCAGTTTAATTGATTATCATTCAATTTTTCACCAAAATCCTTACTGTATGATACGTCCGTTATCGATACATCTTACTCGACAATCATGTGGTTTATCACGCAGAGTACAAAGGAAAGCCCCGAAACGGGGAGAATCGGGGCCTTCACTAACTAACCAATTATAAACCTAAATTATGAACTTGTTTAACGCATGCCGGCCCCGTTTTGTTACCGCGGATTTGTTAAGAGATGTTAAAAGGGTAAGGGTCCAATAATAGTTTCCGGCCTACTGGATGTAGAAGAGAGATTTAAACCTGTTAAACCAAATGAAAAGTATCGCATTTGCATTTCACTCTCAAACTTTTTACCTTTAACGAAACCAATGTGCAGCCTGGGCCTGGAGTAAGTGGAGTTTTTGGTTAAAAAATTTGAAGTTGCAGTCTAAAACAACGAATAGTATAGTCTAGCCATTACAGGACGGTTGGTCCTGTTAAAATTGAACTTTAAACATGTCAATATATCAAGATATTTTAACCTGGTCGCGAAGCAGACCGGAATTTGTTCAAGATGCCCTACGAAGACTTATCACATCAACGGCTCTTACGCAAAATGACATTGATGAACTTGTTCAGTTAGTGAAAAGACAATGTGGCGACACGACAATCACATTAACCCCCATACCGCTAGATAGCAGCCACATCCCAATAAACACAGCTGTAAGTGAAAATTATCCCAGACTAGTCAGGCTGAGTAACCCTGTAAATATTTGTGCCCTGCACCACCAAGGAGAGTTACAATTTTCAAATACCGGCTTGACCGTGGTTTATGGAAAAAATGGCTCTGGCAAATCAAGTTATTCTCGTATTCTAAGAAAACTTTGCTGGAGTAGGAATTCGGGCGTTACTCTAAAAAGAAATGTTTTCAATCAATCTACAGTTTCACAACAAGTAGATTTTGTTTTAGAAAAAAATGGTTCGGATGTAAGTTTTACTTGGGCGGAAGGTAGTCCAAGCACATCAGATCTTAATTCTATTTTTGTATTTGACAACGACTGTGGAGGCATTTATATCAATAACGAAAACCCTACTGAATATAAACCTATTGGTATTGATTTATTAGAAAAATTGGTTTCAACCTTTGCGCGAATCGACCATACATTAGGGGCTTCTATCGCTTCATACCATACGCGAAAACCAGATTTACCACAAAATCTAATTCAAACGAATACGGCACGATGGTACGAAACCATAGAAAACCTAGCGCGCCCCGCACTTAATTCCTACATTCAATTCTCCTCGACAGACTTTAGCAGAAAAGCTGAACTTATAAGGCTAACGACCAGCCAAAATCCTCAACAAAACATTACAAATTTAAGCGCCCAGAAAACTCGAATCGAGAACTATATCCAACAAATAGCACGCATAGAATCCCTATTCAACCAACAAAAATTAAATGAACTAAGAGAGAATAGAAGCACATTTGAAAATGTAAACCAAGCGTATCAGATTGCGACAAGAGAACTGCAAAATGCCAATCAGTTACAAGGGTTTGGCTCCAATCCTTGGCGAACGTTATGGGAAGCCGCAAAAAATTATGCCCATCAATCGAACTTATCAGATGGAGAAAATTTCCCCTCTTCAGGTTCTTTAGACAGATGCGTTCTTTGTCAACAAGAACTTGACGAAACGGCACGAGGAAGATTGCTAGCATTCAACCAGTTTGTATTAAACGACGTCTCTACACAGCTAGATACAATTAGCTCAACTATTCGACAACAACAGGATTTATATAATGCTCTAATTATCCCGCCTGTTGAAAATTTCTCTGAATTGCAACAACTATTACCGAATTTTAGAGATCGCTATACTCAGTTCTCCGATTCCGTCAGTGCGTTAATAGGTTCCATTGTCACGTTTTTACAAAATGGGAGTGAAATAAATGTCTATCTACAACCTTTGACACCACACGTAAGAAATATATTACCTGGAATTGATATTGAAATTGGGCTAAATGAACAACTACTCCAAGACAGGCATACGTTAGTATCCGAACTAAATGAGTTAACAGCGAAAGAATTTTTGTTCCACAACAAAGCAACGATCCTTGGATATTATGATGAATATAAATTCAAGGCTTGGATAGACCATTGTAGGTCACAACTCTCGACTACAGGTATTTCCCGTAAAATTGGGGAATTAATGGAAACCCAAGCCGTGAATTTACAACACCAGGAATTTGTTGCACACCTTAACTTCTTCAATCAGGATTTATCTACTAAAGTCTTGATTTCTAAAACAAGGACAAGTCAAGGCAGTACCTTTCAAAAATGCAGCCTAAACGGCATCGACGACTCAATAGACTCAGTACTAAGTGAAGGAGAACAAAAAATTATTGCCTTGTCAAACTTCTTAGCTGAATGCACAATCGACAATCGTCGGAATACAATTGTGTTTGATGATCCGGTTACGTCGTTGGATATGGATTATAGAGATTTAATTGCTAATAAAATTGTTCAATTGTCTCAAAACAGGCAGATTATCGTATTTACACATGATCTATCATTCTTACGTTTGCTAATGGATACGCATAAGGAAAGAACCTCAACTCATTGTACCATAATAGGAATTGATAAATACAATGGAATAAGCGGCATTGTTACTGACGAGATTCCCTATCTGGCTAAAAATATTCAAGAAAGAATTGATTCTATTAGAAGGATATTGAGCGAACACGATGGACTTGCTTTAACTGACGCTCACGGCAGAGAAACAAAACTTGACGCTGCACGAAAAAGGTTTAGAATGTTACTAGAGCGCTCTGTTGAAGAATTTCTTTCAAATAAAACATATGAACGATTTTCTAAAAACATTAACTTGAAAAAAGGCAATTTAGCAGGCTATATAGTTACGGAGCAAGCAGATGTTGATTTTCTTTTAAACTTGTTCGGAAAGTATTCTGTAACGGAGCACGATGGCGGCGTCTCAACAATTTCACAATTACCTAGCAAAACAGCAATCGAGCAAGACCTCAGAGATTATTCAAATTGGAAGGATACGTTTAAAAGTAAATTGAGAACTTTTCAAACAACGTATAATTAAACTAAACGCTTATTATTGATGAAAGAACGTCAAGGACATGCTCAACAAGGCGCTGTGGGAGAGGAACAATCAGAAAAAACTTCAGAGGCGGGACCGGATGAAAACCAAAGTACCGATGAAGAAGGCGATGAGTTTTAAAGAGTAACAAAACACTTTATGTACCAGAGAAATACCATAACGATCTTTAACGGAATACGGATTTCTGAAGTTTTTCAGAACGCTTACGATAGTATAAAAACAGCATTAACAACTCAAAGTGAAGATTACATTTTGAATGTAAACGAAACAGAATATATTGAGTACTTAGAAAGTCCCTACACTTTACTGGCTCCTGAAATCCATTTTGACGATTTTTACGCAGACATCTATGAAGACGATATTCCTGCTGAGTACTTTCCTAGTATGATGTATCATGTTTCCGAGGGAAGGACCTATCGAAAGGAGATCGTTCAATATTTTATACCGGTTTCCGGAGACATAAAACTGCTTAGGCACCGCCCCTCCTCCTTAATATCAATAGGTGGTGGAAATGATTTCGAAATACGTGGGGAAACGATTGTAACAAGAATCATAAATTTCACAAATAATCCAGACGATATAAACAGGAGCTTTCAGAATGAAGTAAACGGGATACGCACTAACTACAACGCACTAATAAAAGATATTGAGCATTTTAATAACGGGCTAAAAAGCCTCATAGCAAATGAATTAAGCCAACGAAAGCAGAAAATATTGAATAAAACCAATTTGTTAGCATCATTAGGTGTACCTATCAAAAGGAAAGAAAATACGTCGTCCACATTCTCGGTTCCAAAACCACAGTTAAGACAAAAGATTATTGTTAAGCCAATTGTTCATGAACAAGGATTCAAACCCGAACCAGCCTTGGACCTCAAAAGCTATCGAACCATACTTAAACTCATTAACGACGTAGGTAAGAATTTTGAAAGGATGCCGAGCATCTACAGAGGTAAAGGAGAAGAGGATTTACGCGATCATATCCTCATGACCCTCGATCCGAATTTTGAGCTTGGTAACGCCAGCGGCGAAACCTTCAACAAAACGGGGAAGACAGATATTCGATTAAGTTATGACAGTTCAGTGGTTTTTATTGCAGAATGCAAGTTTTGGGGAGGTGAAAAAAAATATCTGGAAACTATTGATCAGCTACTAGGATATCTAACTTGGCGAGACACAAAAGCTTCTATTGTCGTATTTGTGAAACAAAAGGATTTTAGCAGTATCTTAACAAAGGTGCGAGAGTGCACACGCGCACATCCAAACCATCTTGGCTACGTAGACAATTCAGATGAGAATTGGTTCAATTTCCGCTTTCATATCAATGATGATAATAACCGTGAAGTAAAGCTTGCCGTTCAGCTATTTCATTTGCCAGAGATTAAATCGAACAAGTCCTAAAATTTCGTTCTGCAAAAAACTGAACCGTGAAATCCCACGTCATCGTAGTTCCATTGGCATTTCAATACGTTTTTAATACCCTGATCGATAGAACGCTATAATTTAAAACCGATAATGTGATGCAAAATTCCCATTTTTTATGATTAACTATTTTTGTTACAAGCTACCGCAAGAGATTTCGCGGCCTATGTATAATGAATACTACAACAGATTGAGGGAAATTGATTTCATTATTAAAAATCGGCCAGCCTATAAATTGCTTGAAGACGACCACAAGGCAATAAAATTAATCTTATGTTTATCAGTATTCTACAAACGTGTAATAGCGAATATCGCTGGGGCGACGGTATTTTCGGGGAATGTATTTAAGAACAGTGACGCCGTTGCGATAAAGATTGGCGACTATGACCTTACGGTGAAGGATAAAAACAGATTGCTGGCGGTAATTATCAACTTCCAGAACCTAATTATGAAATATCAACTATCACTTGATCTGATTACTACTATAGAAACCAAAGACCTTATTAGGAAAATCAAAGATTTGAAGCGGGCTTTAGAGACTAATAAAAAAGACAAAAGTGACAACGATGAATCCGTTTAAAAAAACCGACGAATTTGAAGCTGAAATCACCGATTTTCTCAAGAAACATAAAACCTTTCTTTCCAACCAAGGGAAACGTATAAGTGATTATTTCGAAATGAGCTGCTATAATAAGTTAGTCAGGTTCTATGAACGTACTGGCTTCCGTATCAAAGTAAAAAACCTCGTTGCTAAGAAATTCAGATACAAGCTCTCTCCTGGAGGATATCCCGAAAATTTTTCGTACTTCGAAATCTCGTATCCAAGTGGGTCTGAACAAGGAAATAATATTTATGTATTTGAAATACATCATAATTTAACTGTGCAGTCCGGTCACCAAGATGACATCTACCTGACCCCAGATATTACTGTTATCAACAAGGATAGCATAATATCAGATTATGATCATTATTTGGTTGAAAATTCAACAAAGAAATTTTGCTACGTAAAGAACGGAGATCTGCAAACGTTTTGTGAAGTGAAAAATTTCAATCCTTTCCCTGAATTACTTTTCAATTTCATTGGTCTTTATAATGAACTTAAGGCTCCTGCACTGTCATTTAACCAACATACAGAGCCGCCTCTACATCTAGCACCAAGTCTAATGATCTCAGGAAAAGCCAACAAACATACTAGTCGAATCAAAGACAGTCTTGAAAATAGACACACTGTAAACCTGCTATTTGATCTTTTCGAACATAGTGTATTCGTGTATGGTGTTCACCCCAATACAATTCTTTCAATGAGCCCGCAATTGAGCAAAGAATCACCCGACAATAACACACTCGCGGAAGTTACGGCCAATCCTTTTTGGGAGTATGACAAAGCAAGT